>Ga0182005_1000005_pt1 | contig 537378 bp, 450 predicted proteins | sample Sormic07211103_1_FD_123021 | JGI IMG/M metagenome (GOLD analysis project Ga0182005, IMG submission 123021) | Rhizosphere microbial communities from Sorghum bicolor, Mead, Nebraska, USA - 072115-103_1 MetaG | ecosystem: Host-associated > Plants > Roots > Rhizosphere | place: USA: Nebraska...
CGTCTTCCTGGTCGAGCAGCGCCATGTCGAAGCGGCCGGTGACCGCGTTACTGCCCAGGAAAGTGCTCTTGAAGCGCACGCCTTCTTCTTCCGCGAAGCCTACCACTTCCAGGTGGAACGGCAGCTTCTCGCCGCATTCGTGCAAGTGGCGCACGATGGCGATCGGCAGCAGGATGCCGAGGCGGCCGTCGTACTTGCCCCCGTTGCGCACGGTGTCGTAGTGGGAGCCGGTCATCAGGGTCTTGGCGCCCGGTGCGTCGCAGCGGTACACGCCCACCACGTTGCCCACTGCGTCGATGTGGGCGTCCATGCCCGCTTCGGTCATCCAGTCGCGCAGCTGTGCGGCAGTGCGCTGGTGGGCGGGGGTCATGTAGGCGCAGGTGAGGTCGAAGTCCTGGTCTTCTGCCACCTCGACGTCGCTCCACGCGGCGATGGTTTCGGCCCACGCCATGATGGTGGGGCCGAAGTCGAGCGAAACATCGAGCAGGTCGTTCAGGCGGATTTCGGCGATGCGTTTTATCTGGCGCAGGCATTCGGCGATTTCGTCGGGCCGGCGGTTTTTCAGGCGGCGGCTAAACGCGGCGATCACCTGGCGGCGCGTAAGGCCCTTGCCGGTGGGGCCTTTGACGGCCAGGATGAACGGGAAGCCGAATTTGGCGTTGTAGTCGGCGTTGAGCTGGTGCAGCACGGCGTATTCCTCGGCGCTGCACAGGTGCAGGCCGGACGCCGCCTGTTCGCTGGTCGATTCCATGGTCAGCTGGCCGGCCACGGCCGCCTTGCCGGCCAGTTCCGGGTGTTCGCGGATCAGGCCCAGTTGTTCATCGAGGGTGGCGCACGTGACCACGTCCTGCAAGGCCAGCTTCAGCGCCGTCTCGCTGGCGAACGGACGCCGGGCAGCGGCACGCTCGGGGATCCAAGGCGAATGCTCGTAGATGCCGCGCAGGCGGTCGATGAAGGTGGCGGCGTCGCAGTTATTGAGCTCGGAGAGGGTGGTCATGGCGTGGGTGTCCGTTATCGAGGCTTGATGATAGCGCGCCCGGCGTGCGCGTGACATATGCGGCGCCGGTTACTGGCTATACGACTGGTGCATGAAACTGCATCCGCGCCCGCGCGGCGGTCCTCCGGCCCGTGCTGACGGCGTCACGGCTGGCGCCAAGTCATGCTGCGGCCATTGTCGCTGCGTTCACTTCAGCGTGAGCCCCTTGGCCGCCGCCGCCACCTGTTCACGCAGCCATTTGTGCTCCGGCGCCTGGTGCACGCGTTCATGCCACAGCTGGTAGAAGCGCATCGCCGGGAATTTTACGGGCAGCGCATAGGTTTTCAACGGCATCTGCTTTTCGTACTGGCGCACGAACTGGCGCCCGGTGGTCAGTACCAGGTCGGTCTGCGCCAGCATGTTGGGGATCAGGCCGAAGTACGCCGACTCCACCACCACGTTGCGCTGCAAGCCCTGGCGGTCGAGGAAGTCGTCGATCACGCCGAGGTAGCCGGGCATGAGCTGGGTGGGCGCCACGTGGGGCAGGGTCAGGTAGTCGTCGAGCGTCATGGCGTCGCTGGGCGTGCGCAGCGCGTACGGGCAGTCGGCGCGCATCACGCAGGTGATCGGGTCTTCGAACAGCTTGGACATGTGCAGGTGCTCGGGCGGCTCGTCCCAGTTGGCGATGACCAGGTCCATGTCGCCGTCCGACAGCAGCCGCACATAGTCCACGCGCGGGCCGAGGCTGTGGATTTTGACGCGGCTGTTCGGCGAGCCGCGTCGTAAAAGCGCAACAAGATTGGGCAGGAACTGGCTGTCGAGATAATCGGGCGCGGCGACGTGGAAGGTGCGCGCTTCGATCTGCGGCACGAACGGCGACTTCTTTAAAAACAGGTTCTCGGTCTCGTCGAGGATGCGCTTGGCCGGCAGCAGCAGGCTTTCGCCGTGCTGGGTGGGCACCATGCCACGGGCGCCGCGCACCAGGATGGGATCGCCCGTGAGCTCGCGCAGCTTGCGCAGCGAGGCCGAAATAGAAGGCTGCGGTTGATTGAGTTTGAGCGCCACCCGCGAGACGTTTTTTTCCACCAGCAGCATGTACAAAATGCGGATCAGGTGCAGGTCCAGGTGTTGTGGCAGAGCGGCCATGAAAAGTCTTGTTCAGGTTATACGGAATACGATATGTTTAATATACTCGATAGTTCATGTGCATTGCAGCATTTGCAGCTATCTTCTGTAAATTAGCCACATCCCTGACCTGAAAGACTAGCCATGGAATTGTTTGCGTACCTCGTCCCCTACGGCCTTGAATGGCTCAACCTCCTGGTACGCTGGCTCCACGTCATCACCGGTATTGCCTGGATCGGCGCGTCGTTTTATTTCGTGTGGCTCGATAACTCGATCCGCCCGCCGGCGCCGGGTTCCGAGCTGGCGAAAAAGGGCGTGTCGGGCGAGCTGTGGGCCGTGCACGGCGGCGGCTTTTATAACCCGCAAAAATACCTGGTGGCGCCGGCCGAACTACCGAAGGAGCTGCACTGGTTCAAATGGGAAGCCTATTCCACCTGGCTCTCCGGCATCGCGTTGCTGACGATCGCCTATTACTTCAACGCCCAGGCCATGATGATCGACAAGTCGGTGGCCGACATCACCAGCCTGCAGGCGGTGGGCATCGGCGTCGGCACCCTGGTCGTCGGTTGGACCGTCTATGACCTGCTGTGCCGCTCGCCGCTGGGCAAGCACGACTTCTGGTTCGGCGTGGTGATCTTCGCGCTGATCGTGGCGGCAGCCTATGGCCTCACCCATGTGCTCAGCGGCCGCGCCGCCTACATCCACGTGGGTGCGCTGATCGGCACCATCATGGTGGGCAATGTGCTGATGCTGATCATTCCCGGCCAGCGCAAGATGGTCGAAGCCATGTCGGCCGGCCGCATGCCCGATCCGGTGCACGGCCAGAAGGCCAAGCAGCGCAGCGTCCACAATAACTACTTCACCTTGCCGGTGCTGTTCATCATGATCAGCAACCATTACGCCATGACTTACCGCCATGAGTATTCGTGGCTGGTGCTGGCAATGATCATGGCGGCCGGCGTGTTCATTCGCCACTTCTTCAACCTGCGCCACAAGGGGCGCGTCGAGTGGCGCTATCCGGTCATCGGCCTGGCGCTGCTGGCGGCGGTGGCCGTGGCGATCGCCCCAAGCCGACCGGCAGCAGTGGCGGCTGCGCCAGCGGTCGATCCGCAAGCGGCTGCCAAACAATTCGCGCAAGTGAAAACCATCATCGACCAGCGCTGCGTGTCGTGCCACGCGGCCCAGCCCAAGCAGGCCGGCTTTGCGGCCGCACCGGCCGGCATCATGCTCGAGAACGAGGCGGAAATCCGCCAGAATGCCGAAAAAATCTACAAGCAGACGGTCCAGCTCAAAGCCATGCCGCTGGCGAACCTGACGCAAATGACCGACGCCGAACGCGCGCAAGTCGCCGTCTGGTATGAAGCGGGTGCAAAATGAAAGAAGAACTGATGAACGACCAAAAAGCACAACTGGCGCAGTGGATCGACGCCCATTTCGATGAGCAGGTGGGCGTGCTCCAGCAACTGCTGCGCATCCCCACCGATACTCCGCCCGGCAACAACGCGCCGCATGCCGAGATGGTGGCGAACCTGGTGCAAGCCTACGGCTGGACCGCCGAGCAGCACGCGGTGCCCGAGCAGGCGGTGCGCGACTACGGCATGCAGACCATTACCAACCTGATTGTGCGCCGCCCGTACGACAGTGGCGGCCCCACGGTGGCCCTCAACGCCCACGGCGACGTGGTGCCGCCCGGCGACAACTGGACCTATCCACCGTACGGCGGCGTGGTCGATAACGGCTATATCTACGGCCGCGCCGCCGCCGTCTCGAAGTGCGACTTCGCCACGTACATTTTTGCCACCCGCGCACTGGAGGCGCTGGGCGTGCCATTGGCGGGGGCGCTGGAGCTGCACTTCACGTACGACGAGGAGTTTGGCGGCCTGCTGGGTCCCGGCTGGCTGCTCGAACAAAAGCTGACCCGGCCCGATTACGTCATCGCGGCGGGCTTCAGCTACAACATCGTCACCGCCCACAACGCCTGCCTGCAACTGGAAGTGACGGTGCACGGCAAATCCGGCCACGGCGCCATGCCGGAGACGGGCCACGACGCGCTGCAGGCGGCCACCCGCATCCTCAACGCCATCTACGACGAGCTGCCGGAACTGAAAAAGATCAAGTCGAAGATCGCCGGCATCGACTCGCCGACCATGCTGGTGGGCCGCATCGACGGCGGCACCAATACCAATGTCGTGCCGGGCAAGGTGGTGCTCAAGCTCGATCGCCGCATGATTCCCGAGGAAGATCCGGTGCAGGTGGAAGCGCACGTGCGCGCGCTGATCGAAAACGCCGTGGCAGGGCAGGCGGGCATCACGCTCGACATCAAGCGACTGCTGCTGTCGCACGCGCTGCGTGAACTGCCGGGTACCGCGCAACTGGTGGCCAGCCTGCAGCACAATGCGCAAACCTACCTGGGCGAGACCATTCCCGCCCAGGGCACGCCGCTGTACGCGGACGCGCGCCTGTACGGCGAGCACGGGATTCCGGCCGTGCTGTACGGCGCCGGCCCGCGCACGGTGCCCGAATCGAATGCGAAGAAGGCCGACGAACGCCTGAACCTGGACGACTTGCGCAAAGCGACCAAGGTGGTGGCCGCCACGCTGCTCGATTTCCTGCACAAAAAGTAAATTGAAGTAAGCACTGCGAAACCGGTCCCGCCGCACAATTGTGCGCACCAGTATTGCCGTATGATATGAATGTTTCCATCATTCCGGCCGGACCGTGTATCGCTACGATTTGATCAGTTGCCACGACTGCGGCGTGCTGCACCAGCACCGCCCTTTGCAACCGCGCGAAAAGGCGCGGTGTGTGCGTTGCGGCTCGATACTCTATCGCGGCATCCGCTCCGATCCGCGCGCCATGGCCGCCATTACGTTGGCCGCCATTTTTACTTTCCTGATTGCCCAGTTTTTCCCCATCGTCGAATTGTCGGTGGGCGGCTACAGCATCGCGTCCACGCTGATGGGGGCGATTTACGTGCTCTGGCGCGAGAAGATGGAGATCGTTGCGGCCATCGTCACGCTGTTTACCATCGTGCTGCCGGCGGTGGAGCTGGCGTCGCTGTTCTACGTCACGCTGTCGCTGAGCCGGGGGCGGCGGCCACCCGGATTCGACTCCATGCTGCGCGCGCTCGGTACGGCGCGGCGCTGGGGCATGACGGAAGTGCTGATGATCGGCATCCTGATCACCATCGTCAAGATGACCAGCCTGGCGCGCGTGATCGTCCATCCGGGCCTGTTCGCGTTTGCCGTGCTCACCCTGATGCTGGCGCTGGTGATGTCGTTCGACCCCAAGATTTTATGGAATATCGGCGAGCACCTGCCGGGACCCAAGGGCATGCGTCCGTCGCAGTCGCAGTTCAATTACCAGGCGCTGGCTGCCGGTGCACCACTGGTGGCGTGCCACAGCTGCGGCCTGGTGGCCCCCGAAAAAGGCCGCCACCAGCACTGTGAACGGTGCAAGTCGGCGCTGCACCGGCGCCGCCCGGACAGCGTGGGCCGCACCTGGGCGCTGCTGCTCGCTGCCACCATTCTTTATATTCCCGCCATGCTGCTGCCCGTGATGTACACGAACTCCCTGTTCGGCAAGGAGGACGACACCATCATCAGCGGCGTGCTGCTGTTCTGGAACAGCGGCTCGCAGGCGCTGGCGATCATCATTTTCATCGCCAGCATCGTGGTGCCGGTGATGAAGCTGGTGGCGCTGGCCATCCTGGCGGCGACCGCGCAGCGCCGCTCGCGCTGGCGCCCGGAGCAGCGCACGATGTTGTACCGCATCGTTGAATTCGTCGGCCGCTGGTCGATGCTCGATATTTTTGTCATTACGCTGACGGTGGCGCTGGTGCGCTTCCAGTCGCTGGCGGTGATTACCGCCGGCCCTGGCGCGCTGGCGTTTTGCGCCGTGGTGGTCCTGACGATGATGGCGTCGATGCAGTTCGATCCGCGCCTGATCTGGGACCCCGTCGATACACATGGAGAAAAGCATGCCTGAAAACGAAGACCACCCGCGGCCGGTGCACGAACCGGCCGTCGAAAAAGCCAATCGCTGGCTGCCCTCGCTGGTCTGGCTGATCCCCCTGCTGGCCGCGCTGATCGGCGTGGGCCTGGTGATCAAGACCTTTGTGGACCAGGGACCGTCGGTGACGGTGAGCTTCCGCAGCGGCGACGGCCTGGAACCCGGCAAGACCAAGGTCAAATACAAGGATGTCGATATCGGCATCGTGCGTTCGATCTCGATTTCGCGCGACCTGTCCAGGGTGCTGGTCAAGATCGACATGAGCAAGGAAGCCGAGCGCTTTGCCGCAGCCGACACCCGCTTCTGGGTGGTGCGGCCCAAGGTGGGCGCTACCGGCGTCTCCGGCCTGGGCACGCTGCTGTCGGGCGCGTACATCGGCGTCGATGCCGGCAAGTCCGGCGAGACCGCCACCGAATTTGCCGGCCTGGAAGAAGCGCCGCAGGTAGCCACCGACGAAAAGGGCAGCCTGTTTACGCTGCACGCCGAAAGCCTCGGTTCCGTCGATGTAGGTTCGCCAGTCTACTACCGCCGCATCCCGGTGGGCCGGGTGACCGCGTTCGACCTGGAAGAGCAGGGACGCGGCGTGAAAATGAAAGTGTTCATCCGCGCGCCGTACGAGCAGTACGTGGGCAAGAACACGCGCTGGTGGCATGCCAGCGGCGTCGATGTGCGGCTCGATTCGTCGGGCTTCAAGCTCAATACGCAATCGTTGGCCGCGCTGGTGGTAGGCGGGATCGCCTTCGAGAGCGCCGGCGGCCAGAAACCCGACGTGGTAGCGCCGCAGGGCAGCCAGTTCCTGCTGGCCGCCGACCAGGCCAGCGCGCTGCGCGACCCGGATGGTCCCGCGATCACCACCGTGCTGTACTTCGACCAGTCGCTGCGCGGCCTGTCGCAGGGCGCGCCGGTGGACTTCCGAGGCATCGTGCTGGGCGAAGTGCGTTCGGTGGGCGTGGAGTTCGACCGCGTCAAGAAAACCTTCCGCATGCCGGTCACGGTGGACATGTACCCGGCGCGCCTGGGCCGCGCCTTTGAGAAGAGCATCGACGACGACCAGGACCGCAACGCCGGGCCGCAGGTGATGGAGCGCATGGTGGCGCGCGGCCTGCGCGGCCAGCTGCGCACCGGTAATCTGCTCACCGGCCAGCTGTACGTGGCGCTCGACTTCTTCCCGAACGCCAAGAGCGTCAAGATCGACATGAACCAGGACCCGCTCGAAATTCCGACCGTACCGAATACACTCGACGAACTGCAAACCCAGCTCTCGAGCATCGCGCGCAAGCTCGACAAGGTACCGTTCGAGGAAATCGGCACCAACCTGCGCGACACCCTGAAAAGCGCCGACACTCTGCTCAAGCAGATCGATTCGCAAGTGGTGCCGGAGATGAAAGACACGCTGGGCGCGGCGCGCAAAACCTTCGGCACCGCCGAGGAACTGCTGCAAAAGGACTCGCCGGTGCAGTCCGACCTGCGCGAAGCGCTGCAGCAACTGACGCAAACCATGGAGTCCATCAACGCGCTGACGGACTACCTGGAACGCCATCCCGAGTCGCTCATCCGCGGCAAGCCGGAGAAAAAAGGAGAGAAGAAATGACGTACCGTTTGTATGGCCTCGCCATCGCTGCTGTTGCTGCTGCGCTGGCCGGCTGCTCCAGCACGCCGCCCGACCGCTTCTACAGCCTGGCCACGGGCATGGGCACGCCCGCCGCGAAAAGCGGCGCAGCCCCCGCGTACTTCATCGAGATTCCGGCCGTGACGGTGCCGCAGCAGGTGGCGCGCAAACAGCTGGTGGTGACCACCGATGGCCGCATGGACATGCTGGAACAGGACCTGTGGACCTCGCCGCCGGCCGCCGAAATCGGCCAGGCACTGTCGCAGGTGGTGACGAACGACCTGGGCGCGGTGGACGTGTTCCGCACGCCCACGCCGGAAGGCGCCACCGTGTACCGCATCAGCACCAATGTCCAGCGCTTCGAGTCCGCCCCCGGCAAGTACGCGCTGCTCGACGCCGTATGGAGCGTGCGCCAGGTGGGCAGCCCCAAGGTGCTGACCTGCCGCACGGTTGCCAGCGAGACGGTGAGCGACGGTAACGAGGCGCTGGTGGCAGGCCACCGCCGCGCCGTCGCGCGCCTGGGCGCCGATATCGCCACGGCGGTGCGCGGCCTGGCTGCCAATGGCAGCGCGGCCTGCCCGGCTTCGGCTTCGTAGTCGTAGGCCGATCATGGGACAGATTTTTTTGGTGCGCAGCGCGCAGGCGTCGTTCGGCAGCGCCAATTACGACCAGCTGTCGCCACGCGGCATCGAGCAGGCGCGCCTGCTGGGACAGTGGTTCGCCAGGCGCGACCAGCGCTTTCACCGCGTACTGACCGGCGGCATGGTCCGCCACGCGCAGGCAGCCGACGCCTGCCAGGCCGAGATGCCGGCCGGCTTGTGGCCACCAGCGCAACGCGAGATAGAGCCCGGTTTTGCCGAATTCGACCACCACGAAGTGATGCTGCGCCACTGCCCGGAATTTGCCGACCCGGCGGCGCTGGGCGAACGCCTGGCCGGCCAGCGCGAGCCGCAGCGCGCCATGGAGCAGCTGTTCCGCGCGGCGATGCAGCGCTGGATGACCGGCTGGCATGACGATGAATACGCCCAGGCATGGCCCGAATTCCGCGCCCGCGTGGTGGCCGCGCTGGAGCGCCTCGACCGCCCCGACAGCAAGCAGGCCACGCTGGTGTTCACGTCCAGCGGCGTGACCGCCACCGTGATGCAGCACGTGCTGGGCTTGCAGGACTACCAGGTCATGGAAATGACGTGGAAGATGGCCAACTGCTCGGTCACCCGGCTGCTGCACCGGCCCGGCGAATTCGGCCTCGATTACTTCAACAACTATGCCCACCTGGAAGCGCTGGGCGGGAAAGACATGCTCACCTACCGCTGAAGCTCACCTGTTGCCCACCTGTTAAAATCGCAGCATGACCGATCCCACCGATAAACCGCCTGGCCACGACAGTCCCAAGCGCCGCCGCAACAGCGGCGGCATCACGCTGCGCGACGTCGCGCGCCTGGCCGGCGTAGCGCCGATCACCGCGTCGCGCGCGCTCAACAATCCCAGCGTGGTGTCGGACGCGATCATGCAGCGCGTGAAAGACGCGGTCGCGCAAACCGGTTACGTGCCCAATATGCTGGCCGGCGGGCTCGCGTCCCGCAAGAGCCGGCTGGTCGCCGCCGTGATTCCGACCATTGCCGGCAATGTGTTCCTCGAGATGGTGCAGTCGCTGACGGCGGCGCTGGCGCAGCATGGCTACCAGGTGATGCTGGGCCAGTCCGGCTACGAGGATTCGCGCGAGGATGAACTGCTCGAGGCCATCATCGGCCGCCGCCCCGACGGCGTGGTCCTCACCGGGATCATGCACTCGCCGGCCGGCCGCAAGCGCCTGCAGAGCAGCGGCATCCCGGTGGTGGAAACCTGGGACCTGGCGCCCAACCCGATCGACATGCTGATCGGCTTTTCGCACGAAAAAGTGGGGCAGGCCGTGGCCGAGTATTTGCACGCGCGCGGCCGCCGGCGCGTGGCCACGCTGGGCGCCGACGACGACCGCGCCCGGCGCCGCATGCGGTCATTCTCGGAAGCGGCGATTGCGCTGGGCATGGCCGCGCCGGGCGAGGCGGCCATCCCCGCGCTGGTGGCGCCGGCGCCGACCAACACCGGTTTCGGGCGCACCGGGCTGCGCGCGCTGCTGGCGCAGCATCCCGACATCGACGCCGTGTTCTGCAGCTCGGACATGGTGGCGCTGGGCGTGCTGACCGAGGCGCAGGCGCTCGGCGTCGCGGTGCCTGCGCAGTTGGCTGTCATTGGCCTGGGCGACCTGGCATTTGCGCGCGAGCTGCATCCGGCCTTGACGACCGTGCGCATCGACGGCGCACTGATCGGCACCACGGCGGCGCGCTTCATCCTCGACCGCTCGCAGGAGCGCGAGGTGGGCGAGCGCATACTCGATATCGGCTTTTCCATTATCGAACGCAGCAGCGGCTGACCCCGCGCCTGAAGCCTGAGTAGCGGCTGAACCAGGGCCCCACGCCGGCTGTATGCGCGTACAGTATAATTCTGCCATGACCTGCACCGGCTTTATCCTCACGCGCCACTGGCGCGATACTGCGCACGGCACCGAGATCGACTTCTGGCTGGCCACCGACGACGGCCCCCGGAAAATCCGCCTGACCGCGCAAACTTCGGTCGCCTTTGCCGAGGCAGGCCAGCGCGCGGCCATCGCGGCGCTGCTGGATCAGTCGGGCGGCATCGAGTTACGCGACCTGCAACTGAAAACTTTCCAGCAGGAGCCGGTGATCGGCGTGTACGCGTCGCGCTACAAGGCACTGACCGCGTTTGAACGCACGCTGCGCGAGCATGGCATCCGCATGTACGAGGCCGATATCCGCCCGCCCGAGCGCTATTTGATGGAACGGTTCATTTCGGCCGGCGTCACCGTTGAAGGCGGCCGCGTCGAAGGCGCGACGATCTTCGACTGCAAGCTCAAGCCGGCACCCGATTATCGTCCCACGCTCAAGATCGTCTCGCTCGATATCGAGACCAGCGCCCACGGAGACCTGTATTCGATTGCGCTGGAAGGCTGCGGCCAGCGCCAGGTGTACATGCTCGGCACTGCACCGGAGTCATCCAGGCAGTCGATCGACTTCGACCTCGAATACTGCGCCACGCCGCGCCAGGTCATCGAGCGCCTGAACGGCTGGTTCGCGCGCCACGATCCCGACGTGGTCATCGGCTGGAACGTGGTGCAGTTCGATCTGCGGGTGCTGCAAAAGAACGCCGACAGGTACCGCATTCCACTGACCCTGGGGCGCGAACATAAAACCATCGAATGGCGCGAGCATCCGGGCAAGCAGGGTTATATGTTCGCGCCGGTGGCGGGCCGCATCGTGTTGGACGGGATCGATGCGCTCAAGGCGGCGTCGTGGATGTTCCAGTCGTACAGCCTGGAGGACGTCTCGCAGGAGATGCTGGGCGAGGGCAAGGACATCGGCAGCGACTACGACAAGATGGCCGAGATCGAGCGCCGCTTCCACGAAGACAAGCCGGCGCTGGCGCACTACAACCTCAAGGACTGCGAGCTGGTCACGCGCATTTTCGACAAGGCCAACCTGCTGGCGTTCATGATCGAGCGCGCCACCGTCACCGGCCTGCAGGCCGACCACCTGGGCGGCTCGATCGCCGCGTTCAGCCACCACTACCTGCCGCGCATGCACCGCGAGGGCTACGTGGCGCCCAGCGTGGGCGATGTGTCGGGCGGGGCGTCGCCCGGTGGCTTCGTCATGGATTCCAAGCCGGGCCTGTACGACTCGGTCGTGGTGCTCGACTACAAAAGCCTGTACCCGTCGATCATCCGCACCTTCCTGGTCGATCCGGTGGGGCTGATCGAAGGCGAAGCGGCCACCGATCCGGCCGACCAGGTGGAGGGCGTGAACGGCACCGTCTTCTCGCGCACGAAGCACTGCCTGCCCGAGATCACCACGCAAATCTGGAAGCAGCGCGACGCCGCCAAGCGGGCGAAAAACGAGCCGCTGTCGCAGGCATTGAAGCTGTTGATGAATTCCTTTTGCGGCGTGCTGGGCGCCACCGAATGCCGCTTCTTCAATCCGCGCCTGGTGTCCTCGGTGACCCTGCGCGGCCACCAGATGATGAAGCAGACGCGCGCGCTGGTGGAAGCGGAAGGCTACGACGTGATTTACGGCGATACTGATTCGATCTTTATCTGGCTCAAAAAAGAGTATCGCAACGACGATGCCCTGGCCATCGGCCAGCAGCTGGCGGACGGCATCAACCAGTGGTGGCGCACCATGCTCAAGGAAAAGCATGGCCTCGACTGTCACCTCGAAATCGAGTTCGACACCCATTACCAGAAATTCTTCATGCCCACCATCCGCGGCACGGAAATGGGCAGCAAGAAGCGCTACGCCGGGCTGATGATCAATGCGCAGGGCGCAGAGGAAGTGATTTATCGCGGCCTGGAAGTGGCGCGCAGCGACTGGACGCCGCTGGCGCAGCAGTTCCAGCAAGGCCTGTTCCTGCGCGTGTTCAAGAACCAGCCGTACCAGGACTACGTGCGCGAGTACGCGGACCGCATGCTGGCCGGTGAATGCGACGACCTGCTGGTGTACCGCAAGCGCCTGCGCCAGCCGCTCGACGAGTACAAGGTGAACGTGCCGCCGCAGGTGCGCGCCGCGCGCCTGGCCGACGAATACAACCTGGCGCACCGCCGCCCGCTGCGCTACCAGAACGGCGGCTGGATCAGCTACGTGATGACCACCAGCGGCCCGGAACCGCTGGAAGACTTACGGTCTCAGATCGACTACGAACATTACCTGACCAAGCAGCTGCAGCCAATTGCGGACGCCATTTTGCAACCGATGCACGACAGCTTCGGCAATCTCACCACCATGCAATCGAGTTTATTTTAAGGAGCCCGGATGAACGCTGTAACCACCTTCAAAAAACTGCACGACGGCAGCCGCCTGCTGCACCTGCCCAACGCCTGGGATGCGGGCAGCGCACGGCTGTTCGAAAGCCTCGGTGCGCCGGCGATTGCCACCACCAGTGCCGGCGTGGCGTGGGCCGCCGGCTATGCCGATGGCGGCCAGATGCCGGTCGATGTGGCGATCGCGGTGGCTGCCAATATCGCGCGGGTGCTGACGGTGCCGTTGTCGGTCGATTTCGAAAACGGCTACGACGACGATCCGCAGGCCGTGGCGCTGAGCGTGCTGCGCCTGATCGACGTGGGGGTGGCAGGCATCAACCTCGAAGACGGTCACGATGCGCCGCAGGTCTTGGCTGCCAAGATCAACGCGGTCAAGGAGCTGGCCGCGCAGGAGGGCAGGGACATTTTCATCAACACCCGCACCGACGTGTACCTGAAAAACCTGGCGCCGGAAGGGGAGCGGGTGGCCGAAGTGCTGCGCCGCGCGGCGTTGTACCAGGCGGCCGGCGCCGACGGCCTGTTCGTGGCCGGCATCGTCAAGCCCGATGAGATTGCGCAGGTGGTCGCGGCAGCGGCCTTGCCGGTCAACGTGATGGACTGGCCGGGCGTGCCGGACGCCGACACGCTCATGCAGCTGGGCGTGTGCCGCCTGAGCGCCGGCTCCGGCATTCCGCAAGCGTTGTGGGCAGTCGCTGCCGGGATGGGCCGCGACTTCCTCGCCACCGGCAACGCCGGTCCGCTGGTGGCGCAGGCCATGCCGTATGGCCAGTTACAGGCTTTGTATCAGCCGTCTGCGCATTAACGCTGTGGCAAAAAGGTGACATGCATCGTGCGATGAACGTTGTGGGCGATTGTGCAGAATTGCGCGTTGCTTGCCTTGGTGCATTCCGACGGCACGGCCCGCCATCTCAACAGGTAACGTCAAAACCAATACTGTTGGTCACTTTCGTGCCCGTTTCCAAATAGAACGCATAGTAGGGGTAAGGCAAATTACCCGATCAATGGTTACATTTTGGTTACAAATTTGTGACTCATAGTCTTTGACTGCTGGATGGAACGACAACAAACTGGCCCTGCACCGGCTCTGCGGAGATCACAAGTTTTCGGCGGCCGGTGGCTTGTTCTCCCTCCAACTGACAAAGGAAGACTCATGACTTTGAACAAAGCAATGATGGCGGTGATGTTGTCCCTGGCTGGTAGCGCCGCCTGTGCGGCCGGTGGTTCCACGACAGTGGATTTTTCCAATGGTAACGAGGGCTGGTACGGCCTGGAAGCGGCGGATGGCAATGGTGGTTCCGGCATCGATACCAGCATGGGCCATGGCGCGCCGGCACTGCGCACCGTGATAGAAAACTTCGGCATTTCGTTCGGCACCACCACCAACACCGCCTTTCTTGGCGATTACTCGGCCAAGGGGCCGGTGACGCTGGGCCTCGACATCAAGGCCAACGAGATCAAGTATTTCAACCAGGACGTTGCGCGCGACGTGGTGGTGGAGCTGCGCGACTATGGCAACACGCCAGCCGGCATGCCGTACTCGAGCGTGTGGTACAAGCTCGGCACCATCGACGCCACCCAGGACTGGCAGCACCTGTCGGTCACCATCGCCGACCCGACCGCCACCGGCTTGCCGGCGGGCTGGGGCGGCTATGGCTCCACCGACGACGGCGCCGGACCCAAGCTGCCAGAAGGCCGCAGCTTTGCCGACGTGCTGGCCAGCGTGGACGAAGTGGTGTTCGGAACTTTCGTACCCGGCTATATGTACGGCTTCACCAACTTTGACGTGGCCGTCGACAACATTTCGGTCACCGCCGTGCCGGAACCGTCCACCTACGCCATGATGATCGGCGGCCTGGGCCTGATCGGCTGGATGCGTCGGCGCCAGCAGTCCCGCGCAGTGCCCGGTGCCGGCTCGCTGGCGGCGTAACTGCCGGTAGTCAGGCTCGAGCGAAATACGCCTTGAGGCGCGCCAGTTCCGCCGCCGTGATATGCATTACCGAACCATGCTTGGGGCCGGAAAAATTGGTGGCGCGCATCGGTGAGCCGGGGTCGTTGAAGCGGCCCAGGTTCTTGAACGTGGTGAAGTCGGCGGTTTCGGAAAAGCCCATGTTGTTCGGCTTGAGGCCGAACACGTCGTACATCAGCACGTAGTTCTTGCTGCCGATGCGGCGCCAGACCATCGGCGCCTCGCAGGCGACTGTTTCGGGATCGATCTTGCGCGGGTCGAACTGGTAGCCGGTATTGATGCGGTCCGAGACCGCGTGGCGCAGGCCGTTCGGGGCGTCGTGGGCGACATAGAACAGGTGATACTTGTTGCCCACCCTGGTGATGTCGCCGTCGATGGTGCTCTTCGTCTGGTCGGGGTAGTGGAACAGCTGCTGCGGTGTCGTCTCGAGCGTGGTGTAGGCTGCATTGGCGTAGGCGTACACCAGGTAGTTCTGGCCGCCCTTGTGGCGGGTGGTGAAGTACACCATCAGCTGGTTTTTTTCGGCATCGAAAATGGTTTGCGGCGCCCAGGCGGCGCCGATGTCGGCGTAGTCGGCCGGGAACAGCTGATCGATGCGCACCAGCGCGTGGGTCCAGTTGACCAGGTCGTAGGATTTCATCAGGACCAGCGCGCGGTTGTTGCCCCAGCCGTAATCCTCGCCCGGGCGTTCCCATTCGGTGCTGCGCAGGCCGGCGTCGCGCGCGTAGATGTGCAGGTCGGTCATCGACATATAAAAAGCGTTGTCGGGGCCGCGCATCAGGTGCGGGTCGCGCACGCCTTGCTGCTCGCCCAGGCCCTTGCCCGGTAACACTGGCTGGCCGTCGTTGAGGTCGGTGAAGGTGTAGCCATCGGTGGACGTGGCGAAATGGACCGAGTGCGTTTCGTCCTTGAAATAGACGAACAGGTAGGCTTGCATGTCCTGCTCGGCCGGGGCGCGGGTGCCGGCCACCGGCGCGATGGCGGGCACGATGCGCAACTGGCGGCCGGCGGCGGCCGGCCGAGTTTGTGCCTGGGCATGCTGCTGGCAAAAGGCAAACGGCATCATCAGCCCGGCCGCGATGGCCTTGGTCATTTCCCTGCGTTTCATGTCTGTCTCCATAGCATTTTTTTCGGACCATACCACGCGCTGCAGCCCCGGTCGGCCGACTCGCCGGATTTTCATCGCACGCGCGCATTTGGTTATCGCTTTGTTTAATGCGCAAGCATGCAGCAGTTACAATGCGCTTTCCAGAGCCAAGCACGGGAGTGTCATAGTGAAAATATCGAAGTCTTTGCCCTTATGGTCGATCGCCTCGCCGGTAATCGCCTGGTTGCTGATCGCCGGCCAGGCGATGGGGGCGCAGGACATCGTCGGCCAGGTCTATACCTTGTTGCTGGTGGCGGGCCTGTTTGCCGGCGTGCTGGCAGCCGTGTTCCACGCCGAGGTGGTGGCGCACAAGGTGGGCGAGCCGTATGGCACGCTGGTGCTGGCGATCGCGGTGACCGCCATCGAGGTGGCGCTGATCGTCTCGCTGATGATTGCCGGCGGCGAAGCGACCGCCGGGCTGGCGCGCGATACCGTGTTTGCAGCCGTGATGATCATCCTCAACGGCATGCTGGGCCTGTGCCTGCTGGCCGGCGCCAAGCGCCACGGCGAGCAGACCTTTACCTTGTCGGGCGTGTCGGCCGCGCTGACCACGCTGGCGGCGATTTCCATCCTTACCATGGTCTTGCCCAACTACACCACCACCGTGCCCGGCCCGTCGTACAGCGCAAGCCAGCTCGGCTTTATCGCGCTGGTGTCGCTGGTGCTCTACGGCACCTTCGTGCTGGTGCAGACCGTGCGCCACCGCGACTACTTCCTGCCGGAAGTGGCCAGCAACGACGAAGACACCCACGCGCCGCCGCCGCCGCTGAAAATGACCTGGCTGTCGGCCGCCTTGCTGCTGACCTGCCTGGCCAGCGTGGTGCTGCTGGCCAAGATGCTGTCACCTGTGCTGGAAGCAACCGTGCTCAAGCTCGGCGCGCCGAAGGCCGTGGTCGGCATCATCATCGCTGCCGTGGTGCTGCTGCCGGAAGGTATCGCCGCGTTCCACGCCGCGCGCGCCAACCGCCTGCAAACCAGCCTGAACCTGGCGCTCGGCTCGGCCCTGGCCAGTATCGGCCTGACGATTCCCGCCGTGGCCGTGGTCTCGCTGATGACCGGCTGGACCCTGTCGCTCGGTATCGACGTGAAGTCCAGCGTATTGCTGCTGCTGTCGCTGATCGTCGCCACGCTGTCGCTGGGGACCGGCCGCACCACGGTGATGCAGGGCACGGTGCACCTGGTGATCTTTGCGGTCTACTTGTTCACGGCAATCGTTCCTTGAGGAATCTCGAAAACCTGCTGCGCGGCTCGTTACGGTTTTAGAGGTTCTTTACGGAAAAGTGCGGGCTCGTCAGTGCTGAGAAGGTTACCATCTAGCCAACTCAAGCACAGGAGCCCGCATTGAACCATTATCAATTGAGCCCCTGGCTCACCAGCATCGCCCTCGAAGACTGGATCGTGGCTGCCGTGGTCGGCGCGGTGGTGTTTTTCCTGCTGCACGGCTTGCAGATCTTCGTGCGGCGGCGCCTGGCCCACATGGCGGCCGGCGCCCATGCCCAGCGCCCGCTGGCCGAGGTGCTCAGCGCCACGGTGGCCAGTTCCAGCAATTTCGTCATCCTCCTGATCGCCGTGCTGGCGGCGCTGGCGGTGCTCGATTTCGGCGCCGTGTGGAACCAGCGCATCGACCATTTGTGGTTCATCGTGATCGGCGTGCAGGTGACGATTTATCTCACCCGCGCGATCTCCATCGGCATCCGCCGCTACTTCCGCAGCCAGTCCGGTGACGCCAACGCGCCGCTCACGGTGGCCAACACGCTGGTCAGCGGCGCCATCAAGACGCTGTTGTGGACCTTGCTGCTGCTGTCGGTGCTGTCCAACGCCGGCATCAATATCACCACGTTCATTGCCAGTCTCGGTATCGGCGGTATCGCCATTGCACTGGCCGCGCAGAACATCCTCGGCGACCTGTTTGCGTCGCTGTCGATCGCGGTGGACAAGCCGTTCGAAGTGGGCGACGCCATCAATGTGCTGGGCGTGTCCGGCACGGTGGAGCACGTGGGCCTGAAAACCACGCGCATCCGCGCCGACAGCGGCGAACAGATCGTGGTATCGAACACCGACCTGCTGAAAAACGTGCTGCGCAACTACAAGCGCATGGCCACGCGCCGCATCGTCATGTCGTTCCGCATCAACCCGGACACACCGGCTGCGCTGGCGGGGCAAGTGCCGGCCATGATCCGCACCATCGTCGAGGCCCAGCCCGACATCCGCTGCGACCGCGTGCACCTGAAAGCCGTCACCCCCGAGGCGATCGAATACGAGCTGGTGTTTTTTGTGCTCACGTCCAACTACCTGGTGTACATGGATACCCAGCAGACCATCCTGCTGGCCACCATGGAGCGCTTTGCCGACATGGGCATCAGCACCACGGCGCCAGCGCGGCGCCTGCTGCTCGAGAATGACGCGCCGCCCCCGCAGGCGACCGTTAAAACCTGACGCAGCGCAGGGGCATTGTCGCTTGGTGACAATCTGTCATCAAGCTGTCACGTTGGCTTGTTATCTTGCAAATCTTTAAAACGATTGCCGGATACACACACCATGAACCGCAACTCCTTGTGCAAGCCGCTGCTTTTCCCACTGCTTGCCGGCCTGACCGCCGTCCTGCTGGCAGGCTGCAACAGCGATTCCACCCCGGTCAACGAGACCGCGCCCACCACCCCGCCGGTGGCCGCTGCGCCCAAGAACGTGATCTTCTTCCTCGGCGACGGCATGGGCATGACCACCATGACCGCCGCCCGCATCTACGCCGTCGGTGAAGACGGCGACCTGACCGTCGATACCCTGCCGGAATCGGCATTCGTGAAGACCTATTCCAACGACGCGCAAGTGACCGACAGCGCGCCGTCGATGGCCGCCTACATGACCGGCGTGAAAATGAACAACGAAGTGATCTCGATGTCGGCCAACACGGTCGCTGTCGATCCGGTCGCCGACGCCAACGGCAACAAGCTCGGCAACAACTGCGGCGCCAGCAATGGCACGGCGGTGCCGACCCTGCTCGAACAAGCCAAGACGCAAGGCATGGCTACCGGCGTGGTCACCACCACCCGCGTGACGCACGCCACCCCGGCCGCCACCTACGCCCACATCTGCCACCGCGACCTGGAGAACGATATTGCCGCCGCTTCGGTGCCTGGCGGCGCCGGTTTCAATCCCGCGCTGGGCACGGGCCTGGACGTCATGCTCGGTGGCGGCAGCCAGTTCTTCGTGCCGGTCGCCGCCGGCGGCAAGCGCAGCGACGGCCGCAACCTGATCGACGAATCGAAAGCCAGGAACGCTACCTACGTCAGCAATGTCACCGAGCTGAACGCGATCGACGCCAGCAAGACCACCCGCCTGCTGGGCCTGTTCTCGTCCAGCCACATGAGCTACGACCTCGACCGCGACCCGGCCAAGGAGCCGAGCCTGGCCGAGATGGCCACCAAGGCGATGGACGTGCTGGCCAAGAACAGCAAGGGTTACTTCCTGATGGTGGAAGGCGGCCGCATCGACCACGCGCTGCATGAAACCACGGCCAAGAAAGCGCTGCACGACATGGTGGCGTTCGACAACGCCATCAAGGCCGTGCTGGCCAAGGCCCGCATTGCCGACCCGGACCTGAAAAATACCCTGGTCGTGGTGACTGCCGACCATGATCACACGCTGGTCCTGAACGGCTACGCCAAGCGCACCGGCAAGACCACCGCCGCCAACGCCGGTGTGCTGGGCGTGGTGAAAAACTACGTGACCGGCGCGGTGGACAAGGATCTCGATGGCGCACCGTATTCCATCATCGGCTTCGGCAACGGCGAAAACCGCACCCAGGGCAACCGCAGCAGCATGGCCAGCCTGGACGACAGCGTCACCGGCGCCAATACCTATCACCAGGAGGCAGTAGTGCGCGTGGCGGTGGGCGGCGAGACCCACGGCGGCGCCGACGTGTTCCTGGGCGCGATCGGCAAGGGCGCCGAAAACTTCACCGGCACCATCGACAACACCAAGGTGTTTAGCCTGGTCAAGACCGCCTCCGGCCTGTAAAACTTTCACACGGATACCAGACATGAAACCTACCCTGATCGCGGCCAGCCTGGCGCTGGGCCTTGCCACGTCCTTCACCCTGCCAGCGCACGCTGCCGGCGAAGCCAAGAACATCATCTTCTTCCTCGGTGACGGCATGGGCCCCACCACGATTACTGCCGCGCGCATCTACAAGTACGGCGAAGACGGCAGCCTGACCATGGACACGCTCGAGCGTACCGCGCGCATCAAGACCTTCTCGGCCGACGCCCAGACCACCGACAGCGCACCGTCGATGGCAGCCTACATGACCGGCGTGAAAATGAACAACGAGGTGATCTCGATGTCGCCCGAAACGGTCGCCACCAACCCCGGCCGCGACGCCAACGGCAACCTCGGCGTGAACAACTGCGCAGCGACCAACGGCACGCCGGCCGCCACCATCCTGGAACTGGCCAAGGCCAAGGGCAAGGCCGTGGGGACGATTACCACCACCGAGCTGACCCACGCCACGCCGGCGACGGCCTGGTCGCACATCTGCAACCGCAACGCCCAGTACCACATTGCCGCGCAACTGGTGCCGGGCGGCGCCGGCTTCAATACGGCGCTGGGCGACGGCGTCGACGTACTGATGGGCGGCGGGCGCAACCACTTCACGCCTTATGGCGCCGGCAACACCACCGGCCGCGCCGACGGCCGCAACCTGTTGACCGAACTGGCCGCCAAGGGCTACACGGTCGCTGCCAACAAGACCGAGATGAATGCTGCCACCGGCAAGAAGTTCATCGGCCTGTACAGCACCCGCAGCCACCTCGAATACGAACTCGATCGCACCGCCACGCCGCCGCTGGGCGAGGGTGCGTCGCAACCGAGCCTGGCCGAGATGACGGTCAAGGCCATGGACCTGCTGGCGCAAAACACCAACGGTTATTTCCTGATGGTCGAAGGCGGCCGCATCGACCACGCGCTGCACGGCACCAACGCCAAGCGCGCGCTGACCGACACCATTGCTTTCGACGACGCCATCAAGGCCGCGCTGGCCAAGGCGAAGTTGACCGACCCCACCCTGGCCAACACCCTGATCGTGGTCACCGCCGACCACGACCACACGCTGGCGTTCAACGGCTACGGCAAGCGCGGCAACCCCATCCTCGACATCAACCGGGGCTACCGCGACAACCAGCCGGCCAGGGATGCCGATGGCAAGACCTACACCACGCTGGTATTCGGCAACGGCCCGAATCGCCCGAACCTGCGCGACAACCTCGACAGCACCACGGTGCTGGCCGACAACTACCTGCAGGAGACCGGCGTGCGCCTGTCGAGCGAAACCCACGGTGGTGGCGATGTCAAACTGTTTGCCACCGGCGCCGGCGCCAAGCCGTTCAAGGGCACGCTCGATAACACCAGGGTGTTCGGATTGTTGAAGACGGCGTTCGGGTTCTGAGTCGATGACGAATCCGCGCATTTCCCTGCTGCTGGCCGCGCTGTGCGTGGCCGGCACGGTACACGCCGTCGCCAACGCGCCGGCTGTTGCCACTACCGCACCCGACCTCGACCTGGCCATTACCTACTACAGCAAGACCCTGACGCCGGACGGCGTTACCCGCGAGTCGCGCTACCAGGAAACCATGCTGCGCCGTCCCGGCCACGTGTGGAGCGCGCGCGTGCTGCCGGCCAACGCCACGCAGCACCAGCATCACCATGAAGAGGGCGGCCACCGCCATGGCCTCAATCACGTCGCCATGCCGCGCCACGTGATCAACGCCGGCAAGACGCCGCGCCTGGAGTTTGTCGATGCAAAGGAAAAGGCGGTGATCGCGATTCCCGCCACCGAGTTCGACAACGTCAACTTCGACGGTTCGTGGGACCGCGCGTTCTACCTGCTCGATCCGCGCCTGCTCAAGACCATGGCCGTCACCAAACGCGCCAGCAGCACACCCGGCGCGACGTGGCGCGAACGCGAGGACAACGGCGTGTACCAGCGCGTGCTGTGGGATGAGCAGCGCCAGATTCCGGTGACGATCGAAAGCGGCGACAAGGCCGGCACTTTTTATCGCCGCGTCGATGTGGTGGCGCGTGCCGGCGCCACGCCGGCGCCGTGGAACAAACTGCACAGTTACGCCCAGCGCGAGTTCGCCGACTTCCTCGACTAGGAACGCCCGGAAAAGCCTCGATGGCAGCTCGTGGTTGACGAAAAAACCGCGCTGGTGATCGACCACCAGGTCTTCCATCAGCGCCGCGCCGGCGCCCATGGTCATGCCGCCGATGATCTGGCTGCGCGCGGTCTTGGGATTCAAAATGCGCCAGGCCGCGCAACTGCTCGCCGATGCGCGATATCCGCGCCCGGCGCGACGGCTGGCGGTCCTAGTTGCCGCGATAGGTGGAGTACCCGTAAGGGCTGAGCAGCAGCGGAATGTGATAGTGCGCCACGCCCGCCTCGGTGTGGAACTCCACCGGAATGCGCGGGAAGAACGTGGGCGTGCCTGCGCGCCTGAAATGTTCGCCGGTCTCGAACACGATGCGGTAGTCGCCGGCCGGCATGGTCTCGCCTTCCGGGTACAGCGCGGCAATGCGGCCCTGGGCATTGGTGACGCTGGCGGCCAGCACGCGCCAGTCGCTGCTGCCATCGCCACTGCGTTGTTCGAGCGTGACGCGGATGCCGGCCGTGGGCTGGCCGCTTTGCAGGTCCAGCACGTGGACGCTGAGCGGATTGGGGGCGCGGGCCGGGGCGGCGGCAGCGGCGCCGCAAGCTGCGGCAAACGCGAGGACAAGTGCGAGGTTTTTCAGCTGGTGCATGGTCATTCCCTGGAGTGATTAACTGGTTGGTCGAGCGCGGGCACGGCGGCAAGTGCTGCCAGTGCGCACGCATGGTCGTTGCCGGCGCCGCCGCCACCGGCCACGCCGATGGCGCCCACCGGCTGGCCGGCCGACATCAGCGGCACGCCGCCGCCCAGCAGCAGCAGCTCGGGCACGGTGTTGAGGTTGCGGCTGTCGGCGTCACGCGCTGCGCGCCGGGCCAGGTCCAGCGTGGCGGTGCGGGTGGAGAGTGCGGTAAACGCCTTGCGCCGGGCCGCCTCGATATTGTGCGGGCCGACCGCCGGGTCGCGTTCGAGCACCAGCAGGTGGCCGCCGCCGTCGAGCACCGCGACCGCGATGGGGCGGTCCAGCTGCCGGCAGGCGCCGCCAGCGGCAGTGGCCAGGCGGCTGGCTGCAGCGAGGGTGAGCGCCGGGTGCGGCACAAGGTCCGCAGCGGCCACCGTGCAGGGGCCGGCGATCGCGGTTGCCAGCACGGCAGCGCAGAGTGCAGTAGTAGAAGTCATGAGGTCCTCGGCTGAATGAAGACCGCAGTGTGCGCTTCCGACCCCGACGCCAGGCTGACGGCCAGATGATAATTTCGTCAGCCAGCGCGTTCGTCGGCAGGGGTAGAATGGCTATTTCACTGGCGCCGCAGTCCATGACGATCCTGATTATCGAAGACGAGCCGAAGACCGGCGACTACCTGCTGCGCGGCCTGGCCGAGTCGGGCTTTGCCGTGCGCCTGGCGCGCACCGGCCGCGACGGGCTGGCCATGGCAAAAGACGGCGCCGCCGACCTGGCGCTGGTGGTGCTCGACGTCATGTTGCCGGGCATGGACGGCTGGCAGGTGCTGGCCGCCTTGCGCGCCGACCAGGGCACGGCGCAGGTGCCGGTGCTGTTTCTCACCGCGCGCGACGAGGTGCAGGACCGCGTGCGCGGGCTGGAGCTGGGCGCCGACGACTACCTGGTCAAACCGTTCGCCTTTGTGGAACTGGTGGCGCGCATCCGCACGCTGCTGCGGCGCGGCCCCGCGCGCGAGGATGACCTGATCCGCATCGGCGACCTCGAAATCGACGTGCTGCGCCGGCGCGTGCGGCGCGGCGCCACCACCATCGTGCTCACGTCCCAGGAGTTCGCGCTGCTGCACCTGCTGGCCCAGCGCCAGGGCCAGGTGCTGTCGCGCTCCATCATCGCCTCGCAGGTATGGGACATGAACTTCGACAGCGACACCAACGTCATCGAAGTGGCCGTGCGCCGGCTGCGGCGCAAGCTCGACGACCCGTTCCCCGTCAAGCTGATCCACACCCGGCGCGGCATGGGCTACGTGTGCGACCTGGTCTCGGCCCCGGACGCCGCATGAGGCGCTGGCGTTCCTCGCTGACGGTGCGGGTGACCGCGCTGTTCATGCTGATCGTGGTGCTGGCAGCGGCCGGCCTGGGCGCCTACCTGTACCGCGAGTTCGTGGGCCAGATCGAGCGCCGCGACGATATCCAGCTGCTGGGCAAGCTGCGCCAGGTGCAGATCGTGCTGGGCCGCCCCGGTGCGGTGGAACTGGTGAGCACGCAACCGGAATTTTTCCGCGACACCATGAGCGGCCAGGAAAATTCGCTGGTGCGCATCGTGGCGGCCGATGGCGCCGTGCTGGCCGAGATCAACGCCGGCGCCGAGCGCTATCCGCTGCCGCCCATGGCCGGCACGGCGCCGGACCGGGGCGCCATCGTCGGCTGGCGCGGCCGCAACGGCGAACCGGGCCGGGTAGTGGCCGCTGCCGCGCGCCTCGGCAGCCGCGGTGTTACCGTGTACGTTGCGCGGCTGTACGCCGAGCGCGATGCGATGTTCGCCCAATACCGCTGGCGCATTGCGCTCGCCGCGGCCGTCAGCGCGCTGGCGGCCGCCCTGTGCGCCGCGCTGATGCTCCATCGCGGCCTGCGGCCGCTGCGGCGCATCGCCGCCCACGCGGCGCTGGTGCGGCCCGGCACGCTGGCGCAGCGGCTCGACGCCGGCCACGCGCCGTCCGAGCTGCAACCGCTGGTCGATGCATTGAACGCCATGCTGGCGCGCCTGCAGGACGGGTATGCCCGGCTGTCGGGCTTTTCGGCCGACCTGGCGCACGAATTCCGCACGCCGATCACCAATTTGCTGGGGCAAAGCCAGGTGCTGCTGGCGCAGCCGCGCAGCGCGGCCGACTATGAACAGCTGATCGCTTCCAACATCGAGGAACTGGAACGGCTGGCGCGCATGATCGAGAGCATGCTGTTCCTCGCGCGCGCCGGCCAGGACGACGTGCTGCTGGCGCGCCAGCCGCTGGCGGCGCTCGACGAACTGCGCAAGGTGGCCGACTTTTACGAGGGCATGGCCGAAGAACAGGACGTGCGCATCGCCTGCCTGGGCGCGGCGGTGGTGCACGCCGATCCAGCCCTGCTGCGGCGCGCGCTGGCCAACCTGGTGTCGAACGCGGTGCGCCATGCGCAGCCGGGCAGCACGATTACGCTGCGCGCAGACCAGCGCGGCCACGGCGCCGAGCTCACGGTCGCCAATACCGGTGCGCCCATCGCACCCGAACACTTGCCGCACCTGTTCGACCGCTTTTACCGTGCCGATCCCGCGCGCGGCAACGCCGACGGCTCGACCGGGCTCGGACTGGCCATCGTCAGCGCCATCATGGCCGTGCACGGCGGTACGGCGCGGGTGGCAGCCGCTGGCAATGAGGCGCGCTTCGTGCTCGGTTTTCCGTAGCGGACCCGCAGCGCCCGCGCCAGGCCCGGGCTTGCAGCCAATCCAAAACCCGTATATGATGACCGTCATGCAAACCAAATCCGCCAAGCGCCCGGCTGCCAGCCGCAAGGAAGTGACCCACGACCGCATCGTCGAGGTGGCGTCGCGCGCCATCCGCCGCAGCGGCTACGCTGGCACCGGCGTGGCCGATATCATGAAGGAGGCCGGCCTCACCCATGGCGGCTTCTATGCCCACTTCGCCTCGCGCGACGCGCTGCTGGCCGAGGCCGGCGACCGCGCGGGCGCCGAGTCGGTGGCGCTGGCCGCCAAGGTGGCAGCCAGTGCGCCACCGGGCCAGGCGGTCAGGGCCATCATGGAAGCTTACCTCTCGCCCGAACATATCGCGTCTGTCGAGCGCGGTTGCCCGGTGTCGGCGCTGGCGTCCGAAATGCCGCGCCAGGCGGCGGAAGTGCGCCACGTCGCTACCGTGCACATCAAGGAAATGGTCGACCTGCTGGCGCGCCAGATGCCGGACTGGGGCCAGCCCCAGGCCCACGAGCAGGCGATGGCATTGCTGTGTTCCCTGATCGGCACCACCATGCTGGCCCGGGCGGTGGACGACCCCAAATTGTCGGCGGCGCTGTGCGCGGCCACCTTCAAGCAGTTCTTACCGGCTGCCGAGTAACCGCTCGGCGCTTTTTTTTGATTGAAAATATGATGACCGTCATATTTTTGTAGTCCACTAAAGGAAAAATCATGTCAGTGACCGAACACCGCAGCCGCAACATCGCCGTCATCACCGGCGCCTCGTCCGGCATCGGCGCCATCTATGCCGACCGTTTGGCCGCCCGTGGCTACGACCTGGTGCTCGTCGCCCGTCGCGCCGACCGCCTGCAGACCCTGGCCGCCAGCCTCACCGCCAAACACGGCGTGCAGGTCACGCCGCTGGTGGCCGACCTGGCCACCACGGCAGGGCAGGACAGCGTGGCCGACGTGCTGGCCAACAATCCTGCCGTGAGCGTGCTGGTCAACAACGCCGGCCTGGCCCGCCTGGCGCCGCTCGCTGCCAGCACGCCGGACGATGTGTCGTCGCAACTGGCCCTGAACATCACCGCGCTCACCCGCCTGACCTATGCCGTGCTGCCCGCCTTGAAACAGCGCAACGCCGGCCTGATCATCAACGTCGCCTCGGTACTGGGCCTGCACTCGCTGCCGATTTCCGCTGTCTACAGCGGCACCAAGTCGTTCGTGGTGGCTTTTACGCGCGGTATCGAGCAGGAACTCGCGGACACCGGCGTCAAGGTGCAGGCCGTGCTGCCGGCCGCCACTGCCACCGAGCTGTGGGACCCGTCGGGCGTGCCGCTGGCCGCGCTGGCGCCGGAGTCGGTGATGGCGGCCGACGCCATGGTCGATGCCGCGCTGTTCGGCCTCGACCTGGGCGAGACATTGACCCTGCCATCGGTGGCCGATGCCGCCCTGATCGCGCAATACGAGACTGCCCGCGTGACATTGTTCGCCAGCGCCCAGACCGGCACTGTCGCCCCGCGCCTGCTGCCCGCTTAACTTTTACTGTCAGGATAACCATCATGATTTTCGAACCCTTCGCCCTGCGCGGCATCCAATTGTCCAGCCGCGTGGTGATGTCGCCACTGACCCGCAGCCGCGCCATCGGCAATATTCCCAACAGCCTGGTGGCCGAGTACTACGCCCAGCGCGCCACGGCCGGCCTGATCATCACCGAAGGCACGTCGCCGTCGCCCAATGGCCTCGGCTATCCACGGATTCCCGGCCTGTTCAATGCCGAACAGGTGGCCGGCTGGCGCCTGGTCACCGATGCCGTGCACGCGCAGGGCGGCAAGATCGTCGTGCAACTGATGCACACGGGCCGCGTCAGCCACGCCGACAACCTGCCCGCCGGCGCCACGGTGATGGGGCCGTCGTCCGCAGTGTGCCCGGGCGAGATGCAGGTCGATGGCAAGGGCCCGTTGCCGCACACGGCGCCGCGCGCCATGACGGCAGACGACATCGCCGCCACGGTGCAGGAGTACGCGCAGGCCGCGCGCCTGGCGATCGAGGCCGGCTTCGACGGCATCGAACTGCACGCCGCCAACGGCTACCTGCTTGAACAATTCCTCAACGCCAATATCAATCTGCGCACCGACGGCTACGGCGTGACGGCCGGGGGGCGCAACCGCTTCGTGCTCGAAGTGGCGCGTGCGGCGGTGGCGGCGATCGGCGCCGACCGCGTGGGCATCCGCCTGTCGCCCTATGGCGTGGTCAATGCCGCCGGCGGCTATGACGGCGTCGACGAACAATACATCGAGCTGGTAGCGGAACTGTCCACGCTGGGCCTGATGTATGTGCACGTGCTCGACCATTCGGCGATGGGCACGCCGCCAGTACCGGCCAGCATCAAGGCGGCCTTGCGCGCCGCGTTCGACGGCCCGTTCATCGCTGCCGGCGGCTTCGACCAGGCCAGCGCCGACCAGGCGTTGACAGACGGCCAGGCCGACCTGGTGGCGTTCGGCCGCCCGTTCATCGCCAACCCCGACCTGGTCGAGCGGCTGCGCCGCAACGCGCCGTTGAACGCGCCCGATCCGGCCACGTTCTACACGCCCGGCGCCCACGGTTACACTGACTATCCTACCCTGGCGAATTGAGCAAATCATGCAGGCACTGATCCTGAAAGCGTATGGCAAGCGCGCGGACCTGGCGCTGGCCGAAGTGGCCCGTCCCGTGGCCGCTCCCGGCGAGATCGTGGTGCAGGTCCACGCGGCCGGCATCAACCCGGTCGACAACGCCATCATCAAGGGCGAGTTCAAGCCGCTGCTCAAGTTCGCGTTGCCTGCCGTGATGGGCAGCGACCTGGCCGGCGTGGTGGTGGAAACCGGCGCCGGCGTGACCCGCTTCCAGGTCGGCGACGCCGTGTTTGCCAGCGTGTTCGACGCCGGCCGCGGTTCGCTGGCCGAATTCGTGGCCGTGTCCGAACACGCAGCCGCCCACAAGCCGACCAGCCTCGACTTCGTGCAGGCCGCGTCAATCCCGATGGTGGGCCTGACTGCGTGGCAGGCGTTCCATGAACATGCGCGCGTGCTGCCGGGCCAGAAGGTGTTCGTCCCGGCCGGCTCGGGCGGCATCGGTTCGTTTGCCATCCAGCTGGCCAAGTACATGGGCGCGCGCGTGGCCACCACGACCAGCACCGCCAACCTGGCGCTGGTGCGCAGCCTCGGCGCCGACGAAGTGATCGATTACAAGCAGCAGGATTTCACGCAAGTGCTGGACGGCTACGACGTGGTGCTGGGCACGGTGAAAGGCGACGGCCTGGCGCAGGCGCTGGGCATCGTGCGCCCGGGCAGCCACGTGGTATCGCTGATCGGCCCGCCCACCGCCGACTTTGCCCGCCAGCGCGGCATGAACCTGGTGTTCCGTGTCGTGATGGGACTGCTCAGCCGCAAGATCCGCGGCATCGCCAAACGACGCGGCGCCGCTTATTCGTTCATGTTCGTGCGCCCGGACGGCGGGCAGCTGGCCGAGATCGGCAAGCTGCTCGACGCGGGCGCCATCCGTCCGGTGATCGACAAGGTGTTTCCGTTGGCGCAAGCGAAGCAGGCGCTGGCCTACCTGGACCAGGGGCGGGCCCGGGGCAAGGTGGTGGTGCAGGTGTTGCAGGTGGTGCCTGCTGCCTAGTCTTGCGCCAGCCCCAGGTCGGTGGCCACCTGCTGGCGCAGCAGGTACTTCTGGATCTTGCCGGTGACCGTCATCGGGAACGCCGGCACGAAGCGGATGTAGCGCGGAATCTTGTACCGCGCGATCTGGTCCTGGCAAAACGCCCGGATTTCGTCCTCGCTGGCGGTCATGCCGGGGCGCACGATGATGCACGCGCACAGTTCCTCGCCGTATTTGGCATCGGGCACGCCCACGCACTGCACGTCCTGCACCTTGGGGTGGCGGTACAGGAATTCCTCGATCTCGCGCGGATAGATGTTTTCGCCGCCGCGTATCACCATGTCCTTGGCGCGGCCGACGATGCTGGCAAAACCGTGTTCGTCGAGCACGGCCAGGTCGCCCGTGTGCAGCCAGCGCGCGGCATCGATGGTCGCGCGCGTCTGCTCGTCGTCGCCCCAGTAGCCGAGCATGACCGAGTAGCCGCGCGTGAGCAGCTCGCCCTTGACGCCGCGCGGCACGATGCGCCCGTCGCCATCGACAATCTTCACTTCCAGGTGCGGATGCACGCGGCCGATGGTGGAAACGCGCAGGTGCACCGGGTCGTCCACCGAACTCTGGAAGCTGACCGGCGAGGTTTCCGTCATGCCGTAGGCGATCGTGATCTCGGTCAGGTGCATGCGCGCGATCACGCGGCCCATCACTTCGGCCGGGCACGGCGAGCCGGCCATGATGCCGGTGCGCAGCGTCGATAAATCGTAGGTGGAAAAATCGGGATGGTCGAGCATGCCGATGAACATGGTCGGCACGCCGTGCAACCCGGTGCAGCGCTCGGCCTGCACCGTTGCCAGTACCGCTGCCGGTTCGAAACTCTCGCCCGAAAACACCATCGTCGCGCCATGCGTGACGCACGCCAGGTTGCCGAGCACCATGCCGAAGCAGTGGTACAGCGGCACCGGGATGCACAGCCGGTCGCACGCGGTCAGGCGCATCGCTTCGCCGACAAAAAAGCCGTTGTTGAGGATGTTGTGGTGGGTGAGCGTGGCGCCCTTGGGCGCGCCGGTGGTGCCCGACGTGAACTGGATGTTGACGGCGTCGTCGAACTGCAGCGTCGCTGCCACGGCGGCCAGCGCCGCCTGCTGTGCGGCGCCGGGGAGGGCGAGCAGGTCGTCGAAATTGTGCATGCCCGGCGTGCGCTCGGCGCCGAGCCGGATCACGTGGCGCAGGTGCGGCAGCGCTTGCGCGCGCAATTGGCCGGGAGGGCTCCTGACCAGCTCCGGCAACACGGCATTGACGATGGCCAGGTAGTCGCTGGCCTTGAACGACGGCGCAACAATCAGCGCCGCGCACTGCACCTTGGCCAGCACGTATTCGAGCTCGCTGCGCCGGTAGGCCGGGTTGATGTTGACCAGCACCAGCCCGGCGCGCGCAGTGGCAAACTGCACCAGCACCCACTCGGCGCAGTTCTGCGACCAGATGCCCACCCGGTCGCCCGCTCGCAGACCCAGCGCCAGCAGGTTGGCCGCCAGCCGCGTCACGCGCGCATCGAGTTCGGCGTAGCTCCAGCGCACCTGCTGGTGCGGCACCACCAGCGCTTCGTTGCCGTGATGGCGAGCAGCGATGTCGGTCAGAAACTGGCCGATGGTCACGCCGATCAGCGGCACGTCGTGGGCGCCGTGGACGTAGCTTGGCGGTGCGGTGGTCCCGGCATGCGGTACAGCGCTCGGGTGTGGCATGGCGTCTCCTTGGCGTTGTTTTGACTGGTGTCCAGTCTAGCATTGCCGGGCGGTAGACAACCCATGGCGCCCTCAATAGGGAAGGTAACGCGCTTCAGGAGACGGCTTCGGGAACAACGCGCGGATTCGGGCGGCAGTCCAAAGCGGACAGGGCCGTAAGCGGTGTCGCTGACCAGCCCGGTCGTACAGTTGCCGCTTCGTGCGCCGATTTCCCCGCGTTTAAACCGCGCAATACCGCTCCTGGATTGCCGGGTCGGCCAGCATGGTCTCGGCCCGCTCCGTGTACACGATGCCGCCCTGGTCGAGAATGTAGGCGCGGTCGGAAATGCCGAGCGCCGACTCCACGCTCTGCTCGACCAGCAGGATGGTCTTGCCTTGCCGCTTGAGCTGCTGGAACAGCTCGAACATCTCGTCCACCAGCACCGGCATGATGCCCTCCGACGGTTCGTCGAGCAAAATCATGTCGGGGTCGGCGGCCGTGGCGCGGGCAATGGCCAGCATTTGCTGCTCGCCGCCGGACATGGTCACCGCCATCTGGCCCAGGCGCTCCTTCAGGCGCGGGAAGGTCGCGGCGATGCGTTCGATGATGTCTTTTTCCTGCGCCATCTTGCCGGTGGCAACGATGCCCAGGCGCAGGTTTTCCAGCACCGTCATGCCGGGCACGATGCGCCGCTCTTCCGGCACGTAAGCGAGGCCCAGGCCGAAGCGCTGGTGGGCGGGCAGTTGCAGCAGGCTGTGGCCCTTGAACAGGACCTCGCCGCTGGTCTTGCGGATCAGGCCCATCACGCTCTTGATGGTGGTGGTCTTGCCGGCGCCGTTGCGGCCCAGCAGCGACACCACTTCGCCCTGCCTCACTTCGAGGTTGACGTCTTGCAGGATGTGGCTGGTGCCGTACCAGGCATTGAGGTTTTTAATCGTCAGCATGATGTGTCCTTAGTGTTGGCCCAGGTAGACCCGTTTGACGTCGTCGTTGGCGCGGATGTCGTCCGGCTTGCCGGTGGCCAGCAGTTCGCCGTGGTGCAGCACCACGATGCGGTCGCTGATCCCCATCACCATCTTCATCTTGTGCTCGACCAGGATGACCGTGCGCTGCGAAGCCAGTTTGACGATCAGGTCCATCATCGACCTGGTCTCCTCGGGGCTCATGCCGGCGGTGGGTTCATCCATCAGCAGCAGCGCCGGATCGGCCGCGAGGGCAATGGCAATTTCCAGCGCCCGCTGCTGGCCGTGCGCCAACTCGCGCGCCGGGCGCCGGGCATGGGCGCCCAGGCCCACCATCGTCAGCAGGTCGTAGGCCGGGTCGTCGAGCGCCAGGGTGGACCGGCGGCGCCAGAAGTTCAGCCGTCCCACCCTGGCCTGCAGCGCGATGCGCACATTTTCGAGCACCGTGAAGGCGGGGAAGATGTTCGTGATCTGGAACGACTTCGACACGCCCACGTGGGCAAAGTCGTGCTGCTTCAAGCCGGTGAGGTCGCGCTGCCTGAACACTACCCGGCCCGCGGATGGCGGAAAGGTGCCCGACAACAGGTTGAAGAACGTGCTCTTGCCGGCGCCATTGGGGCCGATGATCGAGGTCAGCTTGCCTTGCTCGAAGTCCACCGAGACGTCGTTGAGGGCGGTGAAGCCGGCAAAGCGCCGGGTCAGGTGCTCGGTGCGCAGGATGATGTCAGCGGCCATTGGTTTTCTCCAGCAGGGTGCCCCAGACGCCTTTCGGGAAGAACAGCACGAAGAAAATGAAAATGGCGCCCACGTACAGCTGCCAGTGCTCGGTCCATTGCGAGAACATGTCCTGGATCAGCAAAAACAGCGCGGCGCCGATGAACGGCCCGAAGAACGTGCCCATCCCGCCCAGCAGGCAAATCATCACGACCAGGCCTGAAGTCTCGTAATGCAGGCTCTCGATGGCCACGCTCGAGAGGTGGATCGCATTGAGCGCGCCGGCCAGGCCGCAAATGGCGCCCGACAGGATGAAGATGAGCAGCTTGGTCTGCTCGACGTTGAAGCCGCAGGCGCGCGTGCGCGCCTCGTTCTCGCGGATCGCTTCGACCACGCCACCGAACGGCGACTCGAGCACGCGCGACAGCGCGACCAGCGCCAGCGCCACCAGCACCAGGAAGGCATAGTACTTGGTGGTGGGGTCGAGCAGGTCGAGCGTGAGGCCGAACACCTGGATCTGCGGCACGTTCACGCCGCGCAGGCCGTTCTCGCCGCCCGACAGCGGAAACTGGTACACCAGGAAGTACACGCACTGCGACAGCGCCAGCGTGACCATCGCAAAGTAGATGCCGCGGGTGCGGATCGCCAGCAGGCCCATGGCCAGCGCCAGCGCGCCCGACGCGACGATGGCAAGGATGATGGCCAGCCACCAGCTCGTGCCGGCGTGGGCGATCAGGATGCCGGCCGTGTAGGAACCCAGGCCCAGGAAGGCGGCGTGGCCGAACGAGAGCATGCCCATGTAGCCGAACAGCAGGTTGAAGCCCACGCCATACAGGCCGTAGATCAGGATGTTGACCGCCACCGAGTGGTTGGGCAGCAGCCAAGGAAACACCAGCAGCGCGGCGACGGAGGCGATGACCCGGTGCGAGCGCAGCAGGTCCAGCGGGCGCGCAGGTGGCACCGCGCGCGGCAGGATCGTGGTTTTGGTTGTCATGATTTTCCTCTTAACTCATCAGGCCGGGACGGCCGAACAGACCTTGCGGGCGCACCAGAAGCACCAGTGCCATGATCACGAACATCGACACCTTGGCCGCCTCCGGGAAGAACAGCACCGCCAGGCTTTCCACCACGCCGACGACCACGCCGGCCACGATCGCTCCGACCAGCGACCCCATGCCGCCCACCACGGTCACCACGAAAGCGACGGTGAGCACCGGTCCGCCCATCTCCGGGCTGATACCCTGCATCGGCGCCGACAGAAAGCCGGCCAGGCCGGCAATGCCGGTACCGAGTCCGAACACGATCAGCCACACCTTGCCCACATCGACTCCGAGGATGCGCACGATCTGCGGATCGCGGGCGCCGGCGCGCACGATCAGGCCGAACGAGGTCTTTTCAATGAACAGCCACAGGCCGAACAGCACCGCGACCGTCACGCCGATCACGAACAGCCGGTACAGCGGAAACTCGCCGACCAGGATGTTGACCGAGCCCTCGAGCAGCGCCGGCGCATCGACCGGCAGGCCCTGCTTGCCGAAGCCGATGCGGACCAGTTCCACCATCACGTAGGCCAGGCCAAAGGTGAGCAGCAGCGGGTAGTCGATGCCGCGCCCGTACAGCGGGCGCACCAGCACCCGCTCGACCACCATGCCCAGCGCGCCCACGGCCACCGGCACCAGCACCAGGCAAAGCCAGAAGTTCGGGACATGCTGGTACAGCGCGTAGCCGGCGTAGGCGCCGACCATGAAGAATGCGCCATGCGCGAAGTTGACAATGGTGAGCATGCCGAAGATCAGCGACAGTCCCACCGCCAGTAACACATAGACCGCGCCGAGCGCCAGTCCGGTAAAGAGCTGCAGTCCCACCAGCTCCCAAGTGATGCCTTCCATGCTGCCTCCTGGAGTTGGTGGTTATTTGTGGCCGAGTTCCGCGCAGCTGCGCAGGGCGGTGGGCGAGGCTGGTGCGATGCGCAGCACGCTGAACAGGTCGTTGGGATCTTTCGGTGCCGGCTTGGAGGCGATCACCAGCACCGACTGCACCGACTGGTGGTCGCAGGCGCGGTACGACTGCGGACCCTTGTAGGTGTCGTATTGCAGCTTGCCCAGCACGTCGACCACTTTTTCGGTATCGGTGGTGTTGGCATCCTTTACCGCGATCAGCAGCGACTTCACGGCCGAATACGCCATCGAGCCGTAGTCGGACGGCAGGGCGCCGCCGTTGGCCTTTTGATAGCGCTCGTTCAGTGCGCGCGCGGTGGGCACGGCGTCCTGGATCTGCCAGTAATACGAGCTGCCGCCGATCACGCCGTCGTACACGCGCGGGCCGGCCGCGATGCGCGACGTGTAGGTGAGGATCGGCGTGACGAACTTCATCGATTTTTTCAGGCCGAAGTCGGTGGCCTGCTTGATCGAGATCTGGTTGTCGCGGCCGAAGTTGTTGAACACGATGATGGTGGGGCGCATGGCGATCAGGCGCGGCAAAAAGGTCGAGAAGTCGGTGGCGCCCAGCGGGTGCCTGATCTCGCCCACCACGGTGGCGCCCACCTCGTTGGCCACGCGGGTAAAGCCGCGCGTCATCTCCTGGCCATACGCATAGTCGGCGGTGAGGAAGGCGATGCGGGCGCCCTTGGCAAATGCGTACTTGCCCACGGCCTGGGTGGTCATGTGCGGGTTGAGCGACTCGTGGAACGTGTAGCGCGAAAAGTCGGCCGCCTCGTTGATGGCGTCGGACTGGCTGATCGAAATGTAGAGCACCTTGCGCTGCCTGGTCACGTTGTTGACGGCCAGCTGCGTGGCGGCGGACAGGCTGCCGACGATGAAATTGACGTGGTCTTTTTCGATCAGTTCCAGCGCGCGGGTGGCCGCTTCGGCCGGATTGAGCTTGTCGTCGCGCACCAGCAACTCGGCCTTGCGGCCGTTGAGGCCGCCGGCGTCGTTGAATTCCCTGATCGCCAGTTCGGCATTCTTGACCTGGTCCTTGGCTTCGGCGCCGTACGGACCGGTGAGCGGCACCGGCAAACCGATGCGGATGGGGCCTGACGGGAGTGGCTGGGCCTGGGCGGCCAAGGTGGTCAGCGCAAGGCAGACCGCGCCGGCAAGCGGACGTAGTGAGTGCATGGTTGTCTCCTGGTGTAGGTGTTTTAGTGAGCAGTCGATAAATAATCGAACGTACGGGAGGCGATGTCAAGCAAATCTTCGCCTTTTTCGCTTGCGACTTATCGATCGATAACTTATATTGAAGCCAGGACGAACAACTTTGGAGGAGCACATGGGTATCAGAAAACTCGGTCATTACTCGATCCGCACCGGCGACCTGGAAGCGTCGCGCCGGTTCTACACGGAGGTGCTGGGCCTGCGCGAGGGCTTCCGGCCGCCGTTCAAGTTTCCGGGCATCTGGCTGTACGACGGCAACGACGAAGCCGACTTCGGCGTGGTGCACATCATCGGCATCGACGCCAACGATCCGCAGGGCCTGAAGGACTACCTGGGCGACAAGGACGCTGCCAGCCTGTATGGCACCGGCGCGGTCGACCACGTGGCATTCCTGGCCACCGGGCTGGAGGCGATGCGCGCCCGCCTGCACGAGCGGGCGATGGACTTTACCGAGCGCACGGTGCCGTCGATGGGCCTGTATCAGCTGTTCATCGGCGACCCGAGCGGCGTGACCATCGAAATGAATTATCCGAACGACGAGGCGCGCAGTCTCGGCCTGGCATAACCACACAACAACGGAGGAGATGATGAAACGCATATCGATTATCGGCGGCTCGCTGGGCGGGCTGTTTGCTGCCAACCTGCTGCACCGCGCCGGCTGGGACGTGCAAGTGTATGAGCGCGTGGACGAGCAACTGGCCGAACGCGGTGCCGGCGTGGTCACGCACCCGGAACTGTTCGACATCCTGGCCAGCATCGGCATTACGGACGACAAGATCGGCGTGGAAGTGCCGTCGCGGATCACGCTCGACCATGGCGGCGCCGTCATCGGCGAGCACCCGCACCGGCAGGTGCTCACGGCCTGGGGCCGGCTGTACGCGCTGCTGCGCGCAGCGCTGCCCGACGACCGCTACCACTGCGGCAAGCACCTGGTGGACGTGCACCAGACCCTAGATAACGTCACGGCGGTGTTTGCCGATGGCACCAGCGCGGAGTCGGAACTGCTGATCGCGGCCGACGGCATCCGCTCGTCGGTGCGCCAGCTGCTTGCGCCCGGGATCTCGCCGCAGTACGCCGGCTACATTGCCTGGCGCGGCCTGGTCGAGGAAGGTACGCTGAGCGCGGCAACCCACCAGCAGCTGTTCGGTCACTTCGGCTTCTGCCTGCCGCCACGCGAGCAGATGCTGGGCTACCCGGTGGCCGGCGCGTTCAACGCGATGGAGGCGGGCCGGCGCCGCTACAACTTCGTCTGGTACCGCCCGGCCGACGAGGCCGAGGTACTGCGCCTGTCCACCGACGCTGCCGGCAAGGTGTACGAGAAGGGCATTCCGCCGCCGCTGATTGCTGCCGACATCATCGGCGAAATGCGCGCGGTGGCCGAAAGCTCGCTGTCGCCGCAGTTTGCGGAAATCGTCGCGCGCACGGTGCAGCCGTTCTTTCAGCCGATTTACGACCTCGAGTCGCCCAGCCTGGTGTTCGGCCGCGTGGTGCTGCTGGGCGACTCCGCCTTTGTCGCGCGGCCGCACTGCGGCATGGGCGTGACCAAGGCCGCCGGCGACGCCTGGGCGCTCACGCAGTGGCTGGACAAGGCGCCGCTGGACGCGGCGCTGGCCGGCTACTCGCAAGAGCGGGTTGCGTACGGCAACCGCATCGTGGCGCACGCCCGCCACCTGGGCGCGTACATGCAGTCGCAACTGCTCACCGAGGAGGAAGTGCGCATGGCCGAGCGCTATCGCACGCCGGAGGCAGTGATGCGCGAGACCGCCGTGCCACCCGATCCGCATCTTGCAGGCGCTTGAACGCGAGCGGCTGATCGTGCAGAAAGCCATCCGGTACTTCGCTACCCATGGCTTTTCTGCCAGCACGCGTGACCTGGCCCGCGAAATCGGCATCTCGCAGCCGCTGTTGTACCGGTACTTCCCGAGCAAGGAGGCGCTGGTGGAGCGGGTGTTCGAGGAGGTGTACCTGTCGCCGTGGAACCCGGCATGGGAGCGGCAGCTGTCGGACCGCTGCGTGCCGCTGGCCGAGCGCATGCACCGGTTTTACGGCCAGTACGCGGGCGTCATCTTGAACAGCGACTGGATCCGGATCTTCATCTTCGCCGGACTGGCCTACGAGGGCATCAACGTGCGCTACCTGGCGCGCCTGCGCGCAGGCGTGTTCGACGTGGTGCTGGCCGAACTGCACCGCGAGTTTTCCCTCGGCGCGCCCACGGCGCAGCAGCACGAAGACGAGATAGAACTGATCTGGGGACTGCACGCATCGATTTTTTATCTCGGCGTGCGCAAGTGGATTTACCGGCTCGACGTGCCCGAGCAGCTCGACCGGCTGATTGCCCAGCAGGTCGAGGAATTCATGGCCAGTGCGCCGCAGGTGCTGCGGCACATCCGTCAATCTTAGCTAGAGCCCGAGCACGCGGCGGGCATTGCCGCCCAGGATGGCAGCCTTTTCGGCAGCGGACAGGGCCACCGTGTCGAGCACGTGCTGGACCGGCTTGTCGGCCCACGGGAACGGGTGGTCGGACCCCAGCATCACCTGCGAGGCGCCCACCTGGCGCACCAGGTTCGTCAAGGCCTCGGGCGTGAAGACCAGGCTGTCGAAGTACAGCTGGCTTACGTACTGGCTCGGCTTTTTTTTCAGTGTCGGGCCATGCGCGCAGGCGCCGGGATTGACGAAGCAGCCGTGGTCCATGCGGGCGGCGGACGTGGCGAGGTAGCCGCCGCCATGGGCCGCGCAAATCTTCAGCCGGGGGAATTTATCGAGCACGCCTTCGAAGATGAAGTGCTGCAGCGCGATCGTGGTTTCGAGCGGATAGCCGATCACGTTGGGCATCCAGCCGTTGCCGGCAAAGCGCCTGGCCAGTTCCGGCGTGCCGGTCGGGTGGATGAACAGGGTGGCGCCCAGCTCCTCGGCCTTCGACCATACCGGATGGAAGCGCGGGTCGGCAAACTCGGCGCCGGCGACGTTGCCGCCGATGGCCGCGCCGCGCAGGCCCAGCGTGCGCACCGCGTACTCGAGTTCCTGCACCGCCAGGTCGGGGTGCTGGAGCGAGAGCGAGGCAAAGGCGGCAAAGCGGTCCGGCCTGGCCTGGCACAGCTCGGCGAGCTTGCGGTTTTGCAGGCGCACGATGTTCGCTGACAAATCGCGCGGCTGCTCGTACCAGAACGGGTTAATGCTGAGCACTTCCATGTCCACGCCTTGCGCGTCCATGGCTGCCAGGCGGTCGGCAATGACGACGACATTCTCGGCGCCGCCGTGCATGGTCTTCGGATAGATCGCAAACACGTCGAGCCCCATCAGGGCCAGCGCCTCGGGGATCATGCAGTGGGCGTGGACGTCGACGGTTTTCACGGGCTGGCCATCGAGGACCAGCTTGCGCGCCGGAGTGGCGCCGGGTGCGGGGGCGGCCAGCGCGCCATGGATGCCGCAGCCGACCATGACGATGCCGCTCACGGACAGGGCGCCGTGCTTGATGAATTGTCTCCTGCTGGTCATTTTTTTTGTCCTGGTGATGGTTGGTGGATATTAATGATAGGTCGATAAATTGAAGCGTGCAGCACAGTTGTGCAGCCTGAAGCGTAAACGAGACAAATAAGCGACACGAACAGGTTTTTGTTTGAGTTTTCTAATTATCGATCGATAATTAAAAAATGACGAAAACGGGAGACCAAATGAAGGATGCAAACAAACCGGTGCGGGCGGTCCTGGCTGCCCTGGCCTTGACTGGACTGCCGGCAACGGCGTCGGCGCAATCGGCGGTGCAGATGTACGGTGTGCTCGACGTGTGGGCCGGCCGTTCGCAGACCACCGCCGCCGGTCCTGCCACCCAGGTGGCCAACAGCGGCGGCCTGCAAACCTCGTTCTGGGGCTTTGCCGGGACCGAGGACCTGGGCGGGGGAGTAAAGACCCTCTTCGCGCTGGAAGGCTACATCCTGCCCGACACCGGCATCGGTGGCCGCACGCCCACCGACGCCATGTTCGCCCGCAACGCCTACGTGGGCTTGCAGGGCAGTGCCGGCGAACTGAAACTGGGGCGCGTGCTCAATCCGCTGTTCGTCTCGACGGCGCTGGCCAATCCTTTCGGCGGCTCGATCCGCCTGGCGCCACTGCTCAATCACGCATGGGTCGCGCCGCTGCGCACCGTGTACGGCGACACCAGCTGGGATAACACCATCATGTACACCGCGCCGGTGGTGGCGGGCCTGAAGGTGGCGACGTATGCAAGCCTGGGCGAAACCGCGCAGGGCACCAGCGCCCACAACCTGGGCGCCACCGCCAATTATGAGCACGGCCCCTGGTTTGCCACGGTGTCGGGCCAGCGCGTGCGCATCGGGCCCGGCATGACCAGCATCGGCGAGACCGAGCAGAAAACCTGGTTTGCCGGCGGCAGCTACAACGCCGGCATGGCCAGGGTGTTTGCCTCGCTGGGCGGCTCGAACAATGTGAAGCCCGATTCGCACACCAGGACCGGGCAGGCCGGCGTTTCGGTACCGGCGGGGCAGGGCAGCGTGATGGTGTCGTGGGCGCAGACCAGGACCACGGTGCCGGGCCTGGCCGACACCCGGCGCAACACCGGCGCCGTGGGCTACGACTACTTCGCCTCCAAGCGCACCGACCTGTACGTGGTGGTGCAGACCGACAAGCTCAGTACCGCCAACTTTGCCAGGACCTACGCGGTCGGCATGCGCCTCAAATACTAAAGGCGCCGCGACTCATCCGATGCGCATGTCCGCCAGCGCCTTGACCGACTGTACCTTGTAGACCACCTTGCACGCAGCGCGCAGCGACTGCGCCGATGCCGTGGCCACGCTGGCCCGGTGCGCATACAGCGTGAGCGGGCAGCTGCCGAGGTAGAGCGGCGCGCCCACGGCCGCCGCCGTCAGGCCCATCGACTTCAACGTGAACTCCAGCGCCGAGCGGATGAAGATCACCGCATCCAGGCGGCCCACGCGCAGCATTTCCAGGCTCTGGCGGTACGAACTGGTGTCGTACTTGATGATCGAGTCGTCGGCGGCAAACTGCGGGTCGTACTCGCCGTGGCGCAGGCGGCCCACGATTTTTCCCTTGAGGTCGGCCAGCGAGCGCAGAAACGTGCCTGGCCGGCCGACAATGACGATATCCTCGTCCGACAGCGGCGCCAGCCGCGTGGCAACCTGGTCGAGCGTGCTGGCCTGCAGCGCCACCATGCAGTCGATCTGGCCGCGTTCGAGCATCATGGCCGCGCGCGCGAACGGTAGCAGCTGCAGCTCGAGGCGCACGCCGCTCAGGGTGGCCAGGATGCCGGCGACATCGACCAGTATGCCGTCGCGCGCACCGGCCGGCGTGTTCGAGGCCCAGGGCATCAGCTCGATCAGGGCCAGCGACAGCGGCGCGGCAGGTGGTGCGGAAGGCGGTGCGGGGCGGGCGGCCGATGGCGCACCCAGCCAGGCTGCGCCCATGCCCACCATACCCAGCGACAGCTGGCGGCGGCGCAGTTGCACAGGCCCGGCATCGGTGCTGTTCTCGTCCATTGTCACGCCCTCCAGAGTTATCCTTCATTCCACTATATGTGATCAAGTGATAAATTAAAGGCGACAAAAATTCTACGTTGGCGGGCTGCGGACGCTCCCGGGCAGTTTTCTTGTACTATTGGTTAACTTTTACCGGGGCGGAGGCAGCACGTGGGGCTAGGCAATTTCGGCGAAATCGCCACGTTTATTGCGGCAGTGAACGCCGGCAGTTTCAGCGAAGCGGCGCAGCAGCTCGGCGTTACGCGGTCCGGGGTGGGCAAGAGCATCGCCAGGCTCGAGGAGCGGCTCAATGTCCGCCTGATCAACCGCACGCCGCGCAGGCTGAGCCTGACCGACGACGGCGCCGACTTCTTCAGGCGCTGCGTGCAACTGATGGACGATCTCGAGAACGCCGAGCTGGCGATGGCCGCGCGCAGCGGCGCCCCGCATGGCCGCCTCAAGCTCAGCCTGCCCTTGGCGCTGGGCCATGCCTACGTCTTGCCGGTGATCGACCGTTTCCTGGCGCAATGGCCGAGCGTCTCGGTCGACGTGGGTTTTACCGACCGGTGCGTGGACCTGATCGACGAGGGCGTCGACGTGGCGCTGCGCATCGGCGCCCAGCTCCAGGACTCCGACCTGATCAGCCGCACCGTGGCGCAGCAGCGCATGGTGCTGTGCGCGGCGCCGTCTTACCTCGACCAGCATCCGGCGCCTGCCACCATCGCCGACCTGACACAGCACCGGTGCCTGGTGGGCCTTGGCAATGGCAAGCCGCGGCCGTGGGTGTTTTACGAGGACGAGGCGGAAGTGGAGTTCATGGCCGACAGCCGGCTGGCCACCAACAGCATGGAAGCGCTGCGCCTGAGCGCGCTCGATGGGGCCGGCATCGGCAACTTGCCAAGCTACCTGGTGGAGGCCGATCTTCGCGCTGGCGCGCTGCAGGTGTTGCTGGCCGACTACAAGCGGCCGCGCATCCCGGTGCGGGTGCTGTATCCGACCCGGCAGCACTTGTCGCCGAAAGTGCGCTTGTTTATCGATGCGCTGATCGATGCCTGGGGCGACGTGCCCCCGTGGGAGCGCGCGCCCCTGGCATAGCCGGCCGCGCTGCGCCTGTTCTGGCAACCAGGTCGGGCACCGCGAACTTCACAATCTACGTCACGTAGACTTTCCGTCGTCATGAAATAGCTTGATGCTGATCAAGTGATCAATTACTCTGTGCGCATGCTGCCCGGGTGGCGGCCCACCATGCAGAGAAAGAATGCTATGAACAAGCTCACGTTTAAACAAAAGCTGTGGCTGCCCCTGATCGCCAGCTTGCTGTGCCTGTGCGCGATTTCCTTGTTTCACGTGATGGAAGCGCGCGACCTGCGTTTCACCGAGCGCCGCGCCGACCTGGCCGACGTGGCCAAGGCTTCGCTGAAGATCGTCGAAGGTTTTGCGGCCGAAGCGGCGGCCGGCACGCTCACCGAAGCCGAAGCGAAAATTCGCGCCAAGGCCGTGCTGAAAAACATCCGCTACGGCGAAGACGGTTACGTGGTCATCGCCGGCATGGATGCGCGCCCGATCCAAAACCCGGCCAAGCCGGAAAACGACGGCAAGGATCTGAGCAACTTCACCGATCCCAAGGGCTTCCACGTATTCCGCGAAATTTCGCGCATGGGCGCCTCCGCCGCCGGCGAGGGCTTCCTGCGCTACTTCTGGCTCCGCCCCGGCAATACCGAACCGTCCGAAAAGCTCAGCCGCGTGGTCAGCTACAAGCCGTGGGGCTGGGTGCTGCTCACCGGCCTGTATGTGGACGACATCAACACCGCCTTTTACACGTCGCTGAAAACCGTGGCCCTGATGGTGGTGGCGGTGTGCCTGCTGCTGTCGGCGATTGTGCTGACGGTCAATCGCAGCCTGCACCGGACCATCGGCGGCAGCCCCGAATATGCGGCCGAGGTGGCGATGAAGATCGCCGGCAAGGACCTGAGCATCAAGGTGCAGACCGACGCCGGCGACAATCACAGCCTGTTGTTTGCCATGCGCACCATGCAGGAAAACCTGGCGCACATGATCGGCGACATCCGCGGCAGTGCGCAGACCATCGCGGCCGCGTCGTCGCAGATTGCCACCGGCAACCTGGACCTGTCGAGCCGCACCGAGATGCAGGCCAGCTCGCTGGAAGAAACCGCCGCCTCGATGGAGCAGCTGACGCAGGCGGTGGCGCACAATGCGGAAAACTCGCACCAGGCCAACGTGCTGGCCAAGACCGCAGCGGGCGTGGCGCAACGCGGCGGCCAGGCCGTCACCGAAGTGGTGGGCACCATGGCAGCGATCAATGCCAGCGCCACCCGCATCGAGGCCATCATCGGCACCATCGACAGCATCGCGTTCCAGACCAATATCCTGGCGCTCAACGCGGCGGTGGAAGCGGCGCGGGCCGGCGAAGAAGGGCGCGGCTTTGCCGTGGTGGCGTCGGAAGTGCGCAACCTGGCCCAGCGCAGCGCGGGCGCGGCCAAGGAAATCAAGTCGCTGATCGACGACGCCGTGCGCAATATCGGCGACGGCACCCTGATGGTGGAGCGCGCCGGTGCCACCATGGGCGACGTGGTGACCAGCGTCGAGCGCGTGACCAGCGTGATTTCCGCCATTACCGAAGCATCGGTCGAGCAGCGCACCGGCATCAGCCACGTCAACACCGCGATCACGGAAATGGACAGCGTAACCCAGCAGAATGCCGCGCTGGTGGAAGAGGCGGCAGCAGCGGCGGCGAGCTTGCGCGACCAGGCCGCGTCGCTGTCGGACATGGTGGGCAGCTTCCGCCTCGCAGCGCCGGCGGCGGGAGGCAGCGGCAAGGCTGCCGCGCGGCTGGCGCAGCGCCGGCAGCAGGCGTTGCCGCAGCTGGCCATGCGTCAGCCAGCTTAATTTGTCGAATGATAGATTGCTGGCTATACTTGGTGCTCCTTTTATGAGAGTCGCCCATGGCATCGCCAGCCACCAAGAAAGCACCATCGCGCAAAGCGGCCGCCGCCCCGGCCGCCGCACCTGCCGCACCTGCCGTGTCCACGCCACGGCTTGCGCCCGAGGAGCGGGAACAGATCATCGTCCAGAAAGCGATCCGGTATTTCGCCGAACACGGCTTCGGCGCCAGCACGCGTGACCTGGCCAAGGAAATCGGCGTTTCGCAACCGCTGTTGTACCGCTACTTCCCCAACAAGCAGGCGCTGGCCGACCGCGTGTTCGAGGAAGTTTATTTATCGCGCTGGAATCCCGAATGGGAAGAAATCCTGGCCGACCGCAAGCGCCCGCTGGCCGACCGCCTGCACGACTTCTACCAGCGCTACAGCAAGGTGATCCTGCAGCGCGACTGGATCCGCATCTTCATCCACGCCGGCCTGTCGCGCGAGGGCATCAACAGCCGCTACCTGGCGCGCCTGCGCGAACGCATCTTTAATGTCGTGCTGTCCGAACTGCGCCGCGAATTCAAGTTCTCCGACCCCACGCCGCAGCAATACGAAGACGAAATCGAATTCGTCTGGGGACTGCACGCGGCCATCTTCTATGTCGGCATGCGGCAGTCGGTGTATGGCCTGCCGGTGCCTGCCGATATCGGGCGCCTGATCGACCAGAAGCTCGAGGCGTTCATGGCCAGCGCGCCGTCCGTGCTCAAAAATATCCGCAAGAAGTAACCGCGCTGTTGGCAGGGCAGCTTTGCGGTTTGCGCAAAAGTATTATCCGTGCGGCGGGGATACCCGCTGATTGGACACGCGCCTACACTGGACACATCCCCATTTTGCGGAAAGTGTGCCATGCGAACCGACGACGTCACCCTAGCCTGCCAAAAGATGTTCCGGAGCGGGGCGCTCACGCTGGGCTTGATGACGCCGGCGGCGCGCAAGCCGGGCCACCATGCCGACGTCGCCACCGAGCTGGCCGTAGCGCGCCGCGCCGACCGCTATGGTGTTGCCGCGCTGTGGGCCCGCCAGGCGCCGTGGCCGGTGGCGGCCGATGCCGGTCAGATCGAACCGGACGACCCGTTCGTGTGGCTGGCGGCGCTCGGTGCGGCAGCGCCCACGGCGGCGCTGGTCGCGCAACCGGACTGGTTGCGGCACGACCGGGCGCAATTGTTGAATGGCGCGCGGTCGCTGCAGCGCGTGACCGGCGGCCGCTGTGCGCTGGGCGTTGCCGGCGCCGACGAGGGCTATCTCAGCCGCCTGGTGGTGCAGGCTCCGGCGCCGAGAATTGCTCTGCTGCACCTCGACGGCGCTGGCCAGCACCACCCTGTCATGCGCCAGGTGACGCTCGACCTGGACGAGTGCGCGGGTGCGCGCGGCGCGATGACCGGGCAGGTCTGGCACGGCGGCCGCATCGCCCTGGCGGCCGAGCTGGAACGGCTGGCCGATGCGGGCGTGGCGCACGTGCTGCTGCACCTGGTGCGCAATGGCAGACCGGTGCTGGACATCATCGACGAACTGGGTACCGAAGTGATACCGCGCCTGGCGGCGGTGGGAGCCGCCCGCTGCGATGACGCCGGCGAGGCGCGGTGATGGCCGCGCGCGCACCACGCACGCGGCAGGTGTTCGGTACCGTGCGGGCCGAGTGGGCGATGTTTGGCGCCTTGCTGGTGCTCAGCGCCGCCATGATGGGATATTTTATCTGGAGTGAACGCCAGCTCCTGATGACATCGAACATCGAGCGCATGCGCGTGCAGGCCCTGATCATCGACGAAAGCCTCACGCGCCAGCTGCGAGGCGTACGCAGCGCACTCGATAGTGCCCGCCGCACCCTGGGCGCCGACAGCACCTGCGACAGCGCCTGCCGCCGCGTGTTGCTGCAATCGCTAGAGCAGGCCATACCCGGCGTGCGGTCACTGGCAGTGATGGCGCGCAATGGCACGCCGGTCTGGACCACGGCCGATGCCGTGGAGCGGGCGCAGGACGCGGCGCACCGGGCCGCCCTGTTGCCCGCCGCTGCGGTCATCGACCCGGACACGCTGTCGATGTCGCTGCCGTATGAGGTCACGCCTGGCGTGTTCAACATCCGGCTGTCGATGGCGGTCACCGGCGCCAACGGCCTTGCCGGCGCAACCGTCAGTGCCGACCTCAATCCCGATTACTTCGATGCGGTCATGCGTTCGGCGCTGTATGCGCCGGACATGAACAGCGCCATCAGCGAAAGTGGCGGCCGCCGCATCCTGTACGTGCCTGCCGATCCGGCATCGATGCGCCGCGCCACCGCCATCGCCGATACCTTCGTACGCCGTCACCTGGCCAGCGGGCTGGCCGAAAGCGTGCTGTCGGGCGCCACCAGCGCCGGCGAGCAGCGCCTGGTGGTGCAGCGGTCGATGCGGCCACAGGGGCTGCGCCTGGACCGCGCGCTGGTGATCAGCCTGGGACGCAGCCAGTCGGCGATCGACGCCGGCTGGCACCGGCTGGCGTGGACCTGCGCGCTGGCCTGGGGCCTGTTCGGTATCACTGCCGGCATCAGCATGGCCTTGTTGCAACGGCGCCGGCGCAGTCACGAGGACGCGGCGCGCGCGTGGGCGGACGCACAAGGTCTCGCAGCGCAAAAGATGGAAGCTGCGCTCGATGGCGCCAGCCTGGGGCTGTGGGAGTGGGACATGGGCGAGAACCTGCGCAGCGTCGATGCGCGCGGCGCCGGCATGATCGGCTACACCGTCGACGACACCGCGCAGGTGAACGCCTGGCACCAGCAAATCCACCCCGACGATTTGCCGGGACTTGACCAGGCGCTGGCCGGGTACCTGGCCGGCAAGTGCCAGCGCTACGATATCGAATACCGGATCCGCCACCGCGATGGCCACTGGGTGTGGCTGCAAAGCCGCGGCAAGGTCGTCGAACGTGCAGCGGACGGCACGGCCCTGCGCATGCTGGGCACGCGCATGGACATCAGCGATCGCAAGCAGGCGGAGGCCAGGATTGCGCACCTGGCGTTTTACGATGGCCTCACCGGCCTGCCCAACCGGCCCCTGCTGATGGACCGGCTGCACCAGGCAATTGCCAAGTCCGCGCGCACGGCGGTGCACGGCGCCGTGCTGTTCATCGACCTCGACAACTTCAAGTCCCTCAACGACACGCTGGGCCACGACATCGGCGACCAATTGCTGGAAGTGGTGGCGCAGCGCCTCACGCACGTCATCCGTGGCAGCGATACGGTGGCGCGCCTGGGCGGCGACGAGTTCGTCATCCTGCTGGAAGCACTGGGCACCGAGGAACACGCTGCCACCACCGGCGCCGCCTCGGTGGCAGCGAAGGTGCTTGAAACCCTGAGCCAGCCTTACGTGCTCGACGGCCACGCGGTGCGCACCACGCCCAGCATCGGCGTGGCGCTGTTTGGCGCCGGCCCGCACCCGATCGGCGATCTGCTGCGCCATGCCGACATGGCGATGTACGAAGCGAAGGCCGACGGCCGCGCCACTTGGCGTTTCTTCGATCCGCGCATGCAGCAAGCGCTCGACACTGCGGCAGCGCTGGAAGCGGACCTGCGCCTGGCGCTGATCAGCCAGCAGCTCCACCTCAGCTACCAGCCGGTGGTCGACCGCTGCGCGCGGGTGACCGGCGTGGAAGCGCTGGTACGCTGGACCCACCCGCAGCGCGGCGAGATCAGCCCGGCCGAATTCATTGCCCAGGCCGAGAAGTCGGAGCTGATCATGGCGTTGGGCGAATGGGTGCTGGAAGCGGCCTGCCTGCAACTGGTGCGCTGGGCCGCCGCGCCGCAAACCGCGCACCTGACCATGGCGGTCAACGTGAGCGCGCGCCAGTTCCGCCAGCCGGACTTTATCGGGCAGGTGACGATGGTATTGCAGCGCACGGGCGCCGACCCCGGCCTGTTGAAACTGGAACTGACCGAAAGCATGCTGCTCAAGGACGTCGATGACGTCATCGGCAAGATGGCCGCGCTGAAAGCGCACGGCGTGGGCTTCGCGCTCGACGACTTCGGCACTGGCTACTCGTCGTTGCGGTACCTGAAGCTGCTGCCGATCGACCAGCTGAAGATCGACCGCTCCTTCGTGCAGGACATGCTGCACTCGCGCCACGCAGCGAGCATCGTGCGCGCCATCATCAACCTGGCCGCCAGCATGGACCTTGCCGTGGTGGCGGAAGGTGTCGAGAGCCGCGAGCAGTGGGTTGCGCTCGAGGCCATGGGGTGCGCAGCGTTCCAGGGGTATTTCTTTGGCCGGCCGGCGCCGGCTGCGGCGGTGGCTGTGGCTGTGGCGGGCGAGACAGCGGCGGGCTTGGTCCGGAGCGGGTGATGGGGCTTGCCGTGGCGGCATCGGTTGCGCCCAGGGGTCGCGGCTGCCGACCGGGTGCGTGAAGCAGGAAACCTGGTCGGGGTGAGAGGATTCGAACCTCCGGCCTCTACGTCCCGAACGTAGCGCTCTACCGGGCTAAGCTACACCCCGACTACCCGATATTTCAGCATATTCCCGCCTCGCTTTCAATCACGTGATGCGCGCGCGCCACGGTGTTTGATCTGCTTTTGCGCTCCGTTTGCGCCATCTCATCATCGCCCACTTCTGTTGCCGAGGACCAACGCTTTGCCGCCGCTTGGCAAAGATCTTGCTTTGTAAAAAGATTAAGATGGTTAAGCTTGTTGCTTGGCAAAAGATGCATCATTTCGGGGCGCGGTTCGCCCTCACGGCTCACTTTTGGCGATTGGGGAACACGAATGAAGACACGGCGGACGATCATGTTCAGTGCGGTTGCGGCAGCGCTGGCGGTGCTGGCACCGGTGGCGCAGTTGCAGGCGCAGGTGGCGCAGCAGGTGGCCGGCAGCGACCAGATCGAGGTGGTCACGGTCACCGCGCAAAAGCGCAAGGAAGACCCGGCCAAGGTGGCGATGAGCATCTCGGCTGTCACCGGCAAGCAATTGCAGGAAGAGCATATTCGCGACATCACCGACCTCACGCGCGTGGTGCCGAATATCTCGTTCACCGCTGCCAGCGGCAACGGCGGGGCAGGGCCGGGCACGTCGAATATCGAAATCCGCGGCATCAGCTCCACGGCCGGCGCGGCCACCGTGGGCGTGTACCTTGGCGATACGCCGGTCACGGTCGGCAACGTGTACACCATGGGCAATATCGAGCCGCGCTTTTTCGATATCGACCGGGTGGAAGTGCTGCGCGGCCCGCAAGCGACCCTGTACGGCGCCAGCTCGATGGGCGGCACCATCAAGTTCGTGCCCAACGAGCCGGATCTGAAAGACCGCGAAGTGACCACGTACACCGAGGCGTCGAATACCAAGGGCGGCAGCGCCAGCTGGTCGGCCAATGTGGTCGGCAATTTCCCGCTGGTGCCCGACGAGCTGGCGCTGCGCATCGGTGTGCAGGCCCAGCACACGGGCGGCTTCATCGACCAGGTCGATGGCAATGGTGCGGTCCAGGCCGATAACATCAACCGGATCAGCGACCAGGAGTTGCGCGTGGCGCTCAAGTGGCGGGCCACGCGCGATGTGACCGTCACGCCGTCGATCTACTACCAGCGGCTCGACGCCAAGGATATCTCGGCCTTCAACCTCGAGCGGCCCAACTACCAGGCGCAAAAGCAGGTGCGCGAGCCGTCGCTCGACAAGCTGTTCGCGCCCAGCATCACCGTCAACTGGGACCTGGGCGGCGCCGACCTGACGTCGGCCACCAGCTATTTCTCGCGCAAGTTCGACCGCACCCAGAACGGCTCGGCCTACAACAGCTATTCGCTTTCGACCTTCCTGACCTCGACCGACGACGGCGGCAAGGCGCCGCCCGCGCTGATCGAGGCGATTGCCGGCCTGCCGTCGGCCGTGTACCTGCAAAACCGCGTGCGCCAGGTGGCGCAGGAATTCCGCCTTGCCTCGCGTCCTTACGACGCGACCGTGTCGCCGTGGACCTGGCTGGCCGGCACCTATTTTTCGCGCCAGCGCACCGACATCGCCGAGAACGATCCGATCTTCGGCCTGACCGATACCTTCAAGTCGTTCGGTTTCGACATCTACGATCCCGAGCTGCTGCCGGACGTGCAGCCCGGTTCGTTCCCGAACGACGATTCGTTCGCCGGCCAGTTCCACTACCGCGAAAAGCAGGCATCGATCTTCGGCGAAGCCAATTATTATTTCACACCGGCCGTGCACGCGACGGTCGGCGCGCGCTACCTGAAAGCGAAATCGACGCTGGCCCAGAGCAACGGCAACTACCTGGCCGGCGCCGGCAACAACAGCGGCGCCAGCCTGTCGTCGCACGCGTTCACGCCCAAGTATGCGATGACGTGGGAAATCGACCCGGCCCACACGGTGTACACCAGCGTAGCCAAGGGCTTCCGCCTGGGCGGCTCCAATATCTTCGTGCCGCCGACCACCTGCGGCCCCGACCTCGAACTCAATGGCTTGACCGAAGGCCCGCCCAACTATGCGGCCGACAGCCTGTGGAGCTACGAGGTGGGCAGCAAGTCGCGCTTCCTCAACAACCGCCTGACGGTCAATGCCGACGTGTTTTACGTGAAGTGGAAAAACATCCAGCAGGGCGTGTACCTGCCCACCTGCGCCTACACGTATAACGCCAACGCCGGCGACGCCACCACCAGGGGTTTTGAATTCGACATCAAGGCCAAGCCGATGGCGGGCCTGACCTTGAGCGCTTCCGGCGGCTATGTCAAGGCAGAACTGAGCAACGATATCGGCAGCCGGAACGGCGTGGTGGGGGCGGTGGCCGGGGCGCGCATCCAGGGCGTGCCGAAGTACAACGCGGCCGTCAGCGCGCGCTACAACTTCGTCGTGGGCGAGCGCGGCGCGTTCGTGATGGGCGGGGTGCAGTGGGTGGGATCGAGCAAGGGCTCGCTCAACCCGGAATCGACCGACTACGACCGTCCCGGCTATCACACGGCCGACTTCAGTGCCGGCATGTCGTTCGACCGGGTGACGGCCACGGTGTTCGTCAAGAACGCGTTCGACAACGATACCGTGATCCAGCACCCGCAGGTGGCGTCGATCGTGCAGGGCTACCGGCTGATGCCGCGCGCGATCGGCGTGAGCCTTGCCACGAAGTTCTAGGCGATAATGCCGCCTTTGACTACTCAAGGGCGGCAGCATGGCCATCACGATCTATCACAACACCGCTTGCGGCACGTCGCGCAAGACCCTCGAAGCGATCCGCGCCACCGGCGTGGAGCCGGACATCATCGATTACGTGAAAAACCCGCCCACGCGCGCGGCACTGGAACAGTTAATCGCCAAGGCTGGCCTGACCGTGCGCCAGGCCATGCGCGACAAGGGCGACCTGTACGGGGAATTGGGCCTCGGTGACTTGTCGCTGCCCGATTCGGCGCTGCTCGATGCGATGATGGCTCATCCGATCCTGATCAACCGCCCGTTCGTGGTGACCGACAAGGGCGTGCGCCTGTGCCGGCCGTCGGAGCTGGTGCAAGAGATCCTCTAATGAAAACGGCGCCATCGGCGCCGTTTTTGATCAATGCGTGCGCTCGGCGCGTGCGCTTAGTGCGTGCGCTTAGTGCGTGCGCTTAGTGCGTTCGATTGACCGAGAAATGCGCCAACTGCAGCAGCGAATCCTTGTATTCGCTCTCCGGCAGACCGGCAATCGCCTCGGCCGCACGCTCGGCAGCGATCTCGGCCTGGCGGCGCGTGAAGTCCAGTGCGCCGCTGCTGGTGACCGCAGCGAGCACGGCGTCGAAGTGCTGCTCGTCGCCCTGCTCGATGCAGGTGCGCACCAGCTGGCGCTGTTCCGGCGTGCCGTTTTCCATCAGGTAGATCAGCGGCAAGGTCGGCTTGCCTTCGCGCAGGTCGTCGCCGACGTTCTTGCCGATTTCGGCAGCGTCGCCGGCGTAGTCGAGCACGTCGTCGATGAGCTGGAACGCGGTGCCCAGCGAGCGGCCGTATTCGCCGGCGGCAGCGATCTGCGGCTCAGTGGCGCCGGCGACCAAAGCGCCCAGCTCGGCGGCGGCTTCGAACAGCTTGGCCGTTTTCGAGCGGATCACTTGCAGGTAGCGCTCCTGGCTCACGTCCGGGTCGTGCATGTTCAGCAGTTGCAGCACTTCGCCTTCGGCAATCACGTTGGTGGCCTCGGACAGGATGTGCATCACGCGCATATTGGCCAGGTCGGCCATCATCTGGAACGCGCGCGAGTACAGGAAGTCGCCGACCAGCACCGACGCCGCATTGCCGAACAGGGCGTTGGCGGTGGCGCGGCCGCGGCGCAGCGACGATTCATCGACCACGTCGTCGTGCAGCAGGGTGGCGGTGTGGATGAATTCGACCACGGCGGCCAGTTCGTGGTGGGCCGTACCCTTGTACGAGTACGCGTTAGCTACCAGCAATACCAACACCGGCCGCAGGCGTTTGCCGCCGGCGCTGATGATGTATTCGGCAATCTGATTGACGAGGCTGACCTCGGAATGCAGCTTGCGGCGGATCACCGCATTGACCGCGTCCATGTCGGCGGCGATCGAGTGGGCGATGGTGTTCTGGGGGGCGGTTTGGGTGGCGGCAGACAAGACGAACCTGTGCGTTGACATTATAGGTGGCGAGATTATACGACATGCCCCTCGCGACCGGGGGCGCTGGTGGGTTTGTCTATCTTGCGGGGGTGCCAATTCGGTGCCAAGTTGACTGACATACCACGCCGCCGCCGGTTTGTGAATAGTTTTTGACGCGAAAACCCATCCCATGTATAATCTGCGGTTCCCCGGTTTCCATGCAGGACAGAAGTACTCGTCGCTGCAAGGCGCTGGCGGATTTTTCTCAACATATGAAGAGGTTTCAAATCATGTACGCGGTCATAAAAACCGGTGGCAAACAATACAAAGTTGTCGCTGGCGAAAAACTTAAAGTAGAACAGATACCTGCAGACATTGGTTCCGAAATCACCATTGACCAAGTCCTCGCCGTTGGCGCGGGCGACAGCATCAAGTTTGGTGCTCCCCTGGTTGAAGGTGCTACGGTACTGGTTACTGTTGTGGCTCAAGGTCGTCACGATAAGGTGAAGATTTTCAAGATGCGTCGTCGTAAGCACTACCAGAAGCATCAAGGCCATCGTCAGAATTACACCGAAATCCAAATCGTCTCGATCAACGGCTAATCCCGTTCCGGCACACTCTAGTACTCAAGGAGCTTTAGCATGGCACACAAAAAAGGCGGCGGCACAACGCGAAATGGTCGTGACTCAGAATCAAAACGCCTGGGCGTGAAGGTTTACGGCGGTCAAACGATCAATGCAGGCGGCATCATCATTCGTCAGCGCGGCACCCCAGTGCGCGCCGGCGAAGGCGTTGGCACCGGCAAAGACCACACCCTGTTCGCACTGGTGGACGGCGTGGTCAAGTTCGTAGTCAAGGGCGCAGGCTCGAAGCAGTACGTTACCGTAGTAGCAGCAGCGTAATAACGCTGCACGGATGGCTGCGCGGCGCGCACCATCCGATTTGTAAGGCGCAAGCCTTCAATCGAAAGGCTCTGCCCATGGTAGGGCCTTTTAGTTTTATGGCGGTACATCATGAAGTTTATCGACGAAGCAAAAATTGAAGTAATCGGTGGCGACGGCGGCAATGGTTGCGCCTCGTTTTGCCGTGAAAAATTCCGCCCATTTGGCGGCCCTGACGGCGGCGACGGCGGCAAGGGTGGCTCGATCTGGGCCGTAGCGGACCGTAACATCAATACCTTGGTCGATTTCCGCTTCTCCAAGGTGCACCGCGCGAAAGACGGCGAGTCGGGCCGTGGCGCCGATTGCTACGGCAAGGGCGCTGACGATATCCATATGCGCATGCCGGTCGGCACCCTGATCATCGACGACGTCTCGGGCGAGATCCTGGCCGACCTGACCGAACACGGTCAGATGGAATTGCTGGCCAAGGGCGGCGAGGGCGGCTGGGGCAACATCCACTTCAAGACCTCGACCAACCGCGCACCGCGCCAGAAGACCGAGGGCAAGGAAGGCGAACGCCGCGAAATCCGCCTCGAGCTGAAAGTGCTGGCCGACGTGGGCCTGCTGGGCATGCCGAATGCCGGCAAATCGACCTTCATCTCGGCCGTGTCGAACGCCCGTCCGAAGATTGCCGATTATCCGTTTACCACCTTGTTCCCGAACCTGGGCGTGGTCCGCGTGTCGCACGAGAAAAGCTTCGTGATCGCCGACATCCCGGGTCTGATCGAAGGCGCCGCCGAAGGCGCGGGCCTCGGCCACCAGTTCCTGCGCCACTTGCAGCGCACCGGTCTGCTGTTGCACATCGTCGACCTGGCGCCGTTCGAGACCAATGTCGACCCGGTCAAGGAAGCCAAGGCCCTGGTCAACGAGCTGAAAAAGTACGACGAAGCGCTGGTGGACAAGCCACGCTGGCTCGTGCTCAACAAGCTCGACATGGTGCCGGAAGCGGAACGCGCCAAGCGCGTCAAGGACTTCATCAAGAAGTTCGGCTTCAAGGGCCCGGTGTTCGAAATTTCGGCGCTGAGCCGCGACGGTACGCAAGAGCTGGTCAACGCCATCCAGATGCACCTGGAACAAGTGCGTCACACCGAGCAGCGCAGCGAGGAAACCCAGATGACCGAAGAAGCACGCGGCATTTCGTCGATCGATCCGGACGATCCGCGTTTCAAGATTCTCGACTGATTTGTCGGCGGGGACTGCACCGGTCCTCGACGGAATCTGGTATCAAAGGCATAATCAGCATCAGCTGCTTATGCCTTTTGTTTTTTCACCGGCATAATCGCCATCAGCTGATGATCCGCGCCTGCCCTTGTCACCCCAAGGCCTGCGACCCTCTGCGGCAAGCAGGGCTATCCGCCCCACCGAAGCACAATCACAGCACAACCACGGTCGTTTTTCTTCGCTTGTCTGGAGCATCGTCGCACCCATGAATTCCGTCATACAAAAAGCCCAACGCATCATCATCAAGGTCGGCTCGTCGCTGGTCACCAACGACGGCCGCGGACTCGACCACGCTGCCATTGCCCGCTGGGCCGCGCAAATCGCCGCCCTGCGCGCGCTTGGCAAGCAGGTGGTGCTGGTCTCGTCCGGCGCGATTGCCGAAGGCATGCTGCGCCTTGGCTTTGAGCGCCGCCCGCACGACATCCACGAATTGCAGGCCTGCGCGGCCGTCGGCCAGATGGGCCTGGCCCAGATTTACGAGACCAGCTTCCGCGCCCACGGCCTCGGTACGGCGCAGGTGCTGCTCACCCATGCCGACCTGGCCGATCGCGAGCGCTACCTGAACGCCCGCTCCACGCTGACCACCTTGCTGCGCTTGGGGATCGTGCCGATCATCAACGAGAACGACACGGTGGTCACCGACGAAATCAAGTTCGGCGACAACGACACGCTCGGTGCGCTGGTCGCCAACCTGATCGAGGCCGACGCGCTGATCATCCTGACCGACCAGAAGGGTTTATATAGCGCCGACCCGCGCAAGGACCCCGCCGCCGTATTGATCGAACACGGCCGCGCCGGCGACCTGGCGCTGGAAGCCATGGCCGGCGGCGCCGGCAGCAGCCTGGGACGCGGCGGCATGCTGACCAAGATCCTGGCCGCCAAGCGCGCCGCCAAGTCGGGCGCGCACACGGTGATCGCCTACGGCCGCGAAGATAATGTGCTGGAACGCCTCGCTGGCGGCGAAGCGATCGGCACCGAACTGGCCGCGCAAACCGGCCATCTCACCGCGCGCAAGCAGTGGATGGCCGACCACCTGCACACGGCAGGCCAGGTCGTGCTCGACGCCGGTGCGGTACAAAAACTGACGGCCGAGGGCAAGTCGCTGTTGCCGATCGGCGTGATCGAGGTCAAAGGGGAGTTCGGCCGTGGCGCCGTGATCACGTGCGTGGACCAGCTTGGTGTGCCGGTGGCGCGCGGGCTGTCGAACTATACGAGTGCCGAGACGCGGCGCATCATGCGCAAACCGTCGAGCGAGATCGAGGCGATCCTCGGCTATCTCGAAGGCAAGGAACTGGTGCACCGCGATAACCTGGTGCTGGTGTAAGCTGCATTTCGGCCTAAATGCCGGCCGGCGCCGGCGTCTTGCTGCGGTAGTCGCACAAATCGATCTGCATGCAATTCCAGCACTCGGGCTTGCGCGCCTTGCAGGTATAGCGGCCGTGCAGGATCAGCCAGTGGTGGGCGTCCTGCAAAAACTCCTTCGGCACGAATTTCAGCAGCTTCTGCTCGACGATGTCGACGTTCTTGCCGGGCGCCAGGCCAGTGCGGTTGGAGACGCGAAAGATATGGGTGTCGACCGCCATGGTCGGCTCGCCAAAGGCCGTGTTCATGACCACGTTGGCGGTCTTGCGGCCCACGCCGGGCAAGGCTTCCAGTGATTCGCGGTCGCGCGGCACTTCGCCGCCGTGCAGGTCCACCAGCATCCGGCACGTGGCGATCACGTTCTTGCCCTTGGTTTTATACAGGCCGATGGTCTGGATATAGGTCTTGAGTTCCTCCTCGCCGAGGTCGAGGATCGCCTGCGGCGTGTTGGCCACCGGGTAGAGCTTGCGGGTGGCCTTGTTCACGCCGACATCGGTGGCCTGGGCGGAGAGCAGCACCGCGATCAGCAATTCGAATGGCGTGGTGTATTCGAGTTCGGTCTTGGGGTGGGGGTTGGCGGCGCGGAAGCGCACGAACATTTCGTGGCGTTTGGCTGGATTCATTCAGGCTTGGTTCCGTTCTGACTGGCTGCCGCAGCGTCGGCTGCCGCAGCGTCGGCTGCCGCAGCATCGGCTGCCGCAGCTTCCTTCTTGAGGCGGGCGCGTTCCATGGCGGCAGCGATGATGGCTTTCTTGCGCGCGAGCGCCTCGGCGGACGCGGCGTCGGCCGGATCGATGGCGTTGACGACCTCCATCTTGCTGTGGGCCTTGGCGGCCAGGCGTTCGTCGTTCTCCTGCTTTTCGCGCTGGAGGCGCAGGGTGCGGAAGTCGTGGCGCTCGCGGGCAGCGTCGGCGTCGGGCTGGCCCCAGGCGGCCCAACCGGTGGTCTCGGTGACCGGGTACATGACGATGCAATCGACCGGGCACGGGTTCACGCACAGGTCGCAGCCGGTGCACAGGTCGGGCACGATGGTGTGCATCAGCTTGGCGGCGCCGACGATGGCGTCCACCGGGCAGGCCTGGATGCACAGGGTGCAGCCGATGCACAGCGACTCGTCGATATACGCTACCGCGCGCGGGCGCTCGAGGCCGTTGACGGGGTTGAGCGGAATGATCTTGCGACCGGTTACCGCCGACAGCCTGGCGATGCCCTCGGCGCCGCCGGGCGGGCACTGGTTGATCTCGGCTGCCCCGTCGGCGATCGCCTGCGCGTATGGACGGCAGCCATCGTAGCCACACTTGGTGCATTGCGTTTGCGGCAGGACGTCTTCGATGCGGTCGGCGAGGGGGCGGAAGTCGGACACGGTGGTTTCAAAATCGGTAAAACGCCATTATCCGACATCTGCGCGCTGCGCACCGAAAAACCGCACGCGGCGTAGTGTCTGCCGTCCTACGCGCGGCGTATGGTGGGAACAGTGAACACGCCTTCGAGCGACAGCAATTCGATGCGATGCTGTTCGGCCAGTTGGGCCAGGATGGTTTCACCGTGCGGCAGCAGGTGGATTTCCACGCGGCGGCGGTCGGTCTCGCTCACGCGCCGCACGACCAGGCCCATCGCTTCGCAGCGCGTGGCCAGCGCCACCACGCCGTGATGCTTGGCCTGCAGGCGCTCGGCCAGTTCGCCCACCGTGGCCCAGTCGCGGCCCGGATAGCCCTTGATGTGCAGCAGCAGCAGGTATTGCAGGGGAGTGATGCCTTGCGCTTGCACCACGTCTTCGGAAAAACGCTCGAAGCGGCGCATCTGGTAGCGGAATTCGGACAGCGCGGCGAAGTCAGATTTGTCGAGAGTTTTGGAAGTCATGCTGAAATATATCACAACGTGATGTATTTAGTCGAAAAAATACCCGGAGCGGTGTAGCGGCCGGGCATTTTGCAGACTTACGCGTGTTGCTTGATAAAATCGGTGATTTTCGGGCAGACCATCTCGCGCCAGCGGCGGCCCGAGAAGATGCCATAGTGGCCGGCCCCCGGGGCGACGAAATCCTGCTTCATGTCGTCCGGAATATTGCTGCACAGGTCGTGCGCGGCCTGGGTCTGGCCGGCGCCGGAAATGTCGTCGAGCTCGCCTTCGACCGTGAACAGCGCCACCGAGGTGATGTCTTGCGGACGCACCAGCTGGCCGCCCACTTGCCAGGTGCCGCGCGGCAGCGCGAATTCCTGGAACACGGTCTTGATGGTGTCGAGGTAGTACTCGGCCGGCATGTCCAGCACGGCGTTGTACTCGTCGTAGAACTTGCGGTGCGATTCGGCGGTTTCCTCGTCGCCCTTGACCAGGTGGTTGTAGAAATCGCGGTGGCTCTGGGCGTGGCGGCCCGGGTTCATGGCGATGAAGCCGGCGTGCTGCAGGAAGCCCGGGTACACCTTGCGGCCGAAACCGGGGTAGTTCGGCGGCACCGGGTAGATCACGGTGTTTTCAAACCACGAGAATTTCTTTTCGGTGGCCAGGTTGTTGACAGCCGTGGGCGAGCGGCGCGGGTCGATCGGGCCGCCCATCATGGTCATGGTCTTCGGCAGTTTGGGATCGTTGGCGGTCGCCATCAGCGCAATGGCGGCCAGCACCGGCACGGTGGGCTGACACACGGAAATCACGTGCACGTCCGGGCCCAGGTGGCGGATGAAGTCCTGCACATAATAAATGTAATCGTCGAGGTGGAAGGCGCCATCGGCCAGCGGCACCATGCGGGCGTCGGTCCAGTCGGTGATGAAGACGTCGTGCTCGACCAGCAGGCCGCGCACGGTGTCGCGCAGCAGCGTGGAGTGGTGGCCCGACAGTGGCGCCACCAGCAGCACCGTCGGCTGCGCCAGGTTCTTGATTTGCTGGTCGTCGAGGTCCTTGCGGAAATGGATCAGGCGGCAGAAGGGCTTGTTCACTTCTACCTGCTCGATGATGCCCACCGGCGCGTCGCGCCCCTTGACCGGCGACGTGTCGATGTCGAACGCCGGCTTTTCGTAGTCCTTGCCGAGTCGATACATCAGTTCGTAGCCGGCGGCGATGCGCTGCGCGAATGGCGTGTGCGCCAGCGGCGAGACCGGATTGCTGAAGATTTTGGCGGAAGCATCGGCCCACTGCATCAGTGGCGTGAGCATCGAGCGTTGCATTTCGTGCAGTTGGTAGAGCATGGTAGTTGTCCCGGTGTTTTTATGGTGCGTTGCACCAATTCATGCATGATACGCCAATTCAGCGGCGCAAGGCCGCATGGGAGCTGGTGATCGATGCAATTTTGGTGCCTCGGGGAAAAATTACTGATATTTCGCAACAAATCCCGTCTCAAGAATAATACTGCCGCTGCCATAAAAAAAGCAGCGTTTCCGCTGCTTTTATGTAGGACATCTACCTGAGTGTTGTGTTACTGGCGGTCCGCTAGTAACAGTTAATCAAGCTTAATCAAATACTGGCGTCTCCACGCCCAACACCTTGTGCAGCTTCGGCGAGGTGGTGGTGTACTGCATGTGGATCTTCTTGTCGGGGAAGATGTACGGCGCAGCGCCGAAGGCGGCCAGCGCGGCTTCGTGGAAGCCCGACAGGATCAGCTTTTTCTTGCCCGGATAGGTGTTGATGTCGCCCACGGCAAAGATGCCCGGCACATTGGTTTCGAACTTCTCGGTGTCTTGCACCTTGAGCTGGCGGCGCTCGATGTCCAGGCCCCATTCGGCAATCGGACCCAGCTTCGGCGACAGGCCGTAGAACACCAGCAGCATGTCCAGCGGCACGCGGCGGGTAACGCCGTCCTGGCCGGTCACCTTCAGTTCGGTCAGCTTGTCGTCCTTGGTTTCGAAACCGGTGGCCTGGCCCACGATCAGCTGCATTTCGTAGTCGTCGCACAGCGCTTTCATCTTGGCGACCGAGGCTGGCGCGGCGCGGAAGTCTTCACGGCGGTGCAGCAGCACGACCGATTCGGCCTTGCCGACGAAGTTCAGGGCCCAGTCCAGGGCCGAGTCGCCGCCGCCGCAGATGACCAGGTTCTTGCCTTCGAACTGGGCTGGGTCCTTGACCTTGTAGTGCAGTTGCGAACCTTCGAAGACGTCGATGCCGTCCACTTTCAGGGTGCGGGCCTGGAACGAACCGACGCCGGCAGCAATAAAGATGGTCTTGGTGATGAATTCGGTGCCGGCGGTGGTGGCGACGTCGAAACGGCCGTCGTCGCGGCGTTGGACCTTGACCACTTCCTGGCCCAGGTGGAAGGTCGGCTCGAACGGCTCGATCTGCTTGAGCAGGTTGTCAGTCAGTTCCTGGCCGGTGCACGAAGGCACGGCCGGGATGTCGTAGATCGGCTTGTCAGGATACAGTTCGACGCATTGTCCGCCCACCGCGCCCAGCGAATCGATCACATGGGCTTTGATTTCCAGCAGGCCCAGTTCGAAGACCTGGAACAGGCCGACCGGGCCGGCGCCAATGATGACGGCATCGGTTTCGATGACGCCGGTAGGGGTGACAGTGCTATTCATTCGTTTTTCCTGTGATTTCAATAGTGGTTAGGCAATACCGGCTGCGCGCTGCGCGCTGTCGGTATTGCCCGGCCAGACAGACGTCTTAGCGTACCAGCAGGTGCAGCTTGTCTTTGACGTCCTTGAACTGGTCGGCTTCCGGCAGCGGGGCGACGGTCTTGGTGATCGACGGCCAGTGGCGCGACAGGTCGGCGTTGAGCTTGATGTATTGCTGCTGGTCGCCGGGCACATCTTCTTCGGCGTAAATCGCGTTGACCGGGCACTCGGCCACGCAGACGGCGCAGTCGATGCACTCGTCCGGGTCGATGGCAAGGAAGTTCGGTCCAGAGCGGAAACAATCTACCGGGCAAACATCGACGCAGTCCGTATAACGGCAGCTGATGCAAGATTCGGTGACAACGTGGGTCATAACAGTCCTATCAATGTTGGTGCGCCTCGACAAACCTACTGCGCGGCCTGCTATCGCCGCTGCGTTGCTCAGCGTACTTGAGTACGCTTGCGCTACTCCCGACGATAACAGGCCGCTCGCTACGGTTTTTCGAGGCGCCCTGTTGGTGCGCAGTGGCGTCGGCGGCGATGGCGTAACCGGCTTACCTCGGCAAAGCACTGTATTTTAAGGTAATTCCTTATTTCTCACAAACGGCGCTTATATACAATACATATAAGCAAATGCGCCGTGACCGGGCGCGGAGCCGCAGCACGACTGGTGCGCGGGCCCATCTGCAGCGTTCAGTCAGGCGCGACACTGGCGCCGCAGGGGCGCAACTGGCATGATGCAGCCTTTGTTTTACTTTGAAGGAAGTGCATGGCGGACATCAACATCGTCCAGGAACACCACCTGGCGCCCGCGCAAGCCCGTGCGGCGGCGCAACAAGTTGCGGACAAACTGTCCGAACAATTCGAATTGACTTCGCGCTGGGATGGTGATGTGCTGCGCTTCGAGCGCAGCGGCGTGAATGGCACGCTGAGTTTGCTGCCGAACCAGGCGCAGCTGCATATTGCGCTCGGCTTTCCGATCAGCGCGTTTGCATCGCAGATCGAGAGCAAGGTAGCGGACAAGATGCGCCGGGTATTTACGGCAGCATAGCGGGAGGCCGGCCCATGGCAGTCCCGGGCCGGCAGGGAATTACTTCAGGTCTTCGATCAGGTCGATGTACTGTTGTTTGGCGTCGTCGGCGCTGGTGCCCTTGAGTGCATCCCAGGCATCGAACTTGGCGCGGCCGACCATGTCGGTAAAGCCGGGACGCTCGCCGGTGGCGTCGCCCACCGACGCCTGCTTGAACAGCGCGTAGATTTTCAGCAGGGTCATATTGTCTGGCCGTTCCGGCAGGTTTTTCGAGTCCGCCTGGGCTTGTTCGAATTGTGCTTGTAAGCTCATGTCTTCTCCTGTGTTGGGTCCAATCATCCATCATACCCGCAGCCCCCGCGAAATCCGCTAGAGGAACCCCTCAAAAACACGCGCACCAAAGCACAACGGCGGCTATGGCAGGCTGTGCGCCTGGCATGAACCGCCGTGTTACTTGTCGCTGGCTGCACCTGCGCGCCAGCGGTGCTGCAATTACTTGGCTTTTTTGGCCGGGTTGACAGCCGACTTCAGGGTCGCGCCCGCCGAGAATTTCGGGGTTTTCGACGCTGCGATCTTGATCGCTTCGCCGGTAGCTGGATTGCGACCTTTGCGCGCAGCACGCTTGGCAACGGAGAAGGTGCCGAAGCCGGTGATGCCTACCGTGTCGCCTTTTTTCAGACGCTCGGTCACGATGGCGATCAAGGTGTTTACTGCGGTGTTGGCGGCAGCAGCAGACATCTCGGTGCGTTTCGCAAATTCAGCAATCAGTTCGCCTTTTTTCATTACTACCTCCTTGGTTATTAGAGCGCGCAGATTAGCATAAATATTGTCAGATGTAATGGTTTCCGCGTGAAGAGTTTCAAAGTAACCCTTGCTGCACCTGCCGCGCGCCCATTTGCACCGGATGAACCCTTGTAGTTAAAGGGCTTACGCAATCCTGACGGACTCGCATCCTGTTGAAAAAGGTTTATCATGGCACGACTTGCGCAGCGATAATGAGCAGGATGATGAGCTTTTCAGATGACACACTGATTGCCTACGCCGATGGCCAGCTGGACGACGCGACCCGCCGCGCCATCGAGCACGCCATGCAGCGCGACGCCAGCCTGCAACGCCGGGTGGCCACCCTGCGCGTGAAATCCCATGCATACAACGGACCGCCGCCGCGCTACGGTAAAGTGGTACACCTGTCGGCCATCCGGGCCCAGCGCGTAGCCGTGCAGCAGGCCGCGCGCAAGGCGCACACGCCGCGCTGGCGCTGGCCGGTCTGGACCGCGATCGGCGCCGCGCTGTTTGCCGGCTTGCTGGCGGGTCGCTTTGCGCTGGTGTACTGGCAGCCGGCCTGGCTGGGTGAACCACTGGCAGCGCCCACCACCATCATCAGCCGCAATGGCATGTTAATCGCCCAGGGCAAGCTCGACCTGGCGCTGAGCCGGCAAATGGGCGGCGCCGCACCGTCGGAGGGCGATGTGCGGGTGGGCTTGAGTTTTCTGTCGAACCAGGGCGGCTATTGCCGCACCTTTACGCTGGTGGGCCTGAGCCAGGACCTGGTGGGCATGGCCTGCCGCGCCAGCGCGGAGTGGCGGGTGCCGGTACTGGTGCAAAACATGCGTCCCGCGCCGCAAATGAGCGCGCAGCGCGTGGCAGGTACGGAAATGCCGACAGCGGTGCTCGAAGCGATCGACCAGCGAATAGTAGGGGGAATGATGGATACGCGCGCGGAGCAGGAGGCCTTGCGGCGCAACTGGCAGCGCTGAGGGTATTGCGCGCGCTGCCAGCGGTACTACTTAACGGGATTAAACGCCCAGCAGTTCGACGTCGAAGATCAGGGTGGCATTCGGTGGAATCACGCCGCCGGCGCCGCGCGAACCGTAGCCCAGTTCCGCTGGAATGATCAGCTGGCGGGCGCCGCCGATTTTCATGCCTTGCACGCCTTCGTCCCAACCACGGATGACCATGCCCGCGCCCAGTGCGAACTCGAACGGATCGTTGCGGTCTTTGCTCGAATCGAACTTGGCGCCCTTGGTGCCGTCGTCGTTGCGCAGCCAGCCCGTGTAGTGCACGGTAACGTTTTGACCGGCTTTGGCTTCAGCGCCGTCGCCAACCGTCAGTTCGATGAATTGCAGGCCGGAGTCGGTAGTGATGGTGGACATAGCTTTTTCCTTCTATTGTTGGGAACAAGTCATCAATTGTAGCAGCAGCGACAAGGTGGCGTCGCTGCCGATGCCTTAGCCGGTGTCGCGCGCCAGCCCGCACGGCAGAATAATTGTGAACTTTCCCCCTCGGCACAGCCGGGTTTGCACGTAAAATAAAGTCTTTGCTCCTACAAGCGATTTCTTCATGTTCAGCAGTCTCCGCCGCAATTTCCGCCATATCGTTGTTTCCAGCGTTTGCGCCCTCGCCCTCATCCAGGGCGCTCAGGCCAACGTCGTGGTGGTGCTCAACTCGCGTGATGCGACCGTGCAGTTGCTGGACCAGGCCACGTTCCAGAGCTTGTCCACCTTCCCGGTCGGCAAGGAGCCGCACCACCTGATGGCCACGCCCGACAACAAGTCGCTGATCGTGGCCAGCTCGGTCGGCAACGAACTGATCTTCCTCGATCCCAAGTCGGGCCAGATCCAGCGCACCCTCAAGGACATCCTCGACCCGTACCAGATCGGCTTCTCGCCCGACCAGAAATGGTTCGTCTCGAACTCGCTGCGGCTGGACCGGGTGGACATTTACCGCTACAACGGCACCAACCTGACCCTGAACAAGCGCATTGCGCTGGCCAAGCTGCCGAGCCACATGGCGTTCGACAAGGCCAGCACCACCGCCTTCATCACCCAGCAGGGCAGCGACCAGGTCAGCGCCATCGACCTGGTCAGCGGTGCGGTCAAGTGGACCATGTCGGTTGGTAAACTGCCAGCCGGCATTGCCATGACACCTGACGACAAGTACCTGCTGGTGGGCATCATGGGCAGCGACTACGTGGAAGTGATCGACTGGAAAGCCCAGAAAACGGTCAAGCGCATCAAGACCGGCATGGGCGCGCACAATTTCCGCTCGGCCGGCGACGGCCGCTATACCTATGTGTCGAACCGGGTGTCGAACTCGATTAACATCATCGACCAGAAGACCCTGGAAAACGTCGGCCAGATCAACGTGCCCGGCGGCCCGGACTGCATGGAAATCACCGACGACGGCAAGACCATGTGGGTGACGCTGCGCTGGATTAAAAAGGTGGCGGTGATCGATCTGAAAACCCGCAAGATCACCAAGCTGATCCCCGTGGGACGCTCGCCGCACGGCGTATTCTTCATCAATTCCGCCCAGCGCTGATGGACCATCGACCTGCCAGACTGGTGCTGGCGCTGCTGACCGCACTGGCCTTGCCGGCGCTGGCCGCAGCCCCTGCCACGCCGGCAGGCGTTTGCAAAGGCACCATTTATCTCACTTTCGACACCGGCAGCCAGGCGCAGGCCGAGCTGATCGCCGACACCCTCAAGCGCCACGACATCAAGGCCACGTTCTTTCTTGCCAACGAGAAGACCGTGCGCGGCGACTATTCGCTCGACCCGTCGTGGTCGGCGTACTGGAAGGCGCGCGTGGCCGAGGGCCATGCATTCGGCTCGCACACGTTCGACCACGACGTGCTGGCCGGCGAAAAGGCTGGCCAGTTCCGCGTCAAGCCCGGCTTCGGTGCGTCGGCCGGCAAGGTCCGCAGCCTCACACCAGACCAGTATTGCGACGAAATCAAGCGCGTGGACCGCCGCTTCGTCGAACTGACCGGGGTACACCTCGATCCATTGTGGCGCGCACCTGCCGGGCGCACGTCGCCGCGCACGGTGGCGGCGGCCAAGGCCTGCGGCTATGCGCACGTGGGCTGGGCCGCGGCCGGCTTCTCGGGCGATGAGCTCTCGAGCACGGCTTATCCAAATCCGGTATTGTTGCAAAAGTCCTTGCGCGACTTGCGCGGCGGCGACATTTTCGTGGCCCACATGGGCATCTGGTCGCGCAAGGACGCGTGGGCGCCCGCCAACCTGGAGCTGTTGATCAGCGGCCTGGAGCAAAAAGGCTTTTGCTTTGCCACGCTGCGCGAACACCCTGACTATTCTTCACTTTTCAAACCGCGATGATGCAGACAATTTCCGACTGGTTCGGCACCGCCCAGGGGTGGTTGTTCGAAACAGTGATCCAGCCGCTGGTATTCCAGCTCGGCTTCGGCGAATACATCGAGGAAGCGTTCGAGGGCACCGAGTGGCTGATGATCGGCGTGCTCGAACTGACCTTGCTGTTCCTGGTGCTGCGGCCGATGGAGGCGCTGATCCCGGTGCACAAGTTCACCGACCCGCGCGCGCGCTGGAACGATTTTATCTATACCGTGTTGCACCGCATCGGCCTGTTCTCGGTGCTGATCTTCTTCACGCTCGACCCGCTGCTCGATTCGCTGGCCGGGCTGCTGCGATTCGAGAGTTTCCAGCCGCTCAACCTGGAGTCGCTGATCCCCAATATCAGTCCGCTGGGCGCCTTCCTGGTGTACTTCGTGGTGCTCGATTTCTTCGATTACTGGTACCACCGCGCCTCGCACCAGTTCAACTGGTGGTGGGCGCTGCACGGACTGCACCACAGCCAGCAGAATATGAACCTGTGGAGCGACAACCGCAACCACCTGCTCGACGACTTCCTGCGCGACATTTACATGGGCGTGATCGCGCTGTGCATCGGCGTGGAGCCGTCGCAGTACGTGATGCTGGTGTCGGTTTCGCGCATCCTGCAAAGTTTGCAGCACGCCAATGTGCGCATCCATTTCGGCTGGCTCGGCGAACGGCTGCTGGTGTCGCCGCGCTACCACCGCATGCATCACGCGATTGGCGTCGGCCACGAATCGAAAGGCGCCGGCACCCTGGGCGGCTGCAATTTCGCCGTGCTGCTGCCGGTGTGGGATATCATTTTCAGGACCGCCAACTTCACGCCCGAATTCGTTACCACCGGCATCCGCGACCAGCTGCCGAAAACCGCAGCGGACGGCACCGTCGTGGCGGGGCGCGAATACGGCAAGGGATTCTGGTCGCAGCACTGGCTGGCGTTGAAGCGCCTGGTGGAATATGCACGAAAGGATGTGGTCTGATGAGGGCAGCTCGAAAAACCTACTGCGCGTTGCATTGTCGGTCTGCGATGCTCGCTGTGCTCCAGCACAGCTGCGCTTCTCGACCAACACTGCTGCCGCTCGCGACGGTTTTTCGAGGTGCCCATGAGTAACGTGTTACGCGCCTGGGGGCGCGCCTTTTTGTCGCAATGGCATGGCAAGTTGCTGGCGATGAGCCTGGCGCCGTTCCTGCTGGCCGTGGGCGTGTGGGCGGTGCTGCTGTACTTCGGCCTGCAACCGCTGATCGACGCCATGCACGGGCTGTTTGCCGAACATAATCTGTTTTCCACCAGCACCAGCTGGCTGCGCTCGCTCGGGCTGGGCACGCTGACAGCCGTGGTGGTGCCGCTGATTTCCATGCTGCTGCTGTTGCCGCTGATGATCATGACCGCGCTGATTTTTATCGGGCTGATCGCCATGCCGGTGATCTGCCGCCACGTGGGCCTGCGCCATTATCCGCAGCTCGAGCAGCGCCACGGCGGCACCCTGATCGGCAGCGTGGGAACAGCCGTCGGCGGCATGCTGATCTTTATCGGCCTGTGGCTGCTGACCTTGCCGTTGTACGTATTTCCGCCGCTGGCCGTGCTGGTGCAGGCCATGCTGTGGGGCTGGCTGACCTGCCGCGTGATGGTGTACGACGTGCTGGCCGACTACGCCAGCGCCGAGGAGCGGCGCGCCATCCTGGCCGAACACCGCTGGCGCCTGCTGGTGATCGGCATGGTGTCCGGCGCGGCCGGCGCCTTGCCCGGCGCGATCTGGCTCGGTGGCGTGATGGCGGTGGTATTCTTCCCGTTCTTGGCCGCCGCATCGATCTGGCTGTACGTGCTGGTATTTATCTTTACCGGGTTGTGGTTTGCCTATTACTGCATGGAAGCGCTGGCGCGCATGCGCGCCAAGGAACCGGCAGTGGTTGACCCCACCCCGATTGAACTCTGAGAAAGCGGGATCTTATGGCGATCGGACTTATCATCATCGGCGACGAAATCCTGTCCGGCAGGCGCGTCGATCAGCACTTTTCCAAGGTAGTGCAGTTGCTGGCCGCACGCGGCCTGAAACTCGACTGGGCCGACATCCTCGGCGACGAACCGGCGCGCATCGTCGCCACGTTGAAGCGCACGTTTGCCACCGGCGACATCGTGTTCTGCTGCGGCGGCATCGGCGCCACGCCCGACGACCACACGCGCCAGGCTGCTGCCGACGCGCTGGGCCTGCCGCTGGTGCTGCACGAACAGGGCAGGCGCAACATCGAGCAGCGCATTGTGCAAATGGGCGAGGAGGCAGGCCAGCCGGCCGATTTGAATTCGCCGGAAAACCTGCACCGCCTGAAAATGGCCGAGTTTGCCGAAGGCGCGGAGCTGATTCCCAACCCGTACAACAATATCGCCGGCTTCTCGCTGCACCAGCATTATTTTGTGCCGGGCTTCCCGGTCATGGCCTGGCCCATGATCGAATGGGTGTTAGACAACAAATATGCCAACCTGTTCAACCGCGAACCGCACCTGGAGCAGTCGGTGCTGGTGTACGAGGCCGCCGAGTCGTCGCTGACGCCGCTGATGGTGGCGCTCGAAGAGCAGTATGCGCGCGTAAAAGTGTTCAGCCTGCCGAGCGTGGGCGACGCCACCACGCGCCGCCACATCGAGCTGGGCGTGAAGGGCGAACCGGCGCAGACGCTCGAAGCGTTCCAGCAATTGCGCGACGAGCTGACGCGCCTGGGCGTGGAGTTCGCGGCGCAGTAAAGCACACGCTGCCCATGCAGCGGCGGATGTCGCTCCCTGGCGGCGTATGGGTGTTGTCGCCGTCGTTGTTTTTTTGCGAAAATGCGCACCGTAAAGCAATTATTCTGCGAACGCACCGGTCTGTACCGTCGCCTTGTGGTGCAATGGTAACTAGCACTCTTTACTGAATAGCTGACCGGTTTGTCTCATATGTTAAGCAATCGTCGTTACCGCCGGCCCCTGGTGCGTGCAGCGCGCAAATTGCGCGCAGGCGCGGCAGTCCTCGGATTTCGACGCAAGCGTCACCTTCAAGTCGTTCCCCCCATGCCCATAGAAGATTCCGAAGCGCATCTCGCGCCGGCGCAGCCTGACGCGCCACCGTCCGAACCACCCAAGAAGAGCAAGCGCACGCGCAACGCCTTCATCCTCGTGCTGCTGGTCGGCGCCTCGTTTGCCGTGTACCTCGGCGTGCAGGAAAGCCGCACGTCCGCCATGCAGGCGCGCATTTTCACCGACCTGGCCGGCAAGATGACCTGGAAGGTGCAGCCGGGCCTGAGCAAGGCTATCCGCTTCCCGCACGACAGCCCGTACGACGAGCGGCTCGGCTACTCGAACCTGCCTGACTACGTCAAGCGCCTGAGCGAGCGCGAATACAAGGTCGGCGCGCAGTCGCGCATGTCGCCCAAGATGCTGGAACTGGCCGAGCGCGGCATCTTCCCGGTGTACCACGAAAAAGCCAAGACCGGCCTGACCATCTACGATTGCCGCGCCCAGCAGCTGTACGCCACTGCTTACCCGGAACGCATCTACGGCAAGTTCGAGCAGGCGCCGATGGCGCTGATCAGCTCCCTGCTGTACATCGAAAACCGCGAACTGCTCGACAATACCTACCCGAAACGCAACCCGGCCGTGGAATGGGACCGGCTGGCCAAGGCCGTGCTGGAGAAAAGCATGAGCGCGCTGGGCGCCGGCCACCGCGCCGCCGGTGGCAGCACGCTGGCCACGCAAATCGAGAAATACCGCCATTCGCCCGAAGGGCGTACCGGCTCGATGACCGACAAGCTGCAGCAGATGATCTCCGCCAGCCTGCGCTCGTACCAGGATGGCCCGGACACCACCAAAGCGCGCCGCCGCATCGTCATCGAGTACCTGAACACGGTGCCGCTATCGGCCAAGCCCGGCTACGGTGAAGTCAACGGCGTCGGCGACGGCATGTGGGTGTGGTATGGACGTGGTTTCGACGAGTTCAACCGCATCATGGCGCGCGACCTGGAAAAGCCCGATGCCGATACCGCGCTGGTGTACAAGGAAGCGCTGAGCCTGATGATCGCGCAGCGCCGTCCCAGCTATTACCTCGGTGACGGCGCCGAAGACCTCGACCAGCTGGCCGACGCCCACCTGCGCATCCTGGCCAAGGACGGCGTGATCACGGCTGCCATGCGCGACATGGCCTTGAAACAAAAACTGCATCCGGCCAAGGGCAACGGCCTGCAAGCGGCGCCGCCGATGACCTTTGTCTCGCGCAAGGCCACCAACGCCATCCGCAACCACCTGGCCAACCTGCTGGGCGACAACCGGATGTACAACCTTGACCGCCTGGACCTGGACGTGACCAGCACGCTGGACGCGCAGGCGCAAACGGCCGTCACGCAAGTGCTCAATGACCTGCGCGACCCCGAGCGCGCCAAGGCTGCCGGCCTGACCGGCAAGGGCATGCTCGGCAACGGCGACCCGGCCAACGTGGTGTACAGCTTTACCTTGCTGGAAAAGGGCAAGGACACCAACTTCCTGCGCCTGCAAACCGACAACTACGACCAGCCGCTCGACATCAACGAAGGCGCCAAGCTCGACCTGGGTTCCACGGCCAAGCTGCGCACACTGGTCAGCTATCTCGACATCATGGACCAGCTGCACAAGAAATACGCCGGCATGAGTGCGGCCGAACTGGGCAAGGTGGTGGTCGATCCGCAGGACAAGCTGTCGCTGTGGGCGCTCGATTACTTCAAGGGCTTGCCGGTGGGCGGCGAGGCGCGGGCGTTGACGCCGATGCTGCACGCGGCCATGGAGCGCAAGTATTCGGGCAACCCGGGCGAGGGCTTCTTCACTGGCGGCGGCCTGCATTACTTCGGCAACTTCTCCAAGGAAGACAACGGCAAAATCCTGACCGTGACCGAGGCGCTGCGCCGCTCGACCAACCTGGTGTTCGTGCGCCTGATGCGCGACGTCGCCAAGTTCTACATGTTCCAGACGCCGGGTTCGTCCGCTTCGCTGCTGGCCGACGCCGACGATCCGCGCCGCGCCCAGTACCTGGCGCGCTTTGCGGACAAGGAAGGCAAGGAGTTCCTGGCGCGCTTCTGGGCCAAGTACAAGGGCAAGCCGGTCTCCGAGTTCGACAACATCATGCTGGCCAACCTGCGCCGTACGCCGGTGCGCCTGGCCGTGATCCACCGCACCGTGTATCCGAAAGCGAGCCAGCAGGAGTTCGCGTCGTTCCTGCGCGCCAACCTGTCGTCGCAAAACGAGGTCCCGGACGAGAAAGTCGCCAAGCTCTACGACCAGTACGCGATCGACCAGTGGTCGCTGGCCGATCGCGGCTACCTGGCCAGCGTGCACCCGCTGGAACTGTGGATGGTGGCCTACCTGCACGCCAACCCGGGCGCGACCCTGACGCAGGTGAACGCGGCCAGCGAGAAGGAGCGCCAGGACGTGTACCAGTGGCTGCTGAAAACCAAGCGCAAGCACGCCCAGGATCGCCGCATCGCCGGCCTGCTGGAAGTCGAAGGCTTCATGGAAGTGCACAAGCAGTGGAAGAAGATGGGTTATCCGTTCGATTCGCTGGTGCCGTCGTACGCGACCACGCTGGGCGCGTCGGCCGACCGGCCGGCCGCGCTGGCCGAGCTGATGGGCATCATCGTCAACGGCGGCGTGCGCAAGACCAGCCAGCGCGTGACCACCTTGCACTTCGCCAAGGATACGCCGTACGACACCACCGTCACCCGCGCCAAGCCAGTCAATAACGAGCAGGTGCTGGCGCCGGAAGTGGCGCAGGTGGTGGCCGAAGCGATCCGGGGCGTGGTATCGGACGGTACCGCCAAGCGCGCGCGCGGGGCGTTCACGACCTCGGACGGCACCTTGCTGCCGGTGGGCGGCAAGACCGGTACCGGCGACCAGCGCTTCGACGTGTATGGCGGTGGCGGACGCCTGATCGAGTCGCGCTATGTGAACCGGTCGGCGACGTTCGTATTCAATATCGGCGAGCGCTTCTTTGGCAGCATGACCGCGTATGTGCACGGGCCGGAGTCGAAGAACTACGACTTCACCAGCGCGCTGCCGGTGCAGTTGCTGGTGGTGCTGGCGCCGCATTTGATGCCGCTGATCGACCCGCACCCGGTCGTCAAGCCGGCGGTGGTGCCGCCGGTGGTGCCGGGCACGGCGCCCGAAGTGGCGGCGACCCAGCCCAAACCGGTGGCGGCAGCACCGCTGCGGGCCTGCGGCGGCTGATGTAGCGCTGGCCGTTGCGCTGTCATCCCGCACCGGCGGACCGCCGCCCGGGCGGGGATCCCGTCTGGTGCCAGCCACTCGGTTTCACTTGCATACAGCGCCGATTGTTGGCAATGTAGCACCCCATGAAACCGATGCGCCACCACATGTCCAAAATCCTCAAGTTCACGCAGTTCTCCTTGCGTGACTTGTTCGCGTCCACCTTGCCCACCGTGCTGCTGATTGTCGGCGTGTGCCTGCTCGCTTACTGGCTGGTCGATCCGGCGCCGCCGCGCACGGTGCGGCTCGGTACCGGCCAGGAAAACAGCGCTTACGAGGAGTTTGGCAAGAAATACGCAGCCATGCTGGCCAAGCACGGTGTCACGGTGACGCTGGTGCCGTCGGCCGGGTCCGGTGAAAACCTGCACAACCTGCGCGACGGCAAGGTCGATATCGCCTTCGTGCAAAGCGGCAGCACCAATGAAGAAGCGGCCGACCGCGAGGAGCTGACCTCGCTGGGCAGCCTGTTCGTCGAACCGCTGTGGCTGTTCCTGCGCGAACCGAAAGATAAAAAGCCGATCACCCAGCTGAGCCAGCTGCGCGGCATGAAGATCAATTTCGGCCCCAAGGGCGCCGGCGCGCCGCGCCTGCTGCACCAGGTGCTGGAATTGAACGGCCTGGAAACGGGCGACGTCCAGCGCCTCTCGCTGGCCAATACGCCAGCCGTGGTGGAACTGCTGGAGGGGCGCATCGACGGCCTGGTCTTTACGTCCGCGCCGGAAGCGCCGCTGATCCAGATGCTGCTGCAAACGCCGGGCATCCAGTTGTTCGACTTTACCCAGGCCGAGGCATATGCGCGCAAGCTGCCGTTCCTCACCCATGTGACGCTGCCGCAGGGCATCGTCGATCTGGGCCGCGACATTCCGGCACGCGAGTACAGCCTGATCGCGCCGACGGCCACGCTGGTGGCGCGCGAGGATATGCATCCGGCGCTGATCGACCTGTTCGTGCAGGGCGCCAGCAGCATCCACAACGGCGCCGGCTGGTTCCAGCAGCAGGGGCAGTTCCCGTCGGCCAAGTACACCGAGATTCCGGTCGATGCCGAAGCGGCCAAGTTCTACAAGAACGGGCCGCCGCTGCTGCAACGGTATATGCCGTTCTGGGCCGCCAACTTCCTCGACCGCATGTGGGTAGTGATGCTGGCCCTGAGCGCGCTGATCCTGCCGTTATCGAAGATCGTGCCGCCGCTGTACGTGTGGCGCATCCGTTCGCGCGTATATAAATGGTATGGACAGCTGCGCACGGTGGAGCAGAAGGTGGAAGAGGCGCCGGAAGGGGCGCGCATGCAGGTGTACGAAGAGCAGCTGCGGCGCCTGGACGAGATCGAGGAGCTGGTCAACCAGATCTCGATCCCGCTATCGTTTGCCGACGGCCTGTATGGCTTGCGCTCGCACATACAGTTCGTGCGCAAGCGCATCCAGTTCCTGATGGCGGAAGGGGCGGAGGCGGTGCCTGGCTAAGGCTCTAACGGAACAGGCTCACCATGGATCCCCGCATACGCGAGGATGACGGATTTTCGAGCGCAGGCTGTTGATTCGTCATCCTCGCGAACGCGGGGATCCATACAAAGCGTGGGCAGCCTCAGCTGATTCTTACGCCCCGGTCCATGGCAGACCGGCTTTGCACCACCCGTTCACGTTCTTGCGATGGGTAAGCTCATCCTTGTCTCCCTCGAAGCCTTCGAGGATGTCGAAGCAGTGCTGGTAGCCGTGTTCTGACGCCAGCTTGGCTGCACCACGCGAGCGCACGCCGGAGCGGCACAGGAACAGCAACACCTGGTCCTTGCGCGCCACCGAGTTCAATTGCTCGATAAATTCGTGGTTGGCATTGCCGCCAGGGTAAGTCGTCCACTGCACCGCACCATGTTGGGCCTCGGGGATTTTCACGCGGCCCACCCAGTCGCGCTCCGCGTTGGTGCGCACGTCCACCAGCTTGACAGCATTGTCGAGCCCCAGCAGCTCGAACGCTTCCTCGGGCGTGACCGCGCCGGCATAGGCCCAGTCCTTGTTGCGGCCGCGCGCCGTCGCCAGAATCTCATCAATTTTGCTCATGTCATGTTCCAGTAGAGGTTTCAGATTATTATAAGCGTCCTGTGTGGCCGAAGACGGTGCGCACCAAAACGAGGCATTTTCAAGCGAAATTTCTAAAACGCACAAATTCAGTGCGGTTTTCTGAAAATGCACCGTGATGGTGCTGCCTTGATCGTTGTCAAATTTGCGCTGTGCTAGCGTGTGCCCAATTTTGGACGCACTTGGCGGCAAGTTCAAGGACACTATCAACATAACCTTATGAGATTGTCATGCAATCGCAGGGGCTAATCGGCTGGCATGGATACTGCTTAGTGTAGGTGCACCAGTTCCGCAAATTATCTTAGGAGAGACGCATGGCAATGACAGCCGCAGAAGTTCTGAAAATGGTCCAGGAAAACGAAGTGAAATTCGTTGATTTCCGTTTCGCTGATACCCGTGGTAAAGAACAGCACGTTACCGTGCCAGTGTCGCACTTCGACATCGACAAGTTCGAATCGGGTCACGCATTCGACGGTTCCTCGATCGCCGGCTGGAAGGGTATTGAAGCATCGGACATGATCCTGATGCCTGATCCAAACACCGCGAACATCGATCCCTTCATGGAAGAGACCACGCTGTTCATGCAATGCGACGTGATCGAGCCTGCCGACGGCAAAGGCTACGACCGCGATCCACGCTCCATCGCCAAGCGCGCTGAAGCTTACCTGAAATCGTCGGGCCTCGGCGACACCGCCTACTTCGGTCCCGAGCCAGAATTCTTCATCTTCGACAGCGTCCGCTGGAAAATCGACATGTCGGGTTGCTTCGTCAAGATCGACTCCGACGAGGCGTCGTGGACCACCGGCGAAAAAATCGAAGGCGGCAACAGCGGCCATCGTCCAACCGTCAAGGGCGGCTACTTCCCGGTTCCTCCAGTGGACAGCTTCCAGGACATGCGTTCGGAAATGTGCCTGATCCTCGAATCGCTGGGCATCCCGGTCGAAGTGCACCACCACGAAGTGGCTGGCGCTGGCCAGAACGAAATCGGCACCAAGTTCTCGACCCTGGTCGAGCGCGCCGACTGGACCCAGAACCTGAAATACGTGGTCTGGAACGTGGCCCACAGCTACGGCAAAACCGCGACCTTCATGCCAAAACCTATCGTTGGCGACAACGGTTCGGGCATGCACGTGCACCAGTCGATCTGGAAAGACGGCGTCAACCTGTTCGCTGGCGACGGCTATGCCGGCCTGTCCGAGACCGCACTGTTCTACATCGGCGGCATCATCAAGCACGCCAAGGCACTGAACGCGATCACCAACCCGGGCACCAACTCGTACAAGCGCCTGGTGCCAGGCTTCGAAGCGCCGGTCAAGCTGGCGTACTCGGCTAAAAACCGCTCGGCATCGATCCGCATCCCGCACGTGGCCAATCCAAAAGGCCGTCGTATCGAGACCCGTTTCCCGGATCCACTGGCCAACGTGTACCTGTGCTTTGCCGCGCTGCTGATGGCTGGCCTGGACGGTATCCAGAACAAGATCCACCCGGGCGAAGCAGCGTCGAAAGACCTGTACCACCTGCCGCCGGAAGAAGACGCACTGATCCCGACCGTGTGCGCGTCGCTGGAAGAAGCACTGGAAAACCTGGACAAGGACCGCGAATTCCTGACCCGTGGCGGCGTGTTCTCCGACTCGATGATCGATGCCTACATCGAACTGAAAATGCAGGACGTGCAGCGCATGCGCATGACGACCCATCCTGCAGAGTTCGACATGTACTACTCGCTGTAATTGCAGTCTGCCAGCGCCGGCCGGTCCGGCGCCTGGCGCCGTGGTAACGCGGCACATGGCACGTATAAACGCGGGGAAGGCGCAGGCTTTCCCCGCGTTTTTGTTTGGGGTGTTGTATAGTCGCGTGGACCCACCCATCCACGGAATGACGAATGATTTTGAGTTTGCAACGCGGCGCGTTGGCTTGCATGCTGGCGCTGGTGAGCGCTTGCGCTGCTGCCCAGGGCGTGATCTACAAGTGCATGCCGCCAGGCGGCAGCGTCGAGTACACGGATATCAAGCGCGGCAACTACTGCACGGCGATGGACTTGCCGGGCACGGTAATCGCCGCGCCGCCACGTCGGGCTGCCCCGGCACGGGCGCCGGCGCAGGCAGGCCAGCCCGCCGCTGCCCCGGCGCCTGCAACGTTCCCGCGCGTGGACAATGCCGAGCAGCGCGCGCGCGATGCTGACCGCCGCGCCATCCTCGAAGACGAGCTCAAAAGCGAGCAGCAAAAACTGGCCGAGTTGCGCTTTGAATACAACAACGGCGCGCCCGAACGGCGCGGCGACGAGCGCAACTATGCCAAGTACCAGGAACGCACGGCCACGCTGCGCGACAGCGTGGGCCGCGCCGAAAAAAACGTCGAAGCCCTGAAACGTGAAATCGCCAATATCCGCTAACCTGCTTTTCCCATGAGTCCCCGATGAGCCTTGTCAACGCACTGAATCACCCTGCACGCCCGGCCATGCTGGCCGGCCTGGAATTGCTGGCCTCCGCCGTCGTCATGCTCGATGCCGACGGCCATATCGCCTACGCCAACGCGGCGGCGGAAAATCTGCTGGCCAGCTCGCTCAAAGCTTTGTCGCGCCAGAAGCTTTCCGCCCAGTTCATCAATCCCGATGAGCTCGACCATATCTGCGCCCAGGCGCGCGAACACAAGTTCTCCGACCTGCGCCAGGATCTCACGCTCGAGCGCGCCGGCCGCGATCCGCTGCACGTGCACAGCATCGTCTCGGCGCTCGACGAACCGCCCGGCCATATCCTGATCGAGCTGCGCGAGCACTTGCAGCATTTAAAACTCGACCGCGAGGAACGCATCCTCGACCAGAGCCAGGTGAACAAGGAACTGATCCGCAACCTGGCCCACGAGATCAAGAATCCGCTGGGCGGCATTCGCGGCGCCGCGCAGTTGCTGGAGATGGAGCTGCCGGCGCTGCACGCGGTGCAATTGCGCGAATACACGCAGGTGATCATCAAGGAAGCGGACCGCCTGCAAACGCTGGTGGACCGCCTGCTGGCGCCGCACCGCCGGCCGCACATCGTGGGCGACGTCAACATCCACGAAGTGCTGGAACGGGTGCGCAGCCTGATGCTGGCCGAGTTCCCGTCCGGCCTGACGATCTTGCGCGATTACGACGCGTCGATTCCCGAGTTCCGGGGCGACAAGGAGCAGCTGATCCAGACCGTCCTGAACATCGCCCACAACGCCGCGCAGGCGCTGGCCGCGCAGATGGAAGAAGGGACAGCGCAGATTATTTTGAAGACCCGGGTGGCGCGCCAGGTGACGTTGGCCAAGGTACGGTACGGGCTGGCATTAGACTTGCATATCATCGACAATGGGCCGGGCATCGCACCCCAGATCCGCGACCGTATTTTCTACCCGCTGGTGTCAGGCAGGGAAGGCGGCAGCGGACTGGGACTGACATTGGCGCAAACCTTCGTGCAACAGCACATGGGCGTGATCGAATGCGACAGCCGGCCTGGATACACGGATTTCCGCATCCTGCTGCCATTGCCATAAGTGGTGGCAGACAGGTGCGACTTCCCTCGATAGACGATCCACGCGGGAAATACACAACACATGAAGCCAATCTGGATAGTAGACGACGACGAATCGATCCGCTGGGTACTGGAAAAAGCGCTGGCCCGGGAGAACCTGACCACGAAGAGTTTTGCCAACGCGCGCGATGCCATCGCCGCGCTCGAAGTCGAGACGCCGCAAGTGCTGGTGTCCGACATCCGCATGCCGGGCGATTCCGGCCTCGACCTGCTGCAACTGGTGAAGTCGCGCTTCCCCGGCTTGCCGGTCATCATCATCACGGCGTTTTCCGACCTCGATTCCGCAGTGGCAGCCTTCCAGGGCGGCGCCTTCGAATACCTGGCCAAGCCGTTCGATATCGACAAGGCCGTCGAACTGATACGCCGTGCGCTCGACGAGAGCCTGCGCGAGGCCAGTGTCGAATCGGGCCCGGCGGAAACCCCGGAAATTCTCGGCCAGGCGCCGGCGATGCAGGAAGTCTTCCGCGCCATCGGCCGCCTGTCGCAGTCGAATGTCACGGTACTCATCACCGGCGAATCGGGTTCCGGTAAAGAGCTGGTGGCACGTGCGCTGCACAAGCACAGCCCGCGGGCGGCGCAGCCGTTCATCGCGCTCAATACGGCGGCGATTCCGAAAGACTTGCTGGAATCCGAACTGTTCGGCCACGAACGGGGCGCCTTCACCGGCGCCCAGACCACCCGCCGAGGCCGCTTCGAGCAGGCCGAGAACGGCACCCTGTTCTTGGATGAGATCGGCGATATGCCGTTCGACCTGCAAACCCGCTTGCTGCGCGTGCTGTCCGACGGCCATTTCTATCGCGTCGGCGGCCACCAGCCGATCAAGGCCAATGTGCGGGTGATTACCGCTACCCACCAGAATCTCGAACAGCGCGTGCGCGAAGGCCTGTTCCGCGAGGACTTGTATCACCGCCTCAATGTGATCCGCCTGCGCCTGCCCAGTTTGAGGGAACGGCGCGAAGACATCCCCATTCTGGTGCGCCACTTCCTGGTGCAGAGCGCCAAGCAGCTGGGCGTGGAAGCGAAGCGCATGAGCGACGCCGCGCTGACCTTCCTGTGCGGCCTGGAGTTGCCGGGCAATGTGCGCCAGCTGGAAAACCTGTGCAACTGGATCACCGTGATGGCGCCGGGCCAGACCGTCGAGGTCAAGGACTTGCCGCTGGAGCTGACCCAGGAGCAGCCGGCCGCCGCTGGCAGCGGCGGACAGTCGTCGCTGACGGAAGGCTACAGCGCGGTCCAGCACCACGGCACCGTGATGCCGATCGCCGCGCACGACGCACCGGCGTCGGCCCACGCCTCGGCGGCGCCGGCCACGCCGGAAGCCTGGTTGAATCTGCTGGAAATGCAGGCTGCGTCCATGCTCAGCGGCGGTCAGCAGGAAGTGATGGCGGTACTGGGGCGGCAGTTCGAGTCGGCCCTGATCCGCACCGCGCTCAAGCACACCCACGGCCGCAAGAACGACGCCGCGGTACGCCTGGGCATCGGCCGCAACACCATCACCCGCAAGATCGCCGAACTGGGCATCGACGGCGCCAAGGACGACTGACGCCACATTCATTGCCGGCAGTACCGTTGTACAAGTTTCAGGTAAGCTCTTGGCTGCAAAGCCAGGGGCTTTATTTTTTATGGAATGTGTATGCTGCTTAATTGTGTCGCCTACGAGGATGGGCAAAAACTGGCCGATATCCCGGTCGAAGAAATCAGTGATTACATGGAGAAGCCCGAGACCTTCGTCTGGGTGGCGCTGCACGAGGCTTCCCCTGAAGAACTCACGACCATGCAGCATGAATTCGGCCTGCACGAACTGGCCGTGGAAGACGCCAGCCGTGGCCACCAGCGCCCCAAGATCGAGGAATACGGTGACTCGCTGTTCGTGGTGGTAAAAACCGTCGAATGCCGCGATGGCGACGTGGTGCTGGGCGAGGTCGATATTTTCGTCGGCCAGAACTACGTGCTGTCCTCGCGCGATGGCCAGAGCACCAAGGGATTTTTAGGGGTGCGGGCGCGCGCCGAGCGCGAGCCGCACATGTTGCGCAAGGGCCCGGCCTTCGTGCTGTACGCGCTGATGGACGCGATCGTCGATCGCTACTTCCCGGTGCTGGAAATGCTGGAGACCGAGCTGGAAAAGATCGAAGAGCTGATCTTCAGCCAGGGCAAGCAGCGCGACAATATCGAGCGCTTGTATGAACTCAAGGGAAAGGTGACCACCGTGCGCCACGCCGTGGTGCCGATGATGGAAGCGGTAGGGCGCCTGTACGGTGGCCGCGTGCCGTCGATGTGCCTCGACACCCAGGATTATTTCCGCGACGTCCACGACCACCTGCACCGCATCAGCGCGTCGCTCGACACCATTCGCGACACCATCGCCACCGCAATCCAGGTCAACCTGTCGATGACGGCCATCGAAGAGAGCGAAGTGAACAAGCGGCTGGCGGCGTGGGCGGCGATCTTTGCCATCGTTACCGCGTTTGCGGGCGTGTGGGGGATGAACTTCAAGTTCATGCCCGAGCTGGAGTGGAAGTACGGCTACCCGATGGCGCTGACGATCATGGTGTTCGTGTGCTGGATCTTGCACCGGCGGTTCAAGCGGGCCGGGTGGTTGTAACCGCTGTCTCAATAAAAAAATCCCCGGGTCGCAAAACCCGGGGATTTTTTTCAACTATCTAACTGATTAGAAGTTGTAGGTACCGCGTGCGTAGAACGTACGGCCCATCGGATCGGCGTAGCGCGGATCGTAGCCAGCCTGGAAGGTGCCCGACTGGTACGACAGCGGTGGATCGCGGTCGAAGATGTTGCGCACACCAAAGGTCAGGGTCAGACCTTTGATGGCTTGCCACGAACCATAACCGTCGAACGTGGTGTACGACGCAACGCGGTGGTTTTCTACCTCTTCGTTTTCCTGGTCCAGGTAACCGGACTTGTAGCGGGCGGTCAGGCCAGCACCAAACTTGTCCTTGCTCCAGGACAGGTTCATGGTGTTCTGCCAGCGGAAGATCACGCCGTCACCGTTGAAGGTGCCCAGCTTGTTGTTCAGCTGGTCGCCGATGAAGTTCTGGTACTCGTACTTGTGTACCCAGGTGCTGTTCATGGCAAAGTTGAAGTTGCCGTAGCCCGAGGTGCGCAGGCGGTAGTTCGCTGCCAGATCGACACCGTTGGTGTTTACGTCGCCGAGGTTCTGGTTACGCAGATCCAGGTAGCCGCAGGTCAGCGGATTAGGGCACTGCGAACCGTCGGTTGCCAGGTCGCCCTGTGGGTTGCGCTTGTAGGCGGAAGCGAACTTGACCGGATCGCGCAGCACGTCAGCGTCTTGCAGGGTGCTGATTTGCTGGGTCAGGCGGATGTTCCAATAGTCGGCCGACAAGGTCAGGTTAGGCACGCCTTCCCAGACGATACCCACGGTACCGGTCTTCGAACGTTCTGGCTGCAGTGCAGCATTACCACCATTGAGCACCTGGAACTGCTGACGGCAGTTGGCGCCAGCGGTTTTTCCCGGGATCGGGGTGCCGTTCGGGCAATTGATCGGGTCGTTCAGCGTGTTGGCCGAGTTGGTGTAGGTGTTCTGTGCGTTGATCTCGTAAAGCGACGGCGCACGGAAACCTTTCGAATACGAACCACGGAACAGCAGGGTATTGACCGGCTTGTAGGTGAACGAGAATTTCGGATTGGTGGTATGGCCGAAATCGCTGTACTTGTCATAACGGACAGCAGCGGTCACATCCAGGTTCTTCAGTACCGGCAGGTTCAATTCGCTGTAGAAGGCCGAAACGTTACGCTTGCCCACGCTCAGGGTGTTTGGATCGATACCGGTGGAGGCAACCACGCGCTCGGCGAACGCGGTGTTGGCTGCGCTGCGGAATTCCTGGTGTTCATACTGCGCGCCAACTGCCAGGCCAGCCTGGTTGCCGGTGTTGAACCAGTCGCCGACCTGACGGGAGAATTGCACGTCCGCGCCCTTGTTGGTGCCCTTGGCGTTCATGATGTTACCGGCCAGAGCTGCGCTGTCGAGTAGTGCGGTTCCAGCAGCGTCCTGGTCGCCGAAGACGTTGATCACGCCATCGCGCACGCCGGCGGTGATGATGCTGCCATCGCTGTAACCCGACAGGTTTTGCTTGACCTTGTTTTCATTCCAGGTCAGTGCCGATTTGTAATCCCAGCCGCCGATCGAGCCTTCCAGCGACAGTACCGCGCGCTGCTGCTTGTTGATGTTCTCGTCTTGGCGCGGGCCATGCGGCAGGTCGCGCCAGCGGGCGCGCACAAAGCCTGGCTGCACGCCAGCGGTCTGGCTGCCGACGGCGTCCATGAAGGTTGGCGACAGGCCAGCCACGCCAGGCGTGGAGCCGTTGCCAGGATAGTAAGGGTTCAGCGTGCCGTTCGGACGCAGACGGTTGATGTACAGGCCACCGTATGGCACCGGTGCGATGGTGGTTTCAACCTTGCTCTCGGTCGACAGCAACTCCAGCGCCAGCTGGTGGTTGGCGTTGAGGTTCAGGGTACCTTTGATCAGGCCGGTGGTACGTTCGGTTTTCGGAATGTAGTCAACGAAGGCCGAGGTGGTCATCAGGCAGCCGCCGTTGCCGTCAGGGATCAGGAAGGTACCGTTGGTGCAGCTTGGCGCCGCCTGGTTGCCGCTGATGTCGCCCTGGAAGTAGTTGGCCGGGCTGGTCGAAGCCGACAGGCCGCCGGCGTAGCGCTTGTTGTAGTCGCGGTCGGTGCCGGTCAGCGCTTTCTGTGACTGGTGGTCCACCATGGCGAACACGTTGTAGCCGTTTTCGCTCAGGTCGCCGAAGCCGAAGCCGATGTTGGCATTGTTCGACGAACCGCCGCCGTGTTGCGACGAGTCGGCGCCCAGGGTAACGGTGCCGCCACGGTAATCTTTTTTGGTGATAAAGTTGATCACGCCGCCAACTGCATCGGAGCCGTACAGCGACGAGGCGCCGTCACGCAGCACTTCGACGCGCTCGAGGGCGGCGAAGGGGATCATGTTCAGGTCGGGAGCCGAGCTGTCGAAGGCGTTGTTTGCCAGGCGACGGCCATTTAACAGAACCAGGGTCTTGTTGGCGCCAATGCCGCGCATGTCGGCGAACGATGCGCCGCCGGTGCCGGAGCCCACGGTCTGGCTGGTACCCTGGCTCGATTGCGAGACGCTCAGGTTGGACATCACCTGTTCAATCGTGGTAATGCCTTCTTTTTTCAGGTCGTCCATGCGCAGCACGGTAACTGGGACGGCGGTTTCAGCATCGATACGCTTGATTGCCGAGCCGGTAATTTCCACGCGCTGGATCGGCGCGTCGGCTTGTTGGGCCAAGGCTGGTTGTGCCAGCACAAAAGCGGCGCCGCCGGCAAACATCAGGCGCAGCGAGCGGGACATTACGGTTTCCATCATCATTGTTACAACTCCCAGGGTTTGTTACTTCTTCTAAAAAAAATTCTCTGCCCGGCGAATCGATGCTGAGATTGGCCGGAGTCGAGTATCAAACCATTGCAGCGTTGTGTGGTCAATGCGAGCACTGTAACAACTTTGAAATAAACAACACTTTTCTTGGCATTTACAAAAAAAACAGATTTTATTACAAAGAAATACAAAAGTTTTCATAGTTTATTGCCTATTTGTGATAGACGTGCTGGATTCTGCCAAACGGTATAGACTGCTTGCAATTAGTGCGGCAGCAACGACCGGTCGCATCGTTTCAACGCCGGCGTGTTCGATGCCTTAAAAAAAACCCGGCCGTGCCGGGTTTTATCAAGGGGAGTGGTGCCGCCGGACTAGCGGGTTGACTGCGCCGCCGCCATCGACAGCGCCACCGCCTCCGCCACCTTGATGCCATCGACGCCAGCCGACAGGATGCCCCCGGCGTAGCCAGCGCCTTCGCCGGCCGGGAACAGGCCGGCCGTGTTCAGGCTTTGCAAGGTGTCGTCGCGGCGCTTGATGCGGATCGGCGACGACGTGCGCGTCTCCAGGCCGGTCAAGACCGCGTCGTGGCGGAAATAGCCCTTCAGTTGCTTGTCGAATGCCGGAAACGCTTCGCGTAGGGCGGACACAGCGTACTCGGGCAGGATCTGCGCCAGGTCGGTCAGGTGCACCGCTGGCTTGTACGACGGCACCACGGTGCCAAACTCGGTGGACGCGCGGCCGGCTACGAAGTCGCCCATCAACTGGCCCGGCGCATCGTAGGTGCCACCGCCGAGCTCAAAGGCTTTTTCCTCGAGTCGGCGCTGGAATTCAACACCGGCCAGTGGATGGCCCGGGTAGTCCACCTCGGGTGAAATGCTGACCACGATGGCGCTGTTGGCGTTGCGCTCGTTGCGCGAGTACTGGCTCATGCCGTTGGTGACCAGCCGGCCCGGCTCGGACGCGGCTGCGACCACCGTGCCGCCCGGGCACATGCAGAAGCTGTACACGGCGCGGCCGTTCGATGCGTGGTGCACCAGCTTGTAGTCGGCCGCACCCAGGATCGGGTGGCCGGCGTTGGGGCCGAAGCGGCAGGTATCGATCAGCGATTGCGGGTGTTCTACCCGGAAGCCGATCGAAAACGGCTTCGCTTCTATATAGACGCCCCGGTCGTACAACATTTGGAATGTGTCGCGTGCGCTGTGGCCAATTGCCAGCACCACGTGGTCGGTGACGATTTTCTCGCCGCTTTCCAGCATCACGGCGCGCACCTGGCGGCCGTTGGCGGTCTCTTCGATATCGATGTCGGTGACCTTGCTGTCGAAGCGGTATTCGCCGCCCAGCGCTTCGATGTTTTCACGCATCGATTCCACCATCTTGACCAGGCGGAAGGTGCCAATGTGCGGCTTGCTCACATAGACGATTTCCTCGGGCGCACCAGCCTTGACGAACTCGGTGAGCACCTTGCGGCCGTAGTGCTTGGGGTCCTTGATCTGGCTGTACAACTTGCCGTCCGAGAAGGTGCCGGCGCCGCCTTCGCCGAACTGCACGTTTGACTCGGGGTTGAGCTTGCGCTGGCGCCAGAAGCCGAACGTGTCCACGGTGCGCTCGCGCACCACCTTGCCGCGTTCGAGGATGATGGGGCGCAGACCCATCTGCGCTAGTATCAGCGCCGCGAGCAAGCCGCAAGGGCCGATGCCGATGATGACCGGGCGCTGGAAGTCGGGATGAGCGGCGAGGGCAGCGCCGTCGGCAACGAATCGATAAGCGGTGTCCGGTGAGGGCATCAGGTGGGTATCGTGGCGGCGCTGTTCGAGCACCGCAGCTTCATCGCGGACTTGCACGTCCAGCGAGTAAATCAGCACGATCGCAGACTTTTTGCGCGCGTCGTAGCTGCGCTTGTAAATCGTAAAGCCAAGCAGTTCGGACGCTGCCAGATCGAGGCGCTGGAGTATGGCCTCCGGCAAATCGGCCTCGGTGTGATTGAGGGGAAGTTTTAGTTCATTGAGTCGCAACATGATCGATCTTCTTGGTGGGGCACTGTTTAGGCGCCATGACGGGACATGCGGCATTTTACCGTACCTCAACAGCCAGCGACAGAAGGTCTGCTGACAAGACGGTACGTATTTTCAAAAATCAAAATATCAAGCCGCGGAAGTGAATTACGTTCCTGAAAAGCCCTACTGTTGTAAAAGAACGACTTGCACCAACGTAGCGCATCCGTGCACCGACTTTGAGAAAAAAAATATTAGCAGGTCGAGGAAAGCATTTTATTTTCTTTTTTGAATAACGCCAGGTAATTGGACAGGCGTGCATTCAGAGGAATCTTCCCTCCCCCCTTCAGATTTTCTAATGATAAATTCTTGACGTTCACGAAGTTTTCGTGATGACTTTCTTCTCACTATTCGTATCTCTAACGGCACCAAATCAGGTAAATTATTATCATTTTATACATAAAATTCAGCTTGTGACAATTTTTCGGAAGCTTTTTAACATTCTTTTCGCTGATTTTCCTTTGTATGGAAGGCTGTTGCATAGAAAACATGATTTGTAAATGATGTTTTTTTAGCAATCTATCCCGAGGTTTTTGTTATTTGGCCGAGTACCAAAATAGTGCGTTTTTTTTTGAGCATCTTCCAGCCCTGCGACTAGCTGGAACAGCCCGTGTTGACAATTGTTCTGAGCCTATGTTTTTATAGTAAATGGAATAAGCAAGAGCGAAGTTTTAACTTCATCTGAATAGAGGCGTTTTATCCAAACAATTGTTATTCAGAATGAATATATAAAAAGTGCCGTTTTATTTTTATTTAAATAAACGTCTGGTAATAACACACCCATGGGAAGTGAAACAATGATCAAGGAAACAGTCCTGTCTCGTTCAATCCGTCTGATGTACGTTGGCGGCGTAGCGCTGGGTATGCATGTTGGAGCGATGGCACAAGATGCCACGCCGGAATCGACAGTTCAAAAAGTCGAAGTGACGGGTTCCCGCATTCCATCGCTGGTGACCGAAGGCGCTAGTCCGATCACCGTGCTGAGCTCGAAAGACATCAAGGCTGACGGTTCGCGCAGCACGGAAGACTTGCTCAACAACTTGCCACAAGTGTTCGCTGGCCAGGGCGCTGCCGTCTCGAACGGCGCCACCGGCACCGCCACCGTCAACTTGCGTAACCTTGGCGCCGACCGCACCCTGGTGCTGGTCAACGGCAAGCGTCTGCCAGCCGGCAGCGTACAAAGTTCTGCGCCCGACTTGAACGAGATTCCAGCAGGCCTGATCAAGCGCGTGGAAGTGCTGACCGGCGGCGCCGGCGCGGTGTACGGCGCGGGCGCGGTTGCCGGGGTGGTCAACTTCATCATGCGCGATAACTTTGAAGGCGTGGAAGTCCAGGCCAACCTGTCAGGCTACAACCATCGCCAGCACAACGATGTGTCTTCAGTCGTCCAGAGCCGGGGCTATCCCGTGCCGGACAATGCCAGGTTCGACGGCAAGACCAAAGATCTCAGCGTGCTCCTTGGCGGAAACTTCGCCGATAACAAAGGGAATGCCACGCTGTATTTCAGCTACAAGGAAGCCGACGCTGCGCTGCAGTCACAACGTGACTTCACCTCGTGTGCGCTCTCCGGTGGCGATACGGGCTTCTCCTGCTCAGGTTCGGGTACGCAAGCCAGCGGCCGCGTGACCAACAGTCTCGGTTCGTTCACCAACGACGGCAGTGGCGGCGTGCGCAGGTACAATGCGACCACCGACGCATATAACTTCGGTCCGCTGAACTACCTGCAACGTCCTTCGCAGAACTACAACATCAGCGCTCAGGCACACTACAACGTCAATGACAAGACGCGTGTCTACAGCGAATTCAGCTTCCATAATTACTCGACCGATGCGCAAATCGCCTCGGGCGGCATCTTCTACGGCGTGCAGTCGACGCTGCGCTTCGACAATCCGCTGCTGAGCCCAGCGTGGAAAAGCGCGCTTGGCCTGACCGCCGCCAATCCGAGCACGCTGGTCACCATAGGCAAGCGTAACGTGGAAGGAGGGCCTCGCATCAGCTCGATCAGCGATACCTCGTTCCGCGAAGTGCTGGGTGTGAAAGGTGAGGTTGGTAACTGGAACTATGACGTCTTTGGCCAGTTCGGCCGCGTCAATCACTCCGAACAGAACAAAAACTACTTCTCCGCCGCCCGTATCGCCAAGGCGATGGATGTCGTGCCTGACGCAACCGGTAAAGCTGTCTGCGCCTCGTTCCTGAGCGGTGCCGACGCCAACTGCGTACCGTACAACTTGTTCGGCGGCGCCATCACTCCTGAACAGATCGCTTACCTGAGCGCTTCCGGCCAGATCGGCGGTTATGTCCAGCAGATCATCTATGGCGGTAATATTGGCGCCGACCTCGGTGTGTATGGCATCAAGAGCCCATGGGCGAGCAGCGGCGTAGGCGTATCGTTCGGCGTGGAACGTCGTGCGGAAAAGCTGGTCTTCGCTCCGGACGAAGCATCATTGTCGGGCGACCTGTCCGGCGGTAGCGGCGCGGCGCCACCATTGACCAATGGTTTCTCGGTCAAGGAAATCTTTGGCGAATTCCGTTTGCCACTGCTGGAAAACCTGCCGGCGGTTAAGTCGCTGGATCTGAGCGGTTCTTTCCGTCGTTCGGAATACAGCACCGACCGCACCGCCAATACCTACGGCGTGGGCGCTGACTGGGCAATCGTTGAACAGGCGCGTTTGCGTGCCAGCTACCAGCGTGCAGTGCGTGCGCCGACCATTGCCAACCTGTACAACCCGCAATCGGTGGGTAACAACGGCCCGTCGAACGACCCGTGCTCTGGCGCCATCGGCAGCTCGACCCTGACCGCTACTGCGGCCCAATGCGCCAACACCGGCGTTACCGCAGCACAATACGGCAGGATCGAGAACAACTCCGCCAATCAGTACTCGAGCCTGACCGGCGGTAACCCGAACCTGGCGCCAGAGCGCGGCACCACCTACACCGTTGGCCTGGTTCTGACCCCGGTCAAGGATTTGACCCTGACCGTCGACTATTTCCACATCAAGATCGACGACACCATCTCGACCGTGGATCCGACCATCGCCCTCAACCAGTGCCTGACCACCGGCAGCCCGGTATTCTGCTCACTGGTCAAGCGTGATTCGCAAGGTTCGCTGTGGCTGACCACCGCGGGCTACGTGACCGCCACCAACGCCAACATCGGTTCGGTCGGTACGAGCGGTATCGACCTCGGTGCTTCGTACAACCAGCGTCTGGGCACCATGGGCAACCTGGCGCTGAACATGAACGGTACCGTAATGAAGTCTTCGACCGTTGAAAACGTTCCAGGCCTGGGAGAGTACGATTGCGTCGGCTACTTCGGCGCCACCTGCGGCACGCCAACGCCAAAATGGCGCCACAAGTTCCGCGCCACCTGGTCCACTCCTTGGAAAGTCGAGCTCGCTGCAACCTGGCGCTACATCGGCAAGGCCAAGTCGGAACTGCTGAGCGACAACGACCTGCTGAAAGGCGCTGCTCCGGCACGGATCGAAGACCATCTGGCCTCGCGCAACTACTTCGATCTGAACGCTCAATATCCTTTGACCAAAACGATCAGTATCAGTGGCGGCATCAATAACCTGTTCGACAAGGATCCTCCGCTGGTGTCCACCAACGTGACCGCAGCTGCTGGCTTTGCCAACGGCAACACCTACCCGCAGGTATACGATTCGATGGGCCGCTTCATCTACATGAACCTGACCGCCCGTTTCTGATTCTGACCTGTTTTAATGCAACGGCGCCCTCGGGCGCCGTTTTTTATGGGCGACTGATGCGCGCCCCCGCAATGGCAGGTGAGCTCAGTTGCCGAAACTGTCCCGCTGGCCGCGGAAGTTGTTGATACCGTCGGTCAGCGCAGTGATCATCTGGCGTTCCGCCGGCGACAGGTGCGGGTGCCAGATATCGAAAATCAGGATCACGCGCAGCTTGTCGCTATGGTTCCAGGCCTCATGTTCGATCGTGTCATCGAAGACCCACGCCTGGCCGGGTACCCAGGCGCGGGTCTCATTGCCTACGCGGAAGCCGCAATCGGCAGGCACGATCAGGGGCAAGTGCGTGAGCAGGCGCGCATTGCTGGCGCCGGTATGCGCGGGAATGCGGGTCTTGGGCTGCAGCAGCGAGAACAGCGCCACCGGTGTGCGGCCGGGTTGGTCCGGTTGCGGCGCATGGGACAGCAAGGCCATGGTCTGCGGGCATTGGGCAATATTTTCCGGCACCGGCAGGCCGTCCTTGAGCAGGTGAAACGCGCTCCAGTCAGGCGAGTTGTTCAGCTCTGCGAACTGGTTGTGCGGCACATCGTCCGGATAAGTCAGGTATGGGGTGAAGCCTTGCTGTCCTGCCAGCACCTGGAGGAACTCGTTGCGGATGGCGTCGGTGCCGGCTTCGATTGCAGCAAGCCAGGGGAACTCCTCGCGCGGCAAAAAGGCGTACGGCACCAGTCCGGGATAGTGATACAGCATCGACTGCGACTCAAAGCGGCGCTTGCGACCAAGCATGATGTCGAGTGATTCGCGGAAGCGGTGCAGGTCGTCGCCCCGGTGTTGCTGGTACTGTTGTTCGAGGAAGGTGTCGAGGAAGCGGCCGTAGCCGGCATTATAGCGATCAACATACTGCATCGCATGTTCGACCGCGGTGCGCAGACCTGGTTCAAGCTGGTGCAGTGGCGGCGCCACCGCCGCGACTGCGCCATATACCGATGCCGATTGGTGGTTTTTGCCCTGACGTTCCAGCAAATTGGCGCGCATGATCAATGCCACCATGTGCGACGGATCGGCAACCAGCGCCCGGTGCAGGGCGTCCTCTTCACCACTTTCATCCTTCAGTCCCTGACACGCCAGCGCCAGGCTGATCCAGCTTTGCGGATCGCCGGGCGCCGCTGCTGCCAGGCGGAGGAAGGCGCGGTGCGCTGTGGCCAGGTCGCCATAACGGAAGGCGCGCTTGCCAAGTGCGCCCAATGCCACGGCGTGGCCGGGATCGAGCTCCAGGACGCGCGACCAGATGCGTGCCGCGTCGTCTTCCTTGCCAGTCCTGGTAGCCTGGATGGCTGCTGCCTCCAGGGAGGCAATTTCAGGTTGCGCCAAGTAAGGGGTATGCATTGGTGACTCGTTTCTGACAGGTTGTTGAGGAAAATACTGCCTTTCGTATTTGCAAGATCCATGCAAGCGTCACACCGATGCTGGCCCGGTAGCGCGCCGGCCAGGGCCCGATGCACTTTTGTTACAGATAAATACAAATTTAAGTACAGGCCGGTTTTGCTGCATCCGCATAGAGCGCTCACAGCGCTGGGATGGGGGAGGGCAGCCGGGCTCGATAGTAAGATCCGGTTGCTGCATTGCAATAAATACATTATTGCACCAAAAATGGGCATCGCCGCACTAAATCAGTGATCTTTCGCACTGTTTCCGAATAAGCTATGGCGAAAAATAATTTTAGAGAAATTAATATGTTGTTTTAGCGCTATAGTTTCCTTCCGTTGAATTGACATGATTCAAGTCCGCATGGTTTTATGTAACCGTTGAGTCACATTTGTAACTGTTGACACACTTATCAGGAAGACCTTATCCGGGAATTCCATAAAAAAATTCAGGTACACACCCATAAGGAGTTTTTTCATGAAGTTGCGTATCAAACCTATGCCTATCGCGATCTTGCAAGTGATTGCAAGCGGCGCATTTTCTGTTGCCGCCCTGACTCCAGCGATGGCCCAGCAGGCCAGCGGTGCCGAACCAGTACGCGTTGTCGTGACCGGTTCGCTGATCAGCCGCACCGATACCGAAACCGCAACGCCGGTACAAGTAATTACCAATGCTGACATCCAGCGCAGTGGTAAAACCTCGGTCGCTGAACTGCTCAGCGATCTGGCTTCCAACGGTGCCGGTACCCTGGGCACCGGCTTTTCCGGCGCGTTCGCCAACGGCGCCTCCGGTATTTCGCTGCGCGGCCTGAGCGTCGGCGCGACCCTGGTGCTGCTCGACGGCCACCGCGTGGCCCCTTACGCCATTGGCGACGATGCCCAGCGCTCGTTCGTCGATGTCTCGAACATTCCGTTCGACGCCATCGAAAGCATCGAAGTACTGAAAGCTGGCGCATCGTCGCTGTACGGCTCGGACGCAGTGGCCGGCGTGGTCAACATCAAACTGAAAAAGAGCTACAACGGTACCCGCCTTTCGGCTGAAGGCGGCACCACCCAGCACGGCGGCGGCACCACCAAGCGTGCATCGTTCTCGACCGGCTTTGGTGATCTCGAAGCCGATGGTTACAACGCCTTCGTGACCGCCGAATACCGCCGTCAAGGCGGCATCAAGATTTCCGACCGTCTGGGCAATGACTGGAATGACCGTGACTGGACCGCCCGTGGAGGTAATAACCTTACCCTGGGCGTGCCAACGTCGTTGAATAACATGTTGACGCAGGCTAACACGCCGTACCTGTTCAATCCGTCGGGTCCGGCCTTGCCAGGTATCAATCCTGCGACCAATCAGCCGTACAGCGCTACTGATAACCCGGCCAACTACCAGTTCCTGAATACAAACTGCGATTTCACCAAGTACCGTGCAGGGCAGTGCGCAGTGGCGGACAATTCGTCGTTCATCCAGCCCAAAACCGAAAACATCAACGTGCTGGCCGGCTTTACCAAGAAGCTCGCTGGCGACTGGGAAATGGGCGTCAAAGGCTCGTACTTCCGTCGTGAAAGCTCCAACAACCGCGGCGTGCCGCCAGTGTTCTCGGCCACCAGCTTTGCGGGTAACACTGCGCTGAGCCCGGACGGTACCCTGACCCCTCGGGTGGGGGCCCTTGGCGCCACCACGTTCCCTGCCGGTTCGGCAGTGGGCGCAGGCATTACCAACAATCTGCCGGGCACGGCCCGCCTGTACGGCTATGTTCCAGGCGCGGCCGCAGCCAGCACCTCGGACAACACTGCCACGGCTACCCGCCTGGCGCTGGATGTGAACGGTACAGCATACGGTTGGGACATGCGCCTGGCCGGCGGCCTGACCGAATCCAAGGTCGAGATCGACTACAGCGGTTACATCGACCGCAATGCGCTGTACAACTCGTTGCGTAGCGGTACGTTCAACGTGCTGGGCGGCAATTCGCAAGCGCTGATCGATACCGTTTCGCCACGGTTCTCGAACACCAACACGTCCAAGCTGAACTACGCCGACGCGACTGCCAGCCGCGAGCTGACCCAGCTCGGCGCCGGCCCGCTGATCTTTGCAGCCGGTCTGCACTGGCACAAACGTGAATGGGATGCGCCACCGTCGAGCCTGACCGCCAACGGCCAGGTCGCCAGTACGTCGCCGTTCGTGTTCGGATCGGAAACCAATACCGCAGCATTTGCTGAGTTGCAAGCGACCCTGATCAAGAACGTCGAAACCAGCATCTCCGGTCGTTATGACCATTTCGACACTTACGGTCACTCGTTCACCCCGGCGGCCAACTTCAAGTGGACGCCGTCGAAGCAGTTCGCCCTGCGCGGTAACTTTGCCCGCGGTTTCCGTGCACCGAATCCGGCGGAAGCTGGCAGCGCTGGATCGTTCTTCTCGTACAATGCAATCAGCGATCCAGTACTGTGCCCAACCGGCAATATCGCGGCACCAGGCAGCGTACCGATCTATTGCAAATTTACCCCGGTCTTCGTGCAACAGACCAGTAAAGACCTGTCACCAGAAAAATCCAAGTCGTATGACCTGGGCATCGTGCTGGCGCCTATCCAGGGCCTGGGCATCACGTTGGATTACTACAAGATCGAGTTGAGCAACCAGATCGTCAGCGCCGCGACCAGCGATCCTAACTACGTGCCATCTTTCGTTCGTGGCGCACCGGTCCAGATGGACACCGTGCAAGCTGACGGCTCGATCGCGTCGGTACTGTCGCCAGTCGGACCGGCACTGTATGCCACGTCGGGTTATATCAACGCCGGTAAAACCACCACCAGCGGTATTGAAGCGGCCATCAATTACCGCTTTAACCTGCCAGACGGCATGGGTTCCCTGCGTACCGACCTGAGTGCTGCACACACCTTCGACTACACCCAAAGCGTCAATGGCACCAGCTATCAGCTGGCTGGTACGCAAGGCCCGTCGGGTGTAGGCGGCGCGACCGGCAATCCGAAAAACCGTGCACAGTTCTCGCTGACCTGGGCCCGCGGTCCCATCGACGTGACGACCAGCGTCAACTACACCAGCTCGTTCTCGTCGCTTGACCCATCCGTGGGCGGCACCGATTGTGCATCGACCGGTACCGATGTTGGCGGCCGTAACTACTTCGCCAACACGATCCAGCCTGACAGCTATTGCCGCGTTGCTTCGTTCACGACGACCAACCTGAACCTGCAATACAAGGTCACGCCGAACCTGACCCTGAAAGGCACGATCCTGAACGTGTTCGACAAGGCGCCGCCGATCGACGTCGGCACCTACGGCAACTCGGGTGTGCAGACCGCCTACAATGCTTCGCTGCACCAGGCAGGCGCTGTAGGACGCTTCTTCAGCCTGGGTCTGGGCTACACCTTCTAATACGGAGGGCGCAGGCGGCAGCGTTGCCGCCTACGTGAAAAAGGGCAGGATGACGTCGTCATCCCGCCCTTTTGTTATTGGGTGCGGCGGAAACTACATGCCGCCCCAGGCCGCCGCCAGCATTGCCAGCGCCGCCAGTCCCGCCGTTTCGGTGCGCAGCACGCGCGGGCCCATCGACAGTGGCACGGCGCCGGCGGCAATTGCCGCCGCTTCCTCCTCGTCGCTGTAGCCGCCTTCCGGGCCCACCAGCAAATCCACGGCGCGGGGCGGCATGTCGCGCGCCCACTGTGCCAGCGATTGCTCCGCGCGCGGACTGAGCAGGATACGCCGGGTGCCGTTGGCGGGCGCCGCCAGCCAGCGATTGAACTCCTGCACCGGCGCCACCGTGGCCAGCCGGTTACGGCCGCATTGCTCGGATGCGCTGACCACCACGCCTTGCCAGTGCGCCAGGCGCTTTTCCGCCCGCTCGCCGGACAGCCGCACCACCGAGCGGCGCGCCGTCAGCGGCACGATGGCCGCCACGCCCAGTTCCACCGCTTTCTCGACGATCCAGTCCATTTTGCTCCCTTCCGGCACGCCCTGGACCAGGGTCAGCGCGAACGGCAGCTCGGCTTCGCGCGGCGCATGGCTGCGCACTTCGGCGCTGGCGCTGCGGCGCCCCAGTTCGGTCAACGCGGCCGTGTATTCGCCGCCATCGCCATTGAAAAGCGTGACCAGGTCGCCTTGCGCCAGGCGCAGCACCTGCACATGGTGGGCCACGGCGTCGGGCAGGGAAACAAGCTGGCCGATGGCCAGTGGCTGGGGGCAAAAGAAGCGGGGCATGGCGATCGTGGGGAATGGTCGAAGAGCGCAATTTTAAATGGTCGATGTCATCGTCTGGTAAAATAATGGGCTCTGCAAGCGTTGTGCGCGTTTCGTTAGTGCGCTCCTTGCGCCCAGTTTCCACACTTTCGTGATTGACCTACGATGACTTCTACGCTCCCCACCACCAATATGGCCAACGCGATCCGCGCATTGGCAATGGACGCCGTCCAGAAGGCCAATTCCGGCCACCCAGGTATGCCGATGGGCATGGCAGAGATCGCTGTTGCGCTGTGGAGTGGGCATTACAGCCACAATCCGGCCAATCCGAAATGGGTGAACCGCGACCGCTTCCTGTTGTCCAATGGCCACGGTTCGATGCTGCACTACGCATTGCTGCACTTGTCTGGCTACGCGGTGACCATGGATGACATTCGCGCCTTCCGCCAGATGCATTCCAAAACCCCGGGCCACCCGGAAGTCGATATCACGCCGGGCGTGGAAACCACCACCGGTCCGCTGGGCCAGGGTCTGGCCAACGCGGTCGGCATGGCGCTGGCCGAATGGCTGCTGGCAAGTGAGTTCAACAAGCCGGGCTTCGAAGTCGTCGATCACTACACCTACGCTTTCCTCGGCGACGGTTGCCTGATGGAAGGTATCTCGCACGAAGTGTGCGCCCTGGCTGGCACCCTGGGCCTGTCCAAGCTGATCGCCCTGTACGACGACAACGGCATCTCGATCGACGGTAAGGTCGAAGGCTGGTTCACCGACGACACCCCGGCCCGTTTCGAAGCCTACGGCTGGAACGTGATCCGCGACGTCGATGGCCATGATGTGGCTGCCGTCTCGGCCGCGATTGCCGCCGCCAAGACCGCCACCAGGCCGACCCTGGTCTGCTGCAAAACCGTGATCGGTAAAGGTTCGCCCAACCTGCAAGGTGGCGACAAGGTGCACGGCGCCGCGCTGGGCGACAAGGAAGTGGCCAATGTCCGCGAGCACCTGGGCTGGACCTCGATCCCGTTCGAAATCCCGGCCGACGTGTACACCGCCTGGGACGCCAAGGAAGCGGGCGCCGCCCAGGAAGCTGCCTGGACCAAGCTGTTCAACGACTACAGCGCCCAGTTCCCGGCCGAAGCTGCCGAACTGAGCCGCCGCATGGCCGGCGACCTGCCTGCCGCATTTGATGCAACGCTGGCTGCTGCGATCGCTGCCACCGTGGAAAAGAAAGAAACCATCGCCACCCGCAAAGCCAGCCAGAACGCCATCCAGGCACTGGCGCCGGTGCTGCCGGAATTCCTCGGCGGCTCGGCTGATCTGACCAGCTCGAACCTGACCAACTGGAAAGAATCGGTGGCCGTGCGTTCGGGCAAGCCGGGCAACCACGTCAACTACGGCGTGCGCGAATTCGGCATGGCCGCCATCATGAACGGCGTGGCCCTGCACGGTGGCTACATTCCGTTTGGCGCCACGTTCCTGACCTTCTCCGACTACAGCCGCAACGCGCTGCGCATGGCTGCACTGATGAAGCAGCGCTCGCTGTTCGTGTTCACCCACGACTCCATCGGCCTCGGTGAAGACGGTCCTACCCACCAGTCGGTCGAGCACATCTCGTCGATGCGTTTGATCCCCAACCTCGACAACTGGCGTCCATGCGACACCACCGAATCGATGGTGGCGTGGGGCGAAGCAGTCAAGCGCAAGAACGGTCCGTCGACGCTGATCTTCTCGCGCCAGAACCTGCCGTACCAGGAACGCGCACCGGAAACCGTGGCCGCGATCGCCCGTGGCGGTTACGTGCTGCAGGAAGTGATCGATGCCAAGGTAACCCTGATCGCCACCGGTTCCGAAGTGGAACTGGCCGTCGCTGCCGCCTCGGCACTGAACGCTGAAGGCATCGCCGCGCGTGTCGTCTCCATGCCGTCGACCGACGTGTTCGACCGCCAGGATGCCGCCTACAAGGCCAGCGTATTGACCAAGGGCGTGCCACGCGTGGCGATCGAAGCCGGCGTCACCGATTTCTGGTACAAGTATGTGGGCCTGGAAGGCGCCGTGGTCGGTATCGACACCTTCGGCGAGTCCGCGCCAGCGGGCGTGCTGTTCAAGCACTTCGGCTTCACCGTGGAAAATGTTGTCGCGAAAGCCAAGCTGGTGATTGCTTAATCTATAATTGCTTGTTGAGTTACCAAATTTTGCAGTACCTAATTTTTTTATCAGGAGCAAAGTATGACCATCAAAGTTGCAATTAACGGCTACGGCCGCATCGGCCGCAATGTACTGCGCGCTTTCTACGAAGGCGGTAAGAAGCAAGACATCCAGATCGTTGCAATCAACGACCTGGGCGACGCCAAGTCGAACGCCCACCTGACCCGCTACGACACCGCGCACGGCAAGTTCCCAGGCACCGTGGAAGTAGACGGCGACAACATGATCGTGAATGGCGACGTGATTCGCGTGTTCGCACAGCGTAACCCGGCAGAAATTCCATGGGGCGACCTGGGCGTGGACGTGGTGCTCGAGTGCACCGGCTTCTTCACCACCAAAGAAAAGGCTTCGGCCCACCTGAAGGGCGGCGCCAAGAAAGTCATCATCTCGGCGCCAGGCGGCAAGGACGTCGATGCCACCATCGTGTACGGCGTGAACCAGGACGTACTGAAGTCCAGCGACACCGTGATCTCGAACGCATCGTGCACCACCAACTGCCTGGCACCGCTGGTCAAGCCACTGAACGACGCCATCGGCGTTGAAACCGGCCTGATGACCACCGTGCACGCTTACACCAACGACCAGGTCCTGTCGGACGTGATGCACGAAGACCTGCGCCGCGCCCGTTCGGCGACCCAGTCGATGATCCCGACCAAGACCGGCGCTGCTGCCGCGGTTGGCCTGGTGCTGCCGGAGCTGAACGGCAAGCTGGACGGTTTCGCGATCCGCGTGCCGACCATCAACGTTTCGCTGGTCGATCTGACCTTCATCGCCAAGCGCGACACCACCGTTGACGAAGTCAACGCGCTGATGAAAGCAGCTGCCGAAGGCGATCTGAAAGAAGTGCTGACCTACCAGACCGAACCACTGGTATCGATCGACTTCAACCACAACCCGGCGTCGTCGAACTTCGATTCGACCCTGACCAAAGTGTCGGGCCGCCTGGTCAAAGTGTCGTCGTGGTACGACAACGAGTGGGGCTTCTCGAACCGCATGCTCGACACCACCGTCGCGCTGATGAACGCCAAGTAATTCGGTGCACGTAAAAAAACCCGGCTTGCCGGGTTTTTTTACGCCTCGTGAACCTGGTTAGCGGAACTTGTACTCGGCGGTGATACGTACAGAACGGCCGGTAACGTCAGCGTTACTTTGCGGGATCACGCCGCCGGCGGAATCGAATTCACGCAGGTCCAGCGGTGGCCGGCGGTTGGTGATGTTGCGAACAAACATGCTGATGGTGAGGTCGCGGATGCCGGTGTAACTGACGTTCCAGTCCAGGCGGCCATAGGCTTTGATGCGGCATTCATCGGCCGACCAGTCGAGGTCAGCGCATCCTGCGGCGGTGTAGGTCTCGTCGAAGTAATCGCCGTTGAGCGCGGTCTTGCTCTGGTAGACCAGGCGCAGACTGTTGCTGAAGTCGCCTGTCTTGAGCGCGGCCGTGACGTTGGCCACGGTTTTCGAGTAGCCGTAGCGGCCGGCAAGGTTATCACCATAACGGTTGAGCGAATCGCTGAAGTTTTTCAACTCCAGCAGGTAGGTTGCATTGGCGCCCAGGTCCAGGCGGCCGATGCCGGTGTTGAAGCGCGTGTTGGCCGACAAATCCACGCCGCTGGTCTTGGTGCGCGCCACGTTCAGGAAAGAACCGTTGGTGGACGACAGGGCGCCGGCGGTCACCCCGTAGGTTGCCCGTTCGGCAGCGCTGAAGGTCTTGTCTTCCGTCAACGGGGAACGGTTGATCGTGCCCGGGGCCTGGTCGGCTTCCGCCGCCAGCAGTTCGGCGGTCGATTTGATGCCGATTTCATCCTTGCGTTCGATGCGCCAGTAGTCGAGCGAGAAATTGGTGTTCTTGACCGGCTCGATCACGAAGCCCACCGTGCCCATGTGGGTGGTTTCAGGCTTGAGGCCAGGGTTGTTGCGGACCACGCTCGGGACGCCTGCGGCACATTCGTTGCCCTCGACCGTGTCGGCGCGCGCCAGCAACAGCGACTTGTTCGGATCGCTATTCGGCAGCGCGTCGGACTGGGCCCGCAATGCCTCGCCCAGGGCCCGGGCCTGCGGACAGCGCTTCAGGTCGACAACGCCGTTGTCGAATGCAAATTTGCTCGACTGCGCGCTCTCGGTCAGGTTCGGTGCCCGGAAGCCCGACTCGAGCGTACCGCGCAGCGCGAACGCTGGCGTTGCCTTCCAGATCGCAGCGAGCTTGGGCGACGTGTGGGCCTTGAAGCCGGGGAATTTGTCGATGCGGGCGGCGGCGGTGACATCGAGCGTGGATGTCACCGGCAAGCTTACCTCGGCAAACGCGGCCTGGTTGTTACGTGAAGCATTGGCCGAGGAAGAACCGTAGCCGACCATATCGCCCTGCAGCAAATTGTCGGTAGGCGTGATGGTAAATTTCTCGTGGCGCAGCTCAACCCCGGCAGCGATGTTGATGGCGCGGTCGGCGATCTTGCCCACTTCGCCGGTCAGCTTGGCATCGACAAAGTACTGGGTGATCTTGCCGTCATAGCCATTGACCGGGAACAGCGAATTCAGCACTTCCGGGCTGTTCACTTTGCCGATCTGGTAGCCATGGTTGAAGAAATTCGGATCGCGCACGCTGAACGTGTCGGGATCGAAGTTATTGTAATCGCCTACCTGTTGCTTGAAGCCGCTGTCGCTGAGCGCGCCCGCGCTGCGCAACTTGGTTTTACTGCCCATCACCCCTGCTGCCGATTCCCAATCGAAGCTGCGCCAGTTGCCCTTGACACCGCCCAGCACGCGGTACTGGTCGCTGGTGGCGTCCTGGTACGATGGCGCGTCGGCAAAGCGGTAGCGGAACTCGACGTCTTCACCGGTGGTGTTGAGCGGATGCGTGGCCGGCAGGTACTGGTAGATAAAGCTCTTGCCGGCGCCGGTGCGCGGATCGCCCCAGATGGCATTGGGGTTGGTCGAGCCATAGGTATTGAACGCGCTGGTATAGCTGGTTTTGGTGTGCGAATACAGGGCTTCGGCGAATGCCTCGGTGCCGCCGCCCAGGTCGTATTTGGCGGACAACAGGCCATTGACACGATCGGCTTTGGGCACCGCTTCGAAGCGGCTGAAGCGGTCGTACACGCACAGTCCGGCCGCGTTAAGCGTGGCGCAGCCCGGCACCGGGCCTTGTCCGATCAGGTTGCCGGGATACGAGAAGGTGGACGGTGCACCGCGGTCGCCGAACATCAGGCCGCTACCTGGTGCCACGGCCGAGAACTGCTTGCCATAACCGGGGTTGATATCATCAACCACGTCGCGCCACAGCACTTCGCCACGCTTGAACACTTCGACGTTGGCCAGTACATTGTATTTGTCGTTGACCCAATCGCCGAAGCCGGCGGTAATGCTGGCTTTCTTGGTCTTGAATTGTTCGTTTTTGACCGACTGGTCATAGCTGGCGCTGGCCTGTACGCCCTGGAAGTCGGAGCGGGTGATGATGTTGATGACGCCGGCCACCGCGTCGGAGCCGTAAATCGATGAACCGCCGTTGCGCAGCACCTCGATGCGTTCAATGGCGGCGAGCGGCAGCGAATCGAGATTGGTGAATACTTCGTTGTAGTCGGCCAGCGCATACGGCGCCACGCGGCGCGAATTGAGCAGTACCAGCGTCGACTGCTTGCCGAGGTTGCGCAGCGATACCGCCGACGCGCCGCTGGCGAAGGAGTTGGAACCGCCAATGTCGGACAGGGCGCCAGTGGAGGAGGTCAGCGTTTCCAACGCTTCTTTGACTGAATTGACGCCGAGGCGGGTAATGTCTTCACGCTTGAGGATCTGGACCGGGGTAGCGGTCTCGATATCGAGGCGCTTGATGTTGGAGCCGGTAATGACGACTTTTTCGAGGGATCTGGTGTTGTCTTCCTGTGCGACGACGTGAGAAGAGGCCAGCGTAAGTGCAACTGCGGCTACGCTGGCTTTCAAGGCAATCTTCTTCATTACAACTCCCGTGTGTGTTTTTTTAGGATGTCTGCATGTGTTGTCCGTGCAGTGCATTTTCAGTATAGGAGCGCCTCGAATAGTTGAATGAAATATCATGCAAATACAACACTATTACCTTTCCGGTATGTAATGTTAGATCGATAATCGTTGTTTTTATGCCCCAAACTGGTGCTTACAAGGTCACCCGCAAACCCAGGTAGTAACGGCGGCCGATCGGGTCGTAGGTGGACGCATCGGTTTCAGCGCCGGTGGTGTTGCCCGGCAGGCCGCTGATGATCGGCGGCGGCTTGGCATTGAAGGCATTGTCCAGCCCCAGGTAAAACTGGATCGACTTGCGCAGGTCGTAGGTGAACTGGAAGTCGTTGTACGTGCGCGAACCGATCTTGACGGCGCCGGGGGCGATGTCCAGGCTCTTGAGGAACTGGTCGTCGAGCGCCACCGGGCCGTTGTAGGTGGCGGTCCAGTTCAGGCCGAAGTTGCCCCACTTGTAGGCAGCGTTCAGCACGGCCTTGTTGCGCGGCGCGTTGACCTGGCTCGACGTGACTTCGCCGACGTCGTTGTTGCGCTGGTCTTCAGGGCCGGGCGTGGCCTGGGTCCACAGTTCGCGCAGGCGGGTGTACGCCAGCCGCGTGCTCAGGCGCCCCGGTCCCACGCGCCCGGCCCACGACGCGGTCAGGTCGATGCCCTCGGTGCCGAGGCCGCCGCTATTGGTCACCGCCGTGTCGCTGTCCTCGATCGAGCCGGCCGACAGGTTGCCCACCGCCACCGGCCGGCGCTTGATGAAGCCGCAGAACACCGGGTTGCCCGCGTTGTAGCACTGGTCCAGCGCGTACTGGCGCTCGGTGGAGACGATGGCGTCGGCGATGTCGATCTTGAAGTAATCGACGGTGAAGGTGGCGCCGGCCAGTGCTGCAACGGAGCGCGGCGTCAGCACCAGGCCGACGGTGGTCGAGCGGCCTTTTTCCGCTTTCAGGTTGGGGTTGCCGGAGTTGTAGCCGCTGATGCCCTGGCGGTCGGCCTGCTGCAAGGTGAACACGCCGCCGTTGGCCGCCATGTTGGCCTGCACGCCGGGCGCGGCCATGCAATTGACGGCCAGCGGCGAGCTCATGCCGGCAGTGACGCCTTCGCACGGATCGACCAGGCCGGTGGGGAAGTCTTGCGACGGCGCCTGGTACAGCTCGTTGATATTGGGCGCGCGGGTGGACTGGGCGCGGGTGGCGCGGAACTTGATGTCCGGCGTGACCGACCATTCGCCGCCCGCGTTCCAGCTATTGGTGCTGCCCACTGTAGAGTAGTCGCCGTGGCGGAACGTCGCCAGCAACGACAGGTCGCGCGCAAACGGCCGATCCTTGAGCAGTGGCACCCGGGTTTCCACGAATGCTTCGCGCACCTGGTACTTGCCGTAGGTGGGTGGGGTGGCGTTGCCGGCGTTGAGGCCGGCCTGGGTCAGGGGATCGGGCACGGCATCCGATTCTTCGCTGCGCCACTCGAGGCCGGCGGCCAGGCCGATTTTGCCGGCGGGCAGTTGCCACAGTTCGCCGTTGACCGAGGCGCCGGCCAGTTTCTGGGTGACCGACGTGAGCAGGGAGCCGGGCGCGGTGACATACCTGAGCGCCTCGGGCGTGATGGTGTTCAGGCCGAAGATGTTGATCGGCACGCAGCCTTCTGCCACGGCGTTGGCATCGCGGCAAACCGCTGCGCCGGCCGCGCCGGGAATGGCGTCGAGCGCGTAGCGCAGGTTGGGCACGTTGACCTGGCCGGTGGAGCTTTGCGCTTCCTTGGTGCGGCCGTAGCTGATGAAGGCTTCGTAATTCCAGTCGCGCACTGTGCCCTTGAGGCCGGTGGCCAGGCGGAAGGTGTCGCGGTCGGCCTGGGCGCGGCGCGGTCCGAACTCGGACAGGCGGCGCTGGAAGTAATAGTCGGGGATGCCGTCGTCGTCGTTGTCGCTGATGCGGTCCCACACGTATTGCGGCACCAGCGGATTTTTCACCAGCACGCCGCCCACCAGCGCCCCGGCCGGCACCTGGCCGCTTTGCTTGAAGACGTCATCGGCGCCGAGCGGGAACGACTCGATATTGGTGGTGGTCTTGGTGGCTGCGTACGTGCCCTCGAAGAAGGCGCCGAGGTTCTGGTTCAGCGCGCGGGTCCCGTTGAGGGCAAACAGGTAGCGCTCGGTGGGGACGGCGATGGCGCGCAGCGCCGAGCGGTTGTAGCCGGTGGCGGGGCCGCTCGCGCCGTTGGTGTCGAACGCGATGACGTTGCCGTTGGCGTCGTACGTGAAACCGTTGGCATCGTTATCGACAAAGAAACGCCCGGCCGGCGCAAAGCCCGAGTAGTAGGGGCGGATCGGCGTAAACGCCAGGTCGGGCCGGCCGCGGGTAATGGCCGAGGTCTGGTCCACGGCGGCAAAGGGCCGGTCGCGCGAGTACACCGCGCCCTGCCTGGTGTAGCCGAAGTGGCCCATCAGGTTGCTGGCGCCGTCGGCGCTGGTGGTGCCGAAGGTGATCGACAGCTTGCGCTTGTCGTCGTCGCTCTCGTGGCTCTGGCCGGCCTGGGCGTCGATCACCAGGCCCTCGAAATTGCGCTTGAGGATGATGTTGACCACGCCGGCCACGGCGTCGGACCCGTAGGTGGCCGAGGCGCCGCCGGTGAGCAGTTCCACCCGCTCGATGAAGTCGGTGGGGATGGTGTTGAGGTCGACCGCCGTGTCGCCGGGCACGCCGGACACGAAGCGGCGGCCGTTGACCAGCACCAGCGTGCGCGAGTCGCCCATGTTGCGCAGGTTGACGGTGGTGACGCCGCCGCCCGAGGTGAGGAAGTTGGAATTGGTGCGGCTGAGCGACGGCGTGCCCATGGTGGGATTTTTTTGCAGCAGTTCCTGCAGGTTGGTCGCGCCCGAGGCGGCGATATCGGCTGCGCCCAGCACTTGCAGCGGCGACGGCGATTCGGCGCCGGGGGCGGCGATGCGCGAGCCGGTAACGAGCACCTGCTGCACCGGTCCGGGCGGGGCTGGCTGATCCTGCGCATGAACATGGGCCAGCGGCAGGGCCAGGGCAGCGCCGCAGGGTATCAATCGAAGCAAACGGGACAGCTTTTTCTCTGTGAACATTGCGACTCCTCGAGTGTGGTTGACACCGCCTGGCGGTGGCCGCCGGCCGCAGAGTGGACGGCGTGACCAACCAATGTCGCACCAGCCTGGAGCCGTGTAAACGGGCGCGCACGCATATTCACAAAAAACCAACAATGTTATTTTTACACTATAGTTCGCTAAAAAAGTTCCGTTAAAGGGCAAAAAAAAAGCCGGGACGGCGCCCGGCGGTACTGCGGCTTCGGCGGACTCAGCCGCGTGCGTCGGCGCCGAACAGCTGGTGCCACAAGGTGCGTACCTGCCTGACCTCGGTTGCCACCAGCGCCGGGTCCACCCGCGCCAGGTCCTGCCCCTGCAGGCGCAGCTGGTGCTGCAGCTTGCGCAGCTTGCGGTAGGCGTTGCCGACCTCGGCTGCCAGGTCGGCATCGATCAGGCCCAGCCCGGCCATCATTTTCAGCAGGCCGATATTGCCCATGTTGACCGTCAGTTGCGGGTACGTGTGCGCGTATTGCAGCACCAGGTACTGCACCATGAACTCGATGTCGATCATGCCGCCCGCATCCTGCTTGAGGTCGAACTGGGCGGTGGTGTTGGGCTTGGCGTCGGCCATGCGCTTGCGCATGGCGACCACCTCGGTGCGCAGCGGGCTGTCGGCCGGGCGTTCCTTGCGCAGCACGGCCTCGCGGATCTGGTCGAAGCGCTGGCCGATGGCAGTGTCGCCGTCGCAGAAGCGCGCGCGCGTGAGCGCCTGGTGTTCCCAGATCCAGGCCGAGCTGGTCTGGTATTTTTCAAACGCCCCCACGCTCGAGACCAGCATGCCCGAGGCGCCGTCCGGGCGCAGCGCGGTGTCGATGTCGAACAGGATGCCGGCCGACGTGTATGACGTCATCCAGGTGATGAAGCGCTGCGCCAGTTTGGCGTACTGGGCCGGCGCATCCTGGTCAAGGTCGTCGTACAGGAAAATCACGTCGAGGTCGGACACGTAGCCGAGTTCCTTCCCGCCCAGCTTGCCGTAGGCGATCACCGCGAACTGCGGCACCTCGCGGTGGCGCGTGGCCACCGTTTGCCAGATGGCCTGGATCGCTGCGGCGACGATGGTATCGGCCAGCGCCGACAGGTGGTCGGCCAGCCGTTCGACGGTGAGATCGCCGGCCAGGTCCTGGGCCAGCAGGTGAAACAGCTGGGCGTGGTGGATTTCGCGCAGGATATCCATCTGCCGCTCGGTGTCGCCGGCGGCGGCGTCGAGTTGCAGGCGCAGGTCGGCGGCCAGGCTGACGGGGTCGAACACGGCGTTGCGCACGCGGTCGTCGAGCAGTTCGTCGAGCAGGATCGGGTGCTGGCTCAGGAACTTGGCGGCCCAGCCGCTGGCATGCACCATGCGGATCACGCGCGCCAGCGTGTGCGGGTACTCGGTCAGCAGCGACAGGTAGGCCGAGCGGCGCGCCACGGCTTCGAGGAAATCGAGCAGCCGGCCCAGCGTGGCGTGCTGGTCGCCGCCCGTTTCGCGCGCGCATTCGACGATCAAGGGCAGCGCGGTGTTGATCAGCGCTTGCAGGCGGTTGCGGCTGGCCTCGGGCAGCGATTGCAGGCGCGGCGCCTGCCAGGTGGCCACCAGGCGCCTGGCGGCGCCCACGGCGTCGGTAAAGCCGAGCGCGGTGAACTGCGCCACCATCGCTTCGACATTGTCGGGATCGGCGCATTCGTTGCTCGATTGCAGCTCGATCTGGTGCTCGTTCTCGCTGGTTTTATCGGAGAACATTTCGTCGAACTGGCCGGCCACGAACTGGCGGTGCGCCTCCAGCTGCGCCAACAGGGTGGGCACATCGGCCACACCCATCATTTCCGCCACCAACAGGCGGTCCGCATCGTTGGCGGGCAGGGTGTGGGTCTGGGCATCGTCCAGGTACTGCAGGCGGTGCTCCAGGTTGCGCAGGAAAGTGTAGGAAGCGAGCAGTTGAAAGACGATCGTGTGCGACAACAGGCCTTTTTCGGCGACGATGCGCAAGGTGGTGCGGGTGGAACGGTCGCGCAGGGCGGCGTCGCGGCCGCCCCGGATCAGCTGGAACACCTGCGTGAGGAACTCGATTTCGCGGATCCCGCCGCGGCCCAGCTTGACGTTGTTGCTGCGGTCCGGGTGCAGGCGTTCCTGGCGGTTCACTTCCGCGCGAATCTGGGCATGCATGGTGCGGATGGCGTCGATCACGCCGAAGTCGAGGTAGCGGCGGAACACGAACGGACGGACGATGGCGTCCAGCGCATCGATATCCTCGGCGCGGCCGGTGACGGCGCGTGCTTTTACCCAGGCATAGCGTTCCCATTCGCGGCCCTGGACGATCAGGTAGTTCTCCACCATCGACAGGCTGGCCGCCAGCGGGCCGGAGCCGCCATTGGGGCGCAATGCCATATCGACGCGGAACGTGTAGCCATCTTCCGTGATCTCCGCCAGGGCGGCGATCAGCTTTTTACCGAGCCGAATAAAATACTCGTGGTTGGACAGGCCGCGCTGGCCGGGGCCGGCGGCAGTGTCGCCATCTTCCGGGTAGACGAAGATCAGGTCGATATCGGACGAGACATTGAGTTCACGTCCGCCCTGCTTGCCCATCGCCAACACCATCAGTTCCTGCGGCACGCCCGATTCGCGTCCCATTGGTACCCCGTGGGCCGCGCGCAATTCGGCGTCGATTTCGGCCACGTGGCGGGCGATGGCGAAGTCGGCAAAGCGTGTCATCGCTTCCACCACTTCACCGAGGTCGGCGCGGCCTTCGAGGTCGCGGCGGATCAGGCCGCACACCAGCAGGTTGCGCAGGCGCCGCATCGAACGCACCAGCGGCAGCGGCGGCGCGCCGTCGGGGCCGGCGATGGCTTCCTGCGCCAGGAATGCGTCGAGGTCAATGTCGGCGAGGTTGAGTTGGCAGAGGGCGTCGGACTTGGCGGCGCGGTCGGGCGTGGCGGCCAGCCAGCGCTGGTAAAAACGGGAAACGGTTGGAGCGATCATGGGCTGGCAGCGACTCGGTTGTAAATTAATCGGAAAATGCGTGTAAAAACATTGGTTTGCGTGGCCGGCCGCCGCTGTGCAGTCGTCTCGATGCGGTAGAATCGTCGCACAGGCAACCAGCTTGAACCGAACGTAGCATTAATTGTATGGCCAGCGGCCGAATTTTTAATTATTAGATGCAGAAAACAGAAGAGGAGACCGCGACAGCCGAAGGGCCGTTGGCCGTGCGCTGGCACCGGCTGCGCGCCGCCTATCGGGTCTGCAACGTGGCTACCCATCACGTCCTCGGTTTCACCGTCAAGCTGGCGCTGCTCGGCTATTTCGCGTTTGCCATCCTGTTCCTGGTACTGCGCTACGCGGTGCTGCCCAATATCGAACATTACCGCGACGACATCGAACGCCTGGCCACCCGCGCCACCGGCAACCCGGTCACCATCGCCCGCATCGAGGCCTCCTGGACTGGCTTCCGCCCCAGGTTGACGCTGGGCGACGTGGTGTTGCACGATCGCCAGGGCCGAGCTGCGCTGCGCCTGCCCGAAGTGGCAGCCACCATGTCGTGGATGACCGTGGTAACCGCCGAACCGCGCTTCCACGCCCTGTCGCTCAAGCAACCCGATCTCGACATCCGCCGCGCGGCCGACGGCAAGCTCTACGTGGCGGGCCTGTACCTCGACCTGGGCCAGCCGTCCGATGGCCGTGGCCTGGAATGGGTGCTGGCGCAGCGCGAAATCGTCATCCGCGACGGCCGCGTGCGCTGGACCGATGCCCAGCGCGGCGCCCCCACACTGGCGCTCACGGGCGTGACCGTCCGGCTGCGCAACGATTGGCTGCACCATCAGCTGGCGCTCAAGGCCACGCCGCCGGCCGCGCTGGCCGGCCCGCTCGACGTGCGCGCCGATTTTGCCCACCCGGCTTTTGGCGCCCGTGTCTCGAATACCTCGATGTGGACCGGTGAGCTGTATGCCGACCTGCGCGACACCGACGTGGCGTCCTGGAAAGCCTGGCTCGACTTTCCGTTCGAACTGCACTCGGGCGGCGGTTCGCTGCGCACCTGGCTCAGTTTTGACCAGCAGCGCCTGACCGCCTTTACCGCCGACATCGGCTTGCGCGACGTGTCGGCCGTGCTGGCCAGGGATTTGCCGCTGCTCGACCTGCAACAGCTGACCGGACGCATTGCCGCGCGCGAGGAGTTGCCGCCGCTGGTGTCCGGCGGCGTCCGCCAGACCGGCGCCGCCAAATTCGGCGCCCGTGGCCACAGCTTCGAGATCACCAACCTTACCTTGACCACCAGCGATGGCCTGGTGATGGCGCCGACCTCGCTATCGGAAAAATTCACCGCCGCTGCCGGCCCGCGCCCGGAAAAAGTCGAGATCCGCGCGCCGCAGCTGGACCTGCGCACGCTGGCCGGCATCGCCTCGCGCCTGCCGCTTACGCCGCAGCAGCGCACCTTGCTGGCCAATACGGCGCCAAGCGGCCTGCTGCGCGATTTCTCTGCCGAGTGGCAGGGCAAGTTCCCGGCGCTGCAGTCGTACCGGGTCAAGGGCGACCTGGTGGGGCTGGGCCTGAAACCGCAGCCGGCGCGCCTGGCCCAGCCGAAAAGCGGCAAAAACCCGGCCACGGCGGCGGTGCCGGCGATACCCGGTTTCGACAATCTCACCGGCGCCATCGACGCCACCGACCGCGGCGGCAGTTTCAGCCTGGCGTCGGAACAGCTGGTGCTGCAACTGCCCGGCTATTTCGCCGACCCGGCCATGCCGTTCGACCGCCTCAACCTCAAGGCCAGCTGGTCGTTCGAGGACAAGGACCAGTTGCTGCTCAAGATAGACAGCATGGACTTCCTGCAGGACGGAGTGTCCGGCACCTTGCGCGGCAGCCACACCATGCCGCTGTCGGGCAAGGGCGCCGGCCAGGTCGATCTGACCGGCACGCTTGACGGTTTCCAGGTCAACCGCATCAGCCGCTACCTGCCGCTGCAGACTCCGCACGAGCTGTACGCGTGGCTGACCGGCGCGCTCGAGGGCGGCACCGCCAGCGATGTCAGCGTGCGGGTGCGCGGCGACCTCGCGCATTTCCCGTTCCAGGGCGAGCACGCGCCGCACGGCGAATTCAAGGTGGCCGGCAAGCTCACCGAGGGCAAACTGAACTACGCCCCCGGGCATTACCTGCGCGGTGGAAAAGAACTGGGCAAGGACGGCCAGCCGCTGCCCGAGTGGCCGCAGGCCGAGCATATCAAGGGCAGCTTCGTGTTCGAGCGCGGCCGCATGGAGATCCGCGGCGATACGGCCACCACGGCCGGCGTGGCGCTCACCAATGTCAAGGCGGTGATCCCCGATTTGACGATCCACGATTCGATGCTGGAAATTGACGGCAATGCTGCCGGGCCGATGCAGGAGTTCGTCAAGTATGTCGAGCACAGCCCGGTGCTGGAATGGATTTCGCATTTCACCGAGGACACCGAAGCGACCGGCAACGCCACGCTGGCGCTCAAGCTGCGCCTGCCGCTGGCGCACCTGCTCGACGCCAAGGTGGACGGCACGCTGCAACTCAATAACAACGACATCGTGCTGATGAAGGATTTGCCGGTGGTGCAGGCGGCGCAAGGCAAGATCGAGTTCAACGAGCGCGGCGTCAATCTCAACCAGTTGTCCGGCACTTTCCTCGACGGCCCGGTGTCGATTACCGGCGGCACCCAGCGCGACAACGCCATCGTCATCAAGCTCGGCGGCATGCTGACCGCCGATGGCTTCCGCAAGACCTATCAAGCGCCGGTGATGCAGCGCCTGGCCAGTCATTTCTCGGGCACGGCCCGGTACACCGGCACGGTCACGGTGCGCGACCATCAACTGGTGGTTGCCGTCGATTCCAACCTGTCGGGGCTGGCGCTGGACTTGCCCGCGCCGGTCGCCAAGCCGGCGGCGGACACCATGCCGCTGCGCTTCGTGCTCAATAGCGGGCTGACGCCCGATGCCGGCGGCGCGCTGCACGACGATATCCGCATCGCCCTGGGCAGCGGCATTGCCGCCCATTACCAGCGCCAGAAGACCGTGACTGCCACCGGCAAAACGCCGTGGCAACTGGTGCGCGGCGGCATCGGCATCAACACCCCGGCGCCCGAGCCGGAGAGCGGCCTGACGCTCAACATCAACCTGCCCGTGTTGAATGCCGACTCCTGGCTCGACTTCGGCAAGGCTGTGGCCGGCGAGGGACCAAACAACAGCACTTCCGCCGCCTTCACGGGCGACGCCGACAGCGCCGATTTCAGCCAGTACGTGGTGCCGGACGCGATTGCCGCGCGCACCGGCGAACTCTTGATCGGCGCGCGCAAGCTGGAAAACGTGGTGGTCGGCGTCACGCGCCATAAAAGCATCTGGCAAGCCAATATCGATTCCACCCAGGCCAACGGCCACCTGACCTGGAGCGAACCATCCACCGGCCACGGCCTGGGCAAGGTGACGGCGCGCCTGTCGTCGCTAGTGATTCCCGCTTCGGCCTCGAACGACGTGGCCGACCTGTTGGATGGCAAGAGCAGTGCGGCCGCCACCATCCCGGCGCTGGACATCAAGATCGAGCGCTTCGAGCTGTTCAACAAGCCGCTGGGCGAGCTCGACCTGCAAGCGAGCAATGTGCAACTGCCCGATTCGCGCGTGTGGCGCATCAGCAAGCTGTCGCTGGCCAATGCCGATGGCGAACTGACCGGCACCGGAAAGTGGACCACGCGCGGCAATGCCCACACCACCGACCTCAATTTCAACCTCGACATCATCGACGCCGGCAAGCTGCTCGACCGCTTCGGCTTTGTCGGTACCGTGCGCAATGGCAAGGGCTCGCTCAAGGGCGATATCGCCTGGAACGGCTTGCCGTACGCGATGGACTTGCCGAGCCTGTCAGGCCAGATCGTCATGAACATCGAGAAGGGCCAGTTCATCAAGCAGGACCCGGGCGCCGCCAAGCTGCTGGGTGTGCTCAGCCTGCAAGCGTTGCCGCGCCTGCTCAAGCTCGATTTCCACGACGTCTTTTCCGAAGGGCTTGCGTTCGACGGCCTGACCGCCAACGCCGCCATCGAGCGCGGCATCGTGCGCACCGAGAACCTGAAAATGCACGGCATGGCCGCCACCGTGCTGATGGACGGCAGCGCCGACATTGCCAACGAATTGACCAATCTGCACGTGGTGGTGATCCCGGAAGTGAACCTCGGCACGGCGCCGCTGGTGTATGCGCTGGCCGTCAATCCCGTCATCGGTTTGGGCAGTTTTCTGGCGCAATTATTCCTCAGTGCCCCCGTGATGAAGGCATTGACCTATCATATGCAGGTGACCGGGCCGTGGAAGGCGCCGGTTGTCACCAAGCTCGACGCCGCCAAAGCGGAGCCGCCGGCGGCCAAGAGCGCACAATAGACAAAACAGGGAGACTTGCCATGCGCCATACCGTCGCCGCCATCCAGATGATTTCCTCGCCGTCCGTACCGGACAATATCGCCACCGCCGACCGCCTGGTGCGCCAGGCCGCCGCCGCCGGCGCGCAACTGGTGCTGCTGCCCGAGTACTGGGCCATCATGGGCCTCAACGATGCCGACAAGGTGGCCGTGGCCGAGCCGCTGGGCCAGGGCCCGATCCAGGACTTCATGGCCGGCCTGGCGAAGGAACTTGGCATCTGGCTGATCGGCGGCACGCTGCCGCTGGCCTCGAGTGACCCGCTCAAGGTGGTCAATACCACGCTGGTGTACAACCCGCAGGGCGAATCGGCCGGCCGGTACGACAAGATCCACCTGTTCGGCTTCAGCCAGGGCACCGAGTCGTACAACGAATCGAAGACCATCGTGCCCGGCAAAAACCTCGGCGTGCTCGAGGCGCCGTTCGGCAAGGTGGGCATGTCGGTGTGCTACGACCTGCGCTTCCCCGAGCTGTTCCGCGCCATGGGCCCGGTGGCGCTGATCGTGCTGCCGGCAGCGTTTACCTACACCACCGGCCAGGCCCACTGGGAAATCCTGCTGCGCGCGCGCGCCATCGAAAACCAGTGCTATGTGCTGGCCGCCGCGCAAGGCGGCATGCATCCGAACGGCCGCCGTACCTGGGGCCACAGCATGCTGATCGACCCGTGGGGTACCGTGAAATCGGTGCTGGCCGAAGGCGAGGGCGTGGTGACCGGCGAGATCGACCCGGCCTTCATGGAAGGCGTGCGCCAGAGCTTGCCGGCGCTGAAGCACAGGACCATGTAATTTAGTACGAGAACCATCATGAAGCCATTCGAAGCCAACCTCTCCACCCTGGCGGTCGCCCGCGACATCCTGCTCACGCCGTTCGGCCTGGACGAGCACAAGCTGCTGAAAACCCTGGGGTCGATGTTTACCCACAAGGTCGATTACGCCGACCTGTACTTCCAGTTCACCAAGAGCGAGGGCTGGAGCCTCGAAGAAGGCATCGTCAAGACCGGCAGCTTCGCCATCGACCAGGGCGTGGGCGTACGCGCTGTTTCAGGCGACAAGACGGCGTTCTCGTACTCGGATGATATTTCGGAAGTCGCGCTGCGCGAGGCGGCGGCTGCTACCCGCACGATTGCCCGCGCGGGCAACGGCAAGGTCAAGGTAGCCGGCGCCATCACGCCGGTCGGTGGCCGCGCGCTGTACCTGCCGCACGATCCGCTCGCTTCGCTCGATGCGACCGCCAAGGTGGCGCTGCTCGAACGCGTCGAAAAGATGGCGCGTGCGCGCGATCCGCGCGTGGTGCAGGTGATGGCGGGCTTGGCCGGCGAATACGACGTGGTGCTGGTTGCCCGCAGCGACGGCGTGCTGGCGGCCGACATCCGGCCGCTGGTGCGGCTCTCGCTGACCGTGATCGTCGAGCACAATGGCCGCCGCGAAACCGGTTCGTCGGGCGGCGGCGGGCGTTACAGCTACGATTACTTCAGCGATGCACTGCTGGCGTCGTACGCGGCCGAGGCGGTCGATGCGGCCGTGGTCAACCTCGATGCGCGCCCGGCGCCGGCCGGCCCGATGACCGTGGTGCTGGGACCGGGCTGGCCCGGCATCCTGCTGCACGAGGCGATCGGCCACGGCCTCGAGGGCGATTTCAACCGCAAGGGTTCTTCGACGTTCTCGGGCATGATCGGCGAGCGCGTCGCGGCCAAGGGCGTGACCGTGGTGGACGACGGCACCTTGCCCGACCGCCGCGGCTCGCTCAACATCGACGACGAGGGCAATCCCACCCAGTGCACCACGCTGATCGAGGACGGCATCCTGACCGGCTACATCCAGGACACCATGAATGCGCGCCTGATGAAGATGCCGGTCACCGGCAACGCCCGCCGCGAATCGTTCGCCCACCTGCCGATGCCGCGCATGACCAACACCTATATGCTCGGCGGCGACATGGACCCGGGCGAGATCCTGGCATCGGTCAAAAACGGCTTGTATGCGGTCAATTTCGGCGACGGCCAGGTCGATATCACCAACGGCAAGTTCGTGTTCTCGGCCAGCGAGGCGTACATGATCGAAAATGGCAGGGTGACCTACCCGGTCAAGGGCGCCACCCTGATCGGCAACGGCCCGGAGGTATTGAATCGCGTATCGATGATCGGCAACGACATGCGGCTCGATCCCGGCGTGGGCGTGTGCGGCAAGGAGGGGCAGAGCGTACCGGTGGGCGTGGGACAGCCGACCCTGCGGATTGATGGGGTGACGGTGGGGGGCACGGCGTAGGCGGCAGCAAACCGTCAACGGTCAACCGTCAACCGTCAACCGTTAATCCGTCATCCCCGCGAAAGCGGGGATCCATAGACCGTATGAGTCGCCTGACAGAGGTTGGAGCTGTCACAGCGCCCAGGTTCCATGGATCCCCGCCTGCGCGGGGATGACGGTTTTACGGCTAACGTAGTTTAAAACTTGTACGTCGCCTTCACGTAAAACGTGCGGCCCAGCGGATCCGTGTAGCGGGGATCGTAACCGCTCTGGAATGTCGTGCCCTGGTTGGTGTACGGCGGGTTGGTGTCGAACAGGTTTTTCACGCCCACCGTCAGGTCGGTGTTCTTCAAGCCGGCGTAGCTGCCCGACAGCGAGAACGTCGAATACGCGCGCACCTTGTGCTTGTATTCGTCATCGACGTCGTTCTGGTCCACGTAGCCACTCAGGAACTTGTTCGACAGGCTGGCGCTCCACACGCCTTGCTTCCAGTTGATGGTGGCATTGTGCTTCCAGCGGAAGACCGGGTTGTCGTCGCCGTACACGCCGACGTTTTCAACAAAGGCGCCGCCGGCCTCGTTCTGGTACTTGTAGCTGTTGACCCAGGTGCCGTCGAACACGAAGGCGAAGTCGCCGGCCGCGCTGCGCGGCAGTTTCCAGCGCAAGGTGGCGTCGATGCCGGACGTGTGGACTTCGCCCAGGTTGTCGAGCACGGCATTGACGTATTGCAGCGTCTTGCCGTCGGCCGAGTACACGAAGTAGCTGGCGTACTTGTCGTAATCGTTGAAGATCGTGGTCTCCGACACCGTGCCGATCTTGTTGCGGATCTTGATGTTGAAGTAGTCGAGCGACATGCTCACCGCGTTGGTCGGCTCGAACACGGCGCCCAGTGCGAAGGTCTTCGATTTCTCAGGTTTGAGGTTGAGATTGCCGCCGCTGCGGATGTACTGCTGCTGGTTGCAGGCCACGTTGGGGTTGGCGCCGGCCACCACCGTGCCGCCCGGGCACAGCACCGGATCGTCATACGAATTGCCGGTGAAGGTGGACGTGGCCGGACCGTGCAGGTCGTACAGGGTCGGCGCACGGAAGCCGGTGTTGTACGAGGTGCGCAGCATGATCTGCTTGCTTGGCTGCCAGCGCAGGCCGATCTTCGGATTGAAGCTGCCACCGACGTCGTTGTAGTGGTCGTAGCGGGCGGCCAGCGACAGTTCCACGTTCCTGGCCAGCGGCGCGCTCAGCTCCGAGTACAGCGCGGCGATATTGCGCTGGCCCGACTGGTCTTGCGCATCGGCGTAGCCGGAGCTCGACGCCTGCGACGCCAGCACGGTGTTGACATCGTAGGTGGCCTTGTCGTGGCGGAATTCGGTGCCCACCGCAAAGCCGACCGAGCCGGCCGGCAGCGTGAAGATCTCGCGGCTCACCTTGGCATCGACGCCGATGCTGGTCATGCGCGCCGACAGGTACTCGCCGCGCAGCTGGGCGGAATCGAGATACGCGGCGCCGTCGGCCGATTGCTCGCCGAACGGATTCAGGATGCCGTTCAACACGCCGGCCTTCATCAGGGTGTCGTTGGTGTACCCCTCGACAAAGGCGCTGGTGGCCTTGCTGGTGGCGTAGGTCAGGCCCACGTTGTAGTCCCAGCCGGCCACCAGGCCTTCGGAACCGAGCACCAGGCGGTCGGAGATGCTGGTGTCGTAGCCGATGCGGTTGCCGGCGGCCACGGTGCGCCAGTTGACGGTGAGGTCTTCACCCGTGAGGCCGGCCACGGCCGGTACGCCGGCGCTGCCGCCCGGGTAGTACGGGCTGCTGGACGTCATGGTGATGCCGGTCAGCGGCGACGGCGCAATGCTGCTGCTGTTGGTGCTGCGGCTGTGCAGGTATTCGACCGTGCCCAGGTTCTCGCCACCGAGTTTAAACGTGGCCTTGCCGAGGAATGACTCCTGCTGGGTTTTCGGGATCGACTGGATGTAGGCGGTGGTATCGGTGCGGCAGGTGCCGTTGGCTGCAGCAATCAGGCCCTTGCCCACGCAGCCGCTGGCCGCATAAGGGTTGCCGGTGACGCCGTTATCGGAGAAGAAATTGCCCGGCTGCGAGGTGCCGCTGCTGTTGTTGATGCCACGGTCCGGGCGCACGCTGGTGCTGGAAAAATCGCGTTCGACAGCCGACAGCGCGGTCTGCTTGTGCAAGTCCACCACGCCGAAGAAGTTGTAGCCATCCTTGTCGAGGTCGCCGAAGCCGCCCGACAGGTTCAGGCGCGATTCGCCGCCCGAGCCGCTCGCCTGCGGCTGGTAGCGCTCCACGCTGACGGTGGCGCCTTGTACTGCCCGCCTGGTGATGAAGTTGATCACGCCGCCGATGGCGTCGGTGCCGTAGATGGCCGAGGCGCCGTCGCGCAGCACTTCCACGCGCTCGAGCGCGGACAGCGGAATAATGTTCAGGTCCACGCTGGAACCGTTGAACGGGTGGTTGGCGATGCGGCGGCCGTTGAGCAGCACCAGCGTCTTGTTGCTGCCCAGGCCGCGCAGGTCGGCGGTGGCGATGCCGCCGGTGCCGGAACCGACCGACTGGCTGCTGGTGGTCGAACTCTGGTTCATCGAGATGGTGTTGAGCACCTCGGCAGCCGTGGTCAGGCCCTGCTTGACGAAGTCGCTGGCCTTGATCGACGTGATCGGCAGCGCCGTTTCGCTGGCCAGGCGCTTGATGCTCGAACCGGTCACTTCCACGCGCTGGATCGCAGCGTCGTCGCTTTGCGCCATGGCGCCATGCATGCCCGTTGCCAGGGTACCCGCAAACACCAGGCGCAGGGCCCGGGACATCGCTCTTTCAATCATCATTATATTTTGCTCCTGCTGTGCATAGGGATGGGTGGGTTTGTCGTGTAGACAGCCCATCAAATCACTGGTCAGCAGGTGGAAACAATGCGGTTTGAACAAGACTGCGGATTACCAACAGTCACGAACCATCACAACTGTAAAGACGATTTTCTGCATCAACCGGGAGAATCGGCCGGCAGCCCGCATGCGCCGGTCTTACATCTGGACACATGGCGCCGGATGTTAAGAGAAATGGGCAGGTGTAAATTTTTGTAGGGCAGGGCTTGCCAAGCGCGTATTGATCGGCGTATAGTCAATCCACTCTTTACCCAACACACACCGAATTCGTTGCCATGACCTGCTTCTTCTTTACCGGCTACTTTTACTTTAGCAATTCCAACCCCAAGGCGGTGGAGTAGCGGCCGGTGCACGTAGCAGTAAAACGAGTTCCAGCAAATCCTGAAAAAACCGCCTCCACAGGCGGTTTTTTTTTACCCCGACTTTTTTGAAACAATGGAGAACAGCATGCCCCGCACCGATGATTTACGTATCCGCGAAATGAAGGAATTGACGCCACCGTCCCACCTGATTCGCGAGTATGCGTGCACGGAGACGGCTGCCAACACGGCAGCCGCTGCGCGCATCGCGCTGCACCGCATCCTGCACGGCCAGGACGACCGCCTGATGGTGGTGGTGGGCCCGTGCTCGATCCACGACACGAAAGCGGCGATGGAATACGCGCACCGCCTGGTGCAGCTGCGTAACGAGCTCAAGGGCGACCTCGAAATCGTCATGCGCGTGTACTTCGAAAAGCCGCGCACGACCGTGGGCTGGAAGGGCCTGATCAACGACCCGTTCATGGACAGCAGCTTCCGCATCAATGACGGCCTGCGCATGGCGCGCGAGCTGCTGCGCGACATCAACGAGCTGGGCCTGCCGGCCGGTACCGAGTACCTCGACGTGATCAGCCCGCAATACATCGCCGACCTGATCAGCTGGGGCGCGATCGGCGCCCGCACCACCGAGTCGCAGGTGCACCGCGAGCTGGCGTCCGGCCTGTCATGCCCGGTCGGCTTCAAGAACGGTACCGACGGCAACGTCAAGATCGCGGTCGATGCGATCAAGGCCGCCTCGCAGCCGCACCATTTCCTGTCGGTGACCAAGGGCGGCCACTCGGCCATCGTATCCACCGCCGGCAACGAGGACTGCCACATCATCCTGCGTGGCGGCAAGGCGCCAAACTACGACGCCGCCAGCGTCGATGAGGCGTGCAGGGCGATCGGCGCGCAAGGCCTGGCGCCGCGCGTGATGATTGACGCCTCGCACGCCAACAGTTCGAAAAAGCCGGAAAACCAGGTGCCGGTCTGCGCCGACATCGCCGGCCAGGTGGCCGGTGGCGACACCCGCATCGTGGGCGTGATGGTGGAATCGCACCTGGTGGGCGGCCGCCAGGACCTCGAGTCGGGCAAGGAGCTGATTTATGGCCAGTCGGTGACCGACGGCTGCATCGACTGGGACAGCAGCGTGCAGGTGCTGCAGGGGCTCGCTGCCGCCGTGCGCCAGCGCCGCCTGGCGACGCAGGCGGCTGAAGCCGCTTCCAAATAAAGCCCCCTTGGAATCTCGAAAAACCGTAGCGAATCGCGCTACAGGTTTTTCGATACTCCCTTAGAAAGTATAGCTGCCGCGCACGTAGAGGGCGCGGCCGACCGGATCCGTGTAGCGCGGATCGTAGCCCTTCTGGAACAGTGTGCCCTGGTTCGAGAACGGCGGCTCCTTGTCCAGCAGGTTTTTCACGCCGGCCGTCAGCGACAGGCCGGCGAACCCGGTGTACGTGCCCGACAGGCTCCACAGGCTGTACGACGGCACCCGGTTCAGGAAAGCGTCCTCGATGTCGAGGTTCTGGTCCTGGTAGCCGGACTTGTACGACTGCGCCAGGGTGGCGCTCCAGCTGGCCAGGCGCCAGTTCAGCGCAGCGTTGTGCTTCCAGCGGAACACCGGGTTGTTGGCGGCGTAGCGCGCCACGTTCTGGGTGTAGGCGCCGCCGATTTCGTCCTGGTATTCATACTTGTGGACCCAGGTGCCATCGACGGTCAAGGTCAGGTTGCCATAGGCGCTGGCGCCGGAGCGCAGCGTGAGGCTCACATCGACGCCGTCGGTGTTGACCTTGCCCAGGTTTTCCTTCAAGTCCAGGATCGCGTTCGGCGTGCCATCGGGGTTGCGCAGGAAGCGCTCGCGGTATTTTTCGAAGTCGCCGTAGATGACTTCCTCGGGCAGGGCATTGATCTTGTCCTTGAGGCGGATGTTGAAGTAGTCGGCCGAAACGGTCAGTTGCGGCACCGGTTCGAGCACCACGCCGAAGGCAAAGGTCTTCGATTTTTCCGGTTTCAGCGCAGGGTTGCCGCCTTGCAGCTTGTACTGTTGCAGGTCGCAGTCGCGCAGCGGATTGGCGATCGGGTTGTTGGCGATGGTGCCGCCCGGGCACAGGATCGGATCGTTGTACGAGTTGTTGGTATCGTTGCGCGAGAGCGGGGCGTTCTTTTCGAACAACGTCGGCGCGCGGAAGCCGGTCGAGGCCGAACCACGCAACAGCAGTTGTTTGGCTGGCTGGTAGCGCACGCCGAGTTTCGGGTTGGTGGTGTTGCCGGCGTCGCTGTACTTGTCGTAGCGGGTGGCCAGTTGCACTTCCAGGTCTTGTAGCAGCGGCAGGTTCAGTTCGCCGAAGATGGCCTTGATGGTGCGTGAGCCGTCCGTCGATTGCGAGCCGGACAGGCCCGAGCTGGCGGCCTGGCCGGCGATCTCGCGGTTGACGAAGAAATCCGCCTCCTCGCGGCGCAGTTCGCCGCCAATGGCGACAGCCGCCTTACCGCCGCCCATCTCCCACAGCTCGCGGCTGGCCTTGGCGTCGATGCCGGTGTTGCGGGTTTTTCCTTTTTGCACCTGGCCGCGCAGCGCCGTGCTTTCCAAATACGCCTTGCCGGCGGCGTCCTGTGCTGCGAACGGGTTGAGGATGCCGTTGCGCACGCCCGCCGCGAACGATTCGTCGCGTACATAGCCGCCGGTAAAATATTCCGCCGACCGGCTTTCCGACAGCGTCAAGCCGGTCTTGTAATCCCAGCCGCGCAGCAAGCCTTCGACCGAGATGGAAAGGCGGTCGGCCTGGCCCTTGGAGACGATTTCGCGCTGGCCCGCCTCGGTGGGGCGCCAGTTCACCGACAGCGGCTGGCCCGACAGCCCCGGCATGGCCGGCGTGCCGCCCGCGTTGCCCGGATAATATTTGCTGGTATTGGGCAGGACCAGGTTGGCCTGGGGCGGCGGCGCGGTGTGCGACAGCACGTCGTTTTCCGCGTGCAGGTACTCGACCGAGGCCTGGTGGTCGTTATTGATCTTGAAGGTGGCCTTGCCGAAGAAGGTTTTTTGTTCCTGTTCTGGCAGGTTGTCGATTTGCCGGGTGTAGTCCTGGCGGCAGGTGCCGTTACTGGCGCGCGGCACCGACAGCGGGGCGTCGCAACCGGTGGCAAAGCCGGGGTTGCCGGTGGCGCCCGAGCCGGGATCGAAGTAGTTGCCGGGGAACGTGGTGCCGGAAGTGAGGTTCAGACCACGCGACGGGATGACGCCGGTCTTGGAAAACTCGCGCATTTGCGAGTCGAGGATATCGGTCTTGTGATAATCGAACACGCCGAACACATTGTAGCCGTCTGCTTCCAGGTCGCCGAAGCCGCTCGAGATATTGAAGCGTTTTTCGTCGGCGCCCGGCTTGCGCGGGGCAATCGCTTCGGCAGTGATGGTGGTGGTCTTGACGTTGCGCCTGGTAATAAAGTTGATCACGCCGCCGATGGCGTCGGTGCCGTAAATGGCCGAGGCGCCGTCGCGCAGCACTTCCACCCGCTCCAGGGCCGTGACGGGAATGATGTTGAGGTCCACGCTGGCGCCATCGTACGGGTGGTTGGCGATGCGGCGGCCGTTGAGCAGCACCAGGGTCTTGTCGCCACCGAGGCCGCGCAAGTCGGCGCTGGCCTGGCCGCCGGTGGGCAGGCCCGAGCTGTTGCCGCCGACGGCATTGCCAGCGCCAAAGCTCGAACTGTTCGACGGTATGCGGTCCAGCACTTCCTGGGCCGTGGTCAGGCCTTGCTTGACGAAGTCGTCGGCGCGGAACACGGTCAGCGGATTGGCCGTTTCCGACACCAGCCGCTTGATCGACGAGCCGGTCACTTCCACGCGCTGCATGGGCGCATCGGTTGTTTGCGCCTGCGCCGCGTTGATTGCTGCCAATCCCAGCAGGGCGCCGGTGCTGCCGATGCGGATGCTTCTTGCCATGACTTTCAACACCATGATTTCACTCTCCCAAATGAACGCTGCAGTTTTTAGTTGACTTCGACATGCGATCACGTGGAAACGTGATGCACGCATCCCATCAAATCACCGGCATGAAATTACTGTCAACATTGAAAATTTTGTAATTTCACGTGGCCGGCAGCTTTGTGCATTGGTCGCCAGAAGTCGGCAGTTTGCCAAGACGGACGCATATTCGGTAGCGCTCAAATTAAGCAGTGGGAAAGATGGTGCTGCAGCGCAATTGGATGCGTAACATACGACAAGACTGTGGTGGCAGTGCTACAGTGCGGAGTAACCGATCCGCATGAAACAAATGCAATAGTGTAGAGGGGCGGGTGACTTTTTTGCCACAAAAAAGCATGTCCTTGGCATACTGGCCATCGACCGCCGGTAGTCGGATCAGCAGTCGGTGCCGCACAGCTTCATGGTCATATTGCCAAGATACTGTTCAGGACGCAGCTTGACTGCTGGCGCCAGCGTGACCTTGCCGCTGTCTGCTTCGCTCAGCGCCGGCGCCAGATGAACCTGGCCATTATCGCTGACCTTGGCGTACATCACGCCGGTAGCGGGATGACCGCCGGTCTCCACGGCGGGAACTGCACCGATCGCGCTCTCGAGCGGTGCGTCTAGCGGCCGGCCCGACAGGTTCGACACGTCGCCGCCTTCGACCACGCAGCCAGAGACGGCGGACGCGATAATCACGATTGCTGCCCAGTGTTGATAGCGCATGATGAGTTCCCCTTGTTTTGATTTCAAAAAAATAATATTAATTTAGTTATGGCAAACTCACTAATTGAAATTACGGTTTGTGTTAGGTAGCGAACACAACTGTTGATTAACACAGCCGCTTTGGTTGTGACCGTTGCGAAAAGGCGTTATGTACAAAAAAAAAGCCGGGCCGCCAGGGAGGCGGTCCAGCTTGTTACTTCGCTGGGTGGCTTACTTGAGATTGACGGCTACAGTGGCATCCGCACTCTGAATATACAGCACACCATTCTGGCTGATCGACAACAGGCCGGCCATCGGGTAGCTCCATACCGTCTTGCGGGTCACCTTGTCGATTGCGTAGGTGACGCGGTTGGTGCTGACGAACAGCAGGTTTTTGGTCACCACGGCCGGGCCGTAGAACGACGACTCGGTGTTCAGTTGTGGCGTCCACGACCACTGCAGTGCGCCATCGGCTTCGGCGCGTGCTTCCAGCCGGAACGGATTGGTGTTGAGCGCGTACAGTACGCCGGCGGAGTAGGCCGGCGAGATGCCGTAGCTGCCGGTCACACGCCAATCGATGAAGCTCTTGGCGATGTCGAACCGGGTCAGGCTGTAGCTGGTGTTACCAGTGTTGCTGTTGTAGACACCGGTCGTGGTATACACGCCATTGGCGCCGATGACAGGCGCACCGCTGCCCTGGCTGTAGAAGCTGCTGCTACTGTCGCGAACAGTGGCCAGGCGCTCGCCGGTTTTCGGTTTGAAGACCACGATCGCGTCGCCGGTGAACAGGTACACACCGTTGGCATCGGCGGCAGGCGCCCATTGCGATGCTGCCGAGCCGGCGGTGGTATTGAACAGCGTTTCGCCGGTGGTGCTGTAGCCATACAGGCCGACATACGAACCGCCGTTGGTATAAATCACGCCATCCTGGACGACCGGCGAGGACAGCCGGTCATAGATCGAGCCCACGCGCGCGCGGAACTGTACCGTCCCGGTGGCTGCGTCAAACGCGAACATATAGTTGGCGTCGGACTGGCTGCCGACGGCATACACCACGCCATTGGCGACCGCCGGCGGATTGACCGGGTAATAGGAGCTGTTGCTGAAGTCGTATTTCCAGGCGCGGCTGCCGTCGGTTTCTTTGTAGGCATAGAGCGAGGTGGCGTCGGTCGTGTACAGCAGGCCGTTGGCGGTGACTTGTGGCGCCACGGTGCTGCCGTTCGAGCTGGCGGGGTTGCCCGTCAGCCCGCGTTTCCAGCGCAGGGCGATCTGGTCGGGCTTGATCTCGACCGGCACGTAGCCGGTGTGGGCGCTGTTGCCCTGGAACGTGGACCAGTCGCCGGCGCCAGTCATCGCCGACAGCGCGGTGAGGTTGTCGCCAGGCCAGGCCGTCTCGTTACCGACGATGGTGATGTCGTAGGGCACGCTGATGGATGCCACAGCTTGCGCGGTCGTGCATGCCTGGTCGCTGCACAGCTTGATGGTGGCATTGCCCTTGTAGCGTCCCGGCGCCACGCCGGTGGCGGTATCGAGCGAGAACGTGTACAGGCCGCTGGCGCCTGCCGTGACTTGCACTGGTGCTTGCAACACACCGGCGGCGTCGCTGGCGCTGGCGTACACGGTGCCGGTCGGCGCGAAATTGGCGGCCTGAGCGGTTACTACCAGGTTGACGCCGACATTGCTGGCCATTACGCGCGCAAGCGTACCCGACTGTACTGTCATGGTCGCCACGACCGGTGGCGTCGTCGGTGCTGTCGGCGCCGTTGGCGCCGGTGCTGTCGAGTCACTGCCGCCTCCGCCGCAAGCGGCAAGAATTAATGTGGCAAGCAGGCCGCCCGTCCAACCTGCACTTCTCCAACGCTGGGACATGATTTTTTTCCTAATTATATAAAGGGTAATATTTTAGCGTGGGAAAATACTATTCCAAAGAGCAATGCGTAAAAAAGCCGGGCCGCTTTTCAGCAGGCCCGGCTTTGTTGTATTAAACCGTCAGACGCTTAGAAGAACTTGTAGCTGGCGCCCAGTTTCATGTAGCGGCCAATGGCGCCGGAAGCGTCCATCGGGTTGTAGCTCATGCCGCCGTAGGTTTGTGGATCGAGCGGTGCCATCTTGTCGAGCACGTTGTTCATCGACGCGAACAGGGTCAGCTGCTTGCTGATGTTGTAGCGGGTCGACAGGTCCAGCGTGGTGAACGACGCGATTTCGCACTTGGCGTTCGGGGCTTTGGCGCCGCTCACCAGGGTGTTGGCGCACAGGGCGCCGGCATACGCCGTGTTGTCCATCTTGCTGCGGTAGTTGACGTTGCCCGTCACGTTCAGGTCACCCAGATCCCACGAGGCGTTCAGGTTGATCTTGTTTTTCGGCGTACCGGCGCAGTTCGACGTGTCGCAGTTGCCGTGGGTGCCAGCGTACTGGTAACGCACGGTGGCCGACTCGTTACGTACCCACGAAGCGACGTGGGTCATGTTCAAGCCGATGACGGCGCGACCATATGCGCCCAGGCGCAGGCGTTGCTTGATGTCCAGGTCGATACCGCTGACTTCGGTGAAGCTCGAGTTGCGGTAAGGCGCCTGCGTCAGCACCAGGGTACCGGTGTTCGGAATCGCCGCGCCGTTGACCACCAGGTTGTTATCGTTACGTACTGCGGTCGGCAGGGCGGCAGCCTGGTCGTACGGCAGCGAGTTGATTTCGTTGGTACGCTTGATTTTCCAGGCGTCCAGCGACAGGCTCGTGCCTTCCAGCGGATCCCAGACCAGGCCCAGGGTTTTGCCTTTCGATTCTTCCGGTTTCAGGTTCGGGTCACCAACTTTGACGGCAGCGATGGTGATCGCGCAATCGGTCGAGGTGGCGCCGCCAGCTGCCGGCACGCCGCCCGGGCAGCGCACCGGATCACGTACCGGCGCCGAGCCGGTCGATTGCGAACCGACGTTGCTCTCGGCCGCGCCGGGAGCACGGAAGCCCTCGGTGTAGGTACCGCGCAGGGCGAAGGTCTTGACCGGGGTCCACTTGATGCCGGCTTTGGGCGTGGACGAGCTGAAGCGGTCATACTTGTCGTAACGGAGCGCGGCCGACAGTTCCACGGTTTTCACGATCGGTGCCAGGATCTCGGCAAACACTGCCTTGACTTTCGAGTCGCCAAAGGCGGCCACGTAGTTCGAGTTGATGGTGCCGTCTTCCGAACCCGACAGCGATGGGTTGCGCAGTTGTTCCTTGCGGTATTCGCCGCCCAGGGCCAGGCCCATTTTGCCGCCTGGCAGCTCGAACAGTTCACGCGATGCCTTGAAGTCGACGATATCGAGCTTGGTGGTGGACACCGAGGTGGCGTTCACGCGCAGCGCTGCGTACAGCGAGGCAGGGTTGCGGTAAGCCTGGTCGCCGATGTAGTACGGGAAGTAACGCGAGGTCGGGTCGCTCAGGGCCGAACGCAGCACGTTCATATTGATCATATTGCTGTAGCCCAGGTCCAGCGACGACTCGGAATGGGTGTAGCCGGCGTCGTAGTCCCAGCCTGCGGCCGAACCCTTGATGCCGATGACGGCGCGCTTGAATTCGTTGTTGGCGCTGCGGGTGCTCGCGCCGACGTCGAAGGCCGAGTAGCGCAGGCGGGTGGCCACGCCGTACGGGTTTTGCGGGTGGCTTGCAGCCAGCAGCGCCAGGTTGCCGTAGTTGATGAAGCCTTGCGGGTTGGCAGCATTGGCAGGGAACGCTACGGTCGGTGTGACGTTCGCCGGGATCATCATGAACGACGTGTCGCGCTTCGAGTAACCGAGTTCGGCGTATGCCTGGGCATCGTCGTTGATCTGCCAGGTACCACGGGTGTACAGGTTGATCGATTCGATTTCCGGTTGCATGTCGCGGAACTGGTCGTTATGCCACAGGCAACCGCCGCCCGAACCGGTCTGGTCCGTGGTAGCGGACAGCGTCGAGCAACCCGGCAGCGACACGTAGTTGTTGGTCAATGGATTGCGGATCGAACCGGTCGGGCTGGGGCTGGCGGTGTTGGCGCCGGCGATGTAGCCAGCGGCGAACTGGGTGCCGACCGGGTAGCCGTAAGGACGCAGGTCCGACTTGCCGATGTAGCCGCGGTCCTTGCGGTCGCTGTTTTTCAGGCTGTCAGCCTGGAAGTATTCGGCGTTGAACACGACGTTGAACTTGTCTTCGTCGAGGTTGCCCTTGCCCCAGGTGACCGAAGCCTTGTTCTGCTTGGCATCGCTGTAGCGCGAGAAGCCGGTGTCGGCCTTCATTTGCAGACCGGTGAAGTCCTTGCGCAGGATGATGTTGACCACGCCGGCGATCGCATCGGCGCCGTAGGTGGACGATGCACCGTCCTTGAGGATTTCGATCCGCTCGACGATTTGCATCGGGATGGTCGAGATGTCGGTAAAGCTCTTCTGGCCGTCATCGGCGCGGGCGAACGGCGCCATGCGGCGGCCGTTGAGCAGCACCAGGGTGGAGGTTGCACCCAGGCCGCGCAGCGAGATCGCGGTGGAGCCCGCGGCGAAACCGTTGCCGAAGCCGGTAGGCAGCGAGCCGGCGCCGTCGGCGGTCAGGGTTTGCAGGTATTCCGATACGGTGCCCTTGCCAGATTTCATCAGGTCTTCGCTGGTGATCACTTGCACCGGCGATGCGGTTTCGGCAGTTGCGCGCTTGATGCTCGAACCGGTGATTTCCACGCGCTGGATAGGCGCAGCAGCTTGCGCATCATTATTTTGCGCCATTGCTGGCGTTGCCAGCAAAGTTGCGGCAGCGACGCTGCCTGAGAACATCAGGCGAACCGAACGGGACAATACTCTTTCCATCATCATGCTGAAATCTCTCCACTGGACTGGCTTTTTACTGGTTGAACTGCCTGGGATGGGCGCGTGGCCGCACGCCTGCGTTCGCTGTTAGGGAGGGATCTGGCCTCCTTGCTTTTTATAAAAACATTTCATCGGTATCATGTCAATGTGACCAGTTCCGCCCGGACAGCTGCTTGATTGAAGCAAAACCTCACTTGCCTACTCTGCTAAAAGGCAGGGCAGGATGCATGTATGGAAGAGATCATCGCGCTACATGCGGATAACGTCGTCAAAGATGGCAGTAAATTCAAATTCCAAATATCAAAAAATCAACGGTGTAAAATATGGAAGAAGGCGGTACAACCCTGTAAATTAAACTGTAATAATTGTGCTCCATGTGACTTTTTGACGACAAAAGCGGATTTTCGGCGGCGAATGTTCGTTTGCCTTGCAGAAAAACGTGACGAGATTGCGCGGGGATAGGCACGCGGTTTTTACGTTAAGATATCCATATGCCGAACTTTATCCACCTGCTGCAAGAATATGGCGTGCTGATCGTGTTTGCGATCGTACTGATCGAACAAATCGGCCTGCCGATTCCCGCCTATCCCATCCTGATCGTCGCGGGCGCCTTGTCCGTCGATGGCGACTTCAGCTGGCCCGCTGTGCTGGCGGTGGCCGTGTGCGCGTGCCTGCTCAGCGACGGCTTCTGGTTCCGCATGGGACGCGTGTACGGCAAGCGCATCCTCAAGCTGCTGTGCCGCATTTCGCTGTCGCCCGATTATTGCGTGAGCCAGACCGAGGACAGCTTTACGCGCTGGGGCCCGCGCATGCTGATCGTCTCCAAGTTCATTCCCGGTTTTAACACCATTGCCGCGCCGCTGTCGGGAGCGATGGGCGTGCACAGCCGCACCTTTGTCGGCTACAGCATGCTGGGCGCAACCTTGTGGGCCGGTACCGGCATTGCCATCGGCGGCTTCTTCCATGCCAGCATCGATTCCGTGCTGACCGCCCTGAGTACCATGGGCAGTACCGCGCTGGCCGTGCTGTCGATACTGTTGGCATTGTTCATCGGCTACAAGTACTTCGAACGCAAGCGCTTCCGCCAGTCGGTGCAGATCGACCGCGTCACCATCGACGAAATCAAGCAGTTGCTCGAGCAGGGCACGGCGCCGGTGCTGGTCGATGCCCGCAGCGTGACGGCGCAACTGCTGGAGCCGGCCGTGCCGGGCGCCTTGCTGTTCAATGGCGGCCAGCCGGCGCCGGACCTGATCGCAGTGGACCGCGACCGCCACGTCATCGTGTATTGCAGCTGCCCCAACGACGTCACCGCCGCCCAGGTGGCCAAGGAGCTCAAGCAGCATGGCTTCACCATGGCCCGTCCTCTGCATGGCGGGCTCGATGCCTGGAATGCCGCCTTTGGCGTGCGGCCCGTGGTCGATGGCGAGACCACTACGGCATCGGCATAGGGTAGTCATACTACGAGGAAAAAACAGTGCAAGTACAGGAAATGCACAGTTGCTTGTACTAAAACTACAAACCGCTTGCCAGTCTTGGTAAAAATACCTTAAGCTTAGGCTTCAACTATTTTTCATCGACCATGACAGCTACTCCATCGCCATCCTCCCCGATCAACGACTTCCCAGGCGGACCGCGTCTGCTGGCGGATGTCGGCGGCACCAATGCGCGCTTCGCGCTGGAAACCGCGCCGGGCAAGATCGTGGCGATCGACGTGTTGCCATGTGCCGACTACCCGACCCTGGCAGCCGCCCTGTTGTCCTACCTGGGTTCGCCCGTGGTAGCCGAGGCTGGTGGGGCAGGCGCTGGTGGCATCCGCCACGGCGCCATCGCGATTGCCAACCCGGTCACCGGCGACATGGTGCGCATGACCAACCACCACTGGGCGTTTTCGATCGAAGCACTGCGCCGCGAAGTCGACTTCGACACTTTGCTGGTAGTAAATGACTTCACCGCGCTGGCCAGCGCGCTGCCGTTCCTGTCGGCCGAACAGAAGCGCCAGGTGGGCGGCGGGACTGCCGTGCCGGGCACGCCGCTGGGCCTGATCGGCGCTGGTACCGGTCTCGGGGTGTCGGGCCTGATTCCCGGCAAGGATGGCTGGACCGCCCTGTTGAGCGAAGGTGGTCACGTCACCTTCGCCCCTGCCAATCCTGTCGAAGTGGCGATCCTGCAATATGCCTGGACCGAATTCGAGCATGTTTCGGCGGAGCGCCTGATGTCGGGCGCCGGTATCGAACTGATTTACCGCGCCCTGGCAAAACGGCATGGCGTGAAGGCCGAGCCGCTGGTCGCCGCCGACATTTCGCGTCGCGCCCTGTCCGGTGAATGCGCCTTGTGCGACGAAGTGATCGAGGTGTTTTGCTGCATGCTGGGCACCATCGCCAGCAACCTGGTGGTCACGCTGGGCGCGCAGGGCGGTATCTATATCGGCGGCGGCATCGTGCCGAAACTTGGTGACCGCTTCAACCGCTCCGGCTTCCGCAACCGCTTCGAGCACAAGGGCAGGTTCTTCCAATACCTGGCGCAAGTGCCTACCTGGGTGATCACGGCGGAGTATCCGGCCTTCGTTGGTGTATCTGCAATCTTGTCAGAACGACTTGCCTCCGTGTAAGTCACGTTACATTTCGCTGCAGCGAATGCGCGTTTTATGCTTTTATCAGGTACAATTCGCTTAGTTGGATGAAACATCCTGGATAGGTCATGCTTGTTTTCGCTCGAAAACGGCGCCACGATTCTGGTGTTTCATGAAATGCGGTCGCTTTGGCGGTCGCGGCAATTCTCTCTCTCCCGCCAGGCGACTCGCCTCGGCCGGAAAAACAGCTTCAGCGACTACTCCGGCAGGCGGCATCTCGAATGCAGCGCCTACCTCAACGACTCACTGAATGTAATTGATGTCATTCTGTGCATGTGTATGCATGCAGCCATAAGATTGCTATGGATAATGCTGAGGCCAAAAAAGTCCTCGAAACCGCCTTGCTATGCGCCCGTGAGCCGTTGACCATCCACAGTCTGAAAAAGCTGTTTGTCGACGAGGAGCAACCGCCGGGCGAACACGACGCCGTGGTCGGCGCCGAACAGATCAGGGAATTGCTGGAAGAGCTGGGCCGCGACTGGGCCGGCAAGGGCGTGGAAGTGGTCAGCCTAGCGAGTGGCTGGCGGTTCCAGAGCCGTCCCGAGATGAAGCACTATCTCGACCGGCTCAGTCCTGAAAAGCCGCCGCGCTACTCGCGGGCCACGCTCGAAACGCTGGCCATCATCGCTTACCGCCAGCCTGTCACGCGCGGCGATATCGAGGAAATTCGCGGCGTTGCCGTGAACTCGCAGACGATCAAGATGCTGGAAGACCGTGGTTGGGTCGATGTGGTGGGCCACCGCGACGTGGTGGGCCGGCCTTCTTTGCTGGGCACCACGCGCCAGTTTCTCGATGACCTGGGGTTGAATTCCCTGTCCCAGTTACCGCCGTTGCAGCAAATCAGTGAATCGCAGGGTAGTGGTCCCGATATGGCCGCGCTGGAAGCGGCCCTGCAGCAGAACTTTGAAAAAGCCGCGCACGGCGACCGTGTCGCGCAAGCAGACGATGGCACGGAGGTGCCGGTGGCTATAGCAGCCGCGACTAGCCCGGACTCCGGCCAAGAAGTTAATCAAGATCCTGTGCATCGTCCCGATGTCACGGTCGATGAGCACAAGCAAGAAACGAATAATGAACAATCCTAAATCTCCAGAGACAGTCAACGACGCCGCCGAAGTAGCGGTCGCCAAGCCCAAGCGCCGCACCAAGGCCCAGATCGCAGCGGAAAGCAGCGGCGTTGCCGATGCGGCCCCGGTTGCTGCCGTGGCGAGCGATGCCGCGCCGGCCGCCAAGCCGAAGCGCAAGCCCAAGGCCGATGCGCCCGCCGAAGCGGCAGCGCCGGCAGCGCCGGCAGTGGTCAAGGCGGTTGCCGCCGACGCTGCGCCGGCCGCCGTGAAAAAGCCGCGCGCCAAGCCGGCTGCCAAGGTTGCCGCTGAGGCGACTGCTGCTCCTGCCGCCGCAGCCGCACCTGCCGTCGCTGCGCCTGCTGCTACTTCTGCTCCTGCCGCTGCCGTCGCGCCTGCTGCCGCCGCTGCACCAGCTGTTGCTGCGCCTGCCGCCGACCGCACCGCCAGCGTTGCTGCTGACGCGCCGGCCAAGCCGGCCCGTGCACCGCGCGCCCGCAAAGCCGTGGCCGATGCCGCCGTTACTGCCGCCGCCCAGCCAGCCGAGGCACCAGTTGCCGAAGCGGCCGCCAGCGACGCAGCGCCTGCCGATGGTGTACCGCGCATTGACCGTGGCCAGCGTCCGCGCGGTCCGCGCCAGATGCGCGAACAGCGCGCCGTGCGCGAAGCGCTGATGCCGAAGGTGGAGGCGGTGGAAGCTGCTCCTGCTGCGGCAGTGGAAGGCGCTGCGGGTGCCGGGGGTGTCCAGGGCGCGGCGGAAGCACGTCAGCCGAACGAGCGCGGCCAGCGCAACGGTCGCCAGGGTGGCCAGGGTGGCGCCCAAGCCGGTCAGCCACGCAATGGCAAAAACGGCAAGGGCAAGAACGCCAAAGGCCGCGGCCAGCCCGGCGACAAGCCAAGCGACGCCGATGCCGTGTTCTCGTTCGTCACGTCCGACGCCTTCGACAGCGAAGAGGGTGGCCGTGGCCGCCAGCCGCAAAAAGCGGCGCGCCGCGATCTGACCGCCGACGACGATGCACCGAAGCTGCACAAGGTGCTGGCCGAAGCCGGTCTCGGCTCGCGCCGCGACATGGAAGACCTGATCGTGGCCGGCCGCGTGTCGGTCAACGGCGAGCCGGCCCACATCGGCCAGCGCATCCTGCCGACTGACGCAGTCCGCATCAACGGCAAGCTGATCCAGCGCCGCGTGAGCAAGAAGCCGCCGCGCGTGCTGGTGTACCACAAGCCGGCCGGCGAAATTGTCTCGACCGACGATCCGGAAGGTCGTCCATCGGTGTTCTCGCGCCTGCCGACCATGAAGGCCGGCAAGTGGCTGGCCGTCGGCCGCCTCGACTTCAACACCGAAGGCCTGCTGCTGTTTACCACGTCCGGTGACCTGGCCAACCGCCTGATGCACCCGCGCTACGGCATCGACCGCGAATACGCGGTGCGCACCCTGGGCGTGCTGGAAGAAGGCATGCGTCAAAAGCTGCTGGCCGGCGTCGAACTCGAAGACGGCCTGGCGCAGTTCTCGAAGATTGCCGATGGCGGTGGCGAGGGCATCAACAAGTGGTACCGCGTGATCATCGGCGAAGGCCGTAACCGCGAAGTGCGCCGCATGTTCGAAGCGATCGGCCTGACCGTTTCGCGCCTGATCCGTACCCGCTATGGCGCCATGACCCTGCCTAGCAGCCTGAAGCGCGGCCGCTGGGAAGAGCTGGAAGAAAACCAGGTACGCGACATGCTGGCCGTGTACGGCGTCGAGAAAAAAGGCGGTGCCGACGGTGCGGCTGCTGCCGCACCTGCACGCGCCGGCAAGGGCCCGCAAGCCAAGCCGGCCCAGAACAAGGGGCCGGAAAAGCGTCCGCAACGTGGCCGTGCCGACTACGACGACCGCGCGCAGTTTGACGACCGCGACGACGAGGACGACCTCGACGAACCGAACTTCAACCGCGCCGATGTCAGCAACGACAACGCGCTGCCATTCGCCAAGCCGCCACGCGGCCAGGGTCGTGGCCAGGGTGGTCAGGGCGGCTTCGGTGGCGGCCAGGGTCGTCCGAACGGCGGTGGCCAGGGGCGTGGCGCAGGCGGCGGCCAGGGTGGCCGCGCAGGCGGCGGCAATGGCCGTGCCGGTGGTGCCCAGGGTTCTGGCCGTCCCGGTGGCCGTCCGCAGGGCATCGGTGCGTACGCTGGCGGTCGTCCGCTTGGCGATGCGGCGCCGGCGCGTGCCAGCGGCCCGCGTCCGCAAGGGCAGGGTGGCCAGGGTGGTCAGGGCCGTGGCCAGCAGGCCAAGCCGGCCGGCAAGGGTCCGCGCCAGCCCGATCCGCTGCAAACCACGTTCGGCTTCGGCAATAGCAGTGGCGTACCGCGTCGTGGCCAGCAGCAGCCGCGCGGCGGCGCCAGCGACCACGGCATGCCGCGTCGCCGCAAGGGCTGATCCCGCGCTCGTTGCGGGGTTGTTTTTACCCGAAAAAGCCCTATTTTGGCGGTTGTAGTGCCACTGTAGGGCTGTTTTCCGCCGCGTGCGGATTGCAGCGCCGACCGAATAAGGTTATAATAACCAGCCTGGTAAAAGTTCTTGTCCGGATAAAACCGCAGGAATCGTTTGCTCTGGTTGGTATTACTGGAAGATGGGCACTTGCCCATTTTTTTTTTGTTGAACGGGTTTGCCACCTGCTTTTTTGAAGGTGTGGAAACAAGCTTTAATCTGGAGAATTTCTTGCAGCTGCCGCAGTTAATTGAAACGACCGTCACCGGTCTGGGCTATGAGCTGGTTGATGTCGAACGGGCCGAGCGCGGAGTGCTGCGCGTGTTTATCGATTTCACCGCGGCCGACGCTGAGGAAAAAGGCCCGATTACCGTGGAAGATTGCGCCACGGTCAGTCACCAGCTGTCGCACGTGCTGACGGTCGAGAACGTGAGTTACGAACGTCTCGAGATTTCGTCGCCAGGGCTCGATCGCCCGGTGCGCAAGCTGGAAGACTTCGTGCGTTTTGCCGGTTGCGAAGCAATTGTCAAACTGCGCACCGCAATGCCGGGTACGAACAACCGTAAATCGTTCCAGGGGATTCTGCAAGAACCCCAGGGCGAGAATTTGTCGTTGGAATTTGAAAGCAATGATGGTCCGGCGCTGTTGGAGTTTACGCTCGCCGATATGGATAAGGCACGCTTGGTGCCGCAGGTGGTTTTTAAGGGACGCAAAGCATGAGTCGCGAAGTTTTGTTATTGGTAGACGCGCTGGCGCGTGAAAAGAACGTCGATAAGGATGTCGTATTTGGCGCCCTCGAATTCGCATTGGCGCAAGCCACGAAGAAACGGTATGAGGGTGAAGTAGACATCCGCGTTTCGATCGACCGCGAATCGGGTGAATTCGAATCGTTCCGCCGCTGGCACGTGGTACCAGATGAAGCCGGCCTGCAACTGCCGGACCAGGAAATCCTGCACTTCGAAGCCAAGGAACAAATCGCCGACATCGAAGTGGACGACCACATCGAAGAGCCGATCGAATCCGTGGAATTCGGCCGCCGTTTTGCCCAAGACACCAAGCAGGTCGTGCTGCAACGCGTGCGCGATGCCGAGCGCGAACAGATCCTGGCCGACTTCCTCGAACGTGGCGACTCGCTCGTGACCGGCACCATCAAGCGCATGGAACGCGGCGATGCAATCGTCGAGTCCGGCAAGATCGAAGCCCGCCTGCCGCGCGACCAGATGATCCCGAAGGAAAATCTGCGTATTGGCGACCGCGTCCGTGCTTACATCCTGCGCGTGGACCGCAATATGCGCGGCCCGCAAGTGATCCTGTCGCGCACCGCGCCGGAATTCATTGCCAAGCTGTTCGAACTGGAAGTGCCGGAAATCGAACAAGGCATGCTGGAAATTAAATCGGCCGCCCGCGATGCCGGCGTCCGCGCAAAAATCGCCGTGTACACGGCCGACAAGCGCATCGACCCGATCGGTACTTGCGTCGGCATGCGCGGTTCGCGCGTGCAGGCTGTGACCGGCGAGCTCGGTGGCGAGCGCGTGGACATCGTGCTGTGGTCCGAAGATCCGGCCCAGTTCGTGATTGGCGCGCTGGCTCCGGCCAATGTCTCGTCGATCATGGTCGATGAAGAAAAGCACGCCATGGACGTGGTCGTGGACGAGGAAAACCTCGCCATCGCCATCGGCCGCTCGGGCCAGAACGTACGCCTGGCGTCCGATCTGACCGGCTGGAAGATCAACATCATGACGGCCGAGGAATCGGCCGACAAGGCAGCCCAGGAAACCGCGGCAGTGCGTGCACTGTTCATGGAAAAACTGGACGTTGACCAGGAAGTCGCCGACATCCTGGTGGAAGAGGGCTTTGCCAGCCTGGAAGAAATCGCTTACGTGCCGATCTCCGAAATGCTGGAAATCGAATCGTTTGACGAAGATACCGTCAACGAACTGCGTACCCGTGCCCGTGACGCCCTGGTGACCGAAGCGATTGCTTCGGAAGAAGGCCTGGAAGGCATGGAAGAGGCACTGGTCGGTCTGGAAGGCATGGACCGTATCACCGCCGGTAAGCTGGGCCTGGCAGGTATCAAGACTGTTGAAGCATTTGCAGGCCTGGCCTACGACGAATTTGGCGCCATTCTGGCCTTCTCGTCCGACCGCGCCCGCGCGCTGATTTCGAATGAATTTGAAGATGTGACCGACGATGAGATGAAACTGGTCGATTCGAAGTACGACGACCGAGCGAAGGGCCTGCAAGCCAAGGCCTGGACCCTGGCAGAATCGGCAAAGGCTTAATTTGAGTATCTTTATCATCTCCGCGACACATAGAAAAGAGGACTGAATGGCGAGTAACAACGTAGCCCAATTTGCCACCGAACTGAAGATGCCTGCAGACTTGCTGCTGACGCAGCTGCGTTCTGCCGGCGTCGAAAAAAGTTCGACGTCAGATCCATTGTCGAAAGATGATAAGGATAAGCTGCTCGATCACCTGCGTCGCACCCACGGCGCTGCAGCCGAAGTGGAAAAGAAAAAAATCACGCTGACGCGCAAGGAAACGACCGAAATCAAGCAGGCCGATGCCAATGGCAAGGCCCGCACGATCCAGGTCGCCGTCAAGAAAACGCGTACTTTCGTACAGCGCGACGAACCGGTCACGACCGCCCCTGCCGCACCTGCGGCACCGGTGATCGATCCGGCCGAAGTCGCTCGTCGCGAAGAAGAAGTGCGCAAGCAAGCCGAACTGATCGCACGCCAGGAAGCCGACCTGCGCGAAAAGCAGGAACGCCTGGCCAAGCTCGACGCCGAGAAGGAAGCGCAAGCGAAAGCCACCGCCGACGCCGAAGCCCGCGCCAGGAAGGAAGCCGATGCCGAGGCCAAGCGCGATGCCGAGCAGGCTGCTGCCAAGGCTGCCGCTTCGGCCCTGAACGCTGCCAACAGCAACGCCCATGCCAGCGCGACTGCAACCGATGCTGCTGCCAGCGCCGCTGCGGCCGCTGCCGCTGCTGCTGCGGACGCGCAAAAGAAAGCTGCTGCCGAAGAAGCCAAGAAGAAAGCCGATGCCGCCGCCAAGGAAGCTGCTGAAAAAGCTGCTGCCACGGACCGTGCACGCAAGGCTGTGGCCGATGAAGTTGCACAGATCAAGGCCATGATGAACGCGCCGCGTCGCGCCATCAAGGCACCGGAGCCAGTACCGGTTCCGGTCAAGCCGAAGGTTGCCGAAGGCACGCTGCACAAGCCAGCGACCACGGCCGCTACCGCTGCCAAGCCGGGCGACAAGCCAGGCGATAAAAAGCCAGGCGACAAGAAATCGATCAAGTCGGCCAATGTGGCCTCGACCTGGTCCGACGACAAGAAGCGCGGCGCCCCAGGCGGCGGCAAAGGCCGTGGCGCCCCATCGGGCCCATCGACCGGCCGCGACAGCTGGCGCGGTGGCAAGGGTGGTCGTCGTCATTCGCAATCGGATGACCGCGAAACCAACTTCCAGGCCCCGACCGAAGCCGTGGTCAAGGACGTGCACGTACCGGAAACCATCACCGTGGCCGAACTGGCCCACAAGATGTCGGTCAAGGCGTCCGAGGTCATCAAGCAACTGATGAAACTGGGCCAGATGTGCACCATTAACCAGGTGCTGGACCAGGAAACCGCGATGATCGTCGTCGAAGAAATGGGCCACAAAGCCCACGCCGCCGAGGAAGACGATCCGGAAGCGATCCTGGCCGACCAGGGTGAGCACGCTCACTTCGAGTCCAAGCCACGCGCACCGGTCGTGACTGTCATGGGTCACGTCGATCACGGTAAAACCTCGCTGCTGGATTACATCCGTCGCGCCAAGGTGGCATCGGGCGAAGCAGGCGGGATTACTCAGCACATCGGCGCATACCACGTCGATACGCCACGCGGCATGATCACCTTCCTCGATACGCCAGGTCACGAAGCCTTTACGGCCATGCGTGCCCGCGGTGCGAAGGCCACCGACATCGTCATCCTGGTGGTGGCGGCGGACGACGGCGTGATGCCGCAAACCAAGGAAGCTATCGCTCACGCGAAAGCGGCTGGCGTCCCACTGGTGGTGGCGATCAACAAGATCGACAAACCGGGCGGCAACGTTGACCGTGTTACGCAAGAGCTGGTTGCCGAGAGCGTGGTGCCGGAAGAATACGGTGGCGATTCGCCATTCGTGCCGGTATCGGCCAAGACCGGTGAAGGTATCGACAACCTGCTCGAGCAAGTGCTGCTGCAGGCCGAGGTACTGGAACTGAAAGCCCCGATCGATGCGCCGGCCCGTGGCCTGGTCGTCGAAGGCCGCCTGGACAAGGGCAAGGGCCCGGTCGCCACCATCCTGGTGCAGTCCGGCACCCTGCGTCGCGGCGACGTGATCTTGGCCGGTTCCTCGTTCGGCCGCGTGCGCGCCATGCTGGACGAGAACGGCAAGCCGATCACCGAAGCCGGTCCATCGATTCCGGTCGAAATCCAGGGCCTGACCGAAGTGCCGCAAGCCGGTGAAGAAGTCATGGTCATGGCCGACGAGCGCAAGGCGCGTGAAATTGGTCTGTTCCGTCAAGGTAAGTTCCGTGACGTGAAACTGGCCAAGCAGCAAGCCGCGAAGCTGGAAAACATGTTCGACCAGATGGCCGAAGGCGAAGTGAAAAACCTGCCGTTGATCATCAAGACCGACGTGCAGGGTTCGCAAGAAGCGCTGGTGTCGTCGTTGCAGAAACTGTCCACCTCCGAAGTGCGCGTACAAGTTGTGCACGCAGCCGTCGGCGGCATCACGGAATCGGACGTCAACCTGGCAGTGGCCTCGAAGGCCGTCATCATTGGCTTCAACGCCCGTGCCGACGCCCAGGCCCGCAAGCTGGCCGAGTCCAACGGTGTGGACATTCGCTACTACAACATCATTTACGATGCGATCGACGAGATCAAATCGGCGCTGTCGGGCATGCTGGCACCGGAAAAACGCGAAACCGTTACCGGCCAGGTCGAGATTCGCCAGGTTATCCTGGTCTCGAAAGTCGGCGCCGTTGCCGGTTGCCTGGTCACCGATGGTGTGGTCAAGCGTTCGTCGTCGGTGCGCCTGCTGCGCAACAACATCGTGGTGTGGACTGGCGAAATCGACTCGCTCAAGCGCTTCAAGGACGATGCGAAAGAAGTTCGCGCCGGTCTGGAATGCGGCCTGTCGCTGAAGAACTACAACGACATCCAGGTGGGCGACTCCCTGGAAGTGTTCGAAGTGCAGGAAATCGCCCGTACCCTGTAATTACAGGCGACCAATGTAGGACCTGGTGAAGTGGACGGGAGCCAAAAAGCGCTCCCGTCCACTTTGCCGTTTATGGAATATCATCATGGCAAAACATAGTAAAACCATCCCGCAGCGCGGCTTGCGCGTGGCCGATCAAATCCAGAAAGACCTGTCGGAACTGATCGCATTCGAACTCAAGGATCCGCGCGTGGGCATGATCACGCTGGCCGAGGTGCAGATCACCCCCGATTACGCCCACGCCAAGATCTACTTCACCATGCTCAAGGACGATCCCGAGACCGTGAAGAACACCCTGGCCGGCCTGCAGGCCGCGTCGGGCTACCTGCGCAATATGCTGGGCAAGCGCCTGCACATCCACACGCTGCCGGCACTGCACTTCGTGCACGACACGTCGGTGGCGCGCGGCATGGCCATGTCGGCGCTGATCGACCAGGCCAACGCCACCCGCTCGCTCGATGATGATGCCGACGAAGGTGCTAAAGACGGCAAGGAAGAATGAACCAGGCCAAAGTCAAACGCGTGCGCGACCTGGTCGATGGCGTGCTACTGCTCGACAAGCCGGTCGGCTTTTCCAGCAACGATGCGCTGATCAAGGCCAAGCGCGTGCTCAACGCCAAGAAGGCCGGCCACACCGGCACGCTCGACCCGTTTGCCACCGGCCTGCTGCCGCTGTGCTTTGGCGAAGCCACCAAGTTCTCGCAGGATTTATTGGAAGCCGATAAGACCTACGAGACCGTGGTGCACCTGGGCCAGACCACCGATACCGGCGACACCGAAGGCGAAGTCATCGATACCCGCGACGTCAACGTCACGCTCGAGCAGATCCACGCTGTGCTGGCGCAGTTCCGCGGCCCGATCGCGCAAGTGCCGCCCATGTATTCCGCCTTGAAGCGCGATGGCAAGCCGCTGTACGAATACGCGCGCGCCGGCATCACGCTCGAGCGCGAAGCGCGCAACGTCATGATCCACAGGCTGGTATTGGTGGCGTACGAGGCGCCGCTGCTGACGCTATCGGTCACGTGCAGCAAGGGTACCTATATCCGCGTGCTGGGCCAGGACATCGGCGAGGCTTTGGGTTGTGGCGCGCACCTGAACGCCTTGCGCCGCACCCAGGTGGGACCGCTGACCATGGAAAACATGATCACGCTCGACGCCCTGGTCGCCCACCCCGAGCCGCTCAGCCTGCTGGCGCCGGTCGATGCGCTGCTGGCCAGTTTCCCGGCCGTGCAGCTCAACGCCGAGCTGGCCAAGCGCTTCCTCAACGGCCAGCGCCTGGCGCTGGGCAAGGAGCCGGTGACGGTGCCCGCCGAACAGGGCAGGGTACGCGTGTATCTCGACGACAAGTTGCTTGGTACGGCCATCCTGGGTGAATACAGCATCCTGGCACCCGAGCGGCTGATTGCCTTCACCCCTCAACGAGATACATAGAAGCAACTCGTTGAAAATAAACAGATACCGGCGATAGAGTTGCAACGCAACATGCTATACTAGCCGGCTTTCCGTACAGCTTTTTGTACGTACCCCGCAGTTTCTCCGCAAAATATACGACTATGTCCACTACTAAACGCGCAATTCGCAACATTGCAATCATCGCCCACGTTGACCACGGTAAAACCACCCTGGTTGACCAACTGCTCCGCCAGTCCGGCACCTTCCGCGAAAACCAGGCGGTCGATACCCGTGTCATGGACTCGAACGATCTCGAAAAAGAGCGCGGCATCACGATTCTGTCCAAGAATTGCGCAGTCGAGTACGAAGGCACCCACATCAACATCGTTGACACCCCAGGCCACGCCGACTTCGGTGGCGAAGTGGAGCGTGTGCTGTCGATGGTTGACTCGGTTCTGCTGCTGGTCGATGCCCAGGAAGGCCCGATGCCACAGACCCGCTTCGTGACCCGCAAGGCACTGGCCCTGGGCCTCAAGCCTATCGTTGTCGTCAACAAGGCCGACCGTCCGGGCGCGCGCGCCGACTGGGCCATCAACCAGACCTTCGAGCTGTTCGACAAGCTGGGCGCCACCGACGAACAACTGGACTTCCCGATCGTGTACGCTTCGGGCCTGAACGGCTACGCCGGCCTGACCGAAGACGTACGCTCGGGCGACATGAAGCCGCTGTTCGACGCCATCCTGCAACACGTACCCGTGCGTGACGACAACCCGGACGGTCCGCTGCAGATGCAAATCACCTCGCTCGACTACTCGTCGTACGTTGGTAAAATCGGTATCGGCCGTATCAACCGCGGTCGCGTCAAAACCGGCCAGGACGTCATCGTTCTGAACGGTCCTGGCGCTACCCCGATCAAGGGCCGCATCAACCAGGTGCTGAACTTCAAGGGCCTCGAGCGCGTGCTGGTGGACGACGCTGTCGCCGGCGACATCGTGCTGATCAACGGTATCGAAGAAATCGGCATCGGTTCGACCGTCTGCGCACCGGACACCCCGGAAGCGCTGCCGATGCTGACCGTCGACGAGCCTACCCTGACCATGAACTTCATGGTCAACAACTCGCCGCTGGCTGGCCGCGAAGGCAAGTTCGTGACCTCGCGTCAGCTGCGCGACCGCCTGGACAAGGAACTGAAGGCCAACGTCGCGCTGCGCGTGGCGCCGACCGAAGACGACACCACGTTCGAAGTATCTGGCCGTGGCGAACTGCACCTGACCATCCTGATCGAAAACATGCGTCGCGAAGGTTTCGAGCTGGCCGTATCGCGTCCGCGCGTGGTGTTCAAAATGGTCGATGGCGTGCGCCATGAGCCGTACGAGCAGCTGTCGGTTGACGTGGAAGAAGCCAACCAGGGCGGCGTCATGGAAGAGCTGGGCCGTCGTCGTGGCGACCTGCAAAACATGGAATCGGACGGCAAAGGCCGTGTGCGCCTGGAATACCGTATTCCAGCACGTGGCCTGATCGGCTTCCAGGGCGAATTCATGACCCTGACCCGTGGTACCGGCCTGATGAGCCACGTGTTCGATGCGTACGCACCAGTGGACACCTCGAAAGGTGAGCTGGGCGGCCGCCGCAACGGCGTGCTGATCTCGCAGGACGACGGCGCTGCCGTTGCCTACGCCATCTGGAAACTGCAGGATCGCGGCCGCATGTTCGTGGTCCACAACGACCCGGTGTACGAAGGCATGATCATCGGTATTCACTCGCGTGACAACGACCTGGTCGTCAACCCGATCAAGGGCAAGCAGCTGACCAACGTGCGTTCGTCGGGTACCGACGAAGCCGTGCGCCTGGTGCCGCCGATCCAGATGTCGCTGGAATACGCCGTTGAATTCATCGACGACGACGAACTGGTGGAAATCACCCCGAAATCGATCCGCCTGCGCAAGCGCTTCCTGAAAGAGCACGAGCGCAAGAAAGCATCGCGCGAAGCGTAATAGCGTCTGCCAGAACAGAAAGCCGCCTTCGGGCGGCTTTTTTTATTGATGCGGATCACTTCCAGATGAATCAATGCTGGCCTCGGCAAGATTTCCATGATCCGGATTCGTTTGCCTTTTCTGCGGTGCTGGAGTACTTTGGTGCATGGCAACATGACTGGAGGATTTCCGTGAGTGAAGAAAAGAATAACCCCTGGGCCGGGCCGTTGAACTGGCCAGGCAGTCCGTTCAATATGGCCCAGCAAGGGCTCGATTATTGGGTGGACGCTTGCCAGCGGTCGATCCTGTTTCTCGATGTGCTGCGCCAGCGCGGCACCGATACCATCGCCCGCGCCGCCAAGACGGCGCCGCATGTACTGAGTTTCCCGTTCGAAATCATCATGGATGGCCGCACGCTCGAGCGGCCCGTGAATTACGGCCTGTGCTACATCGCGCCGCCGGACGGCGTCGCGCCTGATCCATCGAAGCGGCCGTTCATCGTGTTCGACCCGCGCGCGGGCCACGGACCCGGTATCGGCGGCATGAAGCACGACAGCGAAATTGGCGTCGTGCTCAAGGCTGGCCATCCGTGCTACTTCGTCGGCTTTACGCCGGTGCCGGTGCCCGGCCAGACCATCGAGGACGTGTGCCGCGCGGAAGCGGCGTTCATCGCCCACGTGGCCGAGCGCCACCCGCAAGCCGATGGCAAGCCGGCCCTGATCGGCAACTGCCAGGCCGGCTGGCAGATCATGATGACCGCAGCGTTAAAACCCGACTTGGTCGGTCCGCTGGTCCTGGCCGGCGCACCGCTGTCGTACTGGGCTGGGGTGCGCGGCAAGAACCCGCTGCGCTACCTGGGCGGTGCGCTGGGCGGCACCTGGATGACATCGCTCGCTGGCGACCTAGGCAACGGCATCTTCGATGGCGCCCAGCTGGTGGCCAACTTCGAGAAGATGAATCCATCGAACACGCTGTGGACCAAGAACTACAACGTCTATTCGAAAATCGATACCGAGGCGCCGCGCTTCCTCGAATTTGAAAAGTGGTGGGGCAACCCGGTGCTGCTCAATGCCGGCGAGATGCAGTACATCGCCGACTCTTTGTTCGTCGGCAACCACCTCAGTGAAGCGGCGCTGCTCGACAGCGACGGCCACCGCATCGACCTGCGCAACATCAAGTCGCCGATCGTGGTGTTCTGCTCGTGGGGCGACGACATCACGCCGCCGCAGCAGGCGCTGGGCTGGGTGCTGGACCTGTACGAGAATGACGAAGCACTGGTCGCCGGCGGCCAGACCATCATCTACTCGATGCACCAGAGTATCGGCCACCTCGGCATCTTTGTTTCCGCCTCGGTCGCCAACAAGGAGCACGAGGAATTTACTGCCGCGATGGACATGATCGACATCATGCCGCCGGGCCTGTACGAAGCCGTGTTCCTCGAAAAAGACGAGGAGATGTTGCAGGAAGAACTCGCGGCTGGCGACATGATGGGCGGCGACTACGTGATGCGCTTCGAGCGCCGCACACTCGACTCCTTGCGCGCGCTGGGCGGCAACGATGCCGAAGACGAACGCCGCTTTGCCACCGTGGCACGCGTGTCGGAAATCAACCAGGGCCTGTACCGCACCTTTGTCAGCCCGGTGGTCAAGAGCCTGGTGACCGAGCACAGCGCCAAACAATTGCGCGAAGCGCACCCGATGCGCTTGCGCTACACGGCGTTCTCGAACAAGAACAAGCTGCTTGACGGCATCCCGGCGCTGGCTGAAAAAGTGCGGGCGCAGCGGCGCCCGGTCGCCAAGGACAACATCTTCCTGCAGCTGCAGGATGCGATGTCGAAGCAGATCGTCGCGTCGCTCGACCTGTTCCGCGACGTGCGCGACCAGGCCACCGAGAAATTTTTCCTCGATGTATACGGCTCGCCCGTGCTGCAGGCGATGGTGGGCTTGCGTGCCGAGAACGGCGCGCCGCGCCGCATCGGCCGCGACCTGGCGCGCGAAGCGGCACTTGACGCCTACCGCACGGCTGCCGCCGGCAAGACCGCCGAAGGCGGCACGACCGAAGCGATCATTCGTGGGTTGCTGTATATCTACCGCAGCCCGGAGATGAGCGCGGCCGACGAACGCGCGTTTGCCACCATCCGCCAGTTGCGTTTGCGTACTGCCGATGACCAGGAATTGAGCGTCACCCGCTTCAAGACCATCTTGCGCGAGCAGTACCTGATGTTGCAAGTGGCCGAGGAAGCAGCGATGCGCGACTTGCCCTTGCTGCTGCCGGACGATCCCGACGCGCGCGCAACGGCCCTGGGCATCGTGCGCCAGGTGGTGGGCGCCACCGGCACCGTCACCGGCGACGCCGCCCAGCGCCTCGAACGCGTGGCAGCGATGTTCGGGCCAAAGCTGGCCGTGGTGCGCAAGAAGAATCAGGCCAACGACGCGGCGTAGCCGTGTTGCCGGGGCGTCTCACAGTACCTTGCGCATGAACACACTGAGCGGATCGTCGCGGTAGTCACCGTACGGTCCGCACTGCTCGAAACCATGCCGTGCGTACAGCGCAATCGCCTCCGGCTGAGAAGGCCCGGTCTCCAGCACCATCAACGGACAACCGGTCGCGCGCGTGGCCTGTTCCAGCGCCGCCATCAAGCCCTTGGCCGCCCCGAGTCCGCGCGCTTCCGGCTTCACGTACATGCGCTTGATCTCGCCATACCCGTTCGATAACACCACCGCCGCGCAGCCCACCAGTGCACCGGCAGCATCGCGGGCGACCGCAAATTTCACTTCCGGCTGCATCAGCGATTTGAGGTCCAGCGCATACACGCTCTCGGGCGGATACAAGGTCAGCTGGTAAGCGTCGAGGTCGGCGATCAGGGCGATGATCTCGGGCTGGTTTGGTGTTTCAAAAGCGATCTGGAGCATGGGCTGGCGCGGGTGGGTGGTAATGGGCTACGAGTATAGCGCGCCAGCCATTGACTGTTATAAGGTCGGCGTGATGCTGCGGACCACTTTGCCGGCTTCATCGAGCATCTGGATCTCGGCCTTGCCATCGGCGCCAACCAGCAACATCATGCGCACGCGGCCCTGGGCATCCTTCAGTTGCAAGGATGATCCCTTATCGGCGGTGTTGCCGAGCCAGATGCGATTGACGCTGAGCCTTCCTTCTTCGGTCAGCCTGTTCCAGTAGGCTTTCTGCCCGGGGCGGTCCAGCTTGCTTGCTTCCTCGCGGAAGCGCGGATGGTCATCCATCGACGTGACTTTGAAGTTCGGCACATCGTTGATGAGCACAGCGGTGCGCTGCGACTTCTCGTTGTCGGTATTGAGCAGTTGCAGCGCCTGGTCCTGGCGGAAGCGGTCGAACGTCAGCGAGAGTCCCGAGTCGATCTTGCCATTGGCGTCGATACTGCCCTTCTGCAAAAAGCCGCCGTTTTCCGTGCCTTCCTCATTGATGAACAGCATGCCGGCAAACGTGCGGCGGTTGGGGCGTTCAATTTCCTTGCCTTCGTGGAAGGCGCCGGGGAACTGGGCGCGATTCGAAATGATGAGGCGTTTGGTGCCATCGGGCTCGACGATATTGATGCGGCCGACCGTGATCTCGTCAAAATTCGCCTTCCTGCCGGGATCGCTCGAACCGGTGAGCACGAAGACTGCTGCCAGCGCGCTGGCCATGGTGGTGGCGCCGGCCAAAAAGGTTCTCGAGTGCGACATGGTGTCTCCTTTGTAATGATTGGTTTGTTTACTTATCGGAAGTACGGGTGATGCGCCTGGCTGCCGCCCGCAGCCGCCATTCGACGACCAGGATCAGCGGTGCACAGAAAGCGAGCAGGGCGCCCAGGTATTGCAGGATCCGGTTTGCCTCCGAATGGACGTAGCGTTTGTCGGCCAGTTCGAACATGCGCCGTCCGCCTTCCACATTCTCGAAATACACGCTGCCGCGGTCGCGCCACGACTCGACCGTCATGCGCCGGATCCGGTTCGCTTCGAACTCGGCCTGCAAGCGCGCCATTTCTTCGATGGTGATGATCTTGGCCATCATTCTCATTTCCTGGATCCGGCGGTATTGCTCGAAGATGGTCTCGGATTCGCCGGGCGCGATGACGCCCTTCGAAACATACTTGTACTGATTGTTGGGAAAGAAGATGCCGTCGTTTGCCGCCAGCATCATGGCAAACCCCAGTGCCGCAGCGGCGGCTGCACCAAAGACATAGCGCCGCGCATGGTGCACGCGGCGGATGGTCACGCCTTCGCGGAACTGGCTCACTTGCGGAATATGGCGCAGCGACGCCTGCGTATCCTGGTCGAGATCGGCCAGGAAAACTTCGGGCGCCATGCCCAGCGCCTTGATGATGCTGCCGAACATCTCGGCCGACGGCTGCGACTTGTCGTTCTCGAGCTTGGAGAGGTAAGACTGCTCGATGCCGATCAACTCGGCAAACTGCGGTTGGGTGAGGTTCTTGTCGGTTCTGATCTGCTTGAGCCTGGCGCCGAAATTCATGGTTGTCCCTGGTAACGAATGATTGTTGTCTGAGGCATATTCTTCGGGATTCATGCTGGAATGAGAAGGTGAATATGCGGGAATAACGATGAATTTTGTTATTTTTGCCAACTGTGCGGGAAATACGACCGGGGCGGCGGGGGGGCGTTTGGCGGTATAATGACGACCCCCATACCCCACCAGCAGTTGCCGCCATGACCATTCCCGCTCCGTACACGACCGACATTGCCGCCGACACCGCCCCCGTGCCGGGCCGCCGCCTGTCCGTGGCGCCGATGATGGATTGGACCGACCGCCACTGCCGCGTGTTCCACCGCCATATCAGCCAGCACACCTGGCTGTACACCGAGATGGTCACCACCGGCGCGCTGGTGTATGGCGATGTCGAACGTCACCTGCGCTTTAACGACGAAGAACACCCGGTCGCGCTGCAGCTGGGCGGCAGCGACCCGGCCGACCTGGCCACCAGCGCCAGGCTGGGCGAGCAGTGGGGCTACGACGAGATCAACCTCAATTGCGGTTGCCCGTCCGAGCGGGTGCAAAAGGGTGCGTTCGGCGCTTGCCTGATGGCGGAGCCGCAACTGGTGGCCGATTGCGTGAAAGCCATGCGCGACGCGGTCGCTATCGACGTCACCGTCAAGCACCGCATCGGCATCGATAAAACCGAAAGTTACGATTTCGTGCGCGATTTCGTCGGTACCGTGGCGGACGCCGGCTGCACCACGTTCATCGTTCACGCGCGTAACGCCATCCTGAAAGGCTTGTCGCCCAAGGAAAACCGCGAAATCCCGCCGCTCAAGTACGACTTCGCCTACCGCCTCAAACGCGACTTCCCGGATTTTGAAATCATCATCAACGGCGGCATCAAGACCGAAGCCGAGATCGACGAGCACCTGCGCCATGTCGATGGCGTGATGCTGGGCCGCGAGGCGTATCACAACCCGTTCTTGATGGCCACGTTCGACCAGCGCTACTACGGCGCCACTACCGAGCCGAAATCGCGCGCCGAGGTGCTCGAGGCGATGATTCCCTACATCGAGGCGCAGCTGGCGCAGTATGGCCCGCTCGGCCTGAAGATGAATTCGATTACGCGCCACATGCTGGGACTGATGCAGGGGTTACCGGGCGCCAAGTCGTTCCGCCAGACCCTGTCGGACTCGAAACAGTTGGCCGCCGGCGACGCCACCCTGGTGCGCCAGGCCGCAGCCCGCCTGGGTTATGCCTGATTCCTGCCTGATTTTAGCCTGATTTTTGCCGCCATCCCCTGACACTCCCGCACCACCACCGGCGCCTCCCGGCGCCGCGTTTTCAATGATACTTTCATCCAACTATTTGGGTGACTAGCAAGCATAATTTTCAAGTGTTGGAATTTCCACTCAGAAATTATGTTTCCAGTGCATCTAGATATTTTTTACTTGCCCTGTGGAAAAATTTGCCTCTATAATCCACTCCATACACCTCTATCCACCGTCTTTCGTGTGTGTATTGCGACGCAAAAACGACAACGCGACGCTGGTGGGGCGCCAAATTTTGCATTCGCAGTCATTGTTTGCTAATGTCATGTTTTGTTTCTTAGCTGCAATGTTTGGATTGGCTGTGTCCTACTCCCCGACAGGCCGTTCAAGGCAAATTCTTATCAACAGTGTCACTTACGAAGAGACGAAATGAATTTAGCAAAAATGAAAGTTGGCATGCGCCTGGGCCTCGGATTCGCCCTGGTCCTGATCTTCCTGGTCGCGGTCACCACGGTCGGCATCTTCCGCATGGCACAAATCCAGGATCGCCTCGATCACGTCATCAGCGTCAACAACGTCGTGACCCGCCTGGTGACCGACATGCGCACCAATGTTGCCACCCGCGTCAGCACGCTGCGTATTCTCACCCTGCTGAGCGATCCGGACGACATGGCCAAGGACCTGAGCAATGTCAAAGCCCTGGCAGCGGCCTACGCCGATTCACAAAACAAACTGAGCGCCAAGTTCGCCGTTGAAGCCCTGCCTGAAGAGAAGGCCCTGTTGGCCACCATCAAGGAACAGGAAGCGATTGCCATGCCGGCCATCGCCAAGGCAACTGACCTGTGGGTGAGCGGGCAGGCCGAAGCCGCCACCCGTGTGCTGATCAAGGAAATCCGTCCGGCGCAAGTCAAGTGGATGGCCGCACTGGACCAATTAGGTGCCCTGGAAGACAAGCTGAACGCCGAAATGCAAGTGGAAGCCGCCAAGGGCTTCGCCAGCGGCCGTACCTTCATGATCATCGTGGGCCTGCTGGCCGTGGTGATCTCGGTGGGCGCAGCCGTGGTGATTACCCGTGGCCTGCTGAAACAACTGGGCGCCGAACCGGCCTACACCTCGGCCATCGCCAGCAGCATCGCCAATGGCGACCTGGCAATCGCAATCAACACCAGCACCACCGACAAGAGCAGCCTGCTGTACGAAATGCGTGAAATGCGCGACAGCCTGGTCGATATCGTGGGCCAGGTTCGTTCCGGCACCGAAACTATCGGCACCGCCACCCGCGAAATCGCTGCCGGTAACACCGACCTGTCGGCCCGTACCGAAATGCAGGCCAGCTCGCTGGAAAAAACTGCGACCGCCATGGAAGAGCTGACCTCGACCGTGAAACAGAACGCCGACAATGCCCGCGAAGCCAACCAGTTGGCCTCGGCTGCATCGGATGTGGCGATCAAGGGCGGCAAGGTGGTCTCGGAAGTGGTCGACACCATGAGCTCGATCGACGCGTCGGCCAAGAAGATCGTCGACATCATCGGCGTGATCGACGGCATCGCTTTCCAGACCAACATCCTGGCGCTGAACGCTGCCGTGGAAGCAGCCCGTGCCGGCGAACAAGGCCGTGGTTTCGCGGTGGTGGCGTCCGAAGTGCGTAACCTGGCGCAGCGTTCCGCTGGCGCTGCCAAAGAAATCAAGATGCTCATCGATGACTCGGTGGAAAAAGTCGGCGCGGGCACCAAGCTGGTCGGCCAGGCCGGTGTGACGATGGATGAGGTTGTATCGTCGGTGCGCCGCGTGACCGACATCATGAGCGAGATCGCCAACGCCAGCCAGGAGCAGAGCGCCGGTATCGAACAAGTCAACCTGTCGATCATCGAGATGGACAGCATGACCCAGCAAAACGCCGCGCTGGTGGAAGAATCCGCCGCCGCAGCAAAGAGCTTGCAAGACCAGGCCGACGAGTTGTCCCGCGTCGTCAGCATCTTCAAATTGGTGGAAGGCGAGGAGCGCGCAACTGCTCCGGTATATGCGCCGGCCCCGAAAGTAGCAGTAGCGAAGGCAGCAGTGAAGCCGATCGCCGCCGCAACCCGTGCCCCGGTAAAGAAACTGGCGACCAAGCCAGCACCTGCACCGGCAGCCAAGCCGAAGAAAGTCGTCAACGCAACCAGCACCGCCAGCGCTGACGAGTGGGAAGAGTTTTAACGATTTAAGTATTGCCCGGGCTGCTGTCACGTTGTTGCGTGATGGTGGGAACGCCAAGGCGGGCCGGGAACCCGAACCTTTAATGTTGTTAAGAATAATTGAGAGAAATTAAATGACCAAGTTTTCGACCGTAATCGCCGCCTTCCTGTTGTCCGCCACCTCCGCTGCCGCCATGGCAGCAGAAGTTCCGGCAACCATCGATGCCAAGAACTGCAAGGCTGAATATCCAAAAGCATCGCTGATCAACGAAGAGCAGGGCGACGTCAAGATGGCCTTCCTGGTTGGCGCGGACGGTAACGTTGTTGATTCCAAACTGGAAAAATCGAGCGGCTTCAAGAACCTCGACAAAGCCGCCATGAAAGCGCTGTCGGCCTGCAAATTCAAGCCGGGCACCAAGGACGGCGCAGTCGCGCAGACCTGGGCCAAGGTCGACTATAGCTGGAAGCTGTAACACCTGAACCGCCACACTATCTATAGGGGAAAAAATCATGATGACGAATAAGCGTATGTTGGGTCTGGTAGCAGCGGTTCTCGTATCGAGCGCACCAGCCGTGTTTGCCGCCGAAGTGCCAGCCAGCTTCGACTCCAAGAACTGCAAGGCCGAATATCCTAAAGCGTCGCTGATGAATGAAGAGCAGGGCACGGTGTCGATGTCGTTCCTGGTCAAGACGGACGGCTCGGTGGCTGATTCCAAGCTCGAAAAGACCAGCGGCTTCAAGAACCTGGACAAGGCGGCCATCAAGGCGCTCTCGGCCTGCAAGTTCAAACCGGGCACCAAGGATGGCGCCCCAGCCGAAACCTGGACCAAGGTCGATTACGCCTGGAAACTCGACTGACCGGATAGTTGTTGCGTAAAAAAGGAGCCGCTTGCGGCTCCTTTTTCATTTCCACGGCACGCACCGTGTAACAAGCTGTAATGGCGCTGCGTTCGCGCTACACTTCCTTTTATAGTGTGATTCTGAACAAGGAGAATTGGCGATGAAATCGATCTTTGCAGTGGTCGGCGTGGTGGCGGCGCTGACGGGATGCGCTACCCAGCAACCTTATTATGCCAGCACCCGCGTGGTGCAGGACCCTTACCAGTGGCGCACGGTCTCGGTCATGCCGTCCGACCGCGTGCCGGGGCAGACCTCCGCGCCCGTGTACACCACCGAAGAGCTGCCACCGCAGCCGAGCTCGCGCGTGGTCTATACCGAGCAGCCGGTCACCACCACCACGTACATCACCCAGCCGTCCACGGTGATCTACCAGCCGGCCCCCGTGTATTACCAGCCGGCGCCGTCGTATTACTATCCGCCGGTATCGATCGGCCTGAACTTCGGCTTTGGCCGTTACTGGGGCGGCGGCGGCCGTGGTTACTACGGCGGCCATCGCGGCGGCTGGCGTCGTTAAGCGTCGGTACAATTAAAAAATCCCGCAGTGCCATGCAGGCGCTGCGGGATTTTTTGCTTCAGGAGTTGGCGGTTCGGTTCTAGCGCAAATGGTAAACCGAAACCGACTGATTCATGAGCGCGTTCTCCGTGACCAGCACGAAGGTCGAGGCGACTGCCAACGAGATAAGCAATGTTCCGACTGCGTGGGGGAAAAAGCGTGCCATGACCGGCTCCTGTTCAAAGTAGTTTCCGACAGAGTTATCGGATGACTAAAGGATAAGCCAGCTGTTGCGTAGGAGGGATCAGCCAAACGTCCGACGTTCTGTAGGACAACAGCTTGAGTCTATCTTTTAGTCAACTTTCGAGGTGCTGTCAGCGGTTTTTCCAGACCGTGACCGGCGAGGCCGGCGCAGTATCGAGCTTGTCGCACAGTTCCAGCCACTGGGTCAGGCGGTCTGGCTGCTTGAGCGTGATGCCCATGCCGTCAATGATGCCGACCTGGTCCAGGTAACGCGCATCGATCTTGGCCTTGGAGACAGTGGGCGCGGCCATGACCATGCGGTCGTAGGCCTTGCGCGCCTTGTGCTCCCACTTGTGCAAACCGCCTTCATCGAAACGGTTGGATTCGAAATACACGGTCAGCGATCCGTCCGGATTGCCGAAGCCGACAATGCCGGAACCGCTGCGGATAGCCGCGTTGGTCGATGGCTCGAACAGGGAGGAAGGCACGAACACGCCGGCGCGGCCGTCCGTGTCGGGACGTCCTATAGGCGTATCTTTGCTGTAGGCGGAAACTTCAGTGATGGATTTTTCTTCGGACATGATGGGTGGGAGTGTTACGTCGCGTTCTTTCGGCGACACAGCTTCATTGTAGCGCTATTCTAGTGCTCCATGGAAATAGACTTGCATGAATTTTGGTAACTGGACCGGTGATGCTGCATAACCACAGTCGGGCAATGGTTCTCCTGATGTTTCCCCAAGGCTAGTAGAATCGGTGAGCGATCAACTGCCACCGGCCTGCCTGGCCAGGCGACTATAAAACCTGGGGAACACTATGTCTTTTCACGAACTCAGAGTCAGCACGCGCCTGGCGATTGGCTTTGGCCTTTTGCTGCTGGTATCGATTGCCATAGCAGCGCTGGGTGTCAGCAAGCTGGCCTCGCTGAACGAGTCGCTGGTCGTGACGGTGGACTACAACGCGCAGGAGATTAATATCATTGCCATGGCGTCGGGCGAGGCGCAAAAGGCTTCTGCCGCCATGCGCAATCTGATCGTGCTCAGCGACCTGCCCCGGATGACGAAACAGAAGCAGGCCTTCGATGACAGTCTGGCAAACTACGACAAGGCGGTCGCCGACCTGGAAAAATTGTTTGCCCGCGATCCCAACACCAGTGCTGAGGAAAAAGCTTTTCTGGTCAAGATAGATGACGTCAAAAAGTTCGCGCTGCCATCGATCCGCAAAGCTGCCGAGCTGGGATTGAAAAATGACCCGGGCGCGCCGGACGTGCTGATGGGAGAGACCGGGCCTGCGCTCGACAAGTGGAACAACACTCTGATTGAATTCCGCGACTACGAGATAAAAACCAGCAATGAAACCGCTGCCCAAGCGCATGCGGATTACGAGAAGAGCCGGATAATGATCATCGCCGTGTCGCTGGCCGGGGTGTTGCTGTCGATCGGCGCCAGTGTCATCATCACGCGCAGTATCCTGAAGCAGCTCGGCGGCGAGCCCGCGTACGCGATGCGGGTGGCCCAGGCTATCGCCGGCGGCAACCTCGACACCGATATCGCGCTGCAGCCGGGCGACAGCCGCAGCCTGATGTACTCGATGTACCAGATGCGCGACCAGCTGGCAGAGATCGTCGGCCAGGTCCGCAGCGGTACCGACACCATCGCCACTGCCTCGGCCCAGATCGCCGCAGGCAATCTCGATCTGTCTTCGCGTACGGAAGAGCAGGCGAGCTCGCTCGAAGAAACCGCTTCGTCGATGGAAGAACTGACCGGCACGGTCAAGCAGAATGCCGACAACGCGCGCCAGGCCAACCAGCTCGCCGTCTCCGCGTCGGAAGTGGCGGTGCGGGGCGGCGCCGTGGTGTCGCAGGTGGTGGAGACCATGGCCTCGATTAACCAATCGTCCAGGAAGATTGTCGACATCATCGGCGTCATCGACGGCATCGCGTTCCAGACCAATATCCTGGCGCTCAATGCCGCTGTCGAAGCGGCCAGGGCCGGCGAGCAGGGGCGGGGATTTGCGGTCGTCGCCACCGAGGTGCGCAACCTGGCGCACCGGTCCGCCGCCGCCGCCAAGGAAATCAAGATCCTGATCGACGACTCTGTCACCAAGGTCGATGCCGGCGGCAAGCTGGTGGACGACGCCGGCGTGACCATGGCCGACATCGTGCAATCGATTACCCGCGTCACCGACATCATGAGCGAGATCGCCTCCGCCAGCCTGGAGCAGACCACCGGCATCGAGCAGGTCAATTCGGCCATCTCGCAAATGGACGAGGTGACCCAGCAAAATGCCGCGCTGGTGGAGCAGGCTGCTGCGGCGGCCAACTCGATGCAGGAGCAGGCGGCCATGCTGTCGCAGGTGGTCAGCGTATTCAAGGTGGGGCAGCAGGCAGCGGCCAGCCAGGGTGCGCCGCGTGCGCCAGCACGGCCGCCCACACCGGCGCCAGTACCGCGCCGCATCGCCACGACAAAGCCGGCCTCTGCGCGCCCGGCAAAAGCCACTGCGAACGCCGATGCGGGCGAGTGGGAGCAGTTCTAGGCGCGCAGCGAGACAACGTCGAGGCGGCAAAAAGCCCGGTCAGCATGCATGCTGAGCCGGGCTTTTGATGTTAGTGGATCACCGTGGCGGCGCCCAGCTACACAAAGCAAAAAGCCCGGTTCGCACTAGGCTGAACCGGGCTTCTTACATAATCTTTTGGGGTGGCTGATGGGGCTCGAACCCACGACAACAGGAATCACAATCCTGGACTCTACCAACTGAGCTACAGCCACCACTGTCTTACTAACTGCGCCTGCTTCGCGGTTTGCTGGGCAGGTGCCGCATTATACAAGCCAGTTTGGAAACCTGCAAATCTAAATGCGAGGTTTTTTGCGCAACCACCGTTTTTTCTAGACGTCGGCCGCTGCCACCGGCGGATCGAGGTCGAGCAGGGCGCGGAAGGCTGCCGACAATGCCGCCGGCCTGGCGGTCGTGAAACCGCGCAAGGTGGCGGGGTGACCTGCCGATGCCGCACGCAGCAGCGCGCCCGTGTCCAGCAGGCGCCCCAGCTGGCGCGCGACGGCGTCGCCGGTGTCGATCAGCACCACGTCGGCGCGGTCATGCGCGGCCAGCACCTGTTCGATGCCGCTGCGCACGAACGGGTAGTGGGTGCAGCCGAGCACCAGGGTGTCGGCGCCCTGGTCCAGCAGCGGAGCGACGTATTGCTCCAGCATGGCGGCAATCTTTGGGGTTTGCAAGTCGCCCAGTTCGATCTGGTCGACCAGGCCCACGGCCGGTTGCAGCAGGAATTGGGCGTGGGTAGTGGCAGTGATGTGCTCGCGTAGCTGCAGGAATTTGTCGCCCTTGAGCGTGCGGGCCGTGGCCAGTACGCCCACTTTGCCGTTGCGGCTGGCGGCGGCGGCGGGTTTCAGGCCCGGTTCCACGCCGACGACCGGTAACTCCGGGTAGCGCGCACGCACAGCCTTGATGGCGGCCACGGTGGCCGTGTTGCAGGCCACGACCAGCGCCTTGGCGCCGTGCTCCAGCAGGAACGCTGTAACGGCCAACGCCCGTTCGACCACGAACTCCTCGGTTTTCTCGCCGTAGGGCGCGTGGCCGGAATCGGCAAAATACAGCAGGTGTTCAGCGGGGAGCTGCGCGCGGATATGGCGCAGCACCGACAGGCCGCCCACACCCGAGTCGAACACGCCGATCGGGCACTCGGCTGGATGTGGGCGCGGGGCGTTCATCAGGCGGTAACGATCGGCACGTTGAGCTGCTCGATCCTGGCCTTCCATTCCGCCGGGCCGGTGTTGTGCACCGAGGTGCCGGCCGCATCGACGGCCACCGTCACCGGCATGTCTTCCACGTCGAACTCGTAGATCGCTTCCATGCCCATGTCGGCAAAGCCCAGCACCTTGGCGCCCTTGATTGCCTTGGAGACCAGGTAGGCGGAACCGCCCACGGCCATCAGGTATGCCGACTGGTGCTTCTTGATCGATTCGATCGCGACCGGGCCGCGCTCGGCCTTGCCGATCATGGCGATCAGGCCGGTTTTCTCGAGCATCATGTCGGTGAACTTGTCCATGCGGGTGGCGGTGGTCGGGCCGGCCGGGCCCACCACTTCGTCACGCACCGGATCGACCGGACCGACGTAGTAGATCACGCGGTTCTTGAAGTCCACCGGCAGTTCTTCGCCCTTGGCCAGCATGTCCTGGATGCGCTTGTGGGCCGCATCGCGGCCGGTCAGCATTTTGCCGTTGAGCAGCAGGGTCTGGCCCGGCTTCCACGAGGCGACTTCTTCTTTCGTCAGCGTATTCAGATCGACGCGCTTCGATTTTTCGGTGTCCGGCGCCCACGATACGTCTGGCCAGGTGGACAGCGGTGGCGGGGTCATGTACGCAGGGCCGGAGCCGTCGAGCACGAAGTGGCCGTGGCGGGTGGCCGCGCAGTTCGGGATCATGGCGACCGGTTTCGACGCCGCGTGGGTCGGGTGCATCATGATTTTCACGTCGAGCACGGTGGTCAGGCCGCCCAGGCCCTGCGCGCCGATGCCCAGCGCGTTGATCTTGTCGCACAGTTCGATGCGCAGTTCTTCGAGCTTGTTCTGCGGGCCGCGCTGTTTCAGTTCGAACATGTCGATGTCTTCCATCAGCACTTCCTTGGCCATCAGCATGGCTTTTTCGGCGGTGCCGCCGATGCCGATGCCGAGCATGCCCGGCGGACACCAGCCGGCGCCCATGGTCGGTACGGTTTTCAGTACCCAGTCCACCAGCGAATCGGACGGGTTCATCATGATCATCTTGGACTTGTTTTCCGAGCCGCCACCCTTGGCGGCGACCTTGACGTCCACGGTATTGCCTTCGACCAACTCCATGTGGACCACGGCCGGCGTGTTGTCCTTGGTGTTCTTGCGGTCGAAGTGCGGGTCGGCCACGATCGAGGCGCGCAGCTTGTTGTCGTCGAAGTTGTATGCGCGGCGCACGCCTTCGTTGACAGCGTCGGTCACCGTGCCGGTAAAGCCTTCGAAGCGCACACCCATGCCGATCTTGAGGAAGACGTTGACGATGCCGGTGTCCTGGCAGATCGGGCGCTTGCCTTCCGCGCACATGCGCGAGTTGGTCAGGATCTGCGCGATGGCGTCCTTGGCGGCCGGGCTCTGTTCGGATTCATACGCGCGCGCCAGGTGCTCGATGTAATCGGCCGGATGGTAATAGCTGATGTACTGGAGGGCGGCGGCAACCGATTCGATCAGGTCTTCTTGCTTTATGATGGTCATGATGTTCTCGCGTGGTGGATGGGAGTGCCGGTGGTGAGCCAGCGGTTACTTGGGATACTTGGTTTCGCTGTAGGTCAGCGTGGTCAGGCGGTCGGTATAGGCAATCGCCATGGCCGACAGCAGGAAGGCGATATGGATCGCGGTCTGGGCGATCAGCACCTTGGGCTCGTAGGCATTGGCGTTGATAAAGGTTTTCAGCAAGTGGATCGACGAGATGCCGATGATGGCCATGGCCAACTTGGTTTTCAGCACCGACGCATTCACGTGCGACAGCCACTCGGGCTGGTCGGGATGGCCGTCGAGGTTCATGCGCGAAACAAAGGTTTCGTAGCCGCCGATGATGACCATCACCAGCAGGTTGGAAATCATGACCACGTCGATCAGGCCCAGCACCACCAGCATGATGGTGGTTTCGTTGAGGCGGGTAGGAGCCACGGTGTTGGGCACGGCCACGGCCTGGATGATGTGCTGCAGCGCGGCATCATTACCCATGGCGGCGCCGATCAGGTCTTTGAGTTCCACCCAAAAGTGGAAAACGTACACGCACTGGGCCAGGATCAGGCCCACGTACAGCGGCAATTGCAGCCAGCGTGACATGAAAATGAAGGCGGGAATCGGGGCCAGTTTTTTATTCGGCTCGGTCATTGCGCAATACTCCGGAAAATGGTGCAGACTATAAGATGGCGACATTCTACACGCGCAGCCCGCCTGTGGCACCGCGGCGTGAGGCTGTCATGCCATGGCAGAAATATTGATAGAATCATCCGTACTATGCAGTTACGGCATGTAAGGGCGCAGTAAGCGATGGCGTTTATGTTTGTGGCAAACGAATACAACAACGGAGACTAGTATGAGCAGCACTACCACCCAGCAAGGCCCACAGGAAACCCGCGTCTTCAACCCACCAGAGGCCTTCGTGGCCCAGGCCACCGTCTCGGGCATGGACGGCTACAACGCGCTGTGCGCAGAAGCCGAAGCCGACTACGAAGGCTTCTGGGCGCGCCTGGCCAACGAACACCTGTCCTGGCAAACCCCGTTTACCCGCACCCTGAACGAAGACGACGCACCGTTCTACAAATGGTTCGAAGGCGGCAAGCTCAACGTCTCGTACAACTGCCTCGACCGCAATCTGACCAACGGCAACGCCGACAAGACCGCCATCATCTTCGAGGCGGACGACGGCAAGTCAGTCAACGTCAGCTATACAGAGCTGCACGAAAAAGTCTGCAAGTTCGCCAACGGCCTCAAGTCGCGCGGCATCAAGAAGGGCGACCGCGTCATCATCTACATGTCGATGTCGGTGGAAGGCGTGGCCGCCATGCAGGCGTGCGCCCGTATCGGCGCCACCCACTCGGTGGTGTTCGGCGGCTTCTCGGCCAAGTCGCTGCAGGAGCGCATCATCGACGCCGGCGCCGTGGCCGTCATCACCGCCGACGAACAGCTGCGCGGCGGCAAGCAGTTGCCATTGAAGGCCATCGTTGACGAAGCGCTGGCGCTGGGCGGCTGCGACACCATCAAGGACGTCATCGTCTATAAGCGCACTGGCGGCAACGTCGGCTTCACCGAAGGCCGCGACATCTGGCTGCACGACCTGGTGGCCGACCAGTCGGCCGAGTGCGAGCCGGAGTGGGTCGATGCCGAGCATCCGCTGTTCATCCTCTACACGTCCGGCTCCACCGGCACCCCGAAAGGCGTGCAGCACTCGAGTGGCGGCTACCTGCTGTGGGCCGCGCTCACCATGAAATGGTCGTTCGACATCAAGCCGGCCGACGTGTACTGGTGCACTGCCGACATCGGCTGGGTAACGGGCCACAGCTATATCGCCTACGGCCCCACCGCCGTGGGCGCCACGCAAGTGATCTTCGAAGGCGTGCCGACCTACCCGAACGCCGGCCGCTTCTGGGACACCGTCGCCAAGCACAAGGTCAGCATTTTCTACACCGCACCGACTGCGATCCGCTCGCTGATCAAGGCGTCGGACGTGGATCCGAAAGTGCACCCTAAAAACTACGACCTGTCGTCGCTGCGCCTGCTGGGCACCGTGGGCGAGCCGATCAATCCGGAAGCCTGGATGTGGTACTACACGCAAGTGGGCGGCGAGCGCTGCCCGATCGTGGACACCTTCTGGCAAACCGAAACCGGCGGCCACATGATCACCCCGCTGCCGGGCGCCACGCCGATGGTGCCGGGTTCGTGCACCCTGCCGCTGCCGGGCATCATGGCCGCCATCGTCGATGAGGCGGGCGCCGACGTGCCGAACGGGCAGGGCGGTATCCTGGTCGTCAAGCGTCCATGGCCGTCGATGATCCGCACCATCTGGAACAACCCGGACCGCTTTAAAACCAGCTACTTCCCGGAAGAGCTCTGCGGCAAGATGTACCTTGCCGGCGACGGCGCCATCCGCAACAAGGACACCGGCTACTTCACCATCACCGGCCGCATCGACGACGTATTGAACGTGTCCGGTCACCGCATGGGCACGATGGAAATCGAATCGGCGCTGGTGGCCAATCCGCTGGTGGCAGAGGCTGCCGTGGTGGGCCGTCCCGACGACACCACCGGCGAATCGATTTGCGCGTTCGTGGTGCTCAAGCAGGCGCGCCCGACCGGCGACGATGCGAAAAAGCTGGCGCTGGAGCTGCGCAACTGGGTGGGCAAGGAAATCGGACCGATCGCCAAGCCCAAGGAAATCCGCTTTGGCGACAACCTGCCGAAAACCCGCTCCGGCAAGATCATGCGCCGCCTGCTGCGCGTGCTGGCCAAGGGCGAGACCATCACCCAGGACGTCTCCACGCTGGAAAACCCGGCCATCCTGGAGCAGTTGAAAGAAGCGTCGTAACAGCAGTGGGCGGTGGTGGCGGCAGCGCCACCGCCGCCATCTTCGCGATGCCGGCCGACGGAGATGGTTCAGGCGCCGTCCAGCATTTCGGCAACCCGCTCCGACAGCTCATCGATATCGAACGGCTTGGTCATCACGGCCATGCCTTCGGCCAGCTTGCCGTTGCCCAGCACGGCAGCTTCCGCATAACCGGTCAGGAACAGCACGCGCAAGCGCGGCTTGATCCGCATTCCCCGCTCCGCCATTTGGCGCCCGTTCATGCCGCCCGGCAGGCCGATATCGCTGACCAGCAAATCGATCGGCGCGCCCGATTCGAGCACCGCCAGCCCGGCGGCGCTGTCCCCCGCCTGCAAGACCGTGCAACCGAGGTCGGCCAATATATCGGCGATCAGCAGGCGCACGCTCGGCTCGTCATCGACCACCAGCACCGTGGCGCTGCGGACATCGCGCGCCACGGTGGAGGTTTTCTGGCCGGTGTCGCCAGCGTCGGCCACGCCGTCGTGGCGCGGCAGGTAGATGCAGACGGTGGTGCCCACGCCCGGCTCCGAATAGATGCGCACGTGGCCGCCCGACTGCTTGGCAAAGCCATACACCATCGACAAGCCGAGCCCGGTTCCTTCGCCGACCTGCTTGGTGGTGAAGAACGGCTCGAACACGCGCGCGATCACCTCCGGCGCGATGCCGGTGCCGGTATCCTGCACGCTGAGCGACAGGTATTCGCCGGCCGGCAAATCGTCGGCCTCGGCCGCTTCGCCGTCGAGCCAGTGGTTGGCGGTGGCAATGCGGATATGGCCGCCTTCGGGCATGGCGTCGCGCGCGTTGATGCACAGGTTGAGCAGCGAATTTTCCAGTTGCGAGGGATCGACCAGCGCGTGCCACAAATCGTCGGGACCATGCGCCTCCACCTGCACGGCGGGCCCCACGGTGCGCCGCACCAGGTCTTCCATGCCGCGCACCAGGCGGTTGACATCGGTGGGCTTGGGATCGAGCGTTTGCTGGCGCGAGAAGGCCAGCAGCCGGTGGGTAAGCGAGGCCGCGCGCTTGGCCGCGTCGCTGCCTACATCGACGTAGCGCTTGATGTCGCCGTAGCGGCCCTGGCCGATGCGCTGGGCGATCATGTCGAGGCTGCCCTGGATGCCGGCCAGCAGGTTGTTGAAATCATGCGCCAGCCCGCCGGTCAGCTGGCCCACCGCCTCCATCTTTTGCGCCTGGCGCAGCGCGTCCTCGGCCGAAAGCAGCGCCTCGGCCTGTTCTTTCTCGGCAGTGACGTCGCGGCCGACGGCGTAGATGCTTTCGGCATCGGGCCGGATCGACCACGAGATCCAGCGGTAGCTGCCATTCTTGTGGCGGTAGCGGTTGTCGAAGCGCGTGAGCGAGCCGCCCTCGGCCAGCATGCGCGCGGCGTTGGCGGTGCGTTCGACATCGTCAGGGTGGATATGATCGAGCAGGTTGGCGCCCACCAGCTCGTTTTCGTCGAGCCCCAGCACATCGTGCCACGCCGGGTTGACGGTATTGATCAGACCATCGAAGCCGCAGCGCAGCATGATGTCCGCCGACAGCTCCCACAGCCGGTTGCGGTCGCGCGTGCGCTCATCGACCGTGCGCACCAGCGTGGCCTGGGCCGTTTGGACCTCGCGGTCCTTGCGCACCTGCTCGGTAATTTCCTGCCCCTGGTTGAACAGGCCGACAACCGAACCATCCTCGCCAACGATGGGTGCGGCAGAAATATTCCAGAAGGTTTTCTCGAGCCGCTCATGGCGCTTGACCATCAGCTCGACATAATTGTGCGAGAAGCCCAGGCCGGTGGCCATGGCGCGGTGAAAATCGGGCGCCACGGCATCCCACGTGCTGCCCCACACGCTGGCAACCGTCTGGCCCAGCGCAGCGGGATGGCGATCGACCAGCGATTCGGCATAGGCATCGTTATAAAACATGCGCAGCTCGGGCCCCCACAGGATGGTGCCCAGAATTGGCGAGTTGAGGCAGGCCGAAAGGGACGAGCGCAGCGATTGCGGCCAGGCGTGAGGATCGCCCAGCGCCGTGGCGGTCCAGTCATGGGCGCGCATCAAGGCGCCCATGTGGCCGCCGTTATCGAGGAAGGAAAGCGAACTCGTCATGACTGATCAGTAAAACCCCATGTTCTCCGCCGCCCGAGATGGCGTGCGGTAACGTTGTTAGGAATATTGGGTGCAGCGCGCCTGGGCGTTCGCACGCGGACAAGCGGTAGCCAGGGCGGGATCAGGGACCAGGCAGAGGTCGGGGTCGCAGCCGCGCAGGTGTGGGCCGCAAAGCGGCATCGGGCAGAGACGGGGTTATTGTAGCTTATGAATTCGCTATCACTGAAGAAGTTGCCAAATAAAGTTGGTGGTGTGTGGATTCCTTGCTATAATTCGCGGCTTCTCCGAGAGGGGAAAACGTTGCAGGAGAGGTGGATGAGCGGTTGAAGTCGCACGCCTGGAAAGCGTGTATAGGGTCAAACCTATCGGGGGTTCGAATCCCCCTCTCTCCGCCAAGAATTACTAAGCCCTTGATTATTCAAGGGCTTTTTATTTCTACAACGACTAAGGTGTCCCAAGACGGTGTCCCATAACTCTGGGAACTCTATCTTGAAACTGCCTTCACACCTTGCCAAGTCGCGCCACGGCGTCTTCTACTTCCGTCTGACCTTCAAACTTGGTGGCTGCACCAAGGAAAAGCGCATTTCTCTGAGGACAAAAAATTCTCAGGAAGCCAGGTTCAAAGCTATGTGTCTGTCTGGGATAATGGCTGTTCAGAATCACAAGAAAGAACAGACGATGGCAACTGACTACCTCACCACAGCAGCAGGGATTGCCGCCCCTGGCCCGGATAGTAACTTTCTGTTGAACTTCCTAAACCGCGTCAACCGCGAACAGTTAGCAGAGCTGTCAGGCTTTCCATTGGCCGAAGTAGAAGCCCTGTTCACAACAACGGCACCACACACCCGCAAGCTCGATATTGAACTGGGCGGCATCAGCCTTCGTAACATCAACACCGATGACGACGCTAACCGTGCCATTCATATCCTCAAGACGCTCAATCTGTCGCCAGAAGCTCTTGCAGCGCTGATTGCTGGCCCGAATCCCGTTCAATTGCCACAGGCAGCACCCACCCCACCTGTGCAGCAACAAATAGCAGTAGAAGGCGGCACAACCATTCAAGAAATGATCCCAAGGTTTGCTACCCGTAAAAAGGACAAGCTTTCCTCAAAGACTCTCTATGAATATGGCAACTATCACCGGAAGTTTGTGGAGTGGCTTGAACTCAGGAAGAAGAAAAAGCATATTCCTGTTCACAGCATCACTCGTGCTGACGTAGCGGACTTTATTGACGACCTTCTGGCAGACGGCATTGCGCCGCAGACTGTCACCCAGAAATATCTTGCCGCAATCAGTGGCTTGTTTGAGCTTGCTCAGTCTATTGGAGTCTTGCCAGAGGGGCAGATTCTGGTCAGCCGTGGGCACAAGGTCTTTACCAAGCAGGATGCGAAAAAGTCAGCGTCAAGAAGGAGCTACAAGCCGTTTAATGACGATGAGTTAAAGCTGATTTTCAAGCCTGACCTGTTGAGTAAGGCAAAGCAACCGGCTGATTTTTGGTTGCCTATGCTGGCACTTTTTACTGGTGCACGAGTCACTGAGCTTTCTCAAATGGACATTGCTGACATTCAGAAGCACGGTGAAATCTGGGCGTTGTCCATCAATGATGAAGGGGATAAATTGCTCAAGACCCCCGCAGCTACACGCCTGATCCCGATCCATCTGACACTGATTGAATGCGGCTTCTTGGACTATCTGAAAGACGCTGGCAAGTATGGAACAAAGCTGTTCTCATATCTGACGCCTGTCAGTTCGGATCATACGGGAATCGGACAAGTGAGAGGTGGGGCAAGTATCTTGATGAACTGAATATCACTGACCGTCAAAAGGGCTTCCATTCGTTCCGTAGCACTTCTAATGGCTGCTTGAAGCATAACGGCGTGACAGAGGAAAACCGCTGCCAGTTTGTTGGTCACGAACACGATACGGTAAATCCAGCAATCTATTCTGAACCTCACAGGTTGCCTTTTTTGCTGGAGAACGTAGCCAGTAAGCTCGATTATCCATGTATTAACTTTGCCAAGCTGCAATACAAGCAAGGGCAATTTGATAAAGTGCTTGCCAAAGAGTGTGCTGCTACAAACAAACGGCTTCTGCATAATCAAGCCAAGAAGAGCGGATGGCGCGGAAGAAGCGCTAGTTGCAGTAGAAGGGCTGGTGGAGCTGGGAGCGGCTATGAAAAGCCCTCGTTGCGACTGCATTACAGTATCAGGCAGCAACATTTGCTGTACTATTGGAGGCTATACACAGCGCTATGGGCACGAGCATAGGTATGCTGACGACGAACCTAACCATTGTGCCGTCTGGGGAATTTATCTTCTGATGGAGTGCCAGAGCCCGGCTGGAATCAGCCAGTGCTAGAGGGTTATAGATAAAGATTGCTGACAAGCTGGCTTTCCTGGGGAAGTAGTAAGAACAAGCAGGTAGGCGGTAGAATTACGAAAATTGTTAAACATTACTGGCCGATCAAGGCCAGTATTTCTTAGAAAAATTAATTTATGCCAACGCTGCACTGGGTCGGAAAAAACAAGGTGGTTAATCACCACCATGATGTGCCTTTTCGTTTGTTGGATAAGCAGTATAGCTTTACTGCGAATGAAGGAACCCCAGATAATTCCAAGAATAATAAAATAATTCATGGGGATAATTTAGAGTCATTAAAAAGCCTTCTTCCTGAGTTTGAGGGGAAGGTGAACTGTATTTACATTGATCCACCTTATAATACCGGCAATGAAGGCTGGGTTTACAACGACGCTGTAAATGATCCGAAAATAAAGAAGTGGCTTGGTCAGGTGGTGGGCAAAGAGGGTGAGGACTTAAGCAGACATGACAAGTGGCTTTGCATGATGTATCCGCGCCTAAAGCTATTACATCGCTTGTTGGCTGATGACGGTGTAATCCTTATTTCTATAGATGACAATGAAGAGCAATCGCTTCGTTCTTTAATGAATGAGATTTTTGGTCAGCGAAATTTCTTGACAAATTTCATTTGGCGAAAAGTCGACAGTCCAAATGATAACAAAGTTGCTGTTACGCCAGATCATGAGTACATCGTCGGTTACGCGAAAAATATTGCCAAAGTAAAACTTCGTCAAATGTCTGCCCCGGACATTGTTAACGCCTATGGTAGTTTAGATGGTTCAGGTCGGCGTTATCGTGACCGACTATTGAAAAAGAATGGAAAGAATAGTCTTCGGCGTGATCGTCCTACTATGTATTTCCCTCTTCAAGCACCAGACGGCTCAGAGGTGTTTCCGACTCATGAGAACGGCGAGGAAGCATGTTGGGCAATGGGTAAAGACAGTATCGAGCGGAACAAGGCAGCGAATACACTGATTTGGAAAAAGCGGATACGCAATGAGCGAGAAGTATGGGAACCATACACACGTGAATTTGCACCTGAAGTTCCAACAAGACCATACCCAACCATTTGGTCGGATCTTCCGACAATGAGACAGGCGAAAGCGTTCCTGCGTGATGTTTTCAATACAGCCGATTTGTTTGATACTCCGAAGCCAGTAGAGCTGTTGGTACGTCTTCTGGAGATGACTGGGCAGAGTAATGCCATAGTTCTAGATTCCTTCGCTGGCAGCGGAACTACTGCTCATGCAGTTTTGAAACTCAATGCCCTAGATGGTGGAAATCGTCGTTTCATCTTGTGTGAAATGATGGACTACGCAGAAACCATCACTGCTGAACGCATTCGTCGGGTCATCAACGGGTATGGCGAAGGAGATAAGGCTGTAGAGGGAACAGGCGGCTCTTTTGACTTCTACTCGGTCGGTGTGCCATTGTTCAAGGACGATAAAAATCTCAATGAAGAAGTTGGTACTGAAGCCATTAGAGGTTATGTGGCCTACACTGAAAATATTTCTAAAGAGCAACGGTTGGGTGCTGAAAATCCTATAAACCCTTATGCGTTGGGTTTGAAATATACTGCTCTGTGTATTTTTTACTATGAAAAGGATCGGGTGACGACACTTGATATTGATTTTTTGGGGCAACTGAAAATCAAGAACATTTCTAATAGGCCAGATCAGTTCGTGATTTATGCGGATAAGTGTGCTCTGGATAAGGAATTCCTCTACAAACACGGGATTACCTTCAAGCGCATTCCACGTGACATTACACGTTTCTAATAAAAAAAAGAAGATATGGAACTTAAAGATTATCAGGCTGATGTTCTGGCAGACCTCAGCAAATATTTAGAAACCCTGCTTGAGTGTAAGGGTCATCTTCTCAATGCTTTCAGTAAGTATTGGAAGGATCGTGGCGTTCTCAATCAAGCTTACAAGAACAACATCAAGGAAGTTCCTCATGTGTGTGTGAAGGTGCCTACTGCTGGTGGCAAGACCTTCATTGCTGTAAATGCCTTGGATAGAATCTTCACAGCTTTTGCCGAATACAATCCTACACGACCTAAGTTTGTCGTTTGGCTCGTACCGTCCCTGACTATTCTTGATCAGACAGTCAAGAATCTTTCAAATATTGATCATCCGTACCGGCAACGTCTGAACGACCTGTTTAACGGGCGCGTACAAATCTACGAAAAAAATGATGTACTTCTTGGCGCAGGCTTTAATGCTGATACTGTGAAGGAGCAGCTTTCCATTGTCGTTATGTCGTTTGACTCGCTCAAAGCGACGAATAAGGAAAATCGCAAGGCATTCCAGGAGAACGGCTACCTCGCTTCGTTTTTGAACGATGACAGCGACGTAGTGGAGCCGTTGGAGGGAACCGATCCGTCCGCACTCATCAACGTCATGCGTGGCTTGAAGCCTGTTGTGGTGGTCGACGAAAGCCACAACGCTGAAAGCAGCTTGTCTGTAGACATGCTTCGCAATCTCAACCCAAGCTTCATTTTTGACCTGACAGCGACGCCCCGCGACAACAGCAACATTATTAGCTATGTTGATGCGCTGAGGCTGAAGAAGCAGAACATGGTCAAGTTGCCTGTAATCGTTGCTAATCAACGCACGCAGGCAGATGTGATTAATGCAGCGCTGAACATGCGCCGACAGTTGGAAGAGTTCGCCAAGAAGGCAGAGGCGAAGGGCGGTGGATACATTCGTCCAATCGTTCTCTTCCAGGCTGAACCAAAGACAAAAGACGACACTACGACGTTTCAGAAGGTGCGCGAGATTCTGCTCGATCTCAATATTCCACCTGAGCACATTGCAATTAAGACGGCAAATGTGAATGAGTTGAAGGGTGTTGATCTGTTGAGCCGACAGTGTGAAGTGCGGTACATCATAACTGTCAATGCACTCAAAGAAGGCTGGGATTGCCCGTTTGCATATGTGTTGGCGACGCTGGCAAACAAGTCCTCGGTGGTGGATGTCACGCAGATTCTTGGCCGGGTTTTGCGTATGCCTTACACGCGCAAGCATAGCGTAGAACTGCTCAATCTGAGCTATGTCTTCACTTCGTCGAGCCAGTTCCAAAGTACCTTGAGCCAGGTCGTTGCTGGTCTGAACAAAGCAGGATTCTCCAAGCGTGATTACCGTGAAGTGGATCTGACAGCGCTCACCACTGAAGATCCGCCAGCGCATCCTACTGGCACTCAGGAGCAATTTGATCTAACTGGGCAAACTTCTGAGACGACCGATTCTGACGATACTGCTGCTACCTCGGAAGAAGCCAATATTGAGGTAGATAAGAGCAAGCTCAACCAGAATTGGGAAGAGCTGGCTGTCCAGCAAGCGGCAGTTGGTTCTGGCGTAGTGCTGGAGACTGCCGGTACCGCCGCTGGTCAAACGGCTGTTGCTAGTGAAGCCGATAGCACAGGTGTTGAAGAAATTAAGGCTCAAGCGGTGGCTCAAGCTAAGCAGTTTGAACAGCAGGCAGAAGCTGCCACTGGTGATAGCCCTCCTGAAGAACTCAAAGCGCACATGAACGAACACAAAATAAAGCCAGTTTTTGAAGAGTCTGCGCAAGCGATTAAATTACCGCAGTTCTTCGTCAAGCTTCCTTCTGATGGTGGATTCTTTGACACTGGTGATGAGTGGCATAAGCTTGCCAAAGAGAATTTGTTGTCCAACTTTGTGCTTGCAAATTTGGACGCCACAATTAACTTCACGGCTATTGAATCTGATGTCTATGCGGTCGATGCTGAAGATATCGGAAATGGTGAAAGTGCTCTTGCATTTAAAGCAGTGAAGAAAGAACAAAAGGAACGATTTAATAGTATCATCAAGAGTCAACCTGCCTCTGGTCAAGTTACGTCTATTGTTGGCCGGTTGTTTGGTCTGTTAGGGAAAAATTCTTTTTACCCAATTGAAGATAACGATGTAAAGCACTATCTGAAACGTATTGTTGAGGTTATGAGTGCTGAACAACGGGCCGATTGCCTTGAGCGAGACTATGCATACGTTAAGCTTATTAAAGAAAAGATCCAGAGCTTAGCCAACGAATACGCTGCCAAAGAATTTAACAACTGGCTCACCACTCAGAAAATTACGCTCCGTCCAGAGTTTTCTTTCTCTCCTACGATTACGCCTAGCGAAAATGCGCCAGCAATCAGTAAGAGTTTGTATGTTACTGAAGCAGGCATAAACGGCTTAGAGTCTAAGGTTATTCGTGGTGTGGCTGATCTGGAAAACGTAGTTTGGTGGCACAGAAATCTTGAGCGAGGCAAGGGTTTTGTTATTAATGGCTTCCTTAACCACTATCCTGACTTTGTGATACTTACTAAAAACAAGAATGTCATTGTTTTAGAAACGAAAGGTGATGATCGTGATAATTCGGATTCTAAGGATAAGTTAAAGTTGGGCCAAATTTGGCAAGCGCAAGCTAATCAAATTACCCACGAGACTGGATATCGGTATCACTATATGATGGCTTTTGATAATAATCGTATTGATGGGGCTCATTCCGTTGCAGAAATGCGGGCGCTCGTAGAAGCACTGTAATAGCAAGAAAGCACCCGATTGGGCGCTTTTTTATGACTGATACACAGGAAAACAATATGAAGAACTCGTTATATATTGATAGAATAACTATAGGGGAAGGCGGTGATAGGGTAACTATCGGCCTTGAAGATGTTAAAAAGGTGGAGGTTGATCTTGAGAAGGGAAGTGCTCAAGCAACTTTGTCTAATGATACAGTTATTCCTATAACTCCAGCCGAAGCAGTTTTGTTTGTACATTACAACAGCATTTGGCGTCCAATCTAAGACTGTTTCATTTTTGGATTGATCCCGCTTAAATCTTGAATGATCCATTCGTAATGCCAAATTTTTAGGAAGTCAGCCCTGAATTTTTCTTCTTCGTTTGCAGCTTTACGAACCTGTTCTTGGTGAACTAGTTCCAGTGCTGCAAGAAGTTGATTCTTGAATTCGGCGTCAATGAATTTGATGTTTCTATTGCTCATAATTTCCTTTCTTTATTGTTAAAATTAACAAGATCGAGAGGAAAGTCAATAGATATTTAATGTGATGAAGAGGGATGAATGAAGCTGTCTGATTATTCAACTCAAAAAATAGGTGAGTTCATAGCTGGTGATGCTGATGATTGGCCCTATAGAAGTGGTCCAATGCTTGTCGCCTACTTCAATAAGCTAGGTTTCCGGGATGTATATGGTCAGGGCTTTCCAAGTCGTGGTACGTTCGCCAAGGAAAAGATTGCCGAGCTTAACGGTAAACCCAAACTCAAAGACGCGTTTCGTGAGCTACTGGACCCAAGGCTGTGGCTTGAGATCAGCAGTGGCACTGTTGAAGGGTGTGCCGCGCAGGTAAACGAGATTCTGCGTTATGACGGTTTTGAGGTAGTGCGAGACGGTAACTTCTACAAAGTGCGTGAGCTTTCAGGTGCCGTTATTGAGGTTGAGAACAGATTTGCAGAGTCCGAGGAATTGAGCGAACTTCTTATTGAAGAGCAAATTCAAAAGTGCCGCGAAAAGATTGACAGCGCGACTACTCTGGCGCGATTACGAACGCTAGGAGTTTGGTGGAAGCGGTCTGTACAAAGATTGAAGCTGACCTTGATCCCAATGCTTTAGGGAACGATGGTGATTTGATAAAAATTTTCAATCGAGTGCGAAAGTTGTTGAATCTTGATCCTAGCAGGCAGGACATCAACGAGTCTTTAAAGCAAGTTCTTTCGGGTCTTTCTAATGTTATTAATGGCCTAGCAGCAATCCGTAACAAAATGTCTGATGCTCATGGCGTAGCCTACAAGCCAAGTCGGCATCATGCGAAGCTTGCTGTGAATGCTGCAAAAACTCTCGCAGATTTCTTGTTTGACACAATGGCCCATCAAATAGAAAAGGGTAGCTTGAAGAAGAAGTAAGTCTAAGTTAAATTCATATGATTTTAACTATTAAAATAAAAAGCACCTCGGAAGATGCTTTTCTACCGGCTTAATAATCCTCTCTCTCAGGCTCTCCAATGCTTTTCACCAGTGAATTGTACTGGTGTGGGTCTTTCTCATAAATTCTGTCCAGAACATAGTTGGCTAGTTTGGGGATCTCTGGGATCTCTACTGGCTTCATGCTTCGGTCAAAAATTGACTCTAAGTGAGAAAGCTCGTTGTTAAGACGATTGATTAGAGCGACGGCCAAATCATCATCACCAAAGAATTTTTTCATGCGTTCAAAGCTGTCGCTCTGATTGTCATGGTGCGGGTATTTGTAAAAGAGAAATGCCTCAAGGAATTTACGCAAATTGTTACCGAATGAGTAAAATGGCTCATGCGAAACCTTTGCGTATTCGGCATCGCGACATTTATAGATCTGATGGAATAGGTAGTTGAATTCGGTGATGTATTCTTTGAGATAAGAAGGCATCAACGAGATGGCGCTAGCCCCGCCATTCCTTTCGATCAAGAAGTGCTGATTGCCGCCGTGGTTCTTTTCGGCGGGAAGTGACAGCTTTTTGAGGTATTTCAGAAAGTCCAGATTGTGTGTTGAGATGAAAAGCTGTTTGTAGCGATACTTGTTTGAGCCGTCAGCGTTTTTCAATGGCTTGGCGATCAAGCTTTCAATCAAGCTGTACATGAAGAAGATATGATTTCCGTCCAAGCTGGAAATTGGATCATCAATGTAAATTATTAACTCTTTGCCTTTACTCTCAGGATCATCAAGTTTTGCCATGAAATAGCAGAAAGCGATAAGGCTGCACTCGCCTTCACTGAGGTTGTATGCCGATTTGCCGTTGCGGGTAATTTCAAACTTGACGGTTGCCTTGTCTGCTTCTTCGCGAGCTTCCAGCTTAATACCATCATGACCGAAGAAGTTGTTAAGGAGGGCATTAACCCGTTCAGCACCTTTGCGCTCATCCTTCTGTTTAGCTCTCAACGTTTGAACTTCTGCCTCGGCATCACGAATCTCCTTTTCCGCATTGGTTAAGGCCGTGCCAGCCTTCTCAGCGGTAGTGCTAAGAGTAGCAATGTTTTTAACCTCTTTGTCGTAGGAGATGGCCTCAACAAACGCGAATACATCAGCCAGGCGAAGCGCCAACCTAGCGGCGGTCTTGTCCTTTTCAAGTGTGGTTGTCTTTCCGTTGCTCTTGGTGATCAGCGCATTAATGTCGGCAACGTGCTTTTCAATTTCTGTCGCGTCATGCAGAGGACTCTTTAACGATACTGGCTGGAACAGGTTGTTCTTCCGAGTCTCAAGCGCTTTTTTGAGTGTTTCCAGATCCTTCTTGTACACGCCTAATGCTTGGGCCAGGGCTTTGCTGCTGGCTTCAAATGCAGTACGCTCTTCAGCGTAAAACTGAGTGCCTGTGAAAGCGTTGAGTCCTGCAATGGTGGCGATTTCGTCCGTGACCGAACTAATCGCAGCATCCAAGGCTGTTTCCAGGTCGCCAGATTCTTTGCTAAAGTGCTCATCTAATACCTGCCAAATGTCGTGTGGCAGATCCTGGCGGCAGAAGGCGCAGGTATCGCGCTTCTCCCTGTGGTGGCCCATCCCTTGTTTTACCCAGAGCTGCAAGGCGCTGTCTTTGAGCAATTCCTCAATGGCCTTGGTTGGCGTAATTGCCTTAGACAGCAGCGGGGTAGCTGTTGCCGTCAGCGATTCCAACTTGAGGCTGATGGCCAGGGTGCCTGTGACATCTGGCAGAGCTTCTTGCTTGAGCAAGTTAAGTTTGCTGCCCTGTTGCTCGGTAGTGAGAGCAACGAAGTCAGGCTGTCTGGTGGAAGCAATGTCGGTTTTGATATGGCTTATGTTGTAGACGGCGGTACCGTACTGCCGGTTCTTCTTGATTTTTTCACTGGCATGCAAACGTAGCTTTTCTTCTAGGCCACTTGACGCTGTAGTGTGGGCTGTCCTGGTGCGATCACGCTCTTTCTTTTTTCCTTCAAGGTCAAAACGTAAACCTGCCTTACTTTCCACACTACCCAGCTTGGCTTCAATCGCAGCGATGGCGTCGTCAATTTCCTTGTTCTGCTCACCGACGATGGCGAAGGTTTTGATGACGCGTCCGACTTCCTGATTGACCAGGAAGCTCAAGTTGTCAGTCACGAAGTCTCGGTTGTAGACGCGCACGTCGTAGTTGTGCGCAGCTAGACCAGTATGAGTGACAGTGCCTTTATCACCAGTCATGGTGAAGGACGAACCGATATAGTTCAGTGGGAGCTTACGAGTCTCAAGTGAACGAAAGATGCGAGAAAGTGTCGTCTTGCCAGAATAGTTACGTCCGTACAGGATGTTTAGCCGCTTGAAATTCTGGACCGTCTTGCCACTATCCTTGACCGTCTTTTTCCAATCTAAGCCTTGGAAGCTGCCAAAACTCGCTATGTCTATCTGATTGATCACCGACTAGTTCCCCCTATGTTGGCCCGTGGGCTATCTGCAACAAAAAGTTCCTTCAGTCTACAGGGGACGAGGACTATTGGTCTAGTGATAATTATCAAAATGGAATTTTGAGTGCCAAGAGCTTGGGCAATACCGTTACCGGTCGCCTGGGCTGTCGCCGGTCCCCGGACCTCATTGCTTAGAAGAAGGTCGGAGCCTTCTCACTAGCGTGACTGTGTGCAGGGTAAGAAGTAACCATTTCTTTACGATAGAGGATTGCTGTTTTATTGGGTACTGAAAGGTTTTGCTTTTCCCAGTGCGCCGAAGTTATTCAACTGATTAAAGATGGTCAGCTTGGTTGGGTCGGTGCTGGTTTTGCATGCTCAACGCTTTATGAGATTTTTGAGCCCGGCACAGGCAAAGCGATGTCGATGGAGGCGGGTGTCGGGTATGCCATCGGCGCGGCGATCGTTTTCTTGGCAGCCTCAAGTGTAATTGCGGCAGTAGGAACCATGCTGCCGGTCGCCTACCCAATGCCAACTGGTGCTATGTGGCGAATACATTATCAGATTCTCATTAAGTCTGTTGGCTTGACGATTGCTAGCGAAGTGTTGTTCGGGCTTGTTCATTATGGTACTGTTGGAGTCCGAACGTTATAAATCTAGCCTTCGTATCCCAAATTGATCACGCGAAGAGAGCTAAAATGACAACCTTGAAAGCCTGGATAGGCGACCGCCTTGAACCCCCTGAGAAAGCGCGTACAACGCTATCGAATATTGCTGTGTTCGGCGGCGTGGTTGGTGTTGTCCTGACACTGATAGCTGTGATCATCGCCCAAATCTGAATAGGGCCGATTTGCAAACCAAAAGGCGATCCTTCAAGCTCAACGGTTTGAGATGTCGTCGCGATCTTGGACCGCTTCTGGATCCACAACAGCTTCATCATCCGGCGGCGTCCAGTCGACGACGTGTGGCGGTGCGTTTGGCGGCGAACTTGGCTTCAACCTCAGCGGCCGGGATCAGATTGCCGGCATTGGCCGAGTCCAGTCCACTTTGCACCTGGCGACGGAACCAGGCATCATGTTCTGACGCTTCCTGCTGCTGTAGAACAAAGTCACGCATGAAGTCGCGCAGCAGCTGGGCATCATTACGGTCGCGGCTTTTGGCGGCTGTCGTGAATTGCTCTTTCAGGTTTTCATCGACCCGGAAGGTAAACATTGCTTCGTTCATGCTGCTGCTCCTATGGTTACAACGTAATTACATGGTGGCACAAGCATGCGCAACGGCTGTCTCGGTCTGGCAACGTCGCGGGACACCAAAGACGGGCGACCCAGGCGCAGCACGTCGTTGAGCCTGGGTTTTCTCGTTGTCTTACTTCTTCGGTGTGAGCATCAGCAACCGGCCGCTCGCACCGTCTTCCAGCAGCCACAGCGCGCCATCGGGCCCGGTGCGCACGGCGCGGATGCGTTCGCCCATGTCCCAGTGATCCTTCTTGGTGGCGTTCTCGCCATCGAGCGCGATGCGGTCCAGCGACTTGCCCGAGAGACCCGTGATGAACAGGGAATTTTTCCATTTCGGGAACAGGTCCCCATCGTAGTAGGCGAGGCCGCCTGGTGAGATGGCCGGGCTCCACGATACTTTCGGGGCCTCGAAGCCGTCGCCTGGCGCGTGGTCGGGAATGTCCCGGCCGTCATAGTGGCTGCCATTCGATGCCTTCGGCCAGCCATAGTTCAGGCCTGGCTTGATCAGGTTGATCTCGTCGCCATGGCGCGGCCCCATCTCCATTTCCCACAGGCGCCCCTGCTTGTCGAAGGCGATGCCGAGCAGGTTGCGGTGACCGTATGACCAGACGGCTGCGTCGAAGCCCTTGGCCGCGAGCGGGTTGCCGGCGGCTGGCGTGCCGTCGAGGTTCAGGCGCAGCACCTTGCCGAGCGTCGACTTGGGGTCTTGCGCCGGATCGAACAGCTGGCGGTCGCCGCTGGTGAAGAACAGATATTTGCCATCCGGCGAGAAGCCGATACGGCCCGAGTAGTGCCCGCCGGTCGACGCTTCCTGGCCGCGGAAAATCGCCTTGGTATCCTTGAGCGTGGCGCCTGCCTGGTCGAGTGTCGCGGTGGCGAGCACAACCCGGCTGTTGGCACCGGTACCCGCCTCGGAGTAGCTGAAGTAGACCAGCTTGCTGGTTGGGAAATCGGGCGCCGGCACGATGTCCATGAGCGCGCCCTGGCCCTTGCTGCTGACAGCAGGTATGCCCGACACGGTGCGCCTGGTCCCTGCTGCGGGATCGAACAGGATCAGCGTTCCCTCTTTTTGCGTCACCAGTACATTGCCATCGGGCAGGAAAGCCAACGCCCACGGGTTCTTGAAGGTGCCGACCGGCTTGACCTCGAAAGGCAGGCCGCCGGGCGCGGATGCACCGGCCTGCGCGTTCGCGACCACCGGGACAGCAGCGAGCGCGAGCAGGGTGAGCGAGAAAGTGGCGGCGACGCCGAGCTTGTTCAAATTCATGTTTTCCAGATCTCCATCGGTGGAATTGATGCCAGCTTGTGGGGACGAAACGTATGCCGCTTCGCGCCCGTTCAGGTGCGGCTTTGCCAGCACGGTGATATTGGCTTCACCGAACGTTCGGATCGGCCACGCGCCGGGCATGAGCTTTGCGGCCCTGCTGGTCCATAGAAACTTCGGGAAGTGTAGAGCAAAACTCCCACTGCAGACGCGCCACTGGTCGCGGCCGGTGGATGCCGCAAAAGCGCGGTACGCTCTGGCAGAAAATTGGCACAGACGGCGCCCAGGCCCGCGTAACACTTTCGCAAAAGACGCTGGGCACGATGGTGCCCGATAGCGGGGCTTATTTGGCGGCGGTTGTACTCCGACTCGGCCAATCTGTGCCATCATGCATCCCCCGCCCTGAAAGTCACCCCTCATGCCGACTGCCACGCCCCAATTCTCCCTGCGCCGTTACCAGGAGCTCTTCGAACAGGCGCCGGTCAGCATCCAGATCCTGGCACCGGACGGGCGCACGATCCGGGTAAACAAGGCCTGGGAAAACCTGTGGCAAATTCACGAGGGCACGGCCTTGCGCGACTTCGTTTTCAGCGCCGATTACAACGTGCTGACCGATCCGCAACTGGTCGAGAGCGGTATTGCGGTGCTGCTTCGCCGTGCTGTCGAGGGGGAGTCGGTGAAGATCCCGGCGGCCCGCTATGACGTCAGTGCGCTCGGCGGCGAGGGGCCGGCGCGCTGGGTGACCGCGCGCGCGCATCCGATCAAGGATGGCGAAGGCAATATCGTCGAAGTGATGCTGATGCATGAAGACATCACCGAGCGGGTGGAGAGCGAGAATGCGCTGCGCCTGCGCGAAGAGCGGTTCCGCTCGCTCGTGATGGCTACCTCGCAAATCGTGTGGACCAACACGGCCGATGGCCGCGTGCTCGAAGATTCGCCGTCGTGGCGCGCATTCACCGGGCAGACCTACGAGCAGTGGAAGGAATTCGGCTGGCTCGACGCCCTGCATCCCGATGACCGCGCGCCCACCGAGGCGCTCTGGCACACCTGCGTGGCGGCGCGCTCCGTGTTTGAAACCAGTTACCGGATACGGCGCACGGACGGCAGCTACCGCTGGACCGCCGTCAAGGGCGTGCCCATCCTGGCGGCCGACGGCTCGGTACGCGAATGGATCGGGGCCAACACCGATATCCACGACATGGTCATGGCGGAACTGGCGCTGGCACAGCGGCTCGATCGCGAGCAGCACACCAGCGCTCTGCTCGGCAAGGTTGCGCAGGCGGCGCGCACCTTGCACAAGATACTTTCGACCGATGAGATCGCAAAGACGCTGGTGACGGAAGTGCGCGCAACCCTGGGGGCGCACCAGGCCATCGTCTCGCTGGCCGATGCCGGCACCGGCGTGGTGACGGTCAATGCCGTGTCGCAATCGGAGCACTACGCACCCGCCGCGCCTGTGCCTGCATCGGGCCGGCTGGCGGTACCCCTGATCGACCGTGCCGGCAAACCTCTCGGCCTGATCGAAGCGGTGGACAAGATCGATGGCGATTTCACGGTCGAGGACGAAGCCATCCTGATGCAGCTGGCGTCGATCGCTGCCACCGGGTTCGAGAACGCCAGGCTCTACGGTTCATTGCAGGAGCAGGATCGTCGCAAGGACGAATTCCTCGCCATGCTGGCCCACGAGCTGCGCAACCCGCTGGCGCCGATCACGTCCGCAGCGCACCTGTTGCAATTGAAGCCATCCGATGAAGCGCTGGTGCGCAGGTCGGGCCAGATGATCGGCCGGCAGGTGCGCCACCTGACCGCGCTGGTGGACAGCCTGCTCGACGTCTCGCGCGTGACCCACGGACTGATCGAGCTCGAAACGGCAGTGATCGACCCGATGGGGATTGTTGCTGCAGCCATGGAACAGTCGCAACCGCTGGTCGCGGCGCACCAGCACGTGTTGACGACGAGCGGTAACGCCGGTGGCGCGGCCATCGTCGGCGACCCGGTACGGCTGACGCAGGTGCTGGTCAACTTGCTCAACAACGCTGCGAAATATACGCCGCCCGGCGGCCGCATCGACGTCGACATCGCGCGGCACGGGCAGGTCGTCTCGATCGCAGTGCGCGACAACGGCATCGGCATCGACGCGCAGCTGCTGCCCCGGATCTTCGATCTGTTCGTCCAGGCCGAGCGCTCGACGGACCGGTCCGAGGGCGGACTCGGTATCGGCCTGGCACTGGTGCGGGAAGTCGTCGCGTTGCACGGCGGCCAGGTGGCCGCCCACAGCGCTGGCGCAGGGCAAGGCAGCACATTTACCCTGACCTTGAACGTTGCCGCGGATGACTTCGCCTGACGCGGCAGGGCGCGCCAGATTTAGGTGTACACGGAAATAAAAACTGATATATGATGGTCGTCATACGAAGGGGTGCGTTGTAGCGCCCTACTTTTTTGAGCAAAAATATGACGATCGTCATATTTCGTGCCGACCTTACTTCATCGATTTGGAAGGAAATAACATGACGACCCCCAAGGTAGTACTGGTCACCGGCGTCTCGTCCGGCATCGGCCGCACGGCCGCCGAACAGTTTGCCCGGCGCGGCTGCCAGGTGTTCGGCACCGTGCGCAACCTCGCCACGGCAGCGTTATTGCCAGGCGTGACGCTAGTGGCGATGGATGTGCGCGACACCGACTCGGTACAGCGCGCCGTTGCCGACATCATCGGCCGCGCCGGCCGCATCGACGTGCTGGTCAACAACGCCGGCGTGAACATGACCGGCGCCGTGGAGGAGACCAGCATCGCCGAAGCGCACGTCATGTTCGAGACCAATGTGTTCGGCGCCATGCGCACCATCCAGGCCGTGCTGCCGCAGATGCGCGCACAGCGCGCGGGGCGGATCGTCAATATCAGCTCGGTGCTGGGGTTTCTGCCGGCGCCGTACATGGGCTTATACTCGGCGTCGAAACATGCGCTCGAGGGGCTGTCCGAGTCGCTCGATCACGAGGTGCGCCAGTTCGGCATTCGCGTCACGCTGGTCGAGCCGGCGTATGCCAAGACCAGCCTGGAAGCCAATTCGCCGAGCGCCAAGTCCACCATCGCCGCTTACGACCGCCAGCGCATTGCGTCTGCTGCTGCCGTGACGCGGGAAATCAACAACGCGCCCGCGCCCGACAGCGTGGCGGCGACCATTGTCGACGCTGCCCTGGGTAAATGGCAGATGCGCAAGACGCCGCCAGGTTCGGCATCGCTGTTGAGCAAGTTACGCCGGTTTATGCCGGCAGGCCCGGTGGATGCGAGCTTGAGGAAACAGTTCGGGCTAGGCTAAACGCTGCGCGGTTATGGCGCGAACGGTCGCTCGAGCAGCACCGCCCCTGTCCCGGTCGCGCCCAGTGCATCGTCGCCGTTACGCAGCGGGCACTCGGTGGTGGACAGGCAGCCGCACCCGATGCAGCCATCGAGCTCGTCGCGCAGCCGCGTCAGGCGGGCGATGCGCTCGTCGAGCTCGGCGCGAAAATTCTCGCCCAGCTTGCGCCACTCCCTGGCGCTGATGACGCGGTCTTGCGGCAGCTTTTTCAGGTACGCGCTGATGGTCTCGAGCGGGATGCCGGTGCGCTGCGCCACCTTGATGACGGCGATCTGCCGCAGCACGCTGCGGCCATACCTGCGCTGGTTGCCCTCGGTGCGCCAGCCCTTGATCAGCCCCTTGGCTTCGTAAAAGTGCACGGTGGACACCGCCACGCCGCTGCGGCTGGCCACGTCGCCCACGGTGAGCTGGGTTTTGTCGGGATCGATCCTGTTCATGGTGCCGGCCGCCGGTTCGCGTTGCGCCACCGCTCCACCACCTCGAACATCCCCATCCCCACCAGCATGCTGGCCACAAACACCAGCACCTTGCCATTGCCGGTGGCAATCAGCGCCAGCGCCGGGCCCGGGCACAGGCCGGCCAGTCCCCAGCCGGCGCCGAAGGCCAGCGCCCCCAGTACCAGGCGGCGGTCGATGCCGGTGGCGGTGGGCAGTTGCAGTGGCGCGCCGGTCAAGGTGCGCTGGCGCCTGGCCGCCACCACGAACGCCGGCAACGCGACCGCGATGGCGCCGCCCATCACGAACGCCAGCGACGGGTTCCACCGTCCGGCCAGGTCGAGAAAACCGAGTACCCGCGCCGGCTCGGTCATGCCGGAGACGATCAGGCCCACTCCGAATACCAGGCCCACCAGTAAAGCGATCACGATTTGCATGGTGCGCTCCTAGGCCAGCACGTGGCGCACGAGGTACACGGTAACGAAGCCGGCCAGCATGAAGGTGGCGGTGGCCACCATTGAGCGCGGCGAGCGGCGCGAGAGGCCGCACACGCCGTGGCCGCTGGTGCAGCCGGCGCCGTAGCGGGTGCCCAGGCCTACCAGCAGGCCGGCTGCGATCAGCACGGCGTTGTCCGCAGCTATCGTGACGGCCGGGAAGGGCGCAGCCAGTGCATAGATGACGGGTGCGATGACCAGGCCGCCAATAAAAGCTGCGCGCCAGCCGATGTCGCCGCGCGCCGGCTTGAAGAGGCCACCGAGCAAGCCGCCCAGCACACCGCTGATGCCGGCGATTTTGCCGTTGAATAAAATCAGCGCGGCGCAGGCGGCGCCGATCAGCAGGCCGCCGGCCAGCGCGCTCCACGGTGCGAAGTTGATCCAGTCTATCGTCATGAAAAACCTTTCGAAGGAATCAAATTGTAGCTGGTTACAGCAAGGTGCACCGGGCAAGAAAAATGCCGCGACGGCTGGCACCGTGCGGCATCTCCGAAAGCGATGATCAGCTCACATGATTACCTCAAAACTCTTCCCACTCGGTTTCCTTGACGTGGCTGGAGACTTTGGTTGCCGGGGCGGGTTTCGGTGTGCTGGCCAGTTGCCGCACCGGCGCCTTGCCCGCCGGCTTGACGGCCGCCACCGGCCGCGCCACCTTGCGCAGCGGCGCCGCCATCCCGGACGACGCCATCTCGTCGAGCTTGAACACGCTTACTGCCTGGGCCAGCTTGCCGGCCTGGTCCTGCAGGGCAGAGGTGGCAGCTGCTGCTTCTTCCACCAGCGCCGCGTTCTGCTGGGTCACGGTGTCCATGGACGTGATCGCTTCGTTGATCTGCTCGATGCCCATTTCCTGTTCGCGGCTGGCGGTGGTGATTTCGCCGACGATGGCAGTGAGCTTCTGGACGCTGGCGACCACCTCGTGCATGGTGGTGCCGGCGGTGCTCACCAGCCTGTTACCGGCTTCGACCTTGTCCACCGAGTCGCCGATCAGCACCTTGATTTCCTTGGCGGCGCTGGCCGAGCGTTGCGCCAGGTTGCGCACTTCCGACGCCACCACTGCGAAGCCGCGGCCCTGTTCGCCGGCGCGTGCCGCCTCCACCGCCGCGTTCAGCGCCAGGATGTTGGTCTGGAAGGCAATACCGTCGATCACCGAGATGATGTCGACGATCTTGCTCGACGACGTGTTAATCGAGTCCATCGTCTGCACGACCTGCGACACCACGTCGCCGCCGCGCAACGCGACCGCCGCCGCCGACTGCGCCAGCGCATTGGCCTGACGGGCGTTCTCGCTGTTCTGCCTGACGGTGGAGGTCAGTTCCTCCATCGACGAGGCGGTTTCTTCCAGCGCGCTGGCCTGCTCTTCGGTGCGCGAGGACAGGTCCATATTGCCGTTGGCGACTTCGGTGGTGGCGGTGGCGATCTCCCGGGTGCCGCTGCGCACCTCGCCGACGATTTTTTTGAGGTAGTCATTCATCTCCGCCAGCGAGGCCAGCAGCATTCCGACCTCGTCCTTGGAAGTGACCGCGATACGGCTGGTAAGGTCACCTGCTGCCACGGTGCGCGCCACGGCCACCGCGCGGTTGACGGGCACGGTGATCGAGCGCGTGATCACCACGCCGATCACGATGGCGGCCAGCGCGGCAATGATGGACAGTGCCAGCGTGGTCATGATGGCGACCTTGCCATCATCGCGGGCTTTATCGGCCGTGGTCTGCATCAGCTTTTCCTGCACCGCCACCATGTCCCGGAGGGTGTCGAAGAACTTGTTCTGGGGCGGGCGCAAGTCTTTTAACACGTATTTACCGGCCGCTTCGGCCTGGCCGTCGCGCAGCAGCTTGACCGCAATGTCGCGCGCCTGGCCATAGCCGGCGCGCGCGTCGACCATGGCGGCAAATGCACGCTTGCCTGTTTCGCTGTTGATCATGGCCTTGAGCTGGTTGAGCATCTTGCTGTTCTTCTGCACCGACTCCTCGAGCTTGGCCAGCGACGCCGAGACCTCTGCCGGATCGTTGGCGCCGATGGTGGCATTGCGCAGGAACCGGGCCTGGACATTGACTTCGTCGAGGATCGACTTGGTCAGCATGACCTTGACGTAGCGGTCGTCGAGCATACTGGCCGTATCCTCGTTGATGCTCTGGATGCGGGTAATGGCGACGGTTGCCACCGAGATCAGCAGCAATAGCACAATGGCGAAGCCGAAGGCCAGCCGGGTACCGATTTTAAGGTTGGAAATATTCATGTGTGCGCCGTTGGAAATCAAAGTTTGAAATCCCGGGGGCGAGGGGACGGCTGCGTGGTGCCGGGCCAGAGGCGGGTTTGGGCGCCTGGTCATTGCTTGGTGTGCATAACTCTAACCAATTAATTGCCGAATGGCAAGCAATCGATTGCATGTCACAGCACCCGCCTCGCGCGGCGGGTGCCTGTTGCTCAACGTTTCAGCTGCTGCAAATTGAGCAGATACACATCGTTCTCACGCAGCGGCAGGCTGGTGGAAAAGCGCCCGTCCGCGCCCACCCGCACCGTCTTTTGCGCCGACGGCTTGCCGGTGGCCATGGCCTTGAGCGCTGTCACCTGCGGCCTGGTCAGCTGCTTGGGCGAACCCATGGCGATAAAGCCGGTGTAGGCGTCGTTCTGCTTGTAACCCACTTGCGAAACGGTCAGCGTGTAGGCGCCCGGTTTCAGGCCGGCGACGCTGACCGCCACCTTGCCCTTGTCCCTGGCCGGCAGGTCCTGCACGAAGTATTGCTGGTTGTTGATCTTCTCCGGCAGGGTATGGGTGTAATCCCACAGCAGCACCTGCGCATTGCCTTGCCCGTCGGTGGTGGCGTACGAGCGGGCGTCGGTATTTTTCAACTCATTCGGCGCCAGCTGGTTGAGGAACTGGTAGGCGAAGTAGGCGGGCTTCTTGATGCCCTGGGTGTTCATCAGGCCGAAGCCGCCGTGGAACGCTTCGATGCGCGGTCCCGCTTCCTCGAAAATATCGGTGAATACCCAGTACGACATCGACTGCGCGGCCGTGCCCACCTGCTTGAGCTTTTGCAGGATGTACGCGGCCTGGTGGTAGCTGTCGTGCGAAGGATCGGACGGCGTGTACGACGAGCTCCACTCGGTGTAATGCAGTTCCAGCTTGGGCATGGCGGAGGCTGCGATCTCCTTGCGGTTGCGCAGCACGTCGTTGCTGATCGCTCCATCGTCCTTGAGCAGCACGGTGCCGGTGGTGCCGTATTCGTCAAGGAAGCCCTGGCCCACGCCATACGTGTGGGTGCTGACGAAATCGAGCGGCACGCGGTGCTTGTCGGCGTAGGCGATGGTCTCGGGGATCCACGCGGCGCCTGCGGTGGCGGGGCCGCCCACGCGGTAGCGCGGGTTCACGCTCTTGATGGCGCGCGCGGCGTGCGCATACAGCTTGAAGTACTCGTCCTGGGTGCCGGCCCAGAAGCCGTCCAGGTTAGGTTCGTTCCACACCTCGAAATACCAGCTGGCCACTTCGTCGGCGCCATAACGCTCGGTCCAGTGCGCGGTGAGCGCCTTGACCAGCCGCTCCCACGCGTCGTAGCTCTTGGGCGGCGTGACGTTCCCGCGCCACCAGAATATGGTCTTGTCGCCGCTGGCCATCTGCGACGGCATGAAGCCCAGCTCCACGAACGGCTTGACCTTAATGCTCAGCAGGTAGTCGTACAGCGCGTCGATGTACTGGAAGTTGTAGTGCTCCTTGCCCTGCGCATCGATGCGATAGACGCCCATGTCGTCGGTGAGCAGGCCGTGCATGCGGATGTACTTGAAGCCGGCGTCGCGCTTGATCTCGGCAAGCTGCTGCTGCCAGTCGGCGCGCAGGCCCTCGTTGGCGCGCCCGGCGCCCACGGCAAAATTGAAGGTGGCCGGCAGCGGGCCGGCTACCTGCTTGACGTTGACGTCGATGATGCGGTCCTGCGCGAGGGCAAATACCGGCGCCAGGACGGCGGCGGCGAATAATGTCAGTTGCGCGATTTTTTTGGTTGGCATTTGTCTCTCTCCATTGGTAGCACCATGTCCATGGGGTGCACCATTCTGAAAGAGACGCCTGCCAGCTGCAACACTGAAAATGCGTTTTCGCGGTTACGAAATTCGCCAAATGGTTACAGCATCGCCTCGGCGGGACCGAAGAATTCGTACCGCGCCTGCGCATCGGGCACGCCCAGGGCGCGCAGGCTGGCTTTTACGCTGCGCATGAAGGCGGTGGGGCCGAGGAAGTAGGCGTCGACATCGGCGGATGGCAGCCATTGCGCCAGCAGCGCCTGGTCCAGGTAGCCGGTGGCGTGCGGCGCCGCACCCGTGCCGTCGTGCGCCGCATAGCAGAAATGATGGCGCAGCTGCGGGTACTGGCCGGCCAGCGTTTCGATATGCTCGCGGAACGCGTGCACCTGGCCGTTGCGGGCAGCGTGGATGAAGTGCACTGCGCGGTTGGCGCGCAGTGCGGCCGTCAGCATCGCCAGCGTGGGCGTGATGCCCACGCCGCCGCTGATCAGGACCACCGGCCGCTCGCCAGCCTGCAAGGTAAAGGCGCCCGAGGGCGCGTACAGGTCGATGGTGTCGCCGGTGTCGATGGCGTCGTGCAGGTGGTTCGAGACGATGCCGCCGGCCTGGCGCTTGACGCTGATGCGGTACGTTTCCAGGTTGCTGGCGGCCGACAGCGAGTACTGGCGCTTGTGCTCCTTGCCGTCGATATCGAGCCGCACGCCGATGTACTGGCCGGGCGCGAAGTCCATCACCGGTGCGCCGTCCACGGGCCGCAGCACGAAGCTGGTGATCTCCGCGCTTTCCACCGTCTTGCGCGCGACCAGGAAGGCGCGCGCACCGCGCCAGCCGCCAGGCGCCTGTTCCTGCGCGGTGTAGGCGCTGCGTTCGGCGCCGATCAGGATGTCGGCCAGCTGGCCGTAGGCGGCGCCCCAGGCGTCGATCACGGCATCGGTCGCGGTCTCGGCGCCCAGCACTTCGCGGATCGCCTTGAGCAGCGAGGCGCCCACCAGCGGGTAGTGCTCGGGCAGGATCTGCAGCGACACGTGCTTGTTGACGATGGTGGCCACCAGCGGTCCCAGTTGGTCGAGCGACTCGATATGGCGCGCGTAGCACAGCACTGCCGACGCCAGTGCGCGCTGCTGGTTGCCGCCGCCCTGGTTGGACTGGTTGAACAGCGGGATCACCTGCGGAAAATCGGCAAACAGCGTCAGATAGAAGTGGCGGGTGAGGGTTTCGCCATGGGCTTCGAGCAGCGGCACGGTGGCGGTGATCAGGGCGGTCTGGGATGGGCTAAGCATGGTGCGGGCCTTTTCATGTCGTTAAGCAATGTGAGCAGTGTAGCGAGAAATCTTTAAACATGCAAATGAAATACATCTTTAAAATGGATGCGAATGTGTCGGGCGTGTCCGGTTGAATTGTCATTTACAAGGCCGGGTGGAAATACTATATTGATAAGTCTTCGCCACCCGGCGTCTCAAGAGAGGAATACCATGGCCATCCGCACGCTCACCGCCACCTGGACCGCTGCCCCCGGCAGCCTTGGCAGCGCCACCGCCGTCATCACGCTCGATACCGACCTGGTGACCACCACGCCGGGTGGCTCCATCCCCATCGCCCAGATCCAGGACCTGACCGTAACAGTGCAGGGTGCGCGCGCCGGCAACGGCACGTTCGGCAAGGACGATTTCAACACGGTGCAGTTCTACGCCGGCTTCCCGCTCGACTTCTCGCAGCCGCTGATCGGCCAGACCGGCGGCAGTGGCGGCCTCGCTTACGGCACGCCCGATGCGCAAGGCGGCGCCGGCGACTTCAACCTGCTCTCCGGCAGCAACGGCGAAGGTCCGGCCGGTGTGGCCGCGTTCACCCTGGCCACCAATGGCAGGAACGATCCGTCCGACGTGCTGGTCATCGCCTCCATCAATCCCTGAATCCTCCTGGCCGCTGCGGGTTTTGGGCGGTGCGGCCAATATCATTCGTCCGCTTGGTGAATTTCGCAATTGCGGCAGCCAGTTGCTGCTTGCAGAATGAACGCAAAATAAAACCCAAGCGAGACATTCGATGACGTATTTCCCCCGCCGCGCGCGCGCCTTGTTTGCGAACGCGCATGCCAGCACGCGCGCTGTGCTTGCGGCCGCATTGGCATGTGCCTGCGTCGGCACTGCGCTGGCCGCCACCCGGGCCGCCGCACCGCCAGCCGCGCCCTCGCAACTCACCGTCTATAACGGCGCGCCGCCTGCCGGCTTCCAGATCACCGTCGCCGATTCCGAATCGAGCACCTTGCTGGCCGGCGCCACCGCCTCGGTCACGCCGCCGCCCGGCACGCCCACGCGCCAGGTCATCGCCACCCGCACCGGCAAGGAAATCGCCCTGCAATGGAAGGACGCCTGGTACGCCGCACTGCGCGTCGATGGCGGCCAGCCGCTCGACTTGCGGCCATACGTGGAACGCGGCGTGCTGGCGCTGGACGTCAAGGTCGATGAACTGGCCAACGGCGGCCTGGCCTTCAAGGTCGGCTGCGGAGATCAATGCCATCGCGCCGTCTCGTACGTGGTGCCGGCGCGCGCCGCGCAGGGCAAGGGCTGGCAAAAACTGTCGTATGCAATGAGCTGCTTCGTGCGCGATGGCGCCGATTTTTCCGCCGTCAAGCTGCCGTTCGCACTGGAGGCCACCGGCGCCGGCAAGGTGTCCATCGCCAATGTGCGCTTCATCCGGCAGGCCAGGCCGACCATGGCCTGTCCCGACTACCGCACCGCGTCGGTCACGCCCGATAAACTCAATGAATCATGGTCCATCGGCTGGTGGACCGGCCGCCACGAACAAAAGCTCAAGGAGGCCGCTGCCTTGGGCAAAAAGGCACAGGTGGTATTCATCGGCGACTCAATCACCGAGGGCTGGGAAAAGAGCGGGGCGCCGGTCTTCCGGCAGTATTACAAGCCGCTCGATGCGCTGGCGCTGGGCTTCGGCGGCGACCGCACCGAGAACGTCCTGTGGCGCTTGCAGCACGGCGAGGTGGACGGCCTCGCACCGAAGGTGGCGGTGCTCATGTTTGGCACCAACAACACCGGCCACCGCAAGGAAAATCCGGTGACCACGGCGGCCGGCATCAAGCGCAATATCGACGAACTGCGCCAGCGCCTGCCGGACACCAGGATCCTGCTGCTGGCGATCTTCCCGCGCGGGGCCACGGCCGACGATGCGGAGCGGCGCCTGAACGACCAGGTCAACGCCATCATTGCCGGGTACGCGGACAACCGTCACGTGTACTACTTCGATATCGGCCAGGCTTTTTTACAGCCGGACGGCGCGCTGTCGAAAGACATCATGCCGGATTTGCTGCACCCGAACCAGCAAGGCTACGAGATCTGGGCCAGGGAGATGGCGCCCACGCTCGATAAATTGTTGGGCGGGCAGGGTGCCGGTGCTGCCAGTGTCAGCGCAGCGAGTGCCCGGGCAGCCAGCGGTAATGCCACCGCAGGCGCCGGCTACGCCTGGCGCCCGGTCGCCATCGGCGGCAGCGGCTTCATCTCCGGCATCATCCCGAGCAAGACACAAAAAGACCTGATCTACCTGCGCACCGACGTCGGCGGCGCCTACCGGCGTAACGCCGCCAACGGGCGTTGGGTCGCGTTGATGGACTGGGTGTCCGACCAGGAGACCGGCATCCTGGGCGTGGAGTCGATCGCCACCGATCCGACGTCACCGAACAAGCTCTATCTGTCCACCGGCATCGAGTACCTGAACGGCGGCGCCAGCGCCATCCTCAAGTCCGACGACTACGGCGACACCTTCACGAAAATCGACGTCACCAGCCAGTTCAAAATCCACGGCAATGGCATGGGACGCGGTAACGGCGAGAAGCTGCAAGTCGATCCGGCCAACGGCAAAATTCTTTATATCGGCACGCGCGCCAACGGCATGTTCAAGAGCGTCGATGAAGGCCTGACGTGGCAGCACCTGGCAGGCCTGGACGTCACTACCACGCCGCCCAACAAGAATGGCGTGAGCTTCGTGGTGCTCGATCCGTCCAGCAAAAACGACGGCGCGACGCAGCGCCTGTTCGCCGGCGTCTCGCGCTTCGGCAAGAACGGTCCGAACATGTACATCTCCAACGACGCCGGTCGCACCTTCATGCCGATGGCCGGCGGCCCACAGCACCTGATGCCGCACCGCGCGGTGCTGGCGAACGGCGGCCTGGTGGTCACGTTTGCCAGGGGCGCCGGCCCGTGGGGCGACGTGGCCAATGGCGAAGGCCTGGAGGAGGGCGGCGTGTGGCGCTACGATATCGCGGCCGGCACCTGGCGCGACATCTCGCCGCCGCTCAACCGCGCCTACGCCGGCATCACCGTCGATCCGGCCAACCCGCAGCGCCTGATCGTCTCCACCATCAACTACTACCGCTATTCCAAGGGGCGCATGGGCGACCAGTTCTTCGAGACGATTGACGGCGGAAAAAGCTGGCACAGCATCGTCGACCAGGGCGTGAAAATCGATCCGAATGGCGTCAGCTGGATCGGCGGCAGTTTCATGCACTGGGCCGCCAGCATCGAGTTCGATCCGTTCGATCCGCGCGCGGTGATGGTCGTCTCGGGCAATGGCCTGTTCAAGTCCACCGATATTCACGCCAAACCGGCGGTCTGGAAGTTCGATGACGACGGTATCGAGGAATCCGTACCGCTCAACCTGGTCAGCATCCCTGGCGGGCCGGTGATTTCGGCCATCGGCGACTACGACGGCTTCCGCCACACCGACGTCACGCAGTACTCGCCGATCCACACGCCCAGCATGGGCACCACCTGGGGGCTCGACTTTGCTGCGCAAAATCCGAACGTGGTGGCGCGCGTGGGCAGCGCCATGTACGTCTCGCGCGACATGGGCGTGACGTGGAAAAAGACCGCAAAGCTGCATGGCGAGAAGGGCCAGCTGGCGCTGGGCAGCGACGGCGCCACCATCGTCCACAGCCCGGAAAAATCCGCCACCAGCTACTTCAGCCGCGATGGCGGCGACAGCTGGTCGCAGGTGGCAGGATTGAACGGCGCGCGGCCGGTGGCCGATCCGCTGGATGCCAGCCGGTTCTACGCGGTGAAAGGCACGAGCTTCCTGGTCAGCCGCGACGGCGGCGCCTCGTTTGCGCCGGCCGCCACGCTGGCGTCGGCGGCACCGCCGCGCGCGGTCGTGCGCGCCGCGCCGGGACGGTCGGGCGACGTGTGGGTGCCGCTGTACGACGGCGGCCTGGCGCGCTCGGTCGACGCCGGCGCCACGTTCGCCAGCCTGCCGGGCGTGACCTACGCCGCTGCCGTCGGTTTCGGCAAGGCGGCGCCGGGCGCCAACTACCCCACCGTGTACATCTGGGGCACGGTAGGCGGCGTGCGCGGGGTATTCCGCTCGACCGATGCCGGCGCGATTGATACCGCCGCGACCTGGCTGCGCATCAACGACGACCAGCATCAATACGGCGGCCCGGGCGACGCCCAGTTCGTCGTGGGCGACGCCAACACCTTCGGCGTGGTGTACATGAGCACCGCCGGCCGCGGCATCGTTTTTGGCCGGCCTGCCGACAGCAAGGGAGAAAAACCGCCAGTCAACTGAATCCTGCAACAGGCGTTTGTACAAAGTAACAAGATTTCGCCTGAATTCCTCAGTTCGTGACGGAACCATGTCACAATAGCCGTCGCGCCAAAAATCTGGCGTGCTGGATTGTGTCGTCCCGATAGAGGTGGTTGAAGATGCAGATGAAGTCTCATCGTATCGCACTGTTATTTAACGCAAACAAGATTTTTGACCGCGAGATCATCGCCGGCGTGGCCGCATACCTGGGCAGCACCCGTGCCGCCTGGGATTTGTTCCTGGAAGAAGATTTTCGCTTGCGCCTGTCCGGCCTCGAAAGCTGGCACGGCGACGGCATCATCGCCGACTTCGACGACCCCGCCGTAGCGGCGGCCCTGTCGCGCAGCCGCATCCCGGTCGTGGCCGTGGGCGGCTCGTACGCCGATGACGGCAATTACCCCGACAGCCGCGTGCCCTACGTCGCCACCGACAACTTCAAACTGATCAAACTGGCGCGCGACCACCTGATCGAGGCCGGGTTGCGCAATTTCGCCATGTTCAGCCTGCCGGAAGCGCAGGAAAACCGCTGGGCCCAGGAACGCGAAAAGGCATTCCGCACCCTGATGGCCGAAGACAAGATGGACGCGCAGGTCTATCGCGGCCTGGGCACCAGCGCCGCCGCCTGGGACGAGGCGGTGGAGCAGCAGATCCAGTGGCTGCACAGCCTGCCCAAGCCGGTGGGCATCATCGCCGTGACCGACGCCCGCGCGCGCCAGCTGATGCAGGCCTGTATCATCGCCGGTATCGAAGTGCCGGAGCAGGTAGCGCTGATCGGCATCGACAATGACCCGCTGGCGCGCATGCTCACCCGTATTCCGCTCAGCTCCGTGATCCAGGGCGCGCAGGAGATGGGCCGCACCGCGGCCCAGCTGCTCGACCAGATGCTGCACGGCGCGCGCCTGCAGGGCACGCGGGTGCTGGTGCCGCCGATCGGCATCAATATCCAGACGTCCACCCGCCACGAAGCGCCCAAGCACCCGCACGTGATGCGCGCGCGGCACTTCATCCGCCAGTACGCGTGCCAGGGCATCAAGACCCACCAGGTGGCCGAGTACGTGGGCATTTCGCGCTCCTCGCTGGAATCGTACTTCCGCCAGGAGCTCGATTGCAGCGTGCACGACGTGATTTTGCGCTTCAAGCTCGATGCGGCCACCGAGATGCTGGCGCAGGGCGACCGGTCGATCTCGGACGTGGCGCTCAGCTGCGGCTTCACATCGGTGCAGTATATGCATGCGGTATTCAAGCGGGAGCTCGGGTGTACGCCGCGCGCATACCAGGATCAGGCCAAGGACCAGGCCAGGGATCGGGCCAAGGCGGGCCAGGAGCAGGCCTGCGCGTAAATCATGACCGCGCTTGGTGAGTTTCATAATTGCCGCCCCCCTGGAATCGGGTCAAAATCCTCTCGCAGTTTGCCTGCAAGCCTGGAGAGAGAGAGACCTTGGAAAATAATATCAATGCAATGCTGCCGGACGACTTGAGCCGCGCAGTGATGGTAGGCCGTGTCTGGTGTCATGATGGCCCCTGCGTGGTCGCGGTACGCAATGGCGAGGTGTTCGACATCTCCGGCCATGCCCACACCATGTCGGACCTGCTCGAGCGCGACGACGCCCTCGACATCGCGCGCAGCGCTCCCGGCCCGTCGCTCGGCCCGGTGCAGCAACTGCTCGCTCGTGCAATCGACCGCAACGCCGGTAACAACGGCCCGCAACTGCTGGCGCCCTGCGACCTGCAGGCCGTAAAAGCCTGCGGCGTGACGTTTGCCGTCAGCCTGCTCGAGCGCGTGATCGAAGAGCAGGCCAAGGGCGTGCCCGCCCGCGCCGCCGAACTGCGCGCCGAGATCCAGACCATCATCGGCTCCGACCTGTCGGCGATCCGCCCCGGCTCGGACGAAGCGCAAAAGCTCAAGGAAAGCCTGATCGCGCGCGGCATCTGGTCGCAGTACATGGAAGTGGGCATCGGCAAGGATGCCGAAGTCTTTTCCAAGTCGCAGCCGATGGCGTCCGTCGCCAGCGGCGCCGACGTCGGTCTGCACCCCGATTCGAAGTGGAACAACCCCGAGCCGGAGATCGTCCTGGCCGTCAACAGCCGCGCCCAGGTGCGCGGCGCCACGCTGGGCAACGACGTCAACCTGCGCGATATCGAAGGTCGCAGCGCCCTGTTGCTGGGCAAGGCCAAGGACAACAACGGCTCGTGTGCGATCGGCCCGTTCATCCGCCTGTTCGACGAACACTTCACCATCGACACCGTGCGCAACGCCGAAGTACGCATGCTGATCGAAGGCCAGGACGACGACTTCCGCCTCGAGGGCAGCAGCCGCATGCGCGAAATCAGCCGCGATCCGCTCGACCTGGTGGCCCAGACCTGCGGCCCGCACCACCAGTACCCGGACGGCTTCATGCTGTTCCTGGGGACGATGTTCTCGCCGATCAAGGACCGCGACGCGGCCGGCGGCGGTTTCACCCACCACCTGGGAGACCGCGTGACCATCGCCACGCCATCGCTGGGCGCGCTGGTCAACACCGTGCAGCGCAGCGACCAGATCGCGCCGTGGACCTACGGCACCCGCGCGCTGCTCAACCGCGCCCGCAGTGCAACCGTTGCTGCGCCAGGCGCCGCCCGACCAAAGCCGAATACCGCGTTCGAGCAGCCGATCTACCCTAGCCTGGCCGGCAAGCGCGTGGTCGTCACCGGCGGCGGCAGCGGCATCGGCGCCGGCATGGTCGAAGCGTTTGCCCGCCAGGGCGCCCGCGTGCACTTCCTCGACATCGCCGATGCCGATTCGCGCGCACTGGAAGCCAATTTGTCCGGCCTGGCCGTGCCGCCGGTGTACCTGCCGTGCGACCTGACCAACCTCGAGACGGTGGCAAAAGTATTTGCCGCCATCGGCCCGGTCGATGTCCTGATCAACAACGCCGCCAACGATGACCGCCACGCGCTGGCCGAGGTCACCCCGCAGTACTGGGAAAACCGCATGGCCGTCAACCTGCGCCACCAGTACTTCTGCGCCCAGGCAGTGGCGCCCGCCATGCAGGCGCAAGGCGATGGCGTGATCCTCAATTTCGGTTCGATCTCATGGCACCTGGCGCTGCCGGACCTGACCCTGTACATGACTGCCAAGGCGGCCATCGAAGGCATGACGCGCGGCCTGGCCCGCGACCTGGGGCCGCACAATGTGCGCGTCAACTGCATCGTGCCCGGTGGCGTGCGCACGCCGCGCCAGGAGGCGCTGTGGCACACGCCGGAAGAGGAACAGCGTATCCTGGCCGGCCAATGCCTCAAAGCACGCGTGGAAGTCGATGACGTGGCGGCGCTGGCGCTGTTCCTGGCATCCGACAGCGCGCGCCGTTGCAGCGGCCGCGATTACTATGTCGATGCCGGCTGGTACGGAGCGTAACGCCATGAGCCACGACAAGATGAGCAATGACCTCAGCGAGGTAAACGACATGAGCCAGCGCGTGGTCGGCGAAGCGCCGCGCCGCTACCGCTCGCAGGACTGGTTCGACAATCCCGACCATATCGACATGACCGCGCTGTACCTCGAGCGCTTCATGAACTACGGGATCACGCCGGAAGAGCTGCGCTCGGGCCGCCCGATCATCGGCATCGCCCAGAGCGGCAGCGATATCAGCCCGTGCAACCGTATCCACCTGGAGCTGGCCAAGCGCGTGCGCGACGGCATCCGCGACGCGGGCGGCATCGCCATGGAGTTCCCGCTGCACCCGATTTTCGAGAACTGCCGCCGGCCCACCGCCGCCATCGACCGCAACCTGGCCTATCTTGGCCTGGTCGAGATCCTGCACGGCTACCCGATCGACGCCGTGGTACTGACCACCGGCTGCGACAAGACTACGCCGGCGCAGGTGATGGCCGCGTCCACCGTCGATATTCCCGCCATCGTGCTGTCCGGCGGCCCGATGCTCGACGGCTGGTTCGAGGGCGAGCTGGCCGGCTCCGGCGCGGCTATCTGGAAGGGCCGCCGCCAGCTGGCCGCCGGCACCATCGACAACGAGAAATTCCTGCAGATCGCCGCCGCCTCGGCGCCGTCGGCAGGGCATTGCAATACCATGGGCACGGCATCGACCATGAACGCGATTGCCGAAGCGCTGGGCATGTCGCTCACCGGCTGCTCGGCGATTCCGGCGCCGTACCGTGAACGGGGCCAGATGGCCTACGAGACCGGCCGCCGCATCGTGGAGATGGCAAAACGCGACATCAAGCCATCGAGCATCCTCACGCGCGACGCCTTCCTCGACGCCATCGTCACCAACGCGGCCATCGGCGGCTCCACCAATGCCCAGCAGCACATCGTCGCCATGGCGCGCCACGCCGGCGTGGAACTCAAGTCCAGCGACTGGATGGAATACGGCCACGCCGTGCCGCTGCTGCTCAACATGCAGCCGGCCGGTAAATTCCTCGGCGAGCGTTTCCACCGCGCCGGCGGCGTGCCGGCCGTGATGTGGGAACTGGAGCAGCAGGGCATGCTGCGCTCGGACCGTCCCACCGTTACCGGCCGCACCATGCGCGAGAACCTGGCCGGGCGCGAAACGGTCGACCGGGAAGTGATCTACCCGTTTGCGGCACCGCTGAAAACCGACGCCGGCTTCTTCGTCCTGAAGGGCAACCTGTTCGATTTCGCCATCATGAAAACGTCGGTGATTTCGGAGGCCTTCCGCGCGCGGTATCTGAGCGAGCCTGGTCGAGAAAACGTTTTCGAATGCCGCGCCATCGTGTTCGACGGTTCTGGCGACTACCACGCCCGCATCAATGATCCGGCTATGGAAATCGACGAAGACTGCATCCTGGTCATCCGTGGCGCCGGCCCGGTGGGCTGGCCCGGTTCTGCGGAAGTGGTCAATATGCAGCCGCCCGATGCGCTGGTCAAGCGCGGCATCAACTGGCTGCCGACCCTGGGCGACGGCCGCCAGTCCGGCACGTCCGACAGTCCGTCGATCCTCAACGCCTCGCCCGAAAGCGCGGTGGGCGGCGGCCTGGCCTGGCTGCGCACCGGCGACCGTATCCGCGTCGATCTGAACGCCGGCCAGTGCGATGCGCTGGTGCCGGCTGCGGAATGGGAAGAGCGCAAGAAAGGCGAAATTCCCGCCTACCCCGCCAGCCAGACGCCGTGGCAGGAAATCTACCGCAGCACGGTAGGCCAGATGGAACATGGTGCGGTGATGGAACTGGCGGTACCATACCGCGCAGTGGCCGACACCCTGCCGCGCCATAACCACTAAGAACCACAGCCGGGCGCAGACCCGGCGTTCACCGAATACTCACAGGAGACAAAGCAAATGAAAAAATTACTTACTTCCGCCGCCGTGGCGGTCATGCTGGTGTGCGCAGGCGGCAACGCCATGGCCGACGCCAAGAATCCGAAAATCGGCTTTTCGATCGACGACCTGCGCCTCGAGCGCTGGGCGCGCGACCGCGACTACTTTGTCGCCGCGGCCGAGAAGCAGGGCGCCAAGGTATTCGTGCAATCGGCCGACGCCAGCGAGCAGCGCCAGATCGCCCAGATCGAAAACCTGATTTCGCGCGGTGTCGATGTGCTGGTCATCGTGCCGTACAACGCCACGGTGCTCAACAACGCCATCCGCGAAGCGAAAAAGGCCAAGATCAAGGTGGTGTCGTACGACCGCCTGATCCTCAATGCCGATGTCGACGCCTACATCTCGTTCGATAACAAGAAGGTTGGCGAGCTGCAGGCGAAGGGCGTGCTGGCCGTCAAACCGAAGGGCAATTACTACCTGCTGGGCGGCGCCCCTACCGACAACAACGCCAAGATGCTGCGCGAAGGCCAGCTGGCCGTGCTGCAGCCGCTGATCGACAAGGGCGACATCAAGGTGATCGGCAAGCAGTGGGTGAAAGACTGGAGCCCATCCGAGGCCATGTCCATCATCGAAAACGCCCTGACCGCCAACGGCAACAAGCTCGATGCCGTGGTCGCATCCAACGACGCCACCGCCGGCGGCGCGGTGCAGGCGCTGGCCTCGCAAAAGCTCGACGGCAAGGTGGCCGTGTCGGGCCAGGATGCCGATCTGGCCGGCGTGCGCCGCGTGATCGCCGGCACCCAGACCATGACGGTGTACAAGCCATTGAAGCTGATCGCCACCGAGGCGGCCAACCTGTCGGTCCAGTTGGTACGCGGCGAGAAGCCGGCCTTCAACGCCAAGATCAACAACGGCTTCAAACAGGTTGATACCCGTTTGCTGGAACCAACGCTGCTGACCAAAGCTAACGTCGATACCGTCGTCACCGACGGCTTCTACACCAAGGCCCAGCTGGCCGCCAAGTAAGCCATATCAAGACAGGGCGCTGCCTGCGCCCGGAGGGCATGCGCCGCATGCCCTCCCATCACCACCTCTGCGAGAACTGTGTATGTCCGGCTATTTGCTAGAAATGAAGGGCATCGCCAAAAAATTTGGCGGTGTCCCCGCGCTCGACGGCATCGACCTGACCTTGAAGCCGGGCGAGTGCATCGGCTTGTGCGGCGAGAACGGCGCCGGCAAATCGACGCTGATGAAAGTGCTGTCCGCCGTGTACCCGCACGGCACCTGGGACGGCCAGATCCTGATGGACGGCAAACCGCTCGAAGCGCACTCGATCCGCGAGAGCGAGGCGGCCGGCATCGTCATCATCCACCAGGAACTGATGCTGGTGCCGGAGCTGTCAGTCACTGAAAATCTCTTCCTCGGCAACGAGATCACGCTGCCCGGCGGGCGCATGGATTATCCCGCCATGAACCAGCGCGCCGAAGCGCTGCTCAAGGAACTCAACCTGAACGACGTCAACGTGGTGCTGCCGGTATCGACCTACGGCGGCGGCCACCAGCAGCTGATCGAGATCGCCAAGGCGCTCAACAAGAACGCCCGCGTGCTCATCCTCGACGAGCCATCGTCGTCGCTCACCGCCAACGAAATCGCGGTATTGCTCAACATCGTGCGCGGCCTGAAAGCCAAGGGCGTAGCGTGCGTGTACATCTCGCACAAGCTCGACGAAGTGGAAGCGATCTGCGACACCATCGTGGTGATCCGCGACGGCAAGCACATTGCCACCACGCCGATGGACAAGATGGACGTCAACCAGATCATCGCCCAGATGGTGGGCCGCGAAATGAGCCAGATGTATCCGACACTCGAACGCACGCCAGGCGAGGTGGTGTTCGAGGCGCGCAACGTCACCTGCTGGGACGTCGACCGTCCCGAGCGCAGGAAGGTCGATAACGTTTCGTTCTCGCTGCGCCGCGGCGAGATCCTCGGCATCGCCGGGCTGGTGGGAGCGGGCCGCACCGAACTGGTCACAGCACTATTCGGCGCCTACCCGGGCCGCTGCGAGGCCGAGGTGTGGCTCGAGGGCCGGCGCATCGACAGCCGCACGCCATTGAAGGCGATCCGCTGCGGGCTGGCGCTGGTGCCGGAAGACCGCAAGCACCACGGCATCGTGCGCGACATGGACGTGGGCCAGAACATTACCTTGTCGGTGCTGGGGCGCTTTGCGCGCTTCACCCGCATTGACCGCGAGGCCGAGCTGGCGGTGGTGAGCGAGGAAATCGCCCGCCTCGGCTTGAAGACGGCCAGCCCGTTTTTGTCGATCACGTCGCTCTCGGGCGGCAACCAGCAAAAGGCGGTGCTGTCCAAGATGCTGCTGACCAAACCGAAAGTGCTGATCCTCGACGAACCGACGCGCGGCGTGGACGTGGGCGCCAAGTTCGAGATTTATAAACTGATGCTGGAACTGGCAGCGCAGGGCATGTCCATCATCATGGTCTCGTCGGAACTGGCCGAGGTGCTCGGTGTGTCCGACCGCGTGCTGGTGATGGGAGAAGGAAAGCTGCGCGGCGACTTCGTCAACGACAACCTGAGCCAGGAAACCGTGCTGGCGGCAGCACTTACGCATTGAACCCTGAGTACAAAGAACCCATGCAAACCACCAATCTCAAACAACTGTTCACGCAGTATAAAATCCTGGCGCTCCTGATCGCGATCGCCATCATCTGGGCCTTCTTCAGCTGGAAGACCGAGGGCGGTTTTACCTCGCCGCGCAACCTGTCGAACCTGATGCGGCAGATGGCGGTGACCGGCATCGTCGCCTGCGGCATGGCGTTCGTGATCATCGCCGGCGAGATCGACCTGTCGGTCGGTTCGCTGCTGGGCCTGCTGGGCGGCATCGCGGCGGTGCTCGATGTCACGCATGGCATGCCGCTGCCGGCCACCATCGCCGTGGTGCTGGCGTGCGGCCTGGTACTGGGCCTGTTCAACGGCTACCTCACTGCCTACAAGGGTATACCGTCATTCATCGTGGGGCTGGGCGGCATGCTGGCCTATCGCGGCATCGTGCTCGGTGTGACCGACGGTTCGACCGTGGCGCCGGTGTCCGAACCGCTGGTGCACCTGGGGCAGGGCTACCTGTCGCCGCAGACGGGCGTGGTGCTGGGCGTGGCGCTGTTCGTGCTGGCCGCCGTGCTGACGGTGCGCCAGCGCGCCAGCCTGGCGCGCCATGGCCTGCCGGTGCCCCCGCAGTGGCAGGACGGGCTGCGCCTGGCAGCCATTGGCGCCGTGCTGTTCGCGTTCGTGCGCACCCTGAACAACTACGAGGGCATCCCGCTGCCGGTGCTGCTGTTGCTCGCGCTGCTGGGCATCTTCAGCTACGTGGCCACCCAGACCGTGTTCGGCCGCCGCATCTACGCGGTGGGCAGCAACATGGAGGCTACCCGCCTGTCGGGCGTGAACGTGCAGGCGGTCAAGCTGTGGATCTTCGGCCTGATGGGGTTGATGTGCGCGCTGGCGGGCCTGATCAACACCGCGCGCCTGGCCGCCGGTTCGCCGTCGGCCGGCACCTCGGGCGAGCTCGATGCGATTGCCGCGTGCTTCATCGGCGGCACCTCGATGCGCGGCGGCTCCGGCACCGTGTACGGGGCGCTGATCGGCGCGCTGGTGATGGCCAGCCTGGACAACGGCATGTCGATGCTGGACGTGGACAGCTACTGGCAGATGATCGTCAAGGGCGCGATCCTAACGCTGGCGGTGTGGGTGGACGTGGCCACACGTTCAGCACGCAGATAGTTCATTTGTCGCGTAAATAAGCCGTTTGTTTAGTAGACGGCCCGCAACAGCGGGCCGTTTGCGTTGTTGTTGTCGGAACTATGCCACGCTTGCTCATTATCATTCGTCCGCTTGGTGATTTTCGCAATTGCCGCACGATTGGGTAACTTGCAAAATCTTCGTATAGATTCGTCAGGTCCGCGGCATCCCCGGCCCGAGTCACCAGACGATAAAAAATAACGACGAGCGAGACCCACCCAATGACGATCAAGCCTGCCGCGCCATCGAGCGCCCGCGCCCTCATGCACTGCTTTGCAAACGATTTCACGCGCAGCACTGCTGCCTACCACCTGTCGTAGTCCAGCACTGCAACCGTGCTGCAGCAGCACCAATGGGGCCGCAGAGCCTTGATCAAACCGTATAACCTTGGAGAGCACAGATGAACCGCAATTTTAAAAAGACCGCCATCGCCATGGGCCTGGCCCAGATGGCACTGATGCTGGGCGCCGCCCAGGCCCAGGCCCAGGAGCAGGCCCAGGCCCAGGCCCAGGCCCAACCTGCCGGTAACGAGGCGACCGTCAACACGGCCGCCGCGCCGGCTGGCGCGCCGGTGGCCGTGATCGTGACCGGCCAGCGCGCGGCGCTGCAGTCGGCACAAAAAATCAAGCAGAACGCCGACGAGGTGGTCGACTCGATCGCTGCCGACGACATCGGCAAGCTGCCGGACCGCTCGGTGACCGAGGTGCTGCAGCGCGTCTCGGGCGTGACCATCGACCGCGCCATGGCGCGCAGCGATCCCGATCACTTCTCGGTCGAAGGCTCCGGCGTGTCCGTACGTGGCCTGAGCTATGTGCGCTCCGAACTCAATGGCCGCGATTCGTTCTCGGCCAACGGCGGCCGCTCGCTCAACTTCGAAGACGTGCCGCCAGAGCTGATGGCCGGCGTGGACATCTACAAGAACCCTTCGGCCGAACAGGTGGAGGGCGCCATCGGTGGCCTGATCAACCTGCGCACCGCCATGCCGTTCGATTACAAGGGCTTCAAGGCTGCCATTTCCGGTTCCGCGACCCACTCCGAACTGCGCAAGGGCAAAGCCTCGCCGTCGTACTCGGGCATGGTTTCCAATCGCTGGAAAACCCCGATCGGTGAAATCGGCGCGCTGGTCGACCTGGCGTATTCGGAATCGGCCACCCGCACCGACGCCGTCCAGGTCGAGCCGTACTACCAGATCCAGGACAACGGCCGCACCGTGTGGGTGCCGAAGGGCGCGCAATGGCGTTCGCTCAACTTCGACCGCACCCGCGAAGGCGCGTACGGCGCGCTGCAGTGGAAGCCGAACAGCACCCTGACCACCGGCCTGACCTTCTTCAAGTCGAAGTACAAGATGCAGTGGGACGAACAGGCCATCTTCGGTTCTGCCGACCCGTATGCGATCAAGGTCATCGACGGCGAGTATGGCGACAACGGCGCACTGCTCAAGGGCACGCTGACCAACACCGACCCGACCAAGGGCATCAATTTCAACAACGACACCCGTACGGCCTGGCGCAAGTCCGACACCACCGACATTTCGTGGAACGCGCGCTGGCGCCCGAACGACCGCTGGACCATCGTCACCGACCTGCAAAAGATCCGCGCCAACACCCACAGTGTGGATTCGACCGTCGCCACCGGCCTGAAAATGCCGAAGGAGCAGCTGGACCTGACCGGCAGCGTGCCGTCGATCACGTTCGATGCGGCCGACCGCGCCTACCTGGCCAACCCGAACAACTACTACTGGGCGTTCACGATGGAGCACCTGGACCGCGCGAAAGCCGAGTCCAAGGCAGGAAAGATCGACCTCAAGTACGACTTCGACAGTCCGATCCTGCGCGACGTCCGCTTCGGCGCGCGCCTGACCGACCGCGATTCGACGACCGAGAATTCGAACCCGAGCTACAACTGGCAAGGCATTACCCAGGACTGGATGGGCGGCCTGCAGGGCAAGCTCGCTTACCTGGGCGATCCGCGCTTCTCCGGCTCGACCAATGTCCACTCGTTCAACAATTTCTTCAACGGCAAAATCGACGTGCCGGCCGTGGCCTTCCCCGATGTTTCGCTGGCCCAGGGCTACCCGGACAGCTACGCCAAGCTGCACTCGTACCGTGGCATCCTGTGCGCGGAAAACGGCACCACCTGCGACCCGTGGAACCAGGCCACGTTCGGCGGCGATCCGCGCGGTATCAACCAGCAGTCGGAAAAGACCAAGGCCCTGTACGTGCAAACGCGCTTCGGCTTCGACGACCTGAAATACCCGATCGACGGTAACGTCGGCCTGCGCATGGTGAAGACCGATTCGCACGCCAACGGCTACACGCTGTTCAGTTCTTCGGCCACGCCAGGCCCCGGCATCCCGGTCATCGTGCCGTTTGCCCGTCCCGAGAACTTCGACAACTCGTACCGCAACTGGCTGCCCAGCCTGAACCTGCGCCTGAAAGCGACCGACAAGCTGCAGTTCCGCTTCGCCTTTGCCTCGGCGCTGTCGCGTCCCGATCCGTCGCAGCTGCAGGCGTACACCAAGCTCACCCAAAGCGTGGACAACAACTCGCAGGTTGTCAGCTACACCGGCGAAGCCGATGGCAACCCGAACCTGCGCCCGATCACCGCCAAGCAGGTGGACCTGACCGCCGAGTGGTACTTCTCGCCGGTGGGTTCGATGACACTGGCCGTGTTTAACAAGCGCCTCAAGGACGTCATCGTCAAGCAGACCACCATCAACCAGCTGCCCGACACCGCTGGCGTGATGCACGACTTCACTACCACGTCGCCGGTCAACGGCGCCAAGGGGCGTGCCCGCGGCTTCGAGCTGGCTTACCAGCAGTACTTCGACAAGCTGCCGGGCGCCTGGTCGGGCCTGGGCATCCAGGGTAACTTCACCTTCGTCGACAGCGAACGCACCCTGTACAACGGCGTGTACTCGCAGTACTGCACCAGCACCGCTGGCGCGGCCAACCTGAACCTGAACCTGAACGGCTGCGATACCAACGGCACCACCTTCGGCAACCTGCCGCTGGAAAACCTGTCGCGCCAGTCGTACAACGTGGCCCTGATGTATGACAAGGGACCATGGTCGGCGCGCATGGCCTACAACTGGCGTTCGAAGAGCCTGCAGGCGGTCAACGTGAGCGGCACCAACGGCACCGATGGCACCGACACCAATCCGGCCAGCCCGACCGTCGGTCAGCACAACGTGGCATGGGGCTTGCCTACCTGGGCGGATGACTACGGCCAGGCCGATGCGTCGGTGTCGTACAAGATCAATGACCGCATCCAGATCGGCCTCGAAGCGCAGAACCTGACCGATTCCAAGTACAAGATCCTGATGCAGCAGAGTACCGGTATGATGGGCCGCTCCTGGTTCTCGTCGGGCCGCCGCTACACCGCCCGTCTGACCTACAACTTCGAATAAGGAACGCATCGCATGAAAACAACCGCCCGCCAGCTGGTCGTATCGCTTGGTTTGACAATAATGGTCGCAGCTGGCGCGGCGGCCGCGCCGATTCCGGAACTGGTGACCAAGGATGGCCGCCACGCGCTGATGGTGGACGGCGCGCCGTTCGTCATGTTCGGCGGCCAGGCCCAGAACTCCAGCAACTATCCGCTGGCGCTCGACAAGGTGTGGTCGGCCATCCGTGACGCCAACGCCAACACGCTGGAAATCCCGGTGGCGTGGGAGCAGATCGAGCCGGTCGAAGGCAAGTTCGATTTCAGCTACGTCGATACGCTGGTGGCGCAGGCGCGCAAGAACAAGGTGCGCCTGGTGCTGCTGTGGTTCGGCACCTGGAAAAACACCAGCCCCAGTTACACGCCCGAGTGGGTCAAGTTCGACAACGCGCGCTTCCCGCGCATGGTCGACCAGCAGGGCAAGCCGATTTACTGCCTGTCGCCGCAAGGCGAAGAAACCCTGAAGGCCGACAAGAAGGCCTTTGTCGCCCTGATGGCCCACATCAAGAAGATCGACGATGTCCAGCGCACCGTGATCATGATGCAGGTGCAGAACGAGGTGGGCACCTACGGCTATGCGCGCGACTATGGCCCCAAGGCCGAAGCGCAGTTCAATAGCCCGGTGCCGGCCGAAGTGTTAAAACATAAAAAGTCGCCGGTGGCGCTGGCAGCAACCGGCACCTGGAAGCAGGTGTACGGCGACTACGCCGACGAATACTTCCATGCGTACTCGGTGGCGAAGTACATCGGCGACATCGCCAAGGCGGGGCGCGACGTGTACAACCTGCCCATGTACGTCAACAACTCGATCCGCGATTCGCTCGAAGAGCCGGTCAAGCCCTGGAACAAGAATTTCGCCAGCGGCGGCCCCACGTTCGACGTGATCGACATCTACAAGGCCGCTGCGCCGGCGATCGACTTCGCCGCCCCCGACATCTACAATCCGGAGTGGCGCAAGTTCGTCGCCACGCTCGACAAGTTCCAGCGGCCCGACAATGCGCTGGCCGTGCCGGAGATGAGCAACGGCGCCGACTACGTGCGCTACGCGTACCTGGTGATCGGCCGCGGCGCCATCAACTTCTCGCCGTTCGGCATCGACTACGCCGACTACAGCAATTTCCCGCTCGGCCACAAGGCCACCGACAAGACCATGACGGCGCCCTACGGCAAAATCTTCGGCGCGTTCCGGCCGATGGAGCGCCAGTGGTCGAAGTGGGCGTTCGAGGGCCGCACGTACGGCGTGGCCGAAGGCGACGACCGCCAGCCGCAAAAGCTCGCACTCAAGGGCTGGAACGCGACCATTTCGTTCCGCGAATGGCAGTTCGGCGAAGCGCAGTATTTCAAGGACGTCAAGGACCTGCCGGCCAATACCGACAAACCCAACGGCGGCGTGGCGATCGCGCAGATCGCCGACAACGAGTTCATCATCGTCGGCCAGCACGCGCGCGTGAAGATCGACAACGCCGACGGCAAGCCGACCATGTGGGCGCGCGTGGAAGAGGGGCGGTATGATGCCGCCGGCAAGTGGATCATGGAACGCAACTGGAATGGCGACCAGACCGATTATGGTCTCAACCTGACCGGCAACCCGGTGGTGTTGAAGGTCAAGGTCGGCACGTACTAAACTATAAAATCAGGAGAACACATGCAATTCAAAGCAATCGTGCCCGCGGCGTCCTGCCTGGCGGTGCTGATGTCCGGCCACGCCATGGCCGGCACTTTCGAGAAGACCGCCACCGGCGTGGTCGTCAAGCCCGATACCGGCGCCAAGGAAGTGCGCCTCGAGGTCATGAACGACAACATCATCCACGTCGTCAAGACCGACCAGGCGGGTAAACAACTCACGCCCTCGCTCATGACAGTTGCCAGCCCTGTTAGCGGTAACTTCCAGGTAACCGCACAGGGCAGGGACAAGGTCACGCTGAAGGCCAAGAAGATTTCGGTGGCGGTCTCGCTGGCCACCGGCCAGGTGCAGTTCTTCAATGCCGCCGGCAAGGCGTTCCTGACCCAGGCGGCGGAGAACATGACGCCGGTGGAAGTGGGCGGCAAGCCGTTCATGGCGGTCACGCAAGGATTCAACCACGGCACCAGGGACGCTTACTATGGCCTGGGCCAGCACCAGAACGGCCAGATGAACCTCAACGGCGAAGACGTGCTGCTGATGCAGCACAATATGGTCATCGCCGTGCCGTTCGTGGTCTCCGACAAGAACTACGGCGTTTTGTGGGACAACAATTCGATCTCGCGCTTCGGCGATCCGAAGCCGTATGGCTTCCTGTCGCGCGACCTGAAACTGGCGGACGCCGACGGCAAGGCCGGCGGCCTGACCGCGCGCTACTACGTCGACGACAAGCTGGTGCTCACCCGCCAGGAAAAGGACATCGATTACCAGTACCTGAAGGATGTGGCCGAAAACTGGCCGAAGGAGCTGGGCGACCCGAAAAAGGCCGTGGGCGTCAAAGTGGTGTGGGACGGCACGCTCACGTCCGACAAGCCGGGCGTGCACAAGATGCAGCTGTATTCGTCGGACTACGCCAAGCTCGATATCGACGGCAAGCAGATCATGGACGTGTGGCGCCAGGGCTGGAACCCGTGGTACCACAACTTCGAACTGACATTTGAAGCCAACAAGCCGGTCAAGCTGCACCTGGAATGGAAGCCGTCGGGCGGCATGATCGCCATGACTCACAACGATCCGCTGCCGGCGCCCGAGCGCCACTCGCTGACGTTCTCGTCGGAAGTCGCGCAGAGCATCAACTACTACGTCATCAACGGCGAGACCAGCATCGACAAGGTGATCGCCGGCTATCGCCACCTGACCGGCGAAGCGCCGATGATGCCGAAGTGGTCGTACGGCCTGTGGCAGTCGCGCCAGCGGTACGAGACCCAGGAGCAGCTGCTGGGCGTACTCAAGGAATACCGCAAGCAGGGCTGGCCGATTGATAACATGGTGCAGGACTGGTTCTACTGGCCGCAGGACGGCTGGGGTTCGCACGACTTCGACAAGGCGCGCTTCCCGAACCCGAAAGGCATGGTGGACGAAGTCCACAAGAACAATGCGCGCGTGATGATTTCGATCTGGGGCAAGTTCTACGAGAACACCAAGAACTACCAGGAGCTCAACAAGGCCGGCTACATGTGGACCAAGAACGTCGCAAACGGCGACCTTGACTGGGTGGGACCGGGTTACAAGAACAGCCACTACGACCCGTACACCAAGGGCGCGCAGGACATGTACTTCCGCCAGATGAAACCGAAGCTGGTGGACCTGGGCTTCGACGCCTGGTGGATGGACAATACCGAACCGGACGTGCTGTCGAACACCCGCCTGGAAGACTTCAAGAAGCTGATCGGCCCGACCGTGTATGGCGCCGGCGAAGTCACGTTCAATCCGTACAGCCTGGTGCACACGGAGGGCTTCTACAACCACCTGATCAAGGACCAGCCGGAAAAACGCCAGTTCATCCTGTCGCGCTCCGGCTTTGCCGGCATCCAGCGCAACGGCACGGCGCTGTGGAGCGGCGACACCGTGGGCCGCTGGAACAACCTGTACGACCAGATATCCGCTGGTGTGCAGATCTCGATGTCGGGCATCCCGAACTGGACCCACGACATCGGCGGCTATGCGCAGGAAGTGCGCTTCCAGACCGGCGACGTCGGCTCGGCCCAGGAAAACCGCGTGGTGGCCGCCAACCAGGGCACGCCGGAAGACCTCAAGGAATGGCGTGAACTGAACCTGCGCTGGTGGCAGTTCGGCGCGTTCTCGCCGCTGTTCCGCTCGCACGGCGAAGTGGTCAAGCGCGAGATCCACATCATCTCGCCGGAAGGCTCGCCGATGCGCGAATCGATGGTCTGGTACGACAAGCTGCGCTACCGCCTGATGCCGTACATTTACTCGACCGCCGCCACCACGCACCACGAGTCGGGCACCATCATGCGCGGCCTGGTGATGGACTTCCCGCAGGACGACGCGGTCAAGAACATCGCCGACCAGTACCTGTTCGGCCACAGCTTCCTGGTCGCACCGGTGTACGAATACGGCGCGCGCGAACGCAGCGTGTACATGCCAAAAGGCGCGGACTGGTACGATTTCTACACGGGCGAGCTGCATAAAGGCGGCACCCGCGTGGCGATCAAGGCGCCGGAAACGCGCATGCCATTGCTGGTCAAGGCGGGCGCCATCGTGCCGGTGGGCCCGGTCACGCAGTACGTGGACGAAAAGCCCGATGCACCGATCACCTTCAACGTGTATGCGGGCGCCGACGGCACCTTCAGCCTGTACGAGGATGACGGCGTGTCGAACGGCTACCTGCGCAAGGAGTTTAGCCGCATCCCGGTGACCTACAACGACAAGACCGGTACCGTGACGATCGGCGCGCGTGACGGTTCTTACAAGGGCATGGTGGCCAAGCGCGAGTTCCGCGTGCGCTTCATCAAGCCTGGCGTGTCGAGCTCGGACAATTTCGATGCGTCCGACAAGGTCGTCGCCTACGAAGGCAAAGCCGTCACCATCAAGCGTTAAGCAACCGGAGCCGCTTTGTTCAAACTCTTGATCAAGGCGGCGCCGTGGCTGGCGCTGTCCTTTGTACTTGCCGGGACGGCGTCTGCCGCAGATCTCACCTTGCGCTACCAGCAGCCGGCGCCCGACACCGACGCCGGCTGGGAGCGTGAAGCGCTGCCGATCGGCAATGGCCGCATCGGCGCCATGCTGTTCGGCCAGCTGGCGCGCGAACGGATTCAATTCAACGACATCACGCTGTGGACCGGCGACGACAAGGTGATGGGCGCGTACCAGCCATTTGGCGACGTGTTCATCAACCTGCCGGGCCACGACCAGGCCACCGGCTATGCGCGCCAGCTCGACATCGGCCGCAGCCTGCACCGCGTCACCTACACCCATCACGGCGTCACCTTCCAGCGCGAAGCCCTGGCCAGCTATCCGGCCCAGGTGATTGCCGTGCGCCTGTCCGCCGATCGTCGTGGCCAGTACACCGGCTCGATCGAACTGGCGGACATGCACCAGGCGCGCATCGAGGCCAGCGGCGACCGCATTACTGCTGTTGGCTCGTTACGTGGCAAAGGCTCGGCGCCATCGTCCAACGCGATGGACTACGCCAGCCAGGTGCAGGTGCGCCACGAGGGCGGCCGCATCGCCATCGACGGCAACCGGATCACGTTTAAAGATTGCGATGCGGTGACCCTGATTTTGGGCGCCGGCACCAGCTACGTGCTCGACGCCGACAAAAAGTTCCAGGGGGCGCCACCGCTCAAGCGCGTCACCGGACAAGTCACCGCAGCACCCGCGTGGCCGGCGCTGCTGGCCGCGCACCAGCAGGACTACCGTGCCCGGTTCGATCGCGTCAGCGTGGACTTCGGCAGTGCGTCTGCCGCGCGCCGCGCGCTGCCCACCGACCAGCGCCTCGAAACCTACACGGCGCAAGGCGACGACCCTGAGCTCGAAGCGCTGTTCTACCAGTACGGCCGCTACCTGTTGATCTCGAGCTCGCGCGGCGCGCTGCCGGCCAATTTGCAGGGACTGTGGAACAACAGCCTGTCGCCGCCGTGGAATTCGGACTACCACACCAATATCAACGTCCAGATGAATTACTGGCCGGCCGAGCCGGCCAACTTGTCCGAGCATGCGCTGCCATTTTTGAACTTCGTGCAGGGCGTGGCGCCCGTGTACCGCAAGCTGATTGCCGACACGGCCGCCAAGGCGATTGCCCATCCAGACTCGGTGGTCATGGCTGCGCCCGACCTGAGCGGCGCGGCCGTGCAGCGCGAAGAGACGTTCGTGGCCGCTGCCGGCAAGCCGGTGCGCGGCTGGACCCTGCGTACCGAGTCGAACCCGTTCGGCGCCATGGGCTACATCTGGAACAAGACCGGCAACGCCTGGTACGCCCAGCACTTCTGGGAACACTACGCGTTCACCCAGGACCGCGCCTACCTGCGCGACGTGGCGTATCCGATCATGAAGGAAGCCGTGCACTTCTGGCAGGACACGCTGAAAGCGCTGCCGGACGGGCGCCTGGTGGCGCCGCTGGGCTGGTCGCCCGAGCACGGTCCGATCGAAGACGGCGTGACCTACGACCAGGCCATCATCTGGGACCTGTTCAACAACACGGCCGAAGCGGCCGGCGTGCTCGGTGACACCGCGTTCGGCGCCGAGGTGGCGGCGCTGCGCGACCGCCTGGTGACGCCGCGCGTGGGCAGCTGGGGCCAGCTGCTGGAGTGGATGGACGAGAAAAAGGACGACCCGGTGCTCGACCAGCCGGGCGACACCCATCGCCACGTATCGCACCTGTTCGGGCTGTTCCCGGGACGGCAGATCTCGCCAACCACCACGCCGGCGCTGGCCGCGGCCGCCCGGGTATCGCTGCAAAGCCGGGGCGACGCCGGCACCGGCTGGTCGATGGCGTGGAAGATCGCTTTCTGGGCGCGGCTGCACGATGGCGACCATGCCCACACCATGCTGCGCGGCCAGCTGGCCAAGCCCGGCGCGCGGGCGGCGCTGCAAACAGGGCAGGGCACGGAAGTAAACAACGCCGGCGGCACCTACGCCAACCTGTTCGACGCGCATCCGCCATTCCAGATCGACGGCAACTTCGGCGCCACGGCCGCGCTGACCGAGATGCTGCTGCAGTCGCACAATGGCGAATTGCACCTGCTACCGGCGCTGCCAGCGGCATGGCCGGATGGCGCGGTGAAGGGCTTGCGCGCGCGCGGCGGTTACGAAGTCGACATCGCCTGGCGCCACGGACGGTTGACGCAGGCGACCATTCGCCGCGTGGCGGGCACCGGCGCCGGTCGGGTGCGCTACGGCAGCCACGCGCGCAGGCTGCTGCTCGAGGTCGGCGACAGCCTGCGCCTGGGCGCGGTTTTGTAAGTAAAAGTCGGACAAAAGTAACAGCTAATTACAAAAATGCCCCGCAGCGGGGCACTTGGCGCTATGATAGTTGCCTTAAAGAACACTTTTGTGTGGCTATTTTTTAGGGTAATTACGTGCGCCAATTTTTCAGCAATCTCAGCATCAAGCACCGGCTCGGTTTCGGCTTCGCCAGCATCCTGTTCCTGGCGGTGATCGCCATTGCCGTGAGCATCACGCGGCTGCACCACGTGGCCAATGCCACCCAGCAGATGGTGGACGAACCGATGGCCACCGAACGCCTGTTGCAGGACTGGTACCGCAATATGTACTCGGGCATACCGCGCACCACGGCCATCATCATCAGCACCGACATGAGCCTGGGCGGCTACTTCGCCGACAGTATCAAGGCTGCCACCGATTCGTCGGCCGCGCTGCAAAAGCAGGTCGAGGCGCACATGAATACGGACACCGAGAAACAACTGTTTGCCGAGATCGGCGTGCGGCGCAAGGCGTTCCTCAGTGCGCGCGACGGTATCCTGGCGCTGAAAAAAGAGGGGCGGCTGGAGGAGGCACAGCAGCGCATGCGCGACGTGTACACGCCCGACAGCGCGGCCTACCTGGCGGCGGCCGAAGCGCTGCTCAAGGAACAGCGCCGCCAGATCGAGGTCGCCGCCGCCGAGATCGAACAGATCAACGAAGCGAGCCGCACCCTGATGCTGGCGCTCGCTGCCGCCATCGTGCTGCTGGGCGGCGCGCTGGCCGTGCTGCTGGGACGCTCGGTGGTGGCGCCGCTGGAACGCGCGGTGGCCGTGGCGCGCCGCGTGGCTGCCGGCGACCTGACCTCGCAGGTCGATAACCAGGCCCGCGACGAAACCGGCCAGCTGCTCGACGCCCTGGGCCAGATGAACGGCAACCTGTCGCAGCTGGTCGGCGACGTGCGCCAGTCCACCGACACCATCACCGTGGCCGCGCAGGAAATCGCGGCCGGCAATGCCGACCTGTCGGCACGCACCGAGGCGCAGGCCGGTGCGCTCGAAGAAACCGCCAGTTCGATGGAAGAAATGACCGGCACCGTGCGCCAGAATGCCGACAATGCGCGCCAGGCCAATGCGCTGGTGCTGTCGGCCAGCGACGTTGCTGCCCGCGGTGGCACCGTGGTGGGACAGGTGGTGGCGACCATGGGTTCGATCAAGGCCAGTTCCGGCAAAATGGCCGACATCATCGGCGTGATCGACGGCATTGCTTTTCAAACCAATATCCTGGCGCTGAACGCGGCGGTGGAAGCGGCGCGCGCCGGCGAGCAGGGACGCGGCTTCGCGGTGGTGGCCACCGAAGTGCGCAACCTGGCGCAGCGTTCGGCATCGGCGGCGCGCGAAATCAAGACGCTGATCGACGACTCGATGGGCAAGGTGGACGAGGGCGGCAAGCTGGTGGACCAGGCTGGCCAGACCATGGGCGAGGTGGTCGACAGCGTGCGCAAGGTGGCCGACATCATGGGCGAGATCACGCTGGCCAGCGAACAGCAAAGCTCGGGCATCGAGCAGATCAACCAGGCCATCAACCAGATGGACGAGATGACCCAGCAAAATGCCGCGCTGGTCGAGCAGGCCGCGGCAGCAGCAGCGAGCATGCGCGAACAGGCGCAGGCGTTGCTGGCGCAGGTGGGGCAGTTCACGGTGGCCCAAAGCAGCCAGGGAGGGCAGGGTGGCCAGCGTAGCCCGGGCGTTGCACGCGCGGCGCCGCTGCGGTTGACGTAACCTGATTTGACCGGGCGGCGCCGCCCTCGCCGGGCGCCCGCCCAACGCCAGTCCGGCGCTGGTTATCCGTCGATCAAGCTATCCGTCGATCAGGCGCCGATAAACGCGGCGATCACCGGGTTGATGGCGTCGCCGTGGGTGATTGGGCCCATGTGGGCGCCGCGCGTCTCCAGCACCGTGGCATTGGGCAGCGCTGCCGCCAGCTGCGGCGCCAGGCCGCGCGTGGAAATCGGGCTGTGCTGGCCCGCCATCACCAGCGTGCGCACCTTCAGGTCCGCCAGGTCGGCAAATGCCACCGGCTCGCCCAGCAGCGCCTGGAAGTCCAGTTTTACCTTGGCGATCATGGCAATCATCTTGTCCTGCGCGGCCGGCGGCGCGGCGTCGAACGAGCCGGGGCGGTTCCAGTAATCGATGAAGATGCGGGTGGCGTCGCGATCCGAAGGCGCAGCGAGGATGGTATCGACCACGCCGGTGATTTCCCGCTTGGATGCGTCGTGCGCCGGCAGCAGGTGGAACGCCACCGGCTCGTGCAGCGCCAGCGACAGTACGCGCTCGGGCGCCTGGCGCGCCAGGTGCAGTGCCGAAGCGCCGCCGTACGAGTGGCCCACCAGGTGGAACGGCTCGCCGGGCGCCAGCTCGGTGGCCAGCGCGGCGGTGATCGCCTCTGCCTCGTGCGCCAGCGTGTGGACGTAGTCGGCGCCGGCGGCAGCGGAGGGAAACGGCGCGGCGCCGTAGCCGAGCAGGTCGAGCGGGATGCAGCGGTACCTGTCTGCCAGTTGCGCGGACAGGGCGGCCCACTGGGCCTTGGAACTCATGGAACTGTGGAGCAGGACGATGGCCGGTTTCATGGTGCGCACGCGATAACGAGGAAGCGACGATTATACCGAGTCGTGTCTCTCCCTTGTGCAAGAGGCAATCCGGACCCATGTACGTTCTTTACCACTGGCAAATCGTTTTGTTCGTTTGTGAACAGATCATCGGGCCAAAAAGTGTACAGTATCGGTATGAAGCATACAAAAAAAGTCGCCGGCGTGGCCGGCATCCTGAGCGTGTTGTGGCTCGGCTTGACGGCTGCGGTGGCAGCGAGCCAGAACCGCCTGTTATTCAACCCGCTGGGCAGCCGGCGCGAAGTGCTCAAGCCATACAGCGCCGGGCATCGCACCCGCGCGGTCGTGATCCGCGCCAAAGACGGCACGCGCCTGTCCGGCTGGCTGATGACGCCGCGCCTGGCCGGCCCGCACCCCGGCGTGGTGTATTTCGGCGGCCGCTCGGAGGAAGTGTCGTGGGTGGCGCGCGACGCCGGCAAGCTGTTCCCCGGCATGACCGTGCTGGCCGTGAACTACCGTGGCTACGGCGACTCGCACGGGGATCCGGCCGAAATCCATTTTGTCGAAGACGGCCGCATGCTCTACGACTGGCTGGCCAACCGCCGCGACGTCGATCCCAAACGCATGGCGGTGGTGGGGCGCAGCCTCGGTTCCGGCGTGGCGGTGCAGGTGGCCATCGACCGCGAGCCGTGCTCCGTGGTGCTGATCACGCCCTACGATTCGATCCTGGCGATCGCCAAGCGCAAGTTCCGCACGCTGCCGGTGGAGTACGTCCTGCGCCACAAGTTCGAGTCGGTGAAATACGCCGAGAAGATCAACGCCCCCGTGTACGTGCTGCGCTCGGAGCATGACGATATCGTGCCGCATTCGCACACCGACCTGCTGGTGCAAAAACTGGGCACCTTGCAGGCCGACGAGATCGTGCCCGGTTCAAACCACATCAACATCCCCTACCTGCCGGAGACGCAGGAACGCATCGCCTACTTCCTGACCGACCGCTTCTATCCGCAGCCGGTCCTGCCAGTGTAGGTGTCTCAGGCCAGCTGGCGCGCGCCGGCCTGGCTGCGCTCGGCGATATGGTGGTGCACGCGGCGCAGTCCCAGCCACACGGCCGCGATCACCACCGGCACCGCCACCCCTTGCAGGATGTCCGGGTTGACGGCCAGGCCGCTTGCCTTCATGGCCTTGCCGGCGTACCCGATCAGTCCCAGGGTGTAGTACGAAATCGCCACGGCCGACAATCCCTCCACCGCCTGTTGCAGCCGCAGTTGCTGGGCAGCGCGCGCGTCGAGCGATTGCAGGATCTTGCGGTTCTGGCCTTCCTGCTCGATGCCCACGCGGGTGCGCAGCAGGTCGTTGCTGCGGCCGATACGCTTGGCCAGCGCTTCCTGGCGCAGCGCCACCGACGTACACGTGTGCATGGCCGGCGCCAGGCGGCGGCCCATGAATTCGGCCAGGGTCTGGATGCCGGCGATGCGCACCTCGCGCAGTTCGTGGATGCGCGCCTGCACCAGGCTGAAATACGCCTGCGAGGCGGCGAACCGATAACTGTTGTTGACCGAGATTTTCTCCAGCCGCGCCGCCAGGCTGGTGATGTGGTGCAGCAGGTGGCCCTCTTCGCGGGCGTCGATGCGCGCGTCCTGCGCCGGCTGGTCGGCCTGCACCAGGGTGGCGGTGAGGTCGGCCAGTTCGTTCTCGATGCCGTTCAACAGCGGCTGCGACGCTTCCGCGTTCGGCAGTCCGAGTAACGCCATCATGCGGTAGGTTTCGATTTCCAGCAGGCGTCCCACCAGGCGGCCGGACTGGAACTCGCGCAAGCCCATGTCGCGTACCACGAAGCGGGAAAAGCCATCGGGCTGGATCAGGAAATCGGTCCACACCTCGGCGGCGCCGGCCACGTTGCTGCCCACCAGCGACTTGCCCTGGAACAGGGCGGCAATCGCCTCGGTCTTGTCGCTGCCTGCCACGCCAGAACACAACAGCACGTGGGCGGCAACGATGATCTTGCCGTGCAGGCCGGCGAGCCACTCTTGCGGCACATGCTGCAGCGGCACCTTCTGGAACGACTGGCGGAAATCGGGATCGGTGTCCGCCCGTTCGACAAACGTGAACGTCGCGAACTCGGTATGGCACTCCCACTTGAGGCGGAAGCGGCCGAAGTCGTGGAAGAAGTAGCGCGCCTGCGGGCCCGGCGCAGCCACGCCGTAGTGGGCGCACAACTGCTGCAAAATTTCGTGCTGGGTGCTGCGGTGGAGCTTTTGCGAAGGATGGTCCTGCTGCACGTACAGCGCGAAATGGGTCAGGCTTTCCGGCGCCTGCAGTTGCAGGAACGGGCGGGAATGAATTTCGGCCGACAGCGGTACCCGCATCGGGTGATTGAGCTTGGCGAAATCGGCGGTGGCGCGGTATGCGAGGGACATGACCTTCCTTGGGAGTAAAGTGAATATGTTGCAGTGCAGTATATGACGCGGGAAGGAGCGGCACAACCTTCCTTGCGCGATGGAAATCAAATGCTCAGCGTTGTGACGCGGGTTCCGGGCCGATGTCGGGCGCCCAGCCGATCAGGTCGGTGGCGCCGATATCGATGCCGGCCTGCGTGAGCAGGGTGCTGGCCTGGCCGCGATGGTGAGTCTGGTGGTTGAAAAAATGCGTCACCACCAGGCCGAAATTCTTGCGATAGGTGTCGCCCTTCTTGCTGCGGTATTCGAAGGTGGCGGCCATATCGCCGGCTGTTACCTGCGGCGCCCACGCCGTGATGATGGCGTCGAGCAGTTCGCGCTGGGCGCGCAGCGCGGCCAGGTCGTCGCTGAAATGGTGCGCCAGGCCGCCCGGTTGCAGCAGGTCGCGCACGCCGGCCAGCGCGGTCCAGGCGGGGCGGAATCCGGCGAAGCGACCGAGCCAGATGGTGTCGCCGGCCAGCAGGTGGTTCAGGGTGCCGGCCAGCGAGCCGAAAAAGGCCCCGCGTTCGGCGGTGAACGCGCCGGGCGGCAGGCGCGCGGCGGCGTCGTACACCTGGCGGTTCATGTCGGCGTTGTACGCCGCCAGCACGGCGAGGTAATCAGGCTGGTTCATTGGCGATGGCGTCCGGGTTCGCTTGCAGGAAGATCTTGTCGTTGATGGCAGCCAGCGCCTGCGCGCGTTCCCAGGCGCCGGTGGGCAGCACGTCGCCTTCCAGTTCCGGCAGCAGGTCGCGCGACGAGGCCTTGCCTTCGGGCGTGGTGTGGTCGTCCCTGACTTTGCCGTACATGTATTCCAGCACCCGCGTGGAGCGGGCCGTCTGCATCTCGTGGCTGGCCTTGGCCAGCATGCCCTGGTCGTACTTGAAGCTGGTGGTGCTGCTGGCGCTGTCGTCGATGGTGACGTACTTGTAGTTCTGCGAATTGGGCGACAGGTCCAATGCCAGCGTGGCCCCGGCCTTGACCGGCATGTGGTAGCTCGCCTTCAAGCGCGACTGCTGCTGTTGCGATACCGAGAGGTCCCACGCCGACTTGCCCGACATCTGCGTTTTCTGCGACAACTCGTACGAGAAGCTGTCCTTCTCCGTGGGCCGCGCCGGATTGGACGCGACATCGGGCAGCGAGAACGATGCATTGAAGTCGGCCAGGCCCGTGGTAAGCGCCTGGTCGCGCCGGGTCAGCATCTGGCTGGGGGCGGGCGCCACGGCCGGATTGCCGTAGTTGCTGTTCATGTCTGTGAAGGCGTCCTTGAACATGGCCGGCATGGCGCCGCTGGCCTGGCCCCGACTGCTGGCCTGGTCCACCTGTTGCAGGTAGCGCCCCAGCGCCTTGGCCTGCTGCTCCGGGTTGCCCCAGGCGGCGGGCTGGGTCAGGTCCACGCCGATCCTGGCGCTGCCGGACGGGCCGTCGATGCTGACCGAACGCCCGGCGCCGTCGGCGTGGAATTCGAGCTTCTGGGTTTCCTTCGGATTGAGTTTGATCGACGCCTTGAAGTCCACCGAGGCGAGCGCGCCGCTGTCGAATTGCGTGAGGCCGGCGAGGGCGATGCGCGGCGGGTCTTCGGTGATGCCGTCGACGGCCTGCTGGAAGGCGTCGGCCAGCTTGCCCAGCGCCTTGCGTTCGGTTTCACTGAAGTCGCCGCTGCTCTCGGCTTTGATCGCGACGCTGTTGTCGCCGGCGTCGAGCGCCAGTTCCACCTTGATGCCGCTGCGGGTGGTGATGGTGAGCGCGATGCGGTTGTCGCCCATGCCATGCTGCGATACCTGCGTGGGCGCGACCAGCATGTCGTAGGTATCGGCTTGCACGCCGTCGGGCGCGCGCTGTATCGATTGCGAAAAATCCTGGCCGTCGTAGGCCACTTGCCGCAGCAATTCGCCGCCCAGTCCCTTGAGGCGGCCGGCCGTCGGTTCGTTGCCGAAGTTTTGCGCCATCATGACCGCCGCCGTGCTGCGGGTGCGGTTCTCCCACAGGAAGGTGGGGCCGGCCGCCTGCTGCGCGCCCAGCGACACCACGGTGGAGTCGCCTGCGCGCATACCGCCCGCAGTGGCGCCGGCCGTTGTCTTGACGCTGGCAGCGGTAGTGCTGGAGGAAGTGGCGGCGATGCCGGTCCGGTTCAGGGGATTGATCGTATTCATGAAACTATTATAAGCCCGTCCCTGCGCGGAACCACGACCGGGCGCTCAGGCGGCCAATTGGCGCGCTGCGGCGGCTTGCTTCGACACCGGCGGCACTTGCGGCGCCTGGTGGCTGTAAGGTCCGCCGTGCAGTTCGCGCAGCGCATGGTAGGTGATGAACTGGCGCGGGCGCACCACGTCGGCGCCGTGTCTGGCCGGGGCGATGCTGACGGTCCAGAGACCGGCGCATTCCGCTGCACGCAGGGCCGGCGCACCGGCGTCGATGGCGATGGCGTCCGATGCCTGCACGCCGATGGCGTGCAGCGCGCGGGCGTACGGGCCGGTGCCGGTGGGGCCGTCGAAGTTGGCGCCGCCCGTGACCACCGTAAACAGGCTGTTGACGTCGGTGCCGAAGGCGTTCGACAGCAGCGCCGAGGCGGTGGCTGCCGGCAGGTCGGTCAGGAGGCAGATCTTGCAGCCGTCGGCAATGGCGTCGTCGATCAGCGCCAGCGCGGCCGGCAGCGCTTTCGGCGGCGCGGTGACGATCGCGTGGTGGAATTGGCGGTGCTTGTCCTGTGCCATGGCGGCGGCGCGCTTGCGGTCGCGTGCAGGTAGCGACGGCGGCAGGGCGCCCTCGATGGCGCGGGCGTAGCCGTGGGTGGCGGCGGCGTGGCGCAAGGCGCGCGCGTCCCAGCGCAGCGACAGGCTGGCGGTGGCGAAGGCCGCATTGCAGGCCGCCAGGTGCGGGGTTTCGGTGTCGAACAGTACGCCGTCCAGACCCAGGAAGATCACGTCTATGCTCATGGAATACCTCGCTAAACTGTGTCAATCTCACCAATATAACGGTAGTATGATCAAAAGAAAAATTAAAGATTTTTAGTTATTGATAAGGACGGGCTTATGCAATACCCGAGTTTTCGCCAGCTGCAATCGCTGGTCCTGGTGGCGCGGCACGAGAGCGTGTCGCGGGCGGCGGATGCGATGCACGTCACGCAGCCAGCGATTTCACTGCAACTGCGCACGCTGGAAGATATCGCCGGCATCGCCCTCACGCGCAAAGTGGGCCGCAATATCCAGCTCACGGCGGCGGGCGAGGTAATGCTCGATTTTTCCGAGCGCATGCTGCGCCTGTGGCAGCAGGCCGAGGAAGAACTGGCGGCGCTGCAAGGCGTCACCGGCGGCACGCTGCGCATCGGCGCGGTCACCACGGCCGAGCATTTGCTGCCGCCGCTGCTGGTGCCGTTTACGCTCAAGCGCCCCGACGTCCATTTAAAACTCCAGGTGGGCAACCGCGCGGAGATCATCAGCATGCTGGCGCGCCACGAGATCGACCTGGCCATCATGGGCACGCCGCCGCGCGAGCTGCGCACCAACGCGGCCCGCTTCGCGCGCCACCCGATGGCTTTCGTGGCCAGCCCGGCGCACCCTCTGATGAAGAAGAGGCGTCTCACGCTGGCCGACATCAAGGATGCCAACCTGATGGTGCGCGAACGCGGCTCGGGCACCCGCACCGCCGTCGAACGGCTGCTGCGCGACGCCGGTCACCCGCTCGAATTCGGCTCCGAGGTGTCGAGCAACGAGGCGATCAAGCGCATGGTGTCGGCCGGCCTGGGACTGGGCTTTTTGTCGGTACACGCGTGCGGACTGGAATTCGAGGCGGGTCTGCTGGCGATTTTGCCGATGGCCGGCAACCCGGTCGAAGCGGACTGGCAGATCATGCACCTGACCGACCAGCCGATCCCGAAGGTGGCGGCGTCGTTCCAGGACTTCGTGATCGAGCACGGGCAAGACCTGGTGGCGCGCGAGCTGGAGAGCGTCTATAAACTGCTGGGGCGGCGCAAGAAGGTGTGATGGCCGGGTGTGATGGCCGGGTGTGATGGCAATGTCGCCAGTACAGAGCGGTGGGGTAATTGCAGGATTGTACTGGTACACGCCAGTACACGTGCGCTTACAATGGCTGAAACTCTTTCAGGAAACGCCATGTCCCCCGATCTGCTGCTGCCGCTGTGTACCTTTGCCGTCGTCAGTTCCATCACGCCCGGCCCCAACAACACCATGATCCTGGCCTCCGGCCTGAACTATGGCTTCAGGCGTTCGCTGCCGCATCTGTTCGGCATTTGCGGCGGCTTTTCGTTCATGGTGGTTGCGGTGGGCTTCGGCTTGCAGGCCGTGTTCGAGGCAGTGCCGATGTTGCAGCTGATCCTGAAGTACCTGGGGGCGATCTACCTGCTGTGGCTGGCGTGGAAGCTGGCGCACGCGGCGCCGATGAGTGCCGAGCAGGCGCAGCTGTCGAAGCCGCTTGGTTTCTGGGGCGCGGCCGCCTTCCAGTGGATCAATCCGAAGGCGTGGGTGATGATCCTCAGCGCCATGAGCACCTATTTGCCGCCGCATGCGCAGCTGGCCGACGTGTTCTTGCTGGCGCTGGTGTTCCTGCTGATCGGCTTTGTCTGCGTGGGCGCGTGGGCGCTGTTTGGCGTGGTGCTGCGCGGCTTTCTGCAAGATCCGCGCTCGGTGCGTATCTTTAATGTCAGCATGGCGTTGCTGCTGCTGGCGTCGCTGTATCCGATCCTGCGCAGCTAGTAGTTGGAAACCGTCGAACGCTGCTACCATGGCAGCTTGAATTCATTATTAGGAATGCCGATGTACCGTCGATTGTCCCTGGCCGCGCTGTTGGCCCTCACGCTGGCGAATGCCAGCGCCGCCACCTTGCCGTCCAACCTGATGTTGCCCGATCCCGACCTGGCCACCCACGGCATCGTCGAACGCTGGACCCTGACCATCCGGCTCGAATCGGATGACCTGAAAGCGATCACGCCGTGCCGCCAGGTGCTGGCCGACCGGGGCTTTGCGCCGGTGCTGTCGAAAATGGCGAGCTCCACCCGGCCGCAACTGCACTTCAAAATAGAAGGCAACAAGGAATATGCGCAAGCGACGACCGAAGCGGACGATGCGCTCGCTGCCGTGCAGCAGGCCGGCTGCAAGACGTCGGTGAACTGGGCTGTCGTAGCCAAGCCCGTCCCACGCTAAAGGTAATCGGCCTGCTGCGCGTCCCGTTGTCGCCGGACCCGGCCTGGGCCTGCGTACGCTGCCAAGGCGCGCAATCAGCGCCTGATTCGCTACCGGGGCAGGTTCAGCGACGCGGCAGGCGCAACGCCTGCAGGGTGGCGCGGATGGCGTCGAGGTCGATCGCCTCGCGGCTTTGCAGCCCCTGCAGGTAGCCGCGCGCGAAGCTGATCGTGTCCAGCGCCTCCGGATGCTGTTCGGCCATCTCCAGCAGCAGCGCTTCGGCCACCACCAGGTCGTTATGCTGGCCCAGCGCCGACTGGATCGCCGCCAGCGCTTTCAGATACTGGCGCGCCGATTTTTCACGGTACAGGGCGTGGAAAAATTCCAGTGCATACCGGCCGCGCTTGGCCGCGATGCGGGTGCTGTGGACGGATGCCGGGTCGGCGTCGTCCATGCGGGCGGCGCGTTTCAATAAACGCTTGTGCAGGCGCTGCAAGGTGGCCTGGGCAAAGTCGGCCAGCGGTGCATCGGGGACGTCGGTGGACAGGTGTTGCATCCACACGCCCATGCCCAACAATAACTGCGTGTAGCGCGGCGACAGCAACGCTTGCGCCGCCGTGCGGCGGTGGCTTTGCGATGCGTCCAGCGCCAGTTGTTGCAGCGCCATCAGGCCGTTCTTGCCGCCCGGATTGGCTTGCACCCGGGGCAGGGTGTCGGTGAGCAGCACGTCGGCGTCGCGCGCGGCGCCCAGTTCGCCGCCGAGCCAGGCGATGTTGTCGGCCAGCGCGGGCGGGCACGGCGCCACGTCGTCGAATAATTTCAGGGCTGAGCGCATGCGGCGCAGGCCCACGCGCATCTGGTGCAGCGTTTCGGGGTCGTCGCCGTCGATGATGGCTTGCTCGTTGTTCTGGATGTGTTGCAGGCAGTTGCCGAGGATGGCTTGCAGCGCCTGCGCCACGGTGGCATCGGCGTCGAGCGTGAGCGCCTTGGCCCGGTACGGCTCGGTGCCGGTTTCGTGGCACAGCCGGTAGCCGCGCTGGGCCTTGTTGATATTGCTGATCCGCAGCGGAATATGTTCGTGCAATTCCAGCGCAAACGAGAATAGCGCGGACGGATCGCCATCCTTGAGCTCGAGTTCGATTTCGTTGACGGCGACCTGGCGGCCGTGGCGTTCGATATGGCCGTGGTCGAGCACCAGCTCGATACGGCTGCCTTCGACATCGAGATCCCAGGTATGGCGCTCCACTTCGACCACGAACAGCGCTTCCAGCCGTTGCTTGAGTTCGGGGGCGGCCAGCATGTCGAGCCACGGCCCGGCGCCATGCTGTTTGCCGATCAGCTTGCGCAACTTGCCCAATTGCGGCCAGGGCCGCGCCACCGGGCATTCCCACTCGTTACGGCTGTGCAGCCCGCTCTGTACGCTGCCGCCCGCCTTCATGGTCTGGATCCAGAGCCCGTCTTCCTTGCGCACGCGCAGGCCGGCGCCGTAGCGCAGCAGGTGCAGGTCGGGGGTATCGAAATAATGCGCGGACAGGTGCTGGCGGCGCGGGGCGCCGTCGGCGTGGTCGGCCAGCAGGGGCAGCGCCATCAGGGTGGCGTTGTGCTCTTCGGCGAGCAGCAGTTTGAGTTCGATTTCCATCGTGACAGTGTAGGCCAGATTTATCGCCAGCTGGCGCACGTATCTTTCAGGACATTTTCCCAGGTCGGCACCGCCTGGCGCCAGAAATCGTCGAGCGAACCGGCGGTCAATGCCATGCCGAGAAAGCGGGCGGCCGGCAGCAGCGCCTGCTGCAACAGGTCGGCCGGCGCGGCGCCCGTATCGAAGGCCTGGGCGCCGGTCTGCTTCGACAATTTTTCGCCCACGCTGTTCACCACCACCGGCACATGCAGGTAGGTCGGCTGCGGCAAGCCCAGCACCTGCTGCAGGTAGAGCTGGCGCGGCGTGGAGTCGAGCAGGTCGGCGCCGCGCACGATGTCGGTGATGCCTTGCGCGCCATCGTCCACCACCACCGCCAGCTGGTAGGCCCAGAAACCGTCCGCGCGCCTGATCACGAAGTCGCCCACCTCGTCGGTCAGGTCCTGGCTGATGTGGCCGGCCCAGCGGTCCTCGAAAGCAATTATGCATGGCGGCGACTGCGGCACTTTCAGGCGCAGTGCGCGCGCGGTCTTGCCGGGCGCGAGGCCATGGCGACAGGTGCCGGGATAAATCAGCGCCTGGGCCTGGCGGCCGGTGAGGCTCAATTGCGAATCGGCGATCTCGCGCCGCGAACAGCCGCACGGGTAGACCAGGTCGCCAAGCTGGCGCAGGGCGGCGTCGTACAGGCCGGTGCGGCGGCTTTGCCAGGTGACGTCGCCATCCCAGGCCATGCCGCAGCGTTGCAGCGAGGCGAGGATGTGCTTGTCGGCGCCGGCCACGTTGCGGTCGCCATCGACATCCTCGATGCGCACCAGCCACTGGCCGTGGTGGACCTTGGCATCGAGGTAGCTGGCCATGGCAGCCACCAGCGAGCCGATATGCAGCGGCCCGGTGGGCGACGGGGCGAAGCGGCCGACGTAGTTGGCAGCTGAGTTGCCAGCTGAGTTGCCAGCTGAGTTGGCCGCTGGGTGGCCCGCTGAGCTGCCTGCCGCGTGGCGCGCCAGGTTGCGCGAAGAGTTGCCCACCAAGTCGCCCAAGGAGTTGCCCCCTGGCCTGGCGTCCGGATTACGGTCTGAGTTGCGGTCTGTCATGCCATCATTTTAGCGCGCCGGGCGCCGCCAGGCAGTGTGACCAAATGTCATACAATGTGCGCGCGGCAAATTTTGACCGGGCCGCGACCAACACATCAGGACATCATGCACAAAATGACCCCTTCCTTCGTTGCCTCCGCCCTGGCCACAAGCCTGGCGCTGGCCAGCTTCTTCCCCCTAGTGGCCCACGCAGCCAGCACCGCTACCGCACCGCTGGTGCAGGAAGCGCCGCTGCGCGCCCACCTCGCTTTCCTGTCCAACGACCTGCTCGAAGGTCGCGGCACCGGCCAGCGCGGCGCCGACCTGGCCGCCCTGTACCTGGAAACCCAGGCCCAGGCATTGGGCCTCGCACCCGGCAACGGCAACAGCTTCCGCCAATCGGTGCAGATCGCCGGCATCAAGACCCTGCCTGCCGAGAGCACGTTGAAACTGGAAGCGAATGGCCAGGCGCTGCCGGCCGCCTTCGGCAAGGACTGGGTTTTCGCGCCGGGCGACGCCACCGCCGTGCACCAGTTGAACGCCGAGCTGGTGTTTGTAGGCTACGGCATCAAGGCCGAGGATGAAAAATGGGATGATTTCAAGGGTGTGGACCTGAAGGGCAAGATCCTGGTGGCGATGGTCAACGATCCGCAACCAACCGCCGAGCAGCCGAACCGCTTCAACGGCAAGGGCCTGACCTACTACGGCCGCTGGACCTATAAATTCGAAGAAGCCCAGCGCCAGGGCGCGGCCGGCGTGGTCCTGATCCACACCACGCCCACCGCCTCGTATGGCTGGAGCGTGATCCAGAACAGCTGGTCGGGCGTGGAACGCTTCCAGCTGGCCGCCGGTACGCTGGGCACCGCCTTGCAGGGCTGGATGACCGACGACACCGCGCGCGCGCTGTTCAAGGCCGCCGGCCAGGACCTAGACACGCTGCGTGCCGCCGCCGAGCGCGCCGACTTCAAACCGGTGCCGCTGGCAGCCAAGGTGAACGGCGAAATGAAGGCAGCCGTGCGCAAGGTCGAACAATTCAATATCGCCGCCGTGGTGCCTGGTACTGACCCCAGGCTCAAGGACGAAGTGGTGATTTACAGCGCCCACTACGACCACCTGGGCAAGCAAGGCGAGAGCGGCGACACCATCTTCAACGGCGCCGTGGACAACGCCTCGGGCTCGGCAGCGTTGCTGGCCATGGCGCAGGAAGCCAAGCGTGCACCAGCCAGGCGCAGCCAGATGTTCCTGTGGGTGGCAGCCGAAGAGCAGGGCTTGCTGGGCAGTGCTGCCTACGCGTCGTCGCCGTTGTGGCCGCTGGCGAAAACCGCCGCCAACCTCAACCTCGACAGCCTGAATTTCGTGGGCGCCACGCGCGACATCGGCACCCAGGGCAGCGAGCGCACCGAGCTGGGCAAGATGGCCGAGACGGCCGCCAAAGCCATGGGCATGCATATCGCCAAGGCCGAACCGGACCTGGCCGGCGGCTACTTCCGCAGCGACCACTTCAGCTTTGCCAAGAATGGCGTACCGGCGTTCTCTATCGAGTCGGGCAGCGAGTACATCAAGGACCCGGCCGGTTCGAAAGAAAAAGCCAAGGCTTACGGCAAGCGCTACCACCAGGCCAGCGACGAATACGATGCCAGCTGGGACCTGTCGGGCATGGTGCAGACGGCGCAGTACACGCTCAACCTGGGCCGCATCATCGCCAACAATCCGAGGCTGCCGGAGTGGAAGGCGGGCGATGCATTTGCCAAGCCACGCAACGCAAAATAATCAATAGATTGATCACCTGAATGACAACCGAGCGCCCGGCATCCCCGGGCGCTTTTTTGTGCTTTTTTTATATAGCTGCCGCCAATAAATTCATAGCACCGTACCAACTGTCAGTCCTACCATAGCCTCCATAACACCACAATGGAGATCCTATGAACGCCGTATTCGCCGGCATGGCGCTGTCCCTGGCTGCTGCTGTGGCAGCGCCCGCCAGCGCCCAGACGCTGTTGACCAATAACTTCAGCGCCGACCCGTCGCCCCATTACTTCGCCGGCCAATACGTCGTGTACGCCACCGACGACCAGAACAACTCGGGCAAATACTGGGATTCCACGTCGTGGCGCGTGCTTACGTCCAGCAACCTCGCCAACTGGAAAGATCACGGCCCCATTTTGCCGGCCAATATCTTCAAATGGGCCAGCGCCGACGCCAAGGCCTGGGCGCCGGAAGCGTTCGAACACCAGGGCAAGTATTACTTCTTCGCGCCCGTCGGCGGCAAGCAGATCGGCATCGCCGTGGCCGACAACCCGCTCGGCCCGTTCGCCGATCTGATCGGCAAACCACTGGTGGAAACGCCGCGCGATACCAACGCCGGCGACGAGCCGATCGATCCGGCCGTGTTCCGCGACAACGATGGCCGCGTGTTCCTGTACTTCGGCACCCGCGTGCCGAAAGTGGTGCAATTGTCGGCCGACCTCAAGGCCACCGTGGGCGGCATCAAGAACGTCGCGGTCAACAACTTCCCGGCCAAGACCAGCTATGGCGAAGCGCCGTTCCTGCACCAGCACAACGGCACGTATTATTTCTCGTTTTCGACCGGCTGGCCCGGGCAAATCGTCTATGCCGCCGGCGCTTCGCCGCTGGGGCCGTTTACGTATCGCGGCGTGCTGATCGATTTCCTGCAAATCTCCACCAACCATCACGCGATACTCGAGCGCGATGGCAAGTCGCTGCTGTTCTACCACGACAAGGTACTGCCCGGCGGCGGTGATCACCGGCGCTCGATCCTGATGACGGAACTCGCTTATGGCGCCGATGGCAGCATGCAGATTCCTGCGTCAAAACCGTTGTTCCGCGACCCCGTGTTTGACGGTGCGGCCGATCCGTCCATCATCTACGACGACGCCGAGAAAAAGTGGAAAATGTTTTATACCAACCGCCGCGCCAATGTGCCGGGGTTGTCCAGCGTGAGCTGGGTGCATGGCACGCCGATCGGCGTGGCCGAGTCGCTCGACGGCCGCGCCTGGACCTATCGCGGTACCGTCGATTTCCCGAAAGAGATTCCGAATACTGGCGGCACGGCCACCTACTGGGCGCCGGCCGTGCTCAAGCACGAGAACACCTACCATATGTACCTGACCGTGGTGCCCGGTGTGTTCGAGGACTGGAAGCATCCGCGCGCCATCGTCCACCTCACCAGCGCCAATCTCAAGCAATGGAAATATGAAAGCACGCTCAAGCTCTCGAGCGACCGCGTGATCGATGCCGGCGTGCTGCGGCTGAAAGATGGCACCTGGCGCATGTGGTACAACAACGAGCCTACCGGCAAGTCGATTTACTACGCCGACAGCAAGGATTTATATGGCTGGACCGACAAGGGCACGGCGCAGCTGCCGCGCGACCGGGGCGAGGCGCCGCTGCCGTTCTTGTGGAAAGGGAAGTACTGGCTGCTGACCGACTTGCTCGGCAACGAAGGACTGGGCGCCTACCGCTCGGACGACGCGAAAACCTGGAGCCGCCAGCCGCACAGCTTGCTCGACAAGCCGGGCAAGGGCGCCGACGACCAGAACGGCGGCCATCACCCGGAATTGGTGATCAGCGACGACCGCGCCTACCTGTTCTATTTCGTCCATCCGGGCGTGCCGGACAACAAGCGCAGTTCGATGCAGGTGACGGAATTGAAGCTGGTCGATGGCTGGTTGACCACCGACCGCGATGCGCCCGTATATATCAACCTCAAGCCGTAGCAAGAACCTGTCCCGGCAGGGAATGAGGCGCTGCTTGCGCGCCTCGGCGGCAGGGCCGGCGCACGCTGCCACGACAGCAGGCCGCGGGCGACGGTCTTGGCTACTTGCGCGGCTCGGTGGTGAATACCGCCAGCCCGACCAGCGGGAACACCAGTCCGGTCAGCAGCACGCCGTGCCAGCCGTGGTGGGCGAACATCCAGCCGCCCAGCGACGAGCCGATAGCGCCACCCATGAAGAACAGCGCCATGTACAGGCCGTTCAGGCGGCTGCGCACATCGGCTGGCAGCGAGAAGATCGCGCGCTGGCCGGTGACCAGGCTGGCCGAGACGCCGGCATCGAGCACGATCGAACAGCACACGAGGATTGCCAGGTTGGCGAGGCGGCCGGCATCGACCAGCAGCGGCGCCGTAAAGGCGAGCGCGCCCAGCAGCAGGGCGATCAGCGTGGTCGAGCGGCTCTTGCCCTGGTCGGCGCGGCGACCGGCAATCGGCGAGGCGATGGCGCCCGCCACGCCGGCCAGCGCGAAGATCGCCACGCCGGTCTGGCTGATGCCGAAGTTCGGCCCCGTCAATTCCAGCGATACGCAAGTCCAGAACAGGCTGAAGGCGCCGAACATGCAGGCCTGGTAGGCGGCGCGGCGGCGCAGCACCGGCGTGGTCTTGAGCAAGTGCCACATCGATCCCAGCAGCTGGAAGTAATGCATGCCGCCTTCGGGCTGGCGTTGCGGCAGGCGCGCGCGCAGCAGGAAGGCGAGGGCGATGGTGACGACCGCCGACAACACGAAGATCGCGTGCCAATTAAAGGCGTCGGCCACCAGGCTGGCGACCGGGCGCGCCAGCATGATGCCCATCAGGAGGCCGCTGACGACCTTGCCCACGGTCTGGCCCCGTTCCTCGGGGCGTGCCAGGTGGGCGGCAAACGGCACAATGATTTGCGCGGCAACGGAACCGAGGCCGATGCACAGCGCGGCGGCCAGGAACACCAGCGGATGGGCGGCCACCGCGGCAGCCACCAGGGCCAGCGCGCAGACCACCAGCGAGATGAAGATCAGGCGGCGGTTTTCCACCAGGTCGCCGAGCGGCACGATGAACAGCAGGCCCAGGCAATAGCCGAGCTGGGTGAGGGTGACGATCAGGCCGGCAGCGCCGGGATCGAGGCCGGTGGCGCGGCTGATGGGGCCGATGAGGGTTTGGGCGTAATACAGGTTGGCGACGATTAGGCCGGTCGCAACGGCAAACAACCAGACCATGCCGGGAGTAAGTTCTTGCTGGGCGTGGGACTGGCTCACGGGGGATTGCTCCTCTTTTGAAAAGGCGGCAATTCTACAGTGAGCCGGTGTTTGGTGCTGGCGGGCAGGCCGTTAAGAGAATCCGGCTTCTGAACGCTGTATCGACTGGCGGACTTCCGCCGTGATTTCATACGACCGCAGCCGGTGCTGGTGGTCGAAGATCTGCGATGTGATCATCAACTCGTCGGCGCCGGTGCGGGCGATGAATTCCTGCAGGCGCTGGCGTACCGTGTCCGGCGCGCCAATGGCCGTGCACGACAGCACCGAGTCGAGCATGGTGCGCTCGGATACGCCCAGCGATTCCAGGTAGCCAGCCCGGGGTGGTTGCAGCTTGCCGGGGTTGCCGGTGCGCAGGTTGACGAATGCCTGCTGCATCGACGTCGCGCGGAAGTGCGCTTCCTCGTCGGTATCGGCTGCAAACACGTTAAAGCCCAGCATCACGTAAGGCTTGTCGAGCTGCGCCGATGGCTTGAAGTTGCTACGGTAGAGAGCAATGGCTTGCTGCATCATCGATGGCGCGAAGTGCGACGCGAACGCAAACGGCAAGCCCAGGTGGGCGGCCAGTTGCGCGCCGAAGGTGCTCGATCCGAGTATCCACATCGGCACCTTGGCGCCCTTGCCGGGCACGGCCAGCACGCGCTGGCGCGGCGTGTCGCTCATGTAATCCTGCAATTCCAGCACGTCTTGCGGGAACGCATCCGAATCGGATTCGAGGTTGCGGCGCAGGGCGCGTGCCGTGACCTGGTCGGAGCCGGGCGCACGGCCCAGGCCCAGGTCGATCCGGCCAGGGTACAGCGCTTCGAGCGTGCCGAACTGTTCGGCGATCACCAGCGGCGAATGGTTGGGCAGCATGATGCCGCCGGCGCCCACCCGGATGGTGGACGTGCCGCCCGCCACGTGGGCCAGCAAGACGGCCGTGGCAGCGCTGGCGATGCCGGGCATGCCGTGGTGTTCGGCCAGCCAGTAGCGCTGGAACCCCCACCGCTCGCCGTGCTGGGCGAGATCGAGGGTATTGCGGAACGATGCGGAAGCGTTGCTGCCTTCGGCGATCGGCGAGAGGTCGAGGATGGAAAATGGGATCATGAAAGGCATATCGGGCCGTAACCGACAGTTTCAACTTAGCCCCCGCACTCGGTGTGGTTATTGCAGCAGCGTAAAGTGACGATACTCTTGTCTCCCTGTTATTAAAGTGTATTAAATCAGACGCTTAGCTCGCTTAAAGTCACAAATAGTTTTTCCGCGGCGTTTTCCTGATTTACTATGGAAACAGGACGGCAGGCCGCCGCAATCCTCCAAACTCCACCAATTAATGTTATTTCGATGGCATCCGCTGTCATCGTCGGGAATTCGCATGCCTGTCAAAATGATTGTCTTGTTTGCATTTGTTGCTTCTCTGTTGGGGCAGGCGGCGCAGGCTACTGGCCTCAGCGAAGCGAGTGTGCCGCGTCGCGGTCAGCTATACAAAGTCACTTTGGATGGCAAGACCAGCTATTTGTTTGGCACCATCCACGTGGGCAAGGACGGCTTTTATCCGCTCGATGCGGAAGCGTCGCGCGCGCTGCAACATTCCAGGGCGCTGGTGATCGAACTCGATATCCGTGAAAACGCCTCGTTCCAGAAAGCCATGGCGCTGCACGGCCGCTACCCGGCTGGCGACAAGGTACAGAACCACTTGCAGCCGGAAACCTTGCAAAAACTGGCGCCAGCGCTGGCCAGGGCCGGCATGTCCTTGCAATCGGTCCAGCAATTCAAGCCGTGGCTGATTGCCAACTTGCTGGTGGGCGTGGAACTCGATGCGCGCGGCTTCAAGCGTGCCCAGGCAGTGGAATATGCGCTGCTGGCGGCCGCCCAGGAGCAGGACAAGGCCGTGCGCCAGCTGGAAAGCGCCGAGTACCAGCTGGGCTTGTTCGATACGCTGGACGCGCGCCAGCAGGAGCAATATCTGGTGGAAAGCTTGGCCGACCTGGAAAGCGGTACTGCCATGAAAAAATCGCTGGCGCTGATCGAGGCGTGGAACGCTGCCGACATGCCCGGCATCCAGGCCGCCTGGCGCACGGCTACCAGCGGCAATTCGATAGGCGCCGATTTCATGCAGCGCGTTTTATTGGGCAAGCGCAATCCGGAAATGGCGGCCAATATCGAGCGCATCATGCAGCAGGACCAGGTAGCCTTCGTGGGCGTAGGCTTGCTGCACCTGGTCGGCGATGACGGCCTGCCGCAGTTGCTCAAGCGTCGCGGCTACCAGGTCGAGCAGCTGTATTAGGCGCTTGCCGCGTTAGTAAGCGCTCAGTACGCCGCTCATGTAGCGCACCCGGTCGCCGATCTTGTATGGCGGCATGGTATCGACCACGATGCTCTGGCTGGTGCCGTCGTCCATGCGCACGGTGATGCGATAAGGCGGTTCGGCGCTGGCGCTCATGGTGCCGCCAACTGCCGCCGCACCGCTTGCGCCAATCCCGGAGGTGCTGTTCATATCGCGCGGCATTGGATCGATTGCTTGCACCACGCCATAGGACGCCTGTGCCGAGGTGCTACCCATGCCGCCTGACCCCTGCGCCGTGCTGTTCATGCCCGAGCTGCTGGTACCGGCCCCTGCAGTACCTGCAGCCGGTACACCGCCACCGCCGCCGGGTCCGGTACCCGAGGCGGCGGTACCCGAGCCACTGCTGCCGCTCGAGGTATAGCCGCTGTTGCTGTCCATTGAATCCGAAGCGCACCCCGCCAGTCCCACGATGACCAGCACCCCCAGCATTGCTGCCCGTTTGCCCTGTTTGCCGAATGTTGCACGGTTCATATCTGCCTCCATTGAAATAATCAAAACAAGTCAGAGTCGAACCTCCATATTTCGTTCACACCCACGCTTCGTCGCTTGATGTACATCAATTGAAACATGCTACCCACAGGCAATAATTGTCCGGTATCACTTTTAAAGGACATCGATATGTTGACACGCGTGACAGATACCATTATCGAAGAGTTAATAGTTTCAACCTGCGGGGAGCAGCAAGATCCCCGTTGCAAGCACTTGATGACGCACGCATTGCACAGCCTGGTACGCGTGGCCCAGGTCGAGCAGCTTGCTCAAATGCGGCACGACGTGGCGCGGGCCAGTGGCAGCGGCCCCGGCAGTGAGGTCAGTCTGACGACTGGATGCGATACCGGGACCACAAGACGCACATGACCAGGGTGGCCAGCACGGCAGCGCTGCAATCGACCAGCCAGTCGGAGACGGCGCCGTGGCGATACGGGAAGAAACTCTGCACGTATTCGTCCAGGGCGCCCATGGCGGCAATCGTCAACACGGACTTGACGGCGCGCTGCACCAGCGTACCAGTGCTACCGGTAAACAACAGGAAAGTCAGTCCGGCGTAGGCGATGGAGTGCAGCAGGACACCGGAGGCCACCTGGCCGATTTCCTGCCGGGCGCCGGGCAGGGAACCCAGCACCAGTATCATCAGGAAGAGGAGGATGGCAGTCCAGTAACGCAGGCGTGCGTGCGAGGAAGAAAGAAAAATTTGCTTGATCATAAAGCAAACCTTACCACGCACAGCAGGAATTGGGGAGTGGTGCACCGGGGCTGCCGGTGCACCTTTCTTCAGTCATGCCTATCGGTTGCATGTACTCAAGATGAATCGAGTATAGGCCGTCAATATGACGCGGTTATGACAATCCACAAGAAAGGTAAATCGCGGGCAAAAAAAAGCCCGCTGGTGAAAGCGGGCTTAAAACTATTTTCTTGGAGGAGAATAGTGGAGACAGGTGTAATTATGGGCCTCCGCTAGATATGTGTCTAATTGATGTTTCAGATACCAGACATCAGGTTTGCGCATAACTTCTTTTTTTGTCGGATTTATTTCACTGGCACCGTGTAATTGAGGGCCATCCGGCCGCCGTCAACGTACAGGGTTTGCCCCGTCATGTAGCTGGCATCGTCGCTGGCCAGGAACGCTGCGATCGACGCGACTTCTTCCGGTTCGCCGCAGCGGCCCATCGGCGTGCGCGACAAAATCGTGCGGCGTGCTTCCGGGCTGGACATGACCGCCTGCTTGGCCAGCTCGGTCAGGATGGTGCCGGGGCCAATGGCGTTGACGCGGATGCCGTACGGAATCAGATTGAGCGACATCACCTTGGTCAGCTGGTTGATCGCGCCTTTCGACACCACGTACGGCACCTGGTTCGGAATCGCCAGCTCGGCGTTCACGCTCGACATATTGATGATGACGCCGCTTTGCTGTTTGACCATCTCGCGGGCCACGGCCTGGCCGCACAGGAACATCGATTTCAGGTTGATGCGCAGCACGCGGTCGAAGTCGTCCTCGGTGACGTCGAGGAAGTCGGCAGCGTGCGTCACGCCGGCATTGTTGATCAGGATGTCGATGCGGCCGAACCCGGCCAGGGTGTCGGCCACCATGGCGTCCACGTCCACCTTCTGGCTGACGTCGGCAGCGAAGAAGCGGGCGGCGGCGCCGAGCGCGGCAGCGGCTTGCTCGCCGTCGGGCTTGATGTCCACCAGCATGACCTTGGCGCCTTCGGCGACCAGGCGCTGGGCGCAGGCAAGGCCGATGCCCTGGGTGGCGCCGGTGACGATGGCGACTTTTCCGGATAATTTCATGGCAGAGCTTTCAATAGGGGATGACGGGGCAAATTTTAACAGCGGAGTTCAAGGCGGTAACTGCGGCCGCGTTACAATAGAGGGTTTGCAACAGACTACAAGGATGCGCCGTGAATTTCATCAACAAACTGTCCGCCGCGTGGACCAGCAACGACTCGCTGCTGTGCGTGGGCCTCGATCCCGACATGGCCAAGCTGCCGGCGCAGTTCCAGAACGACCCGCAAGGCATCTATCATTTTTGCCGCGAGATCATCGACGCCACCGCCGACCTGGCGTGCTCGTTCAAGCCGCAGATCGCCTATTTTGCCGCGCTGTCGGCGGAAGACCAGCTCGAAAAAATCTGCGCCTATGTGCGCGAACAGTATCCGCACATTCCGCTGATCCTCGACGCCAAGCGCGGCGACATCGGCGCTACCGCGCGCCAGTACGCGCGTGAAGCCTACGACCGCTACGGCGCCGACGCGGTGACCGTCAATCCATACATGGGCTCCGATTCGGTCGAACCGTACATGGAATGGCGCGAGCGGGGCGTGATCATCCTGTGCCGCACCTCGAACGCGGGCGGCTCGGACCTGCAATTCCTCGACGTCGGCGGCCAGCCGCTGTACCAGCACGTGGCGCGCCTGGTGGCGGAAAAGTGGAACAGCAACGGCCAATGCGCGCTGGTGGTGGGTGCTACCTATCCGGAAGAGCTGGCGCAAGTGCGCGCCATCGTGGGCGACATGCCGCTGCTGGTGCCGGGCATCGGCGCCCAGGGCGGCGACATCGCCGCGACCGTGCAGTCGGGCAAGTCAGCTGCTGGCGCTGGCATGATGATCAATTCGTCGCGGGCGATCCTGTACGCCGCGCCGCTGGCTGGCGAAGACTTTGCCGGTGCGGCCCGCCGGGTGGCGCTGGAGACGCGCGACGCCATCAACCAGTATCGCTGATTTTTTTCGGTAAGGGTGACGTTGGTGCTCAATGCGCAGGCGCCACCATTTCCGCGTATTCGTACAAATCCGCCAGGATCTGCTCGGCCCGCTCATCGGCATCTTGCTGCAGGTGATCGATCTCGCCGAAGAACTGGTCGATGGTGCGGGCGCCGCCTGTGCCTTCGTAAAACTTCGCTGCACGGTGCTGTTCCCAGTGCTCCATTTCGGTTTCCGACAGGGTCTCCGGGTAGTTGCGCGCGCGGTAGCGGAACACCAGTTCGGCCAGGCGCGCGTCGCCGAACGACGGTGACGCCACGGCCAGCCGCGCCGGGCTTTCCTTGCGCAGGGTATCGAGCAAGCGGCGGTCGTCGCGGCTGACAAAACCGTTGTACAAATCTTCGTCCACGTCGAGCGGTTCGCCCGGCGGGCGGTGGAACACTTGCGCCCATTCGGCATCAAGGTTGCGGCCGGCGGCGGCAATCGCGGCGTGGGCCTTGCTCTGCTCGAGATCGATGCCCCAGCGCGCGGCCATGGCCGGCGACAAGGTCTTCAAATTCGCTACCAGCATCGGTGACTTGTTCAAATGGATGCTCTTGACCGGCAGCCGCGTCATGCCTTCGGGCAGGGCGTCGGCGCGGCTGAAGATGCGGGTGCGGATGGTGTCGGCGTCGAGCGTGAACAATTCGGTCGGATCGTAGGTGCAATCCCAGACGATCACTTCGTTCTTGTTGGTCGGGTGCGTGGCCAGCGGCCAGACCAGCGCCAGGCAGCCGCGCTCGGCCGGGAACATGCCGGACACGTGCAGGAACGGCGCGCGCAGTTGCGGCGCCAGGTGCATGCCGATCTCGTCGGCCACGCGGTCTTTCTTGTGCAGCGCGAAGCAGAAATCGAACAGCTTGGGCTGGTGCTGGCGGATCAGGCGCGCCAGCGCGATGGTGGCGCGCACGTCGGACAGCGCATCGTGCGCCGCTTCGTGCAGCAGGCCGTTGGCCTTGGCCAGGTGTTCGAGCTTGAAGCTGGGTTTGCCGTCTTCCTTGACCGGCCACTCGATGCCTTCCGGGCGCAGCGCATAGGTCATGCGCACCACGTCAAGCAAGTCCCAGCGGCCGCAGCCGTTTTGCCATTCGCGCGCATACGGGTCGATCAGGTTGCGCCAGAACATGAAGCGGGTGATCTCGTCATCGAAGCGGATGGTGTTGTAGCCGACGCCGATGGTGCCGGGTTCCGAAAACGCCTGCTCGATGGTGCGGGCGAACTGGTGCTCGGGCACGCCCCATTCAAGGCACTGCTGCGGCGTGATGCCGGTGATCAGGCATGATTGCGGATCAGGCAAGAAATCATTGGCGGGCTGGCAATACAGCATGATCGGATCGCCAATCTCGTTGAGCTCGGCATCGGTGCGGATCGCGGCGAATTGCGCCGGGCGATCGCGCCGCGCCATGGCGCCGAAGGTTTCATAGTCGTGCCAAAGGAAAGTCTGTGTGGTCATGGAGGCGTATTCAGGGGGGCTACAGTTATTGGTAAATCTGCCGATAATCGGTACTCAGGCACCTACAGGGAGCACTATCATGGCTACTCCAGTCTCTATTACTCCAGGCAGCAGCAGCACCGGCAGCGCCGGCAGCACCAGTGCGCTCAAGGCCAATACGGCTGCCACCGCAGCGACCGCATCCACTGATAAAGCGGCGGACATGTCGCCAGCGGCCAAGGCAAAAGCACAGCTTAATGCATCGATCGTGGAAGCGTCGCTCACGGTGTCGCTCAAATCGGGGAACGATCCGATGTCGGTGGTGTTCAAGACCGCACTGACCGGCATCAACGAGGCGCTCGAAGCCGACTTCGGCAAAGATGCGATCCAAAACGCGTCGTCGCAGGACAACTCGCCCGAGGCTACCGCGAACCGCATTGTATCGCTGTCCACCGGTTTTTACGAAGCGTACAAGCGGCAAAACCCGGGCCAGGACGACGAGACCTCGCTCAGCAACTTTATGGATACCATCAAGAAGGGCGTGGAGCAGGGCTTCAAGGAAGCGCGCAGCATCCTCGACGGCTTCAAGGTATTGAGCGGCGAACTGTCGTCCAATATCGACAAGACCTACGATCTGATCCAGCAAGGTTTTGCCGACTTTGTCGCCGCCCAGAAGGCGCCGCCGCCAGCCGAGAACGCTGCCAGCGCCACGGCCACCGGCAACGCCAGCGCGGCCATTACCATTACGCCCAAGGCCGCTGACTATGGCGCGGGACGGTTCACCATCGATCCTCCAGCCGTCTAGCTGACCAGTGCTTCCTGCACCACCTGGTTACGGCCCAGTTCCTTGGCACGGTAGAGCGCAGCGTCCGCGCTGGCAATCAGGTCCTGCTCGTTTTGCTGCGGCCGCAGCGTGGCCACGCCGAACGAGGCGGTGATGTGCGGCATCGGCTGGCGCATGTCGGCAAACACGACCGCCTGCTGCATGCGTTCGCACAGCCGTTCGGCCACCGCCACCGCCATCTTGCCGTTGGTGTCGGGCAGCAGCACCATCATCTCCTCGCCGCCGTAGCGCACGGCGAAATCGGTCGGCCGCAGGGCGCCGCTCAATACTTGCGCGGCGGTGCGCAGCGCCTGGTCGCCGGCCAGGTGGCCGTGGGTGTCGTTGAAGCGTTTGAAGTGGTCGAGGTCGATCATGATCAGCGCCAGCGGCGCCCCCGAACTCTGCGCTGTCGCCGCCAGCTTCGGGAGCAGGTCGTTGAGCCAGGCCCGGTTGTACAGCCCGGTGAGGCCATCGTTCATCGACAACCGGCGGTAGAACTCGCCCAGTTTCTGACGCGTGCGCAGCTGGGCGTTGGCGGCGCGGATACGGAATGACAGCAGGCGCAGCAGGTTACGCGCCACCACGTTCGACTGGTCAATCAGTTTCCACACCAGGTCCGCTTCGATCACCAGGATATCGCTGTCTTCGAGCGCCGTGATGCGCGACAGGTTGGCCTCCTCGTCCAGCACCGACTGCTCACCGAGGCTCTCGCCGGGCAGCACCTTGCTGACACTGCCATTGCCGTCGGCCACGCCGGTGTTGCTGTCGGTTTCCACCGCGAGCACGCCCCGCAATACAATGTAAAGCTGCGCCTGGTTAGATTCGGGGATGGCCTTGCCTGCTTCGAGGCGCATGACGGGACAGTTGGCCAGCAACCTGGCGACGGCAGCATCGTCATTGGCGTCGCGCAGGAGCTGCAAGTTGCCGGGCCGGTAGCCAGACTTGCCGAAGGTACTAATCTGTTTCAAGGTGGTTCTTTCAATGGCGCAGCGATGAGTGCTGGCAAGCATTTCTCATGATAGCCCAAAGGCAGGCGGGCGGTCACGCCGGGGCCTGAAACTGGTGTAAATTTTACACAGGTAGTTGTTGCATGATGTAGTCTATCCAACACTGAAACATTGAGGAGTTTGCATGGTTTACACCGATGCCATCGGCACCCAGCACCAAGCCGATCCGAACGCCCGCATCGTCTCGCTGGTGCCGTCGATTACCGAGTTGCTGTGCGACCTGGGCCTGGCGCCGCAACTGGTGGGGCGCACCGGCTTTTGCATCCATCCGGCCGAGCTGGTGCGCGACATTCCCAAGGTGGGCGGCACCAAGGACGTCAATATCGAGAAGATCCGCCAGCTCGCGCCCACCCACCTGGTGGTCAATATCGACGAAAACGAGGAAGAGACGGCCGACCTGCTGGCCCAGTTCATCCCCAACATCATCGTCACCCATCCGCTGGGACCGCAGGACAACCTGGCGCTGGCGCGCCTGCTGGGCGGTGTGTTCTGCCGCGAGGAAGCGGCCGCGCGCTGGTGCGCCGACTTCGCGGCTCAATACGCGGCGCTGCAGGCCAGCCCGAAAGGCCCGCCGCAAACCATGTTGTACGTGATCTGGCAAGACCCGTGGATGACGATTTCGCCCGACACCTATATTGCCCGCATGCTGGCCGAAATCGGCTGGAAAGTACCGGACCTGGGCGACGTGCGCTATCCGCAGTTCCGCTGGTCGCCGGAGCTGGTGCAGGGGATCGATGGGGTATTGTTGTCGAGCGAACCGTACCGGTTCACCGAAGCGCATGTGCATGCGCTCGAACAGCAGATCGGCAAGCCGGTGCTGCTGGTCGATGGAGAGATGTTGTCGTGGTATGGCAGCCGTGCGCTGCCCGGATTGCGCTACTTGCGCCAACTGGCCCGGGAGTGATGCCGGGCCGCTGCCTGCACAGTGGTATTACTTGATGTCTTCTTCGACGTCGTCTTCGGCCGGCACGGCGTCCTTGGCGGACTGGTGCTTGTCCTTGTCTTGCAGACGGCCCAGGGCGCTGTCGATGGCGCGCTTGAGCTTGGCGGAGGCGCCGCCGATGGCCTGGTGCAGGGTGGCGCTATGGTCGCTGACGGCAATCGGCTTGTAGCCGGTGATGCGCGCTTCCATCAGGCAGCGGTTGTCGCCGTCGGCCGACTTCTGGCCCAGGTTGTCGCTGAGATGAACTTCGACGCTGGTGATCTGTTCGCCGAAACGGTGGAGTGAATCGCTGACGACGGTGCGTACATGGTCGTGGAGGCCTGCATGAACGGCGACGGTCTTATCGGAATTAACATTGATTTGCATACGATTGCTCCTGTCTTTTTGTTTGTCTGCGAAATCATATTACTCCTTTTATGCTTAGGTTCGCGTTAAATACCCCACCTTCGATAACAACCATACGCGGCAGTTGATAAGCTCAGTTGATCAACGACGCCGCGATGTTGATCGACAGCCCGAGGATGGCCAGGTTATAGAAGAAGCACAGCACCGACTGGCCCAGCACCACCTTGCGCATGCGCCGGCTGCGCACGGTCACGTCCGACGTCTGCACCGCCACCGAGATCGTGAACGAGAAGTACAGGAAGTCCCAGTAGTTCGGCTGCAGGTGCTGGTCCGGGAAGCCCAGCAGCGGCTCGGTCTCCTGGTTGGTGTAATACAGGTGGGCATAGTGCGAGCAGAACATCACGCCCGTCATCAGCCACGAGCCGATCACGGTCAGCGCCACGAACGTGTATTGCAGCGGCAGGTCGTCGGGATGGCTTTTCAGCGACGCCAGTTGCAGCACGATGGCGGCCAGCGAGATCAGGATCGCCACCGACAGCGTGGCCAGGATCACCGGGCCTTTTTCGTCCTGGCGGCTGGCGGCGCGGCGGATGTCGTGGTGGTCGGCGCGCAGCATCATCGACACCATCGTCACCAGGTACAGCCACACCGCCACGTCCCACGCCGTGAGGACGCGCGTGAGCCACAGCCAGTCGTCCGGCAGGAACGGCCACACCAGCGCACCGACCGCTACCGCCAGGCTCAGGTGCGGCCGGCTGTGGATGATGCGCGGCAGCGTGGGGTGCCAGCTCACTTGTTTACCTTCATTTGCTTACCTTCTTCTGGTCGTGCGGGAAGCGGTCCATGCGCGAGAGCACGGGGAACAGGTAGGCCCACAGGCCGGTCACCACCAGGGTCGCCGCGCCGCCGAACAGCACCGCGCGCGTGAGGCCCATCCAGCCTGCGGTCACGCCCGATTCGAATTCACCGAGTTCGTTGGAGGCGCCGATGAATACCGAGTTGACGGCGCTGACCCGGCCCCGGATCTCATCCGGGGTTTCGTACTGTACCAGCAGGTGGCGCACGTACACGCTCACCATGTCGCCCATGCCCATCAGGAACAGGGCCACCAGCGCCACCACGAAAGTGGACGTGGCGCCCAGCACCAGCGTGCCCACGCCGAAGATGGCCACGCCGCCGAACATCCAGGCGCCCACGCGGCGCGTGATCGGGAAGAAGGCCAGCGCGATCGAGCACAGCGCCGCGCCGATGCCGGGCGCGGTGCGCAGCATGCCCAGGCCCTGCGGCCCCACGTGCAGCACGTCGTGCGCCAGCGCCGGCAGCAGCGCGGTGGCGCCGCCGAACAGCACCGCGAACAGGTCGAGCGAAATGGCGCCCAGCACCACCGGCCGCGAGCGCACGAAGCGCAAGCCTTCGAGCACCGTGTGCCAGGTGGCCGGCGCCCGGTTGCTCGGCTGCTTGACCGACTTGACCAGGCACATCAGGATCACCGAGATCACCAGCATGCTCGAGGAAACCATATAAACGGTTTTCGGGCCGGCCAGGTAGAACAGGCCGCCCAGGGTGGGGCCGAGGATCACGGCCACGTGCATGCTGGAAGAACTGAGCGCCACCGCCTTGGCGAAACTCTCGGGCGGCACCAGGTTGACCAGGATCGCTTGCGTGGCCGGCCCCATGAAGGCGCGCGCGCTGCCGAACAGCACCAGTACCGCGAACACCGGCCACACCTGCGTCAGGCCTGCATAGGTAAAGGCCAGCAGCGACAGGCCGCACAGCAGTTGCGCAGCCAGCGCGAGGGCGATCAGGTTGCGGCGGTTGTAGCGGTCGGCGGCGTGGCCGGCGATCAGGATCAGCAGCAGGAACGGCGCAAACTGCGCCAGGCCGATCAGGCCCAGGTCGAACAGGTTGCCGGTCATCGAATAGACTTGCCAGCCGATGGCAACGTTCTGCATTTGCACGGCCAGGGTGCCGAGCGTGCGGGCAAACAGGTAAAAGGTGAAGTTACGGTGGCGCAGGACGCTGAAACCGTTGGAGATGGCGGAACTGTCGGACATGAAGGCTTTCAGGGAGCAGAGCCTCGGGACTCTGCATCCCTGGCCCTGCTGGTGGATGCGATTACGGTTGCTGGATCAAACCTGGTTGGTGCAGATCGGCCTCGGTGGTGAAGGCGTCCGCGTAGAACTCGTCCTCGGGCAGGCCGCACCGGGCCACGAAGTCGCGCAGCGCCGCCTCGACCATCAACGGCGCGCCGCACGCGTACACCTGGTGTCCCGACAGGTCGGGCAGGTCGTTTACCACGGCCTGGTGCACGAAGCCCGTGCGTCCGGTCCAGCTATCTTCCGGCAGGGCATTCGAAACCACCGGCACATAAGTGAAGTTGGGCAGGATCGCTTCCCACTGGCGGCACAGCGCGTCCATGTACAGGTCTTGCGGCCGGCGGCCGCCCCAGTACAGGGTCATCGGGCGGGTGGAACCCTCGGCGCACAGGTGTTCGACGATGGCCTTGATCGGCGCGAAGCCGGTGCCGGACGCCAGCAGCACCATCGGCTTGTCGCTGTCGTCGCGCACGAAGAAGGTGCCCATCGGGCCCTCGAAGCGCAAGATGTCGCGCTCCTTCATGGCGGTAAATACCTGGTCGGTAAACAGGCCGCCGGGCAGGTGGCGGATGTGCAGCGTGAGCGGCTGATCCACACCCGGCGCGGTGGCAATGCTGTAGCTGCGGCGCTTGCCGTCGCGCAGCAGGAATTCGATGTACTGGCCGGCGCGGAACTTGAGCGTTTCGTTGGCGGGCAGTTGCAAGGTCATCACGATCACGTCCGGCGCGGCTTTTTCGAGCGTGGAGACGCGCGACGGCATCTTGCGGATCGGATATTCGGCGCTGCCGGCCACTTCGCGGGCCTCGATCACCAGGTCGCCGGCAGTGGTGGCGCAACAGAACAGCGCGAAGCCGGCCGCTTCCTCGTCCAGGCTCAGCGCCCGTTCCTGGTGCGCCTTGTGGGTGACGGCGCCCGAGACTATCTTGCCCTTGCAGGAGCTGCAAGCGCCGTTTTTGCACCCATAGGGCAGTCCCACGCCGGCGCGGATGGCAGCCGCGAGGATGGTTTCATCCTCGTCGCAGTGGAATTGGTGGCCGCTAGGCTGTACAGTAATTTGAAACGTCATACAATCCTTCAGATGAAAAACCCTAATCGTTCTACATTCAACCTGCCGCGCCTGCTGATCGTGGGCTGCGGCGACGTCGGCAAGCGCCTGCTGCCGCTGTTGCGCGGCCGCTATCGCGTGTTTGCCACCACCAGCAGTCCTGAGCGCTGTGCCGAACTGCGGGCGCTGGGCGCCGTGCCCATCGTTGCCGATCTCGACCATCCGGCCAGCCTGCGCCGCCTGGCTGGCCTGGCATCGACCATCGTGCACCTGGCGCCGCCACAGGGCGAGGGTCCGCTGGACCGCCGCACGCGCAATCTCACCGCCATTTTACCCGAGCACGCCCGACTGGTTTATGTGAGCACCACGGGCGTCTATGGCGATTGCGGCGGCGCCCTGTTCGACGAGACCCGGCCGGTGGCCCCGCGCAATCCGCGCGCCACGCGGCGGGTGGATGCCGAAAGTGTGTTGCGGCGCTGGGCCGTGCGCAGCGATTCGACGCTGTCCATCCTGCGCGTGCCCGGCATCTATGGCGCCGAACGGCTGCCGCGCAAGCGCCTGGAGCAGGGCACGCCGGCCCTGATCGCCGAGCAAGACGTGTATACCAACCACATCCATGCGGACGACCTGGCTGCCATCATCGTCCGCGCGCTGCGGCACGGCAAGCCCAATCGGCTCTACCATGCGGTCGATGACAGCAATATGAAGATGGCCGATTACTTCGACGCCGTGGCCGATGCGCTGGGCCTGGCGCGGCCGCCACGGTTGCCGCGAGCACAATTGCAGCAGGTGGTCACGCCGGCGCTGCTGTCGTTCATGTCCGAATCGCGCCGGCTGGTCAATGGCCGTATCAAGCGGGAGTTGGGTGTTCGGCTACAGCATGCCACCGTGGCATCTTTGTTGGCAACCTTGTAAATTTTTGTAAAGATACCTTGCATTTACGCAATTTAAGCAGCCCCAGGTTAACATTACAGGCTTCTATACTTTTTTTTACAATTCTTTTTTGATCTAGCACAAGAAATCGGGTTAGAATCTCACACATTGTCACGGAGAGTGTATTTCTGCTTATCCGTTAAATAACAAAGATGTGTAGTAGCGGGATCGGCGGCTATCGTGAGCGCATGGTTTCTCTAACTGCACCGATAATTTTATTAGTCAATGTGTCGCTTTCTTCCAACGGGCGACCCCGAACCTGCTAAATATCATGTCCATTAAAGAAATCACCTCCTCCCCCACCTACAACCCTAACCGCGTCCTCGATGCGATTATTGAAAAACTGCAACTGAAAAACGATGCAGCCCTGTCGCGCGCGCTGGAAGTGGCGCCGCCGGTGATCAGCAAGATCCGCCACAATACGCTGCCGATCGGTGCGACCATCCTGATCCGCATGCATGAAATCAGCGATTTCAGCATTCGCGAACTGCGCGAGATGATGGCAAATTAATTTGCCCACCGCTCAATAAAACGGCGCGTCACCCTTGCGGGGACGCGCCGTTTTGCTTGGCCGGGCAGTCACTAGGCAGTTGTATTGATCATGCTGCCGAGCCGCTGGCCGCTGGTGTTGACCATCGGCTGCGGTGGCGGTTGCTGCTGTTGTTGCGGTGGCGGGGCCACTGGCTCGGCCTGGCGCGCGACCGGTTCCGCCTGGCGCGGCGGTGGCGTGGTCTGGATATTAACGTTACTGGATGCGACGGAATTGACGGCCATGGTGGGCTCCCAACATCGATTGAATCCAGAGTATGCCACTTTATTTGGCAGATGTCAGCTCAGGCGTGGCCTTTCGGTGTACAGCGGCGAGGCCAGCGACGCGGTCGCGCTGCCGCGATATGCCCCCGGCGTCCAGCCGCAATAAGCGTACTGCCCAGCCTGGATAGTCGTGCTGCCGCAATAGGCTGCCCCAAGGTTAGTGGCGACACTACCATAGGCGATGCCGAATTCCTCCTCGTACAACTCTTTCATGCGATTGCCGATGCGCTCCAGGGTGGCGGCATCTTCTTCACCGCGCATGCCGATGTACGGGAAGTGGTGCAGGAAGTAGCCGAACACGGCCTGGCAATCGGCGGCGTATTTCATCGTGTCGAGAATGTGGTAATGCCAAAAGGTATCGACATCGACCAGCGGCGAGGTTTGCTCGTCGGGGAATTTTTTCATCAGGGTCAGAAACCGGCGGTATTCAAGCTCGACCGCGTTGGCGCGTTCGAGCGTCCAGCCTTCGCCGGACTTGTTATGCATCAGTTTGACTTTGATCGGCTCCAGGTCCAGCGCGGCGATGGCATTCATGACGTTCCTTTGCTTGGGTTGATGAAAATGGCAACAAGTCGATTTTGCCCATGCCGAAGCAATGCCTATTGATTTTTATCAACGGCCGTAAGGAAACTCCTAACGCGGTGAGATTTCTCCGTAGCGCGAGTGCCTGCAGGCGACTCGCGTCCCAGCGGGACCGCGATCGATACCACGGTGCCGCCGTTGGCCCCGCCCTCGATGGTGCAGGTGCCGCCCAGCAGGATGATGCGTTCCTCGATGCCGACCAGGCCGAACGATCCCACCTTGTTGCGGCTGTTGGCGCGCAGCCCCACGCCGTTGTCGGTAATGGTCATGGTCAGCATATTGTCCACCTCGGCCAGTTCCACCCGCACCACGCTGGCGCGGGCATGCTGGGCGATATTGCTGAGCGACTCTTGCAGGATGCGGAAAAATGCGGTCGCGCAGCGGTCGTCCACGCGGATATCCTGTTGATGCTCGATGAACTCGCACACCATGCCCGAGCGCGTGCGGAACTGGGCGATTTGCCATTCGACCGCCGCGTTCAGTCCCAGGTCCAGCACGGTAGGCCGCAAGTCGTTGATGATGTGGCGCACGCTCTTGATGGTGCTGTCGATCTGGTGCAGCGTGCCCATGGCGCGCGCGTGCAGGCGCGGGTGGCGATGGCGGGTGCGGGTGGCCAGCAGGTCGGCCTCGATGCGCAGCACCAGCAGGTTTTGTCCCAGGTCGTCGTGGATTTCGCGCGCGATGCGCTTGCGTTCCTGTTCCTTGATCTGGTCGGCATGGGCGGCCAGGCGGCGCAGCTTGTGGTGCGACTGCTGCAGCCTGGCCTGGCTGTCGCGCAATTCCCTGGTCATTTCCTTGGCCATCCTGATGGCGCGCAGGCGCGACGAGGACAGCGTGTGGAACAGCAGGTAAAACATCAGGGTGCCGATAAAACCGGTGCCCAATGCCAGCCACGGCAGGAACAGGTCGAAGCGGCTCGACCATGCGCGCTTGGGGGCGCTGAACAGGGTTTGCCACTGGCGGCCGTGGAAGTCGAGCGGCAGCACCACCGAGTACAGTTGCGCGGTGCGCTCATCCTTGCCGTGCGGCTGGCTGTCGAACAGCAGGGTCGCGCGCGGCACCGGGGCGCTGGCGCTGCCGCCGTCGTACAGGCGCAGCCGTACGTCGCGCACCTGCATCTGTTCCATCGCCAGTTGGACCAGGCGCGGCACGCTGAAGCCGATGCCCACCGAGCCGATAAAATTGGCGCGGCGCTGTTCGACCGTCGCGCGTGGCATGCCGCGCCGGTACAAGGCCAGCCGGATTGCCATGCCGCCGCCGCCCTTGCCCAGGCTGTTCATTTCAATCAACTGGCCCGACGTGCTCACTTCGCCCGTATCGCGCGCGCGCGCCAGCGACTCGGCCACGGCGGGACGGGCGGCGATGTTCAGGCCCACCCGGTCGCGGAACGTGGCAATTGGCTCGATCATCGTGATGACCGAGTAATCGGGCCGCCGTTCGCGTGGGCGGATGTCGAAATCGGGGTAGCCGTTGGCCGTGCCATCGCCGCTGTGGCGTGCGGCGCGCTCGAAGGCGTCGCGGGCATCGTCGGTGAGGTAGGGAGAGTAGTTGATGCCGTCGAGGGCAGGATAGTGCGATGGCAGCCGCAGCCCGCTCACGAAGCGGTGGAAATCGGCGGGCGTGATGTTGTCGCTGGCATCAAAAAAACTGGCGGTGGCGCGCAGGACATTGGTGTAGGAATCGATGTACGAGCTGATGTGATATTGGGCATTGCGCGCCTGGTGCATAAAGCGGGCGTTGCCGTCGTATTCGACCGCGCGGTCGGCTGCCACGTAGCACAGCGCACCCACGCCCAGCGAGAGCAGGATGCCCGCCCACCACACCGGCTTCGACGGTGAGAACCACTGCCGCTGCGCGAGTAATCGCCCCATTGCCACTGCCTTTCAGACGCCCCGCCAGTCCATAGATTATTGACTATAAAAAATATTCGATCTGCAAGTCAAGTAAATTTATGGATGTAAAAAAAGCCGGCGCTTCCTGCTGGAGGGCGCCGGCTTGTCGTGGGCATCGCTTATTTGGCCACGAAGCTGTCCTTGAGCGTGACAATCCGGTTGAACACCGGTTTGCCCGGCTGCGAATCGACGCGGTCGGCCACGAAGTAGCCGTGGCGCTCGAACTGGTAGCGCTGGTCGGGCAGCGCTGCGCTCATGCCGGGCTCGAGGTAGGCGGTGATCACTTCCTTGGCGTTAGGATTGAGCACTTCCTTGAAGTCCTTGCCGCCGGCATCGGGATGCGGATCGGTAAACAGGCGTTCGAACAGCCGCACTTCGGCCGGCAATGCGGTCGCGGCGGACACCCAGTGGATGTTGCCCTTGACCTTGTAGTTATCGGAGCCGGGGGTGCCCGATTTCGAATCCGGGAAGTAATTCACGTGCACGGCTACCACGTTGCCGTGTTCGTCCTTGTCGTACCCGGTGCACTCGGTCACGTAACCATGGCGCAGGCGCACGCGACTGCCCGGCTTGTCGTCGATCGGCGGGTAGTAGCGGAAATAACCCTTGCTCGGCACTTCCATGAAGTCTTCTGCCTCGATCCACAGTTCGCGCGTGATCGGGAACGTGCGCACGCCCATTTCCGGGTGGTGCGGATGGACCGGCGACGTGCATTCCTCGCTCTGGCCTTCCGGGTAGTTGTCGATGATCAGTTTCAACGGACGCAGCACGGCAGTGGCGCGCGGCGCTTTCGGATCGAGATCCTCGCGCAGGCAGCCTTCCAGCGTGCTCATGTCGATCCAGCCGTCGGACTTGGTGACGCCGATGCGTTCGCAGAACAGGTGGATCGCTTCGGGCGTGTAGCCACGGCGGCGCAGGCCGACGATGGTCGGCATGCGCGGATCGTCCCAGCCGTCAACGATGTGTTCGTCCACCAGCTGGCGCAGCTTGCGCTTGGATGTCACTACGTAGGTGAGGTTCAGGCGCGAGAACTCGTACTGGCGCGGCACCGGCAGCTTGAAGAAGCCGCCCCTGGACAAGGTTTCCAGCAGCCAGTCGTAGAACGGGCGGTGGTCCTGGAATTCCAGCGTGCAGATCGAATGGGTGATGTTTTCCAGCGCGTCCGAGATCGGGTGCGTGTAATCGTACATCGGGTAGATACACCAGGCGTCGCCGGTACGCACGTGGTGCGCATGGCGGATGCGGTAGATGGCCGGATCGCGCATATTCATGTTGGGCGACGACATCGCATCTTCGCTGATCTTCGCGCGCAGGATGTGCTCGCCGTCGGCGTATTTGCCCGCTTTCATGTCGCGGAAGATTTGCAGCGATTCGTCCACGGGACGGTTGCGGAACGGCGAATTGACGCCCGGCGTATTGAAATTGCCGCGATTGGCCGCCATATCGTCTGCCGACTGGCTGTCCACGTACGCGTGGCCTTCTTCGATCAGGTATTCGGCCATTTCGTACAGCTGGTCGAAGTAGTCGGAAGCGTAGTGCAGGTGGTGCTCGACGCCGCCATCGGCTGCCGGGTAGTCGTAGTTAAAGCCCAGCCACTTGACGCTGTCGATGATGGTATCGACGTATTCCTGCTCTTCCTTGGCCGGGTTGGTGTCGTCGAAACGCAGATTGCAGCGGCCCTGGTAGTCGCGCGCCAGGCCGAAGTTCAGGCAGATCGATTTGGCGTGACCCACGTGCAGATAGCCGTTGGGTTCCGGCGGGAAGCGGGTGATCACGGTGGGCAGATCGTCGCGCACATAGGTGCCGGCCGCCTGGTCGTGGTCAATGATGGCCCGCAGGAAGTTCGAAGGGAGTTCTGGCGCCGCGCTTTTTTTATCGTTGCTCATCTGAAAGATTGACTTGGGGAAGTTCGTGTAAAGACCATTTTACCGTATCCCCCGTGTGCGATCAGGGTAAATGCTGCATTGCGATGGGTGGTCAGCGGCGAACCCGGAGGCGGGTGTGGCGCGGCAGGTATAATTCGCCTTTGGTTCATCTAATTGTTTCGGAGTTTCCCAAATGGAAAATCACTACAACACGCTGGGAATCGCGCCGAACGCCACCGACGACGAGATCAAGAAGATTTATCGCTCGCTGGCGATGCGTTTTCACCCGGACCGCAACCAGGCGCCCGGCGCCGAAGCGCGTTTCAAGGCCATCACCAAGGCGTACGAGATCCTGTCGGATCCGGTCAAGCGCGAGGAATACAACCAGAGCGTGAACCACCGCATCATCATCGATGCCGAGGCCGAGGCTTACCAGCTGTGGCGTTCCCTGTTCAGCCTGCATGGCACCACGCTGCCCGCTGCCTGAGGCTGTAACTGACCGCGGCCGATATAACATCATCACGAAAGCAGGAAACATGAGAAAAGTACACCCGGAGTTCGCCTACCAGTCGCGCGAACTCGAAGGCCAGATCGACGGCATCCTGGGCGACCCGCCCGACCGCAAGAACTACCAGCGCATGATCGACGCACTTGTGGACGAGTACGCCACTGGCGGCGGCATCGAGGACGTCAACCTGCTGGCCTTCGCGCTGGTCGACCACCTGGAATTTTCCGACCCGAAAGGCTTGCTGGCCGAAGCGGGGGACTACGAATTCGGCGACGCCGCGCGCGTGTTCGCCATGGCGTCGTGCAAGGGCGAGGCAGCGGGCCGCATGTACGCGGCGCTGCAGGAAAACCTGCCCGACCTGGCGCGCCAGGCCATCATCACCGCCTTCCTGTTTAAAAATCCGCGCAAGTGGGACGACGACGACCAGTCGCTCGAACAACTGTCGGCCAACGACGATGGCGATGATATCGAAGACGAAGACAACGCGACCGACGATTTTGCCCAAATGTTCGACAAGGATGGAGATTAAACCATGTCCGACGACCAAACCCGCAATCTGCCAGCGCTGAGCAAGCAAGTGACCGAGTTGGTGCTGGCCGGCTCCCTGGGCCATGCCGAGCAGGCGTTTGCCGATGCCGCCGACCAGTACGGCGACCTGGCCGTGGTGGAAGTGCTGTCCAGCATCCCGCCGCAAGTGACCGCGCTGCACATGGCCGGCTTTGACGGCGGCAAGATGTCGCTGGCCACCTTGCTGGTACCGCCCAAGGCCTGGGCCGACAGCCTGGCCTTTATTGCCGCCACCTGGCCCGACGACCAGATCGAGGACGATCCCGAGCGCATCGCCGAGTCGCTGTTTGCCCACGTGCACGGCGTGGTGTTTGCCACCGACGACGAAGAGCGCCGCAACGAGCTGCTGGCGGCCGCGTCGGCCCCCGACCATGGCGCGACCATGTTCGCGATCCTGTTCTCGATGGCGCCGAAGGAAATCCTCGAAGTGGCCGGCGAGATCATTGCCAAGGGCCCGTACCTGACCGGCCAGACCTCGTCCGACAACGACGTGGTGCCGCTGGCGATTGCGCTGGCGCAGGCGTCGGAAGACGGCTGGGACCGCGCCTTGTTCGAGCTGTTCCCGGAATTTCGCCACAGCGCCGACCTGGCCGACGCCGAGTTCAACGACGACCCCGACGAGGAACAGAACTTTCTGCAGCGCTCGACCAAGGAATTGCTGTACCGCCTGCGCAAACAAGTGCCGTCCACGCGCGTGGTCAAGGCGTCGCGCCGCAGCGTCGGCACCGGCATTTTCTCGTGATGGAACGCTGACCCATGCTGCCAGCAATCGTCAAAGAAAACCTGCCGCGCCTGACGCGCGCGATCCAGAAACTGGCTGCCGAGCCCGATGATGACGCCGCCTACACGCTGGCCGATGAACTGACCGGCATCACCGCCATGGTGGCCGAAAAGTTCACCAACGACCGCACCGCCGACGGCATCCAGAAGGCGTTGCAGCTGACGGTGGGCGCGGTATCGCTGGGCCTCGATCATGCGCTGCCGGAGGCGGAAGCGGGCAGCGACGACCCGGACCTCGATGCCCTCGACCTGTTGATCGAGGAGGGCGCCGAGCACGCGTTCCAGATCGGTTTCCGCCTGATCAAGGAGCTGTCGGCTTTGCCGGAGGATTCCCTGGTCGGCGAGTACGATACCGATCCGGTGTACGCGGCAAGGCGCCTGCGCGACCTGTTCATCGACCTGTGCCAGACCGACCCGAACCAGAACTGGAACGGCAGCGACCGCTACGTGGTGATGCTCAAGCAGCGCAAGGAAGTGCAGGCGATTGTGCGCCTGGCCAACTGGCTGCGCCGCCACCACAGCGAAGGCCCGGTGGCCGACACCGACCTCAACGCCGAAGGTGTGATCGCACTGGCCATCATTTTCGCGGTGGAAGGCGGGGGCAGCGTGACGGCGCGTACCGGCCAGAAGGAGTTCGAACGCTTCGTCAAATCGGTGCGCAAGAACAAGCCCGATTTCGAAGAAGGCTGGGCCGCTCTGGTGGCTGCCGTGCCGGTGCAGCACCACCCGGTGCTGCTCGATCGGATCGCCAGTTATCGCCAGACCTGCACGGTGCTGCAGCATATTCGTGGCCGCACGGCGATGAAGACGCTGTTCGCGGAGCTGGAGAACTACGCCGGCTCCGAACTCGATGCCGATTACTCGTAGCAACCCCGCACCAATGGGGTCGGACCCCGTACGGGGTCCGACCCCCGCCTGGCCTTGCGGGTTTCAGTCCGCAGCCTCCTGCGCCACCGCCACAAACCCTGCCACCAGCGGCGACATCTCATCGGTGCGCCGCGCCAGCAGCAGCGCCGTATTGGCCTCCGGATCGGCCAGCGGCCGGTAACACACACCTTCCATGCGGATGATCTCGAACGAACTGGGCAGCACCGAAATGCCGCTGCCGGCCGCCACCAGGCCGATGATGGTCGAGCCTTCCGCCGCTTCCACCGCAATGTTCGGCACAAAGCCCGCCTCCTTGCACAGCCGGAAAATCTGCGGGTGGATGCCGGTACCGGCCGTCTTCGGGAACATCACCAGCGGCAACCCCTTGAGGTCGCTGATCGCGATCGCCTGCTTGTGCGCCAGCGGGTGTTCCACCGGCAGCACCAGCACCAGCGGATCGCGGCGCAGCACCGTCAACTCCACGCCGTCCGGCAGCGCCTGCTCGGGCGGGCGCACCAGGCCCAGGTCGAGCCGGTGGTCGACGATGGCGTCGAGCTGTTCGAGCGTGGACTGCTCGTGCAAGGTCAACGTCACGCCCGGGTAACGCTGGCGGTAGCGGTTGATCACCGTGGCAAACAATGGCGTCAACGGCGTGGAAAAGGTAAACCCGACGCGTAATTCGCCCGCTTCGCCCCGTTCGGCCCGGCGCGCGGTTTGCATCGCCTGTTCGGACAATGCCAATACCCGCCGCGCATCGTCAAGAAACAGCTTGCCGGCCTCCGTCAACCGTACCCAGCGCTTGCTGCGTTCGAGCAGTTGCGCACCCACCTCCGCTTCCAGCATCTGGATCTGGTGGCTGAGCGGTGGCTGGCCGATGTGCAAGCGCTCGGCCGCGCGCGTAAAACTGAGTTCCTCGGCAACGGCGACGAAGTAACGGAGGTGACGAAGTTCCATGGCTGTTATCGTTTTAAAGTATGACTAACGACTTAAATATATATTGGACAGTCGTATCGTGCAATCCTAAGATGGCTTATCACCTTTGCTTCAGATTGCTCGCCATGTCCACCGCAGCTGCCGCCACGCCTGTTTTGCCCATGTCGCCCAAGTCGGCGCCGCGCATTGCCGCCGGTACGGCCGACTTCAAGCGCAGCAACCGCGCCATGTTCTTCGGCGGCTTTTCGTGCTTCGCGCTGCTGTACTGCGTGCAGCCGCTGATGCCGTTGTTGTCGCACGAGTTCGCGCTGAGCGCGGCGCAAAGCAGTCTCGCATTGTCGATCTCGACCGCTGCATTGGCCGTGTCGCTGGTGGTGTCCAGCGCGATTTCCGAGCGGCTGGGCCGCAAACCGCTGATGGTGGCCGCCATGGCGATTGCCGCCGTGATGACGGTGCTGTGTGCGTTTGCCCACAACTACCATCAGCTGCTAGCCATGCGCGCCTTGCTGGGCGTGGCCCTGGGCGGCATGCCGGCGATTGCCATGGCCTATCTTGGCGAGGAGATTGAACCGACCTCGCTGGGCTTGTCGATGGGCTTGTACATCAGCGGCAGCGCGTTTGGTGGCATGGCGGGCCGGGTGATTACATCAGTGCTCAGCGACCATTTTTCGTGGCGCCTGGCGGTCGGCATCGTCGGTGTGGCCGGCATCATGGCGGCGTGGGAATTCTGGCGCAGCCTGCCGCCGTCGCGCCACTTTACGCCATCGCACGGCGGCTGGCGCACCTTGCCGGCCGGTTTCAGGCTGCACCTGAGCGATGCCGGTTTGGCCTGGATGTTCGCGCTGGCCTTCCTGCTGATGGGCGCGTTTGTCAGCCTGTACAACTACATCGCCTATCGCCTGCTGGGGGCGCCGTTTGGCCTGAGCCAGAGCCTGGTGGGCACGGTGTCGTTCCTGTATTTGCTGGGCATCTACAGCTCGGTGTGGGCGGGCAAGCTGGCCGACCGCTATGGCCGCCGCCACGTGCTGTGGGCGGTGATGGCGATGATGCTCACCGGGCTGCTGCTCACGCTGTCGAATTGGCTGCCGCTGATCATCGCCGGCGTGGCGCTGTTCACCTACGGCTTTTTCGCCACGCACTCGGTGGCCAGCAGCTGGGTGGGGCGGCGCGCGCTCTCGAACAAGGCGCTCGCTTCCGCGCTGTACCTGTTTTTCTACTACCTCGGCTCGAGCGTGGTCGGTTCGGCCACCGGTGTGATGTGGGAGCGCAGCGGCTGGCCGGGCGTGGTGATGGTGCTGGGAGCCGCGCTGGGCCTGGGCTTGCTGGTGGCGTTACGCCTGCGCAGCCTGGCGCCGCTGGGCGCGGCCGAGAAGTAAGAAGCCGCGACAAGCGCCCTGATCCACGTCAATAAACAGCACGGAATCTGTCGGCCGCGGCCGGTGTCGAATCAAGGTGGGAACGTTGTTGGTTCCTCCTTCTTTCTCGAGGTGACACCATGCCGCATGCTAACGATCTGACTGACAATATCGCCCGTCGCTTCCACCTGGTCGAACAAGCGATTGGCCAGGCCGCCGAGGCCAGTTCGGCCGAACCCCAGCTCCCCAGCGAACTGCGCGACAGCATCCAGCGCGTGGACCGCCTGGGCGACACCGCGCGCGAAGTACTGCAATCGGGCGACCAGGCCCGCATCCGCAAGCTGGTCGCCGACATGACCACCTCCGCCGAACGCGCCCGCCGCGTGTGTACCAATATCCCGCAATTATCGGCGCAGATCCGCGGCGCGGTCAGTCACATGGCCAGCCAGATCCAGGAGCTGAAGCGGGACTTGCAATAGCCGGCCCTACAGCACGCCCTTGGCCCGCAGCGCGGCAATCTCGTCGTCGCTATGGCCCAGTAAAGCGCCCACGATGTCGTCGGTGTGCTGGCCCAGCAATGGCGGCGCGACGGCATTGTCCGCCGGCGAGGCCGACAGGCGCATCGGGTTGCGTACCAGTTTGACGGTGCCGGCGGTCGGGTGCGGCACTTCGGTGACGATGCCGCGCGCCAGCACTTGCGGGTTGCTGTACACGTCGTCGAGGTTGTTGATCGGGCCGCACGGTACGCCCACCGCTTCCAGTTGCTCGATCCAGAAGTCGCGGGTCTGGCGCAACACCATCTCGGCCAGCAGCGGCACCAGTTCTTCGCGGTGTTTCACGCGCAGCGGATTGGTGGCGTAGCGCTCGTGGAAGGCCAGGTCGGCGCGGCCGCCCACCTCCACGAATTTCTGGTACTGGCCATCGTTGCCGGTGGCGACGATGATATAGCCGTCGGCACACGCGAAGGTCTGGTACGGCACGATGTTCGGATGGGCATTGCCCCAGCGCTTGGGCGGCTTGCCGCTGTTGAGGTAGTTGCTGCCCATATTGGCCAGCATGGCCACCTGCACGTCGAGCAGCGCCATGTCGATGTACTGGCCTGCGCCGCTGCGGTCGCGGTGGGTCAGTGCCGCCAGGATGGCGATGGTGGCGTACATGCCCGTCATCAGGTCGGTCAGCGCCACGCCGGCCTTTTGCGGGCCGCCGCCGGGCAGGTCGTCGCGTTCGCCGGTGACCGACATCAGGCCGCCCATGCCCTGGATCAGAAAGTCGTAGCCGGCACGGTGCGCATACGGGCCGTCCTGGCCGAAACCGGTCACCGAGCAGTAGACGAGATCGGGCTTGATGGCCTTGAGCGAATCGTAATCGAGGCCGTAGCGTTTCAGCTGGCCCACCTTGTAATTTTCCAGGACCACGTCGCAGTGCTGCACCAGCTCGCGCAGCAGGGCTTGTCCTTCGGGACTGGCAATGTCGATCGTCACCGAGCGCTTGCCGCGATTGGCGGCAAGGTAATAAGCTGCTTCGGTGGTGTCGTTGCCATCGGCATCCTTGGCGTAGGGCGGGCCCCAGGCGCGGGTGTCGTCGCCGTTGCCGGGGCGCTCGATCTTGATCACGTCGGCGCCCAGGTCGGCCAGGTTTTGCGAGCACCAGGGGCCTGCCAGCACGCGGCTCAGGTCCAGCACGCGGATATGGCCCAGCGCTTTCGGTAAAGTCATCTTTATCTCTCTCTTGGGAAGTCTCGCCCGCCAGTGTAGTGTCTGTGCCGGGATCGTGATAGTGTCGTGGTTCCGTCCCTCCCAATTCCATCACTAATTCGGCATCATGTGGCCATATCCTAAAATTGTTGCGCATCGCGGCGGCGGCATCCTGGCGCCGGAAAACACGGTGGCCGGCTTGCGCGCCGGTCTTGCTTACGGCTTCCGCGCCGTCGAGTTCGACGTGATGCTGTCGAAAGACGGCATCGGCATGGTCATGCACGACCCCGATTTCGGCCGCACCGTGGCCGGGCCCGGCGCGGTCGCGCAAACGCTGGCGCGCGACCTGGCGGCGATGGATGCCGGCAGCTGGCACAGCGTCCAGTTCAAGGGCGAACCGGTGCCGTACTACACCCAGTTCATCGATTACTGCAAGGAGCAGGGCATCTGGATGAACGTGGAAATTAAGCCCGCCGACGGTTTTGAAGCTGCTACCGGCGCCTGGGTGGCGCGGGTGACGCGCGACGCCTATGCCGACGAGATCGCAGCAGGCGGCATGGCCCATGTGCCATTGCTGTCCTCGTTCAGCTTCGAGGCGCTGGCTGCCGCCCGCGATGGCGCGCCCGAGGTGCCGCGCGCGTATTTGCTCGACCGCATTCCGGCCGACTGGCAAGAGCAAGCCAGGGCGCTGCAAGCCGTGTCCATCAACACCAACCACAAGCATTTGACCCCGGAACTGGCCGCGACCATCAAGCAAGCCGGCTTTGGCCTGTTTTGCTATACCGTCAACGATCCGGCCCGGGCCCGCGAAATCCTGTTGTGGGGCGTGGACGGCTTTTGCACGGATCGGGTGGATTTGATCGGCCCGGCATTCGCCTGAAGCCCTGCCGTACTGGACGTCATATATAATCAACCCTTTGCATTTGCCAGCTACCCTCCCTGCATACGACATGAAATCATCTGAAATCCGCGAGAAGTTCCTCAAGTTTTTTGAATCCAAGGGTCACACGATTGTCCGTTCCAGCCCGCTGGTACCTGGCAATGATCCGACCATGCTGCTGACCAACAGCGGTATGGTGCAATTCAAGGACGTTTTCCTTGGCCTCGACACGCGCCCGTACTCGCGCGCAACCACCGTGCAGCGCTGCGTGCGCGCCGGCGGCAAGCACAATGACCTGGAAAACGTCGGCTACACCGCGCGTCACCACACGTTCTTCGAAATGCTGGGCAATTTCAGCTTCGGCGACTATTTCAAGCGTGACGCTATCCAGTACGCCTGGGAACTGCTGACCAAGGTCTATGGCCTGCCGGCCGAAAAACTCACCGTTACCGTGTATTTCGAGGATGACGAGGCGTACGACATCTGGGCCAACGAAATCGGTGTGCCCACAGAGCGCATCATCCGCATCGGCGACAACAAGGGTTCGCGCTACGCGTCCGACAACTTCTGGCAGATGGCTGACGTCGGTCCCTGCGGCCCGTGCACCGAGATCTTCTACGATCACGGCGCCGACATCTGGGGCGGCCCTCCGGGTTCGGCCGAGGAAGACGGCGACCGCTTCATCGAAATCTGGAACCTGGTGTTCATGCAGTTCAACCGCGACGAAGCGGGCAATATGAACAAGCTGCCCAAGCCGTGCGTCGATACCGGCATGGGCATGGAGCGCCTGGCCGCCGTGCTGCAACACGTGCACAGCAACTACGAAATCGACCTGTTCCAGAACCTGATCAAGGCTGCCGCGCGCGAAACCGGCGCCACCGACCTGGAATCGAAATCGCTGCGCGTGATTGCCGACCACATCCGCGCCGCGTCGTTCCTGATCGTCGACGGCATCATCCCCGGTCCTGAAGGCCACGGTTACGTGCTGCGCCGCATCATCCGCCGCGCACTGCGTCACGGCCACAAGCTGGGCCAGACCAAGCCGTTCTTCTACAAGCTGGTGGCAGACTTGAACATCGAGATGGGCGTGGCCTACCCGGAACTGGCCGAAGCCAAGGACCGCGTTGCCGCCACTTTGAAAGCCGAGGAAGAGCGTTTCGGCGAAACGCTGGAAAACGGCATGAAGATCCTCGAAGCGCAGCTGGCCAAGGATCCGACCAAGCTCGACGGCGGTACCGCGTTCACCCTGTACGACACCTACGGCTTCCCGCTGGACCTGACCGCCGACATCTGCCGCGAGCGCAACATCACGCTCGACGAAGCAGGTTTCAACGCCGCCATGGAGCAGCAAAAGAAAACCGCGCGCGCCGCCGGCAAGTTCAAGATGGCCGCCAATGTCGAATACACGGGCGAGAAGACAAAATTCGTCGGTTACGACGACCTGAGCGTCAACGCCAAAGTCATCGCGCTGTATGCCAATGGCGCGTCGGTGCCGGAACTCAAGCAGGGCGAAGCGGGCATCGTGGTGCTCGATACCACCCCGTTCTACGCCGAATCCGGCGGCCAGGTGGGCGACCAGGGCGCGATCAAGGCCGCTGGCAGCCTGTTCGAGGTGGAAGATACGCTGAAGATCCAGGCCGACGTGTTTGGCCAGCACGGCGTGCTGACTCAGGGCAGCCTGAAAGTGGGCGACGCCGTCTCGGCGGAAGTAGACTTGCACAAGCGCGGCCGCACCATCCGCAACCACTCGGCTACCCACCTGATGCACAAAGCCCTGCGCGAAGTGCTGGGCGGCCACGTGGCGCAAAAAGGCTCGCTGGTCGATCCGGACAAAACCCGTTTTGACTTCAGCCACAACGCACCGCTGACGGCCGAGCAAATCGCCGAAGTGGAAGCCAAGGTCAATAAAGAGATCCTGGAAAACCACGCCACCAAAGCGCAACACATGTCGTTCGACGACGCTGTCAAGCATGGCGCCATGGCGCTGTTCGGCGAGAAGTACGGCGACGAAGTGCGCGTGCTCGACATCGGCACCTCGAAAGAGCTGTGCGGCGGTGTGCACGTGCAGCGTACCGGCGACATCGGCCTGTTCAAGATCATCGGCGAAGGCGGCGTTGCTGCTGGCATCCGCCGTGTGGAAGCGGTGACGGGCGAGGGCGCGCTGGCACTGGTGCAAGGCCTGGCACGCAAGCTCGGCGATGCTGCAGCGGCGTTCAAGGCTAACCCGGACGAGTTGCTGGTCAAGATCGGCGCCGTGCAGGACCAGGTGAAATCGCTGGAAAAAGAACTGGCGGCGCTCAAATCCAAACTGGCTTCGGGCCAGGGTGACGAACTGGCCACCAAGGCGGTCGATGTGAACGGCATCAAGGTGCTGGCAGCTGTGCTGGAAGGCGCCGACGTGGCGACCCTGCGCGAGACCATGGACAAGCTCAAGGACAAGCTGAAAACCGCCGCCATCGTGCTGGCCGCCGTCAACGACGGCAAGGTGAGCCTGATCGCCGGCGTGACCGCGGACGCCACGTCCAAGGTCAAGGCCGGCGAACTGGTGAACTTCGTTGCACAACAAGTGGGCGGAAAAGGCGGTGGACGCCCCGATATGGCGCAAGCCGGCGGTACCGATCCAAGTGGTTTGCCAGCTGCCCTGGCAGGCGTGGTGGCCTGGGTGGGCGCCAAAGCCTGAGGGCAAAATATAGTCCTGCATTGCAAGTAACCCTGTAAAATCAGGCGTATCGACGGCCCGCGTGTCAAGCGCGGGCCGTTATTGTTTGAACGACTTGATTGTATACTTGCAAGTTCCCGTTGCAGAATTGCAACGGGCGACGAACTATTTTGGTGCAGCGCGTCAAGAGCACTGAAAAGGAGTAGTATTGCGAAAATGCTGCACTACTTCCTAGCTAACTAGCGGGTTCAAGATGACCGACACGATACTAGACAACGAAATCATGGAATTCCACATGGAACTCGATGCGCGCGAACTGCACTGTCCGCTGCCGATCCTCAAGGCGAAAAAAGCCCTGGCGGAACTGCAAAGCGGCGAAGTGCTGCGCATCATGGCAACCGACCCTGGCTCCGTTCGCGACTTCCAGGCTTTCGCCAAACAAACCGGCAACGCACTGCTCTCGCACGTGCAAACGGGCCGCGAATTCGTCTTTTTGATGCGCCGCAAATAAGCCTTTGGCGTTTTCTTTCTCACCAAGCCCTCACTCAGCATTGCAAATGGAATGATCGTCTAAGAAGCTTTTTAGACGACTTCCACTAACTAAAAATCGCACGATCGTGCTTTAATTTATTGTGTCCGGCGGATTTCTCATATAATCTAGCCCACTAATTTAGTCCGTTATTCACTATTTTCCCAAAGGCACAGCTATGAAAGTCTTGGTACCCGTCAAACGCGTGGTCGACTACAACGTCAAGGTCCGCGTCAAATCGGACGGCACCGGCGTCGATATCGCCAATGTCAAAATGTCGATGAACCCGTTCGACGAGATCGCGCTGGAAGAAGCCACGCGCCTCAAGGAATCGGGCAAGGTCACCGAGGTGGTGGCGATCTCGTGCGGCGTCGACAAGTGCCAGGAAACCCTGCGCACCGGCATGGCCATCGGCGCCGATCGCGGCATCCTGGTGCAGACCGACGTGGAACTGGAACCGCTGGCAGTGGCCAAGCTGATCAAGGCGCTGGCCGACAAGGAACAGCCACAACTGATCATCCTGGGCAAGCAGGCCATCGACGACGACTCCAACCAGACCGGCCAGATGCTGGCTGCCTTGCTCGGCTGGCCGCAAGCGACGTTCGCGTCGAAGGTGGAACTGGAAGACGGCAAAGTCACCGTCACCCGCGAAGTGGACGGCGGCCTGGAAACCCTGGCATTGACCCTGCCGGCCATCATCACCACCGACCTGCGCCTGAACGAACCGCGCTACGTGACGCTGCCAAACATCATGAAGGCCAAGAAAAAACCGCTGGACGTGACCAAGCCGGAGGACCTGGGCGTCGATGTGACCCCGCGCCTGAAAACGCTGAAGGTTGTCGAGCCTGCCAAGCGCTCGGCCGGCATCATCGTGCCGGACGCCGCCACCCTGGTCGCCAAGCTGCGCACCGAAGCCAAAGTCATCTAAAGGAATCATCATGGTCGCATTAGTTATCGCAGAACACGACAACGCCAGCCTGAAAGGCAGCACCCTCCATACAGTGACCGCAGCTGCCCAGTGCGGCGGCGACGTGCACGTGCTGGTGGCCGGTTCCAACGCCGGCGCTGCCGCTGCGGCTGCCGCGCAAATCGCCGGTGTATCGAAAGTCATCGTGGCCGACGCGCCGCACTTTGCCGACGGCCTGGCCGAAAACGTCGCCGAGCAGATCCTGACCCTGGCGCAGGGCGATGCCTACAGCCACATCCTGGCGCCAGCCACCGCTTACGGCAAGAACATCCTGCCACGCGTGGCCGCCAAGCTGGACGTGGCGCAGATTTCCGAGATCACCAAGGTCGATTCGCCGGACACCTTCGAGCGTCCGATCTACGCCGGCAATGCGATTGCCTACGTGCAATCGTCCGACAAGATCAAGGTCATCACCGTGCGCGCCACCGGCTTCGATGCCGCCGCTGCCACCGGTGGTTCGGCTGCCACCGAAACCGTTTCTGCTGTGGCCGATTCGGGCAAGTCGAGCTTTGTGGGCCGCGAGCTGGCCAAGTCCGACCGTCCGGAACTGACCGCCGCCAAGGTGATCGTGTCCGGTGGCCGTGGCATGGGTTCGGGCGAAGCGTTCAAAGTGCTGGAACCGCTGGCCGACAAGCTGAACGCCGCCATGGGTGCCTCGCGCGCAGCAGTCGATGCCGGCTACGTGCCGAACGACTGGCAAGTGGGCCAGACCGGCAAGATCGTCGCGCCCAACCTGTACATCGCCGTCGGTATCTCGGGCGCGATCCAGCACCTGGCCGGCATGAAAGACTCGAAAGTCATCGTGGCGATCAACAAGGATCCGGAAGCGCCGATCTTCTCGGTGGCCGATTACGGCATCGTGGGCGACCTGTTTGAAGTGGTGCCGCAGCTGGTGGCTGAGCTGGGCTAGACCCTGGTGCGACATACGAGCCACGCTGGTTGGGAACTATCCCGGCCACCGTGGCTTTTTTTTAAACCTGCAGCCAGCGTTCCGTCACCGAACACCACCAACGTCATCCTCGCGAACGCGGGGATCCATGGTACGCGTGGCCGGTGTTGGCGTATGCGGCAGCAAACACGGCTCACAGATCCTATGGATCCCCGCGTGCGCGAGGATGACGGATTTGGAGCAAACAATACGGAGACAACCATGCCCTACCAAGCCCCCATCAAAGAAATGCTGTTCGTCATCAACGAACTGGCCGACCTGGCCACCGTCACCGCGCTGCCCGGCAATGAAGACGCCACCCTCGACACGGCCGAAGCCATCCTCGAAGAAAACGGCAAGTTCGTCAGCGGCGTGATCGCGCCGCTGAACCACGCCAGCGACAAGGAGCCAAGCTGGTGGCACGACGGCCAGGTCACCACCTCGAAAGGTTTTAAAGCCGCGTTCAAGGCATTCGGCGAGGCGGGCTGGCAGGGCGTGCAGCATCCGGTCGAGTTCGGCGGCCAGGGGTTGCCGAAACTGCTGGCCACGCCGTGCATCGAGATGCTGAACTCGGGCAGCATCTCGTTCGCGCTGTGCCCGCTGCTGTCGGATGGCGCCATCGAAGCGCTGCTGACCGCCGGCAGCGACGAACAAAAGGCGATCTACCTGGAAAAGCTGGTCTCGGGCGAGTGGACCGGCACCATGAACCTGACCGAGCCGCAGGCCGGTTCCGACCTGGCCGCCGTGCGCACGCGCGCCGAGCCGCAGGGCGACGGCACCTATAAAGTGTTCGGCACCAAGATTTACATCACGTACGGCGAGCACGATTTTTCCGACAACATCGTGCACCTGGTGCTGGCGCGCACGCCCGATGCCCCGGCCGGCGTCAAGGGCATTTCGCTGTTCATCGTGCCGAAGTTCCTGGTCAATGCCGACGGTACGCTCGGTGCGCGCAACGACGCCCACTGCGTTTCGCTCGAGCACAAGCTCGGCATCAAGGCCAGCCCGACCGCCGTGCTGCAATTCGGCGACCACGGTGGCGCCATCGGCACCCTGGTGGGCGAGGAAAATCGCGGCCTCGAATACATGTTCATCATGATGAACGCAGCGCGCTTCGGCGTCGGTCTGCAGGGCATCGGCCTGGCCGAGCGCGCCTATCAAAAGGCGGTGGCGTTTGCGCGCGACCGCGTGCAGTCGCGCGACGTGGCCGGCTCCGCCGGCCCGGTCGCCATCATCCACCACCCGGACGTGCGCCGCATGCTGATGAATATGCGTGCGCAAACCGAGGCCGCGCGCGCGCTGGCGTACGTCGGTGCCGGCCTGTCCGACATCGCCCACCGCCACGCCGACGAAGCCGTGCGCAAGCAGAACCTGGCCGTGTATGAATACCTGGTGCCGGTCATCAAGGGCTGGTCCACCGAGATGTCGCAGGACGTCACGCGCGACGGCGTGCAGGTGCACGGCGGCATGGGCTTCATCGAGGAAACCGGCGCGGCTCAGCACTACCGCGATGCCAAGATTCTCACGATTTACGAAGGCACGACCGCGATCCAGGCCAACGACCTGGTCGGCCGCAAGACCGTGCGCGACGGCGGCGCCGTGGCCAGGGGCCTGGTCGAACAAGTGCGCGCCACCCAGGCGCAACTGGCCGCATCGGGCGACGCCAACCTGCAAGCGATTGCCAAACAACTGGCGTCCGGTGCCGACGACCTGGCGGCAGCGGTGGATTTCGTGGTGGCCAACGTCAAGAGCGACATCAAAGCCGTGTTTGCCGGGAGCGTGCTGTACTTGAAGCTGGCCGGCGTGGTGCTGGGCGGCTGGCAGATGGCGCGCGCAGCAGCGATTGCGCAAGGCAAGCTCGAAGCGGGCGAGGGTGATGCCGGCTTCTACCGGGCCAAGATCGGCACGGCACGCTTCTTTGCCGACCACATCCTGTCGCAGTCATCGAGCCTGCGCACGGCGATTGTCGATGGCAGCGCCGGCGTGCTGGCGCTGGATGAGGCGCAGTTCTAAGCTGCCCCGGACGTAAAAAAAGCAGCCGAGGCTGCTTTTTTTACGATGTCGAGTGCCCGAGAACTCCTTCAGGGCGAGGCGCTGCCACGCCGCGATGGAGGTTTCATCGGGTGCTCTTAGCGGCGTACCAAGCTGCCGTTCTGCTTCTGCACCCGGTCGCCATTGGCCATCTGTGGGTCGTTGTCGTACACAAAACTGTCCTGCTTGCCGTCGTCGTAGCGCACGTGTACGGTCCACTGCTTGGTGGTGCGTGCGTGGCCTTCCACTTGCTTGCCCGCATAGGCGCCACCGGCGGCGCCGGCCAGGGTGGCGAGCTTCTTGCCGCCGCCGCTGCCCACCTGGTTGCCCAGCAGGGCGCCCGCCACGCCGCCGGCGATCAGGCCCACGGCGCCGCCTTCACCGGCTTTTTCACCGACAACGACCGAGGTGACGCGGCCGCAGTCGTGGCAAGCCGTCGCTTTAGGCGCCTTGGCGCTGTAGCGCGCCTTGGCGTCGGCATTGTGCTGCGTGTATTCGCTCTGGGCGTCGCGCAGGCACTGCATGCGGGCGCTCGAGCTGCTTTCTTCCGCGCACAGCTTTTTGTCTGCTGCGTAACGGGTGGCGATGCGCTTGGTCTCGGCGTTGTATTCCGACTTGCTCATCTGGGCATGGGACGTCGATGTCAGCGTAGCGAGCGCCACTGCCAGCAGGATGGAGTGCTTGTTCATATTGTTCTCCTCGTTAATTGTAAAGTTAGGCGTAAGTTAGCCATAAGCGCCGCCTGTGTAGAGCAGATCGAAAAAGCGTGAGATCGTGGCAATCAAGCTCGCGGCGCCGATGGTCATGGTGGCGACCAGGACGATGGCGATGGGCCAGCGCGTGTCCGACTGCTGTCCGGAATGCGGATTGAAACGCGCATCCCACTTGTTGTCAGGCATCAGGCCCAGCACTAGCGCTTCCAGGAAACCAGCCAGTCCCGACAGCATAATCGGTAACAGCTTGTAGAAGCCGTCCGCTTGCGGCGCCAGCGTGGCCACCAGCCAGGCGGCGGGCAGGGCCGCCAGGTGCAGCCACAGCCACGGATCGCGCCAGCCGCGCAGGTACAGGCGTTGCAGGCCGAGGCCGCCGAACAGGAAGGCGAGCACGGTGGCGATGGTCTTGCTTTTGTGGCGAGCGGTCATGAAAATCGGCAAAAAAGTCCGGGGACGGCCAGTATCGGTCATAATGTCGCCCCCGGCCTACTTTTTTGGCAAGAAACCTCTCCAGGTATTGCCCCGTTGGCCGGAACGGGGGATAATCTTCGATTACCCCAATCTGCCCGATTATTTCATTAACGCTTGCTGCTTTGCGGTCAGGCGCGCTATAATTTGCGGCTTTTTCCGTCCTAGCACACTTTTTGGAAATATTATGGTCGTTATTCGTTTAGCTCGTGGAGGCGCCAAGAAGCGTCCGTTCTTCAACATCGTTGCAACCGATTCGCGCAATCGTCGCGATGGCCGTTTCATCGAACGCATCGGTTTCTACAACCCGATGGCGCAAGGCGGCGAAGTGCCACTGCGCATCACCGCTGACCGTCTGGCTCACTGGCAATCGGTCGGCGCGCAACTGTCGCCAACCGTGGCTCGCCTGGTAGCTTCGAACAAAGCAGCGTAATAGGTTGCTGGTTTGACCGATAAGCAAGCATCCGGGGTGCAAGTCCCCGACGATCTGGCACAGGTAGGCTTTGTCTTCGGTGCCTACGGCGTCGCTGGCTGGGTGAGGATCCGTCCTTTCTCGGAAGATGCGGATGCGCTGCTCTCGGTGAAAACCTGGTGGATCGACAAGCCCACCTTGCACGATGTCGATGTCAAGCAGTGCAAACTGCATGGCGGCGACGTGGTCGCACAGCTGGTCGGCGTCACTGACCGGAATGTCGCAGAAGCGCTCAAGGGCGCCGCTGTTTCCATTCCGCGCAGCCGCTTCCCGGTATTGTCGGAAGACGAGTTTTACTGGGCCGAGTTGATTGGTCTGGAAGTAGAAAATCTGCAAGGTGAGTCGCTCGGCGCGGTGACCGACATGATGAGCAATGGTCCGCAGTCGATCTTGCGCATCAAGCCGGCAACTTCCGCAGAGGCAGCACCCGACGACGCGGCGCAAGAGCGCCTGATTCCATTTGTCGAAGCGTTCATCATCAAGGTGGACAAAGAGGCGAAAAAAATCACGGTCGATTGGGGCCTTGATTACTAGTGAACATAAGGGCGGCCCGCCATGCAATTCGATGTCGTGACCCTGTTCCCCGAAATGTTCGCCGCACTGACGCAGTCGGGTGTCACCCGGCGCGCGTTCGAACAGAATAAATGTGGCTTGTCGTTGTGGAATCCGCGTGATTTCACCACCGACAATCACCGCACCGTGGATGACCGCCCGTACGGTGGCGGCCCCGGCATGGTGATGCTGGCCAAACCCCTGGAAGCGACCATCAACGCAGCGAAAGCGCGGCAAGTTGAAGCCGGTTTGCCGGCCCCGCGCGTGGTGTTCATGTCGCCCCAGGGCAAGCAGTTGACGCACGAGCGCGTGGTGCAGCTCAAGCAGGAACCCGGCCTGGTGATTTTGTGCGGCCGCTACGAAGCTGTCGATCAGCGCCTGCTCGACCGCTGCATCGACGAAGAAATCAGCCTTGGCGATTTCGTGCTGTCCGGCGGCGAGTTGCCGGCAATGGCCTTGATGGACGCCGTGATCCGCCTGATTCCCGGCGTGTTGAACACGGATGCCTCGGCCGTTGAAGACAGTTTCGTGAACGGCCTGCTCGATTCGCCGCACTACACGCGCCCCGAGTCGTACGAAGGCGTGGCGGTGCCGCCGGTTTTAATGGGCGGCAACCATGCCGAGATCGGCAAATGGCGGCGCCAGCGCATGCTGGAAGCCACCGCGCGCAAGCGACCCGACCTGCTGGTCAAGGCCCGCGCGGCAGGGCAGCTGAGCAAGGTCGATGAAAAGTTTTTGGCAGGTTTATAAAAACCTGTTGTAGTCCCCGGGCAGGTATCCCTGTCTATTTTTATTGTAGTGCACCATCCTCTACCGGGCATCGGGCTCAACCCCACAGCGCGCCGGCATGATGGCTTTTGGAGTTTATAAAATGAACGTGATTCAACAACTCGAGCAAGAAGAAATCGCTCGCCTTGGCAAAACCATCCCTGATTTTGCACCTGGCGATACCGTGGTCGTGAACGTCAACGTCGTCGAAGGCACCCGCAAGCGCGCCCAGGCATACGAAGGCGTCGTGATCTCGCGTCGTAACCGTGGCCTGAACTCGAACTTCATCGTTCGCAAGATCTCGTCCGGCGAAGGCGTCGAGCGTACCTTCCAGCTGTACTCCCCGCTGATCGCTTCGATCGAAGTGAAACGCCGCGGTGACGTACGTCGCGCTAAACTGTACTACCTGCGTGATCGTTCCGGTAAATCGGCACGTATCAAGGAAAAACTGCCAAACCGTCGCCCAGCGGCGAAAAAAGCAGTCGCCGCTTAATAGCAGCGATTGTGTTTGGAGAGAGGGGCGCCAAGTTGGTGCCCCTCTTTTTTTAGTCGCTTACTTCATTTCGGAGCCCACTTGGCCAAGTTGCTGTTCGATCCTCGTTCACTACCCATTGACGCCATCGCCGGCGAACCCGGTCTTGCGCTCGAACGTCTCAACGCCGACTGGTTGCGCCAGCGCTTTGCCGAGCAGCCCGAGTGGGCGCCCGAAGCGGCTGAAACCAGCTACGCGGTGCGGGCGGACGGTTCGCCGGCCACCGCCGCGTCGGTCCTGATCGCACTGGTGCAGCGTCCCGAGGGTTTGAGCCTGGTGCTCACCCAGCGCAACGCCGATCTCACCGACCATCCGGGCCAGATCAGCTTTCCGGGCGGCCGCGCCGAAGACTACGACGCCAGCCCGGTCGAGACCGCGCTGCGCGAGGCGCAGGAGGAAATCGGCCTCGATCGCACCCACGTTGAAGTGATCGGCAGCTTGCCCGACTATTACACCGGCACCGGTTACCGCGTCACCCCGGTAGTGGCGCTGGTGACGCCGCCGTTCACGCTGCAGGCCGATCCCGGCGAGGTGGAAGAGATTTTCGAGGTGCCGCTGGCGTTCCTGATGGACGGCTTGCACCACCAGCGCTTGTCGGTCGAACTGCCGTCCGGCCGACGCAGCTTCTACGCCATGCCATACGGCACCTATTACATCTGGGGCGCGACTGCCGGCATGCTCAGGAATTTATTCCACTTCCTGCGTGCCTGACGCCTTCTTAATGTTTGATTCTGTTACACGTCTAGGTTATCGTAACGGGCATCGAGGTATGGCTGCACGTCGTACCGACCAAAAGGATTATTGATGACATTTCTTTCCATTCTGTGCGCGCTGCTGATCGAGCAAATGAAACCGCTGCGGGCGGATAATTTTATTTACGCGGAGATCAAGGCCCTGGCATTGCGAATGGAGACCTGGTTCAATGCTGGCCAGGCCACGCACGGGCGCATCGGCTGGTTCCTGATGATGGCGATCCTGCTGGTGCCGGTCGCCACCATCTCGTGGGTGCTGCACTACTACGACTGGTTCCTGGCGTCGTTCGCCTGGAACGTGCTGATCGTGTACCTCACGCTGGGCTTTCGCCATTACAGCCACTATTTCACGTCGATCCAGCTGGCCCTGAACGCCGGCGACGAGACCGCCGCCCGCGCGCTGCTGGCCGACTGGACGCGCCAGGACACCATCGGCATGGACGCCAACGAAATCTCGCGCGTGGCCGTGGAAAAGGCGCTGATCACCACCCACCGCAACGTGTTCGGCGTGTTCTTCTGGTTCCTGATACTGGGCCCGGTGGGCGCCATCCTGTACCGCGTATCGGAATACGTGGCGCGCGCCTGGAACGAGCCGGAACACATGCGCAACGAAGCCTTCGGCCTGTTCGCCGGCCGCGCCTATTACTGGATCGACTGGCTGCCGGTGCGCCTGACCGCCGTGGCGTTTGCCGTGGTGGGCAACTTCGAGGACGCCATCTATGCCTGGCGCAATTTCTCGCGCCGCTGGGCCGACGAGGCGATCGGCATCATCCTGTCGGCCGGCGGCGGCGCCATGGGCGTGCGCCTCGGATCCCCGGCCGAACACGCGGTGCGCGTGACGCTGATCGACTCGGCCACGGTGGACATCTCCGACATCGAGGCCGACACCCTGCCGGGCGAAGAGCCGAGCGTGCGGTCGCTGCAAAGCACGGTGGGCCTGGTATGGCGTGCGCTGCTGCTGTGGATGATGTTGCTGCTGCTGCTCTCCGGCGCGGTATGGCTCGGCGCCACGCCTTGAGGATCGCTTGAGCGGGCGATAGCGCGGTACAATAGCGGTGTTCGGTGGTGCAGGGCGCGCATTTTCTGCACCATTGTGGATGTTTTAAATAAAAATCCACGTCAAATCAAGGACTTACGTGTTCAGGTCTTCTATAAGATATAATACGTATGTTCCTCACCCACACGTCTCATCGCAGAGCAGCCGCCCATGGCAGAGTCAGTTCAAAAACCGGTAGAACAGCAGGATTCGTTCTTCATCCTTGGCCAAACCAGCAATGGCCGGGCGTTCCGTCCCAGCGATTGGGCCGAGCGTCTGTGCGGCGTGATGGCCTGCTTCAAGCCGCCCGGCATCGGTGGCGGCCGCGATTCCCACCTGCAATTTTCGCCTTACGTGACGCCTACCGTGGTCAATGGCGTCAAGTCGGTGGTGGTCAACGGCAAGCTGCGCGACCTCGAACCGATGGCGTATCACTTCGTGATCTCGTTCGCCAAGGACAATGATCTGCAAGTGGTCGATGCCTGCCTGGTCCCCGAGAAAAAATAAATTTAAGTTCTTCCTCAGTAAATTTCCCTGAGGTCTCTCCCCGGCAGGGCAGGCCAGGGCGTATGCTGTGTTCTTCCGTATTCTCGCGAGACACCATGAACGCCAGCCGTCTGAAACACCTTGCCGCTGCCAGCATGCTGCTGTGCGGCCTCTCTTTTGTCGCCACCGGCACCGCCTGGGCCGCTCCTGCCACTGCCGCGCTGCCGGCCGGCGTGGTCCAGGGCCCCGCCGTCGAAGGCATCACCGAATACCGCCTGCCCAACGGCCTGAAAGTGCTGCTGTTCCCGGACGCATCCAAGCCCACTGTCACCGTCAACGTCACGTACCTGGTCGGCTCGCGCCATGAAAACTACGGCGAGACCGGCATGGCCCACCTGCTCGAACACATGATGTTCAAGGGCTCACCGAAGAACCGCAGCATCCCGCAGCAATTCGCCAGCCGGGGCATGGACTTCAACGGCACCACGTCTTACGACCGCACCAACTACTACGAGGTGTTCCAGGCCAGCCCCGAGAACCTGAAATGGGCGCTCGACATGGAGGCGGACCGCATGGTCCATTCCTTCATCGCCCGCAAGGATCTCGATTCCGAAATGACGGTGGTCCGCAACGAGTACGAGAGCGGCGAGAACAGCCCGTTCTCGGTCATGCTCAAGCGGATGGATAGCGTAGCCTACGACTGGCACAGCTACGGCCGCTCCACCATCGGCAACCGCAGCGACATCGAAAACGTGCGCATCGAGAACCTGCAGGCGTTCTACCGCACCTACTACCAGCCCGACAACGCGGTGCTGCTCGTCGCCGGCAAATTCGACCCGGCGCAAACGCTGGCGTGGATCAGCAGGTCGTTCGGCGCCATCCCGAAACCGAAGCGCGTGCTGCCGCCGTTCTGGACGGTGGAGCCGCAACAGGACGGCGAGCGCAGCTTTGTCGTGCGCCGCAAGGGCGATATGCAGATCGTCATGCTCGGCTATAAAATTCCGTCGGCGCTGCACCCCGATGCCAATGCGCTGGCCATCATGAGCGAAATCCTCGGCGACACGCCGTCCGGCCGCCTGCACAAGGCGCTGGTAGCCACCGGCAAGGCCGCCGAAGTGTTCGCGTTCGGCCAGACCGGCTATGCGCCGGGCCTGGAAATCATCGGCGCCGTGGTCAAGGCAGGCGAGCCGCTCGACCCCGTGCGCGACGCGTTGACGCAGGCGGTGGAAAGCTTTGCCGCCACCCCGCCCACGCTTGATGAAATGGAGCGCGTGCGGCGCAGCTACAGCAACAGCGTGGAAAAATCGCTCAACGATCCGCAGCAGGTAGGCGTGGCGCTGTCGGAGGAAATCGCGCTGGGCGACTGGCGCCTGCTGTTCCAGAACCGTGACAAGCTGCCCGAGGTGACGGCCGAACAGGTCAGCGCCGCCGCTGCCCGCTACCTCAAGCGCGACAACCGCGTGGTGGGCACTTTTATCCCCGACGACCAGCCGCAGCGCGCCGAGATCACCGCCGCGCCGCCGGTGGCAGAAGTGATGAAAGACTTCAAGGCAAAACAAAGCGTGCTGACGTCGGAAGTGTTCGACCCGAGCCAGGACAATATCAACGCCCGCACCGAGATCAAGACCATCGGCGGCCTGAAGGTGGCGCTGCTGCCCAAGAAGAACCGCGGCGAGGCGGTATCGGTGGACTTGCAGCTGCACTGGGGCGACGAGAAAAACCTGTTCAACCAGCAGATGGTGGCCGCCTTTGCCGACGAGATGCTCATGCGCGGCACCAGCAAGTACACGCGCGAGCAACTGGCCGACGCCTTTGCCAAGTTGAAGATGTCGGGCGGCGTGTACGGCTTCCAGACCACCGGCCCGAACCTGGATGCGGCACTGCGCCTGGTGGCCCACGTGCTGCGCGAGGCCAGCTTCCCGCAGGACGAATTCGAGCAGCTGCGCCAGCAATGGCTGGTCGGGATCGAATCGTCGCGCAACGAGCCGGAGTCCTTGGCCCATAACGCCCTCGAAGAATATTTCGACACCCACCCGAAAGGTGACTTCCGCGCCGCCATGACGGTCGATGAACAGCTGGCGGCGGTCAAGGCGCTCAAGCGTGAAGACGTGGTGGCGTTCCACCGCGATTACTATGGCGCGGGTCACGGTGAACTGGCCATCGTCGGCGACTTCGACAAGGCGGCCATTGCCCAAACCATTGACGACAGCTTCACTGGCTGGAACAGCAAGATGGCCTACGCGCCATTGAAGGACACGGCGGTGGACAAGCCGGCCGTGCACCGCATGATCGACGCGCCGGAAAAGGAAAACGGCATGTTTGCCGCGCGCCTGAACCTGGACCTGAACGTCAACGATCCCGTTTATCCGGCGCTGGACCTGGCCAACTACATCTTCGGTGGCGGCAGCCTGAAATCGCGCCTGATGGATCGTATCCGCCAGAAGGACGGCCTGTCGTACGGCGGCGGGGCGTCCGTGCACGCGGGCGATATCGACCGCGCCGGCAGCTTCACCATCAACGCCATCGCCGCGCCGCAGAACCTGAAAAAACTGGAAGCGGCTATCCGTGAGGAGCTCGATCGCGCGGTCAAGCAGGGCTTCACGGTACAGGAGCTGGCGCAGGCCAAGTCGGGATTGCTGCAGCAGCGCGTGCAAAACCGTTCGCAGGACAAGGTGGTGGCCGGCGGCTGGACCCGCAACCTGTACCTGAACCAGACCTATAGCTGGAGCAAGGAATACGAGGCCAAGTTGCAGGCCGCGACGCTGGAGCAGGTCAATGCGGCATTCCGCCAGGCGGTCGATCCGGCCAAGTTGACGGTGGTGGTGGTGGGCGATGAGAAAAAGGCGGGAGGAAAGTAGACGCTGGCTTGAAATCCGTCATCCCCGCGCAGGCGGGGATCCATGGAACGCCTCAATAGCTGAACCTTGTCAAGGCGGCGGACTATCAGCCACCTTCACCGGCCGCATGCCCAAGGTATCATCCTGCGGCCCCGGCGAATCAAGCACAGGGCGCAAGCGCGGCAGCGAATCGGGGTAGTTGGCCGCCACGAACGCGATCATCGCCTCGCGGATTTCGCACCTTAAATCGAAGGCCGTGCCGGAATCGACGGCGCTCACCAGCAGGCGCAATTGCATGCCCTTCTCGTTGGCGTCGGTCACGTGCAGCACGCACACGCGCTTGTCCCAGCGCGTTGATGCGTGGGTGATGCGTTCGAATTCGGCGCGCACTTTTTGCACCGGCACGCTGAAGTCCAGCCACAGGAACACCGTGCCCAGGATGCTGGCCGATGTGTGGGTCCAGTTCTCGAACGGGTTTTCGATAAACCATTGCAGCGGCACGATCATGCGCCGCTCGTCCCAGATGCGCACCACCACGTAGGTGCCCGTGATGCGCTCGACGCGCCCCCATTCGCCCTTGACGATCAATACGTCGTCGATGCGGATCGGCTGCGAGAAGGCGATCTGCAAGCCGGCGATGAAGTTGCCTAGCACCGGCTTGGCAGCGATACCGGCCACCAGGCCGGCCACGCCGGCCGACGCCAGCAAACTGGCGCCGAACTGGCGCGCGCCGGGCAAGGTCAGCAGCATGAAGCCGAGGCCCAGCAAGACGATGATGGCATTGGCGCTGCGGGTGAGCACCGAGGTCTGGGTGAGCACGCGGCGCGCGCGCATGTTGTCGAGCACATCGACCGGGTTGAGGTCGGAGATGGTCTTCTTGATCGAATTGACGCAGGCGATGGCCAGCCAGGTCAGGCAGACGATCAGCAGCACGCTGACGATACGCGAGATCGATGCGAGAAACGGCGTGGTCTCGGGTGCACCGGTCAGCACCAGGCGCAGCGCGAACAGCGCCGCCACGATCTGGCTCGGGCGGAACGCATATTTGACGGCGTTGGTGGTGTAGGGGCGGTGGCGGGCGATGCGCTTGAGCAGCTCGATACCGGCGCGGTGCAGCACCAGCGCGATGGCGACGAAGATGACGGCGGTGATGGCAACCACTGCTGCGGCGCGCCACGGACCCTGCTGCAAATCAGTAAAATATTCTAGTTCCATGAGTGAGCATTTTAGACAAAGGAAAGATATTGCGTCGCACAATGTACCCTATGCGTGCGCTAACGAACAAATGCTTTCCCGTCAATAGTGAAACAATAGGCGGGCTGAGGTCGATTGTACGCATCCACCAGAAGATGTCGCGATTCACTGCCACTCTGCAATCTCCTGAGAGGAATTCTTCATGTTGTCACGCTCTGTAAAACTATCGTTACGCTTCATATTGCCGCTGGCAATATTGTTGTGCCTGTTTGCCTATATCGTCGTGCCCTTGATGGACAAGCTCACGTTGCGCTGGTCGCTGCGCGACCTCGACAACCGTTCCCAGCTGCTCGCCACCACCTTGCAGGTGCCGCTGCGCGAAGATGTGCTGCTCAACGACAGCGCCCACATCAAGCGCTTGTTCGACGGCGCCATCGAAGACGAGCGCCTGTTCGCGCTGGGATTTTGCGATGCGTCGGGCAAGCTGCTGTACAAGACCTATACCTATCCGCAATCGCTGGGCTGCTGGAATGCGCCGGCCGACGGCACCGCGCGCAAGTCGCTGGTGCAGTTGCCGCGCGGCCCGGTGCACGTGGCTGAAACCCCGATCATGGATGCCGGCTCCGAGCTTGGCCGCCTGATCCTGGTGCACGACATGAGTTTTATCGAACGCCGCAGCGCCGAAACCACCAAATACGTACTGGGCTTCTTTGCGCTGCTGGCTGCGGCCATCGCTTTCATCACCTTGCTGGTCTCGCACCTGAGCTGGCGCGGCTGGCTGGCCAGCCTGAACGATGTGCTGCGCGGCCAGCTGATTCCGCGCGCCACCGCCAAGCCCGACCCCGGCGCGCCGCCGCCGCCGCCGGAGATGGAGCCGCTGATCGGCGAGTTGCGCAGCCTGCTCGAGGAATACCACCAGGAGCGCCAGCACAGCGACGGCGGCAGCTACACCGCCAATGGCTCGGACTGGGCGCCTGAAAAACTCAAGGCGCTGCTGCAGCAGGACCTGGCCGGCGACCAGGTGCTGGTGGTCTCCAATCGCGAACCTTACATCCACGAAAAAGCCGCCGACGGCACCGTCAAGGTGCGCCGTCCGGCATCGGGCCTGGTGACGGCCGTGGAAGCGGTAATGCGCGCCTGCTCCGGTACCTGGATCGCCCACGGCGCCGGCAGCGCCGACCGCGAGACCGTGGACAAGAACGACCACGTGCCGGTGCCGCCGAAAAATCCGAGCTACACGTTGCGCCGCGTATGGCTGACCGAAGAAGAAGAGAAGGGCTACTATTACGGTTTCGCCAACGAAGGCCTGTGGCCGCTGTGCCATATCGCCCACGTGCGCCCCGTGTTCCGCTCGTCGGACTGGGAAGAGTACGTCAAGGTCAACCGCCGCTTTGCCGACGCCGTGATCAAGGAGGCGCGCACCGACAACCCGGTGGTGCTGGTACAGGATTACCACTTCGCCCTGCTGCCGCGCATGGTGCGCGAGGCGCTGCCGAAAGCGACGATTATCACGTTCTGGCACATCCCGTGGCCTAACTCGGAGTCGTTCGGCATCTGCCCGTGGCGCGAAGAGATATTGGAAGGCATGTTGGGCAGCACCATCCTCGGCTTCCACACGCCGTTCCACCGCAAGAACTTCCTCGACACCGTGGACCGCTACCTGGAAACCCGTATCGAGCCCGAAGCGTCGACCATCTCGTATGGCAATGAGCTGACGCAGGTGGAAGACTACCCGATCTCGATCGCCTGGCCCGACTACCCCGATACCGTGCCGGTGGACGTGTGCCGCACCGAGATCCGCCAGATCCTCGGCGTGCCGCAGGACCACCTGCTGGCCTTCGGCGTCGATCGCCTCGATTACACCAAGGGTATCCTGGAGCGTTTCCAGGCCGTGGACCGCATGCTGGAAATGCATCCGGCCATGGTGGGCAAGTTCAGCTTCGTGCAGATCGCCGCGCCAAGCCGCTCCGACCTCGAGGAGTACATGAACTTCGAGCAGCGCGTGCGCAAGCTGGCCGACAGGATCAACGACCGCTATGGCAAGGACGGCTACCTGCCGATCATCCTGAAAATCGAGCACCATGATCAGAATGAATTGCAGCGCTACTTCCGCGCCAGCGAGGTGTGCATGGTGACCAGCCTGCACGACGGCATGAACCTGGTGGCAAAAGAATTCATCGCCGCCCGCGACGACGAACACGGCGCGCTGGTGCTGTCGCAGTTCACGGGCGCGGCGCGCGAGCTGCACGAGGCGCTGATCATCAATCCGTACCACATCGAGCAGGGCGCCGAAGCGCTGTATCGCGGCCTGACCATGCCGTCGGTGGAGCAGGTCGAGCGGATGCGCAGCATGCGCGACCGCGTGCGCCGCTTTAACGTGTACCGCTGGGCGGGCCACATGCTGCTTGACGCGGCACGCCTGCGCAAACGCGAAAAAGTGATGCAGAAGATCCGCGCGCACAGCCGCACCAACCTGCGCCGGGTGGGCTGATGATGACTGCTGAAGTGGAAAAATTTGCCCTTGCCGAGTGGCTCGATGGCGCGGTATTCCTCGACTTCGACGGCACCCTGGTGGACCTGGCGGAAACGCCCGATACCGTGGTGGTGGCGCCGGGGCTGGTGCAGGTACTCGCATCGCTGGCGGAACGGCTGCAAGGCCGGCTGGCGATCGTCAGCGGCCGGCCGATCGCGCAGATCGACGCCATGCTGGCGCCATTGCAGCTGCCGGTGGCCGGCGTCCATGGCGCCGAGCGCCGCGATTACAACGGCGTGCTGCACATCGCCAAGGCGCCGTCGCTCGACGCCGCGCAACTGATCCTGCGCGCGCTGGTGCTGGCGCATGACGGCCTGCTGCTGGAAGAGAAGCGCGGCGCGCTGGCGCTGCACTACCGCCTGGCGCCCGGCCTGCGGGTGCAGTGCGAGCAGGCCATGGCCGCCGCGCTGGCAGCCGCGCCCGGCACCGTGCTATTGCATGGCAAAATGGTGCTGGAATTGAAACCCGCTGCCACCAACAAGGGCAGCGCTGTGGCCGAATTTTTGCAGGAAGAACCGTTCAAGGATTGCCTGCCGGTGTTCGTCGGCGACGACACCACCGACGAAGCAGGCATCGCGTACGCCCAGCAATTGGGCGGCATCGGCGTGAAAGTCGGCGCGGGACCGAGTGCGGCCCGCTGCCGCCTGGACTCGCCCCAGGCGCTGCACGCGCAGCTGGCCCATGCTGCGCAGGCGGCCCTATCTACCAGTAGCATCAGCCCAGGAGACACGCCATGACCTCAATAAGCGGCACGACCGGCACACCCGGCATTCCCGTCGCACCGACCGCGCTCGGCCCCGTCAACGCCCCAGTCACCCCCGAAGCATCGCTCAACTGCGGCGTGATCGGCAACTGCTCGTACAACGCCATGGTCGATAAAAGCGGCAACATCGTCTGGTGCTGCCTGCCGCGCTTTGACGGCGACCCGGTGTTCAATGCCTTGCTCGACAACTCCGACAATGGCAGCGTGTGGAGCATCGAGCTGGAAAATTGCGTCAAGACCGAGCAGTTCTACGATCCCAACACCGCCGTACTGCGCACGCGCCTCACCGATGCCGACAACCATGGCATCGAGATCACCGACTTCGCGCCGCGCTTCCTGAGCCGCGACCGCATGTTCCGCCCGCTGATGCTGATCCGCCGCATCCGCATCTTGAACAGCGCGGTGCGCATCCGCGTGCGGGTGCGGCCGCGCTTCGACTGGGGCCGCGTGACGCCGCAGATCACGCGCGGCAGCCACCATATCCGTTACGTGGGACCTGAGCAGACGCTGCGCCTCAACACCGACGCGTCGCTGAGCCACCTGCTGTCCGAATCGTGGTTCCTGGTGAATAAATCGCTGAACTTCACGCTGGGCCCGGACGAGACGCTCAACGAAGGCATCGAGGATATCTGCCGCCGTTTCGAGAAAGAGACCATCAACTACTGGCGCAACTGGAGCCGCCGCCTGGCGCTGCCGTACGAGTACCAGGACGTGGTGATCCGCGCGGCCATCACGCTCAAGATGTCGCTGTACGAAGACACTGGCGCCATCATTGCCGCCATGACCACCAGCATCCCCGAAGCGCCCGGCAGCGAGCGTAACTGGGACTACCGTTTCTGCTGGCTGCGCGACGCGTTCTTCGTGGTGCGCGCCTTGAACAGCCTGTCCGAAGTGGGCACGATGGAAGAGTACCTGCGCTGGCTCTCCAACATTGTCGCCAGTTCCAAGGGCGGCCATATCCAGCCACTGTACGGCATCGGCCTGGAAGAACACTTGCCTGAATCGACCCTAGACCATCTGCCAGGCTATCGCGGCCACAAGCCTGTACGGGTGGGCAACCAGGCGCAGGAACACTTCCAGCACGATGTGTACGGCAACGTGGTGCTCGGCGCGGCGCAAGCCTTCCTCGACCACCGCCTGCTCAACCGCGCCGGCGTGGCCGAATTCGCGCTGCTCGAAGCGGTGGGCGAGCAGGCGTTCCGCGTGCACGACCAGCCCGACGCCGGCATGTGGGAATTGCGCACGCGCGCCCGCGTTCACACCTCGTCGATGCTGATGAGCTGGGCCGCGTGCGACCGCCTGTCGAAAATCGCTCACGTGCTGGAACTGCCGGACCGCGCCGCCTACTGGCAGGGGCGGGCCGAACAGATCCGCGAACCGCTGCTGCGCGACTCATGGAGCGAGGAACGCCAGGCATTCGTCGAAAGCCTGGGCGGCCGCGATCTCGATGCCAGCGTGCTGTTGATGGCCGAAGTGAACTTCATCGACCCGATGGACCCGCGCTTCATCAAGACCGTGGAAGCGCTGGAAAAAACCCTGTGCGACGGCCCGTACATGCGCCGCTACGAAGCCCCCGACGACTTTGGCAAGCCGGAAACCGCGTTCAACATCTGCACCTTCTGGCGCATCGACGCGCTGGCGCGCATCGGCCGCAAGGAAGAAGCGCGCGAAATTTTCGAGACCATGCTCAAGGCCCGCAACCACCTCGGTTTGCTGTCGGAAGATACGCACCCGGTCACCGGCGAAATGTGGGGCAACTTCCCGCAGACGTATTCGATGGTGGGGCTGATCAACTGCGCCATGCGGCTGTCCGCTCCTTGGGATAGCGTTATTTAAAGCGTTTTTAGCGGTTGGTGTGCGCGATTTCGTTTTATGTACTATCATTAGTTACATGAGACGAGACAGCAAACTATCTTCCATCCTGCACGTGCTGCTGCACATGGCGCAGGCCAACCGCCCGTTCACTTCCGAGGAGCTGTCCGGCTTCCTCGATACCAACCCGGTGCTGGTACGGCGCGTGCTGGCCGGCCTGCGCGAGCGTGGCTATGTTGGTTCCGGCAAGGGCCATGGCGGCGGCTGGGTCATCACCTGCGACCTCGGGACGGTGACCCTGCGCGACATCTACGAAGCCGTGGGTTCGCCCACCGTATTCGCCATGGGCAACCGCACCGAAGAACCGGGATGCCTGGTCGAGCGGGCCGTCAACGACGCCCTGGCCTGCGCCTTCGATGAGGCGGAAGCATTGCTGATCGAGCGTTTCAAGGACGTCACGCTGGCCGACCTGTCGGCCCGCTTCAATCGCGAATATGCCCATCACCAGGGAGCACTCCATGACCACCCAAAAAATGTCGGCTGAGTTCGACGTCATCGTCGTCGGCGGCAGCTATGCCGGCCTGTCGGCCGCCACCCAGCTGGCCCGTGCGCGCCGCCGCGTGCTGGTGATCGACGCCGGCCAGCGCCGCAACCGCTACGCGCAGCACTCGCACGGCTTCCTCGGCCAGGACGGCCGCGAGGCGGCCGCGATTGCCGCCGAGGGCAGGGCGCAGCTTTTGAAGTATCCGACGGTGCAGTGGCTGGAGGGCGCAGCCGCCCAGGCCACGCGGCTGTCCCAGGGCTTTCGTATCACCCTGACCGATGGCCGTGGCTTTGACGCGCAGGCGCTGGTGCTGGCCACCGGCGTGGTCGATGAACTGCCGGCGCTGCCCGGCCTGGCCGAGCGCTGGGGCATGTCCGTGTTTCACTGCCCGTACTGCCACGGCTACGAATTGATGCAAGGGCATATCGGCGTGATGGCGGTCGGTCCGCTGTCGATGCATCACGCTATGATGCTGCCCGACTGGGGGCAAGTCACGCTGTTCCTCAACCACGCGTTCGAACCCGATGAGGAGCAGCTTCAGGCACTGGCCGCGCGTGGCGTGGCCATCGAACGCACGGCAGTCAAGCGGATCTCGGGTCACGCCACGGTGGAGCTGGCAGATGGCCGGGCACTCGACATGGCGGGCCTGTTCGTGGTGAGCCGCACCCACAGCGGCAGCCCGCTGGCAGAACAACTGGGCTGCGAGATGGAAGAGGGCCCGACCGGCCTGTTCGTGCGCACCGACGCAACCAAGGCCACCAGCGTGGGCGGCGTCTTCGCCTGCGGCGACGCCGCCCGCGCCGCCGGCAATGTCGCCATGGCAGTGGCCGACGGCGCGATGGCCGGCGTCGCCGCCCACCGCGTCACCATCTTCGGCGCCCAAGCCGCCTAACTTCGGGGTCAGTGCCGACATTCGGACACGAACTAAGCCTTGCGGCTGTTGAGCTCGTGTCTAAATGTCGGCACTGACCCCGAAGTAACGGGCGTAAAAAAGCCGGCGGTTAGCCGGCTTTTTGTTGCGGCTGCTTACTTGGCAGCTGGTGCAGCGGCTGGCTTGTTCTGGTACATGATCCAGAAGCGGGCCAGGTCACCGCGGCCGTCGTCGCCCTGGATGGTTTCGAGCAGCTTGATCGATTCTTCCTTCTTGCCGGCCATGGCCAGGGCGTAGCCCAGGCGCAGCTTGGCGTCGTCAGGATTTTTGGCCACGCCCTTGGCGATGCCCTGCTTCATCAGGTCGATACCCTTGTCGAACTGGCCCAGCGTGATGTAGTTGTAGCCGAGGTTGACAAGGCCGATGCCGTCCTTCGATTTTTGCGCGGACGCGATGCCCGAGTCGATGTTCTTGGCATCGTCGGCAGCGCCACGGGTGGCGGTGTCGCGGATCTTGGTGATCGCTGCCTTGTCCTTGCCGGCCGGGATGGTGCCGTTCGGATAGGCCTTGTCGATGGCGATTTTTGCTTCGGTGAAGAAGCCGCCCAGCGAGGCCAGTTCGGCTTGCTCCAGGTAGTCTTCGGTTTCCATTTTGGATGGGGCGGCTACCGCTTTCAGGCGGGCCATGTCCAGGTCCAGGCGCTGGGCGTAGGTCTTCTTGCCACGCGTGCGGTTCAGCAGGTCGAACCAGTAGTCTTCGCTCGGGTAGTAGCGCACCAGCTCTTCCACGGCGGTCAGGTACAGCGCCGTGTCCTTGGTCTTGATGCCGATGTTGCCGAGCAGGTTCAGCGTGTCTTTCGATGGCGCGGTACCGGCCTGCTTGGCGGCAGCGATGTCCTTCTGCACTTCGGTCTTGGCGCTGGCGAAATCGTCCTTGAGGAAGTACGAGCGGATGATGAACTGGCGCTGCTTGGCGGTGTCGCCCGACTCGGCGCCATAGCGGTTGAACCAGACGATGGCTTTGTCGTAGTCCTTGCTGCTGTAGTAAAGGCTGCCCACCGCGTCGATGAATTTGAGCTTTTGCTCCGGCGTCAGGCGGCCGGAATCGATCATGCCTTCGAGACCCTGGACCGTCATTTGCTGGTCGCCGCTGGTCTGGCCCAGCTGCGCTCGCAACTGGTTGAGCACGAACGATTCGTATGGCGTCAGGTTGGGCGTGGCCGCTGCAGTATCGATGCGGGTTTTGACTTCGGCGTAGTTCTTGGCGTCCAGCAATTCCTTGATCTGCTTGGTTTCGATCAGCTTGAAGATCTCGGGACGGACGGTGTCGGCCTGCGCTGGCGCAGCGGCCTTTTCCTTGTCCTGGGCGTGGACCATGTTCATGCCCAGCATGGCGGGAGCGGCGTTGAGGCCGATGGCGGCCAGGATCAGGCTGATACGAGCAAGACGAATGTGGGACATGTGTAATCCTTCGATCATAGACTTTGGTTTTCTCAGGGGCGCTGGCGCAGGCACAGCGGCCAAACGCGCGTATTGTTACATAAAAAACGCCTTCCGCGCCGAATTCAAGTGTGTGCCGGCAGGGGCGCGCCGAAGCCCGGCACCGGCGCGCGACCGGACGCTGGCAGTTCGCCCGCCAGCCAGTCGTTGACGGCGTCGAGCGCGGGCGCCGCGAAGCCGTAGGTGAGCAGGGCCGGCGCGGCGATGTCGAGCGCCTGGTATGGGTTCCACAGCGCCAGGTGCAAATCGGGACGCCAGGTCCGGCGCGCATGTTCGCCGTAGCGCAGGCGCGAGGTCGACGCCAGGATGGTAAAACGGCCGTCCTGCGGCAGCGCGGTCCAGTCGAAGGCGTCGGCATCGGCATACGTCAGCAGCTCGACGTCGTACAGGCGGCGCAACGAGTCCGCCACCCGCGCCGCCGGCACGCCCGCTTCCGATACGCCATCGCTGACCACGTCCTGCCTTACGACCAGGCGCAGCTTGGCGCCCGGAGCGGGGCGCTGCGGATCGCCATGCGCGGTGAGCGCTCGGCGCCAGCCTTCGGCCATTACCACGCGGTCGGCGGCATCAATCAGGTAAGGCGGCTGGCTGCACGGGTAGTCGCGCGCCAGCGCCGCCAGCCGCGCGAGCCGCTGTTGCACGTCATCGATGGGCAGTTCGCCCGAGGCGATGGCGGCGGCAATCGCCGCCAGGGTTTCTTCCTGCGTTTGCGGTGTGCCCAGCGCCATCACCATGTCGGCGCCGGCCGTGAGCGCGCGCACGGCCGCGTTACCCACGCCGTAGCGGTGCGCAATCGCATGCATGTCCATGCCGTCGGTGATGATGATGCCGCGATACTGCCACTGCTCGCGCAGCAGGTCGTGCAGGATGGCGCGCGACATGGTGGCGGGGTTGTCGGCGTCGAGCGTGGGATAGACGATATGCGCGGTCATCATGGCTGGCGCATGTGCAGCGGCGGTGCGGAACGGCGCCAGTTCCAGCCGCTCCAGCTCAAGCACCGGCTTGTTCACCGTGGGCAGGTCGCGGTGCGAATCGACGTTGGTGTCGCCGTGGCCGGGGAAGTGTTTGACGCAGCAGGCCACGCCTTCCGCATGGCTGCCGGCCATCCAGGCCAGCGCCAGGCCGGCGGCGCGCTGCGGATCGGCGCCAAACGAGCGCTCGGCGATCACCGGGTTATAAGGGTTGTTGTTGAGGTCCAGTACCGGCGCGAAGTTCCAGTTGAAACCGAGCGACCGGATGGCGCGCGCCACTGCCGCCCCGGTGCGCCGCGCAAGGCCGGCATCGTCGGCCGCGCCCAGGCCCATGGCCGACGGCGGCGCCGGCACCCAGGTGGCACGCACCACGGCGCCGCCTTCCTGGTCGATGGCGATCAGCGACTCCGGCCCCATCACGGCGCGCAGGTCGGCCGTCAGCTTGGACAGCTGGGCGGCGTCGGTCATATTGCCGCGAAACAGGCACACGGCGCGGATGCCGTTGGCCTTGATGAAGCTGGCGGTGGCGGCATCGAGTTCGGTGCCGGGGAAGCGGATCATGATCAGCTGGCCGGCCAACTGGCGTAAATGGTTTATGTCGGTCACAGTCGCTCGCCTTCTATGTACACGGCTTTGAGTTGCAGGTCGCGGTCCAGCACCACCAGGTCGGCCCAGGCGCCGGTGGTCAGGCGGCCCCGGTCGGGCAGGTCGAGGTAGTCGGCAGCGTAGGTGGACACGCGCGCCGAGGCCTCCGCCAGGTCCAGCCCGATCTTGACCAGGTTGCGCAGCGCCTGGTCCATGGTGAGTGCGCTGCCGGCCAGCGTGCCGTCCGGCAGGCGCACGCCGCCCAGGCATTTCATGACCACTTGCCGGCCCAGCATGTATTCGCCGTCGGGCATGCCGGTGGCGGCGGTGGAATCGGTCACGCAATAGAGCTTCGGGATGCAGCGCAGCGCGGTGCGGATCGCGCCCGGGTGCACGTGCAGCAGGTCGGGGATCAGTTCCGCGTACTGCGCATGGGCCAGCGCCGCCCCCACCATGCCGGGCTCACGGTGGTGCAGGCCGGTCATGGCGTTGAACAGGTGGGTGAAGCCGTGGGCGCCGTGCTCCAGCGCCGCCTTGCCGTCTTCGTACGAACCGGCGGTGTGGCCGAGCTGCACCCGCATGCCGGCGTCCGCCAGCGCTTTGACCAGGTCCAGGTGGCCGGGGATTTCGGGCGCCACCGTGATCAGTTTCAACGGCGCCAGTGCTGCCAGTGCGTGTACATCGTCCAGCGTGGCCGCGCGCGCGTAGTCGGGCTGCGCGCCGAGCTTGCCGGGGTTGATGTACGGCCCTTCCAGGTGGGCGCCCAGTACCCGCGCCTCGCCGGCGCCGCGCCGGGCAGCGGCACGGCCGATGGCGGCCAGCGCCAGCTCGATGTCGTCGGGCGGTGCGGTCATGGTGGTAGCCAGCAGGCTGGTGGTGCCGTGGCGGGCGTGCAGGGCGGCGATGGTGCGCACGGCGTCGCCGGCTTCCATCACGTCCTTGCCGCCGCCGCCGTGCACGTGCAGGTCGATGAAACCGGGCAGGATATAGTCGTCGGTGTTCGACGCCGGATCGACCGCGCCGCCTTTGACGACGGCGATATGCGTATCGAAACCGATGTCGCCGTGCACCCAGCCCCGGGGGGTGAGGATATTGCCTGTGATTGCAGCGCGCATGGGAGGCACTCCGGTTATTGGTTCAGATGCTGGCGGATCAACCGCAGCGCGCCAGCGGCCGAATCGCCGCGCGCGGGCACCACGCGCGCCAGCAGCGCCGGCGGCAAATACGGGCGCAGCGGCGCGGCCAGTCCGCCGCACAGGGCAATCGGCAGCGTGCCGTCGGCATCCAAGGCGTGGGCCAGGCGCGCCACCTGGGTTCCCGCTGCCTGCAGGATGGCGCGGGCGGCGCCGTTCGAGGCGGCATGTTGCAGCACCACCGGCGCCAGTTGCGCATACCTGGTTTGCGAGGCGGCGGCCAGCCATTGCTGGAGGATTTCACGTGCTGCCGGATCGCGGCGCCCCGCTGGCGCCACGCCGCACGCTTGCGCCACGGCGTCGGCAAACGCGTCTGCTGGCAGCCGGCCGTCGAAACTTTGCTGCATGTGTTTGATGGCGTGCAGCCCGATCCAGGCGCCGCCCGCTTCGTCGCCGGACGGGAAACCCCAGCCGCCCACTTCCAGGTGGCGGCCATCGGCCAGCCTGACTTCGCCCACGCTGCCCGTGCCCAGCGCGATGATGGCGCCGGCCGCGCCGTCATGCGCGCCCAGCACGGTGGTATGGCCGTCCGATGCCAGCGCCAGGCTGGCGTAGCCGGGATTGGCGGCGGTGAACTGCGCCGCCCACTGCCGGTTATGCACGCCGGCCAGGCCCAAGCCGAGCCCGATCGCCGTGCGCGGCGCCACTGGCAGGCCAGCGCTTGCAAAGGCGGCAGCGATGGCCTGTTCGACGGCGGTCCAGGCATTGGCGATGCCGAGCGACAGGCCGGAAGGGCCAGCCGTGCCGGCGCCGAGTTGGACCGGTATGCCGGAAGCTTGGTGGGGGAGGTGGGCCAGCAAGGCGCGGGTGCCGCTGCCGCCGCCGTCCACGCCGATGAGAAATTCGATCATGCGGCACTATAGAGTGTGGCAAAGCGCGCTGTCAAAAGGTGTTTGTCCGGGTTAGAACGGTAAGCGATTCAATTTCTCGTGCGCGGCGCCGATAATGTCATAATGAAACCGCATAGCCATGGGCCAAGGACGGAGGACCACAGATGATCAAATACCTGGGAACCAAAAATACCAAGGAAGGTGGGGTGCTGTATATTTTCCTGATTAACGGCTTGCAAAAAGAAATCCGCGAAGCCGCGCTCAAGCAGTATCCCGGTTGCTACGATGCCTTGCCGGCTACGGCCAAGGCCCGCATCAGCGCCAACCGTGCCTGGCTGTCGAAGACCTGAGCCGGTGATAGTTCCATCTTTCCCGCTGCGGCGCGGCGCGCTGGCGTTCGTTGCAATGCTGAGCCTGGCCGGCGGTTCGGCGCTGGCTCAAAACGTTCCCACCACGTTCGGCACCATCATCGGCAACGGCCTGCTGTGCCGTGACCAGACCGCCAATTTTTATTACTACGATTACCTGGTCAAGCATTTCGGCCCGGCCTACAAGCATGAGGGCGGCGCCTTCTGGTTCCGCACCGACGGCGCCAGCCTGTGGGGCCGCGAGATTTCCGAAGTGATGGTCAGCGACGATACCAGCACCTATATTTTCGTGGGCGCGGTGGCCGAAGCCACGCCCGAGGAACTGCAACAGGCCATCATCACCCAGGTAGGCGTGCACCACATCCGCATCGACACGTCCGCCTACCCTGTGCGCGAGGCCAAGCCGGCCAGCCGCATCGTTTATTTCGATACCAAGTCGAAGATATACTGCGCCAAATACAAGCCATTGCCCCCGGTCCAACCACCGCCCGTGCGCTCGCGCTAATCAGTGGGGGAGCCACCCAAAACCTTCTGCGCGGCACGCTATCGCCTCTCCGTTGCTCAGCGTAGCTCCGTACGCTTGCGCTACTCAAGGCGATATCGAGCCGCTGGCTCCGGTTTTTGGCTGCCCCCATGAAAGGAAGCTTGGGGCTAGAATACCGGCACGCGCACTCTCAAGGTTTTCATGTACACGCAATACTTCAACCTGAAACAATCGCCGTTCTCCATCGCGCCCGATCCGCGCTACCTGTTCATGAGCGAACGCCACCGCGAAGCGCTGGCGCATCTGCTGTATGGCATTGGCAGCGGCGGCGGTTTCGTGCTGCTCACCGGGGAAATCGGCGCCGGCAAGACCACGGTCTGCCGCTGTTTCATGGAGCAGATTCCCGAGAATTGCAAGCTGGGCTATATCTTCAACCCCAAGCTCACGGTCGAGGAACTGCTGCTGACCATCTGCGACGAGTTCGGCATCGATTTGCCGCCGCAAGGGGCGGGTGCGGTCAGCGTCAAGGGCTATGTCGATGCCATCAACGCCTATTTGCTGGCCAGCCATGCGCAGGCCAAGAACAATGTGCTGATCATCGACGAGGCGCAAAACCTGTCGGCCGAGGTGCTCGAGCAACTGCGCCTGCTGACCAACCTGGAAACCAGCGAACGCAAGCTGCTGCAAATCATCCTGATCGGCCAGCCCGAGCTGCGCACCATGCTGGCCCGGCCCGAGCTGGAACAGCTGGCGCAACGCGTGATCGCGCGTTACCACCTGGGTTCGCTATCGGAGGCGGAGACATCAAGCTATATCGAGCATCGCCTGGCAGTGGCCGGCGCCGCGGCCATTGCGCCGTTCCCGCGCCGCTTGATGGGCCTGGTGCACAGCCTGACCAAGGGCGTGCCGCGCCGCATCAACTTGCTGTGCGACCGCGCGTTGCTGGGTGCCTACGTGGAAAACCAGCCGCAAGTGTCGCGCATCATCTTGCGGCGCGCGGCGGCAGAAGTGTTCGCCGGTGCCGACAGTGCCGGGGCGGGCGGGCAGGGGGGCGCGTTCGCGTCCGGTGCGCGCTGGCCGCTGGTGGCTGCCGGCGTGGCCGGCGGCGTGGTGCTCAGCGTGTTGCTATTGCAGTTTGCCGAGCGGCAGAAAACCAGCGTGCCGGCCCAGGTGGCGGCCGTGGCGGCGCCGAGCAAGCCAGCAGCAGGTCGCGGCAAGGCCAGCGATAATGGGCAGGAAACCGGGGCGGGCGCCGCGCGGGCGGCGACAACCGGTGCCGGGTCCACGAGCGCGCCGGCGTCGGCATCCTTGTCTGCGGCTGGGTCCGCGCCGGCGACTTCTCCTGCAGAGTCCGGTGTAGCGACCGACAAGGCTGCCGCCTTACGTCAACTGGCCGGCCTGTGGGGACTCACGCTGACCGACGGCGATCCGTGCAGCGCCGCAGCGCGCCTGAACCTGCGCTGCCTGCAAACCCGTGGCGGCATCGATGAACTGCGCCAGCTCGACCGGCCCGCCGTGCTGACCTTGCGCGATAACCCGGTCATCCCCGGCTACGTGCTGCTGACCGCGCTCGATGCGAAGAACGCCACCATCACCGCGCCCGGCGGCCAGCCCGAGCGGGTGACCGTGGCCGCGCTGGCTGCCCGGCTCGACGGCGAGTTCACGACCTACTGGCGCGCGCCTGCCAACTGGCGCGACCAGGTGGTGGCGGGCGATCGCGGCCCCGACGTCGACTGGCTGGCCCTGCGCCTGGCGCAGTTGTACGAACTGGCCGCGCCCAGGGAAAACCAGCCGCTCGACACTGCGCTGGTCCAGCGCCTGCGCCAGTTCCAGGCCGCGCAGCAGCTCAAGGCGGACGGCGTGGCCGGTCCGAAAACATTTATCCGGCTGTACCAACTGGGCCGCGTGCAAGAGCCGCGCCTGCTGGCGCAGTCTGCGGCCGGAGCGGGGAAATAAAATGTCTTACATCCTGGAAGCGCTGAAAAAAGCGCAAGCCGAACGTCAACTCGGCAGTTCTCCTACCATCCACGCGCCCACCTTGCAGGCCGGCGCGCATACCGCTGCTTCCGGCCGCCTCAAGAGGCCGGTAATGCTGGCGCTGGTGGCGATGGCGGTTGTCATCGTGGTGCTGCTGGTCTTGATGCTGCGGCCGGCGTCGCTGGTAGCGCCTGCTGTCTCCAGCGCACCGGCTGCACCGGCTATGCCGGCTGGTTCTGTGGACGCTGTTGCCTCCACGCCGCAGCAACCGGTGCCAGCGCCACAACTGCCAGCGGCGCTGCCGGAGCCAGTTACCGCGCTGCCGCCACCGGTCGCCACGGTGACGACGCCGCTCGCGCAACCGTCGACGTCGCCGGCAAAATCGGCGACCGCGCTGGCGCAACCGTCAACCCCGCCGGCGCGGCCATCGACGCCGGCGGCTGCATCGATGGCCTCCCCGGCATCGGCTGCCACGCCTGCGCCGGCCACCACCGCCAGGGTGGAGGAGTCGGTGCTCAATCTGCGCGAACTGCCGGAACCGATACAGCGCGCGATTCCCCCGGTGACGGTGGGCGGCTACATCTACTCCCGGAATGCCGCCGACCGGCTGCTGCTGGTGGACAAGATCCTGCGCCGCGAGGGCGAGGAAGTGGCGCCGGGCCTGTTGCTGGAAAAGCTGAACCCGAAAGAAGCCGTGTTCAATTACAAGGGCTACAGGTACCGCGTCCCGTATTGAAGAATCTATCCCGGCAGGGAATGAGGCGCGCAAGCAGCGCCTCCTCCCTACCGGAATAGATTCTAAATTGTCATCAAAGCGTCATGGTGCGGTGATAACTTGATCCCCATTGCAAACATTGCAGGGGATGACCATGAAATACCTGACGCTGCTGCCTTTCCTGATCGCTGCCGCCATCACCATGCCGCATGCCCATGCAGCGGTCCACACGGTGTACACCGCCATCGACAGCGAACCGAGCACCTACATTACGGCGCTGGTGTGCCTGCTGCTGATCCTGCTGGCCAATGGCCGCTCCGGCAACGACCGCTTTCGCCAGCTGGACGAAGAGCAATAGGTCTTACGGTACCTGCCGCGTTGAATGTTGCTGCGTATAATGTGCGGCAATAGCAATGACGTTGCGGGGAGAGTAATTCATGCATCAAGCAAGTTCCGCACCGCTGCGCCAGGTGCTGGGCGTAATCGGCACATCGGGCAGCGGCAAGACTACGCTGCTGGAATTCCTGATCGCGCAACTGGCGGACCGTGGTCTCAAGGTGAACGTGATCAAGCACAGCCACCACGACCTGGAGCTGGAACCGCCGCGCAAGGACAGCGCGCGCCTGCGCATGGCGGGCGCGGCCGAGGTGATGGTGGCGTCGCCGTTCCGCTACGCCATCGTCCACGAGTTGCGCGGCGCCCCAGAGCCGACGCTGGAGGAGCAACTGGCGCGCCTGTCACCGGCCGACCTGACCTTGCTCGAAGGCTTTAAAAAATATCCGATCGACAAGCTGGAAGTGTATCGCCGCGAACAGGGACGCGAACCGCTGTATCCGCACGATGCGCACGTGGTGGCGGTGGCGTCCGATTTGCCGCGTCCGCTGGAGCTGCCGGACAGTACAGCCTGGCTGGACTTGAACGCGCCGCAGGACGTGCTCGACTGGCTGCTGGCGCTGGTGGAAGAAAAGCGCGTTTAAATCTCGCCGCCAGCCTAAAGTTTCGGCGTGGTCTTCCGTAAATAAGGGATACGCCTTAAAGGAGGACACCATGGACGTTTCCAACATTGCCCAGCTTGCAACCAGCCTTTCCGATACCGGTAACAAACAGGCGGTGGGAATTGCCGTTTTGAAAAAGGCGCAGGATATCCAGGCGTCCAGCGCCAATGCGCTGATCGAGGCGATTCCGCCGGTGCCATCGGCGCCGCGCCTGCCTTCCAACCTCGGCAACACCATCAATACCACCGCCTGACAGCGGTGCCAGCGTTGGTCCTCCCATGCGGACGGGGCGCGCGGGCTAGCCGTGGCAGCGTGATTGCTGCTACGCTGCGTCTGCATACCAATATCTTCGAGGAGAACCGACCATGAACCAACGCCACGCCCTGATCGCCGCCGCCCTGGCAGCTGTTTGCACCGCCAGCACGGCCACCGCTGCCACCCCATCCATGGCCGGCTCGGCTGATACCGAAAAATGCTATGGCGTTGCCAAGGCCGGCCAGAACGACTGCGCCGCGGCGGACGGCTCGCATTCCTGCGCAGGCCAGGCCACGACCGATAACGCCCCGGTCGAATGGAAAAACGTTCCCAAGGGAACCTGCGATAAAGTCGGCGGCAAGACCACGCCACCCGCCAAGTAAGCCGTCCGTGCTTCTACCTGATTGACCGCAACAAGTTGGCCAGTAACGCCGCCGTGCCCGCCCCTGGATCACGCGCCTTCGGCGTGGGCGTCGGCTTGCGCGCGCCGCACCACCGGGAGTTTCTCGACGACCGGCCGGCGGCGGACTGGCTCGAAGTTCACACCGAAAACTACCTCGACCAATCCGGCCGCGACTGGCATGTGCTGCAACAGTTGCGGCGCGATTATCCGGTCAGCCTGCATGGCGTGGGCCTGGGTCTGGGGTCGGCGCGCGGCTTTTCCATGCAGCACCTCGAGCGCGTCCGTGCGCTGGTGCGCAACATCGAGCCGTGCCTGGTATCCGAGCATTTGTGCTGGGGCGCGGTGGGCGACCGCCACCTCAACGACCTGCTGCCTTTGATACTGGACGCCGCCGCGCTCGACCTGCTGTGCGACCGCGTGGACCAGGTGCAGAACGCATTGCAACGGCAACTGCTGCTGGAAAATGTTTCTACTTACGCCAGGTTCCATGGCGACAGCATGAGCGAGGCGCAGTTCCTGGCCGCGCTGGCGGCACGCACCGGCTGCGGCCTGCTGCTCGACATCAACAACCTGTACGTCAACCAGTGCAACCACGGTGAAGACGCGCTCGAAGCGTTGCTCATGATCGCCCCCGGCACGGTAGGCGAGCTGCACCTGGGCGGCCACCTGGTCACACCGCAGGCCGTGATCGACCACCACGGCGCCGCCGTCGCCGAGCCCGTGTGGCAGCTGTACGCCGCTGCGCTGGAGCGCTTTGGCGCCGTACCGACCCTGGTCGAATGGGACACCGATATTCCGCCGCTGGCCGTGTTGCTGGACGAGGCGGCGAAGGCGAGGGCGCTGCAGCACAGCCACTTGCTCGAACCGGTGGCGTTTCCCAGTCATCAGATAATGCCGCCGCAGCACAGCTGCTTGTTTGCACCGGTGGCGCAACAGACTATCGTCACCTTGGTTGGACTCGGTGCGGGCGATGTTGCGGGCGCTTCGGGTGTGGGCCGCAGCACAGCCGGTCAGGGCGCAGACGGCAGCTTCGCCACACTTTCCTCGAACCAGCAACTGTTCGCTGACGCTTTGCTGAACCCGGATGCCGCGCCGCCGGCACTGGCGTTATGGCACGCGCATCCGCATAATCGGCACCGGCTGGCGCTGTATCGCGGCAACCTGGCTGCCACCGCGACCAAGGCATTAGCGGCTGCCTACCCGGTCATTGCCGCGCTGGTCGGAACCGAATTTTTCGGCGCCCTGGCGCATGCCTATTTGCGTGCCCGACCGTCGCGTGATGGCGACCTCAATCGTTTCGGTGATCTGCTGGGCGAATTCCTCGACGATTTTCCGCACGCGGCCCAATTGCCATACCTGGCTGACATGGCGCGCCTGGAATGGGTCGTGCATCGCGCCCACTATGCAGCCGACGCGGCGCCTGTAACGGCGCAGCAACTGGGCGAGCTGGCGCCGGCGCAACTGGAAGCGGCCCGGTTACTCCTGCACGACGCCTGCGTGCCGGTGCGGTTCGACTGGGCGGTGGTGTCGCTCTGGCTGGCGCACCAGCCGGCGGCCGACATTGATTTTCCCGCCGACATGGCAGTGCAGGAAGCTGGTGTGGTGGCGCGTCCCGGCTGGCGCGTGCAGGTGGTTGCGCTCGGCGCGGGTGGCTATGCCGCATTGACGGTGTTGCGCGCGGGCGGCACCTTCGGGGCTGCGCTCGATGCGGCGTTCGAGGTGGAAGGGGATTTCGATGTGGCGGGGCAGTTGCGCCTGTGGCTGGACCTGCAACCGATCGTCGCTATAGAGCGCCAGGCTGAACCTTCATAGCGGCGTCGCAGGCACGTACTGTCCGCGTAGTCGTACCTTCTGCGTCGCTGCGCCTTGCACCGTGGGTGAGCAGGCGCGCTAGCTTTCCCGGTGGAAGGCGCGCAGCAGGCGGGCTTCGCCGGTGAGATCCTGGTGCAGCTGGTTGGCGCGCGCGGTCAGTTCCATCATGCGGCCGATATGGGCGTCCTCGAAGCGAGCCAGCTCTTCGGTGGCGGCCAGCAGCGCCTGCGCCAGCTTGGTGCGGGCAGTTTCGTACAAGGTGCCGTTGTATTGCGTGGTGTTTTTCAGCAATTCTTCGGCATTCTCAATTACTTCGCGCAGATCGCCAAGCAAGCGTTCCTGGGTGGGCTTGGCTGGTTGCGGACCGTCCATGACGTCCCCCTGTTCAATAAGCGTTTCAATATCAACGTTGGCGCCCGCCACAGACCGCAGCCGACCCCACACTATACGAGATGTGGACGCTGGCCGCGTTACGCGGTGTCATGGACCGCGCAGCGTTTTCAGCTTAGCGCATTATTGCCATAATGCAAGATAAATTATACGGGATCGACGCTGATACGGATGTCGCCCACGGTGACCTGCTGGCCGGCGCGGATCTTGGCGGTCTTGCGCAGCTCCTGCTTGCCGTCCACCTTGACGTCGCCGCTGGCCACCATCATCTTGCCGGCGCCGCCGCTGTCGCACAGCCCCACGAGCTTGAGCAACTGATTCAACTCAACAAATTCGCCATTCAACTCAAAACTGACTTTCTGCATTTTTTCCTCTGATACCATGGTTTTCAAGTACGGGCTCCCGCCAGGATAGTGTAGCGGTATTCCGACAGGCGCACAGTTTACCGTGCAACCCGTATTTGCCAGCAAGAAAAACTGGTAGTGTGACTTATACCTCTTTACGTTGAGTGCTGTTCTACCTTCGAGGTGGCATCATGAACAAGCTTTCGATGGTCATCACCGTGGTCGGCTGGTCTTGCTGTTGCGCCGCAGCGGCGGCCGAAACGCCGCTACCGCTGCTGGTCCAGCCCAGCGAAGCACGCGCCGATTTCCGCCCGCTGCTGGCCGATCGCAACCGTCGCTACTCGAGCATCGCGGAATTCGAAACCCATATGGGGCGGGCGGTAGGCGCAGTGACCGCCGGCATCTTGCGTGAAACCGGTCCGGGCGCCGAACGCAACACGGCGCTGGCGCTGCGGGCGCGGCCCACCACGGCGTTTACTTCGCTGTCGATGGGATACTCGGTCACGCCGCGCAGTTCGGTGATGGCGATGGCCACTTACGGCAAGACCGACGGCTACGGCAGCCCGGACAGCCTGATGGCGCAAGTGTCTTCGGTGCGCACGGTGGCGTTCAGCGTCGGCTGGACCACGCGCGAAATTTTCGACAACCGCGACCGCATCGGCATCACGCTGTCGGTGCCGGCCAAGGTGCGTACCGGCGTCCAGCAGGGCAGCGGTCAGGCCGCCTACATGGGCAGCCAGGCCTTCGGCGCCCCGGCCCTCAATCTGCAACCGACCGCCACCGAGCGCGATATCGAATTCGGCTACAGCACCATGGTCGGCCGCAGCCGCGATGGGCGCGGCGGCAAGGTGACAGGCGCCGTGATGTTGCGCTTCAACCCCGGCCACGACGCCAATGCCGCGCCGGACTGGCTGGCCGGCGTGCGTTACTCGCACGGCTTTTGAGTCGATGAATAACGATCAGCCCGGGCGGGTCATGTCTATCGGAACAATCCACTGTTCGAACTGCTCCGCCGTCACGTAGTTCAGGGCCAGTGCGGCCTGCTTGAGCGTGGTGCCTTCGTGCTGGGCTTTCTTGGCGATGGTGGCCGCCTTGTCGTAGCCGATATGCGGCGCCAGCGCGGTGACCAGCATCAGCGAGCGTTCCATCAGTTCGGCAATGCGGTCACGGTTCGGCTCGATGCCGTGGACGCAATGTTCTTCCAGGCTGCGCATGCCGTCTGCCAGCAGTCGCGCGCTTTGCAGGAAGTTGTGCGCGATCAGCGGCTTGTACACATTCAACTCGAAGTTGCCGGACGCACCGCCCATGGTGATCGCCACGTCGTTGCCGAACACCTGGCAGCACAGCATGGTGACCGCTTCGCACTGGGTGGGATTGACCTTGCCCGGCATGATCGAGCTGCCCGGTTCGTTTTCGGGAATCGTGATTTCACCGAGGCCTGAGCGCGGACCGGAGGCCATCCAGCGTATGTCGTTGGCAATTTTCATCAACGCTGCGGCCAGCGTTTTCAGCGCGCCGTGGGCCGACAGCAGGGCGTCGTGGCCGGCCAGCGCGGCAAACTTGTTCTCGGCGGTGCGAAACGGCAGTGCCAGCGCGTGTTCCAGTTCGGTGGCGATGCGGGTCGCGTATTGCGGATGGGCGTTCAGGCCCGTGCCTACCGCCGTGCCCCCGGCCGCCAGTTGCAGCACGCCGGGCAGGGCGGCCTGAATCGCGTGTTCGGCGAAGTCCAGGTGCGCCACGTAGCCCGAGAATTCCTGTCCCAGCGTGAGCGGCGTAGCGTCCTGCAAGTGGGTGCGGCCGATCTTGACGATGTCGGCAAAAGCTTCGGCCTTGGCGTGCAGACTGGCGCGCAACTGGCGCAGGCCGGGCAGCACGTTGTTGGCCAGCGCCAGGGCGGCGGCCACGTGGATGGCGGTGGGGAAGATGTCGTTCGAGGACTGGCCCTTGTTGACGTCGTCATTCGGGTGCAGCAGGCGCGATTCGCCGCGCACGCCGCCCATCAGTTCGGAGCCGCGGTTGGCCAGCACTTCGTTCATATTCATGTTCGATTGCGTGCCCGAGCCGGTTTGCCACACGGCCAGCGGGAATTCGGTGGGATGCTGGTTGGCCAGTACTTCGTCGGCAGCGCCGGTGATCGCGGTGGCTTTGGCGACGTCGAGCAAGCCCAGGTCGAGATTGACGCGGGCGGCGGCGCGCTTGACGCTGGCCAGCGCGTGGATCAGCTCGAGCGGCATGCGCTCGGTGGAAATATGGAAATGCTCGAGGGAACGCTGGGTTTGCGCGCCCCACAATTGTTCAGACGGTACATCGATGGGACCAAAGCTGTCTTTTTCGCTACGGGTACTCATAAAGGTTCCTTTTTGGAAATGGCAATCATTCTCATCTGACATGCATCGAACAGTGTAGCGCACTTCGGAAAAATTTACTGAGGGCTACAAAAACTCGATTTCCAGCCGTTAATGAAGAAGATTCCCAGATGTCGCCTGGCGGCCTACCGATTATGCAACGCTTTTTCACTCACAATTTACTTCGCCTGTTGGCCGTGCTGGCGCTGGCGGTCTTGGCGCCCACGCCGCATGCCGCCGAGCTGGGCGACGTCACTGCGCGATCCTATATCGGCCAGCCGCTGTCGGCCGATGTCGAACTGCTGGCTGGCGATGGCGGCCCGGTGCAGGCCCGGCTGGCACAACTCGATGTCTATCGCGGCGCCAACATCACCATGAATCCGGCGCTGGCGTCGGTCAAGATGGCGGTGGTGCGGCGCGACGGCAAGGAAGTCCTGCACATCTCCACCGCCGGTACCGTCAATGCCGATTACGTGCACGTGTACGTGGAGTTGACGGCGGGCGGCCGGCGCGATATCCGCCTGGCCACGGTGTGGTTGCAGCCCGATCCCAATCCGGCGCCGCCACCGGTCCGGGTAGCGCCAGCGGTAACGGCGCCTGCCGTGGTTGCCGCCGCCGAGCCGGCCAAGGTGGCCGACAGCGCCGCACCGGCCTCTCCCGCCCGCCTGGTGCGCGATCGCACGCGCCCGGCGCCGATGCCGTCGTTCCACGAATCGGAAGTAGGCGGGCCGGGCGGCTTGAAAGCTGCAGCGGTGCAGGCCCGGCCGCCAGCGCTGGTGCCGGTGCGCGATATTCCGGAGCGGATTTCCGAAGCGCTTGGCTCGCGCGTGATGGCGCCAGCGAGGGCGGCAGGGACGCCGGTATCCAGTGTGGCCAGAATGGCTGATAAGCCGGGATCAACTGCTGCCGAGACGCCGGCATCGAGGGTGGCCGGGAATCGTATGGCGAAGCCAACCAACACGCCAACTGGACCAATCGATCCTAAATTGGCAGATAAGCACGGGGCAGGCGATTCTGAACGGGCGGACAAATCTGTCGGGGCAGGTGCGGCTAAACCGGCGGACAAGCCCACCGTGGGGAGCGTTCCCAAACGGGCTGACAAGCCAGCGGAGGCGCTGGCGTCGAAGGCCGATAACAAGCACGCTGCCAAGACAGAAGCCGTCGCTGCTGCACCAGCCGGCGCCAGCCAGTTGGCCGCCACCACCATCACCGCTGCACCACCGCCGCAAGTGGCGCAAGCGTTGTTGCCGATGCCACCCTTGCCGTTGCCGGCCGGCGCGAAAAAAATGGCGGCGCCAGCAGCTTGCGCGCCGTCCGGCGCCAGCGCCCAAGAGTGCCGGGCACTCGACCTGCAGAGCCAGGCGCTGTCCACCAAGCTGGTGGAACTGGAAGGCAAAGTGAAGCGATTGCAAAGCGCGCTGGCCGGGTCTACCGGCGCAGCGGCTGCGGCACAGGTGGCAAAACACGCCACCCCGGCGGCGGCACCTGGCGCCAAGTCCGCCGCGCAGGCTGCCGCCGCCAAGCCCTTGACCATCGCGTCCGGCATGGGCGATGCCCGGGCCGCCACGGCAGAGGTGCCGGTGGCCGCGACACCAGGCGCGGCTGCGGCGCCCGACTCACGGGACGCAGCAGCGCAAGCCGCGACGCCAGACTCACAGGGGGGAGCGAAGCAAGTCGCGACGCCAGGCACGCCGGTCACCGAGAAGCATTTCGCGCCGACTGATGCTCCGAAGACTGAAGCCGCCACCGCCAAAGCAGCTACCGCTGAATCAACTACCGCAGAAACAACTGCCGCCCCGCCACCAGCGCCGGTGCAGCAACGCCGCGTGCTGCCCAAGCTGAAGTACAAAAAGGAAAAGCCGCCCGAGGAGCAGTCGAGCAAGCTGCCGCTAATTATCGGTGGCCTGGGCGTCGCCTTGCTGGCTGGCGCTGGTGCGCTGTTCTACCTGCGCCGCAAGAAGTCGGGCGCGCCGCTGAAGATCTGGCAAGGCTTCCGCAAGAAACAGGGCCCGGCCGATGCGGCGGGCGACGATTTCAGAGAAGTTCCCACGCCCAAATCAACGGTCCCGGAACCGGCCGTGCAGCCCTGATGCCAGCATTTTTCGCATAAGTATATTACTTGAATCTCTGTCAAGGCTCTGACGAACTGGGGTATAGTTATCGACGCTTCCAAGCTTCGTCTTCCCATTTTGAAAGAGCCCTATGACTGCAGCCGACCTCCCATCGCAGGACCAACAACAGTACCAAGCGTTCAAACAGCTCGGACTGAAACTCGATATGTCCCGTGGCAAGCCATCGCCCGAACAGCTCGACCTGTCGAACGCCTTGTTGAACGCCGTGGACGGTTACAAGGCTGCTGACGGCACTGACGGCCGCAACTACGGCGGCACCGTGGGCTTGCCGGAGGCGCGCGCACTGTTCGGCGAACTGCTCGATGTGCCGGCCGCGCAAGTGGTGGTCGATAGCAGCGCCAGCCTGTCGCTGATGCATGACGTGATCATGTACGCGCTCCTGAACGGCACGCCGGGCAATGCGCCCTGGGTGCGCGAGCCGGTCACGTTCCTGTGCCCGGTACCGGGCTACGACCGCCACTTCGCCATCTGCGAAACGCGCGGCATCAAGATGATCAACGTGCCGATGAATGACGACGGCCCGGACATGGACCTGGTGGAAAAACTGGTGGCCGAGGATGCCAGCATCAAGGGCATGTGGTGCGTGCCGAAGTACAGCAACCCGGGTGGCGTGGTGTATTCCGACGCCGTGGTGCAGCGCCTGGCCACGATGAAAGCCGCCGCCCCCGACTTCATCCTGATGTGGGACGACGCTTATCGCTTCCACCACCTGGGTGCTGAAAAGCTGGAAGTGTTGAATATTCTCGAAGCGTGCGTCGCCGCCGGCCACCCGGACCGCGCCTTCGTGTTTGCGTCGTCATCGAAGGTGACCTGGGCCGGTTCGGGCATTGCCGCGCTGGCGTCGTCGCCGGCCAATATCGCCTGGTGGACCAAACATTCGGGCATACGCAGCATCGGCCCGGACAAGATCAACCAGCTGCGCCACGTGCGCCTGCTGAAAGACCTGCCGACCGTGGAAGCGCTGATGGAGCAGCACGCCGCACTGCTGAAACCCAAGTTCGACGCCGTGCTGGCGCAATTCGAACAATACCTGGGCAATGTGCCGGGCGTGAGCTGGACCCGTCCGCAAGGCGGCTACTTCATCGACCTGGTCACCCCGGACGGCGCCGCCAAGCGCACGGTCGCACTGGCCAAGGAAGCGGGCATTACCCTGACGCCTGCTGGCGCTGCTTTCCCGTACGGTAACGATCCAAAAGACCGCCATATCCGCATCGCCCCGAGCTTCCCGTCGCTCGACGAAATCACCCAAGCCGCCCAAGGCATCGCCCTGTCCCTGCGCGTCGCCCTCGCATAGAACTTTGGGGTCAGTGCCGACATTCAGACACGAGCTGATCGCTATGGTGACCAACACCGTACAGATAAGTTCAAAAATGTCCGAATGTCGGCACTGACCCCGAAGTGTGACCCCGAAGTGGGGGCAAAAAAAGAGCGCCTCGTTGGGCGCTTTCTTGCTGGGCTCGCTGTTTTACTGCCGGGCCATGCCGGGGACGGTGTTCATCCACGGATCGGCCAGGTCGCGGATTTCGCGGTCGTTGGCCAGGATTTGTTTGAGCAAGTCGATCTTGCGCAGGCGGGGCGCGCCGTCGAGGGCAGGGACGCCGGTGGCCGTGGCGCGGGCCGCGCTGGTGCATTGGGTTTCCAGTTTGCCGACGCCGTCCCAGTCGCCCATGCGCGCGGCGGCAGCCATTTGGGTGCTCAGGCCGGCAATGTTTTCGTACATAGCGAGGACTTCGGAAGTGTTCATCAGTTCACCTGGAAAGTTGCGACATCAAGACGGATTACCGCATGTCCTGATTAACGTCCACTTAAACGGGAACTTGAGGGTAAAAACAAAATAATTTGAAAAAAGATGAAAAAAAAGCTGCCGGACCGAAATCAGGCAGCTTTGCTTATGAAATGTTGTCGCTTATTTCACGAGTTCTTCCAGGCCGGCCGACAGTTCGTCCGGTGGCGGCATGTCGTCGATCAGGGCGTCGTCGTCCAGTCCCAGTTCTTCGGCCAGTTCGGTCGGGTAGCAGGCGGCGATTTCTTCGGCGGTCAAGCCAGCTTGCTCCACGCGTGCGCGCCAGGCGGCCAGCGAGACGACCGCTGCCAGGCGATTGAGCTCGCCGTCCTTGTGCGGCTCGGGGAAGGCCACGATGGTTTCCGCAAACGCTTCCGGGAACTTCCAGCGGCGGGCCAGTTCGGCGCCGACGTCGGCAAACGTGTAGCCGAACGAGGCCACTTCGGCGTCCAGGCGGCGCGCGTCCATCGGGCCGGCCACTTTATCGAGAGCCATGGCTTTTTCCGGCATGGCCGAGTGGATCACCAGCTGGCCGATGGCGTGCATCATGCCGATGGTGAAGGCGAGGTCGGTGTTTTCCTTGGTCTTCTTGGCGATCCACTTGGCCGACACCGCGGTGTGCAGGCTGTAGCGCCAGAATTGCTTGAGGTCGAGGCCGGGCACGGTCTTGAAGCCGCTGACCAGGCCGGAGCTGATGACCAGCGTGCGTACCGTGACGAAACCGAGCATCAGCACCGCATCTTCCACCGTGCCGATGCTGCGCGAGACGTGGTAGTAGGCCGAGTTGGCCAGGCGCAGCAGCTTGGCGCTCAGCACCGGGTCCGTCGACAGCTTCTTGGCGATCTCCTCGGTGGAAACGCTGGCCTTGTCGAAGCTGCTGATCAGTTCTTCGACGACTTTCGGGGCGGTGGGCAACGCGGTCGGATTCTGGAACAGTGCATCAAGTTTCATCGGGTATCTCCTGGTTGTTCCTGGTTATGGGCACGTTGCTATAGGTTAACTATATAGCGATTCGTCATCGGAAAGAAGCCTTTTGATGCCCGACCGTATCTTTTCTGCCGCCCGCCGTTTTACATTTGGGTGGGCGACCGCACAGAAGCTCAGCCGTGACCGGGTTACAGTAGAACCCATGCACACAGCGTTGTGTGTCCCGTAGCTTCAACATTGACCCTAGGAGTGCATCATGAACGAAGATCAAGTCAAAGGTAAGGCGAAGGAAATCGGCGGCAAAATCCAGGAAGGCGCCGGTAAAGTGGTCGGTTCGTCCGAACAGCAGGCCAAGGGCCTGAACAAGCAAGCCGAAGGCAAGCTGCAGAAAAACGTCGGCGACGCCAAGGAAGCCATCGACGACACCCTCAAGGGTAACCGCAACTAAGCATCGCTTAGGGTGCAGGTAAAACAAGGGCCGCATTTGCGGCCCTTTTGTTGTCCAACTTATTTCGTTGCTTCCGGCATCAGGTTCTTCTTGAAGAACGCTTCGATCATGCCGTACACGTGACGCTGCGGCACCTTGCCCGAGATACCGTGCTTGGCGCCCGGATAGGTCATCAGGTCGAACTGCACGTTGCGCGCGACCAGCGCGTCGATCATGCGCGTGGTATTGGTGAACAGCACATTGTCGTCGGCCATGCCATGCACCAGCAGCAGTTTCGATTTCAAGCCATCGACGTGCGAGAACACGCTGCCCGACTTGTAACCGGCCACGTTCAGCTTTGGCGTGCTCATAAAGCGCTCGGTGTAGTGGGTGTCGTACAGTGACCAGTCGGTCACCGGCGCTACCGATACGCCCATGGCGATCTTGTCCGAACCCTGCGACAGCAGGCGCAAGGTCATGAAGCCGCCATAGCTCCAGCCGAATACGCCGATGCGTTTCGGATCGATGAAGCTCTGCTGGCTCAGCCATTCGATGCCGGTCAGCTGGTCTTCCACTTCCACGCGGCCCATGTCGAGGTAGATCGGGTCGGTAAAGGCGCGCTCGCGGCGGCTCGAACCACGGTTGTCGAGGCGCCACACCACGAAGCCCTGCTGCGCCATGTACTGGTCGAACAGGTTGCCCCACTTGCGCGAGACGTGCTGCGCACCGGGACCGCCGTACGTGGACAGGTACACCGGGTACTTCTTGGCCGGATCGAAGCCGGACGGCTTGGTGATCGAGTAGTACATGGTCTGGCCGTCTTTCGACTTGATGGTGCCGTACTCGGGGCGCAGGTGGGCGTCCAGATATTTCGCATACGGGTGGCTGGCGTTCAGCTCATTGTGCTCGAGCCAGCTGATCATGGTGCCGTCGGGACGGCGGATGCTCACCTGTGGCGGCGTGTTCGGATCGGAATAGGTATCGACAAACACTTCGCCATTGCCGGCGAAGTTGGAATCGTGCCAGCCGTCGCCCTGGGTGATGCGGGTGGGCTTGTCGGCAGTGGAGCCGTCGAGCTTGAGCGCGTAGGTCTGGCTGTCGATCACCGCATCGCGGTTCGATTGCACGAACACGCGGCCGGTCTTTTCATCGACGGCCAGCAGGCGCTCGACGCCCCATTCGCCGCTCGAAATCGGGTGCAGCAGCTTGCCGTTCATGTCGTACAGGTACAGGTGCTTGCGACCGGTGCGTTCCGACGACCACACAAAGCCTTTACCCTTGGCCAGGAAGCGCAGGTCTTCGAAGATGTTGACCCAGGTTTGCGAGGTTTCGGTGATCAGGGTGCGCTGCGCCAGCGTGGCGGCATCGACCGAGATCAGTTCGAGCTTCTTCTGGTCGCGGCTCTGGCGCTGGAACAGCAACGCCTTGCTGTCGCTGCTCCAGTCGGCGCGCACCAGGTAGATGTCTTGTTCCGTGCCCAGATCGACGTTGCGGATTTCGCCGCCGTTCGGCGAGACGATTTTCAACTGCACGGTGGCGTTCGGGTCGCCGGCGGCAGGGTAGCGCTGGTCGATCACGTCGGTGCGGTCAGCATAGATTTCAAAGCGGCGCACGACCGGCACCTGCGCTTCGTCGTAGCGCTTGAAGGCGATGGCGGAATCGTCGGGCGCCCAGTAGTAGCCGGTGGTCTGGTGCATTTCTTCCTGCGCCACGAACTCGGCTTCGCCGTTGTGGATGGTGCCGGCGCCGTCGGTGGTCAGCTGGCGCTCCTGGTTATTGCTCAGGTCGATCACGAACAGGTTCTGGTCGCGCACGAACGACAGGTAGCGGCCTTTTGGCGAGATTTTCGGATCGAGTACATTGCCCTTGGCAACCAGGCGGGCGGCGTCGGGCTTGGCGGCGTCGATCAGGTACAGGTTGCCGGCGATCGGCACCAGCAGCTGCTTGCCATCCGGCGACCAGCTGTAGTTGAGGATGCCCTTGAGGGCGGCGGTGCGGGCGCGTTCGCGGCGCGCTTTTTCGGCGTCGGACAGGTTCTCTTCCGGCACCAGGGTTTTCGAGTCGACCAGGCGGTGCGTCGATTTGTTCTTCAGGTTGTATTCCCACAGGTCGAGCTGGAACTGGTTGTCGTCGCGGCCCTTGAGGTAGGTGACGCGGGCGCCGTCCGGCGACACTTTCAGGTTGCGCACGCCGGGGCCGCTGAGCGACGGGTCGGAATGGATGCGGTCCAGGGTAAGTTTCTCGGCGGTGGCGTGGCCGCCGGCCAGCATGGCGCAAAGCGTGATTGGTGCGAGAATAAAGCGCATTGAAGAATGTCTCGGAAATTGGGCAATCCGTGACGATACCAGACTGTACCAATCGTGGCGAGGTAGCAATGTTCTGAATAAAACGGTCAATACCGTTTATAGTTTGGTGCGGCTTTTACGAACCGCACCAGCGTGGGGATCAGGCCTGTGCCACCTTCAGGCGCGCCAGCGACAGCCGTTGCAGGGCCCAGCTCAGCAGCACCGCCGCCACCGTCAGCCCCACCACCAGCCCGATCCAGAAACCGGACGCCGCCATTGGCTGCGCCGGTGCAAGCGGCAGCCATTGCGGCGCCAGTCCCAGCCAGCAGCCGATCGGCAGCGCGAAGCCCCAGAACGCCGTCACCTGGATCACCATCGGCTGGCGCGAGACCTTGTAGCCGCGTATCGCGCACGACGCCGCCACCTGCGTGGAATCGGACAGCTGGAACAGCGCCGCGAACAGCAGCAGGTGCGCGCACAAGTCCTGTACCGCCGGGTCCGATGTGTAGGCCCGGGCGATCTGGTAGCGGAACAGCACGATGAAAATCGCCGACACCACGCCGAACGCCAGCGACATCCACACGCCCACCCACGAAATGAACCGCGCCCGCGCCGCCTCGCCTTCGCCCATGGCCTGGCCCACGCGCGTGATCAGGGCGATGCCAAAGCTGAGCGGCACCATGAATACCAGCGACGTAAAGTTGAGCGCGATCTGGTGCGCCGAAATCGGTATCACGCCATAGCGCGCCACCAGCAGGCTTACCGCGCCAAACGCGCTGACCTCGGCAAAATAGCTGATGCCGATCGGCACGCCCAGGCGCAGCATCGAGGCGATTTCTGGCCAGTGCGGGCCTTCCCAGTGGGTGAACGGGTACGTGGCGCGGTAGGCCGGCGCGCGGCGTATCCACAGCAGCATGGCCGCCAGCATCAGCCACATGCACAGCGCGGTGGACACGGCGCAGCCGACCCCGCCCAACTGCGGCATGCCCCAGTTGCCGAACACCAGCAGCCAGTTGACGAACACGTTCACGCACAGGCCCAGGATGGCAATCACCATCACCGGCCGCGTTTCGTTGATGCTGGTGCTGTAGCCGTACAGCGCGCGGTACGCCGCGAACGGCGGCAGGCCCAGGCTGATGATGTGGACGAACAGCTCGGCCTGGTGCTGGACGTGCGGGGTCAGGTACAGATGGTCGAACAGCAGCGTGGCCAGGTTGGCCAGCCCCATGGCGATCACGCCCACGCCCAGCGACTTCCACAGCGACTGGCGCACCGCGTGCGGCACCCGCGCCAGCTGGCCGGCGCCGATATCGTGCGCGACGATGCTGTTAATCGCCATCATGGTGCCGCTCACGGTGACCAGGATGATCGACCAGATCGATGCCCCCAGCGATACCGCCGCCAGTTCGTCGGCGCTGGTGTGGCCTGTCATGGCCACGTCCGCCACACCCATGCCCACCGTCGCCAGCTGGCCGATCAGCATGGGCCAGGCCAGCTGCCACAGCGAGGAAACTTCGGTGCGGATATTACGAACGGTAAACGAGTGCGGCATGGAATCCTGGACTGATGGGAGAAACCCTTGATTTTACTGTGAGACACACCAACTTGCGGATTATCATTTGGATCACGAACTCATGAAAGCTTTAATCTGCGCTAGACTGTTTTGACAGGACGGTGGACAGCCCATACAGGAGCAACAAGGTGGAATACAAGGATTATTACCAGACCCTCGGCGTGGCCAAGACGGCCTCCGAGGACGAGATCAAGAAAGCCTACCGCAAGCTGGTCCGCAAGTACCACCCGGACGTCAGCAAGGAAGCGGATGCACAAAAGAAAACCCAGGAACTCAACGAAGCCTACGGCGTGCTCGGCGACGCCGAAAAACGCGCGGCCTACGACGACCTCGGGCGCGGCCAGCAATTTCGCGCCGGCCAGGAATTCCGTCCGCCGCCGGGCTGGGGCGCAGGGGGCGGGCGTCCCGGCGCGGGGGGCTTCGGTGGCGGCGCCGATCCCAGCGACTTTTTCTCGGACCTGTTCGCCAACTTCGGCAACGGTGGCGGACGCCGGCGCCAGGCCTACCAGCCGCAAAAGGGCGACGACACCCACGCCAGCATCACCATCGACCTGACCGACTCGTACACCGGCGCCACCCGCAAGATCAGCCTAATGGTGGCCGAACGCGACGAACACGACCGCATCCACACGCGCGAGCGCACGCTCAGCGTGAATATTCCGAAAGGCGTGACGGCCGGCCAGCAATTGCGCCTGACCGGCCAGGGCCTGAATGGCGAAGCGGGGCCGGGCGACCTGTACCTGGAAATCCAGTTCAGCGCCAATGCCCGCTATCGCATCGACGGCCGCGATGTGTACCAGACAGTGCCGGTGGCGCCTTGGGAAATGGCCCTCGGCGGCGAGATCGAGGTGACCACGCCGTCAGGCAAAGTCAATGTGACGGTGCCGGCCGGTTCGCAAACGGGCCGCAAGCTGCGCCTGCGCGGGCGCGGCATACCGGGCAAGGAGGCAGGCGACCTATACCTGCTGCTCGAAGTGGCGCTGCCGCCGGCCACCACCGATAAGGCGAAAGAACTGTATCAGCAGATGGCGCGCGACATGGCGTTCAATCCGCGCGCAGGAGGATGAACATGGCAACAGGCAATGAAACCATCGTCACAGCGGTGGTGATCGACGAAGTGGCCCTGACCCTGGACGAACTGGCGCACGCGTGCGCGGTGGAGCCGGGCTGGGTGGTGCAACGCGTGCGTACCGGCGTGCTGCTGGAGACGGCGCCCGACGATCATGCGGTATGGCGCTTCACCAGCGCCGACCTGGTGCGCGCACGGCGCCTGTGGCAGATCGAGCGCGATTTCGAAGCCAACGACGATGTTGCTGCGCTGGTGGTGGATCTGACGGAGGAGATTTCGCGGCTGCGCCAGAAGCTCAGCGCCGCCGGCGTGCGATAGGCGCCTAACTGCCTGCCGGCAGCGTCGCCGTGCATTGTTGCAGCAGCGGCGCGGTCAGATCGACGCTGCCGCACTGTGGTCGTCCGGTCTTGGCAGCGCAGCGGCGCGGTTCGCTCAACGCTGCCGCAGGGCGATTGGCGCCGGGGCCGCGATACCGGGCGGCGTCTCGGCCATCGGCGGCAGCGGACCGTTGGGCATTTCACTGCCCAGCCGGTAGAAATGCGCCGGCGCCTCCTGCGCGTGGTGCGGCACCGCGTGCGCGGCCAGGTCGAGGTCGTGGCCCGCATGTTCGAGGTCGAGGAACTGCTGCATCAACCACCGCGTGGCCGGGCCCGGCTCCTCGTCGCCCCGGCGTATCACGTACAGCGGAAAGCTGAACGAGCTGCCCTCGCTCACATCGAGTTGCACCAGGCGGCCCGCGTCCAGGTCCCATTGCACGAACTCCACCGGCATATTGCCCCAGCCGATGCCGCTGCGCAGCAGCGCATGCTTGGAGCTGAGGTCGCCCAGGCGCCAGTCACGCAGCGCCATCACGCCGAAGTCCTGTCCCTTGGTCAACGTGCTGCGGTCGGTGAGCACAAGTTGGGTATGCTCGCGCAGCACCGCACTCGGGATCTTCCCCTTGATCTGCGCCAGCGGATGGTCGGGCGAGGCGACCGGCACCATGGTCACGTAACCGCAGCTCTGCCGCTCGATGGTGTCCGGCGTGCCCGGCATCCAGCCGCTGATGCCGATCTTGCACGTGTTTTCCATCACCAGTTGGGTGACCGCTCCCAGCGCCTCGGTGCGCAGCCGCATCGAGACAGTGGGGAATTCCTTCTGGAATGCGTGCAGGATGCGCACCAGTTTGCAGGTCGAAAACATCACATCGACCACCAGCGACACTTCCGCTTCCAGCCCCGATGACATGGCCTTGGCCCGCGCCCGCATGCCATCGACCTTGAGCGATACGGCGCGGGCGTCCGCCAGCAGCGCCTTGCCGGCCTCGGTGAGCACCGGCTTGCGCTTGCTGCGGTCGAGCAGCTCGATATTCAGTTGTTCTTCCAGGTTGGCGATGGTGTAGCTGATCACCGACTGGGTGCGGTGCAGCGCCCGCGCCGCGTGGGCAAAGCCGCCGTGGTCGATGACGGCAATGAACACGCGGAGCTGGTCGAGGGAGGGGAGGCCGGGGTCGCGCATGGTGCAAGTCCTTATATCTACAATATCGATAGATATCATTTAAATTTAGCGTGTTTCCTCGATACTAAACCCGTTCTATGATGGATGCAACTTACCACTTACCAGGAGCCCATCATGGCAACCATTCTTCATATCGATAGCAGCGCTCGTCAAACCGGTTCCCTGTCGCGCCAGCTGGGCGCCGAACTCGTTGCCAAATTGCAGGCCGCCAATCCAGCCGCCACCGTGGCACGCCGCGACGTGGCCCAGAACCCGCTGCCACACCTCACAGAATCGCTGATCGGCGCTTTCTTCACCCCGGCGGAGCAGCGCAACGCCGACCAGGCCTACGCCATCAAGACCTCGGACGCGCTGGTCGATGAGCTGCTCGCTGCCGACACCATCGTCATCGGCACCCCGATGTACAACTTCTCGGTAGGCTCGAGCCTGAAAGCCTGGATCGACCACGTGGCCCGCGCCGGCCGCACGTTCCAGTACGGCGCCAACGGCCCTGAAGGCCTGGTCACCGGTAAGAAAGTGTACGTCGTGGTCGCCAGCGGTGGCGTATACAGCGCCGGTCCTGCCGCCGGTTACGACCACGTTACCACCTACCTGCGCGCCGCGCTGGGCTTCCTCGGCATGACCGACGTGACGTTCATCCTGGCCGAAGGCGTGGCCATGGGCGAAGCGGCAGTGGCCGATGCCGTTGCCAAAGCCCGCAGCCAGATCGACGCCATCGCCGGCTAATTTTCAGCACGCTTGATCGACGCAAGCCCCGCTGGACGGGGCTTCGTCGTTTTCGCATGTGAGCTGAGATATCATGGGGGCTACGTAGCTACGTATACTGGAGCCCTGCATGAAACGCCACCTGCACCTGTTGATCATCGACCCGCAAAACGATTTTTGCGATCTGCCGCCCGCTTACTTGCCTATCGATCCCGTAACCGGCGCAGCGCGCACCCCGGCGCTGCCCGTACAAGGCGCACACGCCGACATGCAGCGCCTGGCCACGCTGATCAACCACGGTCGCGACGGCATCTGCGCCATCAGCGTCACGCTCGACTCGCACCACCGCTTCGACATCGCTCATCCCACCTTCTGGACCGGCAGCGGCGGCCAGGCGGTTGCGCCCTTCACCGAAATCACCGCCGCCCAGGTGCGTGCCGGCCAGTACCTGCCGCGCGATCGGGCCAACCTGGAACGCGCACTGAACTATCTCGATCGGCTGGAAGCGGCCGGGCGCTACACGCTGATGGTCTGGCCCGTGCACTGCGAAATCGGCAGCTGGGGCCAGAATGTTCACGACGACGTGCGCGCCGCGTACAACGGCTGGGAGGACAGCATGCACGGCATGGTCGCCAAGCTGGCCAAAGGGTCCAATCCGTGGACCGAGCACTATTCCGCCGTGATGGCAGAAGTACCGTACGACGACGATCCCGCCACCCAGTTCAATACCGCCTTCGTCGATACCCTGGCCGCCGCCGACACCATCTACGTGGCAGGCGAGGCCGGCAGCCACTGCGTGAAAGCCACGGTCGAGCACATCGCCGACCATTTTGGCGCAGCGGCGGCGAAGCTGGTGCTGGTCACCGACTGCATCAGCCCAGTGTACGGCTTTGACGCCCAGTACCAGGCCTTCCTGCAAGCGATGGCTGCGCGCGGCGTGCGGCTGATGCAGTCGGGCGACGTATTGCCCGAGTTGCTGGCCAACGCCTGATCCCTGATGATCACCCGGCGCCAGTTGCTGGCCGCCTCGGCTGCGTCGGCTTCTTTAGCGGTCGCGCCGGCGGCCCCGGCGGCGCCGGATGTGCTGCGCTTCGTGTTCTCGCGCCCGCTGGACAATCCGCGTACCCAATGGCTGATCCGGGTGTACACCCAGCTCACGACGGAGCTGGGGCTGGGCTTTGCCTTTGTCGAGGTGCCGCCCAAGCGCGCCACCGCCCTGGTGCTGCTGGGCGAGGTTGACGGTGAACTGGGCAGAACTTTCGATTACCAGTTGCTGTACCCGACCCTGGTGCGGGTGCCGGAACCCAATAACGCCGTACGCTTTGCCGCCTACGCTACCCGCCCTGGCCTGCGCTTCGACACCTGGCAGGCGCTGCGCGCCGGCGGCGTGCGCTGCGAGTACCGGCTCGGCATCGTCGAACTCGAGCGCATGCTGCTGCGTGAGCTGCCGGCCACGCAGGTGTCGGCCATACCCACCATCGCCCAGGGCGTGAAGAAATTGCTGCTGGGCCGCACCGACCTGTACTTCGACGTGGAGGAGGCGGTTGGCGATTACCTGTATTTTCTCGATCCAGCTCAGCGCCATGCCACCAGCACCATGCGGCAGGCTGGCGTGGTCCTGGCCACCACTGGCCACGCCTACCTGAACGCGTCGCGCGCGGCGCTGGCGCCGCCACTGGCTGCCGGGCTGGCCCGCCTCAGGCGCCAGGGCGATGTGCAGCGGCACTTGCTCGCTGCCCTGGCCGCGTACAAGGCCAGGCTCTGACGGGTGAATCACGCTATCGCCCATGATCGCGTAAGATCATGGGCATAAGCAATTTGGAGACCCAATGAAGCAGCCCATCGTCCGCAGCCTGCTGGAGACAGATTTATACAAATTCACCATGTGGCAGGCCCTGCTGCACGGCCATCCCAATGCCCACACCGAGTACGAGTTTGTCTGCCGTAACCAGACCGCGTATCCGCTGACCGAGCTGATCGAAGAAGTCGAGCGCGAGCTCGACCACCTGTGTTCGATGAGTTTCCGCGACGAGGAGCTCGACTTCCTGCGCGCGCTGCGGTACATCAAGAGCGACTTCGTCGACTTCTTGACCGTGTTCCGTTTCCAGCGCAAGTTCATCGACGTGCGTGCCGCCGGCGATACGCTGGTGATCCACGCTGCCGGTCCGCAAGTGCACGTGATGGGCTTCGAGATTTACGTGCTGTACATCGTCAACGAGCTGTACTTCCGCCGCTTCGACCAGCAGGCCGCGCTGGCCGAAGGCCGAAAGCGCCTGGGCGCCAAGATCGCATTATTAAAAGAATTTGGCCTGACCGAGCCGCAGCGGTTGAACCCTTTCGAGTTTTCCGACTTCGGCGTGCGCCGCCGCTTTTCCGGCGCCTGGCACGACGAGGTGGTGCAGCGCCTGTCGCGCGAAGTGCCCGAATACTTCAAGGGCACGTCCAACGTTTACCAGGCGATGAAGTTTGGCCTGGTGCCGATCGGCACCATGGCACACGAGTACATGCAATCGTTCCAGGCCTTTGGCGTGCGGCTGCGCGATTTTCAGAAGGCATCGCTCGAGGCGTGGGTGCAGGAATACCGGGGTGATTTAGGGATTGCGCTGACCGACGTGGTGGGGATGGATGCGTTTCTGGACGACTTCGACCTGTATTTTGCCAAGCTGTTCGACGGGTTGCGCCATGATTCGGGCGATCCGGTGGTGTGGGGCGAAAAGGCGCTGGCCCATTACGCCGCGCTGCGCATCGACGCCAAGACCAAGCGCCTGGTGTTTTCGGATGGTCTGAACCTGGAAAAAGCGATCTCGCTGTATCGCCATTTTGCCGACCGCATCATGGCGGGCTTCGGCATCGGCACGCATCTGACCAACGACGTTGGCCTGGCGCCGCTCAATATCGTCATGAAGCTGGTCGCCTGCAACGGCCAGTCGGTGGCCAAACTGTCCGACTCGCCGGGCAAGACCGTGTGCAAGGACGAGACCTTCCTCGCTTACTTGCGGCAGGTGTTTCACCATCCTGCCGTGTAGTTCGGCTGAAAACCTGCCGCAGCAGGGAGACGGTCGCAAGGGGCGCCGCATTCCCTGGCGGGCCCGGTTCTCAGGCCGCGCGCGCGCCGAAGCTGGACAGAATGGCGTCAGCCTGTTCCACCTGGTCGTCATCGTAGATGTCGATGGTCAGCATGGCGCCGGAGCGCTCGCGCGCGTGCTCGGCGGCATCCGGCCCGCCCGGGGTGAGGTTGTCGAGCAAGTGGCTGACGGTGCTGGTGGCGCCGTTTTGCGGCAGCGGCTTGTGCCGGGTAAGCGTGACGCTGGCCGGTGGAAAACCCTTGGACAGCAGGGCGGTGCGCGCGTTTTCGGCGTCCGTGACTTCCGTAAAGTTGCGGTGGATGGTGCGTGTCATGAAGGCCTCCGTATGGTTGTTGGGTGATGGGGCTTAGAAGCCGTCCACCACGGTTGCGAAATGCTCCACCTTGGGCGCACGCGCAAAGTGGTCACCCACCAGCGCGCGCCAGGCGTGGAAATCCGTGCTGCCGCGAAAATCGACCGTGTGGTTCTCAAGCGTTTCCCAGCCGATGACCAGGTGGTACGTATCGGGCGTTTCGATATCGCGATCGAGGCGCATCGACAGGCAACCCTTGGCGCCGCGGAACAGCGGTACGGCTTCGGCCACGCCGGCCTGGAAGGCGGTGTGCGATTCGGGCTTGATATAGAGCTCGGCGACTTCGTAAATCATGGATGTCCTTCCCTGGTGGAGAGGATCCTATTGTGCCTCAAACCAAGCTTTTACGTCTGTGCGTCGGGTGCTGGAGGCGTGCGCAGGATGAAGCGCAGCGCCTGGCGCGCCAGCTCCGGCACATCGGCGCCCGCGTCGGGCTTGTACCACTGCACTGTCCAGTTGAGCGCGCCGAAGATCAGCAAGCGGTCGAACTGCGACGGCGCCACCCAGTCGCCGGAATTGTGCAGCGCACCGATGGCGCGATCCCATACGGCTTCGTAGCGGTCCTTGAGCGCGACTACGCGCGAACGGGACGGCTCGTCGAGCGAACGCCATTCGTACAGCAGCACGGCAATATAGTGATGATCGGGCGCGAGCAGGGTGTGCAAGTGCGCCTCGACCAGTTGCGAGAGGATCTGGCACGGCGGCAGCGGCTGGTTGCCGATCCGTTCGACCTCGGCCAGCGCCTGTTCCAGGCCGTGTTCCATGATGGCGGCCAGGATGTCCTGCTTGGACTTGAAGTGATAAAACCAGCTACCCGCCTGCACGCCAGCCGCCGCCGCGATATCGCGCACGGTGGTGTTCTCGTAACCCTTGGTGCGGAATAACTCGGCCGATTTCTCGATCAGCTCGGCGCGCAATCCCCCGCCTGCTCCCTTGAGTGGCCTGCCGCGTTTTTTCGGGCGGGATGCGTCGATGACGTCGGGGAGTTGCATATATGGAAAATCGATCAAGAGAGTCGCGTCACCGTTGATTCTAATGCAGGCAATCACCAACCAATCAACAATCGGCACGAATTTGACACTTTTGTCATAGAAGTTGATCAGTTTGTGTTGCGTTGCAACAGCCAACTGCGCAGTCTTGATGGCTGCAGCGTGGGATCAGAGTGTAACCCTGGTCCCGCTGGAAGATGGTGCCGGTATATTTCCCGACCGCCGGCGCCGGTAGAAGCGTCCCGTGGGGCGCTAATGAGTCGTTCCATGTGAGAACTGAAGCCATCATAGCGGCCGATTGTGACGGGCGTTTGACGTGGGGGACGTGTCGTGAGTGCGTTCGCCGCCAAAGTGGAGTAGAATCACAAGTCTGTGGGGACGACCTGGTTTCGACGTGGGTTGCAAAGCAGAGCAGGGCATACCGAGGGCGGGCTACCTCGTAAATACAACCTGAAAAAACTTAACTGCAAACGATAACTCGTACGCACTGGCAGCTTAATTGCTGTTAGCTCCACAACACCTCGTCCCTGGGGTGGGCCGTTAAAAGCTGTGGAGTCATTTACAGGGACTCGCGCTCGGAGGGGTCACTTCAAAGAGCGCTAAATCTAAGGTGAATCGCTGGTCCAAAACGTGCACGTCCGTGTTGTACTGGTTAAATTAAATGATAGTGCTAAGTATGTAGAACTGTCTGTGGAGTGCTTGCGGACGCGGGTTCGATTCCCGCCGTCTCCACCAAAAAACACTGTAGAATCAAGTAGTTAGCGAAGAGGGGCTGTCATTTGTTGGGGTATTTTGGGGTTGTTTAGGCTCCGGAATGACAACAGAATGACAGCCTTTTTTTTCGCATGGGCAGTTCGGCGACTATTGATCCCGTTCCTTAATCTGTACGCCGTTACTCAATCGAAACTCGTTTATGGTAACTTCCAGCACCAACGCATCAGCAAAAACTCAGTCGCCAGTGGTCGCCAAAACTTCTACACTTCCAGAGGCGCGGGTAGTGCACCCTGGTGGTACCCTTGCCATCCAACTGATGCCAGCACCAATTCAGCCTGTTCCCTTCTACGCGAATAGCACAATGGTTGTTCCCTTCCTCACGCTGCTCGGCATTGGGGCAACCGTTTGGTTTGGGTTTTGGAAGACGAACCGAGAGCTTGACGCGTCGCAGGATAAGTGGCGGATTGACCGCAATGATTCTTTGGCGAAAATTGAAACGGATCGCGCGCATGCAGCCGATGAGGCACGTCGAGCAAGGCTAGTTGTGGCGCGGCGAGAGGTTTATCTCGATCTGATTAAGGAGATGACTGCTGCGAGCATGGCGCTTGGTGGTATGCCATTTAAGAAAGGTGAGAGCCTTGAGGTAGAGGAGGGTTTCAAAGGATTTTTAAGCGCTGTGGCTCGGGTCGCAATTTTGGGCGAAATGGATACAGTCTTAAAAAGTCGGGAGTTAATGAGCCTGGTTCAAAGAATTTTGTACAAAAAATTGCCTGAAATAGGTGACTTGAGGTTCATCAAAAGCCAGCAGGAAAGGCTAGAGAGCTTGGAGAGGCAGCAGCTTGAGAAGTCGGAAAGTATAAAAAATATTGTTGCAAATCTGTTAAGTGATTCATCCGGTTCGCTTGGGCCACAAAAGAGCACTTTGCTCGAATCCTGGTCTCAAGGGCTTAATAAGTCCGATGCAGATGCGAAGCTGTATGGAGAAGGTGCAGCCGACTTCGGGCGTCAATACGTCAATCTCGCTCGAGGTTATCAGCGCTCGATTGTTGACGACACGATTGAACTCGCAGCAAAGACTAATGAATTGATTGTGTGTATCCGTGAGGAACTTGAACTAGATAGCGACCTGTCATCGTTGGAGTCTTCGACAGCAGAGATGTTTTCTGCTATCAAAGAATCGATCGAAAAGATGCAGGCCACATACTCCGATTAGAAGCCAATGTGAAATTTGTTCCGTTTCGCTAGTGCAACACAGTGTATGTGAGGAATGTCTTCGATTTATATCGCTAAGCCGCCGAGGTTAAGTAGTTCGCCTGCGTTTCGGGAAAAAACCGAGACTGCTTTCTGGCCAGCGGTAAGATCAGCATCCGGCATCCATCGGCCGTATCTCCGGGCGATCATCGTCCAATCCTTGTGGCCCATCTGCTTGGCCACCCACATGGCGTGTTCGCCGGCAGATAGCATCATGCTTGCGTAAGTATGCCGTGTTTGATAGGGTTTGCGATACCGGATGCCACCGCGTTTGAGCGCCCAGGTCCACAGGGTTTTACGGATCGACTGATCGCCGGTCCACCGTTCTCCGGTCTGGGGATTTTGGAACACCTCGGCGCCCTTTAGCCACGTGTGTTGCTTCTGTTCCTTCAACGCCTCAAGTGCCGGCTGTAGCAGCTTAATCTCACGCCGGCCAGCGGCCGTCTTAGTGCTCTCAGCTTCCTTGGACTTCTGTGTGAGAGCGCGTGTCACCTTCGCCACGCTACGCACGAAATCGATGTCGCCCCATTCCAGTGCCACCAGCTCGGACGTACGCATGCCCGTCCAAAATGCGAACTGGATGAGGTTGCGGGCCTGGCCGGTGAGCTGCTCGAGGATGATGGCCTGCTCGTCCTTGCTGAATGGATCGATCTCGTCTTCTTCCTTCGGGGCTTCGATCTTAGAGAAGCACCAGTTGGCCAACGGATTGATATCGATCAGCTCGTCGTTGATGGCGTCATCCAAAGCCTTGCGCATGACGCTTTGAATGTTGGCAAGGGTCTTGTTGCTGGCCGTGCTCTCTTGGAGCTTTTCCCGCATGTGCTTCTTCTTCAATTCGGACACCTTGAGTTTTCCGAACCAAGGGATTAGCTTGCCGTCCACGATCTTGCGGTAACCGTCCCATCCGCTTGCCTTGAGGTGGGGCTTCTGACGCTTTAACCAGGCTTCAAGATACGCCTCGATCAGCTCGACGTCTCCGAGCTGATTGGCAAACTTGGCCGCGTTAGTGGACTTGGGGAAGGTGGCGGTGTAATCGAAGCTATCAGTGGCGATAGCGTGCATGATGGCCGAGCGGTGATGCTCGGCGCGCTTTAGATTAGCGGGGGTGGGCTGGAGCGCGATGCGCTCACGGCACCTAACGCCCTTATAGGTGAATGTGATTTCGATGCTGCTTTGCGATGCAGCTTTAACGCCCCGCCCGTCTCTACCCATTTTTCAAATCCCTGTACATCGATAAGATTGCGGCCGTCAGGAGCCTTGATCCAGACGTCGCCTTGTGGCCATATACCATCCCTGATTTTGGTGCGGATAGCGTCCTCGGTGTAGCCCGATTCCACGGCAAATTTTGGGATGGTCATGTAGCGCATTTCGTGCTTCTCGTTTTTAGTTGAACTAGCCGGCGGCTGCAACCACCAGCCGCGTGCCAGCGTTGTGGTTGCAAACCTTGTTAACTTCAGGTGGCATCGTGAGTAAGTACTGCGGCGGTGCAATGGTGGATGTCCCTGCCGTCATAAAATGCTCCAAGCCGTTCGCAGTCATCGGCAATTGATTTGGTGGATATTGCCCAGCCAAGCAGTAGGCCAGCGGCGATTGCCGTGAATACGTGGATCGCTCTCATGGCGCGTCCTTCTTCTTGGCCTGCAGTACTTCTCGCACTTTGTCCAAATCGGCGACCGCATGCACGCGCCAGTCGACGCCATGCTGGATGACTAGCCGCACCAGCTTGTCGATGACGAACGCCTGCTCAGCTTCAGCTTTGCGGGGAATGTCGGCCAAGCCGGCATCGCGATACCCATGCGCGAGCGGCGCGCATTGAAAATTGGGCATGCCCATCACCTCAGCCAAATCGTCAGAGAGTGAGGGAGGGTAGATCAATGGGCTGATCGATGTTGTGCTCTTATCCTGCAACGCTGGGGCGGCGTCGGCGCCCGCGAGAGTAAGCGTGTAGAAGGCCGCCGCATTTTCGATCGTGCCCTCCACTACGTGCTGACCGCTGACAGTGTTGTGCCGCACTTCAAAGCCGCAGGCTCGCAGCATGGTGACCATTACGGTGTTAATCGGCTGGTCGATGGTTTGGTCTTGATGCGACATAGATTAAGCTCCGAAGGATTTTGGGTCGGCGGCGCGTGCGACCTGGTCGATCACGCTGCGGGGGAGGGACGAGTCGATGCTGATCGGCGTGCTGCCTGGCGCCACTTCATCCAGCACGGCGCGCAGGGCAGCGCGCATCTCCATGTTCTGCATCACGATGGTGGCATAGGCCTCGGGCATGGCGGTGCCGGCGCCGCGTGCGTGCAGCATCATGGCGAAGTTGGCCACGTCTACCGGATCACCTTTCGCGACTGCGTCGCGCAGCTGCACGCGCAGCGAGGCATCGGTGCACAGTTCAGGGTTATTCCAGCCTGCGCGGCCCTTCAAAGCGGCCTGATTCATCTTGCTGGCCATCGCTGTGGCGAAGCTCACCACGGCCTTGGTATCGTCGTGTGCTTCGCGGATAAATGCGTCCATTGGTGCGTTCATGCTGCTTCCTTCTCGGTAGTTTCGGACTTGTTGTTATCGTCGCTGGTTAATGCGGACTTGGGCCACGGCCAAGATTCTGCCGGCGCTGGTGCCGGCGCTGTCGGCTTGACCTTCGGCGCCTTTGCCTTGCCGGCGCGCTTAGCGGGCTCTGGCGCAGCCTGGACGAAATCGGCGGCGTCCACGTAGTCGCCATCGGCGGCAGCGGATTCAGTGCTCACCTGGCTGGTGGTGTCCGCCGGCGCAAGTGCCGAGGTGGCCACCTCGATTACGGCACCGTCGCTTTTCACCCACGCGCTGCCTGGTGTCGGTGTTTGCCACTTGCTCCAGGTGTAACCGTTAGCTTCTGCTGCGCGCTGCAGTGCCGCGATGTTGTGCGGCTGCGTGTCTATTACGACGGCGGTCAGCTCCGCCAGGCGCTCGGGCGCCAGGCGGATGAGGTCGTTAAAGTCTTCACTGGCGATTTCTGCAACGGCGGTGCTGCGAAGATCATGTTCACGGCGCTCGAGTTGGGCATCGAGACCTTCGTGTCGCGCCATGTCAACGAGGGTGTTCCAGGTAGGGGTGTAATTTGCATCCTCCAAATCGTGAATGTCGAACGCATCCACCCCCAGGCACTCGCCCATTACCAGGTCCACCAAGATCAGTTGGACCTCAGGCAGCGTCGCCTGGTCGATGTACGCACACACCGCATCGTCCGTGGCGTCCGGGAATGGGTACAGGTCGCCGATAAGATCGTCGGGGATGGCGTAATCGTTGTAGCTGCGGACCATCAGCTTCACGAACTCGCGCAGCGACGCCAGGCTAAACCCATTGGCGCCGCGCTGGCGCAACTTGCGGTAGAGCGATACACGGAACTCAGTTTCTTTGGCTGCCATCTGTCTGGATTTCTCACGCTGCAGCTGTTCTGCCGTGGGCTGCTCGTCGCCTTTTGCCTGATTAGCCCGTTCCTTTTCGGCCATACGCGACGCGTGCGCTGTGACCGTTTCGCATGCACCAGCCCTTTCCAGTGCTGCCTGAATTGCAGTGCGATCGTAAATAGCAGTCACGACACCTGTACTGTCCTTGAGGTACTTTACCGGTTTCGGCATGTTGTCTTTACCGATGTAGTCTTCCGCTCTGCCGGCGTTGCCGGTGGGTGGTGCGTTGCGGTCAAAACGCCAAATTGGAGTGTTGCCGGCCACGAACTCGCTGCCGTGCGCATAGGCGTCTATTTGCTTTGCCTCGTCGCCTTCGATCACCGGAATGCCGGTCTTGTTGGCGATCACAATCACCTTCGCATAGTGGGCGGCGCGCTTCTCCTCAAAACAGTCTGGATCGGTGCAGACGTCTGCACTTTTGATGTCCGCAAAGACGAGCGGCTGATTGCCCGAACGTTTAGGGCATTTCGAGCAGGAGCCGGCAGCGGCCAGCAGCTTGCCGTCACCCACGTCGAAGTTTGCGTAGGACAGGTCCAATGTGTATCGCTGCTGGATGTGCTGCTGTGCGCGGCGGTACGACATCGGCTCAGGCTGATATACCGAGGTTGCAGTGATTTCGCCTAACGCGCGCGCCTGGAGCGCCGGCACCGGTATCCGTGCAACGAGCAGGGCGGTGGATGCCGAGATTTCATCGCTGAGAAATTTCTCGCGCGCCTCGATCGTGAGTGCGCACAGCTTCAAGCGGCCGTAAATGTAGGCGCGACTTTTCTTGATTTTGTCGGCCAACTGGTCGGCGTTGTAGCCGTGGTTCATCATCAACTGCTCGTAGCCCTCGGCTTCCTCGAGCGGGTGCGGGTCTTCGCGCTGGAGGTTCTCCAGGATCTGGATTTCAGCTGCCTGTTTGTCGCTCAGCATGCGGCACATCGCCGGGATCGTTGTGACCTCAGCGATGCCCGAGGCGCGCCAGCGGCGCTCCCCGGCGACCAGTTCGTACGGCTCGGGCTGCTCGATGGTAGGCGTGACAGGACGGATCAGGATGGGCTGCACCACGCCCATTTCCTTGATGTTGGCGGCCAGCTGCTGCAGCGCCACTTCGTTGAAGCGCTTACGGTTGGTTGGCGACTTGCGAATATCGCTCAGGTTGTAGATGCCATACGTGCCTTGCTCTGCCGGTGCTTCAGCGGCAGGCAACGCCGGCGATGCCGCAGCCGCGCGCGCGGGGCTTTTTGCTTTGCTCATGATGCTCTCCTGGTTAATGCGGGTGGTTACTTCTTGATGAAACTGAATTGGTGGGTACCGCCGATGGGCAGCAGCTCATGGCCGCTGGCCTGCTCTGCGACGAGGGCGGTGCGCGCCTGGCGCGGCGACACGGGCCGACCGGCTGGATCGGTGAATCCGCGCAACTCACTTAACGGCCGCTGCAGGAGCGCGCGGACGTCGACGGCGAGGGGATGGGTGGGGGGCGTCATTGGCGCACACCAGGTGTGAAGAAGACCATCTGCAGGCTGGCGCCGGCAGGGACGGTAATGTCCACTTTCCAAGCGGTGTGCCCTGCCTTGGTCTGCGTCTGCGGAATGCGCGGTTCGCTGACCTGATAGCCACGTGCGCGCATGGCGTCGAGGAACTTGAACGTATCCAGCCGCGTGCCGTCCGGTGTAGTGATCTCGGTCCTGTCCATACCGGTGGCGTCCGCAACGCGGCTCACGGCGGCCGCCAGGTGCGCGGCCTTGAGCGCTGCTTGGAGCTCGGGGAATTTGGTGGTGGTCCTCATGCGGACACCGTGCGGTGAGGCGTGACAAAGATGGCGCAGTCAACGCCGTGCTGGTCGCGTGCTTCGTCTTGGGCGTCTGCTGCGTGCGCGGCTATGACGAAATAGGTGCTGGTGCCGGCGGCCGTGCTCACCTTGACAATGAAAGCGATCATTGGGCGGCACCTGCGGGCTGAGCGGATGGCGAGATGCCCGCCACCTCATTCAGTGCGGCCGCCAAGCCTGGATCCGTGGCGTCAACGTAGAAGCTGAGCATGGCGCAGAACGAACGGGCGCGGAGCTCGGGGTCTTGTGGCCAAGTGGAGCAAGCTGCCTTAGCTGCGCGCTCAATACTTGACTTGTACTCGATTGCTGTAGACCCTGCCATACCGCCTCCCGTAAGTGGTTGATGGGGGCGATGATAAGGCAATGCTTTACCTAGGTCAAGCATAGCATGACTCGGTAAAGCGCTTCATGTTGCTGTGGCGAAAAAAAACCGGCAGAAAGCCGGTTTTGTCAGGTATGAATCAATATGAAATTAACTGTCCCAGCGCACAATTACTGGCTGCGCGCGAGTTAAGTTAGCGTTTGCGAGCCTTCCTGCGGTGCTCTGCCATGACCCCGATGATCACGAGTGGAGTTTCATCGCTGCGCACTACAGGATAATCTTCGTTCAATGGAACAAGTTCGAATATATCGCGGCCGTCTTTATCAGTTCCGCGTTGACGATATTTTTTGAACGTCGCCTCTTGCCTTCCGTTCTTTGCAGCTACGTATTCTCCTGGGCGCGGTTCCCAGTCCGGCTCGATAATGACCATGTCACCAGGCTTAAACTCTGGAAGCATTGAATCACCCTCAATTTCCAACCCAAAAGCCCACCTGGAATAGTCGTCGTCGGTGTAGAGGGCGGCGTATCCGTCGCCCAGTGCGTACGGCTCCAAGATTTCCTTCATGGCGCCGGCCTGAATGGCTGAAATAACAGGGATCGCCCTACGGCGGCCCATTGGTGAATCTTTAACATTAACATCGAATACAGATATTTCAGAGGTTGCGGGTGATCTATCGTCGAGACGCGAGATTGGCTGGTCCATATTCTCGTCTAAAAACCATGAAAGTTGAATAGATAGGAGCTCCGCGAGCTTAATTAAGTTTCCTTTGCTAATCCTACCTGTTGTTTCCCACCCAGTTACCGACTGTTTCGTTACGCCAAGACGCTCAGCGATTGTTTTCTTGTCAAGCTCATGCACGGACGCGATGGCCTGGCGAATCTTGGTGGAAAGCATCTGGTTTGCGGTAGGAGGCATTGTTCTTCTCGTATATCAAGCAATGCTTGATTGTCTAGGGTAAAGTTAAGTCAATCAATACTTGACCATTGGTAAGGCAATGCCTTACACTTCGGCCATGACCACACCTTTCGAAAAAGCTTGCGAAATCCTCGGCGCGTCCAAGCTCGCGCAAATCTTAGACGTGTCTCCTCAGGCAGTTAGCGATTGGCGCAAATCGAAAAGGGCAATTCCGCTCGAGCGATGCGCTCAGATTGAAAAAGCCACTGGAGTGGCGGTCACGTGCGAAGAGCTGCGCCCGGATAAGCGGGACTTCTGGGCCTACATGAGAACCCCAGGAGCCAACCCGGCTCCCGTGTCGGATGTCGCTCTTGATTGAAAGCTGCTCGTGCATTTTGCCACTGCGGCAATCTTAACTTATTTGTTTGTCATAAAAACCACCAGCGAACAGGGGAAGTAGTGGACATTAGGAAATCTTATTTGGCAATGATCAAGGCATTTCCCGGCGGTTGGGATGCTATGACGGGCGCAGTCGGCATGACACGCAATGCGCTGGAAAACCGTATCTACGAGCGGAAAGGGCAGGGCGTAGATGTTGAGCTTGCGATGTTGATGCAGACGTTCGCTGGCACTACGCACTTTGCGGAGGCGGTCGCCATTCAAAGCGGCGGCGTGTTCCTCAAGATGCCCCCCGCCCTTGATCACAGCAATGTGGACATCGGAAAAAAGTGGCGGGAGCTTCACGTGCGCATCGGCGAACTTGCGGTGACGTTCGACAGCGCTATCGAGGGCGACGACGAGATCGACGCGAACGAGCGCCGCAAGCTTGAGGCGATCGGCGCCGATATGCAGCGGACCATTGCTGAGCTGCTGGCCCTGTCATTCCGGGTGTATTGCAAGACCGACGAGCGTGCGGAATGAGCGCCTCCGACGTTGTGGCAGCGCCAGATGATGCGGTGCCGTCAGTCGCCGGGCCGCGCACTCACAAGGGCGCGGCGAATCTCTCGCCACGGCACGTGCTGCGAATGACCTCTATTCGTGAAGGTGCGCACGATTACCGCGACATACCGTCGGTGATGGGCGCCGGACGTGTGGCGTACGGTATGAAGGCTAAAGCGTGACGCTCGACGATTTTGCTGCAGTCAACAGCGCGGCCATCCTTTCCATAGAATCGCTGCTGAACTCTTGGTTCCCGAACGGCGTGCGTGAAGGGATCGAGTTTTGTATTGGTTCTTCCTCCGGCGAAGCCGGCAAATCAATGCGTATTCGCCTCGAAGGCGACAAGGCCGGGGTATGGGCTGACTTTTCCGACGACGGCGTAGCCGGCGCTGATCTCATTTCCCTCTATGCTCATATCCACGGCGTGAAACAGGGTAAGGCGTGCGCAGACCTGGCTAAGGAGCTGGGCATTACGCTGACGCCATCTGATTCTTATTCTGGCGCACCGCGCCCTATCGTTTCGGCCAAGCCGAAAAACATCCCTAGTCGTGCGCCCGCGCAAGCGGACAAAGGGGTACAGGCACTTCCCGAGGCCAAGAAAAAGACGCCGTGGGAACCGCTGTTGCCGGTCCCTGCCGATGCCGGGCCTTATCCCAAGGCCCACGTGGTGCGCGGCAAACCCGATGTGTCCTGGGAATACCGCGACCAGGGCGGCCGACTGCTGGGCGTGATCTATCGATTCACGACCTCGGACGGCGGCAAAGAGGTGCTGCCGTGCCTGTTCGCTCAGCACCCGGTGACGCAGCAGCGCGAGTGGCGTTGGATGGCGTTCCCGGTGCCGCGCCCGCTGTACCTTCGCGGCGCATTGCGGCCCGATTTTCCAGCGATGGTGGTGGAGGGGGAGAAGTGCGTGGATCGGGGGCATGCGCTCCTGGGTGCCGAACTGGACATGGTGAGCTGGCCCGGTGGCAGCAAAGCAGTCGACAAGGCGGACTGGACGCCGCTGGCGGGCCGCTCAGTCATCCTGTGGGCCGATGCCGACGCCAAACGCTACAAGGAAAAGCACAAGCTCGCTGGCAAGCTGCTGCCCGAGTCTGAACAGCCTGGCATGTCCGCGATGATCAAAATTGCCGGCATCCTGCGTGAGCTGGGCTGCGCCGTTTTCTTTGTCGACATTCCAGCGCCGGGCGAAGTGGCCGACGGATGGGATCTGGCCGACCTGATCGATGGCGGCGCCGGTTTTGATGAGGTCATGGCGTGGGTGGCTAAGCTACGGACAAACGTAGTGGAGGATGCTTCGGGCGAGCCGATAGAAGCTCCGCGCAATGAGCGCCAGGATGATGTGCCTGACTGGTTTGATGATGCTGCCGCGGGTGGATCTACCCCTTTGCCAGCTGGCGCGGGCATGTCGCCCAAGCAGCTGCGGTCGGAGTTAATCCAGACCGCTAATGGTGGCGTGAAGGGTTGCCGCGAGAACGTTTACACCGTGATGCAGGGTGACCCGCGCCTGATTGGCTTGGTCGGGCTGGATCTGTTTTCCGGCCTGCAGGTAAAACGCCGCGCCACGCCCTGGCGCAGCGAGCCGGGCGAATGGACGGAAGGTGACGATTTCCACCTGGGCGTCTACTTGTCTCGTCACCATAGTCTGCTGCTAGCCAGCATCGGCGACATCGAGCGCGGTGTCGCGCAGGCAGCGCGCGAGCATGCGTTCAATCCGGTGACCGATTACATGGACCGCTGCGCAGCCATGTGGGACGGTGCGCCACGCGTGGCCGGCGCCTTGGGTCGGTATTGGGGGTGTGCGGACAACAGCGAGTACTTGGAACTGGTGTCTACCATGTTCTTTGTCGGAATCGTGGTGCGAGCGTATCGCCCGGGCGCCAAGCACGACTATGCGCCAGTGTTTGAAGGTGGCCAGGGTGAGGGCAAGTCGACTGCCTTGAAGGTGCTGGGGGGCGACTGGTTCGCCGACACGCCTTTCCGCATGGGCGAGAAGGACGGGTACCTGTCGATCCAAGGTGTGCTGCTGTATGAAGTGGCCGAGCTGGAGCAGTTCAACCGGTCCGAGGTCACGGCGATCAAAGCGTTCATGTCGTCGACCGTCGATCGCTTCCGTGAGCCATACGGCCGTCGCATGAAAAACATGCCGCGCCGCTGCGCGTTTGCGGCGACAACGAACGAGGGTGAGTATTTTAAAGATTCGACGGGGAACCGGCGCTTCTGGCCAGTGGCCACCGGGCGCATTGACCTCGATGCGTTGATCGAGGACCGCGACCAGTTGTTCGGCGAGGCTGTGGCCATGATGAATGCCGGCGTGCTGACGTATCCAACACGTGAGCAGCAGACGCGACTGGTCTCGCCTCAGCAGGAAAGCCGCGAGATACCTGACCCATGGCATGGTCATATCTATCGCTACCTGGAAGGCATCGACGCTGATGGCGTGCCAAAGATCAACGGACGAATCAACCGCGTGACGGTGTTGGACCTGCTGACACGCGGATTGCACTTTGAGGTGTCCAAGCTTGGCCCGGCCAAGCTGGAAACCATGCGCATCGGCGCAATCATGCGCAAGCTGGGCTGGACGAAAGACCGTGAAACATCGGGCGCGCGCGAGCGGTTCTACGCGCGCCCGGCAGCGCCTGGCGCGACGGCCGGCGCAGAGGCGCAGGAGGGCGATGATGCGCCACTTCCTTTCTAACGTTATGGGCGTTGCTGCAGCAATCGTCTGCCAGGGATCGTGGGCGCCATGTGCGCAGGCGGAAAAGGCGGAATTGTATGTGGCGTACATGCCCATTTCGGCCAGGCTGGACCAGCCGTCCAACCTCGCCATTTTTAGGTTGGACGGCTGGAACCCGCATGAACAGCGGCCCCGCCAACCTCCCAACCTCGCCAACCGAAACGCGCCTGCACACGCACGCACGTGCGCACGTATACGTGCGTGTGCGGGGTTGCTTTTGGCTTTTGTCCTTCCAGTAGAACCTAGAAATAGGTTGGGTAGGTTGGGAGGTTGGCAAAGCAAGCATCCATGCGGGTTTGCGCCGTCCAACCTTTTGCCCAACCTTTTCGAGGTGGGACCAAATTGCAGGAGATCGACATGAGCAGCGGAAGTATGCGGGAACAGATGCCTCAGGTAGCGGCGATCATCGATGCGTTCCGCGATGCGTTTGGGGCAGAAGTGGTGGATGCGGCGATACGGCGTGGCATACGCGGCGGGCAAGGTTTCCACGCGACCGAGAACGGGCATGAGGTGGGCACGCCGATCATCCGGGGCGTGCGGATAGGGATGGATGCGCGAGGCAACAGGATCAACCTGGATGACCCGCAGGCGAATATCCCGGAGCCGTATCTGCGCCGACAGGGCGGGATGGCGTGGCAGGCAGCATTGGATCAGCAGGAATTGGACAACAAAAAGGGGTAAGGCGATGGAAGCAGGTGACGAGGCAGTATTTGAAAGTGTGGGGCAGGCGGTGCATGTGTCATTCCTGATCATGGCGCAGGAAGCGACGCAAGATGCGCCTTTGCGCAAGGCGCTGATGCGGGCAATGGAAACCATCCAGTTGTCAGCTAGCCAGCAACACTGGCTGGAAGCGCTGCGCGGCGTTGGTGGTGGCACAGTCAATTTTGAAGGCTTGGACAACAACGAAGTTCGAGCGCAGTGCGCCTTGGTTACCCAAGCGATTAAATCACGGCTTCCCAAGCCAGAGATGTGGGTATTGCAGGCGAAATTTGGTGAGACGGAATTTGAGGATGTAGTGGACTCGGTGGATGCTTTTCACAAGCTCGCAGAGGCCCTGGACTTAGCGGAGGCAGCTGTACGAAAAAAGCGGGTGGATCTCGATAAGGCTCAGGTAGTGTATGCCAAATGGTCTGGCACCATCACCAGGGACGATGCGGATCGGCGTAAGCGAGGCGATGAGCACCGCGCCGTGCTGGAGTTGCGCGAACAGGTGGAGCAGCTGGAATCGGACGCGAGGCTGATACAAATTGCGATGGGGCAGACTCGGGCGTGCAAGCTGGTCGATAACGGCCGTCGCGTTCAAGTGGGCCAGGCCCCACGCCGGCGTTATGTGTTCTCTGCCGAGAGGATCGCGGCGATACAGGGATTGTCCGAATGGTTCCGGCCGCTGCTCCCGACAGTGCCGGCGCTGGCCATCGATTGCATGCTGGGCCGCGTGTTTGCCAACCATAAAAAAATCGACATCTCTTTCAGGGACTTGGCGGAGTCGTTTGGCGGTAGCCATGTGAAGTATTACCGGGCCTCGAAAAAGATGATGAGCCACGTGAGAACGCTTGAGCAGAACGCGATGGCGCGTCTTGAGCCAATATTTGCGGCACAGGGTGTGACAACGATATTTGAAGAAAGTGTTTGACGGAGGTGTAACAAGCCCTGTATATTTCGGTCATTCTCGGAGTAACTGTGTCCAGGGTAATGTCTGTCGCCTACTCTGAGGGGCAAGAACAGATCAACCTCGCCAGGCATCAAGCCGCGCGGGGTTTTTTTACGCCTGTCTAAAGATCCTACCAGTGGCGCAATGGTAGGCCGCTGCGCCACCGTCTGCAAGAACATGTTGGACGGAGCGAGAGAGAAAGTTGTGGAGCCTCATCGCGTATAGATGAATTATTTCTGCTCAGGCTAGTCCCCTTGGTATAGGATCGAGAATCCGAAAAAACCAAGGGAGAAGGTATGAATGTCGTACTTGGACTTATCAAGAAGTCGATAGGTGATCTAGCAGCCGGAACCATCGCATTAGTTCAGATCGACCGTAAATTGGTGCACGGCTTTACTTTTACCTACGACAGGGGAGAGCTAAGCGTTCTCGTCTTAGAGGGCCCCCGGGCTGGCGAGACGATGTATCCAGATTCTGATGTTGCCTTTGTAAGCCCGACAGAAGCCAGTATGCACCCCTCCATTGATCCTAGTGACCTCGCAATGGAATGTCCCGAGACGAAGCTACCTCTCTATATAACACCAAGTGGCGCAACGTACTTCGTTGTCACGCAGCACGGGAACAGGTACGGTATCGCTCTGGAAAATGGAGTTTTTGGCCCCGTGCGCGCTCATAACGCTTTGTTTGTTTCGAAGTGGGAAGTGAGAGTTGACGGTGAAGAGATTGCCAGATTGCGCAGCCCATCGAACTAAAATTTTGTACAAGATTCAGTAAATGCCCGCTTGCACGCGGGCTTTTTTTTGTGCAGATGTCTGCACAAACAGTTTCTCAACAGCGAAAGAGGTGATCACATCTGACCCGCAGCTATAAGCGGCGTCTACAGTCCCCCGTTCGTCTTGCCCGCTTAGCGCGGGATTTTTTATTTGTACTGCCAGTATTGGAGCGCGCATGAGCACCGTACAGCTACAGGGATATCGCGAGCTAGTGGCTCGTATGGGGGCAGCTGGGCGCCGGCACATGCCGTTTGCCGTTGCCAAGGCACTGACACAGACTGCTTGGCAAACATCAGCTGCCGAGACTGCGCACATCAAGCAGGTGTTCGACAAGCCGACACCGTTTACTCAGCGCGCTGTAGGTGTGACGCCGGCCACCAAGGCCAAGCTGCAGGCGCGGATATTCGTCAAGGATGTGCAGGCCAAGTACCTGGCGGTTGAAGCCATCGGTGGCCGGCGCGCCTTCAAGACTTTTGAGGAGCGGTTTGCCAGCGGCGGTACGCCGCAGTTCGCACTACCTGGGCGCGGCGTGGGCCTGAACCAATACGGCAACATCACCAAGGCGAAGATCAAGAAGATCGCCGCCGACATCGAGACCTTCAACAGCAACAAGCGCTTCTTCAAGGGCGTGCCGAAGGGCGGCGGCCTGCCAATGGGCATCTACGCGCGGGCCAACAACAACAAACACATCACGACGCTGATCCGCTTCTCGACCGAAGCGACGTACAAGAAGCGCTTCGAGTTTAGCGCGGTGGCGAACGAGACCATCACGAGCAACTTCGAAGCGAACCTGGTCAGTGCATGGGAAGCAGCGTTACGCAGCGGTTGAGGTGCGTGCGCGGTCGTCGGCGCCGGTGATGGCGGGACGCTGGCCGGTACGGGCGGCCCTGGCCGGGCCTCGGCGCCGATGGGGCCGGCCTTAAATTTTCCAGGGTCCTTCCGGGGGTATCCCCAGCATGGGTAATTCGCGCCCCGATGTTCGCGCCGTTACAGAATTTCAAAAGGGGTAGTCACCCGGTAGTCAGTAGTCAGTAGTCACCAAGGGGTAGTCAGATGGCATTGATGGGATATCGCGAATACTCGCGGCACGCTGGCGTGACACTGCGCGCAGTGCAGAAGGCCATCGAAGCCGGCCACATCCTGGTCCAGGACGGCAAGAAAATCGATTCCATGCAGGCCGACCGCGACTGGCGCAACAGCGCCGACGTGCTGCGACCTGTGCTCAGCGTAACACCGACCGAAAAACGCACGGTTTCCTCCGCTGCGCTTGCTGGCGAGGATTACGACGAATCTGACGCCCGAGGGGACGGGGACAGCGAACCCGCCGAGGCGGATGGGTCAACCACGGAGTACCGGACCCACCGCGCCGCGCGGGAAAAGTTCAGCGCGCTCAAGCAGGAGCTGGAGTACAAGCAGCTGGCCGGAGAGTTGATCCTGGTAGGTGAGGCGAAGCGGATCGCGTATACGACGTTCCGCAATATCCGCGACTCGGTGCTCAACGTACCGGCGCGGTTGAAGGATCAGCTGGCAGCGGTAAGTGACGCGCACCAGTGCGAACGGATTATGGAGGAAGCGCTTGCTGCCGCGCTGGCCGGCATTGATGTCACCAAGCTGTTGCAGGACCAAGAGGATGAATAAATGGGTGCAGTCGATGAATTCATCCGGTCGCTCAGTGAAGCGATAAAGCCGGACGACCGCATCCCCATTGCGCGGTGGGCCGAACGGTATAGGGTGCTGCCGCCGGATACGCCAGAACCTGGTCCCTGGCGCAATAGCCGCACGCCCTACCTGGTCGGCATCATGGACGCGCTGTCACCCGACAGTCCGTACCGTGAGGTCTACCTGAAGAAGGGCCATCAGTTGGGCGGCTCTGCATTGGGCGAGAACTTCATCGGCCACGCCATCACCTCGGCAGCCGGCAACATCCTGGCCGTGTTCGCCACGGTGGAGGATGGCGAGAAATGGAACCTGTCGCGCTTCGAGCCGATGCGGCAATCGACGCCCGAGCTGCGGCGCCGAATCCGGGACAAAGAGGTCAAGGGTTCCGACAACACGCAGCGCCGGAAGAAATTCCCCGGCGGATTCATGCAGATCGTCGGCGCGAACAGGCCGGGTGGCCTGAAATCCTCGACCATGCGCTACGTGCTGCTCGAGGAGATGGACGAGTACCTGGGAGACATCGGGAAACAGGGCGCGCCGGAAACGCTGGCCAAGAACAGGACTAGCAACTTCGGCCGCAAGGCGCGCATCTTCGGCAACAGCACGCCGACCATCGTCGGCAGCTCGCCGATCGACCGCAATTACCAGCGCGGCGACCAGCAGAAGTACATGGTGGCGTGTCCGGACTGTGGCGAGCGTCAGTTCTTCAAATGGTCGCAGATGAAGTGGCCGGATGACGAGCCGGAGAAAGCGCGTTACGCATGTGAGCAATGCTCGGTGCTCAGCACGGAGGCCGAGTGGAAGACGCTCGGCTACGAGGGCGCATATTGGATGCCTACCGTGAAGGGTGAGCCAGGCGTCGCCAGCTTCCATCTACCGTCGCTGTACGCGCCACTTGGCTGGCGCCCTTGGGTTGAGCTGGCGGCTGACTTTATTGCAGCAAAGCCTGATCCGATCGCGCTCAAGGCTTTCATCAACAACATGCTAGCTGAGTGCTGGGAAGATTTGAGCGGGCAGATCAAAGGTGCTGAGATCGCCAAGCGGCGCGAGGGCTGGAACCTGCGCACGATCCCGCAGGGCTGCCTGGCGCTGGTAATGTCGGTGGACGTTCAAGGCAACCGTCTGGAATACAAAATCCTCGGCTTCGGCCGCAACAAGAAGCACTGGGTTATCGACTACAACATCATCGATGGTGACCCCGCCAAAGAGGAGGTTTGGACTCGGCTGACAGCGTTGCGTGAACGTCCGCTGGTGAACTCTTTCGGTGTCTCGATGCGTGTGCAGACGTGTGCAATCGACTCCGGTGGACATCACACGCATGAGGTGTACCACTACGCCAGGCTGTATCGCCATGCGGGCGTGTTTGCGGTCAAGGGCGCGTCGTCGGCTGGCAAGCCGGTAATCGGTCGGCCGGTGCCGATGGACGTCAACCACAAGGGACGCGTTATCAAAGGCGGCGTGCAGCTTTGGCACGTCGGCACCGATACGGCCAAGTCGCTGCTGTTCAACTACATCGCCTCAGACGAGGAGTCGATACCGGAGGACCGCTTTATCCGATTCCCTGCAGGTCTGACCGACGATTACTTCGAGCAGCTGACGGCGGAGGTGTTCGACGCGGCGAAGTCGCAGTACCGCAAGCTGCCGGGGCGCCGCAACGAGGTCATCGATTTGTTCGTCTATGCGTTCGCTGCGGCGTATCACCCACTGCTGCGGCTGGACGTCATGCGTGACGCTGACTGGGCGCAGCTGGAGGCAATGATCGAACCGGTCAACGGCGACCTGTTTAGACAGCCGCTACCAGCGCCGGACGAGCAAGAGCCGAACAGTGCTATGCAGGATCACCAGGTGGCCGTCGCGGCGACGGCAGAAAATGAAGCACCGCCCGCGCCAGTCGTTACGGCCAGCGCGCCGGAAACACAACCCGAGCAACAGCCCGACAGCGATTGGCTGTCAGGCACTGATAACTGGCTGGATTAACTATGGCATTCACACTGAGTCAACTAAACGCGCTCGACAGCGCAATTGCGTCCGGCCAGTTGTCGGTCAACTACGACGGAAAAAGCATCACGTACCGCAGCGTGTCCGAGCTGATGAAGGCGCGCGACCTGGTGCGCTCCGAACTGATCGTCTCCGGTCAGCTCGGCACCGGGCCGCTGTCCAACCGTGGCCCGGCATCGCTAGCCACCTTCACCCGGGATTGATATGAACTTGATCGATGAACTGGTCAGCGTATTCAACCCGATGGCCGGCGTGCGGCGCGCCCAGGCGCGCATGGCGCTCGAGCACGCGCGCGGCTACGATGCAGCGAAGATAGGACGCCGCACTGCCGGCTGGGTAGCGGGTGGTGGTAGCGCCAACGCGGAGATCGGGCCGGCCTTGACACGCGTGCGCAATCGCTGCCGCGACGTGGTGCGCAACAATGAATATGCCGGACGTGCCATCGACAGCCTGGTGGCCAATACCGTCGGTGACGGCATCACCGCCAAGGCCCCTGACCAGGAGCTGTGGAACGACTGGTGCGAATACTGCGACGCTGATGGCCAGCTCGACTTTGCCGGCCTGACCGAGCTGGCCCATCGCACGAGGCGCGAGAGTGGTGAGGTGCTGATCAGGTTCCGGCCCCGTCTCCCCGAGGATGGCTTGCGCGTGCCGCTGCAGTTGCAGGTGCTGGAACCGGACCATATCGACAACACGAAGAACGGGCCGCTGGCGAATGGCAACTTCGCGATCACGGGCATCGAGTTCAACTTGGTGGGCCAGCGCGTGGCCTACTGGTTGTATCCGGTTCATCCCGGCGAAGTCGCCACATTCCGGCTCAATTCGCTTGAGAGCAAGCGCGTGCCGGCATCGGAGATCCTGCACTACTACCGCAAGCGCCGCCCGACTCAGGTGCGCGGTATGCCGGAGCTGGCGGTGTCGTTGCTGCGCCTGCGCGACCTGGCCGACTACGAGCAGGCCGAGCTGGTGCGCAAAAAGATCGAGGCCTGCTTCGTCGCCTTCGTGCGCACCGACGACGCCAGCGCGCGCTTGGGTGCTGCAACCGCGCCAGTCAAGGGGCCAGTGCAGGAGAAGGTGGCGCCGGGGATGATCAAGTACCTCTCCAATGCCGAGGGCGTGGACTTCGGCAATCCGTCATCGAGCGGCGGCTACGGTGAGTACACCACCACGCAGCTGCAGGCCATCGCGGCCGGCGCCGGCGTGATGGTGTCGCAGATGACCGGCGACCTCTCGGGCTTCAATTACAGCAGCTACCGCGCCGGCCTGGTGGAGTTCCGCCAGCTGATCAAGGGAGAGCAGTGGCTGGCGTTGAAACCGATGGTGTTGGCGCCAATCGCGCGGCGCTTCCAGCAGGCGGCGCTGTTGGCCGGAGCGACCAAGAATCCGGTGCGGCCGTTCACCTGGAACATGCCCAAGCTGCAATGGGTCGATCCGCTCAAGGACGTAATGGCGGAGAAAGAGGCAATTCGCGGCGGTTTAAAAACTCTCTCTGCGTCCATCCGCGAAAGCGGCGACGATCCCGAGGTGGTGTTCAAAGAGCGTTCAGCAGAGACCGAAAAGTTGCGCAGCCTTGGGATTGTCGTGGATTCGGACGCCGCCGTGTCGGCCAAGCTGCTCGACGCTGCAACCGTGGCGCAAATTTTCGGCACCGAGTAAGGCCGCCTTTTTCCACCAGCCCCGCAGGCATCAGCCTCGCGGGGCATTTTTTTTGAGGTACGCAATGCCGCAACCTGAACAACAGCAGCACATCCAGCAGCTGCCGCTCATGGCGCGCGAAGCGCCTGTGACGGCGGTCAGCGCTGAAACCCGCACCGTTGACCTGGTGTGGAGCACTGGCTCCAGCGTTCTGCGCTGGGACTGGTACGCCGAGCGCTACTACAACGAGGTGTTGAGCCTGGAACCCGCACACGTGCGCATGGCGCGCTTACAGTCGGGTCGCGCTCCGCTGCTCAATACCCACAGCCGCTGGGACCTGAGCAGTGTGCTCGGCGTGATCCGCACTGCCGATCTGGCAGACGGCCAGGGCGTGGCCACTGCTGAATTTTCCAAGCGTGCGGATGTCGAGCCGTACTACCAGGATGTGGTCGACAAGATCATCGGCAACATCTCGGTGGGCTATACGGTGCATGCATTCGAGCGCATTCCGCCGACTAATCCTGGCGAGCTTTGGACCTACCTTGCTGTCGACTGGGAACCGACCGAGGCGTCGCTGGTGCCGATAGGCGCGGATGCGGATGCCGGCGTGCGCAGCATTGACCAGCAGCCGCCCAAGATGCCAGAAGGCCGGCTTAGTCCCTGCACTTTCACCACCCGTAGTACCGAACCTACCCAACCACCGGCAGCCGCCGGTTCTACCACCCGAAAGGAAAACACCATGCCTGGTGAAAACACCACCCCGGCGGCGCAACCGCCTGCCGTCTCGCAAACTGACCAGCGTGCCCTCGACCAGGCGCGTGCTGACGGCATGCGCGCCGAAGCCGAGCGCCAGTCGGGCATCCGCGAGGCGGTCACCCTCGGCGGTCTGGACGTCGCCTTTGCAGAGCAGCTCATTGCGCGCTCGGAACTGACGGCTGCCGATGCTGGCCTCGCCGTGCTGCGCGAGCAGGCCAAGCGCAGCGCCAATAACCCGACCCGCAGTGTCGCCAATATCCAAACCGTTACCGATGAAACGGACGTACGTCGCGCCGCGATCAGCGACGCGATCACGTTGCGCTGCAACCCGAATGCGGAAGTGCGCCGCAACGCAGAACGTGTCGAAGCTGCGCGCCAATATCGCGGCTTCAACCTGATCGACATGGCGCGTGCCAGTATCGAAGCGGCAGGTGGCAACACGCGCGGTCTGAGCCGTCGCGAAATCGCCGTGGTGGCGCTCAACCTCGATAACGACATGCGCGGTCGTGCCGGTATGCAATCGACGTCGGACTTCCCTGAAATCCTCGCCGGTACCGTCACTCGCACGCTGCGCGCGGCCTATCTGCAGCAGTCCCGTACCTTCACCGCATGGGCGCGTCAAACCACGGCGCCGGACTTCCGCCAGGTGGCGCGTACTCAGCTGTCGGAGTCGTCGGCATTTAAGAAAATCAACGAGGGCGGCGAGTACAAGGCGCTCACCTTCGGTGAAGGCGCCGAGAAATATGCGCTGTCGAAATTCGGCGGCATTGTCTCTATCACCTGGGAGGCGCTGGTCAACGACGACTTGGGCGCGTTCGAGCGTATTCCGGTTGCGCTCGCAGCTGAAGCCGCAGCGCTGGAAAGCGACATCGTGTATGGCCTGCTGACCAACAACCAGAAGATGTCCGATGGTAAGGCGCTGTTCCACGCTGATCACGGCAACCTGGCCGGCGCCGGCAGTGCGATCGATGAAGTCTCGCTGGGCGCCGCTCGCGCCGCCATGCGCAAGCAAAAGGGCTTGAAGGGCCGCGTGCTGAACTTGACCCCGTCTTACCTGATCGTTGGTCCGGACAACGAGACGGCGGCGAACAAGTACACCAGCGCCTCGTTCGTGGCTGCCAAGGCCAGCGACATTAACCCGAACTACAACACTTCCTTGGAAGTGGTGGTAGAAGCGCGTATCGAAGGCCGTGATTGGTTCATGTCCGCTGCCCCAGGGATGGTTGACACCATCGAATACGCCTATTTGGAAGGCGAGGAGGGCCTGTACACCGAACAGCGCCAGGGCTTCGAGGTGGATGGCTTGCAGATTAAAGCGCGCCACGCATTCGCTGCAGCTCCGATCGACTGGCGCGGTCTGTGGAAAACCCCCGGCGCCTAAGCTTGTTCACCGGGTGCCTGCTAACTCAGGCGCCCATATTTCCTTGGAGCCGCAATGAAAAACTTTGTACAGCAGGGTAGTACCTTGACCCTGCCGGCGCCCTACGATGTCGTAAGCGGTGCTGGCTTTCAAGTCGGCGCGTTGTTTGCCGTTGCAATCGGCGGTGCAGCAGCGGGTGTACAGGTCGAGGGAGCGACTTGTGGCTTGTTCACGCTGCCGAAGTCAGATGCTCAGGCATGGGCAGTGGGTGCGCGCATATACTGGGACGATGTCAACAAGCGGTGTGATAGCGACAGCGCGAAGGGCAATTTGATTGGCGTGGCCACGGTCGCGGCAGCGAACCCCTCCGCGTTAGGGTATGTCCGTTTGAACGGCAGTGCCGTCGCTAATGGCGGGTCTACAGCAACGGCACCAGGCCAGCCCGCTAAACCCGTGCTGACTGCGTTGGCTGGCGCCGTGAGTGTGGCCTGGACGCCCGGCGCCGCCGGCAGTACCGCGACCACCGGCAACATCTGGACCGACAGCAGCGGCAAGGTGACACCATTGACCACGAATCCGCAAGTGATCACCGCCTCGGCCGGTACTCCCTACACCGGTACCGTGACCACGCTGAACGCACAGGGACCTGGCCCGGCGTCGGTGCAGGCTAACTCGGTGACGCCGACGGCCGCACCCGCTACGCTGCGCACGTTCGAGACATTCGATGTCAACGGCAACAACACCAACACGTTCAACCGCGTGGCGGTAGCTGAGATGGGGCGCACCAGCCTGATCATTCGCAGCCCCGCTAGCAACACGGCACAGATCGCGCTGGGTTACCGCGATGCCGACAACCTCAACAATCCGAACCCCGACTTCAGCGCGCCTGTCCTGATCAACCCTGGCGAGGAAATGTTCAGCGACAACGACCAGATGCAGTATTACGCACGCCAGAACGCTGCTACCGCCGTGACCGGCCAATATATAGAAGTTGAGAAAGTGATCACGCTATGACCCGGACCGTCCGCGCAGCAACTGCTCGCGCCAATCCTCAGTACACGATGACCGTTGTCGAATACATCGCACCTGGCGCATCCGTGATTGGCATTTCCAAAAACGGCGCTCGGTTCTATGGCTCGACTGGCAACATCCTCAAAATGTGCCTCGATCTGGCCACGGCCAGTACGCCGACGTGGACCAACGTTCATGATTTCACGGCCGAGGGTGGTACCAACCACACGGTGGGCGGCATCCACGAGATGTTCAACGGCGAGGTGCTGGTTGCCTGTACCAACGGCAGCGGTTTCTCGGCGCTGTACCTGTCCTTGGGCTGGTCAGCAAATCCTGCCACGGCCACGTGGACCAAGGTCTTGACCGCAACCAACGGCATATTCAGCCCGCAATACTCACTGACTGACTTCTGCTCAGGCACCAACGGCGTCGTGTACTTGGTCGACTCCAACACGGCGCAGACGCTTGGTGGTGAGTCGAACGCAGCGACCGACGCAACGCGCGGGGGATTCGGCATGTTGTCCACCGATTTCGGCAAGACGTGGAGCAAGGTCTTCGATTTGGTGGCCTATTCGACGTCGCGAGGATTGCCGTACGCGTCCGGCCTGCACACCCACGGCAGCTGCTACGACGAGGTGGACGATCGCATCTACCAGATATACGGCGATAACACCGGCCAGGGCAAAGACGTGGCCGGTGTTGGTTTTGCGCAGGTCGTGTACAGCGATGACCGTGGCGTTACGTGGAACCGACTGCCCAACCCCGCGAAGTACGACACCAATGCACCGAGCTCTGCCAGCACCATCCAGTACATCAGCGTGGCGCCGCTCGAAACCTGTGTACTGTTCAGCCCTGACGTGAACCAGCCAACCGCTGCCGTGATGTACCCGCGCGCAGGCTACCGGCAGTTGGGCGTAGCGCATATCAGCACCACGATCTATTACGGCGGTGTGAATGGCTACATGCAGCGCACTGGCGTCGGCATTGACAAACCAGTGTTTGTAGGCGGCACTGTTGTGCAGACTCAAACCGGCAGTCGCAAAGTCCAGATCCCGATCCTCCACCCAGGGCAATCTGCGTGGTCGCGCCTGGACTACGATATCCCAGTGCAGTCTCCCAACATTACCGGCTACGGATTCGGTCGCGTGTTCGGCCCGTTCGCCAACAATCGCATCGTGGCGACTTGCCGGCACAGCGTCGGCGGCTCCGGGAACACGTTGATGCGGGCAACGCTGGTCAACCCTTCGTAGGGAAGGCAGGTGTCCCTCACCATCGAAGCCGGCGCCAGCGTGCCGGATGATGACATCTATGTCAGCGGTGCAAGTGAAGTGTGGAAGAACCCCAGCATTGAGATGCTGGTTCAAGCGACGCCGGCCGGAAACGCTGGTGTCCTATTTTTTCTTTGTAAGGAATCGAGATGAAAAATTTTGTACAAGAAGGTAACGTATTGACGCTGCCAGCCCCTTACGACGTTGCAAGCGGTGGCGGCTTCCAGGTCGGTGCGCTGTTCGCTATCGCGACTACCGATGCGGCTTCGGGTACGCCAGTCGAGGGTTCGATGAAGGGCGTCTTCACGCTGCCAAAGACGAGCGCTCAAGCATGGGCGGTCGGTGTCCGCGTTTATTGGGACGACACCAACAAGCGCTGCGACAGCGATAGCACGAAAGGTGGCTTGATCGGCGTGACCACCGCTGTATCGGCGAACCCTTCGACTGTTGGCTACGTGCGCCTGAACGGCGGCGCAGTCGGCGCTTAAGCGGGAGCTTACGTGCCATTTCATGCAGAGCGCTTCTGGAGCGCCATCCAAGACGCGGGGATGCTGGATGATGCCAGCTACCAGCCGCCAGTTGGTGACCTGGTGGTGTTCTCGGGCGGCTTTAAACGGCCCGACCAGGTGGTGCTCGACGGCGTGGTGCATACCACCGATTACAGCATCGAATACTTGGCCACAGACGTGGAGCTGAAGCGCGGCTTCATCATTACGGTGGACGGGGCGCAGTACAAAGTGCGCCAAGCGCCTATGGCTAAGGGCGATGGTGGGTTTTTTATTGCGATGCTGGATAAGGTGACGCCATGACTCTGCGCGAATTATTCATCCAAGAGCTGTTGGCGCTGTTGTCGGCGGCGCCAGCCTTCCCAGCCATGGTCGAACGCTCGATCAACATCGCATTCACTCGCGAGGAAAGTCCCGTGCTGGTGATTCATCGCGGTAGCGAGGATATTGAGGCCGATCTCTGCGGCGAGACGATCCGCGAGTGCGAGATCCTGGCCAGCGTCATCACCCGCAGCGATGTGCCGGACCAGCAGGCCGATAGCGTGATGGAAATCGCGCATCCGCTGATCATGGCTTACACGTCCGACCACCTCCTGCAGATTTGGGAGGTGGGAACCAATGCGCCGCTGTTTGCCGGCGCAGACGGCATGGCCTGCATGCTGACCACCCGATACAAAGTGCAGTACCGAACCGAGACAGCGAGCCTCACAGCTTAGCTGCTCATCCATTTTCAGACCGCCCCAGTGGCGGTCAATTTTTTTAAGGAGCCTATCATGGCAACCGGTGGAATTTCTGCCCAGGGCAGCACCCTGGAGATTCAAACGGGCACGGTGCAAGCGCCCGTCTGGACCAAGATCAAGGGCGTCATTTCGTACAACGGCCTCGATGGTTCCGCGTCCGACATCGATGTGACCGACCTCGACAGCGAGGCGATGGAATACATCAGCGGCCTGGTCGACAACGGCAAGTTCAGCATGGAAGCGAAAATGCTCAACGACGACCCTGGCCATATCGCACTGCGCGCTGCGCACGTAAGCGGCGAGCGCACGGCGCTGCGCCTGACGTTCCCCGATGCAGTGGTGGTCACGTTCGACATCCTGGTCAAGTCGATGCCCGTCGCTGGCGGCGTCAATGCAGTATTGAAGGGCACCATCGATACCAAGGTGACCGGAAAGCTGGTGTGGGCATGAGCACCTTGTTGAGCCGCTCGGCGATCCTGGCTGCCGCTGACCTGAAGCATGAAGACGTGCATGTGCCGGCATGGGGCGGCACGGTGCGCATTCGCGTCATGACGGGCGCCGAGCGCGACGCGTTCCGCACGTCCATTGCATCGGATGCCGGAGTTCCTGTAGGTCGGTTCTCGGCGGCGCTGCTCGCAGCCACGATCGTTGACGAATCGGGCGCCTGCATGTTCACCGTGGCCGATATCGACGCGCTGCAGGCCAAGTCGGCTCGGTCACTCGATCGCCCGGCCGCCGTCGCCATGCGCCTCAACGGTCTGGGCGATAAGGCGGAAGCGGATGCCGAAAAAAACTCCGTGAGCGGCCAGAGCGACGATTCTGGTTCAGGCTCGCCGCCAAGCTCGGCAAGTCAGTAAGGCAGGCTCAGCTGGAGATATGTTCGGCTGAGTTCACCGAATGGATGGCGTACTACAAGATCGAGCCGTTCGGTGAACTGATTGCCGACTACCGCCACGGTGTCGCCTGCGCGGTGCAGGCGAATATCAATCGGGACAGCAAGTCACGCCCGGAACCGTATAAACCGGACGACTTCATTTTCTGGCGCGATACCGGCGACGATGCGCCAGATGATGAACCGGTGCTGCTGGCCGATCCGGTTGCTCAGGGCCAGTTGCTCCGGGCCGCGCTGTTTGGCGTGCGACCTTCATCTAACGCAGGATAATTTTTATGTCTACATTGGGATCGCTCGTTGTTTTCCTCGAGGCGAACATTGCACGTTACCAGTCGGACATGGAGCGGGCGGCGCAGGGAACTGAGTCAGCCATGCGGCGGGTGAAGAGCGCCGCCGGTTTTGTTTCCGGCGCTCTGGCGGTGGTCGGGGTGGCGTTGACGGTCGATGCTCTGATCGGATCGGCGAACAAGGCCATCGACGCGCTGGCCGACCTCGATGACATGGCGCAGAAAACCGGCTCATCGGTGGAGAACCTGTCGCGGCTGGGCCAGCTGGCGTCCGCGACAGGTACCGACTTCGGCGGCATTGATAGTGCCTTGGTCAAGCTGTCCAAGGGGCTCGTCTCGGTAGACGACGAGGGCAGTAAGGTGCGCAAGGCGCTGACCGCCTTGGGAATGGAAACAAAGAATCTGAAAGACCAGGACCCATCCGAGACGTTCATCGAAATTGCCAAGCATCTCCAAGGGTACGAGGACGGCGCCGGTAAGGCGGCGTTGATGAATGACTTGCTCGGAAAGTCGGGTGCTGAGCTGTTGCCGTACATGAATGACGTCAACGACCACCTGGGACGCTTTACCGGCGTCTCCGCCGAGGCTGCTGCCGCTGCTGCGAATTACCAGGATCAGCTGGGGTTCATACGCGTGAAATTCGAGGCGATGGTGGCGCAGATCGTCGGCGCCGGTTTGCCAGCTGCTACCGATCTGGTGGAGGCATTCGCTGACCTGACGACAGGCGCAGATGGCCTGGTGAAAGAGGACTTGTCCGGATGGTTCGATGATCTCTCTATCGGAATTGCGACGGCAGTCGATGTGTCGTTGCTGTACGTGCGCACGCTGCAAACGATCGGCAACAGCATCAAGGCGGTGTACGCCGATATCACGGTGGCCGGCAGCGCCGTCAAGAACTTCAACCCCTATAGTCTCGTTGCAAATGTTTTCAGCGGCGAGTCGTCCACCGCTCAATTCCAGAAAGACCTTGCCGCGCGCGACGTAGCGGTAACCAATGCGAACCAGAAGCTCGCTGACCTGTGGAGCACGCCATGGGATTCGATGTCGCAGAACGTGCGTAAGCGAGTTGATGCGCGGAATCAAAAAGATGGCACCGCGCCAGCCGACGATGGCGCAAAGCCCAAGAAGCCGCTCAAGTATGCCGGTGACAAGGAGGAAGACGCCAGTTCTGCAACGGCCAAGAAGCGGCTCGACATGCGCCTGGCCAGCCTCGAGGCCGGGCTGGCGAAAGAGCAGGGCGCGCTGGCGTTCGGGAACAAGTACATCGCTGAGCTGCGCAGCCAGGACCTGATCGACCTGGATGCCTATAACGATTACAGGCAAAAGGCCCTGGAGAGCGGACTGGCGATCACGCTGCAGGCCTACGACGACGGGATCGCCGCCCTGCAGGCGCACCAGGCCAAGGCGACCAAAGCGGCCGACCGCGATGCCGACCAGCAAGCGATCAGCAACCTGCAGGCGAAGAAGGCGAAGGCGCAGCAGGATGCTGACGAAGACAGCCTGACGCTGAAACTGGAGCTCAACCGCGCCCAAAGCGATTTAAACCGGGCCGTCGAGGACTGGAATCGGCAGCAGACGCAGTCGATCAGCCAGATGGCGTTCGAAAACGATCTGTATGGAAAGTCCGCCCTGGAGGTCGCCAAGCTCACGGCTGCGCGGCGCATCCAGCTTGATGTCGAGGAGCGCATCCGGCAGGCCAAAGAGAAGGGGCCCGTCAGTGACGAATCAGTGCAGAAATTCAGGCAGGACGGCGACGACCAGACCAGGCAGGTGAATAAGGCCCTGACCAAGTCGTCGGCCCAGCAGATTGGCGACTCGCTGAAGAAACCTGAAGACGTGGAGCGTGAGCAGTACGCCACTCGCCTCAAGGACCTGCAGGCGTTCCGCGATGCCGAGCTGGAGAACGCGATCGAGGGAAACCGGCTGATCGAGGAGGAAAACCAGCGGCACACCAACGCCATGATGGAAATGGAAACCTCGTATCAGTTGCAATCGCTGGGCGCCGCCGGCAATACGGCGGATCAGCTATACGGGATGATGCAGCAAGCGGGCAAGGAGCAAAGCGCGCTGGGCAAGGCAGCATTCCTGGCCAGCAAGGCGATCGCGGTGGCCGAGATCCTGCTCAACACCGAGGTGGCCGCCGCCAAGGCTGGCGCGCAGCTGGGTATCTACGGTATTCCGATGGCAACAATGATCCGTGTAACCGGCTATGCCAGCGCCGGCATGGTGGCCGGCATGGCGATCGCCGGCATGCGTGAGAAGGGCGGGCCGGTGTGGAGCGGCGGCGCGTTCATCGTGGGCGAGAAAGGCCCGGAGATTTTCCAGCCGACGTCGCACGGCACCATCATCCCGAACAGCAAGTTGGGGGGAGGTGGCGGCGGCGACGTGAAGTGGACCGTTGTCAATACCGGAACGCCGCAGCGCATCGTGGAGCAGAAACGCATTTCGGATGACGAGTGGGCGTTGATCGTCGAGGACGCAGTCTCGTCGGTGGCTGCGCAAATGGCCGATCCGAACAGCAAGACAAGTCGAGCGATGTCGCGTAATTTCAATACACCAAGGAGCCGTGGTTGATGCCAACTTTACCTCCCGGATTATCGCCGACCGTGGCGGCATATTCTTTTAGCGGGCCTGGCGGGGTGCTTCGTACCGAAGTGCCCGGCGGTGCTGCGCGCTACGGCCTGGAGTATGGCCGTGGGACTCAGCAGTTCAACGTGACGCTGGTTCTGAACCAGCTCAAATTCTCCATCTGGACGGTGTTCTACCACCACATCATTCTGAAGGGATCGGTGACGTTTGATATGCCGCTCGACAGCGGATTTGGCACGCAGCCGCATGCTGTCAATATCGTCCCAGGGACATACACAGCCTCCCGCACGGGCGGCATTGCAATGGTGGTCTCGTTCGTCGTGGAGGCGGAAAACAAGGTCTACGACATCAGCGCTGATGATGCTGCTGGACTCATCGATTTCTACACCACCTTCGCTGATGAGTCGGACCAATTACTCACGCGGTTGGCGACGTTTGCCAACAGCGACACCAACGTACTGGATTTCGAATGAGCTTAGATATTGGCAGCCGCTTGAGGAGATTCCTGGCCTCGGCTCCGCAGGCCGTGTGGCCCATTCAGACATTGCAAATCAGCCATTCAGCGATGAGTCGCGTTTTCTATTTATGGCGTGAGCCGTACCCTGGGCAGGTGACCACTGAGGACGGAAAAGTCGTCACCATGCTGCCCAGTAATATCGAAACCAAGTTGGCCGGCAGCCTCGGGCATCTGGATCAAAAATTCGATATCCGCATAGGCCTGGTCGAGCGAGTCGAGCAAGACCAGTTTCAACTGGAGATGGACCGAGTGCCATTGACGACGCAGGAAAAAGTCAGCGTGGTGTACCGCGAATACTTGAGCGACGATTTGCACGATCCGCAGGCAGTCGCTGTGCTGCAGGTCGAAAGTATCACCTACATGATCGGTGCCGCTGGCATCAGCGCGGTGTCGCCCCGCTTGAACATTACCCGGACCGGGGAGCTCTACGTACCAAGGGATATTCCCATGCTGAGAGAATTTTTATGAACGTCAACGATTACCTGTCGCGTCAATACGACACGCCCCCGTGCTGGCAACTGGTGGCAGATGTATACGGCAGTGAGCTGGGGCAGACCGTCACCGACTACCGAACCATTAATAGCTCGATCCGGGCGATCGCCAGTGCGTTTCGCATCGCCCTGCACAAGTCGCCCAGCGGCTTCGCGCAGGTTGCCGAGCCAGTGAATTTTTGCATCGTATTAATGGGGAAGTCGCAGGCCATGGGGCTGCATCACTGCGGTGTTTTTTACGATGGCCGAATACTGCACGCACTTGCTGACGGAAACCGATATGACGAGATGTCGGTCATCGGCGATGTTTATCCGGTACTGGAATATTGGGCGAGATCATGACCCGCATTCGTTTGTACGAATCACCCTTCGCACCAGTGGCCCCTCGAATTTTTGAAGCGACGAGCTTGGCACACTGGCTGCTCGATCACTATGGCGATGTGCCAAAGGTCACCATCCAAATTTTCACTGGAGAGCCGTCCGTCGCGACCGAGATTAGCCGCGACGCGACGGCGATTCTCGCCAACGAGTTTGAGGAGTATGTGATCCTTGAGTCGCCTGGTGCGCCAGCGGCATGGATACCCTACATAATCGCTGCAGTGATGGCTGTGGCGGCTTATGTGCTGATGCCTAAGCCAGTCATGCCGGGAAACATCAACCGCACGCAGCAAAGCCCTAATAACTCACTCGGGCAGCGGGAAAACAAAGTCCGAATGCTCGAGCGTGTCGAGGACATCTATGGCACCGTGCTTTCGGTTCCGTCGCTGATGATGCCGACCTATTCCAAATATATCGGGCACCGCAAGTTTGAGTACGGCTATTACTGCATCGGGCGTGGCTACTACGACGTCGCTGAGGTCAAGGATGGAGACACCCTGATCGCTGACCTGCGTGGCTCCAGCGCGGCGATCTATGAGCCATTTACCTCGCCTAACAGCGGCACTCCCGTGCTGCAGATCGGCGACCCTATCATTGACAGCATCCTGTCTACGCGCCGCGCCATTGAGGTCGATGGCATTACCCTCAAAGCGCTGAACCAGATTCAGTTGCCCGGCTCCGCCGCATATTCGTTTGACGGCGGTAATCGCATCAAGCAAATCAATAAGGAGCCCAATTTCAACGCTGTCTTGGCTGTCGGCGACTTCATCACCGTCAGCGCAGCGGGCGATGCCGTCACTACCGTAGGCCAGGTGACATTTAGTGCTGCATTGCAGAGCTTTTCCGATGTGCTGAACCGGGAGTTATTTGCCGATATTGCTATCGGTGATGTGGTTGTAGTGGGCGGTACGGTACTGAACAACGGGCTGCGGACGGTTGTCGCTAAGCCGGATGCATCCACGCTAATTGTTGCCGGAGGTGTGACCGACGAGGATGTCGAGGTCGCCACGTTTGAGGCGCCCCGCGATTACGGCGGTACCTTTGAAGTGGGCGCTGTTGACGATGGCTACGTGCAACTGATTGGCGCGTCCTGGCCGGGTGAGCGCACCGTTGCCGGCGCTAGTGTGCAGTTGGTCGGCGTGAGCGACTACACCGATTGGGTGACGCTGCCAGCGAAGGGCCGGACCGAGGTTTGGTGCAACATCGTAGCCCCCACAGGAATGTTTCGTGACGATGGTGGGAAGTCAGCTACTACGGTCAATTTTGTAATTGAGATCGAACGCCTGACCGAATCGCTGGCGCCAACCGGTACTGTTGAGATCATCAACGGAAGCTTGCGAGGGGCCGTGCAAGACGAGCGCGCCGAGACCATCGAGCGACGTACTGCCTGGACTGGCCCCGCGCGCGTGCGCATGCGCCGCGTGACTCAGTACGATTATGGGTTCAAGGGCACGATCGTTGACGAAATCAAGTGGCAGGACCTATACGCTGTGGTGCCTGTTGACAAGGCCGAGTTTGGTAACAAGACGACCGTGCATACAGTTACCCAAGCTACGCTACGGGCGACGACAATGAAGACGCGGCAGCTCAACTGCCTGGTCTCACGCCGACTACCGCTGTACGACGGTACCAGCTTCTCGGGCGCATTTGATGCGGATGGACGCCACGTGGCCGGCAGTATCCAAGCCACTTCGCGGCTTGTCGATATCATCGCTGCGGTGGCGGTAGACGCTAAAATAGGAAGGCGCAACTTGGCCACCGAAGTGGACATGCGACAGATATGGGGGGTGCAGCGGCAGCTCGATGCGTGGCGGCCGGATGTCGGACAGTTTAACTTCACGCTCGATTCGGATAACACCAGTTTCGAGGAGACGGTGATCATGATCGCCAATGCCGGCTTTTGCATCGCGTACCGGCAAAACGGCAAGATTCGCCTCGCACTTGACCAGGCCCAGCCCGCCAGCACGGCGCTATTCACTCATCGAAACAAGAAGCCACGGTCGGAGACGATAACACGCGCGTTCGCCAACGACGCTGACTATGACGGCGTGGAATTTGTGTACGTCGATCCCGATTCACTGCAGTCGGAAACGATTACATTGCCGCTTGATCGTAGCCATAGCAAGGCCAAGAAATTTGAGATTGCCGGCATTCGCAGCTTCGCTCAGGCGTGGCTGCGAGCTAACCGCGAGTATCGGAAGCTTCTGGGCCAGCGGCTCACCGTTGAGACGAGCACTACCACCGATGCGCGCGGCCTGCTGCCCAACGCACGTGTGGACATCGTAGACAACACGCGCTTTAAATCGTTCGATGGTGAGGTGGTAGGGCAGAGTGGTTTGGAGTTGGCGCTCAGCCAGGACGTTGAGTTTGCGCCCGGCCTGCCCCACAGCATCGTGTTGATGCGCCGCGACGGCAGCGTCGAGAGTGTGGTTTGTGGGCCGGGCAGTTCGTCCAATAAAGTCGTGCTGCAGACCTTGCCCGGTGAACCACTTGTGACCCAATACGGGCGGGATGGAGTACGCACGATATTTAGTTTTGCAGCAGATAGCGCTCGTGACGCGATGGCATTCCTGGTGCAGGAAATTGATCTATCGGATCCTCAGTATCCGACAATTCGTGCTGTCAACTACAGCCCGGATTATTACCTGGGTGACCAGTTACCAATTCCTGACCGCGATAGCGTGATCAGTTGATTTAAATTTATTAATACCAAGGCGCCTGCGGGCGCCTTTTTTGTTGAAGAGGAAGTCTGAATGTCCGCTCTCACCATCCAAGATTTGAACAACGGTAAGAAAGACCTCGAGCACATCGAGGCGCTGGCCACCTCTGAGGCGTTGACTGCTCAGGACCGTTTCGGCAAGTCCAAGCTCACGCTCGCCGGCGTGCTGTCAAAGATTCCCGACTCTGGCATCAAGGGCTATCCGACACTGGCAAGTCTCAATGCGGACCTGTCGCCGCCGTCGCAGATGATGGCATTCGTAACGAACGACCCAACGCCGAGTAACAATGGCACGTACCGCAAGGAGGGGGCGCCGGGCGCAGGGAACTGGGTGCTTGCCAATGACCTGGTCACTGCGCTTGACGTCGCCGGACCCTTGGCCTCGATTGATGCAGACCTCTCCATCACCGTGGATCTCGGGCAAAAGAAAATTACCGTCCATCAGGCTGGCGTGGTGATGCATCGGCGCGGCTTTAGCAGCATTCCAGCCGGGCAGGTTGTCGCCTTTTCGTACTCGTATCCGGGCAACCTGATGTACCTGCACGCGAACAAGGCGACAGGTGTGGTCGCTATTACCGAGGTCCTCCAAGGGCAGCCTCCGGTGGGTTCCGTAGTGCTGGGGTACATCCTTGGTCAAAAACTGTACGCCGAGGACCGGTCGTGCCGAATACTCGTCATTCCGGTGAACACCGGCGTGAGCAGTGGGCAACTGGAGGCCATGGGCACATTTATTTGTGCACCGGGCGGGTTGACCCTCAACATGGCCACCAAACGCGTTACCACCGACGCGCAGGGCGGCATCATCGCGTACCGTGGTGGTTTCGTTGAGGTGGCAGGCAACCAGGACATTGCCTTCACATGGACCTACCCTGCAGGGTTGGGGTGGCTATTCGTCAATCCTAAGTCGGGCACACTCGGCATGACGGATGCGGCGGCCACACCCCCTGCGGGAGTGCCCGTCATCGGGATGGTCTGGAACAGCAAGCTGTACACCCAGTCGGACAACCGTAATGTGAAATTCGTTGACGCTAATGGAACGTCGCGTCGCTGCAAAGGCCTCTCCAGTGACGAGTCCAACCTGGGTACCGTGACTGCAGGACTCGGCGTTACGATTAATCTGGCCACTGGAATGGTGAGAACGACCGGCGCTGCCAACACCGGCATCGTGTTGGGAGGTGGCGATTACGTCATCGTGCCAGGTGGTCAGGCCGTATCGTTTTCGGCGGCCAGTTCTGAATTCCTGGTATGGGTTTACGTTGACCGATCCACCGGTGATGTAGGGGTTTTAGTGGCTCCTGAGGATTTGCCGGCGAATGTGCTGCCCATTGCAGCGGTGTACCAGCAGCGGTTGTATGCAAACGATCCATATCAGAAAATTGAGCTGATCGACGCCGCAGGGAATGTGGTCTCTCGTCCTGGTACAGTGCAGTTTGATGAAAAGGCCCACCGTTTGATTCTGCCAGACGACATGTATTTTTGGGAGCATCAATCCATGGCGCTGTTCAAGGGCCGCTGCTTCTCGTCGAATGCGGTGCAGATCATGAACGAGATCCGCTTGTGGCTCGACACGAAAGGTCCTGATATCGCTGATCGTTTTCAGTGCGTCGAACAGGTGCTCAAGCTGAACCCACTTCAGTTGGGCGCCCAGTTCGAGCTGGGCTTCCGGCACGAGGCTAAGCCGATGGTGCGGTACCTCCAGCCGATCAACCGGCGTATGGCTGCACCAGATGCGTTGAACGGCCGTGCAATTCGGTGGCTGCCGATGGGCGACTCGCTGACCGAAGTGGGGATGGTGGCGACCAACGTCAACAACCTCACAGCTCACGGCGCTGTGGTGACGCCGCTCGGTACGTACTCGTCTGAATATACAGAGGGCTACGTGGGGGAAGGGCGCGGATACTGGAACTACCGAAGCTTCATCGGCAAGGACAATTTCAGCGCCGGTATTGGTCCTCACACTCGCAGCCCCGGCGGGAAAGCGAGTACTTCTAAATTTGAAAATCCATTTCTTAAACCGGCCAGCCCGGCCGATAAAGCGGCGCATCCAACATGGTGTTTCCGATTTACCGGGGTAGATCGCGAAGTGTCGTATACGGATGCGACGGACAAGACGGGTGAATTTTTCATCTTTGATTTCGCCTGGTACATGGCGCAGCACTCCGTGCCGGCGCCAGACGTTATCACCATCGCGCTGTCGACCAACGACATTAATCTTGACACCGGAAACTATACGAAGGCTGAGCGGATGCAGTACATGCGCCTCGGCCTGCAGGTCATGGTGCGGCAAATTAAGGCGGCCTTACCAAACGTAAAGATCGGCATCATCCCTGCACCCGGCTGGTCCTCTACGACGATGGGTGACGCTGTCTGGCAGGACGAAACAAGCGCCTGGATCGAGCAGTGCCAAACGGATGTGCGCGCCCTGCAGGTCGAATTTGCGGGGCTGTACGTCGTACCAGTGTGGCCCTTCATGTCGCTCGACTGGGCTTATCCCTATGATAGCGCTCAAGCCATTTCTCCAGTGAATAAGTCGCAGCGCCGCGCCATCGTCGACTGGGTGCATTTCGACGCGGTTGGGCGCCAACAGTACGCGCAGGTAGTTGGTGCCTGGATGGCGAACGTCCTGTAGGTGGCGGTATTTCATCTTGATCAGTGCAGCCGCATAAGCACTGATCCCCACGGCCCGCTTAGGCGGGCTTTTTTACGCCCACAGAAAGGCAAACATGCCAGCAGATGAACAGATGGAGCGGCAGCACCACGCCGATAACCAAGCCCGAATGGAGGAGCTTGAGCGGCAACAGGCTGCAATGAAGGCCAGCATCACGCAGTTGGTCGAAGGCCTCGCAAAGCTTGGCATCGACGTGCACACCATGAAGGGAAACATGGCCGGTAACACCGCGCTTACGCAGGAGACGCTGGCGGGCGTGGACATCATCAAAGGCCTGGTCGCGCAGCTCGATGTGGCCGCGCTGCGTGAGATGGTCAATGCAGTTAATTCGATGAAGGGCGGGATGCGGGTGCTGGGTTGGTTCGAGCGGCCGGCGAAATGGATCTCCGCAATCGTCGGCGCCGCCCTAGCGCTGTACGGAATTTTTAAACTGAAAGGCTGATATGAAAATCGAATTGATCGAAGACTGGCGCGCCGTGCTCACCCGGGCCTGGTCGATGAAATTCAGCATCCTGGCTGCCATCCTGGGTGGCCTGGAGGTGGGCGTGCAGTTCGTGCAGCCGGCCGGCATCCCGGGCGGTGTGTTCGCTGGCATCGCGTCCGTGGTGTCGATGTCGGCCGCAATCGCGCGCCTGGTGGCGCAGCGTGAACTGTCGGGAGGCGCCAATGGCAACGCCTAAACAACGTGCGGCCGCCGCAGCCGCGCTGGCCACGGTCATCGCCATCCCCGCCGAGGGCATCCGCCAGATCGCCTACTACGACCCGCCCGGCATCCTGACCGTGTGCTACGGCCACACCGGCGCTGACGTGGTGGCGAAGCGCCTGTACTCGATGGATGAATGCCGCGCGCTGCTGACCGCCGACATGCAGAAGGCGGTGGCCACCGTTGAGCGCTGCGTACCAGGCTTGCCAGTGCCGGTGCTTGCCGCGTTCGCCGACGCGGTGTTTAACCTGGGGCCGACCCTGGTGTGCAGCCGCGCAAGCTCGACGGCGGCGCGCATGCTGTACGCCGGTGACCTGGTCGGCGCCTGCAACCAGTTGCCGCGCTGGGACAAGGCTCGCCTGGTGGGCGTGATGGTGGCGCTGCCGGGCCTGACCAAGCGCCGGGCTTCCGAGCGCAGCCTGTGCCTGACGGGCGTGCCGTGAGCGCGCTCAGCCTTGCTGGCGGCGCCGTCGTCGCCGGCATCTGGAAAGTGGCGGCCCTGGTGATGGCCGTACTGCTGTTGGTGGTAACCACCGGCACCGGCACGGGCTGGCGGCTGGCGGCCATAGCGCGCGACCAGGCGCTGGCCAGCCTGAAAGCAGAGGAGGGCGTTAGCGCCACGCTGCGCGCCTCGATTGGCGTTCAGAACGAGGCGGTCCAATCCATGCACCGGCTGACCGTGACTGCCGACGCGCGCGGCCGCGCTGCCCAGGCGCTGGCGGCCGCCAACGGTCGCCGCTTCGATGGCGCGCTGGCTAAGCTGGTCGGCGCGCGTGTCGACTCCTGCGACGAGGCCATGCCATTCGTCGACCAGCTGCTGAAGGACGTTAAATGAAAACACCTATCTTCGTGGGCGTACTGCTGCTGGCGGGTTGCGGCACCGCGCCTCTGCCGGCGGAAACCGTCTACGTACCGGTGCACGCGCCTTGCATCAGGGACAAACCGGTGACACCCGTGTACGAATTCGACAAGCTACCGCTCAATGCGCAGGCCGGCGAGAAGGTCCTCGCTCTCGCGCGGGACTGGCTGATCGGCCGAAAATATGAAGGAAAGTTGGAGGCAGCGCTAGCTGGCTGCGTTCAGGACCTACAGCAGTAAAAACAGAGCGCCTGGCCAATTTGCGTCAACAAACTGGCTAGGCCTCAATTCACTGATAGACCCAGTAAACCGAGCAAGGCTCTGCTACCTCCGGAGGCGGCGGGAGTCTAGCACAAAATAATGTAAAAAGGTTTACACATGGCAATGCCAATCATTCCCTGGATCGGCGGCAAGCGTCGTCTTGCTGACCGCATCATCCCCCAGTTCCCCGCGCACAAGTGCTATGTCGAAGTGTTCGCCGGCGGCGCAGCGCTGTATTTCATGCGGCCACCAGCGGAGGTCGAAGTCATCAACGATGTGAACGGCGAACTGGTCAACCTTTACCGGGTGGTGAAGAATCACCTCGAGGAATTTGTTCGCCAGTTCAAGTACGCGCTCTCGAGCCGCGATGTGTTCAAGTGGTTGCAGCAGACACCACCCCACACCCTCACGGACATTCAGCGAGCAGCGCGTTTTTTCTACCTGCAGCAGCAGGCTTTTGGCGGGAAGGTAGAAGGGCAGACGTGGGGCACTGCCACGACGGCGCCACCGGTCAATCTGCTTCGCATCGAAGAGAACCTGTCCGCAGCGCATCTGCGGCTCACTGGCGCCTACATCGAGAACATGGACTGGTACGAGTGCATGGAGCGATACGATCGCCCTCATACCCTGTTCTACCTTGATCCGCCGTACTGGGAGACAGCTGGATACGGGGTCGAGTTTGATTTTGCCCAGTACGAGAAAATGGCAGAACTGATGTCGCGTCTAAAGGGGAAAGCAATTCTCAGCCTGAACGACCACCCGGATATCCGGCGGGTATTTGCGCGCTTCGAAATGGATAGCACAGGAATCAACTACATCGTAGGGGGCGGCGGCAAGGGCGTCGAGCGCAACGAGCTTATTATCTACAGCTGGGATCGGGCTGCTGAGCCTGCGGGTTTGTTCTAGCCACTAGGTTTGTGTAGACGTCTGCACTAGTTAAACTCATTGCGATGTTGTTCGATCATTGTCGTGAGGCCTATTGCGCCATTTCTTCGAACGCAGGGCGCATTGCGTCGATCCAGATCTGGTAACCCTTCGGCGTCAGGTGGATGTGATCGCCCAAGAGAACGCCGGGAGTCGGGGAACCATTGGGGGCGAGAGCTTCGTAAGTGTTCACGAAGTGGCATCTGTAATCCGCTAAACAGACAGCTTTGGCACTAGCGACTACCTTTCTCACATTGGCGTCCTCGATCTTTCGACCGTAGAAAACTACTTCTCCCATCGGCGGAACGCTGTTCATCACGATAGGCGTTTTAGCAGGGATTTTTGACAAAATGGTCTGGTACCGGGTTTTGATATCCGCTTCCCGCCCTTGAAGCAAATCGTTGGTCCCGATCGTGATCACGACCCTGCCCGCATGCTCAATCGACTTGTAGATGCTCATCGAGTTAACTAGTTGGTCGGATCGTTGCCAGCCGATGCCGTAGTTGACTGTACGTGGCGCCAGGGAAGCTGTTGCTAGTGCCATCGTTATACTGTCCCCCAAGAAGATCGTTGCTCCCTTTGGGACGGCTGGATCCATTTGGCGATGAACTTCACGCAGTCGCGGGATAATTGGATCCTCTTCCGGTGCGTGTGGCTTCACGCTTCTTAGTTTTGCAGCAGCCCGTGGTAAAAGGTCAGTTTCAACGAGCGCAAGGCCGAGAAGCGCGTGAATCACTGCAAGATAGACTGCAACAAAAAATCGCTTCATGGGAATAAATTAGTTGCGAAAAGACAAGAACTATACAGTGCTTTAAATGCATCGGCAATTTTTCGACTCGAAAGATGCTGCTTTTGATTGGGTTGGCTGCAATGCCGATGTCCGTACATTGACAACGCAATGTCTACGTACCCTCTGAAACCCGCATGCTTCCTCAAACTACGCGGGTTCGATTCCCGCCGTCTCCACCACTTATTCGTTTCAAGCAGGCTCAGCAAGACCTAAAAAACCCGCCCCGTGCGGGTTTTTCTCTATGGGGCCAGTCCAGCACGACGCGCGAACACATATCGCCAGCGGCTGTGCCCTACACCGCTTCACCCGTCCCTCCAGTTACTCTCGCCTGAATGTGTTGCACAACAGGGAAACCGGCATACCGGCCCAGGGCCGCTGGCGCCACCGGCGTCATCACAGGGTGGTGGAGGCGTGCCAGTGAAGCGTTCCGTGAAGTCGCATAGGGAGGCTGCCGGCACATTACAGCGTTGTTTGCCTACCACATCGATATGTATTCATAAGTCATTGATTTTAAATGCTTACTTTGAATTCATTTATCAGTGAAAAGCTTTCTGCATCCTTCTTGTTTAGTGAACCTAGTTAAACACAAATGTCGCGCTCGACAACTATTTGTTCGTTGAAAAATAGATGTTAGCGTATATCATCCTGATGGCAATTGTGTTATTTGCAATATCCTCAGGTGTAACTATAAAAACACTAGAAGGAGACCCCCTTGGATAATTTCAAGAAAACCACGATCGCGCTCGCGGTCGCAAATATCGCTTTGCTGTCCACCGGCACGGCCATCGCCCAAACCCCGCCCCAGCCTGCCAACGAACCAGCTCCTGGTGCGGTGGTGGTGGTCAGCGGTCAGCGCGCTGCGCTGCAATCGGCGCAAAAACTTAAACAGGATTCCGACGAAGTCGTCGATTCGATTGTTGCCGAAGACATCGGCAAACTGCCGGACCGCTCGGTCACCGAGGTGCTGCAGCGTATCGCCGGCGTTACCATCGACCGCAATATGGCGGGTGATCCGAACCGCCAGTCGGTCGAGGGCTCCGGGGTGTCGGTGCGCGGGCTGACTTACGTGCGGTCGGAAATCAACGGCCGCGACGCGTTTTCCGCCGGTGGCGGCCGCTCGCTTGGTTTCTCCGACGTGGCGCCGGAGCTGATGTCGGGCGTCGATGTGTACAAGAATCCATCGGCCGAGCAGGTTGAGGGTGCGATTGCCGGCCTGGTCAATCTGCGGACCGCCATGCCCTTCGACTACAAGGGCTTCAAGGGCACCGTCGGCTTTTCGGAATCGTATTCGACACTGCGCGAGGGCAAACCTTCGCCGACCAGCACCATCTTGCTGTCGAACCGCTGGACCACGCCGTTCGGTGAAGTCGGCGCCCTGGTCGATTTCGCCAAGGCGAAAAGCCCCAGCCGCTCCGATGGCGTCAGCGTCGATCCGTATTTCCCCCACGTGAATTCCACCGATCCGGCCCTGTACGACCGCTCCAAGACGCAATGGATACCGCTGGGCATGGGCTATCGTTCGCAGGACTTCGACCGCACCCGCCGCGGCGACTATGCGGCGCTGCAGTGGAAACCGAACAAGGACTTGACTGCCGGGCTGACGTATTTCAAAACCCGCTACAAGGAAGACCTCGACGAGCACGTCGTGGCCTCGTCCGAGGACAAGTGGTACCAGCAAGTCGCCAGCGCGGATTCGGTGTTCGACAACAATGGCGCCTTCCAGAGCGGCACGATCTCGAACCCGACCTATGGCGGTTCGCCGTTCAACAGCTCGCAGCGCATCAACACGCGAGAATCCTCCACGCGCGACATTTCGCTCAACGTCCAGTGGCGCATCACGCCGGACCTGACCTGGACCAACGACTTCCAGCATGTGCGGTCCACCACCGAGGGCTTCGACGCCGACGTCTCGACCGGCTTCATCCTGCCGAGTCAGACCATGAACACGACCGGCAAGGTGCCGCAGATCGGCCTCGGTCCGGACGCTTACATGGCCGACCCGAAAAACTACTACTGGGCCTACACCCAGGAAGCGCTGGACCACGCGTCGGCCAACCAGAAGGCGTGGAAATCGGACGTCAAGTTCGCGTTCGACGATCCGGTGCTGCGCGACATCCGCTTCGGCGTGCGCATGGCGAACCGCGAAGGCGAAAATCACAAGGCGCAGAAATACTACAACTGGTCGGCCATTACCTTCCCGTGGATGGAAGGCTGGCAGATCAACGGCGTGGCGCGCCTGAGCGATCCCCGGTTCGCCGGCGGCTCGTCGCTGCAGACGATGGACAACTTCTTCGGCGGCAAATACAACATCCCGCCGATGCTGTTCGCGGACGAGGCGACGGTGCGCGGCTTCCCCGACCAGTGGGCCAAGATCCACGCCTACCACGACGTGCTGTGCGCCGAAAAAGGTTCGACCTGCGATCCATGGAAGCCGGCAACCTTCAACGACCCTGCCGCCACCAATACGCAGTCCGAGAAGACCCGCGCCGCGTACACGCAGCTGCGCTTCGGCTGGGATAACCTGAAGTACCCGGTCGACGGCAATGTCGGCATCCGCTACGTGAAAACCAAAGGCGCCGGCAGCGGCTATGTCTCGTTCACGCGCCCATCGCTGCCGAGCGTCGGCAGCGGCGTGCCGGTCAGCGGCCAGGGCAACCTGATCGACATCGCCTCGTTCGCGCAGCAGCAGTCGGTGAATAACTCCTACGACAACTGGCTGCCGAGCCTGAACCTGCGCATGAAAGCCAGCGATCAGCTGCAATTCCGCTTCGCGGTGGCCAAGTCGATGTCCCGTCCCGACTTCAACCAGCTCCAGGTGCAGACCACGCTCAATGCCCAGCACATGCAGACGGTCACCCGGGACGCGGCCGGAAACACCACCGCCGTGCGCTTCGACGGCACCAGCCTGAACGGCACCAGCGACGGCAATCCGCTGTTGAAACCCACCACGTCGACCAACATCGATCTGACCGCCGAATGGTACTTCGCCAAGGCCGGCTCGCTGACGTTCTCGGCCTTTAACAAGGACCTCAAGGACATCATCACCACCAAGAACTTCGGCTACAACGCGGTGGACTCGACCGGCAAGCAGCAAACCTTCGTGGTCACCGGTCCGGTCAACGGCGCCAAGGGCTATGCGCGCGGTTTCGAGCTGGCCCACCAGCAGTACTACGACTTCGTGCCCGACTGGCTGCGCGGCCTCGGCAGCCAGGCCAGCTGGACCTATGTGTCGAGCGAGCGCAAGTTGAAAGATCCGGTCAACGAAGCATGGTGCTCGGGCAACGACGCGTCGTCCAACTTCAACCTGTTCATCAACGGCTGCGATACCGATGGACGTCCGTTCGGCAAGACCCCGTTGCAGGGATTGTCGCGCCACACGGTCAACCTGGCGCTGATGTACGAGCAGCACGGCCTGTCGATGCGCGTGGCCTACAACTGGCGTTCGCGTTACCTGCTTGGCGTGACCCAGTGGGGCAGCCGTGGCAACAACGGCCTGAACACGAATCCGGCGGCTCCGGCCGACAAGTACCTGATCCCGACAGCCAACAACGACCAGGCCTTCGGTCTGCCGCTGTACCAGGCGGGCTACGGCCAAGTGGATGCGTCGATCTTCTATGACTTCACAGACAAGTTCCGCGTGGGCCTGGAAGGCACCAACCTGACCAACTCGTACACGCGCCAGATCATGCAGCAGCACGCGGGCGACTTCACCCGCCAGGTCTTCATGAGCGGTCCGCGCTACACCCTGTTGGCGCAATACTCGTTCTGATCGGGTCGTCACTCGGATCGGCCAGCGCGGATGGTCTCCACGCCGGCCGATCTTTCTCCCGCCCGGGCGCGTCCCGCGCGGGAGTTTTTTTTGATAGCGTGATTGTCGTCGTAGCCGTTTAGAACCCCGGCGCCGGCACCTCGGGAATCTGGTTGTGCAAGCTGGCATTGATCACGTTCCAACCGCGTATCACGGCGATGCCGTAGCTCAGTTCGATGATCTGGTTGTCGTCGAAATGCGCTTTCAGCAGCGCGAAATCGTCGTCGCCTGGCTGCTTGTGGGGCAGGGCGTTGACGGCTTCGGCCCAGTTGAGGGCGGCGCGTTCGCTGTCGCTGAAAAACGATGCGGGGGCTTCGCGCCAGCCGGCAATCGCGTTGATGTGGCGCGGGTCCAGGCCTTGCTTGACCAGGTCGCGCCAGTGCATGTCCACGCACACGCCGCAGCCGTTGATTTGCGAGATGCGCAGGTTGACCAGTTCCACCAGGCGGATGCCCAGCGCGCTTTTCTTGACGCTGGTGGACAGCGCAATCATTGCCTGCAGGCTGGTGGGAGCGGCGCGGTAAAAATCCTTGATGCGGGCGGCTTGGGTCATGATGTTTCCTTTCGAGGGAGTGGAGGGCGCCTGATTGCGCGCCTCATACTCCTTAGACGCGACCGCCGCCGCGCTTGTGACAGTTTTTTAGAAAATAGTTTGCGGCGCGCCGGTCAGCTTGTCCGGGTTGCGCACCACCAGCACCGCAGCGATCTTGCCGTCCTCGATCACGAACGATTGTGCCGATTCGAGCTTGCCTTCCACGTAGCGCAGCAGGCCCGGCTCGCCATTCACGCGCGCCTGGCGGTAGTCCACCCGCTGCGGGTGCTGGTGCTCCACCGACCAGAACACGCCCGCCACCCGGCCGGCGCCGCGCAGGATGCGCATGAAGGAAAGGATCTTGCCACCGCCATCGGACACCAGTTGCACGTCGTCGGCCATCATGGCTTTCATGGCGTCGCGGTCGCCTGCCTTGGCGGCCACCATGAAGCGGCCCAGCAGGGCCTGGTGGGTTTGTTTCGGTACGTCAAAGCGCGGCTGTTGCTGCTGCACGCGTTCCTGGGCGCGGTGCACCATCTGCCGGCAGGCGGCTTCGGTCTTGCCCAGCATGCTGGCGATGTCGTCGTAGTCATGGTCGAACACCTGGCGCATCAGGAAGGCGGCGCGTTCTTCGGGCGACAGGCGCTCGAGCACCCACAGGAACGCCATCGAGACGTCGCTGGCCATTTCGGCGCTGCTCTCCGGCGTGCGCTCGTCGAGCTCGACGACGGGCTCGGGCAGCCACCAGCCGATGTAGGTGGCGCGCTCGGCCTGCCGGCCGCGCAGGTAGTCGATCGCCAGCCGGGTAGTGGTGGTGACCAGCCAGGCTTCGGGCGACTGGATTGCTGCGTGGTCGCTGCCATGCCAGCGCAGCCAGGCATCCTGCACTACGTCCTCGGCATCGGCGCGCACGCCCAGCATGCGGTAGGCAATGGCGAACAGGCGCGGGCGCAGGGTGTTGAAGGAGTCGGTCATGGTGTCTGCAAACGTTGTGGGTTTGCATCTAGACGCGCGGAGTGCGCGTTTTGTGACAGCATAACGCAATGCCGGCGGCCGCCGGCATGTCACATGATCACTTGCGGCGGCGGCGGGCGACCACGCCCACCAGGCCCAGCCCGGCCAGCAGCATGGCGTAGGTTTCCGGTTCCGGTACGGTCGTGGCGACGCCGGTACGGTACAAGGTCGCGTTGGACAGCGAGGCAAAGCTGGTCGTGAAGGCGTCGATGCCGGTGGTGCCTGCGTCGAAACGATAGAATGCGGTCACGTTGTTGGAACCGTTGACGTTGCCGTAGTGGACGCCAATGATGGTGTCACCATAGAGTTGCTGGCTGAAGTTGATGGTGTTGCCGGTCAGGCTGGAAATCATGTGGCCCGCATCGACTGCCTCGGTCAGGTTCAGGTGCCACGTGCCAAGTGCCGTGTTGACTGCGGCCAGGCTGGGGGCGTTGCCGTTGAGGTTGCCACTGTAGAAGCCGAGGCAGGAGGCGCCGGTAATCGAGATATCGCTTGCCGAGCAAGTGGCGATGGTCGGGGTGCCACTGCCGCCGCTGCCGCCGCTGCCAGCCGAGTTGCCGTTGCCATTCGCGTTGCCGTTACCATTCGCGTTGCCGTTGCCGTTGCCGTTGCCGTTACCTGCCGAATTGCCATTGCCATTCGCGTTACCGTTGCCATTCGCATTGCCATGGCCGGCGCCGTTGTTGGCTGGCGCAGCAGTCGCCAGTGCCGTAGCGGCGACGAGCACCACGGTGAGCGCGGTACGGACAAGGTTCTTGGCGGGCATGGATAGTCTCCAGTGAGTTGGCTTGCGATATGCAACAATTAAATTGCATAGTAACATTTTTAATTTCTAAAAGACACTACATTTGCTAATTAGATACACCCGCACGCGTAGATCGTTTGCGTAAATGGGAACCAAAACGGGGGTGCCCAGTCCAACCCTCTCCGCCGCTGCGAGCCTGAAATTCACTCAGGCTTATACAGGGGGCGGCCGGGGGCTTGCACGACGGGCTCCGGGCGCCCCTGTATGCATTGCTTATCCGCTGCCCGCATAAGCTGGCGCGAATTCATTCTTTGGCATGTCTTTCGAATCGCTCTACGCTGGCGACATCATTCAAACGGAGGAGACATGAAGCTCGAAACCCTGGCCGTGCATGGCGGCTATCGTCCCGATCCCACTACCCGTGCAGTTGCCGTGCCCATCTACCAGACCGTGGCTTACGCGTTCGACGATACCCAGCATGGCGCCGACCTGTTCGACTTGAAAATACCTGGCAATATTTATACGCGCATCATGAACCCCACCCAGGACGTGCTCGAGCAGCGCCTGGCCGCGCTTGAAGGCGGCGTGGGGGCGCTGGCGCTGGCGTCGGGGCAGGCGGCGGTCACGTATGCGATCCAGACCATTGCCGAGGCCGGCGACAACATCGTCTCGGCCTCCACCCTGTACGGAGGCACGTACAACCTGTTTGCGCACACGCTGCCGCAGTTCGGCATCACCACGCGCTTTGCCGATCCGGCCGATCCCGCGTCGTTCGCCGCACTCATCGACGAGCGCACCAAGGCCGTGTTCATCGAATCGATCGGCAACCCGCTGGGCAATATCACCGACATCGAAAAAATCGCTGCGGTGGCGCACCAGCACGGCGTGCCGCTGATCGTCGATAACACGGTCGCCACGCCTTACCTGCTGCGACCGTTCGAGCATGGCGCCGACATCGTGGTCCATTCGCTCACCAAGTACCTGGGCGGGCATGGCAATTCCATCGGCGGCGTGATCGTCGATTCGGGCAAGTTTCCGTGGGCCGAGCACAAGCAGCGCTTCCGCCGCCTCAACGAGCCGGACGTGTCGTACCACGGCGTGGTCTATACCGAGGCGCTGGGGCCGGCGGCGTACATCGGCCGCGCGCGCGTGGTCCCGTTGCGCAATACCGGCGCGGCGATCTCGCCGTTCAACGCCTTTTTGATCCTGCAAGGGATCGAGACGCTGGCGCTGCGCATGGACCGCATTACCGAGAACACCCGCACGGTGGCACGCTACCTGCGCCAGCATGGCAAGGTCAAGTGGGTCAATTACGCCGGGCTGGAAGACCATCGCGACCATGCGCTGGCGGTCAAGTACCTGGGCGGGCGGCCGTCGGGCGTGCTGACCTTCGGCGTCGAGGGCGGGGTGGAAGGCGGGGCGCGCTTCCAGGATGCGTTGCAGCTGTTTACGCGGCTGGTCAATATCGGCGACGCCAAGTCGCTGGCCTGTCACCCGGCGTCCACCACGCACCGCCAGCTCAACGAGGCGGAGCTGGCCAAGGCGGGCGTCACCGTCGATACGGTGCGGCTGTCGATCGGCATCGAGCACAGCGACGATCTGCTGGCCGACCTCGAGCAGGCCTTGGCAGCAGTTTAATTAACAAGGCCAAGCGCGGCTGATGAACCTTCAGAGCAAGGCGCAGCGCCGAAGGCAATACGACAGCATGCCACTACGCCAGTACGCCAGTATGGTAAGGCGCTGCAACGCAGCTTGAAGGCTTCGTCAGGCGCGCGCCTTGCCCGGCGTTTCTGGGGACACCGGCACCGTCATCGCCGCACCGTCCTTGAAAGTGCAGTCGAAAATGTGCGCGCGCGAGGCGGGCGCGGCGATGGAGTACAACTCGTTGTACGGGTTGTCGTCGTCGATGCGCAGGTCGATGCGCACGCCGTCCAGGTGATTATTGGCCTCGATCTCGCGCAGCCGTTCGCGCCGCACATCCACTTCGCGGCTGGTGCGGCCCTGCATGATCGGCCCTTCGAAATACCGGATCAGCGCGCATTCGATGGCGTCCACCCGGTCCTTGAGCAGCATGTCGGCCGCCACCGCGTTCTGGTTCACCGGCTTCTCGCCCGGGTCGCCATCGTCGCACAGTACTTCCACCTGCATGCGCTGCACCAGCAGCAGCAGGTCGTGGTGATCGTTATTGTTGTAGTGGATACGTTGCACGGCGGACAGGCGCGCGCGCGCCAGGCGGCCGGCCGGGTCCTTGGTTTGACCCACGTATTGCACCTTGCTGGGAATTTTCAGGCCGTGGTCGTAGCGTTGCAGCACCTCGTGGATCGACAGCGCTTCCACCAGACCACCCCAGTTGAGGGTGATGAAGCAGTCGGTCATGGTGACGATCGGCTTCTTGAACGTGGCCGCGAACGGTATTTCCAGGTCCATCTGCACGGTGCCGCGCTTGCCTTCGCTGCCGATCAGGATCGGCACCGTGAGCTTGAGCGAGAAGAACGCCCAGCTGACGCTGCGCTCGTGGTCGAAGCGCACGATGGGGCGGTTGATGACAAAATAAATCAGCCGCTTCTCCATGGTCGCCTCGAGATCGAACTGCATGCGGCGCAGCTGGCGGCCGATGGGGTCGCGGATGTCGGGCCGCTCGGGGAAGCCGGCAAACAGGTCATACCAGTGATACTTGGCGTCGGAAACGGTGACGCGCCAGGTCTGCCGTGCGTTGCTGCGTTGCGGCAGCAGCGGCAACAGGTCGTCGAATGCTTCGGGCACCGTCAGCAGGTCGTTGAACGGCTCCGGCGCATCCTCGGGCGGCAATACCAGTCCCAGTTCTTCCAGCGAGGGCTCTTGATCGTCCTCGCCGGCGACCTGGTCGGGTAAATCGCTCGTCATGTGGATGCTCCAGTGTGTCAGATCAAGCGGGCAGTATAGACCCTGCCGCAAATTGTATCCATCCGTTATTTCTATGCGGCAACCTGAAATGTCACACTTGGGGTTACACCCTGGCGCCCTTGGCCGGCTCAGGGGGTGTCATGCGGGACACAATTACTTCGCCATCGGCGACAAAGCAGCTGAGCAGGTGGCGGGTTGCCGCAGCCACTTGCCCGGAGCCGATTTTGTCATATGCGCCCAGTTCCGGCCACTGTAAATCGATGGTGAACTGGACCAGGTTGTTGGCTTCCTGCACAGCCGTCACGCGTTCGCGCCGCAATTGCCGTTCATCTTCCTTGCGCGGCAGCGGCGCGGTGCCCGCGAAGTAGCGGACCAGGGCCGCTTCCAGCAAGTCCATGCGTTCGCCTTGCAGCACGGCGGCGGCGCGCGGGTGGGCGTTATGGGGCAGTTCGGCCGGGTCGCCGCTGGCGCAGTTGACCCTGACATCGAGTCGCTGGACCAGCAGCAGGGTGTCGAGGTCTTCCTTGTGCCTGGCGTGCAGCTTTTGCAGCGCCGGCAGGTGCGCGCGCGACAGTTGCGCTTCCGGGTCATGGGTCTGGCCCACGTACACCACCTGGCACGGCACCTTGTCCGGGGCATGGGCCAGCAGGATATCGTGGACAGAGAAAGTTTCCACCAGCCCGCCCCAGTTGAGCGTAACGTAATTGGGCGTGAGCTGGACCAGCGGCTTTTTCAGCGTGGCGGCAAACGGCACGGTGAGCTCGAAGGTGATGCTGTCGCGCTTCTTTTCCTGGCCCACCAGTAAAGGCAGGGTCAACTTGAGCGAAAAAAAGCCCCAGTGGACGGTTCCGGCAGCGTCAAAGCGCACCGGCGGGCGGGTGAGGGCGAAGAACAGGTGGTGCCGGGAGGCCACCGCGTCGAGCTCGAACTGCATGCGGCGCTGGTAGCGGCCGACCGGATCGTGGATGTCGAGGCGCTCGGGGAACCCGGCGATCAGGTCGTACCAGTGGATCCTGGCATCGGCCACGCTGGCGTACCAGCTTTGCGGGGCGGTATGGCGTTCGGGAATGTACGCCGTGTAATCTGCCATTTGCTCTGCTGGAGGCTGCAGGGTTTGGGCAGCCAGCTCGGGAAGAGTCATGATGTCGAAAGGTAAGTTGAGGGGTCTCGCTGCCTTCGTTGGAATAAAAATAATAAGTAATTCTACGCAGCAATATGGAGGCTACCCCCGCTCTCCTTGCAAATCAACAGTTTTCTGCAGAACCGGGCAAATGCGCGGCGGTTACAACGTTTCCCGCATCAGGGCCAGCAATGCCAGCGGGTCGTTCAGCACCCGGTCGGCCTGCCAGTCCAGCGGCTTGTGCGGACCGCAGTACCCCCAGCCGGCAGCGATGGTCGGCATGCCGGCCGCCTTGCCGGCCTGGATGTCGCGCAGGTCGTCGCCCACGTACCAGCAATCGCCGGGATCGAGCCCCAGGCGCGCGGCGGCTTCGAACAGCGGCGCCGGGTGCGGCTTGGCGTGGGCCGTGGTGTCGCCGGAGATCGAGCAGGCGGCGTGGCCCAGGCCGATCAGTGGCAGCAGCGGGTCGGTAAAGCGCTTCGGTTTGTTGGTCACCACGCCCCATTGCACGCCGGCCGCCTCGATGCCGGACAGCAGCTCGGGCACGCCGGCAAACAGCGTGCTGTGGTCGGCGATATTGGCTTCGTAGTTGTCGAAAAAGCCGTCGCGCAGCGCCAGGTAGCCAGCGTCCTCGGGCGTCAGGCCGAAGGCCACGCCGATCATGCCGCGCGCGCCAGCGGACGCCGTGGGGCGCAGCAGTTCGTAGTCGGACGGTTGCAGGCCGCGCGTGGTGCGCAGCAGGTTGACGGCGGCGGCCAGGTCGGGCGCGGTGTCGGCCAGTGTGCCGTCGAGGTCGAACAGGATGGCGCGCGGGGCAGTCAGGGTAGTGGTCATGAGGTCAGTCGAGTGGGCGCGTGGTGGCGATCATGTAATTGACGCTGGTGTCGTCATTGAGCGAATAGATCTTGGTGAGCGGGTTGTAGCCGAGACCCTTCATGCCGCGCGTTTCCAGGCCGGCGCTGCGCACGTATTGCGCCAGTTCCGACGGCGTGATGAACTTGTCGTAGTCGTGGGTGCCCTTGGGCAGCATGCGCAGCACGTACTCGGCGCCGATGATGGCAAACAGGTAGGACTTGGGATTGCGGTTGAGCGTGGAAAAGAACACGTGGCCGCCCGGTTTGACCAGGGCGGCGGCAGCGCGCACGATGGCGCCGGGATCGGGCACGTGTTCGAGCATTTCCATGCAGGTGACCACGTCGTACTGGCCCGGCTCCTGCGCGGCCATGTCTTCGGCGGCCACCAGTTTGTAGCGTACTTGCACGCCCGATTCCAGGCTGTGCAGGTCGGCCACTTTCAGCGCTTTTTCACCGAGGTCGATGCCGGTGACGTCGGCGCCCTTGCGCGCCATCGATTCGCTGAGGATGCCGCCGCCGCAACCGATGTCGATCACCTTCTTGCCGGCCAGCGGCACGCGGGCATTGATCCACTCCAGGCGCAGCGGATTGATTTCGTGCAGGGGACGGAATTCGGAGGTAGGGTCCCACCAGCGGTGGGCCAGGTCGGAAAATTTTTGCAGTTCTAACGGATCAGCGTTCATGGTGCGGCTTTCATGAAAAGATATTCCGCTATTCTAAAGCAGCAGGCGTAAAAAAACCCCGCCGAGGCGGGGTTCGTGTGGGCTACAGCAGTATTACTTGCTGGTGCCTACGACTTCGATTTCCACGCGACGGTTTTTCGCGCGGCCTTCGGCGGTCTTGTTGTCGGCAACTGGCTGTTTCTCGCCTTTGCCTTCGGTGTACACGCGGGTTGCGTCAACGCCTTTGGAGATGATGTAGGCTTTGACTGCTTCAGCGCGGCGTACCGACAGCTTCTGGTTGTACTCGTCCGAACCAACGGAGTCGGTGTGACCGACAGCGATGATGACTTCCAGGTTGATGGCGCCCAGTTTCGAGGTCACTTCGTCCAGCTTGGCTTTGCCTTCTGGTTTCAGGACCGATTTGTCGAAATCGAAGAACGCGTCAGCTGCGAAGCTCACTTTTTGTGCGGTTGGTACTGGAACTGGTTTTGGCGTTGGCGCTGGGGTTGGTGCCGGAGCTGGTGCTGGAGCCGGTGGTGGCGGCGGTGCTACGCACTTGCCATTTTCCAGTTTCTCTGGCTCAACGCACAGGGGCAGGTCGCAACCTGGCACGGCATCGGCCGGGGTCCAGTAGCCGGTGCGCCAGCACAGACCGAACGGATCACGCACGATCACACCGCGTGCATCTTGCACGTAGGCGCTTTTCGGCGTTGCGGCCTTGATGTCCTGGGTAACAGGAGCGTAAGGTGGTGCGGTAGGCGCGGTTTGCGCGAAGGCCGAACCAGCAAAGGCAGCCGAGATGGCCAACAACGAAATAAGTTTCTTCATATTTTTCTTCCTTTCGGGGGTGATATCCGCAGAAAAACTGCGCGACGTGCATTACGTGGGCCGGATTTTACCACGCAGGGGCGTCACGCCCGTCTCCCGATTGCGAAACAAGCAATTGACTTCTGATTCATTTTGCCACAATAGATCCTGGTGCGCGAAAGCGGTGCACCTTTGCACCAATTTGCTCACTACCAATATGTTGTTTTGTCGCAACGTGATTGTCGATAATAAATGAGTAATGTGTCATGAATATTACATCGTGTTACAAGCGTGCATCGTGCGCCGACCCGCATAGGCGCTGGCCCCGAGGGCAAATTGTGTTAGTGCCCCTGTCCGCATGTTAAAATCCTACTCTTGCCCGTCCTTATTGAAGGGCAGGGCAACAGTGTAGTAAGTGCGGCATACATTGCTTACAAGATAACCTCACAGTCAAAGATCAGTCGACCCGCCAATGGATCAATTCGCAAAAGAAACAATTCCTATTTCCCTCGAAGAAGAGATGCGCAAGAGCTACCTCGATTACGCCATGAGCGTGATCGTGGGCCGCGCCTTGCCGGACGTGCGCGACGGCTTGAAGCCGGTGCACCGCCGGGTCTTGTTCTCGATGCATGAATCCAATTACGTGTGGAACCGCGCTTACGTCAAGTGCGCGCGCGTGGTCGGCGACACCATGGGTAAGTACCACCCGCACGGCGACGCGTCGATTTACGACACGCTGGTGCGCATGGCGCAGCACTTCTCGCTGCGCTACATGCTGGTCGATGGCCAGGGTAACTTCGGTTCGGTCGATGGCGACGGCGCGGCCGCGATGCGTTACACCGAGTGCCGGCTGGCCAAGATCTCGAGCGAACTGCTGGCCGATATCGACAAGGACACGGTCGACTTCCAGCCCAACTACGACGGCAAGGAAAAAGAGCCGACCGTTCTGCCTACCCGCATCCCCAACCTGCTGATCAACGGCTCGTCCGGTATTGCCGTGGGTATGGCCACCAACATCCCGCCGCACAATCTGCACGAAGTGATTGCCGGCGCGCTGCACGTGCTGCAAAACCCGCAGTGCTCGATCGACGAGCTGATCGAACTGATCCCGGCGCCGGACTTCCCGACCGGCGGTATCATTTACGGCGTCTCGGGCGTGCGCGACGGTTACCGCACCGGCCGTGGCCGCGTGGTCATGCGCGCCAAGACCCACTACGAGGAATACGGCAAGGACGGCGGCCGCACCGCGATCATCGTCGACGAGCTGCCGTACCAGGTCAATAAAAAATCGCTGCTCGAGCGCATCGCCGAAAACGTGCGCGACAAGAAGCTCGAGGGCATTTCCGACATCCGCGACGAGTCCGACAAATCGGGCATGCGCGTGGTGATCGAACTCAAACGCGGCGAAGTACCGGAAGTCGTCCTGAACAACCTGTACAAGCAAACGCAACTGCAAGACACCTTCGGCATGAACATGGTAGCGCTGGTCGATGGCCAGCCACGCCTGCTCAACCTGAAGGAAATGCTGCAGTGCTTCCTGTCGCACCGCCGCGAAGTGGTGACGCGCCGCACCGTGTTTGAACTGCGCAAGGCGCGCGAACGCGGCCACGTGCTCGAAGGCCTCGCCGTGGCGCTGGCCAATATCGACGACTTCATCGCCCTGATCAAGGCGGCGCCTACGCCGCCGGTGGCAAAAGCGGCGCTGATGGACCGTTCGTGGGATTCGTCGATCGTGCGCGAAATGCTGGCCCGTACCGGCGAAGGCGACACCGTGGGCGGCATCGAAGCATTCCGTCCCGAACACCTGCCCAAGCATTACGGCATGCAGGCCGACGGCATGTACCGCCTGTCCGACGACCAGGCCCAGGAAATCCTGCAAATGCGCCTGCAGCGCCTGACCGGCCTGGAACAGGACAAGATCGTCAACGAGTACAAGGACGTGATGGCCGAAATCGCCGACCTGCTCGACATCCTGGCCAAGCCGTCGCGCGTGACCACCATCATCACCGACGAGATGACCAGCGTGGTCACCGAATTCGGCGATCCTGCCAAGGACCCGCGTCGTTCGAGCATCGAACACAATGCCAGCGACCTCAATACCGAGGACCTGATCACGCCGCAGGACATGGTGGTCACCCTGTCGCACACCGGTTACATGAAGGCGCAGCCGATTACCGAGTACCGTTCGCAAAAACGCGGCGGTCGCGGCAAGCAGGCCATGGCGACCAAGGAAGAAGACTGGATCGACCAGCTGTTCATCGCCAACACGCACGATTACATCCTGTGCTTCTCCAACCGTGGCCGCATGTACTGGCTCAAGGTCTGGGAAGTGCCGCAAGGCTCGCGCAACTCGCGCGGCAAGCCTATTGTGAACATGTTCCCGCTGGCCGATAACGAGAAGATTACCGTGATCCTGCCGCTGTCGGGCGAGAACCGCACCTTCCCCGAAGACCATTACGTGTTCATGTCCACCAGCCTTGGCACCGTGAAAAAGACGCCGCTGAAAGACTTCAGCAACCCGCGCAAGGCCGGCATCATTGCCGTAGACCTTGACGAAGGCGACTTCCTGATCGGCGCTGCACTGACCGACGGCGAGCACGATGTGATGCTGTTCTCGGATTCCGGCAAGGCCGTGCGCTTCGACGAAAACGACGTGCGTCCGATGGGCCGCAATGCCCGTGGCGTGCGCGGCATGAACCTCGACGAAGGCCAGCGCGTGATCGCGCTGCTCGTCGCCGAAAACGAGCAGCAGTCGGTGCTCACTGCCACCGAGAACGGCTACGGCAAGCGTACGCCGATCACGGAATACACGCGCCATGGCCGTGGCACCAAGGGCATGATCGCGATCCAGACCTCCGAGCGTAACGGCCGCGTGGTGGCCGCCACGCTGGTGGAACCGACCGACGAGATCATGCTGATCACCACCGGCGGCGTGCTCATTCGCACCCGCGTCGCGGAAATCCGCGAAATGGGCCGCGCCACGCAAGGCGTGACCCTGATCGCGGTCGAAGACGGCACCAAGCTGTCCGGCCTGCAGCGCGTGGTGGAAACCGACATCGACGAAGTGGAACTCGAACCTGGTCCGGACGGCAAGCCAGTGGTGGTGGCTGCTCCCGCAGTTGCTGACGCTGCCGACGCAGCCGATGCTGACGGCGCCACCGATGCCGGTGACGACAAGCCTGCCGACGACGTTCAGCCGGAGTAATTCGCAGCATCGGTCCGGACCCCAGTCCGGGCGCCACGGGGCCAGGTTATTGTGAGCAGCAGTGCGACAATAGACTGGCCCTGTTTTTTTAGGGACTCCCTATATTGATCACCAAGGAACGCAACGTGACTCACATCTATAACTTCTCCGCCGGCCCTGCCGTCCTGCCCAAGGAAGTGCTGGCGCAAGCGGCTGCCGAAATGCTGGACTGGCATGGCAGCGGCATGTCGGTGATGGAGATGAGCCACCGCGGACCGGAGTTTATTTCGATTTACAAGGCGGCCGAGCGCGACCTGCGCGAGCTGCTGGCAGTACCGGACAATTACAAGATCTTGTTCATGCAGGGCGGGGGCTTGTCCCAGAATGCCCTGATTCCGTTGAACCTGGTGGGCCACAAGCCGCAGCCAGCAACCATCGATTTCATCCACACCGGTTCGTGGTCGGGCAAATCCATCAAGGAAGCCGCCAAGTACGCCAACGTCAACATCGCCGCGTCGTCCATGACGTCGGTGCCGCCGCAATCCACGTGGCAGCTCACGCCCGGCGCGGCCTATCTGCACCTGTGCACCAACGAGACCATCGACGGCGTCGAATTCGATTTCGATGCCGGCGTACCGGCAGTGCAGCCGGACGTGCTGATGGTGGCCGACATGTCGTCGCACATCCTGTCGCGCCGCATCGACGTGTCGAAATACGGCGTGATCTTCGCCGGCGCCCAGAAAAACATCGGCCCGGCTGGCCTGACCATCGTCATCGTGCGCGACGACCTGCTGGGCAAGGCGCTGCCGGCCTGCCCGTCGGCGTTCGACTTCAAGCTGGTGGCCGACAACGACTCCATGTACAACACGCCGCCTACCTACGGCATCTATATTGCCGGGCTGGTGTTCCAATGGCTGAAAAAGAACGGCGGCGTGGCAGCGATGGAGAAGCGCAATGTCGCCAAGGCCAAACTGCTGTACGCGGCGCTCGACGCCGACGATTTTTACCAGACCCACGTGCAAGCGGCCAGCCGCTCGCGCATGAACATTCCCTTCTACCTGAAGGACGAGAGCCGGAACGACGAATTCCTGGCCGGCGCCAAGGCGCGCGGCCTGCTGCAACTGAAGGGCCACAAGTCCGTCGGCGGCATGCGCGCATCGATCTATAACGCCATGCCCATCGAAGGGGTGCAAGCCCTGGTGGACTACCTGAACGAATTCGCCGGCCGCACCGCTGGTTAACATCATGAACGACAAACTCAAACCCCTGCGCGAACAGATCGATGCGATCGACGCGCAAATCCTCGACCTGCTCAACCGCCGCGCCCAGGTGGCGCAGGAAGTGGGGCACGTCAAGGCCGAAACCAACGCCCCCGTGTTTCGTCCCGAGCGCGAAGCGCAAGTGCTGCGCGGCGTGGCCGACCGCAACCCGGGCCCGATGGGCAACGCCGAGATGCAAACCATCTTCCGCGAGATCATGTCCGCCTGCCGCTCGCTGGAGAAGCGCGTCACGGTCGCCTTCCTGGGACCGGCCGGCACCTACAGCGAACAGGCCGTGTACCAGCAGTTCGGCACCGCCGTCGATGTACTGGCATGCGCCTCGATCGACGAAGTGTTCCGCGCTACCGAAGCCGGCACGGCCGACTTCGGCGTGGTCCCGGTGGAGAACTCCACCGAGGGCGCCATCGGCCGCACACTCGACCTGCTGCTCAATACCCCGCTGACCATCAGCGGTGAAGTGGCGATCGCCGTGCGGCACAGCCTGCTCACCGGCACCGGCACCATGGACGGCGTGACCGCCATTTGCGCCCACGCCCAGGCGCTGGCGCAGTGCCAGATCTGGCTCAACAACAACTACCCCGAGATTGAGCGCCGCGCCGTGTCGTCCAACGCCGAAGCGGCGCGCATGGCGCGCGACGACCACTCGGTGGCGGCGATTGCCGGCGAGCGCGCCGGCGTGCGCTACAGCCTGGGCACGGTCAAGGCCAATATCCAGGACGACCCGCACAACCGCACCCGCTTTGCCGTGATCGGCACGCTGCGCACCGGCCCGTCCGGCATCGACCGCACGTCGATGGCGCTGGCGGCGCCGCACAAGGCCGGTTCCGTGTATCGCCTGCTCGGATCGCTGGCGCAGAATGGCGTGTCGATGACGCGCTTCGAATCGCGCCCGGCCCGCAACGGCAACTGGGAATACTATTTTTACGTGGACGTCGAAGGCCATATCGAAAACCCCGCCGTGGCCAAGGCGCTGGAAGAATTGCAGGGCAATGCCGCCTTCTTCAAGGTGCTCGGCTCCTACCCGGTGAGCCTCACTTAATTACAACGAGAGACAACCATGACCAAGAATTTCGGGCCGGAGTACGTCCGCGCCATCGCCCCTTACCAAGCCGGCAAACCGATCGCTGAAGTCGCGCGGGAATTCGGTTTGCAGGAAGATGCCATCGTCAAGCTGGCCTCCAACGAAAATCCGTTCGGCGTGCCGGAATCGGCCAGGACCGCCATGGGCGCCGCTGCGGCCGAACTGGGACGCTACCCGGACGCCAACGGCTTCGACCTGAAAGCCGCGCTGTCCACCCGCTACAGCGTGCCGGCCGACTGGGTCACGCTGGGCAACGGCAGCAACGACATTCTCGAAATCGCCGCCCACGCATTCGTCGAGCGCGGCCAGTCGGTCGTGTATTCGCAGTATTCGTTCGCGGTGTACGCGCTGGCCACGCAGGGCGTGGGTGCGCGCCACATCGTGGTGCCGGCCAAGGCGCACGGCCATGACCTCGACGCCATGCTGGCCGCGATTGCCGACGATACGCGCCTGGTCTTCATCGCCAACCCGAACAACCCGACCGGCACTTTCATCCCGGCCGCCGACATCGAGGCGTTCCTGCAAAAAGTGCCGGCCAGCGTGGTGGTGGTGCTCGATGAAGCGTATAACGAATTCCTGGCGACCGAACACCAGTTCGAGTCCGCCGACTGGGTAAAAAAATACCCGAACCTGCTGGTGTCGCGCACGTTCTCCAAGGCCTATGGCCTGGCCGGCCTGCGCGTGGGTTTCGCGATTGCCCAGCCGGCATTGACGGACCTGATGAACCGCATCCGCCAGCCGTTCAATGTCAATTCGCTGGCGCAGGCTGCCGCCATCGCTGCGCTCAACGACCAGGAATTCCTGGCCAAGAGCGCGACCAACAATGCCGCCGGCTACCGCCAGTTCACCGAAGCATTCGAGCAACTGGGTCTCGAGTACGTGCCGTCGTACGGCAACTTCGTGCTGGTCAAGGTGGGGAGCGACGACGGCGCCGGTGCGCGTGTCAACCTGTCGTTGTTGAAGCAGGGCGTGATCGTGCGTCCGGTCGGCAACTACGGCTTGCCCGAGTGGCTGCGCATCTCGATCGGCCTGCCGCAGGAAAACGCGGTGCTGATCGCGGCACTGACCAAGGCGCTGGCCGAAGGCTGAGATGGCGTCCACGGCATTCAAGAAGGTCGTCATTTTTGGCGTGGGCCTGATCGGCGGCTCGTTTGCCCGCTCGCTGAAAAAGGCTGGTGTGGTCGGCACGGTGGTCGGCATGGGCCGCTCGCAGGCATCGATGCAGCGCGCTTTGGAACTGGGCATCATCGACGTGATCGGCGGCGACATGGCGGCAGCGCTGGCCGGCGCCGACCTGGTGCTGCTGGCCGCGCCGGTGGCGCAGACCGAAGCGATCCTGGCAGCGATCGCGCCGCACCTGCAACCGGGCACCGTGGTGACCGATGCCGGCAGCACCAAGTCGGACGTGGTCGCTGCTGCGCGCCGGGCGTTGGCAGGGAAGGTGGCGCAGTTCGTGCCGGGGCATCCCATTGCCGGGCGAGAAACCAATGGTCCGGAAGCGGCGATCGACGACCTGTACGTGGGCAAGAAGGTGGTGCTCACCGCGCTGGCCGAGAACGACGCGTTTGATGTGGAACGGGTAGCGGCGGCATGGCGCGCGTGCGGGGCAATTATTCATCGCCTGTCGCCCGAAGAACATGACAAGGTGTTTGCGGCCGTGAGCCACTTGCCGCACCTGCTGGCGTATGCCCTGGTCGATGATATCGCCAGGAAGCCCCATGCCGACCTGCTGTTCCAATATGCAGCGAGCGGCTTCCGCGATTTTACGAGGATCGCGGGATCGTCGCCGGAAATGTGGCGCGACATCAGCCTGGCCAACCAGGCCGCGCTACTGACCGAGCTCGATGCGTACATGGCGCAGCTGACCGTGCTGCGCGGGCGGCTGGCGGCCGGCGACGGCGCTGGGCTGGAGCAAGTGTATGGCAACGCAGAGCGGGCAAGACACCAATGGATTACCGCGATTGAAACGGCGGAAGCGCCGCAGTCGGCGGATAAAGCAGAATAAAGCGAAGCAGCAAGAACGCGGCACTGGAACGCCCCGACACCGCAAAGGCGCGCCAGGGGCACGGACTGACGGCCGCGACGACTGCTTATTAAAGGAATACCTATGAACCACGACTACATCGACCTCCAGCCAGTCCCCCACGTACAAGGCACCGTGCGCCTCCCGGGCTCGAAGTCCATCTCCAACCGCATCCTGCTGTTGTCGGCCCTGTCGCAGGGAGACGTCCAGATCGTCGATCTGCTGGCCTCCGACGACACCGCCGTCATGCTGGCCGCCTTGCGCTCGCTGGGCGTGGAATGGACCGAAGAGCAAACTGCCACCGGCACCATCCACCACGTCAAGGGCGTGGCCGGCGTGTTGCCGAACAAATCGGCCGACCTGTTCATGGGCAACGCCGGCACCGCGATCCGGCCGCTGACCGCCGCGCTGGCCGTGATCGGCGGCGACTATACGCTGCATGGCGTGCCGCGCATGCACGAGCGGCCGATCGGCGACCTGGTCGATGCATTGAACGCCGCCGGCACCAACGTCGAATACACGGGCAACCCCGGCTACCCGCCGCTGCACATCAGGCAGGGCAAGATCCACGCGCAGCGCCTGGCAGTGCGCGGCGACGTCTCGAGCCAGTTTTTGACGGCGCTGCTGATGGTCGCGCCGCTGATGGCGCGCGACCATGCGATCACCATTGACGTGATCGGCGAACTGATTTCCAAGCCGTATATCGAAATTACCTTGAACCTGGTGCGCCGCTTCGGCGTGCAGGTGGCGCAGGACGGCTGGTCGTCATTTACCATCGAGCCGGGCCAGGTGTACCAGTCGCCGGGCACCATCCACGTCGAGGGCGATGCGTCGTCGGCGTCGTATTTTCTTGCGGCCGGCGCGATTGGCGGCGGGCCGGTGCGGGTGGAAGGCGTGGGCCGGCAGAGCATCCAGGGCGACGTGCGCTTTGCCGCAGCGCTCGAGCAGATGGGCGCGACCATCGTCATGGGTGACAACTGGATCGAGGCGAGCAGCAACGGTTCATTGAAAGCCATAGACGCCGACTTCAATCACATTCCCGACGCGGCCATGACGATCGCGATTGCCGCGCTGTACGCGGACGGCACCAGCACCTTGCGCAATATCGCCAGCTGGCGCGTGAAGGAAACCGACCGCATCGCGGCCATGGCCACCGAGCTGCGCAAGCTGGGCGCGGTGGTGGAAGAGGGCGCCGATTTCATCCGCGTGACACCGCCAGCGGTCCTCGCTCCTGCTACTATCGATACCTACGACGATCACCGCATGGCGATGTGCTTCTCGCTGGCGTCGCTCGACGGCGCCGCGCGCAAGGGCACCACGGTGCGCATCAACGACCCCAAGTGCGTCGGCAAAACTTTCCCTGAATATTTCGCTGCGTTCGCGGCGATTGCAAAATAGTAAACACATGCCAACATCCCAGATTCCAGTCATCACCATCGACGGGCCCACCGCATCCGGCAAGGGTACTGTCGCACACCGCGTTGCCGATAAACTCGGCTTCCATTACCTGGATTCGGGCGCGCTGTATCGCCTGACGGCATTGTCCGCGCTGCGGCGCGATACCGACCTGGCCGACGAACACGCACTGGCCAAGCTGGCCGAGCACCTGCAATGCAGCTTCCAGGGCGAGCATATTTTGCTGGGCCACGAGGACGTGAGCGACGCCATCCGCGCCGAGGTGGTGGGCAATACGGCGTCGAAGATTGCCACCTTCCCGGCCGTGCGCCATGCGCTGGTGGGGCTGCAGCTGGGGTTCCGCAAGGCGCCGGGCGTGGTGGCGGACGGGCGCGACATGGGCTCGGTCATCTTCCCGCATGCCCAGTTGAAGGTGTTTTTGACGGCAAGTGTTGCTGCCAGGGCCGAACGTCGCTACAAGCAATTGATCGCCAAGGGGATTTCTGCTAAGATGGAAGACCTGCTGATGGATTTGCAGGCGCGGGACGACCGGGATACAAACCGGGCCATCGCGCCGCTGGTCCCTGCCGCAGGTGCGCTGGTACTGGAAACATCGAACATGACGGCTGACGAAGCGGTCGCGCAGGTGTTGCAGTGGTACGCAGCCGTGGTGCACAAGCACTAAGTAGTATGTTTTTGGTAAGGTGTCTGGCCGCTCTGCGGCCTAGACGTGTTTCAACCCTAACCCAACTGAAGTCGCATATCGCGAGCCTTGTTGGCAAACCTGGAAGTTACAATGTCTAATATGGAAAGTTTTGCAGCCCTCTTCGAAGAATCCCTGTCGCGTCAAGACATGCGTTCGGGCGAAGTGATCTCGGCTGAAGTCGTTCGTCTGGATCACAACTTCGTGATCGTGAACGCCGGCCTGAAATCGGAAGCATTCATCCCTGTTGAAGAATTCAAGAATGACCAAGGCGAACTGGAAGTCAAAGTAGGCGACTTCGTTTCCGTGGCCATCGAATCGCTGGAAAATGGTTTCGGCGATACCATCCTGTCGCGCGACAAAGCCAAGCGTCTGGCTTCGTGGCTGGCACTGGAAAAAGCCATGGAGTCGGGCGAGATCGTCGTCGGCACCGTGAACGGTAAAGTCAAAGGCGGCCTGACCGTCCTGACCAACGGCATCCGCGCATTCCTGCCGGGTTCGCTGGTTGACACCCGTCCAGTCAAGGACACCACCCCATTCGAAGGCAAAACCCTCGAATTCAAAGTTATCAAACTGGACCGCAAGCGTAACAACGTGGTGCTGTCGCGTCGCGCCGTCATCGAAGCTTCGATGGGCGAAGAGCGTCAGAAACTGATGGAAACGCTGAAAGAAGGCACGGTCGTGACCGGCGTTGTGAAAAACATCACCGACTACGGCGCGTTCGTGGACCTGGGCGGCATCGACGGCCTGCTGCACATCACCGACCTGGCATGGCGTCGTGTGCGTCACCCATCGGAAGTGCTGACCGTTGGTCAAGAGATCACCGCCAAAGTCCTGAAATACGATCAAGAGAAAAACCGTGTTTCGCTGGGCGTGAAACAACTGGGCGACGATCCTTGGACCGGTCTGTCCCGTCGTTACCCACAAGGCACCCGTCTGTTCGGTAAAGTAACGAACCTGACCGACTACGGCGCGTTCGTTGAAGTCGAGCAAGGTATCGAAGGCCTGGTACACGTTTCCGAAATGGACTGGACCAACAAGAACGTCGCACCAAACAAGGTTGTCCAGCTGGGCGACGAAGTCGAAGTGATGGTTCTGGAAATCGACGAAGAGCGTCGTCGTATTTCGCTGGGCATGAAACAGTGCAAAGCCAACCCATGGGACGACTTCGGTGTTACCCACAAGAAGGGTGACAAAGTCCGCGGCGCGATCAAATCGATCACCGACTTCGGCGTGTTCATCGGCCTGGCTGGCAACATCGACGGCCTGGTGCACCTGTCCGACCTGTCGTGGACCGAGTCCGGCGAAGAAGCCGTACGCAAGTTCAAGAAAGGTGACGAACTGGAAGCCATCGTTCTGGCCATCGACGTTGAGCGCGAGCGCGTTTCCCTGGGCGTCAAGCAGCTGGAAGGCGACCCGTTCAACAACTTCGCCGCCATGAACGACAAAGGTTCGCTGGTTAACGGCACCGTGAAATCGGTTGAGCCTAAAGGCGCCGTGATCCAGCTGTCGGAAGAAGTCGAAGGCTACCTGCGCGCTTCGGAAATCTCGCGTGACCGCGTGGAAGATGCTGGCACCCACCTGAAAGTCGGCGATGCCGTCGAAGCCCTGGTGATCAACATCGACCGTAAAGCACGTTCGATCCAGCTGTCGATCAAAGCGAAAGACAACGCTGAAACCGCAGAAGCGATGAAGTCGATGGCTTCGGACAGCAGCGCCGCTTCGGGCACCACCAGCCTGGGCGCACTGCTGAAAGCCAAGTTCGATAACAAGAACTAAGTACCACTGAACCAGTCGATGACTAAGTCCGAACTCATCAACCGCCTGGCTGAGCGTTATTCTCAGCTGGTGGCCAAGGATGCGGAGTACGCGGTCAAGACCATTCTCGACGCGATGACCAACGCCCTGGCGACCGGTCAGCGCATCGAGATCCGTGGTTTTGGCAGCTTTGCCCTCAACAGCCGGCCGCCACGCATCGGGCGTAACCCCAAGTCGGGTGACAAGGTGATGGTGCCCGAAAAACGGGTGCCGCACTTCAAACCCGGCAAGCAGTTGCGCGAGCGGGTCGACGCGATGGTCGGGCAACCGATCATCGAGGACTGAGGTTGTGACGGTTTAAATGAAAAAGCGGCGTCCTCGGATGCCGCTTTTTTTTTAGCGGTTCTAATGCCATACTGGCGCTCTTGGAAAATCCGATCAGGAATCAGGCTGATGAAATTTGTATCCACCCTCGTTGGACTCGTTCTATTCGTCCTGTTTTTTGGCTTCGCCCTGAAAAATACGCAGGAAGTCGATCTGCACCTGTTTCTCCACTATGAGCTGCGCGGCCCGCTGGTGCTGATGCTGCTCGGGTGTTTCGTGGCCGGCGCCGTGCTTGGCGTGCTGGCGTTGACGCCCACGGTGTTTCGCTATCGCCGCGAAACCAATAAACACAAATCCACCATCACGACGATGCAAACGACGGCGCAGCGGGCCAATGCCCAGCCGCAGCCCGACAGCGTCCTCGCTCCCTGAGTTGTACCTCCACAGTCTCACGCAAAGAATAAAGCATGGAATTTGAACTCTTCTGGTTGCTGGGTATCCCGGTCTTCTTCGGCCTTGGCTGGCTGGCGGCGCGGGTCGATATCCGTCAATTGATGGCTGAATCGCGCACGCTGCCGCGCGGCTACTTCAAGGGCCTGAACCTGCTGCTCAACGACCAGCCGGACAAGGCGATCGACGCCTTTATCGAGATCGTGCGGCTGGACCCGGAATCGGCCGACATGCACTTCGCGCTCGGTAACCTGTTCCGCCGCCGTGGCGAGACCGAGCGCGCCATCCGCGTGCACCAGAACCTGCTGGCGCGCCCGGACCTGCCGCAGGAGCAGAAGGAACACGCCGAGTACGAACTCGGTGTCGATTACCTGAAAGCGGGTCTGCTCGACCGCGCCGAGGAAACCTTCAACCGCCTGATCAACGGCCAGTACGGCGCCCAGGCGCGCCGCCAGCTGCTGGAGATCTTCCAGCGCGAAAAGGAGTGGCCGCGCGCGATCGAAGCGGCCATGGGCCTGCAGGAATCGGGCGCCGGTTCGCGTCAAAAGGAAATCGCGCAGTTCTACTGCGAGATGGCGCAGGACGCGCTGGTGCACCTGCACGTGGACCAGGCCGAGGAACTGCTGGACAAATCGCTGGCGGCCGACCGCAACAACGTGCGCGCCACGCTGCTCACCGGCGACGCCCAGCTGGCCAAGGGCGACGTCGAAGGTGCGCTGCTGACCTGGCGCCGCGTGGAGCAGATCAGCGTGCCGCACACGGCGCTGGTGGCCCAGCGCATGATGGACGGCTACCGCAAGGTGGGCCGGCCGCAGGAAGGCGTCAACCTTTTAAAATCGTACCTGGAGCAGGCGTCGTCGATCGATTTGCTCGAAGTGGTGTACAAGGAAGTGATGGAGCTGCACGGCGTGGCCGAGGCCAAGGAGCTGGTGGTCAACGAGCTGCGGCGCACGCCGACCCTGCTGGGGCTTGATCGCCTGCTGGAAGCGCGGCTGGTCGATGCACCGGCGTCGATTGTCTCCGAGCTGTCGATGGTGAAGAACCTGGTGCACGGCTACACGCAAAAGCTGGCGCGCTACCAGTGCAGCCATTGCGGCTTCAAGGCGCGCCAGTTCTACTGGCAGTGCCCCGGTTGCAGCCGCTGGGAGACCTACCCGCCGCGCCGCACCGAAGAACTCAACGTGATGAATTAACGATGGCTAACGAGACTACCAATTACAGCGCGCCGGCATTGAACACGGTGCGCATCCTGATCGTGGGCGACGTCATGCTGGACCGCTACTGGTTCGGCGACGTCAACCGCATTTCGCCGGAAGCGCCGGTGCCGATCGTGCGCGTGAATCACCGCGAAGCGCGCCTGGGCGGCGCCGCCAACGTGGCGCGCAACGCCGCCGCATTGGGCGCGCACACGGCCCTGCTGGGCGTGGTGGGCGCCGACGAAGCGGGCAACGAAGTGGAACAGATGCTCGAGAGCGGCGGCATCCACAGCTACCTGCAGCGCGATGACGCGATTTCCACCATCGTCAAGCTGCGCGTGATCGGCCGCCAGCAGCAGATGGTGCGCATCGACTTCGAGGAAGCGCCCACCGACACGGTACTGCGCGACAAGCTCGAACAATTCAGGACCCTGCTGCACGACTACGACGTGATCGTGCTGTCGGACTACGCCAAGGGCAGCCTGGTGGCCGTGGCCGACATGATCGCCTCGGCGCGCGCCGCCGGCAAGGTGGTGATGGTCGATCCGAAAGGCGACGATTTTTCGCGCTACGCCGGCGCCACCGTGCTGACGCCCAACAAGTCCGAAATGCGCCAGATCGTCGGCACCTGGGCCAGCGAAGAGCAGCTCACGGCCAAGGCCCAGCAACTGCGCGCCGACCTGCGCCTGGACGCCTTGCTGCTCACGCGCTCGGAAGAGGGCATGACCCTGTACACGGATGGCCAGCAGTACCACATGCCGGCCGCCGCGCGCGAAGTGTTCGACGTCTCGGGCGCGGGCGACACCGTGATCGCCACCATGGCCTGCATGCTGGGCGCGGGCGCCGGCTGGCACGAAGCGGTGCAGACGGCCAACCGCGCCGGCGGCATCGTGGTCGGCAAGCTGGGGACGGCGACGGTCACGCGCGAAGAGCTGTTCAACTGAGTGTTAGGCTGAGGCCGCTCAACATGGCCGCGCCGGCTTGATGTTGCTCAACCGGGCGGGTCAACTTGGCGCAAGCGCTGGCGTTAGGGAGTGTGCAGGGTGCGATGGTCGCTCCTGCATCAACCCTAACGGAGAATGTCATGTTGAAGAAACTCATGCTCGTGGTCGCAGCGCTCGTGGCAACGATGAACTTCGCTTTCGCCCAGGTGGACGTCAACAAGGCCGATGCGGCCGCGCTCGACAGCGTCAACGGCATCGGCCCGGCCAAGTCCAAGGCCATCCTGGACGAGCGCAAGAAGGGCGAATTCAAGGACTGGAGCGATTTCCAGCAGCGGGTAAAAGGCGTGGGCGAGAAAAATGCGCTCAAGCTGTCGGCGGCGGGGCTGGTGGTCAATGGCAAGGGCAAGGATGGTGCGGCAGTAGCGGCCGGTACCCCGGCCAAGCCTAAGGCTGCCGCCAAGTAAATAGTACCGTCATCCCCGCCTGGGCGGCGGTTCGCCGAGGCGGGATGATGGTTTTCTCTCAAGGTCGTCATGAAAATCTCCCGCATCCTCCACGCTGGCTACATCTTCGAGTCCGGCGGCACGCAGATCCTGTTCGACCCCATCTTTGAAAACCCGTTCAGCCGCAACTGCCACGCGTTTCCCGACGTCCGTTTCGACCTGGACCAGGTCCGCCAGCTCACGCCCGACGCCATCTTTATCTCGCACTTCCACGACGACCACTGCTCGTTCGACAGCCTGCACCTGCTGCCGCGCACCACACCCGTGTACCTGTACTGCCTGTTCGACGAACTGTTCGCCATGCTGCGCGAACTCGGCTTCCGCAACGTGCAGTCGCTGGCGATCGACCAGCCGGTGCACGTGGGCGGGTTCGAAATCATTGCCCGCCGCGCGCTCGACGACGAAGTCGATTCCATGTTCCATATCCGTGCCGAGGGCCTGAATGTGCTCAACGTGGTCGATGCGTGGATGGACCCGCAAACGCTGGAACAATTGAAAGGCCACGCGCCGTGGGACATGGTGCTGTGGCCATTCCAGACCATGCGCGAAGTGGACGTGATCGCACCGGGGCGCACCTGGCGCGATCAAGCGGCACCGGGGCTGGCGACAGCATGCGCGCCTGCGGCAGTCGGCGCGCGCGCAGCACCACCGACTGCCACGCCGGCGGTGGCGCTGCCTGACGAGTGGCCCGAGCAATTGCAGGCGCTGGCGCCGCGTTACGTGGTGCCCAGTTCGTGCCAGTTCGTGCAGGAGCCATGGTCGTGGTACAACCACGCCATGTTCCCGATCACCTACCGCCAGTTTGCCCAGGAGGTGGGCGCCTGGCTGCCCAATGCGCAAGTGGTGCGTCTCAATCCCTCGGTGGCGTTCGAGCTGACCGCGCAGGCTTTGACACCGGCCGCGCCGTTGCCGTGGGTGCTGCCGGTGGGCGACCAGGATGTCGATTTCGAGTACGACCCGGCCATCACGCCGCCACCGACCGCCGCCATTGCACGCCGCTTTGCCGCGCTCACCGCCGAGCAAATGGCGCTGGTGCAGGCGTTCTGCCAGCGCGGCCTGCTGCAAAAATACGAAGAGATGGAGCTGCCCGACGACAGCTATTTTATCGCGCCGCGTATCTGGCAGTTGACGATCTACGACCATGATGGATCAGGACAGCGCTTCCGCTACCGTATTCACGGTGATCGCATCGCAAGCGACCACATCGATGCGAGCAGCATCGAACACGATCGCATCGAAGCCAGCCGAATTGCAGGGGAGGGGGGGAATAGCATTGAACGTGATCGCCTCGAAGCCAACAGCCTTGAAGCCGCCAGCATCGCGCCGGCCGATGCGCAATCGCCCGGCTGGAGCACCGAAATCCCCGCCGCCAAGCTGTACGCCGGCCTGGCGCTGGGCGAGTCCCTGACGTCGATGTACCTGCGCATCGCCGGTGCGCCGGCGGATGCCGACATCGCCGACGACCCGCTGATTCGCTGCCTGTTCAACGATGCTTTCGGCGCGTACCAGGCCGCCCAACTACGACGCCTCAAGGAAACTGCATGAAACGACTTGCGCTGGCAGTGGCTACTACGCTGTTCGCACTGGGCACGGCGGCCGCGCAAACCGTCGCCTTCACGTTTGACGACGGCCCGCGCCTCGAGCAAACGCCGTTGCTGTCGCCGCAGCAGCGCAACGCCGCGCTGCTCGGCGCGCTGGCCGCGCACCAGGTATCGGCGGCGCTGTTCGTCACCTGCGGCAACGGCGCCAATGAGCCGGCGGGGCTGGCGTTGGCAAAAGCATGGGGCGACGCCGGCCACGCGGTAGCCAACCACACGATGACGCACCCGGACCTCAACAGCGCCACCGTCACGCTGGCGCAGTACCAGCAGGAAGTGCTCGACTGCGACCGCATCATCGCGCCGCTGCCCGGCTATCAACGCTCGTTCCGCTACACCTATCTGCGCGAGGGCAACACGCCGGAAAAGCGCGACGGCATGCGCGCCTTCCTCAGGCAGCACGGCTATCGCAACGGCTACGTGTCGCTCGATACCAGCGACTGGCGGCTCGATGAAAAACTCGTCGAGGTCCTCCAGGCCGATCCCAAGGCGGACGTCAGCGTGATCCGGCAAGCCTATCTCGACCACCTGCGCCAGCGCGCCACCGCCTACCGCGATCTGTCGCGCCAGCACGAGGGCCGCGACATTCCGCAGGTGATCCTGCTGCACCACAACCTGCTCAACGCGCTGTGGCTCAAGGACGCGCTCGCGCAGTTCAAGGACATGGGCTGGACCATCATCACGCCGGCGCAGGCGTTTGCCGACCCGTTCTACCAGCAGGAGCCAATCCGGCAGTTTCCGGGCCAGAGCCTGATGCTGTCGGTCATGCGCAGCAAGGGTATCAACCGCTGGCCGGGCTGGGAGCGGCTGGTCGATGATGGCGACTACGAGATCGCCGTGATCAAGGCGGCGGGCCTGTAAGCGGGGCGCTTTCTGCGTGCCGGACTGCGCGCAGAAAAGGCCGGGCAGATTCCAGGGACCGGCGGCTAGGCCTGCGCCTGCACCGGCACCTGGGCCGGCTCGGCCGCCAGTGCGCGCTTGTCCGCCGGCAGGTTCGCCAGGAACTGGTGGATCTGCGACACCACCGCCGCGCCTTCGCCCACGGCGGCTGCCACGCGCTTGGTGGACGCGGCGCGCACGTCGCCGATGGCAAATACGCCCGGCACGCTGGTTTCCAGCGCCGCGCGGCTGGGCAGCTCGCGCGGATAGACGCCGTTTTCGAAGTTGGCGCGGCATTGCGCCTTGGCGACATCGAAACCGGTACGGATGAAGCCGTGGTCGTCCACGTCCACGCCACAGTCGCTGAGCCACGCGGTGTTGGGATCGGCGCCGATGAACAGGAACACGCGGCACACATCGTAGTCGGTTTCCTGTTCGGTTTTGGCGTTGCGCACCCGGATCTGTTTCAGGCCATCGTCGTTGCCTTCGAGCGCCACGATTTCGCTGTGCGTGTGCAGCTCGATATTCGGCGTGGCTTCGATGCGTTCGATCAGGTAGCTCGACATGGTGGCGGCCAGGCTGTCGCGGCGGATCAGCATGTGGACCTTGGACGCGTGGCCCGACAGGAATACGGCAGCCTGGCCGGCCGAGTTGCCGCCGCCGACCAGCACGATTTCTTCCGAGCGGCACAGCTTGGCCTCGATCGGCGACGCCCAGTAATAAACACCCTTGCCCTCGAACTGCTTGAGGTTGGCCAGCGACGGCCGGCGGTAGCGCGCGCCGCACGACAGCACCACGGTGCGCGCCTTGAGCTTCTGGTAGCTGCCGCACATTTCCACTTGCAGCGGCCAGGTGTCGCAGATCAGGCGGCCGGTGGGGGCGGGGATGGCGATCTCGACCCCGAACTTTTGCGCCTGCACGTACGCGCGGCCCGCCAGCGCGCCGCCCGAGATGCCGGTGGGGAAACCCAGGTAGTTTTCGATACGGGCGCTGGCGCCCGCCTGGCCGCCGTAGGCGCGCGTTTCCAGCGCCAGCACCGACAGCCCTTCGGATGCGGCATACACGGCGGTGGCCAGGCCAGCCGGCCCGGCGCCCACCACGATCACGTCCCACACCTTGTCTTCGCTCAGTTCGGGCAACATGCCCAGGCAGCGGCCCATGTCCACCACGGTGGGGTTTTTCTTGATGGCGCCGTCGGGGCAGACCACCAGCGGCAGGTCGTCGCCACTGGCCTGGTGCAGGGCGATCAGGTCGGCCGCGCGCGGATCGTCGGCCGGGTCGATCACGCTGTACGGGTGGCCATTGGCGGACAAAAAGCTTTGCAGCGCGTGTACCCGGCCCTGGCTGCGCGCACCGATGATGGTGGGGCCGCCCGAGTTCTGCTCGATCAGGCCCACCCGGCGCAGGATCAACGCGCGCACGATGCGCTCGCCCAGGTCGGCGTGCGCCACCAGCAAGGCGCGCAACGATTCCGGCGGCACCACCAGCACCTCGGTGGTGCCCGCTGCGTAGCCGTTAGCCAGTGGCGAACGGCCCGACAGTTGCGCCACCTCGCCGGCGAACTGGCCGACGGTGTGGGTGATGAACAGCAGCGGGTCGTCGAGGCCGTTGGTGCGGTACATGGTGATCGCGCCCTTGAGCACCAGCATCAGGCCGTAGCAGGTTTTGCCCGCTTCGATCACCGGTTCGCCGTCCTGGTACGTGCGCGCCTGGCCGAACCGCAGCATGTGCTTGATGTCGCCGGGGCTCAGCGTAGGGAAGATCTGGTAGCCGCGCTTTTCCAGGTCGAGCGTGGGAGCGGACGCGGCAGCCGTCGCGGTGGAAGCGAGGGCGTCGTGCGTTTCTGCGGCGATGGGGTCGAGCGGGGAGATGGCCATGATGTGGAAAGAAGTGGGTGCGCAGGGGTGGCGATTGGATGGAAGTCTAGCGCAAGGCGTGGCGTGCGTGTGAAGAGTTGGCGCGCCTTGACCTTTCGGGAGGGGGACGGGTTGGCCGCACTGTGGTGCTTGCAATACACGCAAGCCCAACTCGGATTAAAATGGCTGTTCTGACGCACTCACCGACAAAGAAAACGATGGCTTACAAGACTCTGGAAGATACGATCGGCAATACGCCGCTGGTGCAGCTGACCCGCCTGCCGGGCGCCGAGGCGGCGGCACGCAACAATATCATTTTGGGCAAGCTCGAAGGCAACAACCCGGCTGGTTCGGTCAAGGACCGGGCAGCCATGTCCATGCTCAAGCGCGCTGAGGAACGCGGCGACATCAAGCCCGGCGATACCCTGATCGAAGCGACCAGCGGCAACACCGGCATCGCGCTGGCCATGGCGGCTGCGCTGCGCGGCTACAAGATGCTGCTCCTGATGCCGGAAAACCTCAGCGTGGAACGACGCCAGAGCATGGCCGCCTACGGCGCCCAGATCATGCTCACGCCCAAGACCGGCGGCATGGAATACGCGCGCGACATGGCCGAACAATTGCAAAAAGACGGCAAGGGCATCATCCTCGACCAGTTCGGCAACCAGGACAATGCACGTGCCCACTACGACAGCACCGGCCCCGAAATCTGGCGCGACACCGCAGGCCGCGTCACGCACTTCGTCAGCGCCATGGGCACCACCGGCACCATCATGGGCGTGTCGCGTTACCTGAAAGAACAAAACCCGGGCGTGCAGATCATTGGCGCCGAGCCGGAAGAAGGTTCGTCGATACCCGGCATCCGCAAATGGCCGGAAGCCTACCTGCCGAAGATCTACGACCGCACGCGGGTGGACAAGGTGGAATCGGTCTCGCAGGCGGCAGCCGAACGCATGGCGCGCCGGATGGCGGCGGAAGAAGGGATTTTCTGCGGGATTTCGGCAGCGGGCGCCTGCGAGATCGCACTGCGCCTGTCGCAAACGGTGGAGAACGCGACGATCGTGTTCATCGTCTGCGACCGTGGTGACCGCTACCTGTCGACCGGTGTGTTCCCGGCCTGATATAGAACGTTGATGCAGAAACTTAAAGCAAACAATCCCGCGCCCCTGGATAAGGGGGCGGGATGATGTAACGACCGGGGTGAATTAACCCTGGCTGCCCGAACCGGAATCGACCGGATCTTTCGGTTTGAACTGTTTGTCGCTGATGCGGAACTTGTTGCGGCGATCGCCCATCAAGTAACGCAGGTCGCGAATGCTCAGGTCGCTCACTTCGTGCATGCGAATCAGCAGCGATGCGCCGACCGGTAGACGGTGGTGACGGATTTTCGAGATCACCGGCGGCGCAACTTCCAGCGCGCGCGACAAGGCCGCATCGTTTTTCAGACGCAGGTTCTCGATCAGGGTATCGAGCAGGCGGTTGGGATTGTATTGCAGCAGGTCATCGCCATCCGCATCGTTGTTCATATCTATGCCGACTTGGTTTGTCATGATTTCGTCTTTTCCTTCTGTAAAGTTGTCCTGCTAAGTACAACACTCGGAGCTCGCTTTGCTGCGTAATGTTCTTCCTTACTCAGGAAAATTCACACACGGACGGAATTCCGGGATAAAAAGTTTCATAATATATACACAATTATACAACATCGCGCCATATAATACTCAGCAGCAATTAAAAAAAGCTTTGCGTGTGTGATCTTGTTGTCAAGATGCAACATTGTGTGAGAATTATACACCGCTTCTTGTGCTAAGCTTCGGTGCACACATCATATTAGCAACTAAACTTAATTGTAAGGCAATTCTGTTGGTGAGCAGGATATTTTTTTACCGTGCTAAGTTAGTTGTCGCACGGAAGATAATTTCTAGTTAGTAACTAAGATAGTGCTCTCAAGAACTTGTCTCAAGAGCATTTACGCTTCCTTACATCCTTATAGGCCAGCCGCTGCAGCACCGCCATTGCCACGCGCATCCTTGATCGCCTGCCCCAGGTCCACGACCGACATGGCGTAGAAGTAGCTGCGGTTATATTGGGTAATGGCAAAGAAATTCGGATTGGCAGCCCAGTATTCGGTCGCCTCGCCACCATTCTGCAAGTCCACCAGGCCATACAAATTCTGCTCCGGCAATGCAACAGTAGGGACGACACCTGCTGCCGACAAGTCCTGCGGCTTGTATTTTGCCGTCAAGCCCTGCTGCAACAGCGGCTCCCAGGCGCGGCTAGCCGAGACTTTGACCGGGTAGGCGATCGGCCCCGTTACCTGGCGCTGCCAGCCATGGGCAGCCAGGAACGACGCCACGCTGCCGACCACGTCGGTGCTCGAACCGAGCAGGTCGATCTTGCCGCTGCCATCGAAATCGACCGCGTATTTCATCGCGCTGCTGGGCATGAACTGCGGCATGCCCATGGCGCCGGCAAACGAACCGAGCATCGAAAGCGGCTCGAGGCCGTCGGCGCGGGCGAACAGCAGCGCCGCTTCCAGCTCGCCTTTGAAGTAGGCCATGCGCGCTTCGCGCGTCGGGCTCTCGGGATAGGAAAACGCCAGCGTGGTCAGGGTGTCGAGCACGCGGAAGCGGCCAGTGATGCGGCCGTACACGGTTTCCACGCCGACGATGGCAACGATGATCTCGGCCGGCACGCCGTACAGCGATTCGGCGCGCGCCAGCGCTTCGGCATTCTCGTTCCAGAACCGCACGCCGGCGCTGGTGCGCACCGGATCGACGTTCAGGGCGCGGTAGGCCTGCCAGTTTTTCGGCTTGCCCGGCGGCGCCGGTTTGACCAGTTGCACCACCGAGTCCAGGTAGCGCACCTGGTTGATCAAGGTGTCGAGCTCCTTGCGGTCGAAACCGTTGCGAATGGCAACGTCATCGAGGAACGTCCGCACTTCCTTCCACTCGCCGAAGTTGACGTATTCGCCGACGTAATCGGTGCCGGGCTTGGGCGCGGGCTTCGGTTCGGCCTTTTTCTTGGGCGCGGTTTTCTTTTGCTGCGACGGGGGCAGCTTGTAGCCGTAGCGGTCCACACCTTGCGCATGGACGCCGGTGGCGCAGGTCAGCAGCAGGGAGGCCAGCAGGGGAGCAATCAGAGGTTTTATCGGCATAGGGGTAACAGTGTTTTAAGCGTCGCCAGCGACGCTGTACGTGATTCGGTATCGGGCGCGGCGTATTTGAGTGTCCCGTACAGTAACAAAAACCGGTCGGCGGCGGCGTGCTGTTCCGCACTTGCCGGCCGCGTGCGCAGGCGGGCGGCATACGCGGCCGGGCCTTCGTCCGGCTGGCGCGGGTCGCCATGGCGCGCTTGCCGCCGGCAAAAGGCATCGTACAGGACCTCGAGCGGATCGGCCGTGCGCCGCTGGCGCCGCCACTGCCACAAGGCCAGCAAGCCGGCCACCAGCAGCGCTGCCAGCGCCGTGCGCCAGGTAAGCAACAATCCGCCTAATTCTGCAAGGAAACTACGCTGCCTCTCGGGATTGTAATCGAGGACGTATTGATTCCAAGCATTATTGAGCGCCGCATAGCGGAATCTGAACGCTGCCAGCCAAGAATCGGGGTCGTTTTGCAGTGCGAACAGGGGATTGAAGCCCACCGGCGCCGGCAGTGCACGCGCCAGGTTGCGGGTCACGCGCTCCGGCGCCACGGCTGCGGTGGGATCGACGCGCAGCCAGCCCCGGCCCGGCAGCCAGATCTCGGCCCAGGCATGGGCGTCGGACTGGCGCACGGTCAGGTAGCCGTCGACCGGATTGCGCTCGCCGCCCTGGTAGCCGGTGACCACCCGCGCCGGCACGCCCATGGCGCGCATCAGCACCACGTAGGCGCCGGCGTAGTGTTCGCAAAAACCGGCACGGCTGGTAAACAGGAAGTCGTCCACCAGGTCGCGTCCGCCCAAGGGCGGTTGCAGCGTGTAGCTGAAGGCTTCGCGGCGGAATTTGTCCAGTACCTGCCGCGATAATCCGGCGCCGTCGTGTTGCGGTGAGTCTTGCCGCAGTTGCCGCGCCAGCGCCAGCGTGCGCGGGTTGAAGCCGGCCGGCAGCTCCAGCCAGCGCGCCAGGCTTGGCGGCTGCGCATTCGCCTGCAGCGCGTAGTCGGTATACGACGTCACGCTGTAGCGTGCGCGGCGGTTCACCGGGGTGGTGGTGAAGTATTCCATCTCGTCCGAATCGCGCACGCCGTAGCCCGGCATCGCCACTTGCGGACCGCCCAGCTCCAGCACCGCCAGCCAGCGCTGGCCGCTAGGCTCCATGGTGATTTCCTGGCGCACCGGCGCGCCGCGCAAGGCGATGGCAATGTCCGGGCGCTGCACGCCGCGCAGGCGCGGCACGCGGGTCCAGGTGCTGCCGTCGTAGGCGCCCAGCACGATGCTGCGCCAGTACAGCTGGTGCTGCGGCGGCTGCGAACCCGTGAAGCGCACGCGGAACGCCACCGCGTCGGACTGCGCCAGCGACGACAGCGTGCCGGGCGCCATGCTGTCGGACAGGCCGGTGCGTCCGGCGGCGTCGCCGGGCATGCCCCACAGCGGCCCCTGGATGCGCGGGAAAACGATGAAGATCAGCACCGCCAGCGGCGCGGCCAGCGCGAACAGCCGCGCCGATAGTTTGAGTCTCTGATCCAGTGGCGGCACCACGCCCGTGTACTGAAACGTTTGCAGCGCGGTGAGCAGCACGATCAGCGTGGCCACCATGAACAGCGCGGTGGGCATGCTTTGCGAATAAAAGAAATTCGTCAGCAGGACGAACAGCGCCAGGAACACCACCACGAACAGGTCGCGCCGCGCGCGCATCTCCAGCAGTTTAAAGGCCAGCAGCAGCGCCAGCATGGCGACGCCGGGATCGCGTCCCACCACGGTGCCGTAGCTGGCGTACACGCCGGCCATGCTGGCGACCGACACCGGCAGCAGTACCCGGATCGACGGCATGCGCCGGCCGCGCCAGGTGAGCACTGCGCGCCACAGCAGGATCGCGCACACCGCCAGGCTGTTCCACAGCGGCAGGTGGCCGAAGTGGGGCACCAGCACCATCAGCGCGGCCACCAGCAACAGCAGGGTGTCCGATTTTTCGCGCGGCAGCTGTTGCAGGCGGTCGAACACGGCCGTCTTCATGCGTGACCTTCGTAGAGCGCCAGCGCGCGCAGGCAGGCGGCGCGGTGGGCGTCGCCCAGCGCCGGGCCGTACGACGCGGCGCCCAGGCGCAGGCTGTAGGGCAGGGCGCGCAGTTCCGCTTGCAGCACCCATTGCGTCATGCGCGACAGGCGCAGTTCGAGGCCGAGGTGGGCCGGCAGTTCGGCGAAATCGAGCGCCAGTTCCGCCACCGCGCCGCCGTCGAACTGCTTGGTCACCAACTGGCCGCCCAGCGCCGGATCGTGGCGCGCAATCTGGCGCCAGGCCAGGTGCCGCATCGGGTCGCCCTGCTGGTAAGGGCGGATGCCGGCGAAGTTGTCGAGTCCCACGGCACCGTGGCCGTCCTCGCTGGCGGCGCCGTGCGAGGGCAGCGGCGGCGCCGGCGTTTCGGGCGCGGGGTACACCAGTACCGCCAGCTCCAGCTTCTGCGGCGCCGGCTTCCAGTACGACCAGGCGCGAAACAGCCCGAGCGGAAAACTGGTGGCCAGGCGGATGCGCGGCGCGGCCAGCCAGCCCCGCACGGGCGCCGGCGCCGACAGCACGACCGCGCTGGTGGCGCCGGCCGCCACATCGGTCGGGTGGGTGGCCGGCGGGGAAACCGCTGCGGACGCGGCGGACTTCCAGCCGGCGGCATCGTCAAAGCCGATAATGATCGCAAAGCGATCGCGCCGGGTGGGATTGTGCAGCTGCACTTCGAACTGCGCCTGCTCGCCCGCGAACACCGGCGCGGCGCGGCCGGCCGTCAGCTTCAGCGCCACCAGGTTGCGGGTGGTGAGGAACATGTCGGCTACCGCGCAGGCGCCGGTAAAAAAGGTCAGCGCAAAGCCCAGGCCCAGGTTGTAGTTGAGCGCGCCGATCAGCATCAACAGCAGCAGCACGGCAAACCCCAGTCCGGGGCGGGTGGGCAGGATGTAGACGCGGCGCGGGGTGAGCGTGATGCCGGTGGCGGCCCCGGGGTCGCCCCGGTCACGCCCGACCAGCCAGCGTTCGCGGCGGTGACGGTACCAGGCCTGCAGTTGCGCCCGGGCTGCCATGGCTGCTACACCGGCACCGATTTTTGCCATTGCAGCACCAGGTCGCGACTGGCCAGCGCCGCGCCGTGCGCCGCCTTGAGCGGCCGCAGCCGGTGCGCGCACACGGGCGCCAGCACCGCCTGCACATCCTCGGGCAGCACGTGGTTGCGGCCTTCCAGCGCGGCCCAGGCGCGCGCCGCCTGCAGCAGGGCGATCGCCGCGCGCGGACTGAGGCCCTCGGCGAACATGCCGTTCTGGCGCGAGGCGGCGGCCAGGCGCTGCACGTAGTCGGCCAGCGTGGGCGCCACGTGCAGGGCGCGCAGCGATTGCTGGGCCTCTGCCAGTTCGCTCGACGTCATCGCCGCCGGCAGGGTCTTGAGCAGCGCGCGGCGGTCTTCGCCGAGCAGCAGCGCGCGTTCGGCGGCGGCGTCCGGGTAGCCGAGCGAGAGACACATCAAAAAGCGGTCGAGTTGCGACTCGGGCAGCGGGAAGGTGCCGATCTGGTGGGTGGGGTTTTGCGTGGCGATCACGAAGAACGGCGTGGGCAGTTCGCGCGTGACACCGTCGGCGCTGACCTGGCGCTCTTCCATCGCTTCGAGCAGGCCGGACTGGGTTTTCGGGGTGGCGCGGTTGATTTCGTCGGCCAGCAACACTTGCGTGAAGATAGGGCCGGGGTGGAACACGAAACCGTTCTGCTCGCGGTCGTAGATGGAAATGCCGTTCACATCGGCCGGCAGCAGGTCGCTGGTGAACTGGATGCGGTTGAAACGCAGCCCCAGCGAAATGGCCAGCGCGTGCGCCAGCGTGGTCTTGCCCACGCCCGGCACATCTTCCACCAGCAGGTGGCCGCCGGCCAGCAGGCAGGCCAGCGCCTGGCGGATCTGCAAGTCCTTGCCGACGATGATGCTGGCCACCTGCCGTGCTGCTTCGTGCAATTTTGTGTACATGATATGTGGTAGATTAGCGCATAGAAAGCATGGAACCGCCGGGTACCTTGATACAGCTGATTCTATGCGAGAAACTGCGCCGGAGACACAAGAGAGTCATGACCACCGCCATTTACAGCCATCCAGACTGCCAGCGCCACGACATGGGCGACTGGCACCCCGAGTCGCCCGCGCGGCTGCAGGCGATTTCCGACCAGTTGATCGGCTCCCACATCAGCGACCTGCTCGACTACCGCGAGGCGCCGCTGGTCGCTGCCGCCGACCTCGAACGCAATCACACCCGCAATGCGATTGCCATCATCCGCGACAACGTGCCCGAGCCGGGCGACACCTATCCGCTCGACGGCGACACCTCGCTCAATGCCTGGAGCTGGCTGGCGGCGCAGCGCGCGGCCGGCGCGGCGGTGGCAGCCACCGACGCCGTGATCGACGGCGAAATCGACAACGCCTTCTGCTCGGTGCGCCCGCCCGGCCACCACGCGCGCGCGATGGAGCCGATGGGCTTCTGCCTGTTCAACAACGTGGCGGTCGCCGCCAAGCACGCGCTCGACGCGCGCGGGCTGGCGCGGGTGGCGATCGTCGATTTCGACGTCCACCACGGCAACGGCACCGAAGAAGCGTTCCGCGACGAGCCGCGCGCGCTGATGGTGAGCTTCTTCCAGCACCCGTTCTACCCGTACAACGAGCCGCTGCCGATCACGCCCAACCGCGTCAACGTGCCGGTGCCGCTGGCGTCGAAAGGCGACGACGTGCGCCGCATCGTCACCGAGCAGTGGCTGCCGGCGCTGCACGCGTTCAAACCCGAGATGATCTTCATTTCAGCCGGCTTCGACGCCCACCGCGAGGATGACCTCGGCGGCATGGGCCTGGTGGAAGCGGACTATGCGTGGATGACCGAACAGCTGATGGAAGTCGCCCGCCTGTATGCGAAGGGCCGCATCGTCAGCTGTCTGGAGGGTGGCTACAACCTGTCCGCCCTCGGCCGCAGCGTGGTCGCGCACCTGAAGGCGCTGGCCGAGATTTAATGGCCTTTATTGCTTGAGGTTGGTGTCGAGGAAGGTTTCGACGCGCTTCCAGAAGTCGAGCCGGGTTTCCTGCTTGCGCCAGCCGTGCTGCTCGTCGTCATAGGTGATCAGTGCCACCTTCGGGTTGTTCGACTTGACCGCGCGGTAGAACCTGGTGGCGTGTTCCAGTGGTACGCGCTTGTCGTCCACGCCGTGCGCCAGCAACAATGGCTGCGTCAGTTCGCCCGCGCGCTGCAGCGGCGAATATTTGCGGAACAGTTCGGCATCGGTATCGGGATCGCCGATGGTGGTGCGCATGCTGTAGTCGAGGTTTTCCCTGGTGGCGTCCGACATGGACGACGTAAACATCAGTCCCAGGTCGGTCACGCCGGCCCAGGCCACACCCACGCGGAACAACTGCGGGTCCTTGATCAACCCCATCAGCGTGGCATAGCCGCCATAGCTCGCGCCCATGATGCCGATGCGGCCGGGGGCCACCCAGCCTTGCTTGACGGCCCACTGCGCCGCATCGGCCAGGTCGTCCTGCATGGCGGCGCCCCATTGGCGGAACCCGGCCGTCAGGTGGGCGCTGCCAAAGCCGTCGCCGCCCCGGAACTCGGGCTGGATCACCACGTAGCCGCGTGAGGCGAGGAAGGCCGCTTCGTCATCCCACTCCCACGAACTGCCGCGCACCATGGGGCCGCCGTGCACCAGCACCACGGCTGGCCGCGGTGCATCCGCTTTGCCGACCGGCAGCGTCACGTAGACCGGGATTTCGCGGCCGTCGCGGGCCCTGTAGCGGTGAAAACTGCGCTCGCCCATCTGCCCCGCCTTGATTTCCGGGTGGATGCTGCCCAGGCCGATCATCTTGCCGGTGGCGCGCGTGTACAACACGTATTCGGTCGGCATGCGGTCGGTTTCCCGTCGCACCAGCAGGATCTGCGAGGCCAGGCAGTGCGCCGCGCAATTGATGCGGTTGATGCCGGCCAGAGCGGCATCGATTTTTGCCTGGTCCGCTTTGAGCGCAGCGTTGAACCAGATGGTGGTGTTGGCGTCGGTGGTCAGGTACAGGCCCAGCATGCGTTTGCTGTCGAAATCGATGACCGGCTCGCCGCTGAAGTCGAATCCAGGGGTGCTCACCACCGGTTCCGGGTCCAGCTTCATGGCCGCGAGATCGTAACGGTACAACGCTCCATAGCCTTGGTGCGCCGCTTGCACGTACACGCTGTCGCTGCCGTCGAAGAACAGCGGGGTGAAACGCTTGCCGTCTCCCAGGCATTCGCCGCTATCGATGTCGGTCCAGGTCGTGTCGTTGGGCTTGCGGTAAAAGCTGGTGCAACGCCCCCCCACCCGCGACGTGACGATGCGCGGCACCGCGGCGTTGTCGGTCATCCAGCGCTTGATGGCAGGCGGTTGCGAACCCTCGAAGGCTGAAGTGAGACGCTGGGTACGGGTGTTGAGCCGGTACAGGCGCGACGATTCGGACATGATCTCGGTATTGTTCCAGATGAACTTGGCGATCAGGATGTCATCCGAACCGTCATGGACGGAATCCACATACATATGCCCGGCAGGCAGCGTGCGGCTGCTGATGAGACTGCCGATTGGGGCTTCCTTCTGGAAGTTCCAGCTGCCGCTGATCAGGTGGCGTCGCTCGTTGCCATCGACATCGATCGCAAATTCGTCAAGCAGCGTGGTGCTGTTGTTGCGCAGGTTCTTGAGCGTGTAGCCGAGGCGCTTTTCATTGATCCAATGGATAGCCGAAATCCCGACATTGACGTTGTCCACCAGTGCCAACCGGGTGCCCTTGCCGGGGTTGTCCGCATCGCGCACCTCGATGGCCAGCGTGCTGTCGTCCTGCCTGACTGCCATCGCCACCATGCTGCCTTTCGGCGACATCTTTACGTGGCTCAGGTGTGGTGTTTCAAAAAAAGCCGACACGGGCGGCAGTGGCGGCGCCGCCAGCGCCGGGGCGCCACCGGTAAGGGCGCAGGCCAGCGCGAAGAGGCAGGACAGGGGAAGACGGCGCATGTGCAGAGCTGGAAGTTGGAAGATGAATAATTATAATCTTGGCAATGATGCCTGTCTATCCTGTATGCAATATTTGTTTCGAAAAAAATGCCGCCCGGCGCGAGTGCGGGGCGGCATTGGATGGGACCGGGATGCTTAGGCGGTCACTTCCTTGCCACGCTTGCCTGCCCAGCGGTACAGGCCGGTGACCACGAACACGGCCACCACCAGCGAGATCAGCATGGTGTGCGCCTCGGTCAGCGACGTGGCAATCGCCAGCGGCTCGCCCTCGCCCGAGACCACGATCAGGCCGGCCAGCGCGACGTTGAACAGGCTCTCGCCCACGATGAAGCCCGACATGATCAGCACCGCCAGGCGCTTGGCGGTCTCACCGGCCGGTGAATGGCCGACCGATTTTTCGAAGTAGTAGCCCAGTACCGCGCCGAGCACCACCGGGGTGATCACGGCGCTGGGCAGGTAGATCGCCAGGCCCACGCCCAGCGGCGGCAGGCTGTACTTGTCGTTCGACGATTTTTTCAGGACGAAGTTGATCAACACCAGGCCCAGCCCGATCAGCGCGCCGTAGCCCAGCAGGTCCCATTCCAGCTTGCCGCCGATGACGCCCTTGGCCAGCGTGGAAATCAGCTGCGCCTGGGGCGCGGCCAGCGGCTGGTCGGAGATCGAATCGAGATTCGGTGCGCCGACAAAGCCGTTGGCATGGTTGAGCAGTTCCAGCACTGGCGGCACCACGCACGAACCGGCAAACACGCCGATCAGCAGCGCTACCTGCTGCTTCCACGGCGTGGCGTTGACCAGCTGGCCGGTCTTCAGGTCCTGCAGGTTGTCGTTGCCGATCACGGCCACCGCCAGCACCACGGTGGTGACGAACAGCGCGTAGGCGATCAGCGCATGCGCCACTTCCGGCCCCATCACGCTGCGCCCGACCATGCCCACCGTCAGCGCGGCGCCGAGGATGGTCAGAATGGCGATGCCGGACACCGGCGAGTTGGACGAACCGATCAGGCCAGCCATGTAGCCGCACACGGCGGCGGCAAAGATACCGGCGACCAGGATGTAGCCGACGCCCACGGCCACCAGCGGCAGCGACAGCGAGGCGAGCGGACCGCCTTGCAGGAAGCTGGCCAGCAGCCAGCCTGCCGGCACCATCGCCAGCAAGGTCACCAGGCCCACCATGAAGATCGGGATGTCCTGCTCGGTGCGGTCGATGACGGCGCCGCCCTGCTTGGCGCGGCGCGCGGTGTCCATCGCGGACTTGAGGCCGCCGATGATGGGTTTGGCCAGGCCGGCCAGGGTGATGATGGCGGCAACGCCGATCACACCGGCGCCGATCATGCGCACTTCCTTGCTCCAGATCGCCAGCGCATGGGCCTCGGCGCCCACGCCGGCAGCGGCGGGCGCCAGCGACGTGAGCAGCGGCACCAGCATGCCCCAGGCGATCACCAGGCCGACCAGCATGGCGATGCCCACGGTGATGCCCATCAGGTGGCCGGCGCCGATCAGCGCCAGCGAACCGGCCGCGCCGATGCCGGTGGCGCCGGCGGCGCCCGTGCGGAAATAGAATGTCAGTTCGGCCGCCATCAGCTTGGCGGCGGCGCCGGCGGCCATGACAGCCGAGGCGATCGCGCCCAGCAGCACTGCCTGCAGGCCCGCCTTGCCCTCCTTGGCGCCTTCGCGGGTGGCGGTGCCAACCTTCAGTACTTCGGCGGCAGCCACGCCTTCCGGGTACGGCAGCGTCGATTGCGACACCAGCGCACGCCGCAGCGGCACCGTGTACATCACGCCCAGCACGCCGCCGATGGCGCAGGCGCCAAACGTGGGCCAGAACGGTACGTGCGCCCACCAGCCGACCATCAACAGGCCAGGCAGCACGAAGATCACCGAGGCCAACGTGCCGGCGGCCGAGGCGATGGTCTGGACGATGTTGTTTTCCTGGATGGTGGCGTTCTTGAACGCCGACAGCAGCGCCATCGAGATCACCGCCGCCGGAATCGACGTGGCGAAGGTGAGGCCCACCTTCAGGCCCAGGTACACCTGGGCGGCGGTAAACACCAGCGTGATGAGTATGCCGAGGAAAATTCCGCGGATGGTGATTTCCCGCGGATTGGACAGTGCCGCACTATTCATCGTTAAAAACTCCGGATGACAATATTGTTTATATGATTAGGGAAAAGCAAGACGGACCATGATATCCGAATCCCGCCCCGGCCAGCAGGTAAAATAGCGGATTGTCAGAACGATTTTGAAGGTCAGAGCATGTCGATACAATGGTACCCGGGGCATATGAATGCCGCCAAGAAGAAGGCGGCGGAGCAAATGGAAAACATCGATCTGGTGATCGAGGTGGTCGATGCGCGCCTGCCCGAGGCCAGCACCAACCCCATGGTGGAGGAGCTGCGCAAGTTCCGCCAGCGGCCGTGCCTGAAAATCCTCAACAAGATCGACCTGGCCGACCCGGACGCCACCTCGCGCTGGGCCGACTTTTATAATGCCCAGGACGGCGTGACCGCGTACCCGATGACGACCAAGAAGCCGGCCGACGTCGCGCGCGTGCTCGACCTGGCGCGCAAGCTCGCGCCGCACCGCAGCGTGCCGACCAAGCCGCTGCGCATCATGATCATGGGCATTCCCAACGTTGGCAAATCGACGCTGATGAACGCGCTGCTGAAAAAGCGCGTGGCCAAGGTGGGCGACGAGCCGGCCGTGACCAAGCAGCAGCAAAAGCTCTACCTCGACAAGAACACCATCCTGGTCGATACCCCCGGCATGTTGTGGCCCAAGATCGCGCTGCCCACCGACGGCCTGATGCTCGCTGCCAGCCACGCGATCGGCTCCAACGCGCTGATCGAGGAAGAAGTGGCCGTGTACCTGGCCGACGAAATGCTGCGCTACTACCCGGAACTGCTGGTGGCGCGCTACGGCTTCAAGGACATCGAGAGTTTTGATGGCATCGCCGTGGTGGAAGGCATCGCGGCCAAGCGCGGTTTCCGCCAGAAGGGTGGCGATTACGATTTCGAAAAGGCGTCGCACACCTTCCTCGGCGACTACCGCAGCGGCGTGCTCGGTCGCATTTCGCTGGAAACCCCGGCCTCGCGCGCGGAGCGCCTGGCGGCGCACGAGGCGGAGATGGCGATCAGGAATGCCGAGAAGGCGGCGGCTGCGGCCGAGAAGGCGCGCAATGCCGCCAACGGCAAGCGCGGGACGTAATCGTTTGCCTGCACCGTCCATGCCGTCGTCCCCGCGCAGGGATGACGGTTCTGTTGTCGGCTACCCGAATTTGAAACTGCTTACCGCCAGCGCGCCCATGAACGCATCTTCGTGATACGGCACCGTGGCCGCGTCATGCTCGGCCGCACCCAGCACCACCATCAGCGGCAGTAAATGCTCCTCCCGCGGATGCGCCATGCGCGCACCGGGTGCTCTATCCCACTCCAGCAAGGCTTGCGTGCGCTCCGCTGAGGGCAGCGCCATCGCCGCGCGCAGCCAGTCGTCGAACGCGTGCGACGCTGCTGCGCCCTGGGCGTTGAACGCGCGCAGGTTGTGGTAACTGAGGCCGCTGCCCACGATCAGCACCCCTTCATCGCGCAACGGCGCCAGCAGGCGGCCCGCCTCGATATGGGTGCGCGCATCGAGTCCGTGCTTGAGCGAGAGCTGCACGATCGGCACGTCCGCGTCCGGGAATGCCGGCACCATGGCGGAAAACGTGCCGTGGTCGAAGCCGCGCCCGTCGTCGAGCGATGCCGGGTGGCCGCCGGCCTGCAACAGCGCCTGCACGCGCGCCGCCAGTGCGGGCGAGCCGGGGGCGGGGTACTGCACCTGGTAGGTGTGCGGCGGGAAGCCGCCGTAGTCATAAATCATCGGCGGTTTTGCCGACGACGACAGCAGGAAGTCGCGTCCTTCCCAGTGCGCGGTGATCACCAGCACCGCGCGCGGCTTGCCGCCAATCTGGCGCGCAATGTCGCGCAGGGAGGCGTCGAGCTGCGCGTACAGGTGGCCTACCTGGTCCATCATGAACGGCCAGGGGCCGCCGCCGTGCGACAGGAAATAGGTGGGAAGGGTCATGGTGGTCAACTCCGTGCAATTCAATCTGCCAATATAGGGACGGGCGCTGTAGCCCACAATGGCGGAAATATCGATAGTATCGATCCAGAATCTGGATCGCGGCAGAAGTAAAAATATCACGCGTATAATATGCGCCTTCCCGTTTCACTGGTCATCCATCCCATGTCTATTTCCCTTCGTCCGCGCCTGCTGGCAGCCGCCATCTCCCTCTGCTTCACCGCGCCCGCCGCCCTGGCGCAAGTTGCGCAGGAATTGAATCCCGTGACCATTACCGGCGCCCGTTTCGAGGCCGATCCGTCGCTCGCGCCGGTCGGCGCCACCGTGATCACGGCCGACGAGATCCGCCGCGCCGGCGCTGGCGACGTCAACGCCGCGATCCGCAAGATCGGCGGCGTGTACGGCCGCCAGAGCCTCACCGGCAGCCCCGACTTCGGTCTCGACCTGCGCGGCTTTGGCGCCAACAGCGCCCAGAACATGGTGATCGTGGTCGATGGCGTGCGCCTCTCGGAGAACGAGCAAGCTAATACCATCCTGTCCACGATCCCGATCGACAGCGTCGAGCGCATCGAGATCACGCGCGGCGGCGCCAGCGTGTTGTATGGCGACGGCGCCACCGGCGGCGTGATCAACATCGTCACCAGGCGCCCGAACCAGCGCGCCGGCAGCGGCAGCGTGTTCGTCGAAGGCGGCAGCTTCAACGCCGGCGAAGCGCGCGCTACCATGGCGCAGTCGTGGGCCGACTTTTCTGCCGATGTCAGCGCCGGCCACCAGCGCACCGACAACTACCGCGACAACAACGACTTCAAGCAAACCCAGTTGAGCGGCGGCCTGCAATGGCGCAATGACGCCGGCCGCGTGGGTGTGCGCTACGAAGGCGCGCGCCAGGACTCGCGCCTGCCCGGCGCGCTGACCGAAGCGCAGTTCAACGCCAATCCGCGCCAGACCTTCTCGCCCAACGATTACGGCTCGCTCGACAGCGACCGCCTGACTGCCTTTGGTGAGTACCGTGTGGCCGGCCACGACGTGGCAGCCGAGCTGTCGTACCGCAAGAAAACCGTCGACGCGCTGTACAACTACGCATTCGGCCCGTCGGTCAGCAGCTACGAAACCAAACAGTGGCAGTTCTCGCCGCGCGTGCGCAAGCTGGGCGCGGTGGGCGGCATGGTCAATGAACTGGTGTTCGGCGCCGACTTCACCAAGTGGGAGCGCACCACCACTGCCGATTTTTCCGCCGCCGACGCCGAGCAGAAATCGAAAGCCATCTACCTCCGCGACGAACTGCGCTTCGATCCTGTGCACGAAGGCCGCGTCTCGGCTGGCGTGCGCCGCGAGCTGTTCGACAAAGAATTCCGCGATCCGCTGGGCTTTGCCACCACCGGCTACGACACCACCCAGGGCGTGAACGCGTGGGAGGTCCAGCTGAGCTACATGCCGGTCAGCGGGCTGACCGTGTTCGGCAAGGCGGGCCAGAGCTATCGCCTGGCCAACGCGGACGACAACGCCGGCACGCCGGTGGTCAACCAGGTGCTGCGTCCGCAGAAATCGAAGGACCTGGAACTGGGCGCCACCTACGTCATGGTCGCCGGCAGCAAGGCTACCGCGCGTATCTTCCGCAGCAAGCTGACCGACGAGATCTTCTACGATCCCACCGTGCCGCCGTTCGGCGCCAACGCCAACCTCGATCCGACCAGGCGCCAGGGCTTCGAACTCGATGCCGAGCAGCGCATTGCGGCCGACTGGAGCGTGAGCGCGCATTACCAGTACGTGGACGCCAAGTTCCGCGCCGGCGCCAACCACGGCAAGCAGATTGCACTGGTGCCCGAAAATACCGTGACCGCGCGCCTGAGCTGGATGCCGGCCAACGGCCAAAGCGCCGACATCGGCGTGCAATGGGTCGATGACCAGCGCTATGGCGACGATTACGCCAACAGCTGCTCGAGCAAGATCCCGTCATACACCACGCTCGACGCCCGCTACGCGCGCAAGTTCGGCCAGTGGGAGCTGGCGCTGTCGGGCCAGAACCTGACGGACAAGCGTTACTATTCGCAGGCATTCAACTGCGTGTTCGGCAACGGCGGCATCTACACTGCCGACGGCCGCCAGCTGAAACTCTCGGCGCGCTACGACTTTTAAGCGAAACGGTGGTAACCTCGTGTCGTGGCACGTCTGCGACGCGGGCGCGGTTTTATTCGATGGGATGAGCGATGAAAGAAATCAGCAAGGAGCGCAAGGATGCCGAAGGCAAGGTGATGCATATCTATAAGGAATCAGCACCGGCCATCGAGAACCTGTACGAGTTTTCCTATATCAACCATATCGCCTGGACCACGGCCGTGGTGCTGCTCGGGCTGGTCGTGTGGTTGTCGGCAGCGCTGGTCAATGCCGAGAACCAGCGCAATGCATTGATGACCAGGCAGTGCCAGGATAAAGTGTTCCCCACCGAGGTGGACAAGAAGTGCCTGCGCACGGTCGATTCGCGCGAGCACTGGTGGCAGCACCTGCACTACGCCCTCACGCATACCTCCCCCGAGGCGTAATGCCCGTCATCACCAGCCCGCGCCAGCGGGCTTTTTTATGCCTGGCGGTGGATCACCACTGTGCAGGTGGTGCCTGCCACCAGCGTCATATCTTTGGGCTGCTGGTCGATATGGATGCGCACCGGTACCCGCTGCGCCAGCCGCACCCAGCTGAACGTGGGATTGACGTCGGCCAGCAGTTCGCGACCCAGGTTGGCATCGCGGTCGGTGATGCCGCGGGCGATGCTCTCGATGTGGCCGTGCAGCGCGATGTCGCCGCTCATCAGGCGCATCTCGACCTTGTCGTTCAGTTTGAGCAGCGGCAGCTTGGTCTCTTCAAAATACCCCACCACGTAGAACGAGGCGCTGTCGATCACGGCCAGCTTGGACGCGCCCACGGCGGCAAAGTCGCCCGCGTGGACATTGAGGTTGGTAACATAGCCGGTGACCGGTGCGCGCACGGTGGTGCGCTCCACGTTGAGCGCGGCCATGTCGCGCGCGGCCAGCGCCGCCTGGTACTGGGCCGATGCCGTGCCTGCCGCGAATTCGGCGGTCTCGCGGTTTTCGGCCGAGATGATCGAGGCGTCGAGCGCAGCGCGGCGATTGGCCTCCTTGGTGCGGCGGCCTTTTTCCACCTGCTGCGCGCGCAGCATGGCGTTGGCCTGCGCCAGCGTGTTCTCGTAGCGCGCCTTGTCCACCACGAACAGCACGTCGCCCTTGTGCACGAACTGGTTATCGCGCACCAGCACCTCGGTGACGGTACCCGCCACGTCGGCGCTGATGGTGACCACGTCGGCCTTGACGCGGCCGTCGCGGGTCCAGGCGGAATCCATGTAACGGTCCCAGGCCATGCGGCCCAGGAACAGGGCGGCGCCCAGTAACAGTAGGGTCAGGAAGAAGCGGAAGATTTTGGATGCGCTCACGTTTGATCTCGCAGAAGTTATTGATACAGGGTGATCAGCAGGGTGCTGAAGATGCAGACGAACAGGCACACGCGCACCAGCGCCGGATGCCAGCTGTGGCGGTACACGCCCACGCGGGTGAGCGCGCTGTCGAGTGCCACTTGCAGCACCAGCGTGAGCAAAAACAGCGGCAGCACGCCGGGCAGCAGCACGCCGAAAAAGTTGATATCACGCGGCATGGCGGGGTTCTCCTGTTGAAATCTGGTCCAGCAAGGACGTATAAATGGAATGCAGGTCGGCCAGCGCGGTATTCAGCGCGGGCACGCGGTCGTTGGTGGCCTCGGGCAGCACGGCGCGGATGGCGGACCCCGCTTGCAGGATCGCCGCCAGCGCCAGCTGGCCCTGGGCGCGTTGCGGCGCGTGCAGGTAGTCGGCCACGCGCGCCACCACCTGCTGCAGGCTGTGGCGCACCGGGCCGCCCTGCGAGGCCGCGATCAGCTGGCGCAGTTCGATCACGGCGTGGCCCAGTTCCAGCAGGGTCAAACCCTGGCGCACCACGGCCCGGGCGGCCTCCCCGGGCGCCGGGCCGGACGCGGCGTTCAGTTGGCTCAGCAGGTCGCGCACGCGGTTGTCGAAGCGGCGTTTCAGGCGTGCCAGGCTGGCCGTGCAGGCGCTGCGCGCTTCGCGCCACAGGGCGGCGGCCACGTGGTCGCGCTGGCCCATCGTATGCTCGGGCAGCACCACCGCGAACATCACGTACGCCACCACCACGCCCATGATCAGCGACAGTTCGCTCGACAGGAACGATTCGACGTCGTAGTGCATCTGGTTGGTGGGCACCAGCAGCGTGGCCGGAAACAGGCCCAGGCCGATGCCGATGCCGGCCCATTTCTGGATGGTGGTGATGTAGGCGCCCAGCGCAAAAATCGGCAGGGTGGCCAGCACCATCGGCGCGAAATCGTCGGCCCGCGCCACCAGCCAGAACTCGGTGACAAAGCACAGCGGCACGGCGATCAGGAAGCCGATCAGCACCTGGTGCACCATGGCGGTGGGGCGTGGCGACGACGACGCCAGCGCGCAAAAAATCGTCGCCATCAGGATCACATTGCCCATGCCGGGCCATGCCAGCCAATACCAGGCGCCGGCGGCGACCAGCAGTGTGGCGCCGGCGCGGAAGCTCGATGCCAGCACGATGGCCGGCGGCGTGCGCGGCGTGTAGCTGACCGGATCGCTCACTTGCTGGCGCTTGTCCTCGGCCAGGCCGTGGTACAGCGCGGCGAATTCGCCGAGGTCGCGCGCGAAGCGCTGCAGCAGTTCCACCGCCGTGTCGAAGTCGATCCGCTGCGGGCGCTCCAGTGCTGCGCCGCTCTCCACCTGTGCACGGGCGGCGGCAATGTCGGCGGCCAGCCCGGTGCGCATCTGCGCCATGCGCGCGGCCGTCAAATCGTCCTTGAGCGCTGCCGCCATGCTGGCATGGATCGGTTCGACCAGGGCCAGTACCGGCACCGCGTTGTTGGCGCGCAGGCGGTGGATCAGCCGGTGCAGCGTGTAAAAGGTGGTGAGCACGTCCATGAAGGCGGCGTTGAATGCGTGCAGCTGGCGCGTGTGCGAGCTGGCATGGCCGGCCTCGAAATAGGCGGCGGCGCGGCCCGATTCCAGGGCGGCGATATCGGCGGCGAATTTGAGGTGGCTGATTTCGGTCTCGGCCGGCGACAGGCGGTGCTCCAGCACCTTCTGGCAAAAGCCGATGAAGCTCGTGTAGCGCGCCTGCACGGTACGCATCACCGTCTGCGAATGACGGCGCGGGAAGATCACGTCGTGTACCACGGTGGCGACGATGATGCCCAGGCCTACTTCGGTCAGGCGGGTGACGGCCAGCGTGAACACGTGGGCCGGGTTGTCGATGGCGGGCACCGCGATCATGCAGGCGGTGTAGCCGGCCAGCACAAAGCTGTACGAGCGCTGGTTGCGGTGCATGGCGGCGCCGCCCGTGCACAGCGCGATCCACAGCGCCACGCCGCTAAACAGCAGCACCGGCGACTGCGGGAACAGCGCCACCAGGATCACCGAAGCGGTACAGCCGACCAGCGTGCCCAGCAAGCGGTTAAAAGCTTTTTCCAGCACCATGCCGCTGCTGGGCAGGGCCAGGATGATGGTGGTGGCCAGCGCCGTGAAGGGGGAGTCGAGTTCGAGGCGGAACGCCAGCCACAGCGCGATAAAGGCGGCCAGCATGGCCTTGACGACGTACATCAGGCGCGGACCTTCGACGCCGTACCAGGCCGCCGTTTCGCTGGCGGCCCAGTGAAACGCTCCGCGCGCCGCGTTCTGGTGTTTATCAGGAGTAGCGGCGCGGGGAGAGGTCATGTTTGCTTGCCTAAGTGAGTGTTTCCAGGTTGTCGAGCTGCCTTGCGAGCAGGGTTTCCAGTGCGGCGATGTCAGATGCGGCATAGCCGTCGTACGCACGCGTGGTGGTGCCCCAGACTTCAGGCATCACTTTTTCGGCCATCTCGCGGCCAGCGTCGGTGAGCGTGATCATCACGCAGCGCCGGTCGCCGGGACGGTTGCCGCGCGAGATCAGGCCCTGCTTTTCCAGGTCGTTGCACACGCGCGTCAGGTTGGCCGGTTTCTCCATGCAGGCTTCGCCCAGCGTGGAGGCGGTGGAGGTTTCATTTTCCGATCCATACAACACCGCCAGTACCATATAACTGGTGTCCACCAGATCGTGTTTGCGCAATGCTGCGTTGCTCAGGTCCTTGATGCGCTTCTGGACGTGATAGGTCATGCGCAGCAACCGCATGAGATCCTCTGGAAACTCAGGGATACGGGCATGGATGTTTTTCAGGCGCTTGTTGGTCGCGTCGAAACTACTACTCATTGCCTTGCTCCTCTGCTCATCGTAAAAGGACGATTGTACTATTAGAAACTGGGGATCAATCCAGTTTTACCCCTCCACCCAGTGCCGTCATCAGCAATGCATAGTTATCGAGTTGTTTGCTTGCCACTTGCGCCATTTGCTGCTGCTCGTTCAGCAACGTCAGCTGGGCGTTGATGACGTTGAGCGAGTCGGTCATGCCAGCCTTGTAAGCCCGTTCGGCCAGCTGCTGCTGGCGCCGGGCCGAGGCCAGTGCCTGCTGCGCCAGTTGATCTTGCTGCTTGACCGATTCGATCCGCACCAGCGCGTTGGCCACGTCCGACATGGCCTGGATCACCACGCCGTTGTACTGCTCGACGGCCACGTCGTACAGCGCCGTCTGGTTGCCGAGCTGGCTGCGCAGGCGGCCGCCTTCAAAAATCGGCAGGCTGATCGCCGGGGTGACGCCGGCCATCTTCGAGTGGCTTTCCAAAAAGCGCGGGAAGCCCAGCGACTGCAAACCGACAAATGCCGCCAGGTTCACGTTCGGATAAAAGTCGGCCTTGGCGCTGTCAATGCGCGCCCCGGCCGCTTCCACGCGCCAGCGCTGGGCCACGATATCGGGCCGGCGACCGACGAGTTCGGCAGGCAGCGTGGCGGGAACACGCGCGCCAGCGCCGTCTTGCAGGGTCAGCTGTGGCCGGGCGATCGACTCGCCGTCGCCCGGTCCTTTGCCGATCAGGGCTGCCAGCTGGTTGCGCAGCAGGGCGATCGACGAGCCGATCTGCTCATGCTCGCGCTTGCCAGCTGGCAGCGTTGTTTCGATGTTTGCCACTTCCAGCTCGGTCGCCAGGCCGGCGGCGCGGCGCTGGCGCGTGATCTCGAGGATGCGGTGGCGCTGTTCCAGGTTCTCGGCCACGCTGTCTTGCAGCGTGTAGTCGAGCGAGAGCTGGATGTAGGCGCGCACGATGGCCGTTTCCAGGGTCAGGCGCGCCATTTGCGCTTCGGCCGAGGCCATGCGCACATCGTCGAGCGCGGCGGCCAGCAGGTCGCGGTTGCGGCCCCACAGGTCGAGGTCATACGAACCGGACAGCATGGCCGTGTTTTTCCACGCGGTCTTGCCGGCCAGGGCGGCGGGAATGGCGCCATTGGCCGTATAGAGTTCGCGGTCGATGCTGGCCGACGCGTCCACTTTCGGCAGCGTGCCGGCACGGGCCACACCGGCCAGCGACTCGGCCTGGCGCACGCGCGCCTCGGCCGCGCGCAGGTTGGGACTGCCGGCGATTGCCGTGGCCACCAGTGCGTTCAATTGCTCGTCGTGCAGCGCTTCCCACCAGGCTTGCGTCGGCCAAGTCACACTCGCATCGGCGCCGGCGTCTGCAATAACCTTGCCGGCGTTCAGTGCCAGCGGCTTGATGGCGACTGACTGCGGCTCGATCTTGCCCATGTCGGCGCAGCCGGCCAGCACCGCCAGCGCGCAGACCAATAGTGCTGTGGCGAGGGGGCGGACCTGTGGACGGGCGGGCGAGTTCATGGCGAAGATCATTGCTGCTTACTTGGCGACGTGTTGGCGGGTCTGGGCGACGTCGAAGTCGGCCTCGGTTTCCAGCAGGGTGCCGTTCTTGCGCGCTTCGATCACTTGCGCCTGTACTTCGGCGCGGGTCAGCTGGTGTGGCTGGTCGGCTTTGGTCACGGCGGTGGTGTTGGCTGGTTCGGTGGTGGCTTCGGCCGCGAAGGCGCTGCTCACGGTCGTGGCGGTGGCGGCAATGGCGAAGACGACGGTGGCGGCAGCGCGCAGCAGGTCTTTGGTGGTGGTGCTCATGATGGCTCCTCGTCAGTGATATGGTTGATGAATGTAACTATATCCCTGAATAGTACATTTGTAAAGTAAAAAATTCCTATCTGCACGATAGCCAAGTGCCGCAATGCGCGTGGCCGCACCGAGCGCGAGTGCCCACCGTGGTGCAATGGTGTTTTACAGTTGAAGGAGCAGATCATGGCAGACAGCACCCTGGACCCGGACTACATCCTCGGAGGTAAAGACCGCAGCCTTGGCAGCGGCCACGGCACCCGTGGCCTTGGACCGAGCGACAACTCCGACAGCGGCAGCGACGTGGCCAATGACCACGACCTGGCGCTCGACAGCGATACCGATGCGCAAGGCACGGGCGAGCGCATCGATGTCGGTTCGCAAACGCTGGAAGCGGGCGATATCGGCTTCGATCACGTCGAGGCAATGCCATCGTCGGACCGCCTGGTTGACGGCGACTTCCGCGACCCGGTGCCGCTCGACGATGACGGCAGCGTGCCGGACGGCCACGTCGGCATCGAGTCCGAACCCGACGACAGCCGCGGCGACAGCGATACCGAAGTGAAGGGCGATATCGAAGGCGGCGAGGAACTGGGACGGCGCACCGGCGGCGTACCGACCGCGCGTCCCTGAGTTTTTATAGATGTAAAAAAAGCCCGAACCCTTTGCAGGGTTCGGGCTTTTTAGCTTAAAGCAGCCGGAGTGTCTTCGGTCAGTTGAAGTTGGCGGCCGCGAAATCCCAGTTCGCCAGCGCGAAGAAGGTTTCCAGGTACTTAGGACGCACGTTGCGGTAGTCGATGTAGTAAGCGTGTTCCCACAGGTCGCAGGTGATCAGCGCCTTGGCATCGGTGGTCAGCGGGGTCGCGGCGTTCGAGGTGTTGACGATGTCCAGCGAACCGTCAGCCTTTTTAACCAGCCAGGTCCAGCTCGAACCGAAGTTGCCCACGGCCGACTTGGTGAATTCTTCCTTGAACTTGTCGAACGAACCCCACTTGGCGTTGATGGCGTCGGCCAGCGCGCCGCTCACGGCTTTACCGCCCGGGGTCAGGCTGTTCCAGTAGAAGGTGTGGTTCCATACTTGTGCCGAATTGTTGAAGATGCCGCCCGACGACTTCTTGACGATTTCTTCCAGCGACAGGTTCTCGAACTCGGTGCCCTTGATCAGGTTGTTCAGGTTGGTCACATAGGTCTGATGGTGCTTGCCGTAGTGGTATTCCAGCGTTTCTTGCGAGATATGTGGCGCCAGGGCGTCGATTGCATATGGCAGAGGTGGCAGGGTATGTTCCATGGAGCTTCCTTTATGGGATGGGGTTTATCAGAAACCAGGTGGTTTTTGGCGAAACGTCATTATTGTACGGGGGATGCCGCCCGGTTGCCAAAATGGCCCCCCATTACGTGTGGGATCAACGCACTCTACGGGTGGTTTCTCGAACCACCAGCTCGACGGGAGGGATCTCGCCCTGCACGGATTCACCATTGATCAGCCGCAGCAGCGCCTGGGTGGCGATGCGGCCCATGTCGTACATCGGCTGGCGCACGGTGGTCAGCGGCGGCGTGGTGTACGACGAGCCGGGCAGGTCATCGAAGCCGACCAGCGAGATGTCGTCGGGCACGCGGATGCCCTTACGATACAGGGCCAGGCGCGCGCCGTAAGCAGTGAGGTCGTTGGCGGCAAACACGGCGGTGAATTGCTGGTGGGTGTCGAACAGGCGGTTCATTGCCATCATGCCGCTCGCTTCGTGGTAATTGCCTTCCACGACCAGGGCCGGGTCGATGTCGATCTGCGCTTCGTTCAGCGCGCGGCGGTAGCCGGCCAGGCGTTCGTCGGCATCGTGGTTGTTGGCGGGGCCGGAAATGAAGGCGATGCGGCGGTGGCCCAGTTCGACCAGGTGGCGTACCGCCAGCCAGGCGCCGTATTCGTTGTCGGTCTTGAAGCCCAGTGCAGTGCGGGTTTGCAGCGCGCGGCCGGTGGAGACGATCGGCCGCTGGCCAGAGAAGCCCAGCACGGCTTCGTCGGAAATGCGGCCCGACAGCAGGATGATGCCATCGACCTTGCGCGCCAGCAGCAGCCGCACGCGGTCCGCTTCCTCATCGGCGTTCCAGTGACCGCTGACGATCACCGACGCGTAGCCGGTGCCTTTGAGGCCATCGTCGATGCCGCGCAGCGTCTCGTCGAAGAATGGCGATGAAATATCCTGTACCACGATGCCGATGGTCAGGGAGCGGCCCTTCTTGAGCCCCTGCGCCATCTGGTTCGGGGCGAAGCTGACCTTCTCGATGGCAGCCAGCACGGCCAGGCGCTTATCGTCGGAGACCTTGGCGGTGCCGTTGAGAATGCGCGAGACGGTACTCGGTGAGACCCCCGCCAGGCGGGCAACGTCCATTAATGTCGATGGGCCGGAGGAGGGGGAAGTATCTGGCAACGTGCAGTCCTTGACGAAGTATTATGAAATCCTTTTCAGCGAAGATTACCATATTTAGGTGCCTGACTTATAATCGGCCCGATTTGTTCAGCCCAGGTTGCATGAAGATTTGGCTGAATACACAACAAGAATAAACAGAGGTCAGAGACATGGAATCGAACTTTTCACACGGCGCCAGCGGTCCGCGCCTGCTGGCTGACATCGGCGGCAGCAGCGCCAGCTTTGCGGTGGAAACCGCACCGCAGCAGATCGACGCGGTCTGGGTGGCCGACTGCGCCGCCTATCCCACGCTGGGCGCGGCACTGGTCGCCTACCTGTCGCAGCCGGCCACGGTGGCGGCGGGCGGCTACCAGGCGCGCTACGCGGGCATCGCCATTGCCAACCCGATCGACGGCGACTGGGTCACCATGACCAACCACCACTGGTCGTTCTCGATCGAGGCCGTGTGCTCGCAATTCAGTTTGAAGTCGCTGGTGGTGGTCAACGACCTGCGTGCGCTCGCTTCCGCGCTGCCGCACCTGGCGCCCGAGAACAAGCACCAGGTGGGCGGCGGCGCCCCGCGCGACGGCGCCGTGATCGGCCTGGTGGGCGCGGACGCGGGCCTCGGCGTGTCGTACCTGGTGCCGGTGGGCGAACGCTGGATCGCGATTGACAGCGAAGGCGGCCACACCACGTTTGCGCCGATGAACGAGCGCGAAATCGACATCCTGCGCTACGCGCGCCGCCACCATGAGCATGTCTCGAGCGAGCGGCTGGTGTCGGGCATCGGCCTGGGCCTGGCCTACCGGGCGCTGTGCGAGCGGGCGCGCATCGAGCCGCAGGTATTGACCACGCAGGAAATCGTCGAGCGCGGCCTGCACCGGCTGTGCCCCGTGTGCGAGGAGACGCTCGAGGCATTCTGCGAGATGCTGGGCACGGTGGCCGGCAACGTGGCGCTCACCCTGGGCGCCAAGGGTGGCATCTATATCGGCGGGCGCACGGTGCTGCAAATGAGCGAATTTTTCGAGCGTTCGGGGTTCCGGGCGCGGTTCGAACAGAAGGGGCGTTTTTCGGACTACCTGGCGCACATCCCGACCTATGTCATCACCGAAAAATATCCGGTGCTGATCGGCATGTCGGCGATGTTGTCGACGGATTAAATCGGCGCCCCGCGCACGTGGCAACCATGGGTCTACCGAACCGCCGCCACGTCGACCACGACAGCGCCTTCGGCCAGGCGCACGCCAAGCGTGCGTCCCGCCACGATCTGTCCCGGCGCGCGCACCACGGCGCCTGCTTCATCGGTCACGATCGCGTAGCCGCGCTCGAGCGTGCGCTGCGGATTCAACAACTCCAGCTGTGACGCCAATGCCGCCAGCGCCGCGCGGCGCTGCTGCACCGTGCGCGCCATGCCGATGGCGGCGCGGTGGCGCAGTGCGCCCAGCGCTGACCGCGCTGCGCGCGTGTCGGGCGTGCAGGCGGCCATGCGTTCGCCCAGGCGGTCGAGCTGGTGGCGGGCGCGCGTGAGCGGCGCGCGGTTGGCGTGCATCATCGCGGTCGATAGCGCCAGCAGTTTTAACCGCTGCTGGCGGATCTGGGCGTTGGGGTTGAGCAGGCGGCGCGTATAGCCGTCGAGCGTTTGCGCCGAGTCGCCGAGCGCGCGGCGCATGGCGCGGCGCAGGTCGGTGGCGTCGGTGCGCAAGGACGCCAGCCAGTCGGCGCGCGGCGTAACCGCCAGTTCGGCCGCCGCCGTGGGCGTGGCCGCGCGCAGGTCGGCGGCAAAATCGCAGATCGTGAAATCGGTCTCGTGGCCCACACCGGAAATCACCGGCATGCGGCAGTTGGCCACCGCGTACGCCACGTCCTCGTCGTTGAACGACCATAAATCCTCGATGCTGCCGCCGCCGCGGCACACGATCAGGACATCGCAGTCGTTGCGCAGCGAGGCCGTGTCGATGGCGGCAGCGATCTTTTGCGCCGCCAGCTGGCCCTGCACCGGCGTGGGGTAGAGCACGACGTTGACGTGCGGCGCGCGCCGGCGCAGGGCCGTCAGCACGTCGCGCAGCGCGGCCGCCTGCGGGCTGGTGACGATGCCCACCGTGCGCGGGAACATGGGTAATGCACGCTTGCGGTCGGGGTGGAACAGGCCGGCGGCGTCGAGCTTTTCCTTCAGGCGCAAAAACGCTTCGAACAGCGAACCGACGCCGGCGCGGCGGATCGCTTCCACGTTAATCTGGTAGTCGCCGCGCGCCCCGTACAGCGTGACCAGGGCCCGTACCTCGACCTTGTCGCCTTCGCGCGGCGTAAAGTTGGCGTACTGGGCGCGGCCCCGGAACATCACCGCGCGCACTTGCGCGGCATTGTCCTTGAGCGTGAAGTACCAGTGGCCGGAGCTGGCGCGGGTGAAATTGGAGATTTCGCCAGCGATCCAGGTGAGCGGAAACGAGCGTTCAAGCAGGCGCGCCACCGCCTGGTTGAGCGCGGAGACGGTGATTACGGGCGTGCCGGTGGCGGTGGAGTCGGTTGGTTCGTCGAAGTTCATCGTTTCATTCATGAAAACTATCCACACTATGTGAATTTGGTCACACAGCGGTCATCTTGTATAAAGGGCTGGAAGTATTATAGATAGGTCCATGATTTTAAACGAAAAACATGGCTGCCTGATTTACTTGCATCTGGAAAAAACCCTTATGTATCAAGGACTTTAGTCTGGCGGCCCATGGTTACGCACAAAGTTATCCACATAAACTGTTCATACATTGGATAACCGGGATGGCCGGGCGCTATTGTATGGTGTGCCTAAAATTTGTGCTGCAACGGTAATTTGTTACAAATCAATGACTTAGGATCCGCTTAAGGCTATTACACACAATTTTGTCCACAGAAGGTGTGCAGAACTCCGTGCTTATCCACCGCAACGCCCGGAAAAATAGCTGCCTTATTTTTGCGCAGCATAAATGTTTCATTTAGAATCAATGACTTGCACGGTGCGGGAGTGCCTTGCGCACAATCTTATCCACACAATATGTGCAGAAGTGCACAAGCATGGGCAGCAGCGGGTAGATGTCAGTCATTTGCGTGTTGAGCGGGGTGGAAAACCGGGTTGATGGCCGTCAAAGGCGGTTCTGCCAGTTTTTTACTCACGGCAAAAATACCGTTATGAATCAACACTCTTGCAGCATGGCAGCGACATTGCGCACAATTTTATCCACACAAATTGTGCAGAAGTTTGCCAGTGTAACATTGGCGCCGGCACAGTGAGGGTGCGTTAAATTCGTGCATGGAAAAAATATCGTTGTAAATCAAAGGCTTGATTCGCTGCGCCGGTGCTTGCACACAATCTTATCAACAGAATGTGGGCATAACTGTCCCCTTGCCGACTTTGGCCCAACAAGATACATTGCGCCTTCGGGTTAGCTCCCGATCCAATTCATCCACAGGAGTTTGTTTTGCTCGCCATTTTCCAAGCTGCAGGTTGGCCTATCTGGTTGTTGCTGATTGCATCGATCGTCGCCACGGCCCTGATCATCGAACGCTTGCTGTCCCTGCGCCGCGCCAAAATCTTGCCGAAAAAGCTGTTCGACGAAGTGGTGCAGGTTTATCGCGGGGGCAATATCACGCCCGATATCCTCGACAAGCTGGAAAAAAGCTCGCCGCTGGGCGTGGTACTGTCGGCCGCGCTGCGCAACGTCGATGCGCCGCGCGACGTGATGAAGGAGTCGATCGAGGAAGCGGGCAGCGGCGTAGCCCATACGCTCGACCGCTTTCTCACCACGCTGGGGACCATCGCCACGCTGGCCCCGCTGATGGGCCTGTTCGGCACGGTGGTGGGCATGATCGAGATTTTCGGCGCGCAAAACCCGTCGGGCGCCAACCCGGCGCAACTGGCGCACGGTATTTCGGTGGCGCTGTACAACACCGGCTTCGGCCTGGCGATTGCCATGCCCACGCTGGTGTTTTACCGCCACTTCCGCGCACTGGTGGACAGCTTCGTGATCGAGATGGAGCAGCAGGCGGTCAAGTTCGTCGATGTCGTGCATCGCCAGCGCAAGTAAGGAGCGGGCATGAATTTCCGCAAAGGCAAGGGCCGGGAAGACCCCGAGATCAACCTGATCCCGTTCATTGACGTGCTGCTGGTGATTTTGATTTTCCTGATGGTCTCCACCACCTACAGCAAGTTCACCGAACTGCAGATCACGCTGCCGACGGCCGAGGCGCAAAAGCCCGAAGAAAAGCCGTTCGAGCTCAATGTGACGGTAGACGCCAAGGGCAACTATACGATCAACGGCGACCCGGTGTCGTTCCGCGACGTGGCCGGCCTGGCGCAGGCGCTGCGCGGCGCGGCGGAGAAGGGCGGCTTGAAGGACAAGGAGCCGGTCGTGATCGTCAACGCCGACCAGTTCGCGATGCACCAGATGGTGGTAAACGTGATGGAAGCGGCGCGCGTGGCCGGCTTCGAGAAGCTGACGTTTGCGGCGCAGACCGGCGGCGGCAAGTAGCGGTGACCCGCCTGCGCAGCGCCGGCGCCGGCTGCATTGAGGACTTAGGTATTGTCGAATAATCCCCCCAAACCATCTTCGCTGGAAGCGACGCTCACCCGCAACTGGTTGCGCCGTGGGCCGCTCGCTTGCGCGCTGTGGCCGGTGTCGCTGCTGTTCCGGGCGGTGAGCAGCACGCGCGCGGCGCTGTTCCGTGCCGGCTGGCTGGCGTCGTCGCGGCTGCCGGTGCCGGTGGTCGTGGTCGGTAACATCTACATCGGCGGCACCGGCAAGACGCCGCTGACGATCTGGCTGGTGCAGGCATTGCAGGCGCGCGGCATGCGGCCCGGCGTGATCTCGCGCGGCCACGGCAGCGCGGCCGACACGGCGCGTGAAGTCGGGCGCGATTCCACCCCGGCCGAGGTAGGCGACGAGCCGCTCTTGATCCGCCAGCGCACCGGCTGCCCGGTGATGGTGGGGCGCGACCGCGCCGCCACCGGCCGCGCGCTGCTGGCCGCGTATCCGGACCTCGACGTGCTGCTCACCGACGACGGCTTGCAGCACTACGCGCTGCAGCGCGATATCGAAATCATCCTGTTCGATGGCCGCGGCGCCGGCAACGGCTGGCTGCTGCCGGCCGGGCCGCTGCGCGAACCGGTGTCGCGCCGGCGCGATTTCACGGTGATCAATGCGCCGGTGCTCACCTATGCACTTGTGCGCTCGGTCGGCTGCGCGCCGCTGGCGGCAACCTCCAAGGCGGGAGCGGCCTCCGTACGGGCGCCGTTACCGGGTAGCGCGGCGGGACACTATCCGGCGCCGATCCGGATGACATTGGCCGGCGGCCACGCCGAGCAACTGGCCGACCGCAGCCAGCGCAAGGTGCTGGCCGACCTCGCGCAGCCCGGCCAGCGCCTGGCCGCAGCCGCCGGCATCGGCAACCCGGCGCGGTTTTTCGGCATGCTCAAGGCGGCCGGTTTGAACGTCCAGGAGCTGGCGCTGCCCGACCACCACGACTTCCGCGACCGGCCTTTCGCTGCGCTGCACGCCGATGTGATCTTGATCACCGAGAAGGATGCAGTAAAATGTGCGCAAATTGAAGAACTCAGAGGCGACCCGCGACTATGGGTCGTCCCGGTCACGGCGCACATCGATGGCGCGCTGGCCGACCAAATTGTGGAGAAATGTCGTGGACGCTAGATTGCTTGATATCCTGGTTTGCCCGGTCTGCAAAGGCCCCCTGGAGTACGATAAGAAGGCCCAGGAAATGATTTGCAAGGGCGACCGCCTGGCGTTCCCTATTCGTGACGGCATCCCCATCATGTGGGCCGACGAGGCCCGTACCCTGCAGGACAAGACGGACTGAGCGTCCGCACTTGCCTGCCTGTGCCGCCAGCCGTGAGAAGGTGGGGGCTTGATCCATATCAAACCAAACAGGCCCATGGGCCTGTTATAACGTTCCATGGCGGTGCGCTGCGGCGTCACGCTGGTGCATTATTCATACGAATATCCCTACAGGAACGCGTTTTTGCCTGTGACAAACGGTATAAACGGTATCAAACTGGCTGATGGGCCAAGTTTTGTGGTAAGTTTCGTACCAAGATAGTCGGATAATCAGTATTAATACTGTGTCCATGCAACAACTAACACCACTAACCACACCCTCCAAAAATCTGTTTTTAGGAAACTTCATGCGTCTGATTCTGTTAGGAGCACCAGGAGCCGGCAAGGGCACCCAGGCTAATTTCATCAAAGAGAAATACAATATTCCGCAGATCTCGACCGGCGACATGCTGCGTGCCGCGATCAAGGCAGGTACGGAATTGGGCCTGGCGGCCAAGCAGGTGATGGACGCCGGCGGCCTGGTCTCCGACGACCTGATCATCGGCCTGGTCAAGGAACGCCTGAAGCAGGACGATTGCGCCAACGGCTACCTGTTCGACGGCTTCCCGCGCACCATTCCGCAAGCGGACGCCATGAAGGAAGCCGGCATCAATGTCGACTACGTGCTCGAAATCGACGTACCGGACGACTCGATCATCGAACGCATGGACGGCCGCCGTTGCCATCCGGGTTCGGGCCGTGTGTATCACGTCAAGTTCAACCCGCCCAAAGTCGACGGCAAGGACGATGTTACCGGCGAAGACCTGGTACAGCGCGACGACGACAAGGCCGAGACCGTGAAAAAACGCCTGGACGTGTACCACAACCAGACCGAAGTACTGCTTGGCTACTATAACGACTGGGCCAAGTCGGGTGCCGAAGGCGCACCGAAGTATCGCCGTATCACCGGGGTAGGCGCGGTGGAGCAAATCCGCGACAGCGTGTTTGCAGCGCTGGCTGAATAAGACCTGAAAGCGGACCGAGCGTCCGCTTTTTTCATGGCTGTTCATATTTCCCCGCTTTGACGTTTTGTGTGTTCGTGGTTTGTTCCGCAGTTCGCTCGATAACAAAAAGGGGAGACACTATGGCAGCCAGTCTGTGGTTAGCGGTGGGTTGCGGCGTTATCGCCGTCATTTATGGCCTGTGGTCGCGCAGCTGGATCTTGCGCCAGGACCCCGGCAACGCGCGCATGCAGGAAATCTCGCTGGCCATCCAGCAGGGCGCCGCCGCCTACCTGGCGCGCCAGTACCGTACCATCGGCCTGGTCGGCGTGGTACTGCTGATCCTGATTGCCATCTTCCTCGACTTGAATACCGCGCTCGGCTTCCTGGTCGGCGCCGTACTCTCGGGCGCCTGCGGCTTCATCGGCATGAACGTCTCGGTGCGTGCCAATGTGCGCACCGCGCAAGCCGCCACCCGCGGCATGAACGCCGCGCTGGACGTGGCGTTTCGCGGCGGCGCCATTACCGGCATGCTGGTCGTCGGCCTGGGGCTGCTGGGCGTGGTGCTGTTCTATCTGTACCTCACCGCCGGCCTGCCGTCCGACCTGGCCGCCGCCACCGTCAACACCCACCAGTTGATCGAGCCGCTGATCGGGCTGGCGTTCGGGGCGTCGCTGATTTCGATCTTCGCGCGCCTCGGCGGCGGCATCTTTACCAAGGGCGCCGACGTGGGCGCCGACCTGGTGGGCAAGGTCGAAGCCGGCATTCCCGAGGATGACCCGCGCAATCCGGCCGTGATTGCCGACAACGTCGGTGACAACGTCGGCGACTGTGCCGGCATGGCGGCCGACCTGTTCGAAACCTACGTAGTCACGCTGATCGCCACCATGCTGCTGGGGGCGCTGCTGATGGTGAGCGCGCCGGTGGCCGCCGTGGTCTACCCGCTGCTGCTGGGGGCGGTGTCGATCATCGCGTCCATCATCGGCTGCTCGATGGTAAAGGCTAAACCGGGTAAAAAAATCATGGCGGCGCTGTACACCGGGCTGTGGTGGGCGGCCGGACTGTCGCTGCTGGGCTTTGTCGCGGTGACCTGGCACGTGTGGGCCGACCCGTCGGTGCGCCTGCGCCTGCTGGGCTGCACCGTGGTGGGCATCGTGCTTACCGGGCTGATGGTGTATATCACCGAGTACTACACCGGCACCGACTTCGCGCCGGTCAAGCATATCGCCCAGGCGTCCACCACCGGCCACGGCACCAACATCATTGCCGGCCTCGGGGTGTCGATGAAGTCCACTGCGTACCCGGTGCTGGCCGTGTGCGCGGCCATTCTCGTTTCTTACCAGCTCGGGCAGCTCTACGGCGTGGCAATTGCCGCCACGGCCATGTTGTCGATGGCTGGCATCGTGGTGGCGCTTGACGCCTACGGCCCGATCACCGACAACGCCGGCGGCATCGCCGAGATGGCCGGCATGCCCGAGTCGGTGCGTGCCATCACCGATCCGCTCGACGCGGTGGGCAATACCACCAAGGCCGTCACCAAGGGTTATGCGATCGGTTCGGCAGGGCTGGCGTCGCTGGTGCTGTTTGCCGATTACACCCACGCGCTGGAGTCGGCCGGGCGCAGCGTGGCGTTCGACCTGTCCAACCCGATGGTGATCGTCGGGCTCATCATCGGCGGCCTGATCCCGTACCTGTTCGGCGCCATGGCGATGGAGGCGGTGGGGCGCGCGGCCGGCGCCGTGGTGGTCGAAGTGCGGCGCCAGTTCCGCGACATCAAGGGCATCATGGAAGGCACGGCCAAGCCCGAGTACGACAAGGCGGTCGACATGCTCACCGCCTCGGCGATCCGCGAAATGATCATCCCGTCGCTGCTGCCGGTGGTGGTGCCGGTGATCGTCGGCATGCTGCTGGGGGCGGCCGCGCTGGGCGGCATGCTGATGGGGACTATCATCACCGGCCTGTTCGTGGCCATTTCCATGACCACCGGCGGCGGCGCCTGGGACAACGCCAAGAAATACATCGAGGACGGCCACCACGGCGGCAAGGGCTCCGAGGCGCACAAGGCGGCCGTCACCGGCGATACCGTGGGCGACCCGTACAAGGACACAGCCGGTCCCGCGATCAACCCGCTGATCAAGATCATCAACATCGTGGCGCTGCTGCTGGTGCCGCTGTTGCCGGCCTCGGGCTGGCTGGCGGTGAGCGTGCCGGTAGTGGCGCATGCCCCCGTACCGGTGGCGATCGTGGCGCCGGCTGGCATGGTGGCGCCTGACATCATCGCCGTTCCCGCCGAGCCGAGGCGCTGAACCACGCCTCCTGACGCGCGCCAGGCCCGCCCTGAACAAGGTAGGCTGGCGTGATACCAAGCAGGAGGAGATCACCATGCATCAACCAACTTTCGCCGAACGGCTGGGCGCCGGTGCGGCAGCGGGCCTGGCCGCTGCGCTGCTGTGCGCTGGCGCCTGGGCGCAGCAGCCGGCGGAACCGCCACGACAGTCCACCCAGCAGCCACCGCAGCCACGCGCGCCCGAAGTCGATACTGAGAAAGAAGCGTACGCCAAGCTGCCGCCATGTAAGCTCAGCGACGACGGCAAGCACCTGGCCGAGGAGCCGTGCCGCACCGCCAAGGCGCTCGACCCGATGCCACGGCGCCCGGTGCCGCAGGCGATCGAACGGGTGTCGCCGGCCGAAAGCGATCCGCGCGACCAGGCCCAGCCGCCATCGCGCGTAACGCCCGCCACGCCTTCGCGGGCGCTCACTGCACCAACCTCGCCCGCCACGCCCTCGCGCGTATTGCCTGCGCCGCCCATGCCGTCCACACCACCGCGCGCCGATCCCGGCGCCCGGCCCGGCGCGCCGGTGCCCACTGCCGGTTGCGACGCCGCCGGCTGCAACGGCCCCAACGGCCAGCGCTACAACAACGGCCCCGGCAACACCGTGGTCAGCCCCAGCGGCAAGCTGTGCTCACGCAACGGCGCGTTCATCCAGTGCTGACCGCCGCCGCCGGTACAAGCGGCGAACTGTGCTCGCGCAACCGCGCGTGCATCCGGTGCTGACCGGCTACCGGCCCTAGAACCGCGTTGTCAGGCCGGCAAACATGCGCCGGCCCGGCACATAATAAGTTTCGCGGCCGGTGTCGGCGACCGGTCCCTTGCGCAGCAGGTTTTCCACGCCGCCGCGCACGGTCCAGCGCGGCGTCACCTTGTACGACACCACCGTATCGACCATGGTGTAGGCGCGGTACAGCGGTCCGGCATCGAGCTCCCGTCCCGTGTACTGGGCCGAGATCTCGCCGAACAGGGCGTCGGTGGCCTGCCAGCCCAGTGCCGAGTACCACGACAGCCGAGGGGTGGCCAGCAGGTTGGCGCCGGTGGTCAGGTTTTTCGCCTCCTTCATGTATGTGACGTTGTTGCGCCAGCTCAGATCTTTTGTCAGCGGGATGGTGGCCGTCGCTTCCAGTCCGCTGGTGCGCGCTTTCTGGATATTGGTCAGGCGGGTCCACCACAGGTTCTGGAAAAAGCCCAGCGGCGCGTAGTCGATCTTGTTTTTGAAGTCGTTGCGGAAGTACGTCACGCCCGCTTCCCAGCCGTTGCGTTCGTATGCCACGCCCAGTTCGCCGGCGGTGCTGGTTTCAGGCTTGAGGTCGGCATTGCCGGCCATGTAGCAGCCGCCCGTCACATAGCCGAGCGGGGCCAGGCTGCGGCAGCCGTTGCCGCCGGAATTGGTGGCGGCCGATGGCGAATTTTCTTTCAGGCTGGGCGCGCGGAAACCCTGCGAGATGCCGCCGCGCACGGTCCATTCAGGCGCCGGGTGGTACACCAGGTATACACGCGGGCTGTAGTGGTTGCCGAACTTGCTGTGATGGTCGAGCCGCAAACCGACGGTCGCGCTCAGGTTCTCGCGCAGGAACAACTGGTCTTCCGCGAACAGCGCCGACGTGGTGCCCGACAGCGTGGCGCCCTGCACCCGGTTGCCCTGGTAGTCGGTGGGGACGGTGCCGATGGTGTCGGTGTTGGTCAGCTCCTGGTCCTTCCACTGCGCGCCCATCACCAGCAACTGCTCGACGCCCCAGCCCAGCCGTTTTTCCAGCGTGGCGTCGAGTGTGGTGTCCTTGGCGCGGGCGGTGGTGCCGGCAAAGCGGTTGTCGAAATCGTTGTGGTACAGCGTGAATTTGGCGGTGCCCACATCGAAACGGCCTTCGTAACCGATGCTGGCGCTTTTTCGGATCAGTTCGCTGGCGCCCCAGGCGCTGAACAGCGGCGTACCGTTGGGCTTGAGCGTGGACGATGGCGTCGCTTCCTGGCGGCCGTAGCTGGCATCGAAGGTCAGGCTCTGCCGGCTGCCGAGCTTCCAGGCCAGTTGTCCGGTGGCTGTGCGGTTGCGTTCACCGCCAATGCCGCCGGCGTTGGCGCGTACCGCCTCGTCGGCGTTCTGCTTGCTCTGGCTGACGCCGAAGCGCATGCCCAGCGTGTCCGACAGCGGCCCCGCCACGTTCAGTCCCAGCTGGTTGGCGTCGCCGCGGCCGCTATCCTGCGGGCGCGTGTAATTGGCCGTGGCCGAACCATGCCATGTGCCCGGCACCTTGCGGGTGATAATGTTGATTACGCCGCCCATGGCGTCTGAGCCATACAGCGAGGACATCGGGCCGCGCACCACTTCGATCCGTTCGATCATCTCGGGCGCAATCCAGTTCAGGTCCTGGCGGCCAAGGTCGGGGCGGTAGGCGGTGTCGGACGAGCTGCCCACGCGCTTGCCATCGACCAGGATCAGCGTGTATTTCTCGGGCAAACCGCGCAGCTTGATTTTCGATTGTTCGCCCACGGGGCTGGTGCCGCCGGTCACGCCGGGAATCCGGCGCAGCAGCGTGTTGAGATCGTACACGGGCTGGCGTTCGATTTCCTCGCGGGTGATCACGCTGATGCTGGCCGGTGCATCCTTGATGTCGATGGCGGCGCCGGACGCGGTGATGACAACCACCGGCAGCACAGCGTCGGCGTCGGCGGCGAGGTTGTCGGACCAGGCGTTGCTGACGGCGAGGGCCAACGCGGTGGCGAGAAGAGGGGTACGAATAGACATGAGCTTTCCAGAAGTGGTGTTGCCTGGCTGCCTTCCGGTCTGCTGGGTGGTGAGTAAAATGCGGTCGTACGCCGCAATGAGAATAGCAATCATTCATATTTTATCTGTGAATTATTAGAAAATAAAGTTATTTCGGCATATTGACGGGGCAATGTTTTCACTTTCCATGGCAAGCACTGTTGTGTTACGTTTACGTAAACGTCAAATACGGGAGACATGATGCAGATTCAAGAACAGGTATTCATCGTTACCGGGGGCGCGTCGGGACTGGGCGCGGCCACCGCACGCATGCTGGCGCAGGCCGGGGGCAAGGTGGTGCTGGCCGACGTGCAGGAAGACGGGGGAAGGGCGCTGGCGGCGGAACTCGATGGCGTGTTCGTGCGCTGCGATGTCACGTCCGAAGCGGATGCGCAGGCGGTGGTGGCAGCGGCGACCGCGCTGGGACCGCTGCGCGGCCTGGTCAACTGCGCCGGCATCGCACCGGCCGCCAAAACGGTCGGCAAGGAAGGCGCCCATGCTTTGGCGCTGTTCCAGCGCGTGGTGGCGATCAACCTGGTGGGCACCTTCAACATGGCGCGCCTGGCGGCCGAAGCGATGGGCAAGACCGCGCCACTGGACAACGGCGAGCGCGGCGTGATCATCAATACCGCGTCGGTGGCGGCGTACGATGGCCAGATGGGGCAGGCGGCGTACGCATCGTCGAAAGCGGCAGTAGCCGGCCTGACGCTGCCGATGGCGCGCGACCTGGCGCGCAGCGGCATCCGCGTGATGGCCATCGCGCCCGGCATTTTCGAAACGCCGATGATGCTGGGCATGCCGCAAGAGGTGCGCGATGCGCTGGGCGCCATGGTGCCGTTCCCGCCACGGCTGGGCAAGCCGGACGAGTTTGCGCAACTGGCGCGGGCGATTTTTGAAAATGTCATGCTCAATGGCGAGGTGATACGCTTGGACGGTGCGATCCGCATGGCCGCCAAATAACAAAAAAAGCACAAGGTTCAGCAGTAGTTCACCTGTAAACCATTTAAACGATTTCGTGTACGATGGCCGTTCAGGCGCGCCGCAGGTTGCGCGCCCCCGATCCGGAGAACCCATGATTCGTTTGAAGACCCTGGCGCTTGCCGCCGCCATGCTGGGCGCCTTGCATGCCCCCGCTTACGCCCAGTTGCAGGCGCCGGCCAAAGTCCCCGGCATTAATCACGACGTCGCGCCTGAAATCGCCACCGGCTACGCCGAAAAGGCCGGCAAGTCGGCGCAGAAGTTCATGGTGGCGGCCGCCAATCCGCTGGCCACCCAGGCCGGCTACCAGATGCTCAGGCAGGGCGGCGCCGCCATCGATGCGGCGATTGCCACCCAGCTGGTGCTCACCCTGGTCGAGCCGCAATCGTCGGGCATCGGCGGCGGCTCGTTCCTGCTGTACTCCGACGGCAAGCGCGTGCAGTCGTACGACGGCCGCGAAACCGCGCCGGCCGCCGCCGACGAGCACCTGTTCCAGGATAAGGATGGCAAACCGGTCTCGCGCGAGACCGGCGTGGTCGGCGGCCGTTCGGTCGGCGCGCCGGGCGTGCTGCGCATGCTGGAACTGGCGCACAGGCAGCACGGCCGCCTGCCGTGGAAAACCCTGTTCGCGCCAGCCATCAAGCTGGCCGACGACGGCTTTGCCGTGAGCCCGCGCCTGAACGCGCTGCTCAAATGGGACAAGTACCTGGCCCGCGACCCGGTGGCGCGCGCCTACTTTTTTGACGACGCGGGCCAACCGCGCCCGGTCGGCTACATCCTGAAAAACCCGGAACTGGCGCGCACCCTGCGCGAGATCGCCGACGGCGGCGCCGACGCCTTTTACAAGGGCCGCATTGCGCGCGACATCGTCGCCAAGGTCTCCGGCCATCCGACCAACCCGGGCAAGCTCACCACTGCCGACATCGCCGGCTACCAGGCGAAGGAGCGCGCGCCGATCTGCAGCGACTACAAGGCGTGGACCGTGTGCGGCGCGCCGCCGCCATCGTCGGGCGGCATCGCGATTGCGCAGATGCTGGGCATCCTGGAAGTGAAGGACATCAGCCCGTACAAGCCGGTCAACGGCCAGCTGACTGCCGACGGCATCCACCTGTTCAGCGAAGCGGGGCGCCTGGCCTACGCGGACCGCAACCGCTACGTGGCCGACACCGACTTCGTGCCGCTGCCGGGCAAGGGCGTCTCGGCCTTGCTCGACAAGCGCTACCTGGCCAAACGCGCCGCCCTGATCGGCGACCAGTCGATGGGCCGCGCCAGCTACGGCACCCCCGACACCATGGCCGTGGCGTGGGGCGCCGACACGGCCATCGACAAGCCCTCGACCTCGCACCTGGTGGCGGTGGACGCTTTTGGGGGCGGGCTGTCGATGACGACGTCGGTGGAAGACGCCTTCGGCTCGCGCCAGATGGTCGATGGCTTCATGCTCAACAACCAGCTCACCGACTTCTCGTTCGATTCGCAGGACGAGAACGGCCCGATCGCCAACCGGGTGCAGGCCGGCAAGCGCCCGCGCAGCGCCATGTCGCCGACGCTGGTGTTCGACAAGGGCACGCACAAGCTGGTGCTGGCCACCGGCTCGCCGGGTGGCTCCACCATCATCAATTACGTGGCCAAGGTGCTGGTCGGTACCCTGGACTGGAAGCTCGACGTGCAGCAGGCCATCAGCCTGCCCAACCTCGGCAGCCGCAACGGCCCGACCGAGCTGGAAAAGAACCGCGTGAGCGCCGAGGTGATCGCGCAACTGAAGGCGCGCGGCCACGACGTGCGCGAGACCGAGCAGAACTCCGGCCTGCAGGGCATCGAGCGCCGCGTAGTGGGCGGCAAGGCGCAGTGGTTCGGCGGCGCCGATCCGCGCCGCGAAGGCATCGTATTGGGCGACTGAACAGGCGACTGACCGCGCGACCGGCCGCGCCGAAAGGGCTTTCCCAAACCGCGAATACCCTGCTAATCTGGGGCCATGGGACGTCAAAAGAAAACCGGCCTGATCCTCACCGGCGGCGGCGCGCGCGCGGCCTACCAGGTGGGAGTGTTACAGGCCATCTCCGAGATCTTGTGGGAAGCGGGCTGGCCGCCGGCGCGCAACCCGTTCGATATCATCTGCGGCACGTCGGCCGGGGCCATCAACGCCACCGCGCTGGCCTGCCGTGCCGACAACTTCGGCGAGGGCGTGCAAAAGCTGCTCGACGTGTGGCAGAACATCGAAGTGGCGCAGGTGTACCGCGCCGATTCGCTGGGCGTGCTGCGCTCGGGCGCGCGCTGGCTCTCGCTGCTGTCGTTCGGCTGGCTGCTGCGCAAGTGGCGTGCCGCGCCGCCGGCGTCGCTGCTGGACAACACTCCGCTGGTCGGCCTGCTGCACCGCATGCTCGACCTGCCACGGCTCGATGCTGTGCTGTCCGAAGGGCTGCTGCACGCGCTGGCAGTCACCGCCTCGTCCTACACCGCCGGCAACCACCTCACTTTTTACCAGACCGCCGCCGAGATCGCGCCGTGGGTGCGCATGCAGCGCCTCGCATTGCAGGACCAGATCGGCGTGGAGCACTTGCTGGCGTCGTCGGCAATCCCGTTCATTTTTCCGGCCACACCGTTGTTCATCGGCGGCCACCGCGAATACTGCGGCGACGGCTCCATGCGCCAGCTGGCGCCGATCTCGCCGGCCATCCACCTCGGCGCGCGCAAGGTGCTGGTAGTCGGTGCGGGGCGCCTGACCGAGACGTCGCGCAATATGCCGGAGCGGGGCGCGGCGCGCTATCCGAGCCTGGCGCAGATCGCCGGCCACGCCATGTCCTCGATCTTCCTCGATTCACTGGCGGTCGATATCGAGCGGCTCGAACGGGTAAACAAGACCCTGTCGCTGCTGCCCGAAGAACTGCTCGAGCAGACTCCGCTCAAGCCGGTCAAGCTGCTGGTGATTGCGCCATCGGAGCGGCTCGACGATATCGCCAGCCGCCACATCGGCAGCCTGCCGGCGCCGATCCGCACCATGTTGTCGGGAATTGGCGCCACTGAAACGCGCGGCGCGGCGCTTGCTTCGTATTTGTTGTTCGAATCGTCGTATACTTGCGACTTGATCCGTCTGGGTCAGCGCGATACCCAGGCGCGCAAGGAAGACGTGCTGGCCTTCTTCGAATCCTGAGCACACCCCGTTGGGGAGACCCTGTTTTTTGTACGCCCTGAACCATCTGTGGAGACATGTGCTGGTGCCGGCCCTGCTGTTGTGGGTGTTCGGTGCGGCTGCCGCATGGGGCGGGCCGCCGCCGCGCACGCTGCGCTTCGAGCAGTTGAGCGTGGAGCACGGGCTGGCGCAGGAGTCGGTGCTGGCCATCGCCCAGGACAAGCAGGGTTTTATCTGGCTCGGTACCCAGGCCGGCCTCACGCGCTTCGACGGCTACCGCACCGTGACCTATAAAAGCGCCGTGTCCGACCCGCGCACGCTGGCCGACAACTGGGTGCGGGTGCTGCACGTCGATCCCTCGGGGCAGCTATGGGTGGGCACCGACGGCGGCCTCGATCGCTACGATCCCGCCACCCGCACGTTTGTCCACTACTTGCCCACGGCGCCGGTGGAGCGCGGCAACGGCAACCGCCACGTGCGCGCCATCGCCGACGATGGCCTGGGCGGCCTGTGGGTAGCCACTGCCGATGGCCTGCATCACCTGGATCCGGCCACCGGACGCTTCACCAGCTGGCAGCACGACCCGGCCGATGCGGGGAGCCTGGTCAACGACCAGGTCAACGCGCTGGCGCGCGACGCCGCCGGCCGCCTGTGGGTGGCCACCGCCACCGGGCTCGATATGCTGGCGCCGGGCGCCACCCGGTTTGTCCATTACCGCCTCGACGCCGGCGGCGACAGCCGTTTCAATGCCGTGCTGGCGCTGCAGGTGGACCGCAACCAGGTGCTGTGGGTGGGCACCATGGGCGGGCTGGAACAGTGGCGCATCGGCGACAAGGGCGAACCACAGCGGTGGCGCCTGGGTACCGCCGAAGGACTGCGGCCGGGCGCCAGCGTCACCGCGCTGTACGAAGACATCGAAAAGCAGCTGTGGATCGGTACCCATGCCGACGGCCTGCTGCGCTGGCTGCCGGCCGAGCAGCGGCTGGTGCAGTACCGCCACCAGTTCAGCGACAGCCACAGCCTGGCGGATAACCAGGTGTCGGCGCTGTTCCGCGACCGCGTGGGCACCTTCTGGGTGGGCACCTGGAACGATGGCGTCAGCCGGGTGGACATGGGCAGCGGCGGCTTTGCCCGTATCGTGCGCCATACCGAGGATTCGGACGCGCTGTCGGACAACAAGGTGCGCGCCATCGCCAAGGTCTCCACGCAGGATGGCGATGGCCGCCTGTGGCTGGGCACTGGCGCCGGCTTGAACCTGTACGATCCGAAGACGGGCCGCAGCAAGGTATGGCGGCACGATCCGGCGCGGCCCGACAGTTTGAGCGACGACCAGGTGACAGCGCTGTGGCGTGCGCCTGACGGCACCGGCGCGGTGTGGATCGGCGGACGCGCCGGCGTCAACCATCTCGATCCGGCCACCGGCACCGTCCGCACGCTGTCGTTCGTGCGCGGCGATCCGGCCAGCGATACCATCCGCAACATCGTGGCCGACCGCGCCGGGCTGCTGTGGATCGCCAGCCGTGGCGGCCTGCACCGGCTCGATCCGAAGACCATGGACGTGCACACGTACCGCCACAACCCGGCCGACAGCGCCAGCCTGGCCGACAACGTGGTGCGGCCGATCCTGGAAGACCGGCGCGGCCGGCTGTGGGTGGGCAGCTTCAACGGCCTCGATCTGCTCGACCGCAAGACCGGTACGTTTCGCCACTTCCGCCGCAACCCCACCGATCCGCAGTCGCTGAGCCACGACGAGGTGCACAGCCTGTACGAAGACGATACCGGCACGCTGTGGGTGGGCACGGCGGCGGGCCTCAACCGCATGGAGGCGGCCGCCGACGGCACCATCACCTTCCGCCGCTACCTGCGCAAGGACGGCATTGCCGACGATGCCATCGCCGCGATCCTGCCCGACAGCGCCGGCAACCTGTGGCTGAGCACCAACAGCGGCCTGTCGAAGTTCAATATCGCCACCGGCATGGTGCGCAATTACAGCGATGCCGACGGCACCATCGAAGGCGCGTACTTCGACGGTTCGGCGTTGCGCACCACGGACGGCACGCTGTACTTCGGCGGCTTCAACGGCATCACCGCGTTCGCGCCGCAGGCGGTGCGCGAAAACAGCGTGGCGCCGCCGGTGGCCATCACCGACTTCCAGGTGTTTAACAAGTCGCTCAAGGCGGGGCAGGGCGACCATGCCGATGTGCTCAAGACGGCCATCGAGCACACCGGGGAACTGACCTTGCGCCAGGCCGATTCGGTGTTTTCGCTGGAGTTCGCGGCGCTGCACTACGCGGCGCCGCAGCGCAACCGCTTCGCCTACCAGTTGCAGGGTTTTGACGAAGACTGGGTGGTGACCGACGCCACCAAGCGTTTTGCCACCTACACCAACCTCGATCCCGGCGAATACGTGTTCCGCGTAAAAGCCGCCAACAAGGACGGCGTGTGGAACGACAACGCCGCCACGCTCCGGATCACCATCCTGCCGCCGTTCTGGAAGACCTGGTGGTTCCGCGCCCTGGTCACGCTGCTGCTGCTCGGCGCCGCCTACGCCGCCTATCAGGCGCGCATGCGCAGCCTGCACCGCCAGCAGCAGCGGCTCGAGGAACTGGTCGAGTCGCGCACGGCCGAAGTGCAGCACAAGAACCGTCTGCTGCAACAGCAAAAGCATGAACTCGAACTGCGCCGGCTGGAGGCGGAGTCGCAGCGCGCCGAGGCCGAGCAGCGCCGCCTCGACGCCGAACGGCAAACCGAGGAAGTGGAAAAGGCGCACCGCAATATCTCCGTGCTGAGCGAACTGGGTCGTGAAATGAGCGCCACGCTCGACATGGAAACCCTGATGAGCACCTTGTACCGCCACGTGCATGACCTGATGCAGGCAGAGATCTTCGGCATCGGTTTCGTGCGCGAACAGGACGGCGTGATCCACTTCCCGTTCGCGGTGGAAGCGGGTGTGCGCACGCTGCCGTACCAGCGCCAGCTGGACGATCCGAACCAGCTGGCCGTGTGGTGCCTGATGCACGGCAAGCCGCTCCTGATCAACGATTTCGACACCGAGTATCGAAGGTACATGGACGATACCGGTCTTGGTGCGCTGGCGCCGTGCGTGCGCGAGGATGGCGTGCGCATGCCGGGGGCGAAGTCGATGATGTATGCGCCGCTGGTGGTGGGCGACCGCGTGGTAGGCCTGCTCAGCGTGCAAAGCGTGGCGCGCAATGTGTACCGCCAGGTCCACCTCGACATGCTGCAAACGCTGGCTTCGCACGCCGCCGCCGGCCTGGAAAACGCGCGCGCATACCATCAGCTGGAAGACACGCTGCAAACGCTGCGCCAGACCCAGGGCCAGTTGCTGCTGCAGGAGCGGCAAGTGCGGCTGCACACCGAGGAGCTGGCGCTGGCCAACCGGGCACTGCAGGACAACGACGAACGCCTGCGCCAGGCCAAGCAGAAGGCGGAAGACGCTACCCGCCAGAAGTCCGAATTCCTGGCCAACATGAGCCACGAGATGCGCACGCCGCTGGCCGGCGTGATTGGCATGTTGGGTTTTTCGCTGCGCGACCCATCGCTGCAGGACGGCACCCGCGAACAGATCCTGCGCGGTCAGGCCAATGCCCAGTCGCTGCTCACCATCATCAACGACCTGCTCGATTTTTCCAAGATCGAGGCGGGCAAGCTCACCATCGAGAACATCGATTTTTCGCTGACCTCCACCGTGGAAAACGTGGTGAGCCTGTTCGAGGAGCAGGCCGCCGCGCACAGCGTAGGCTTCGAGCTGATATTCGGCGACGACCTGCCGCAATTCGTGGTGGGCGACCCCACGCGGCTGCGCCAGGTGCTGGTGAACCTGGTGGGCAATGCCTTCAAGTTCACCCGCAGTGGTACCGTGACCATGCGCGTGGAACGCTTGCCGGAAGAGGGCGAGACGGCGGACGATATCGCTGCGCTGGCCGGCCGCAAGGGCGTGATCAACCGCATCCGCTTCCTGGTGGAGGACACCGGCATCGGCATCGACGCCGAAGCCATTCCGCGCCTGTTCCAGAAGTTCGAGCAGGCCGACGCCTCCACCACGCGCCGCTACGGCGGCACCGGCCTGGGACTGGCGATTTGCCGCCAGCTGGTGGAACTGATGGGCGGCAGCATCAACGCGGTGAGCGCGCCCGGTTCCGGCAGTACCTTCATGTTCGAGCTGCCGCTGGCCAACGGCGTGGCGCCGCCGACGGTGCCGCATGTGCCGCGCGAACCGCACAGTCACCAGTTGCGGGTGCTGTGCGCGGAAGATTTCCCGACCAACCAGATCATCATCCGCATGATGCTCGAGGACCTGGGCCACAAGGTCGATATCGCCGCCAACGGCGCGCTGGCGGTGAAGGCCTGTGCGCTCACGCGCTACGACCTGATATTGATGGATGGCCGCATGCCGGAACTCGACGGCGCCAGCGCAACCCGCCTGATCCGCGCCGGCGGGCCGGAAGATGCGCCGGTGCGCGACCAGGAGCTGATGATCATCGCGCTCACCGCCAACGCCAGCGAGGAAGACCGCAGCCGCTACCTGGCGGCCGGCATGGACGATTTCCTCACCAAGCCGATCGACGAGGACAAGCTGCACTTTCAACTGAGCCGCGCGATCGAACGCCAGTTGCAGCGCGGCTTCCACCTGCCGCCGATGACGCACAAGGTCACCCCGCAGGGAACCCCGGCGCGGGCAGGTACACCGGACCTCGACGCCATGTTCGGCGTCGAGCCGGCAGCGCCGGACACGGCACGGCTGGCGCAGCACAGCGGGAGCGGCGACCTCAGGGCGCGCCTGCGCGGCGCCTTCCGCCAGGACGCGCCGCTGCGCCTGGCCGACCTGGAAGCGGCGCTGGCGGCCGGCGACGCCGATACCGCCGGCCGCCTGCTGCATGGCATGAAGGGCAGTGCCGGCTACCTGGAAGAGCAGGAACTGCAAGCGCTGTGCGGCGAGCTTGAAACCTGCGCCGACCACGGCCAGTGGCAGCAGATCGAGGCCGCGCTGCCGCGCTTGCGCACGCTGCTGGACCAGGCCAGCCGTATCTAGGGTAGAGCGAGGATGCCCCGGCGCGGCTGAAAATTCGCTTGCGTGTCGTGGATGATTCAGGCACTGTTAAACATGTGGAAAGACAGTGCGAGGCACGAGGAGAGACATGAAAGTTCTGGTAGTTGACGACGACGTCGTCTCGCGCATGGTGCTGATGCACCTGATCGACAGTTGCGGCAAGTTCGACATCGTGGAAGCGGAAGACGGGCTCGATGCATGGAACCAGCTCGAAGGCGGGCTGCGGCCGGCGATCTGTTTTTGCGACCTGCGCATGCCGCACCTGTCAGGACTCGAACTGCTGCAGCGGGTCAAAAGCGCGCCCGCGCTCGCTGCCATGCCATTCGTGCTGGTCACGTCCGCCACCGAAAAAAACGTGATGCAGGAAGCGTCGAGCGCCGGCGCCGCCGGCTACATCGTCAAGCCGTTCCAGGCCGAGCAGGTGCGGGTGCACCTGACCGCGTTTCTCGACCAGGCGGCCAATGGCAGTGCCCACCACGCCGAGGATCCGGCCGCCACGCTCAACCGCCTGGGCATCAACGGCGAGCGGCTGCTGGTATACCTGAACGGCTTCCACAACCAGCTGATCGCCGCCGGCACCGACCTCGAAGCGCTGCTGGGCCGGGGCGACCAGCAGGGCGCGCAAGTACGGGTCGAACGCCTGCTGGCCGGCTGCGTCACGCTGGGGCTCGACGGTGCAGCCGGCGCGCTCAAGGGCTTGCTGGCCGACCCTGCCGCGCGGCTGTCCAACGAGGCGGTGCAGGCCGTGCTGGCCGATGTGCTGCGCGCCGTGGACCAGCAGGCGGGCCTGGTCAGGCAGGCCGGTTTGGTATAAGGGTTTGATATAAACACCACCGCAAGCCTTGAAGTCGAGATAGTTTAGGTTTAAAGTATCTGCTTGCGGGTGGATATCCCGATCCGACTTCAGGGCTACCATGACAATTCCAGCCTTCGCTCCCACTGCCCACACCGACACCTTTGCGCGCGACCACCTGCCGCCGCTGGCGCTGTGGCCGGAATTGCGCTTCGACCTGCCCGAACTCGATTACCCTGCGCGCCTCAACTGCGCGGCCGAACTGCTCGACCACGCCGCCGGCGCACGTGCGGCGCTGCGCGGTGAACACGCTACCTGGACCTACGACCAGCTGCGTGCCCAGGTCGATCGCATCGCCCACGTGCTGCGCGGTCCGCTGGCGCTGGAAACCGGCAACCGCGTGCTGCTGCGGGGGACCAATACGCCGCTGATGGCGGCGTGCGTACTGGCCGTGATCAAGGCCGGCTGTATCGCCGTGCCCACCATGCCGCTGCTGCGCGCGCGCGAGCTGGGCGCCATTGCCGGCAAGGCGAAAGTGGACGCCGTGCTGTGCGCACAATCGCTGCGCGCGGAGCTCGGCGCGGTGGAGCTGCCGCCCGCGGCGCGCACACGCACCGTGTACTTCGGCGGCGCCGGCCATGACAGCTTATCGCCCGAATCGCCCGAATCGCCCGAATCGCCCGAATCGCTGGAAGCGCTGATGGCGGCGCAGCCGGCGCAATTTGCCGCTGCCGACACCGCGCTCGACGACATCTGCCTGATCAGCTTTACATCCGGCACCACCGGCATCCCCAAGGGCACCATGCATTTTCACCGCGACGTGCTGGCCATCTGCGACTGCTTTCCGCGCTCGGTGCTCGGTTCGCGCGCCGACGATGTCTTCATCGGCACGCCGCCGCTGGCTTTTACCTTTGGCCTCGGCGGCTTGCTGCTGTTCCCGCTGCGCGTGGGCGCCTGCGCCGTACTGCTGGAAAAGGCCACGCCCGAAACGCTGCTCGCTGCCATCGCCGCGCACCGCGCCACCGTGTGCTTTACCGCCCCCACGTTCTACCGGCAAATGGCGGCGCTGATCGGCGCCTGCGACCCGGCCAGCCGGCGCAGCGTCTCTGCCGGCGGGGCTTCTGCGCCAGACCATCGTTATGACCTCGGCACGCTGCGCCGCAGCGTGTCAGCCGGCGAGGCGCTGCCGACTGCCACGCGCGATGCCTGGCGCAGCGCGACCGGTCTGGAAATGATCGACGGTATCGGCGCCACCGAACTGCTGCACATCTTCATTTCGGCCGCCGACGGCAACGTGCGCCCCGGCGCCACCGGCAAACCGGTGCCCGGCTACCAGGCCTGCTTGCTCGATCATGACGGCCTGCCAGTGGGGCCGGGCGTGATCGGCCGCCTGGCGGTAAAAGGCCCCACCGGCTGCCGCTACCTCGACGACCCGCGCCAGGCCGACTACGTGCTAAACGGCTGGAACCTCACCGGCGACGCCTACGAAATGGACGCCGACGGCTATTTCTACTACCGCTCGCGTACCGACGACATGATCATCTCGGCCGGCTACAACATCGCCGGGCCCGAAGTGGAAGACGCGCTGCTGCGCCATCCGGCCGTGGCCGAATGCGGCGTGGTGGGCCGCGCCGACGAACAGCGTGGCCAGATCGTCGAAGCGCACGTGGTACTCAAGGCCGATGTTGTGCCGTCGGCGGAACTGGTGGCGCAGTTGCAGGACTTCGTCAAAAGCCAGATTGCGCCGTACAAGTACCCGCGCGCGGTGCGCTTCCTGGCGTCCCTGCCGCGCACCGAGACCGGCAAGCTGCAACGCTTCAGGCTGCGTGCCCCGAGCGCGGAGGGCGGTCAGTGAACATCGTCTGCATCGGGGGCGGTCCCGCCGGTTTGTATTTCGCGCTGCTGATGAAGCAGCAGGATCCGGCGCACCGCATCACCGTGGTCGAACGCAATCGAGCCTACGACACCTTCGGCTGGGGCGTGGTGTTGTCCGACCAGACACTCGACAACCTGGTGCGCGCCGATGCGTCCACCGCGCACGCCATCATGGCCGCCTTCAACCGCTGGGACGACATCGACGTGCGCTTCCAGGGGCAAACCATCACCTCGGGCGGCCATGGTTTTTGCAGCATCGGCCGCAAGCATTTGCTCAACATCCTCCAGCACCGCTGCGAAGCACTGGGCGTGGAACTGGTATTCGAAACCGACGTCACCGACGACGCCGTGCTGGCCGCGCGCTACAACGCCGGCCTGGTGATCGCTGCCGACGGCATCCACAGCCGCATCCGAGCGCGCTACGCGGCCAGCTACCGGCCGCAGATGGAAGACCGGCATTGCCGCTTCGTGTGGCTGGGCACGCGCAAGAAATTCGGTGCCTTTACGTTCGACTTCCAGCACACGCCGCATGGCTGGTTCCAGGCCCATATCTACCAGTTTGATGCCGACACCTCCACCTTCATCGTCGAAACGCCCGAGTCGGTATGGCGTGCATCGGGGCTGGCCGACATGAGCCAGGAACAGTCGATCGCCTTTTGCGAGCGGCTGTTTGCCGACCAGCTCGATGGCTACCCACTGATGGCCAATAACGCCCACCAGCGCGGGGCGGCAAGCTGGATCACGTTCCCGCGCCTGGTGTGCGGGCAGTGGGTGCACTGGAACGAAGATGTACCGGTAGTGCTGATGGGCGACGCCGCCCACTCGGCGCACTATTCGATCGGCTCCGGCACCAAGCTGGCACTGGAAGACGCGATCGAGCTGGCGCGCTGCATCGGTGAGCAGGGCGCGCTGCACCTGGCGCTGGCCGAGTACCAGCAGGTGCGGGCGGTGGAAGTGCTCAAGCTGCAAAGCGCGGCGCGCAATTCGATGGAGTGGTTCGAGAACGTGGCGCGCTACGCAGGCATGGCGGCGCCGCAATTTGCCTATTCCATGCTTGCCCGCAGCCAGCGCCTGTCGCACGCCAACCTGCGCCTGCGCGACCCCGCTTACGTGGATGGCTACGAAGCGTGGTTTGCCGCGCGCGCCTTCGTCCAGGCCGGCGTGCCTGCGCCCGCAACGCCCACGCCGCCGATGTTTACGCCGTTCAAGGTGCGCGGCCTGGTGCTCAAGAACCGGGTGCTGGTCTCGCCGATGGCGCAGTACAGCGCGGTCGATGGCGTGGCCGGGGACTACCACCTGGCGCACTTGGGCGCGCGCGCACTGGGTGGCGCGGCGCTGGTGTTTGCCGAGATGACCGGGGTATCCGCCGACGCGCGCATCACGCCCGCCTGTCCCGGTCTCTACACGCCGGAGCATCTGCAGGCGTGGCGCCGCATCGTCAATTTCGTCCACCAGCACAGCGACAGCGCCGTCGCGCTGCAACTGGGGCACGCCGGTGCCAAGGGTTCCACCCGGCCGATGTGGGACGGCATCGACCAGCCGCTCGAGAGCGGCAATTGGCCGCTGCTGGCGGCATCCGAACAGCAGTACCTGGAAGGTGTGTCGCAAACCGCGCGCGCGATGACGCTTGAAGACATGGACCGCGTGCTGGACGACTTCGTGCGCGCCACGCTGGCGGCAGACGCTGCGGGCTTCGACTGGCTGGAGCTCCATTGTGCCCATGGCTACCTGCTGTCGTCGTTCATCTCGCCGCTCACCAATCATCGCCGCGACGACTACGGCGGCAGTTTGGAGAACCGCTGCCGCTATCCGCTGCGCGTGTTCGCCGCCATGCGCGCTGCGTGGCCCGCGCACAAGCCGATGAGCGTGCGCCTGTCCGCCACCGACTGGGTGGACGGCGGCACCACGCCCGACGACGCGGTGGCGGTTGCCCGCCTGTTCAAGGCGGCCGGTGCCGACATCATCGATTGTTCGTCGGGGCAGGTCAGCAAGCGCGAACTGCCGATGTATGGCCGCATGTACCAGGCGCCGTTTGCCGACCGCATCCGCAACGAAGCCGGCATCGCCACGATTGCCGTGGGCGCCATCACCAGTGCCGATCAGGTCAACGGCATCATTGCCGCCGGCCGCGCCGACCTGTGCGCGATCGGCCGTCCGCACCTGGCCAACCCGGCGTGGACGCTGGCCGAGGCGGCGGCCAGCGGCTACCGTGCGCTGCGCTGGCCCCGGCCATACGCTGCCGCCAAGCGCCAGCTCGAACGCGCGGCTGAACTGAACCACGAAACCAGGGAAGCCTCATGACCGATACCACCTTGCCGCTGGCCGGCAAACACGCGCTGGTGACCGGCGGTGCGCGCGGCATCGGCGCCGCCTGCGTGCATGCGCTGCTGGCGCGCGGCGCACGCGTGACGATTGCCGGGCGCGATGCCGCAGCGCTGTCCACGATACAAACTGCGCTGGTCCAGGAGTTTGGCGACGGCAGCATCAACGTGCAGGCGTTCGATGTGACCGATCCGGAGTCCGTGCGCACCGGCTTCGAGCAGGCGGCGCACGCCCTTGGCCGCATCGACATCCTGGTCAACAATGCCGGCCAGGCGGCGTCGGCGCCACTGCTGAAAACCGCTGCCGCGCTGTGGCAGCGCATGCTGGATGTGAATCTCGGTGGCGTGTTCCACTGCACCCAGGCCGCGCTGCCGGCGATGCTCGATGCCGGGTGGGGCCGCATCGTCAACGTCGCCTCCACGGCGGGCCTCACCGGCTACCGTTACGCCGCCGCCTACACCGCCGCCAAGCACGGCGTGGTGGGGCTCACGCGCGCGCTGGCGCTGGAAGTGGCCACGCGAGGCGTGACGGTGAACGCCGTGTGTCCCGGCTATACTGACACCGACATCGTGCGCGATGCGGTCGCCAACATCGTCGCCAGGACCGGGCGCACGCCAGGGCAGGCGCGCGCCGAGCTGGCCGCCCGCAATCCGCAACAGCGGCTGGTGCAAGCGGACGAGGTGGCCAATGCCGTGGCCTGGCTCTGCCTGCCGGAATCCGGCGCCATGAATGGACAAGCCATCGCCGTTGCCGGCGGTGAAGTGATGTGAATCGAGAAGCGCCATGCCCCTGACCGAACACCACGACCATCAAGACAGCGACGACCAGCCGGAACCCGTGCTCGACCTGGCCAGCCGCCTGACGCAAGATCACCACCAGTCGCTCAAGCTGTGGCTGCGCATGCTCTCGTGCACGGTCAAGATCGAAGACGAGATCCGCAGCCGGCTGCGCGCCACGTTCGGCATCACCTTGCCGCGCTTCGATTTGATGGCGCAACTGGAGCGCCACCCGCAGGGCTTGCGCATGGGCGAACTGTCCAGACGCATGATGGTCACCGGCGGTAACATCACCGGCATCACCGACCAGCTGGAGCAGGAAAAGCTGGTGGTGCGCGTGCCCGATCCGAAGGACGGCCGCGTGTTCAGCGTCAAGCTCACCGCCGCCGGCCGCCGCGCCTTTGCCACCATGGCGCAGGTGCACGAGGAATGGATCGCCGAACTGCTGCAGGACGTCTCCGGCGCCGACAAGACCCAATTGATCGAACTGCTGTCGCACATGAAGCATAGCTTGAACTTGCAACTGCATGCGCGCGACGACAAATAAGGAACCACCATGCGTTATCTTCCCGGCCAGGCACAGCAACTGCCCGGCCACAACCGGCAACTGGCCGGCTACCAGTCCACCCATTTCCAGTTCGACGTGAGCGGCGGCGTCGCCACGCTCACGCTCGACCGTCCCGAGCGCAAGAATCCGCTCACGTTCGACTCGTACGCCGAGCTGCGCGACCTGTTCCGCGCGCTGCCCACGGCCACCGACATCAAGGCCGTGGTGATCACGGGCGCCGGCGAAAACTTCTGCTCCGGCGGCGATGTGCACGACATCATCGGCCCGCTCACGCAACTGGACATGCCCGGCCTGCTGGCGTTCACGCGCCTCACTGGCGATTTGGTGAAAGCCATCCGCGCCTGCCCGCAACCGGTGGTAGCGGCCGTGGACGGCGTGTGCGTGGGCGCGGGCGCCATGCTGGCGCTGGCGGCCGACATCCGCTTCGGCACGGCGCGCAGCAAGACCGCGTTTTTATTCACCCGCGTGGGCCTGGCCGGCTGCGACATGGGCGCGTGCGCCTTGCTGCCGCGCGTGATCGGCCAGGGCCGCGCCGCCGAGCTGCTGTACACCGGCCGCTCGATGGGCGGCGCCGAGGGCGAGCGCTGGGGTTTTTTCAACAGCCTGCACGAACCCGAAGCGCTGTCGCACGCGGCGCTCACCATGGCGCGCGGGCTCGCCGACGGCCCCACCTTCGCCCACGGCATGACCAAGACCATGCTGCAGCAGGAGTGGAACATGGGCGTGGACCAGGCCATCGAGGCGGAAGCGCAGGCGCAGGCCATTTGCATGGCCACCAACGATTTTCACCGCGCCTACCACGCGTTCGTGGCCAAGCAAAAGCCGGTTTTCGAAGGCGATTGAGGAGTCACGATGCCTGATAAAACTTATCTCGACTGGCCGTTCTTCGGGCCGCATCACGCCGCGCTGGAAGCGGCGCTCGACGCCTGGAGCCAGCAGCACCTGGCCCACGCCACCCACGACCGCGCCGGTGTTGACAGTGCATGCCGCCAGCTGGTGCGCCAGCTGGGCGAGGGCGGCTGGCTGCGCCACGCGGTGGCCGGCGTGGCGCACGGTGGCCATGCCGACGCCATCGACACCCGCGCCATCTGCCTGATCCGCGAAACGCTGGCGCGCCACGATGGCCTGGCCGATTTCGCGTTTGCCATGCAGGGGTTGGGCGCGGGCGCCATCAGTCTGCACGGCAGCGACGACCAGCGCAGCCGCTACCTGCCGCGCGTGGCCTGTGGCGAGGCGATTGCCGCCTTTGCGCTGTCCGAGCCGCAGGCCGGCTCCGACGTCGCCGCCATGCAGTGCGCGGCCACGCCGGACGGCGAGCACTACGTGCTCGATGGCGAAAAAACCTGGATTTCCAACGGCGGCATCGCCGACTTTTACGTGGTGTTTGCGCGCACCGGCGAGCAGCCCGGCGCGCGCGGCATCAGCGCCTTGATCGTCGATGTCGACACGCCCGGCTTCGAGATCGCCGAACGGATCGACGTGATCGCCCCCCATCCGCTGGCACGCCTGCGGTTCAACCGGTGCCGCATTCCTGCCGCGCAGCGCATCGGCGCGGCCGGGCAGGGCTTCAAGGTGGCGATGTCCACGCTTGACGTGTTCCGCACATCGGTGGCTGCGGCCGCGCTGGGCTTTGCGCGCCGGGCGCTGGACGAAGCGCTGGCCCATACCATGCAGCGGTCGATGTTTGGCCAGATGCTGTCGGATTTCCAGCTCACGCAAGCCAAGCTGGCGGACATGGCCACCGGCATCGACGCCGCTGCGCTGCTCACGTATCGCGCCGCGTGGCAACGTGACTGCGGCCGCAAGGTGACCAGGGAAGCAGCCATGGCCAAGCTCACCGCCACCGAAACGGCGCAGCAGGTGATCGACGCTGCGCTGCAAATGTTCGGCGGCCTGGGCGTGGTGAGTGGGCAGCCGGTCGAGCGCCTGTATCGCGAAATCCGCGCGCTGCGCATCTACGAAGGCGCCACCGAAGTGCAGCAACTGATCATCGCGCGCGAGCTGCTGCGCGAGGCCGCGTCGGCAAAAGGGGAGGTGTGATGGAGTTTTTGCTGCCACCGGGCTGGCCGCGTCCACGCGGCTATTCGAATGGCGTGGTTGCCAGCGGCCGCACGGTGTACGTCAGCGGCATGATCGGCTGGGATGCGCGGGGCGTTTTCCACACCGACGATTTTGCCGGCCAGGTGCGCCAGGCTTTGGCAAACATCGTCGCCGTGCTGGCCGAAGCGGGCGCGGGGCCCGAGCACATCGTCCGCATGACCTGGTACGTGCTCGATACGAAGGAGTACACGGGTGCCTACAAGGCGGTGGGCGCCGCCTACCGCGAGGTGATCGGCGCCCATTATCCCGCCATGACGGCGGTGCAGGTGGCCGGGCTGGTGGAGGAGCGCGCCCGGGTCGAGATTGAAGTTACGGCGGTGGTGCCGTAGGCACGGCAGTCCGGTACAAACGCTTATTCGGCGACCAGTATGCCGCGCGCACTGGACCAGTTGGTGTACACGCCGCTTTGCGCCAGGAGCTTGACCGACAGCCCGGTCATCGCTGGCCACTGGAACGACGCGAACGAGCCGTCGGCCAGGTAGCCGCTGTCATAAGCGAGCGAGCTGCCCGCCCACAACTGCATACGGATCAAGGCCCCACCGGACGTGCGCGCTGTAAATCGCATCGGCGTTCTTGCCGCAGGCATCGAGCCCGCAACCTTGCTGATGCCGTTGCTATAGTTAACCACGTTGACCTTCTTGGTGGTCTTGGGGAACCATACGCTCTCGAGCCAGGTATCGTACACAGCGTCAGCCTTCTTCGATGTGCCGGCATCGAGCCAGTCGCCGCGCATCGACAACAGGCTTTTGGCGTCGCCTGCGACTTTGACGGCAGCGGCGGACTTGGCGGCCTGGTTGTCGTCCGCATAGCGCTCCACGCTCACTACCTGACGCAGGCCGGCGCGGATTTTCTCGAGATCGGCCACCACCCGGGTATTCCACGTACCGTTGGGCATGATGTTGAAATTGGCGCCATTTTCCACGTACAAACGGAACGCGGTGTCGTAATTGCGGTCCACCGCGTACGCGCCGTACAACTTGAGGGTGTTGGCGATCTTGCGCAACTGGTCTGTACTCAGCGTGGAGGTGTCGAACGACGCCGGCAGCATCAGGCGCGCGCCCAGCGGAATTACGCCCGTGTTCAGTATCGCAGAGGTATCCGCCGTGGTGGCCGGATAGACGTAACTGGGGTGGGTGATACCGTTGGCCAGGGTGTGGGCTGGCAATGACATGGCGAGTGCGTGGCGGTAATGATCGCGGTTGTCGTTGAGCTCATGCACGCGGATCAGCCCGGCCGTAGGCGCGGCGCCGGACGAGCGGGCGCCCTGGCTCCAATGGGCAGGATTGCCGAAACCGCGGCCATCGATCCGTGTCCACGAATACATGGTCGCGGTCCACTTGTTGCTCACCTTGCGCAACTGGTAGAACGAATGGATCACGCCGGTCACAGTATCGATGATTTCAGCATGGCCGTCCTCGCCGGTCGCCGGCGTCACATCGGCTGGCCAGCGCGGAATGGTGATAGTCCGGTAATGCCCGGTATCGGGATCGCCCACGCCAGACATACCGGGTTTGCCAACCACCGTCATCGCCGGGTCGCCAGCCTTGGCCATGAACACCTTGACAGAATACGCCCCGTCATCGATGGATGGAATCCAGCTGAGGTTGATCAGGGGTTTCTTGACGCCGTTGGGACCAAGCACCGGGTTGACGGGCTTGAGGTTCCACAGCGAATCAGCGGCAAACGGCCGGTAAAACGTGCCGAAGCCGTAGGTCTGCGTATAATTTTGTGCTTGTGCAGCGCTTGCTGCGATGGAGCCCAGAATAAAGGTGGTAACGATAATGCGGCCGAGCCAGTTGGCGCGAGTTCTCATGTACAGTCCTTGAAAGATAAGAAGGCTGTAACTGACCGTGAGAATATGTAAGTGCTTTTATGAAACTTATTATAGGGCAATTTCACGTTTGTGTGAAATATTTTTTCAAGGATGTCACAATTTCATCATTAAGTTCCTGTGGGAAAGTCCGGTTGTGACGCGATGCATTGTGAGCGACATAGCATGACAAGGTACACCGGATCCATTGGACCCGGTGTGGGGAACGACTGTTCAATGAAGCGTGTGCTGAGCTGACAGCAGCACCGCCAATTCGGCAGCCCAAGGTCTGTCGTGGCGGGCACCCGCACGCGCTGCGTCAGCGAGCGGTCATTTGTACGCCTGGCGTGGCCTGCTTGCGCTGCCACTTGCGCGGCAAAAGCAATGCCGATAACACCTTATTATGCTTGGCTATTTCCCACAAGATCGCTGGGGCGCCGGTAGCCACGATCAGCGAAATCATCACGATAATCACGCTGGAATGGAAGTCGCGTTGCAGTACCGGGATCAGCCCATGCAAAATACTCAGATGGAACAGCAGGATGAACAGGCTGGCGCTGCCCAGGTAGCAAAGAAATTTTGCCGCGATGGTGACTTTAGACAGCAGCATGCACGCGCACAACATGAGGTAAATGCCGCACAGCGCCTGCAACGTTGTCAGCACGGGCGTGTCGTAGTGCCGCAAGTTGAAGTCGATGGTGTAGTCAAAGCCAAACTGGAAGACCGCCATCGCCAGCAGTGCGATCGCCGCCCACACCCGGTTGATCTGAAAATACTTGATATAGCTCGATAAAAAATTACCAAGCAAAAAATAAAAGCTGGTCAGTAGCAGGATGTCTGCGCTGAACGGCAACCCACACTGGAACAGGTTGGCGCTAAATTCGGTCTGAACCCGGCATTCCGGTACTTCGGCAGCGCTGGCGAAAGCACTCATCAGGAAATAGCCGCAGGTCGCGAGCACGAGCAGCAGAATCACCTTTTTGGGCACTGTATCGTACAGGCGCCCGTCGGCCTTTAGCAGCAGGGTGCAAAACAGATATAACAGCCACAAGTGTGCGAGGAACCATAGCGGCAATGGGTCGATGGTGAAGCCGGTAGGGTACGCCAGGCCCAGCAACACGCTTTCCCACGTGACGCCGTGCAGCGTCGTATCGAGCAGGCCGGTCACCAGCACCACCACCACCAGCGGCTTGAGCCAAGCGTCGGCACGACGCACCGCTATCTCCCCAAGGGACTTGCTACCCACCGAAAAGGTCACGCCAGCCATGAAGAAGAAGAAGGGCAATCTGAACGCAGTGAGAAAGTCGCGCACGTCGGGAAAACGGAAACCAAATACCTGGTTGTGCCCTAAAACGATCAGGATGATGCCCAGTCCTTTGGCGATATCGATAAAGGCCAGCCTGCCAGACTGACCCTGCGGCGCCGTTGCCGCGTGGTGAGTGCTCATGTATCCCCCGAGAAATATTTGCTAAAAAATCATATTTAGCTTAAGGGGATAACCACTTGGTGTCCAATAGTGTGTAACTAAAATCATACTTTTAGTGACATTATTTACACGTATTTACATATTTTTATTGCGTTGCAACACGGTAGTGAACCTGGTTTTATGTTTTGTGTTGACGTGATGTGAACATTACCTACGGAGGGGCAAGACGTGCGGGAGGTGGAGCTCGTCGTCGATTGGCCCTGGAGGTATACGCAATGAGGAGACTGAAGGATCGGTGGCGATCAAGATACATGGCGGTAGGAGAAGCGCGCTGGTCCCCCCGACTGGAATCGAACCAGTATCCCACGCTTAGGAGGCATGTGCACTATCCATTGTGCTACGGGGAGGACGCTACGCGGTGGCATTATAGCCGACGCTCCGCGCACTGCCCAAGCAAATTGCCGGGGAATTAGTTGGCGTAGTGTTATGATTGCCTGAATTCTGAGCAACCCTATTTCGCGCAATCACCATGAAAATTCACTCGAGTCGTTTTCTGAATCGAAACGGCAGGATCGCAGCATGACCGCGCCTGTTGAAATCCTCTCCATCAGCCAGTTTCCTGTCATAAGCACCACCGCCGACGCGCTGGCCGCCCGCTTGCTGAACCGGCTGTCGCACGGAGAACAGACCACGCTGCTCTTTGCCAATACCAACCTGGTGGTCAAATGCCGCTTTCTGCTCGACCATGTCAAGGACCCAGACGTGCTGCTGGTCAACGATGGCATCGGTCTCGACATCGCCGCCAAGCTGTTGCACGGCAAGCGCTTTGCAGACAACCTCAATGGTACCGACTTCACGCCGCTGCTGTTTGCCCGCAGTCCACGCCCGCTCAAGGTATTTATGGTGGGGGGCAAACCGGAGATTCTGGCGCGTGCCGTCGCCCACGTGGAGCAGCGGCTGGGCCAGCAGGTGGTGGGCAGTTGCGATGGTTACGGCGGTCTGCGCACGGCAGCCGACATCGACCAGCGCATCAATGCCAGCGGCGCCGAGGTAGTGCTGGTGGCGATGGGCAATCCGATCCAGGAACGCTGGATTCTCGAACACCGCGCCGCGCTCAAGGCGGGCATCCTGATGGGCGTGGGCGCGCTGTTCGACTTCTGGGCCGGCGACAAGCCGCGCGCGCCGAAAATCATGCAGCGTCTGCGGCTGGAGTGGTTGTTCCGCCTCAGCCTGGAGCCGCGCCGCCTGTTGCGCCGTTACACCTGGGATATTCTGGTGTTCCTGCGCATGTGCTTCAAGTATCGCTGACCGGCTTACTTGCCAACATAGGCGGTCCGCGTGTCGGGTTGCCCGGCAAAGCGCTCGAATTGCTGGCCGTTGCGCTCGATCCACCTTGGATTCAGGTGGCTCTTGTCGACAAATACCGGTATGCGCTGCGCGGCGTCGAAGATTTTGCACTGCGATGCCTGGCACAGCTCGTCGCGCAATGACACCAGGGCAAAGTTCGGCTGGTGCGACAGGTCGGCAAACAGGCGGTCGAACTCGACGTTATTGGCGATCAGATTCGGCGAGGCAACTCGGGCGTCGATGGTGTCGCGCCAGAACAGGGTGCGTTCGATGTACTTGGGCACATTGAAGGCAAACCAGGGTGTTGCATCGACCACCACCACCCGTACGCCGGCGGCCAGCAGTCCCTGCAATGCTTCGCGCGTGCGTTCGACCGGCAGCATCGGGTGCGCCGACGCGCGTGGCACCACACAACGCGCCCCTTCCATGCTGCAAATGCCTGTGGCCTGGGGCGAAAAGAAGGTCCAGTTCTGCGACACGATAATGGTCTGGTATTGGCCCGACGCGGCCAGGCGGAATGCCTGCTCGGTGTATTCGCGGCAATGGTTGTCCAGGCCGATGCGCTCGAAGCCGGGAATCACGGGACAGCCCGACTTGACGTAAAACGTGGTATCGCGCCGGCTGTGCTGCACGAACCACGGATACAAGTGGCCAGCATGGGAGTCGCCCAGCACCAGAATCTTGTCGCCGGGCTGGTTCGGGTTCAGGTGGCAGAACCGGTCGCGGGTTGCGCCGGAGTTTTCGCATTCTGGTGCATACGTGTGCAAGCCGGTGGCTGCCGCGATGGCGCGGTACAGTTCAGGGTCGCGCGTGCGCATTTCCCAGCCATTGCTGCCGCTGTAAGTGACAGCCAGGCCGCACAGCGTGACGCTGGCCGCACCGAGCGCCAGTGCTGCGCGCAGCGGCGGGGCCGCCCGCAACGGCCGCATCGGTTCCACGTAGCGGTAGGACAGGTAGCCGAGTGCGACCGAGAGCGGGATGCCGATCAGCTTGGCCAGCTTGGGCGCTTCGTCCATCAGGCCGATCATGGTGAAAGCAATCACCACCGGCCAATGCCACAGGTAAATCGAATACGACCACGCGCCCAGTTTCTGCATGACGCCGTGGCTGAGTAGCATACTGTGCTGGTAGCCGGCGGCCAGCACCATGCACGTGCCAGCCACGGGCAGTAGCGCGTACGGACCCGGCCAGCTCGCTTCGAGCTGCCAGCGATGGATCAGCCAGGCCGTCAATCCGATCACCAGCAGGCCAGCGTAGCTGAGTAGGCGGGCGCGCACCTGTTTCTGCAGCGCGCGCGACGCCGCGCTGTTGCGCACAAGGTACACCAGGCCCCCAGCGATCATTTGCCAGGCCCGGGTCAGGACCGAAAAGAATGCGCTCTGGTGGTCGATGAGCAGGCACAGCGCCAGCGAGGCGGCGGCGATGGCCAGCAGGTAAAACGTCAAGGCGCGCGCCGTGGCGCCGATGGCCCGGCTGATGCGCAAGCCCAGCCAGACAATGGCGGGATACAACATGTAGAACTGCCATTCCACCGACAGCGACCAGGTATGCAGGAGCCAGCGGTCGTCCACTCCTTCGCTGAAATACCCCTGCTGCCCAGCGTAGTACTGGTTGGACACGAACAGTAAAGCCCGCAGCGCCTGTCTCCCCATGCTGGCAAGGTCGCTCGGCGGCAGCAGTGCAGCCCCCAGGGCCAGCAGTACCAGAGACATAGCGAGCAGTGCCGGCACGATGCGCAGCGCCCGCCGGAGCAGGAACTGGCCGTAATCGAAACGTCCCGCGACCATGGCATCGACGATGATCCTGGTCATTAGAAAACCGGAGATGACAAAAAAGATATCGACGCCGATGAAGCCGCCGCTGAGTATCTTCAGGTTGAAGTGGTAGAGCACCACGATAAGGACGCTAAGCGCCCTGAGACCGCTGATATCGGTCTGGATACTGGATTTGGACATGTTTTGGACCTGCGTAAAATGTTTTTTGGAAAACTATCTTATATTTTTAGTACTGCTTCGCCACTATACCTTGTTATGCTCTGCAATAAATATTATGTTGTTGCAATAAGCCGGACGCGTCGCAAACCTAGCCATACTGTCGTTATCTGGCACCGATGATGCGACAATCGGTACAATGCTAGCTTCTCTCATCACCACGACGCGGCGCCACGGCGTATCGCGCATAGTTCATTTCCTATGGCAGTCATTTCTCTTTCTTCGGCGCAGCTGGCTTTCGGCCATGTTGCCTTGCTCGACCACGCAGAGTTTTCCCTGGAGGCCGGCGAACGTGTCGGCCTGATCGGCCGCAACGGCACCGGCAAGTCCTCCTTGCTCAAAATTATTTCGGGCCGCTTCAAGCTGGACGATGGCCTGCTGGTCATGCAACAGAACTTGCAAATCGCCTACGTCGAGCAGGAGCCGGTATTCGATCCGGAAATGACCGTGCACGACGCCGTGGCGTCCGGCATGGGCGAGCTGCCGGGCTTGCTCAAGGAGTATGATGCGCTGACCGGCCAGTTCGGCCAGGGCAACGACGATGCCGTCATGGAGCGCATGCACGACATCCAGGTCAAGCTCGACGCGGCCGATGCCTGGAGCCTGTCGAACAAGGTGGAAACCGTGCTCGACAAACTGAACCTGACCGGCGACATGCTGATGAAGACGCTTTCGGGCGGGATGCAGAAGCGCGTGGCGCTGGCGCGCGCGCTGGTGTCGGCGCCCGACGTGCTGCTGCTCGACGAGCCGACCAACCACCTGGACTTCAGCTCGATCATGTGGCTCGAAGGCCTGCTGCGCGATTTCCGTGGCAGCGTGTTGTTTATTACCCACGACCGTTCCTTCCTGGATAATGTCGCTACCCGCATTATCGAACTCGACCGTGGTCGCCTGCTGTCGTACCCGGGCAACTTCACCACGTACCAGACCCGCAAGGCCGAGCAGCTGGAAAACGAAGAGGTGGAAAACGCCAAGTTCGATAAATTCCTGGCGCAGGAAGAAGTGTGGATCCGCAAGGGCGTCAAGGCACGCCGCGTGCGCGACGAAGGCCGCGTGCGCCGTCTCGAAGCACTGCGCCTGCAACGCAGCGCCCGCCGCGAGCAGCAGGGACAGGTCAAGCTGGAAGTGGGTTCGAGCGAACGCTCGGGCAAGATCGTGGCTGACCTGGAAAATGTCAGCAAGCGTTTCGGCGACCGCGTGATCGTCGAAAACTTCACCGGCACCATCCTGCGTGGCGACAAGGTTGGCCTGATCGGCGCCAACGGCGCCGGCAAAACCACCTTGCTCAAGATGATCCTGGGCGAACTGGCGCCGGACAGCGGCTCCGCCAAGCTGGGCACCAAGCTGCAAGTGGCGTACTTCGACCAGATGCGCACCCAGCTCAACGAAGAAGCGAGCCTGATTGAAACCATTTCGCCGGGCAGCGACTGGGTGGAAGTGAACGGCCAGCGCAAGCACTCGATGAGCTACCTGAACGATTTCCTGTTTTCGCCCGAGCGTGCGCGTTCGCCGGTCAAGACGCTGTCCGGTGGCGAGCGCAACCGCTTGCTGCTGGCGCGCCTGTTCGCCAAGCCGGCCAATTGCCTGGTACTCGATGAACCAACCAACGATCTCGACATCGATACTTTGGAATTGCTGGAAGAGTTGTTGGAAGAATATACCGGCACCGTGTTCCTGGTCAGCCACGACCGTACTTTCCTCGACAATGTAGTCACGCAAGTGATCGTCGCCGAAGGCGAGGGCCACTGGCGCGAATTCGTCGGCGGCTACACTGATTGGGAACGCGTGCGCGACACGGCCGCGAGCAAGCCTGCGGCACGTCCGGCGCCAGCCAGGGCCGAAGCGCCGGCCGCTGCCGCCGCTCCGGCTGCCAAGACCAAAAAGCTCAGCTTCAAGGAACAGCGCGAGCTCGACGAGCTGCCCAAGCTGATCGCCGCCCTGGAAGATGAGCAGACCGCGCTGAACCTGCAACTGAGCGATGCCGACTTCTACAAGAAAAACGCCAGCGAAGCCAAGCGCGTCAACACGCGCGTGGCCGAGATCGAGGAAGAGTTGCTGGCGGCGCTGGAAAAATGGGAGCAGATCGAGGCGCGCCAGCGCAGTTGACCGGTTTTGTCGATACGGTGGCTTGCGAAAAAAAATGCTGCGATGCGATATAGACAGCAATGATTGCATGCAATATAATTTTTTTGGTATTTTGCGTTGTCAGTGTGGCACTGACTCCCACATTGGAGTCGGTTCCTGCTGCAAGCACGCAACAAATTCCTCCCGTGTGGCCGTTTTGCCATGGTTGATGCTAGCATCTGGCAACAGCTGTTGAATATCAATTATATTAATTGATGCAGTGCAACATATTAGTGGCGCGCCGCCTGTCCCTTTTCGAATAAGAGCAAAAAAATGTTGAGTTACCTGCAACCTTCCAACTCCTGCGTAATCCTGCGCAAGGTGGCCACGTGGTGATGCGCCGCACCCCCCGCGTCGGGAAGCTGCTCGCACTGCCGTTCATCATCGGCGGCCTCTATGCCCCGTGTGTCCAGGCCCAGATCAGCGATACCCTCACCCCGTTCGCGTCGGCCGTCGTCTCGTATGACGATAACTTGCTGCGCCGCGACACGACTGTCACCGGCAACGAGGGTGCTTCCGATACTTTCCGATCCGCCGTGGTTGGCGTCGGCATTGATCGCCTGATCGGTCGCCAGTACCTGACCGGTAACCTGCGCACGTCCAAAGTCACGTTCAATCGTTTCAGCGAACTTGATTACACCGGCAAGGACGGGGCGCTCGACCTCGACTGGAAACTGGCGCGTACCCTCAGTGGTCACGTCGGCGCCAAGTACAGCGAATCGCTGGCATCGTTTGCCGACTTCCAGGTCACTGCGCGCAATTTGCGGGTTCAGAAAAAGCAGTACGGCAATATCGCCTGGCGGCTGCATCCTTCCTGGCAGCTGCGCGCCGGGTACACTTCCGAAGATTTCGATTTCGACCTGCCTTCGCAGCAGTACAACAACCGCACCGAAGATACCGTCGAAACAGGATTTGATTACCTGGACAGCAGCGGCAGCACGTTTGGCATGCTGGTGCGCCAGGTCGACGGTAAATATCCTACCCAGGCGTTGAACAACGGTCTGCTTATCGACAATGGTTTCAAGCAGGATGAAGTCAAGCTCAACGTGTCGTGGATTGTCTCCGGCATTTCGCAGCTGATCTTCGTCGGCGGATGGGTGCAGCGCGAGGTTAATTCCTCGGCCGTGCGCAAAAAGTCCGGTACCAACGGCCGCCTGATTGCCAACTGGAACAAGTTCTCGTCCGTACAACTGACCGGCATGCTCTGGCGTGAATTCGGCGCCGCCGAGGGCGTATTGGTGAATACCGCGCTGTCCACCGGCCAAAGTGTCAACGCCAAGTGGGCCGCCACCTCGAAAATCGAAGTCAATGCCGGCTATCGCAATGAAAAACGTGAGTTCAGGGCCCTGCCGGGACTGATCAACATCACCGGACTGAGTGACACAACGAAAGTTGCCAACGTCAGCGTCAGCTACAAGCCCCTGCGCAACCTGAGCCTGGAGCTGTCCGCTTTTCATACCAAGCGCGACGGCAGTACTGCTGCCAGGACTAGCAGTTTCCGCGCCAAAGGCGCAGCCCTCAACGCCACCGTGAGCTTCTAAGCCTCATGAACGTCAACGAAATTCCTCTCGTCTCCTTTTTCGAGCGTGTCGTCGATCCGCTCGTCATCATGGGCATGTTGTACCTGTGCACCCTGGTTCTTGGCACCGGCTTCAACGGCTACTACCTGGTTTTGATGGTGCTGGCGTTTTTCGTCTCATCGTCGCTATATAAATACGTCGACCCTTACCGCACCTGGCGCACCGGCCAGTTACGCAAGGTCGCGCGCGATATCGTGCTCGGGTGGTTGCTGTCCATTACGGTGCTGGCGCTGATCAGCGTCAGCAGCGGGATGCTCGTGCATTACGACCGCAACGTCCTGCTGGCCTGGTGCATCGGTACCCCGCTGGTGTTGATGCTTGGACACCTGGCCGTGCTGAAGGTGGGGGCGGCCCCGGTAGAGGGGCAAAAAACGTCAGTGGTGATTATCGGCGCCAATGACGTCAGCGTGCGGTTTGCCGCCACCATCAACCGCCACGAGAGCCAGGTGATGGCCGTGCATGGCTATTTCGACGACCGCGCAGACGAGCGGCGTCCGAGCAACATGACGTATCCAATGTTGGGCCGCATGAGCGACATCCCCGCTTATGTGCGGCAGCACAATATCAAGATGATCGTCATCAGCCAGCCGATCTCGGCCCAGCCGCGCATCATGAATTTACTCGAAGAACTCGAGGACACTACAGCATCGGTCTATTTCCTGCCCGATATCTATATTTTTGATCTGATGCAGGCGCGCTTTGCCAGCCTGGGCGGCATGCCGGTGATCGGCATCCGCGAGTCGCCCTTCACCGGCTTTAACAGCATGATCAAGCGTATCAGCGACATCGTGCTGGCGCTGATCATCCAGATCATGCTCACGCCGATCATGCTGACCATTGCGCTGGCCGTGAAGCTCACGTCTCCGGGTCCGGTGATCTTCCGCCAGCGCCGGTACGGACTGTATGGCGAGGAGATCCTGGTGTACAAGTTCCGCTCGATGACCGTGGCTGAAGACGGTGCCAAGGTGGTGCAGGCCACCAAGGGCGACCAGCGGCTGACTAAAATCGGCGGTTTCCTGCGTCGTACGTCGCTTGACGAATTGCCGCAGTTTATCAACGTGCTGCAGGGCCGGATGAGCATTGTGGGACCACGGCCGCACGCGGTGGCGCACAACGAGCAGTATCGTAAGCTGATCAAGGGTTACATGTTGCGCCATAAAGCCAAGCCGGGTATCACCGGCTGGGCCCAGGTAAATGGTTTGCGTGGCGAAACCGATACGCTCGACAAGATGCAGGCCCGCATTCAGTTCGATCTCGACTACCTGCGCAACTGGTCGGTGTGGCTCGATATGTGGATCATCGTGCGGACTGTCCTGGTGGTGCTGAAGCGCGAGAACGCTCACTGAGCGCCTACCGTTACCACGCTTACGCAGGACGATAACATTCTTACAAATAAAAAATGCTGCATTGCAGAGAGTTGTGTGATAATCCCAGTCGAGCATTGCTTTTTGTGCACGGCAATTGGGTAAATAGCAATTAATTGCGTAGACCGAACACTGCGCGCTGAACCAACGAGAATACTGAGGAAACTATCTTGAATCATAATAAATTTGGCGGTACCCACATGCAGCGCACGCTCGGTTCGGCGGCGTTGGCGGTGACCATGGCTGTTACGCTGGTCGCTTGTGGCAAGAGCGAAAGCAAGTCTGGCCAGGCACTGGTCAAGGTGGGTAAAGAGGAAGTCACGGCGCTGCAATTGAACGAAGAGCTGCAACGGGTCAATGTGCCGGCTGCACAACAGCCGCAGGCACGCAAGCAGGTGCTGGAATCGCTGGTGGATCGCCAGATCGTCCTCAACCAGGCGCTGGAAGAAAAGGTCGATCGTGATCCGAAAGTCGTGCAGGCCATCGAACGCGCCAAGGCGCTGATCATTGCCCAGGCCTACATGCAGAAAAAAACCGGCACGCCGGCCAAGCCTACGCGCGAAGAGATCCAGCAGTATTTCGACAAGAATCCGGCCCTGTTCGCGCAGCGCAAGACCATGGAGCTGCGCCAGCTGAACTTGGCTACCAGCGACTTGTCCGATGACCTGAAAAAGGAAATCGACAGCGCCAAGTCGATCGACGAGGTCGCTGCATTCATGGAACGCAATAACATCAAGTTTGCACGCCAGCAGATCAGCCGCAGCACGGCGGATCTGGCACCTGCATTGGCCGAAAAGATTGTCAACCTGCCCAAGGGGCAGTTGTTCATCGTCCGCGAGGGTGATCGCAGCACCCTGATGACGGTTGCCGAGATCAAGGAGACGCCGGTCACGCTGCAAGCCTCCGAGGCGCAGATCGGCCAGTTCCTGACCAATACGCGCGTCAAGGATGCTGCCACTGCGGAATTGGCGCGCCTGCGCGCAGCCACCAAGATCGAGTACCAGAACAAGGCTGACGAGCCGGGCGCTGCGCCAGCCGCTCCTGCTGCGGGTGCTGCAACACCGGCGGCAGCGGCGACCGACAAGGAAGCCGATGCCCATGCGCGCGGCGTGGCAGGCCTGAAATAACGGTGCCGGTAACGGTCCCCGATAACTAACTTACGACTGAGCACATGATGAAAAAAATCGCACTTTGGATGATGGCGCCCCTGCTGGCGCTGGTGCTGGGCACCGCTACCGCCGCCCCGCAAAATGACCTTGTACTTGGCAGCGGCGACGTGGTCAAGATTTCGGTTTATAACAACCCCGACCTGAGCCTGGAAACCCGCGTCAGCGCCAATGGCGCCATCACCTTTCCGCTGATCGGCCAGGTCAGTGTCGCTGGCCTGTCGTCGGCGGCTGCCGAGAAAAAAATCGCTGCGGCACTGGTGTCCGGCAATTTCGTCAAAAACCCGCAAGTTAACGTGCTGGTGACCTCGCTGCAAAGCCAGCAGGTCTCGGTGCTGGGCCAGGTTCTGCGCCCGGGCCGCTTCCCGCTTGACGGCAGCCGCAACCTGCTCGACGTGCTGGCCCTGGCCGGTGGTGTCGCTGCCGAAGGCGGCGATCAGGTCACGATCCTGCGCACTGCAGATGGCAAGACCACCAAGCAAGTGGTCGATCTGACCGACGTGATCCGTAGCGGCGACCAGCCGGCCAACCTGGACTTGAACGGCAATGACGTGGTCTACATCGAGCGCGCACCGCGCTTCTACATTTACGGTGAAGTGCAGCGTCCTGGCATCTTCCGCATCGAGCGGTCGATGACGGTGTTGCAGGCACTGGCAGCCGGTGGGGGGCTGACTCCGCGTGGCACCGAACGCGGGCTGCGCATCAAGCGTCGCGACGCTGCTGGCAAGATCGAAATCATCGAAGCGAAATACGACGACCTGGTGCGTGCCGACGACGTGCTGTACGTGCGTGAGAGCCTGTTTTAAGGCCGACATTGCCTGACCTACACTGAGAAAGAACACCATGAATTTCACACATTTGTTTCTCGCCCTCCGCGCGCGGTACAAGATTGTCATCCTGATCCTGGCAGTGACGGTGGCCGCTGCCGTGGCCATCAGTGCCTTGATGCCGAAGGTTTACCAGGCCAGCACCTCGCTCGTGCTCAACACCAAGGGCGTCGATCCTGTGACCGGCGTGACATTGCCGGTGCAGCTGATGACCGGCTATGTTGCGACCCAGGCGGACATTATCCGCAGCAAGAGCGTTGCGCTCAAGGCCGTGGAGGCACTGCGCCTGGCGGAAAGCCCTGCGGTGCAGCAGCAGTTCCGCGATGCACAGGACGGCGAGAGCACTATCACCATCAAGGAATGGCTGGCTGGACTGTTGCTGGCCAAGGTGGACGTCGATCCATCGCGTGACAGCAGCGTCCTGACCATTAACTTCCGCGGTAACGATCCGCAGTTCGTCGCCGCTGTCGCCAATGCATTTGCCCAGGGCTACCTGGACTTCACGGTCCAGCTCAAGACCGATCCCGCATTGCAGGCCTCGGGCTTCATGAACACCCAGATCAAGGTGCTGCGCGAGCAGTACGAACTGGCGCAGAGCCGCCTGTCGAAGTATCAGAAAGAAAATAACATCTACAGCGCCGACAACCGTGTCGATGTCGAGACCGCCCGCCTGAACGAGCTGTCGAGCCAACTGGTGCAAGTGCAGGGCTTGCTGATGGAAGCGCAATCGCGTTCGCGCCAGGCCAGCGGCAATGCCGGCGTCTCGCCTGATGTGCTGAATAACAGCCTGATCCAGAACCTGAAATCGCAGCTGGCCACGGCCGAAGCGCGATTTGCCGACACCTCGCAGCGCCTGGCGTCGAACCACCCGCAGTACATCGCCTCCAAGTCCGAAGTGGACAAGCTGCGTTCGAACCTGGAAGAACAGATGCGCATTGCTTCAAGTGGCGTTGCCAGCAACAGCAATATCTACCAGCAGCGTGAAAATGAACTGCGTTCGGCATTGTCGGCGCAGAAGGCGCGAGTGTTGGAACTGAACGGTGCGCGTGACGAATTCGTCGTGCTCAGCAATGAAGTGGACAATGCCCGCCGCTCGTATGAAAGTGCGATGCAACGTGTCAACCAGACCAACCTCGAAGGCCAGGCGCGTCAATCTGATATCGCCATATTGTCGACCGCCGAAGTACCAACCAAGCCGAAATCGCCGCGCTTGCTGATCAACCTGCTGCTGGCCGTCGTCGTCGGCTTGATCCTCGGTGGTGGCGTGGTGCTGGTGCTCGAATTGCTCGACCAGCGCGTGCGCTCGGCCGCGCACATGGCAGACGCCTTCGGTCTGCCGGTGCTGGGCACGATTGCCAAGCCGCGTATTGGCAAGCGCAGCAAGAATAGCCCGCCGCCGCCGGCAGCACTGTTGCCGCAACCGCAGCAGTGATCGCCGACACCAGTTTATTACGGAGTAACTCCATGAACCAGAATCCACCCATCCAACCGTATATCGTCACCGATATGCGCGAAAAATCGCCAGCTTCGTCCGTGCCCGACCGTTCAATCGGCGCTATCCTGATCAAGATGGGCCGTCTGTCGGTAGCCGACGCGGAGCGCGTAATGCGCCACCAGGTCGAGCGTAATGTGCGCTTCGGCGATGCCGCGCTGGCGCTGGGTGTGCTGACCGAGGCCGACATTGAATTCGCGCTGTCGCGCCAGTACGATTATCCTTACCTGTTGCGTGGCGAAAGCGCCATCAGTGAATCCGTTGTTGCTGCTTACGAGCCTTTCACCGAGCGCGTGGAGTCGCTGCGTGCACTGCGCAACCAGTTGATGTGGCGCTGGTTCGATACCGGCCAGGAACGCAAAGCGCTCGCAATTACCGGTGCCGAGCGTGGCGACGGCCGCAGCTTCCTCGCTGCTAACCTGGCGGTGGTGTTCTCGCAGCAGGGCCAGCGCACGTTGTTGATCGATGCCGATATGCGCCATCCGTCCCAGCACGAGATTTTCAGCCTGGAAAACCGGGTCGGCCTGTCGTCGGTGCTGTCCGGCCGTAATAGTGTCGAAGCAGTGCAGCGCGTTGCCTCGCTGCTGGACCTGTCGGTGCTGACCGCCGGCGCGCCGCCACCGAACCCGTCCGAATTGCTGGGTCGCCCAGCCCTGGGGCAACTGCTGCGCACGCTGGCAGACCAGTACGACGTGATCCTGATCGACACGCCGGCCAGCAGCGATTCCTCTGACGCCCAGATGGTGGCCGGTCGTACCGGCGCTGCCGTCGTGGTGGCACGCCAGGATGTCACCCACGTCGGCAAAGTACACGACCTGGTTGCGTCCTTGAACGAAGCGCGCGTGCATGTCGTTGGTTCCGTGCTTAATAATTTCTGATCTGATTTGATATGGCCATGGCCCACACGCTGAACCCCACCGCGACGCCTTCGCCTTCGCCTGCTGCGCTTGCTCCTTGGCTCGTGCTGCTGGCCGGTTTGGCGGCGCTGTATGTACCGACGTTGATCGACCTGTTCCACGGGCCGTGGAGTTCGGATCGCAATGCGCACGGCCCGATCGTCATGACTGTGGCCTTTGGTTTCCTGTATTTCCGCACGCGGCAACTGATTTCGCAAAAGATGTTTGAGCGCAATCCGAAGCCAGCGCTCGGATATCCGGTCGTGGCGCTGGGCCTGCTGTGTTATGTGCTGGGCCGTTCGCAGCAAGTGCACGTACTGGAAGTGGGTTCCCTGATCCTGGTGCTGGCCGGCCTGATGATCGCATTGTTTGGCGTGCGCACCTGGAGCCGCATGTGGTTTGCGTTCTTCTTCATGATGTTCATGATCCCACTGCCGGCATCGATCGTTGACGTGGTGACCCTGCCGATGAAAATCGCCGTGTCGGCCGCTACCGAACACCTGCTGTACTGGATGGACTACCCGATCGCCCGCAGCGGCGTCATTCTTACCATCGGCCACTACCAGCTGCTGGTTGCCGATGCCTGCGCTGGCTTAAACTCGCTGTTTACGCTCGAGGCGCTGGGTCTGCTGTACATGAACCTGGTGCGTCATCCTTCGCTGGTGCGCAACGTATTGCTGGCCATGCTGATCATCCCGATCTCGTTTGCCGCCAATACGATCCGCATCATTTTCCTGTCGCTTATCACGTATCATTTCGGCGATGCTGCCGGCCAGGGCTTCCTGCACGGCTTTTCGGGCCTGGTGCTGTTCCTGTCTGCGCTGCTGCTGATCATCGGCGTCGACAGTGCACTGAGCTGGATGGTCCGCCGCGGCGGCGCCAGCGACGAAGGCGCCGGCCTGCAACTGCCATCGCTGGTGCCAGGCGCCTGGGCGCAACTGGGCCAGATCGCCATCCGTCCGGCAGTCTTGCTGTTGGCTGGCATGCTGCTCGCCGTCGGCGGCGCCTGGGCGCTTACGCCAAAGTTTACGCCGAATCCGCAAACCATCGACCTGGCTGCCAGCGTACCAGCCCGCTTCGGCGATTGGCGCGAGCTGCAGGGGGTCGTCACGCAGGCCGAATTGTCCACCGCCGAGGACGGCGGCCGCAGCCTGGAGCAGCCGTACGACGACGTATTGATGCGTACCTATGTGAACAGCCAGGGACAGCAAGTAATGCTGGCACTGGCTTACGCCAAGGAACAGCGCCAGGACGTCAAGCTGCACCTGCCGGAAATCTGCTACCCGGCGCAGGGCTACAAGGTACTCTCGTTGTCGCCAGCGCCCCTGGCGATGACGGCCGGAGCGCCCGCGCTGCCGGGCAAGCATATGCTGGCTACCGGACAAGGTCGTCTGGAAGCAGTGACCTACTGGACCCGCATCAGTGATGCTTATCCGCAGGGCGGCTTTGCCATGCGCATGCAAATTTTCCGCGACGGCCTGCGTGGCAAGGTTGCGGACGGCATCCTGGTGCGTTCTTCGATGCTGGTCCATGACGACGCCGAAGCGCCGGCCGCCTACGCCGTGCAACAGGAATTCCTGCGCCAGCTGGTCGCAGCGAGCAGCCCGCGCGGTCATGCACTGGTGGTGGCACGCTGAGCCCAAGTTTTTTTCGGATGTACGATGTGCAAGCGGCCCCCTCGGGGGCCGCTTGTTATTTGTGCGCTTGCATGGCGGTCAGGCCAGCGTGCCTGCCATGGTGGGTTTGAACTGGCGTCGGCGCAATTGCCGCAGCGCGTGGCGACGCGTGGCAGGCGTGCCTGCCATGACCATCAAATCGCCAAGGCTCAGACGAATCTGCGGGTAGGCGCCCAGCGAATTGAGCAAGCCGGGCAGGGCGCGTCCGCCTTGACCGTGCTTGGCGTAGAACAGCTTCGCAGCCTGGATGATGCGGTCGCCGGACTTGAGCGTGATCCGTTCGAACTCGTGCGAGACGTCCATCAGGTAGCTATTGGCGCCGATGTTATGGGCCGGCCCGCCGTGCTGTACCAGGCGCACCCACATTTCCCAATCCTGCCAGGCCGGCATGGCGGCATCGAAACCGCCGGCTGCGCGCATGCGTGCAGGCGTCGTAAACACCTGGTTGCCGATGAGGTTCTCACCCAGCATGGTCTCGAAATCAGCCACCGGGGCGGCGTTGGCCAGGGTCACCGCGCCGCCTTGATCGACGATGCGGCGGTCGAACAGGCAGGAGAAACGTTCGCCGGCTTGTTCGCGCACCCGCCATGCGGTAATAAAGCGCTCGAGCCGGTGCGGCAGGAACATGTCATCGTCGTCCAGGCCGGTGATGAACTCGCCCTCGGCGATGTCCAGCGCCTGGTTACGCGCGGCGCAGGCACCGACCGAGGTTTCGTTGTGAATCAATTTGACGTTGGCGTGTTGCTGCAAGCTGCGCACGTAATCGCAGGTGCCGTCGGTTGCGCCGTCCGATACGATAATCAGTTCGATGGGGCCGTGGGTTTGCCCCAGCACCGACTGCACCGCGCGGCGCAGCAGCGACAGGCGGTTCTTGGTCGGGATGTATACGGTCACTAAGGAGGTCATGGTGGGGGCCATTTCAGGGTTTGGAGGGGGAAGCACCCGGTGCCAGGCGGCGCCGCGCGGCGCGCAGTGCCCGCCTGCTCACGCGCGCCAGAATGCGCGGGGTGCGCGCAACGAAATAGCGCAGGCCTACCGGGTCGGCCAGCACAGCCGGCAATAGTCGCCGGTTCTCGGCCATCATGGCGGCAATCGCGTCGAACGATTCCGCGTCGTAGAGCGCACGCAGTGCCGGCGCCGACGTGCGCAGCAGCGCATCGGCCTCGTTGAAGGCGCTGATGCGTTCGGTGATGTACTGGGCGTTCTTGGCCGAGTTGGTCAGGGAGCCGGCGCGCAAGGTCTGGGTGTACAGCAAGTCCGGTAACGCCACCACGCAGCGCGCATGCAGCATCGTGCTGAGTGTAAACAAATGGTCTTCATGCGCGCCACGGCGCGTGAAGCTGGCGCCGGCCGCTTGCAGCAAATCCCGCCGGGCCACGAAAGTCCACACCGCCGCAGTATGCATGTGTTGGCTCAGATTGTATTCAAGTAGTGCGCTGCCATGGTCGAACACTTGCTGGTGGTCGTACTCGACCTTGCGCCCCAGGCGCCGCATGCCGCCAGGTTCGACCACCGCGATCTCGGACGAGAAGAACAGCAGGTCGAGCGCCGGATATTGCGCCAGCGCGCGGCGAAATACTTCGACGAACGTGGGCCGCATAATGTCGTCGCTGTCGCAAAAATATACGAAGCGGCCGCGCGCGAGCGACAGGCCGAGCTCGCGTGCCTTGGCGGCGCCAGCGTTCGGGGTAACGGTGAGGGCAATATGGCCGGGGCCGTGGTAGTCGGCCTGGAAGGCGCGGACAGTGTTGGCAGTGCCGTCGCTCGAACCGTCGTCGATCAGCACCAGCTCGCAGTCCTCGGCCATTTGCGCACTCACGCGCTGCAACAGCGGCAGCATGGCTGCGCCCACGTTGTAACACGGTACCACGATCGACAGCAGCGGTGCGCCGTCATCAAGCTGGTTCATGAACGCGCTCATTTGGCCCGCCGCAACAGCAGGGTTTCCAGCTTGGGGCTGACGTTGCGACTGGCCAGTCCGACGAACTCGCGCACCACGGCAAACGGCGAGAAGTACAGGCCGAGCAGGTAGGCCAGCACACCGGCGCCGACTACTAGTGCCAGGTTGACGCTTGGGTGGGCGCTCGGAGGATACAGCGTGATCAAGCCTGACACGAGCAGGATCGGCAACGCCTGCGCCAATGGAATCAGCACGGCCTTGATATAGGCCCTGCCCAAGCCCTGCAGGCAGGCGCGCACCAGCACGAAGTAGCCAAGCACGGTGTTGCCGATCTGGACGATCAGGAAGCTGCAGACGATGCCGGTGATGCCGTAGCGGGTGCCCAGCAGATAGGCGAGCGCCACGCCAGTGACCAGTTTGACGATGCCCATGCGGACGTTCAGGTACATCTTGGCCTTGACCAGCAGCAGCGAAATCACAGGCACGTCAAGACTGCGGAAGATGCCTACCAGGCAGAGGATCTTGACCAGACTGTCGATGAATTGCCACTCGGCGTTGAAGAACGTCGCCACGATCGACGAGCTGGCCACGAACATGCCCACCAGCAGCGGGAAGTTGACCAGCGAGCCATACGTGGTCACCAACAGGAAGTTGGTGGCCAGGCGGCTGTCATCGTTCTGGATCTTGGCAAAAGCCGGGAACAATGCCTGCGTCAGCACTGGTTTGAGCCGCTCGATCAACATGATGCTGATGCTGTTGGCAATGTTGTAGCCGCCGATGGCCGACAGACTCACCAGGCGCGCCATCAGGGCCGGGTAAGTATTAATGCTGATCACGTTGATCATCGAATCGCTGACCAGTTGCAGCGAGTAGCGGATATGCGGCTTGGCCGCAGGCCAGCTGAACTGCAGTGAGAACTTGCGTTCGCGCAGGCTGTAGATGAAGAAAATGGCAGCGTTGACCGCGCCGCTGACGAGGAAAGCCACCGAAGCGGCCCATGCCTTCTTGTACAGCAGGGCCAGGCCCACGACCACGATGAAATTGGTCAGCAAGGTGACGATGGTGGCGATGGCAATGAAATTGAAGCGCATGTCGCGCGCCATGATCGCGCGCTGTTGCTGGCCGAACGGCGCCATCAGGAACAGGAACGACATGATGCGGATCTGGAACTCCAGCTCGGGCGATTTGAAGAAGGTCGCAATCAGCGGGCTGCTGAAATACACCGCCAGGAAGGTTGCCACGCCGAGGCCGACGTTGATCGCGTACAGCGACGACAACTCGAGCTCGGTGATGTTCTGGCGCCGGATGATGGCGTTGGAGATGCCGAAATCGATGAAGATGTTGAAGAAGGTGACCACCATCAGCGCAACGCTGATGATGCCGTATTGCGCTGGTGCGAGAATATGCGACAACGCCCACAATTGCACGATGCCGACCACGGTGCCGAGGGCGGTGGCGAGGAAGTTCCACTTCACCGCCTGCATCGTCTTGTTTTTTAATTCCACTGTGCCGCCAAATGAGATGATGTAATTAGATGATCGCTGCCTTGACGGGGGCGCCGAAGAAGCCGTAGGTGCCGATCATGGCGCCGATCTGGGTATCGTTGGCCTTGCCCACCAGGTTGTTTTGCCACAGGGCTGCTTCCTGCGAACCTTCCCAGCAGTACAAGTGGTTGACTTCGGCAACTCGCTTCGAGCGCGCGCCGTTGCTGCGGGCCATCCAGTAAAACCAGATATCGTCGCCGTTCGGGCACAGTGCTGTAAAGGCCGCCACGTCGAGCACTTCGGGGCCGAACACGCCGGGCGGATACAGCACGCCGCCGATGCCGGTAGGGAAATGCGTGACGTCCGGCCGGGTGTCCTGGACGTCGTGCTCCCAGTCGGAATAGGGCAGTGGCAGGCCGGCGCCGTCGAACCGGATGCGGTGCATGCGGTGGCAAACCACCTCGAGCTTGCCCGGCGTACGGGCGTCGGCCAGCTGGCGCAGCCAGTCGCGCCAGTAATACACGTCGTCGTCGGCGGTGACGATGGCGCGCCGTTCGCCTTGCTGCAGCAGCGGGATCATTTTCTTGTACGAGCGGGTGTCGTCGCAGGCCTCGATTTCGAGGCCTGCCGCCCGCAGCGCTGTCACTGCGGGCGGCAGCTTGTCCATGTCGCGGTGGGCAATCCACAGCACCACCCGCGCTGGCGCCAGCGACTGCGACAGCAGCGATTTGAGCGTCAGGTGCAGGGTGCCAAAGCGTGGCGGATAGGACGTCAGCGACACCACGATGCCGGCATCGTCGCCGGCCTGGCGGTGGGCGCCATAGTGGCGCCCATACGCCAGCCAGTCGCGCTCGAGCACGACCAGGCGGCGCAGGTTTACAACGCGCTCCCGCAGGCGGCACGTCTTGTGCTTCAACCAGCTAGTCATCGGCCCGTCCTCAGGCGACGTGCTTGCCAGCGCGCCCGATCGCGTGATATTCGACGCCTTGCTTGCGCATGGTGGCCGGTTCGTACAGGTTGCGGCCGTCGAAGATCAGCGGCTGCGACAGCGCAGCCTTGAGGGCGCCGAAGTCCGGGCTCTTGAATGCTTTCCACTCGGTCATGATGATCAGCGCATCGGCACCGGTTACTGCGCTCATCGGTGCGTCGCTATAGGACAGGCCACGCTGTTCGGCCGGCAAGTCTGCCAAGTCGAGCTCGAAGGCATGACGCGCCTCTTCCATCGACACGGGGTCGAAAGCAACGACCTTGGCACCGCGCTTGAGTAATTCCTTGACCATCACGCGGCTTGGGGCGGCGCGCATGTCATCGGTGTTCGGTTTGAAGGCCAGGCCCCACATGGCAAAGGTCTTGCCGCTCAGGTCTTCGCCCAGGCGGGCGACGATTTTGCCGAGCAAAATTTGCTTTTGCTGGTTGTTGACCGACTCGACCGCGTGAAGGATTTCAAGGTGCTGGCCGAACTCGTCGGCGCTGCGTACCAGCGCTTGCACGTCTTTCGGGAAGCACGAGCCGCCATAGCCGGTGCCGGCGTACAGGAACGAAAAGCCGATGCGCGGGTCGGAACCGATGCCTTTACGAACATTTTCAATGTCAACATCGAGCTTGTCCGCCAGGTTGGCCAACTCGTTCATGAACGAGATACGGGTGGCCAGCATGGCGTTAGCGGCATACTTGGTGAACTCGGCCGAGCGCACGTCCATGTACAGGATACGCTCGTGGTTGCGGTTGAGCGGGGCGTACAATTCGCGCATCTTGTCGCGGGCCTGCTGGCCGGCGGCATCGGAGTCGGCGCCAATGACGATGCGGTCCGGCCGCATGAAATCGTCGACCGCCGCGCCTTCCTTGAGGAATTCCGGATTCGACACCACGGTGACGCCAACGTCGGCATTACGGGCGGCCAGTTCTTCGGCGATGGCGGCGCGCACTTTCTCGCCGGTGCCGACCGGTACCGTCGATTTATCGACGACAACCTTGAACTCGGTCATGTGGCGGCCAATGTTGCGGGCGGCGGCAACCACGTACTGCAGGTCGGCCGAACCGTCTTCGTCGGGCGGGGTGCCTACTGCAATGAATTGCACGTCGCCGTGCGCCACGCTGGCGGCAACGTCGGTGGAAAAGGTGAGGCGGCCGGCGGCGCGATTGCGCTCGATGATCTCCTTCAGGCCCGGCTCGTAGATCGGCACGCCGCCATTATTCAGGATGTCGATCTTGCGCGCGTCGACATCGAGGCAAAATACCGAGTTACCCAACTCGGCCAGGCAAGCGCCCGTCACCAGGCCTACATAGCCCGAACCAATCACCGTAATTTTCATTCGCGTTCCTTGTTTTCACTGTTGGCGCGCCGCTTCAACAGCACGGCGCAATATCGTTTCATTATGATCTCATGCTATGCTACGCTGCAGCATTTAGTTGGGAATTTTACACGTTATCGACATTTGCATCGGTTTATTTTGCATCCAAACGTGCGCCACCCGGACCGCCCTGCAGGCTATCACACTGTTGACGGCCTGTTACATCTCATTGCTATTCTTGCATGGTAGAATGATGGATGGTCGAGTAGTTTTTTTTAATGCGTGAGCAGGAGTGTTAAGTTGGCAAAGATCGATGTCTTGTTACCTGTCAAAAATGGTATGGATTTCCTCGCGGAGTCGCTTGACAGCGTGCAGGCGCAGACCTTCCAGGACTGGCGCTTGCTTGTGCTCGATCACGGCTCCACCGATGGCAGCCGGGAAATGGCTGCCGCATATGCAGCGCGCGATCCGCGCATCGAGGTTCATCCATTTCCGCAAGCGGCCGGCTTGTCGGGGTTGCTCAATTGCGGGCTCGATATTGCCAGTGCCGAATTTGTCATGCGCCATGACGCCGATGACGTTTGCCTCCCCGAGCGTATGGCCATCACGCTGGCTGCCTTCGCGGCCGAGCCGGACTGTGTGGCGATCGGCGGTCAAGCCGAGGTGATGGATGCCGCCGGGCACAAGCTGGGCGTGATGTCGGTACCGGTAGGGCGTGCACGCGTGACCGCTGCCAGCCTGTTCCGCAATCCGGTGGCGCATCCCACCGCCATGATGCGCCTCGGCGCGCTGCGTGCGCTCGGTGCCCGTTATGGCAACGATTTTCTGCAGGCGCTGCCACAGCAGCAGAGCATGGAAGTGAGCCACCTGGCGGAAGACTATTTTCTGTTTGGCCAGTTGGCGATCCTTGGGAAGTGCAACAATGTGCCACAACAATTGCTGCGCTACCGTTGGCATGGCAACAACGTGAGCGCCACCAAATTCATGGACCAGACTGCATTGTCGCTAGCGATATCGCGTTTCCTGGCGCGCTCGTTCAGCGCACTAAAACAGTTACCCGCTTTCGATCCTGCGCCGTTCGTCAATCATGGCGGCTTGCTGCTCGAGATCGATGGTCAGCGCAATTTCGACGCCTCATTTGAACAAATGGCGAACGTGCTGCAGCGCGGCATGGGCGCGTCTCCCGGACTGCAGCGCGAGCTTGATTACCGCCGCGTTTTGGCAAGCCGGAACCCGCTGGCCCTGCTGTGGCGCTATTATCGTTTCAGTAGCGCGCATGTTGCTGAAACCGGGGAGTGGAACGCGGTGCGGTCCTGGCTGGTGCGCGTAGTACCGGGCAAGCGCCGCATGAGTGTCGCCGCCCAGCCGGCTTGAAGAATGAGAGTTTGTTTTAACTTCGCTGTCAGCAGACGCGATCACGATTATTTGGATATAGGAGTCATATGGTTGCGTTGCTGAAAAGGCCCACTTTGCAGTCGCTGAAAATGCCGGATTTTAGCCGGCACCCGTCGCGCATGGTCTATCTCATGGTGGCAGTGGCCATCTGCCTGGCGGGCCTGCTTGGCGCAGCCACGCCCATCCTTGTCGATCTCATGGGCGGCAGCGTCGCCAAGCTGCTGGCCTTGCCGGCGGCCATGTTGTTTGGGCTGCTGCTGATCTATGACCGCAAGCTGACGCTGCTCCTTATCGTTGTATTGCGCGCCGGGGCGGATAACGCGCTCGATCTCACCCGGTTTTCGCTTGGTGGCTACATGATCGGTATCGGCGGCGTGATCAACGGCATCGTGATCCTGCTTGCCATCCTGCTGATCTTCGAGCGCCCCAAGGCCATACCGCAGCGCGCCTACATGGCGTGGGCGCCGTTCCTGCTGATCACTGCCATCGGCGTCATGCATTCGCCGTTCACCGGCGAATCGGTGCGCTTGTTTCTGCAACAGTTGTCGTATTTTTCGCTGTTCATCGGCGGTTATTACTGCGTGCGCAACCAGCCTGACTTCCGGTTTTGCCTGAAGCTCATGGTGTGGTCGTCCCTGATCCCGGTACTGTATTCCTTCGTCGACATTGCCTTGCATTTCAGTGGCGGTTTCCGCCTGAAGAGTACGTTTGCCCACGCCAACATCATGGCGTTCTATCTGACCGTGATCATTACCATCGCCTTTTATTTGTTTAAAACCTTGCCGCCCAAGGCGGGCCTGGGGGCGCGCTGTGGACTGGTTGCCTACCTGCTGCTGATGCTGGTGCTGCTGCTACTGACGAAAACCCGCAGTGCCTGGCTTGCCACGGCACTCGGCTTTGCCCTGTATGCCTTGTTGTTCGACCGCCGCTTCTTGTTATATATGCTGGTCATGGGCGTGTTTGCCTTGTTTATCCCCGGCATCGGTGACCGTATCCTCGATCTTGGTCAGGGTAACGAGGTGGCCACCTACGCCACACTGAACTCGTTTGCCTGGCGCGTCTACCTCTGGGAGACCGGGCTAGGCTGGATGTCGTCGATCGATTACATCTGGGGCAAGGGCCTGCAGACCTTCTACGAGAATTCAGTGATCTTCTTCCCGCTGGCGGGCAAGATCAAGTGGGGCGCCCACAGCGTTTACGTGCAGTTGTTGTTCGAACTGGGCGCGATTGGTTTGGTCGCTTTCCTGTGGCAATCAATCAGCATGATCAAGCAACTGGCGCCGCTGGTGAAAATCGACAAGCTGGCGGCGTTTTCGCTGATACTGATCATTGTCAATTTCCTGATCTGCGCGGTCAGCGACAACATGTTTTATTACCTGTCATATAACTGGTATCTGTGGTTTGCCATTGGGGCCGGTTGTGCGCTGGCGCGCAGCGTGGTTGTCGAGCGCAACGCCAAACCGGTCGTTCAGTCCCGATATTGAGCCTAGATCTAGCCTGCCATGCAAACCATTCAAGCATTGTCGTCCGAGCCCCCTGCTGCTACCGGCCATGGGGCCCACTTGTCAGTACTCGATGGTTGGCGCGGGCTGAGCATTTTGCTGGTACTGGCGGCGCACCTGTTACCGTTGGGACCACATTCTTTGCTGCTCAACCACAGTGCCGGTGTCTTCGGCATGGTGATCTTCTTTATCCTGTCCGGTTTTCTGATCACATCTTTCCTGCTCAAGGACCAGCGTATTGGTGGTTTCCTGGTCAAGCGTTTTTGCCGTGTGTTGCCGCTGGCGTGGTTGTACCTCATCATCGCGCTGGTGTTATCGGTGGTGCCGCTCTCCAAGTGGGCCAGCCATATGCTGTTTTACGCCAATCTGCCACTCGAAGATGCCTTCCCCAACGATCTGTTGCCCATGACCGAACACTTGTGGAGCTTGTGCATGGAGTTGCAGTTCTACGTTGGCGTGGCATTGTTGGTAGCAATGCTGCCGAAGCGCGGGCTGCTGTTGCTGCCATTCATAGGAATGGCATTTACGGCGTTACGCTGGCACGATGGCGTGATCGCTTCGAGCATTAGTTATTATCGTATCGATGAAATCCTGGCGGGCTGCACCCTGGCATTGGTGTATCACGGCGTGTTCGGCGTGCGTGCGCGTGATTTTCTGCGCATCGTGCCACTCTGGCCGGTAGCGGTGCTGCTGGCGTTTTCCAGCATGCCGCAAGGGCAATGGCTCAATTTTCTGCGTCCTTACCTGGCACTGCTATTGGTAGGGGGCTCGCTGATGCAGCCTACCTCGCTCCTGGTCCGGGTTTTGCACAATCGCATGCTAGTGTTTGTTGCTGGTATTTCTTATGCGCTGTACGTGATCCACCCGATGCTCACTTTCACCTGGCTCGGTAGCGGCGGCGTGATCGTCAAGTACCTGAAGCGGCCGCTGTTCTTTGCCGTGCTGTTCATGCTGGCTTATGGCTCGACTTTTTATTACGAAAGCTGGTTCATGAAGCGCGGCAAGCGCTGGGCCGACAAGGTCAACGGCTGGTTCGATATCCGCCCATGGCGCACCCCAGCCGTTGCTGTTACCGCCGACGTGGTGGCCGAAGCCGCGCCCGACGAGGCGCAACTCGAGCCGGCCGCCCCTGAAGCTGAAGCCTCGGTTGACGCTGAAGACAAGGCTGGAGCTGACGATGAACCCGGCGCAGTCAAGGCGTCCACTGGCGCATCCAATGCACTCCGTTAAAATTGAATAGAATATTTAATGAAAATAGCTTACCTCGTCAACCAATACCCCAAAGTCAGCCATAGTTTTATTCGTCGTGAAATTCTGGCGCTCGAGCGCCAGGGCTTCGAGGTCGAGCGTTTCGCACTGCGCGGCTGGGCCGACCAACTGGTCGACGCCGAAGATTTGCGTGAGCGGGAAAAAACCCGCTATCTTCTACGCGATGGTGCGCTGGCCCTGGCCAAGTCCATGTTTGCTGAACTGGTGCGTGCACCTGGTCAATTCCTGGGCGCGGTCAAACTGGCGCTGCGCATGTCGCGACGCGCCGACCGGCCGTTGCCGCTGCATTTGATTTATCTGGCCGAAGCGTGTCGCATGGTCGGCTGGATGCGCGTCTCCGGCGTGCGTCACCTGCATGCCCACTTCGGCACCAACCCGGCCGAGGTGGCCATGTTGGCACGCGAACTGGGTGGCCCGGCATATAGTTTTACCGTTCATGGACCGGAAGAATTCGACAAGCCGGAGTTTTTGCACATCAGGGAGAAGATCTCCCGTTCGGCTTTCGTGGTGGCGATCAGCAGCTTCGGCCGCAGCCAGCTGTTTCGCTGGATACCGTACACCGACTGGCCGAAGGTGGAAATCGTCCACTGCGGCCTGGAGCCGGCATTCCATGCCGGCGCGGCCCTACCTCCGCCATCGGCGCCGCGCCTGGTCTGCGTGGGCCGCCTGTGTGAGCAAAAGGGCCAGTTGTTGCTGGTACGAGCGGTGGCGCAACTGGTTGCACGCGGCGTGGCAGTGGAACTAGTGCTGGCCGGTGACGGCGAAATGCGCAGCGAGATCGAAACGCTGATTGCACGCCACCAACTGCAGAACGTGGTGCGCATTACCGGCTGGATCAGCAGCGACCAGGTGCGCGAAGAAATCCTGGCATCGCGCGCGCTGGCCTTGCCGAGTTTTGCCGAGGGTTTGCCTGTGGTGGTGATGGAATCGATGGCGCTGCGCCGCCCGGTGCTCACCACCTATGTCGCCGGCATCCCGGAACTGGTGCACGACGGCGAGAACGGCTGGCTGATCCCCGCCGGCGATGTCGATGCCGTGGCTGCGGGCATCGAGCGTGTGCTGGTGACGCCGCTCGAGCAGATCGCCGTCATGGGGGAGCGCGCGCATCAGCGCGCGGTCGAGCGCCATTCAATCGATACCGAGGCAGCCAAGCTGGCGTTACTGATTAAACGTGCCCAGGGCTGATTGCCCGGGACCGGGACAGAAAAAGCCGCTCAGGTCATTCAAACTGAGCGGCTTTTTTTTGAGCTGCCGCCGTTAGCGAATCAGGCTGCTCTGATAGCGCCAGGTGTCGGTGCACATCTGCTCGATGTTGCGCTGGGCTTTCCAGCCCAGTTCGCGCTCGGCGACGTCGGTGGCGGCATAGCACACGGCGATGTCGCCGGCCCGGCGTGGTTCGATCTTGTACGGGATGGTTTTGCCGCAGGCGCGCTCAAAAGCGCGCACCATGTCGAGCACGCTGCTGGCGGCGCCGGTGCCGAGGTTGTAGGTCAGCACGCCGCGCTCATCGTCGAGCTTGTTCAGCGCCTTGACATGGCCGATGGCCAGGTCGACCACGTGGATGTAGTCGCGCATGCCGGTACCGTCGGTGGTGGGGTAGTCGTCGCCGAACACGGACAGGCGCTCGCGGCGGCCTTCGGCCACCTGGGCGATGAACGGCATCAGGTTGTTGGGAATGCCGCGCGGATCCTCTCCGATCAGGCCGCTTTCGTGAGCGCCCACCGGGTTGAAGTAGCGCAGCAGCACGATGCCCCAGTCGGGCGCAGCTTTAGCGTGGTCGCGCATGATGTTTTCCACCATCAGCTTGGAGGCGCCGTACGGATTGGTGGTGCGCAGCGCGGATTCTTCGCGGATTGGCACGGTGTCCGGGTCGCCGTACACCGTGGCGGACGAGCTGAAAATGATTTTCTTGACGTTGTGACGGGCCATGGTTTCCAGCAGCACGATGCTGCCGTGGACATTGACGTCGTAGTAGCGCAGCGGCTGCGCCACCGATTCACCGACCGCCTTGAGGCCGGCGAAGTGGATCACCGCGTCCACTGCGTGGGCGGCAAATACCTGCTCCATCGCAACGCGGTCGCGGATGTCGGCCTCGATGAAGACCGGCGCGCGGCCGGCCAGCGTGGTCACGCGTGCGACCACATCGGCCGTGCTGTTGGAGAGATCGTCAACGATCACGATGTCGTGACCGGCGTGCAGCAGTTCGACGCAGGTGTGGGAGCCAATGTAGCCGGCGCCGCCGGTAACCAGAACTTTCATGAGGATTCCTTGGTATTTTAAGAGTTATTCGCTGTCGCGCTTGGAGCGCACCCATTCGACCTGGCGGTTGATCAGGAAGCCGATATAGACCGGCACCTTCCAGAAAATATACAGCACTGCCATTGCCAGGTTGGCCGCGCTCAGGGTCTGGCGACCGTAGCGCCACCAGGCCAGCAGCACGGCCACGCCCATCGCCACGGCGATCGACAGCGCAAACAGCAGTGGCGCAACCGCGCCGGTAATCAGTGCGAACAGGCCGCTGGCGCCCAGCGCAGCGATCACCACCAGCGACAGCAGCGCCAGCGGCGGCACGATCAGGTCGAGCGCCATGCCGACCATGGCCATGCGGCCACGCATCAGACCCTCGAGCAGGAAGCGTGGCGCGGCCGAGACGATCATGCTCAGGTGGCCGTGTTCCCAACGGCGGCGCTGGCTCTGGGTGCCGGCGTCGCTGCTGGGGAAGGTGCTCGAGACCAGCACGTACGGGCAGAACAGCGGCGGCGTGCCGGCGCGGGTCAGGTCCATGCCCAGCTTCATGTCTTCGACGATGTGGCCATTGGCCAGCGAAGCGGTGCTGATCACCGACCACGGGAAGGCCATGCCGCTGCCCATCAGCGGACAGGGGATGCCCAGGCGCAGGAAGCCGAGCGGGCGCACCAGGTTTTTCACGGTCCAGGCGAATTCCGCGATTTTCTTCATCGGGCCGCTGCCAGCAGGCGAGCGCATCAGGTACAGCGCCTGCACCGGCCGGCCACTGGCCAGCGCGGTGCGCGCCAGGCGGTCGATGGCGCCCGGCTCGACCAGGCAGTCGGCATCGACGATGAGCATGACTTCGGGCGGATCTTCGGCCAGGCATTGCACGCCGAAGTCCAGCGCATAGCCCTTGCCGCGCTGTTCGGCATGGTGGCGTTCGCGCACTTCGGCGCCGGCCGCGCGGGCGGCGCCGGCGGTATTGTCGGAGCAGTTGTCGGCCACGACCAGCACGCGGTCGCCAGCGAGCATCTGCGGCAGCAGCGTGGCCAGGGTGGCGCCGATGCCGTCCTGTTCGTTATGAGCCGGCACCAGCACCGCCACCCGTGGGCGGCGGCCGGTCATGGCCGGGCCGGGACCGGCAGGTTTGGCCGCTAGCAGCGATTGCACCAGCAGCACCAGCACGGGAATGGCCAGCAGCGCCAGCACGGCGCACAGAATAATGCTGAGCACGGTAATCATGCAGCCTCCCGCGCGGCAATGATGCGGGCCGGGGCGCCAACGGCGGTGGCGCCGTCAGGAACGTCGCACAGCACCACCGACATGGCGCCGATGCGCGCATTGTTGCCGATGCGCACGCCGCCGATCACTTGCGCGTAAGCGCCGAACTCCACATCGTCGCCGATCACCGGGGTGGGGCCGCCGGCGTGGCGGTTGCCGATGGTGACGCCCTGGCGCAAGGTGCAGCGGGCGCCGATCACGGTGTCCGGATGGACGAAGATATTGCCGAAATGCCAAACGCGCAGGCCGGGGCCGATGGTCGCGCTCTTGGGCAAGCTGACGCCAGTGACGGTTTCGATCACCCGGAACAAGCCCCAGTACACGGCTAGCCCGAGCTTGCGCCCGAGGCCGGGCGGGCGGCGGTCGAGCCGGCGGCCACGGCGATACAGCCACACGGCCCAGATCGATTGTTCTTTGAGGAAAGGGCGGCGCATGCCGTAACGGTCCAGGTCGGCCGCCCAGTCTGCATCATCAGCCATGGTATTGGTGCTTTCGTGTCATGTTAATCTTGTGGCGCCAGGGTGGCGCGCACGGTGGCGTCGGCCTTGCCAGCGACGGCGCTCAGGTCGTAACGCGCCTTGCCCGACGGGCATGGCAGGGTGGCGCTGGCGCCGTCGGCCAGTGGACCACTGTCAAACAGTTCATCGCGCATGTCGGCGCTGCGCACTTGCAGTGCCAGGGTGGCGCCGCCGGTGGCCTGCACGCTGAAACGGCACTTGGCGCCAGGCCGAGGCGCCGCCCAGTTGACGCGGCCAATGTCGCGCAGCACCGAGCTACGCGACTTGCCGCCGGCTTCGAGCGTGAGCTGGTCGTTGATGGCGTCGTATTCGCCCCCCTTGCCGCGCCAGGGACCGCGCATCGACAGCAGATTGGTTGGCTGTTCCATCTTCATCGGTTTGCCGTTGCCATCGAGCCAACCGGCCGACGAGACCACCTGGCGCAGATTGGCGCGGATGCGGTGCAGCTCACGGCCGACGTCCTGGTTCCATCCGCTTTTGCCATGCAGGTTGAAGTTGCTGCCGTTTTCCACGTAGATGTAGAACGGCGTGCCGACGTTGCGATCGACCACGTAAGCGCCAAAGGTTTTCAGTGTGTCCACAACCTTGCGCAGGTGCGCGTTGGCAATCTTGCTGCTGTCGTAGTCCGGTGGCAGCATCATCAGCGCGCCTTCGGGAATGCTGCCGGTATTGCGCTCCGCATCGATGTCGGCGGCGGTGGCGGGGAAAATGTAGGCAGGCTTGCTCGACAAGCCGTTATAGGTGAGCGACATGGCTAGCGCGTGGCGATAAGTGGGCTGGCCGTCCTCGACTTCGTGGCGGCGGATCAGGCCTGCGGTGGACGGGATCCCGACCGCACGCGTACCCTGGTAAAAGTCGGCGGGATCACCCCAGCCTCGACCGTTAAGGCGGCTCCAGGCGTAACCGACTGCCGCCCAGTGGTCGTTACGCTGGCGCAGTTGCCAGAACGAATGCAGCATCCCTGTGTCAGGCTCGGCAATGTCGGCGTGGCCGTCACTGCCGCTGGCCGGGGTCAGACCGGCCGGCCAGTGCGTGATGGTAATGGCGCGCTGGACGCCCTGGTTGTAATCCCACACATCGGGCTTGCCCTTGGCACCCACGACTTCCTGCGACGGTGATTCCTTTCCACCCAAGAAACTGATAGTGGAAAAAGCACCACCGCCAATAGCAGGGAAATAACTGGACGTGGGGATCTCGGCAGTCCCGAAAACAGGCCGAACCGGGCGGGCATTCCATGGAGAGTCGGCTGCGAAAGGATGCTCGGCAGTACCAAATGCAGGCGGAGCAGAAGGCGCGGACACCGGCGTGGCGGCAAACGACGTGTTGGCCAAGCAGAGCAGGGCCAGCGAACTGAGGATGGAACTGTTCATGGGGCGCGGCAGCGCGGCAGCGGCGCATGCAATCTGATCATCAAGTGATGTATTTTAATCCACTTGCAGAGCGCACAGTAGGGTTTTTTGATGCACTGCAAAATGCTACTGGCCGACGCAAGGCCGGCCAGTCATCAGGTGAAGCGCAGTGCCGGCGGCGGCCGGCACGGTTCGATCATTTTACGCCGCTGCGCGAACCGGTATAGGTCGGCGAAGCTTGCAGCAATGTCTTGAGCGTGGCAGCCTTGGCGGCATTGGCCGTAACCGTCTCCGGGGCCAGTTCCACGGTAACCAGTTCGCCACGTACGCTTGATGCCTGGTTCAGGCCGTTGGACGCATAGAGCACGAACCAGGCGCCGGTTGGCCAGACAAAGCGCTTGGTGTAGCCATTGCTCTGGGTGCCGGTGTCGAAGATCATGGTACCGCCCGAGTACAGCGCCATGCGCAGGGTAGCGCCGCCGGTGCCAATCACTTTCAGTTGCTGAGTGCTGCCCACCACTGGTGCGCCCCATTTGATCTTGCTCAGGCCCGTCGAGTTGCCGTTTTGCATAACGGTTTTCACAGGAGAAGCTGGGAACACGATCGATTGCGACCACGTGTCGAAAGCGCCGGTCACGGTACCCGAGTTCTTGATCCACGGACCACGCATCGACAGCGCGTTGAGGTTTGGCGTCGTGGCGTCGAACGCCTTGCCGGTACCATCCTGCCAGCTTTGCGCACCGATGACGCGGAACATGTTCTGGCGGATACGGTGCAGTTCGGTAGCAACAGCGTTGTTCCAGCCGCCGGAATGCAGGCCCAGCGAGTTTCCGGTTTCCACGTAAATCACGAACGGAGTGCCGACATTGCGGTCCACCACATAGGCACCGTAAGTTTTCAGCGTCTCAGCCACTTTACGCAGTGCAAGGTTGGCAATCTTCGAGGTATCGTAATTCGCTGGCAGCATCATCAGCGCGCCTTGCGGGATCTTGCCGCTGTTGGTTTTGGCTGCATCGCTGTCGGCCGAGGTGGCAGGATAGACATACGGTTCGGTGGCGGACAGCGCGTTGTACGTCAGCGACATGGCCAATGCGTGGCGGTACATCGGCAAACCATCATTAATTTCGTGTGCGCGGATCAGGCCGGCAGAGGCAGGTACGCCGGTGGCACGGGCACCGAGGTAAAAGTGGGCCGGATCGCCCCATCCGGTGCCGGTCGCTGGCGACCAGGCATACAAACCGGCCTGCCATTTGCCATTGACGTTCTTCAGTTTCCAGAACGAGTGAATCACTTTGGTGACCGGATCGTAGATGTCGGCGTGGCCGTCGCTGCCACTGGCAGGAAGAGTGTTGGCAGGCCAGCGCGGCAGTGTAACTTCGGTATTGCCGCCAGCGTCGGGATTATTGACCAGGTTGGCGCCATTGGTGCCGTAGATCTTCATCGGCAGATCGGTTTCCTTGGCCAGGAACAAGCCGGTTGAGTAAGCGCCCGCAGTGATGTCCGGGTAGTAACTCGAGGTGGGTATGGTGAACGAGGTGTCGAGCACCGGGTTTACCGGGCGCACGTTCCACAGCGACTGCGCGGCAAACGGATTAGTGTAGGTGGAGAATGCTGGAGGCGTGCTCATGCTTGGCGCTGGCGTACTCGTGGTTTGCGCCTGCACATTGAAGGTCAGGGCGCACGCGCTCAATACCGACCAGCCGATCACTTTGGTGAGCTGGGACGCGGACACGGAAAGCGGATTATTGAGAAACATGTCTAACTCCTGGAATTAATTTCAAATGATTGGGCGGTGACGCAACCTGAAATTTATTATACACAAACCCTTTCCGTAGCGAAATTTTTTTCAATTCATTTTGTCTGGTTGCAGCACCCGTGCAACACATTGTGAACGTATTGACCATGCGCATAAAAATGCCTGACTAGCCCCGCAGTTGCAGGGTTTGCGCGGATCTGGGTGATCTGTTTTAACCAAAAAACAAGCGACATGGCATATATTCAACGCGTACGGACTATTAAATTTAGTTACTATTTAATCTGAATATGATTAGTTATCAAAAATATATTGTTATGTCATAATATTTTTATTGAAATAGATTATTGCCACTGCCGATATTCAATTGATATTTAATCCCGATGTGGCGCGCACCGCTGCCAGCCGAAGCGGGCGCCAGCGCTAGGCTCTGCTATATTGCGTTGCAAGAGGCCAGTCACCCGGTGTGCCCGCGCTGGTCGATGTGCACACGCAGCATTTTGGGCTGGTCAAGAAGTTGACGGTATGTCATGATTCAGCCGACAGGGTTGATTCCTCGGGCTGCTGCCGCTGTTTGTGCGCCATGACGCACTGCTTACCGCTCGCCCGTTCAAACATTTTTTAACTATTTAGAGGACCTCATTATGAAAGCTATGATCTTGGCCGCAGGCAAGGGTACCCGCGTGCGCCCCCTGACGTTTGACCTTCCCAAGCCGATGATACCGGTGCTGGGCAAGCCGGTGATGGCTTACCTGATCGAACACCTGGCCAAGTACGGGGTCAACGAGATCATGGTCAACGTCAGCTACCTGCACGAAAAAATCGAGGATTATTTCGGCGAAGGCCACCAGTACGGCGTCCAGATCGGCTACTCGTTCGAGGGATACACCAACAACGAAGGCGAAGTCGTGGCCGAAGCGCTCGGTTCAGCTGGCGGCATGAAGAAGATCCAGCAGTTCGGCGGTTTCTTCGATGACACCACCATCGTCCTGTGCGGCGACGCGGTGATCAACCTCGACCTGAAATCGGCGCTGTTCGAGCACCGCCGCAAGGGCTCCAAGGCAACCGTGATCTGCCGCGAAGTACCTTATGACAAGGTGTCCAGCTACGGCGTGGTCGTCAGCGACAAGGATGGCCGTATCCAGCAGTTCCAGGAAAAGCCTACCCAGGAAGAAGCGCTGTCGAACTTTGTCAGCACCGGCATCTATATCTTCGAGCCCGAAATCCTCGACCTGATCCCGGAAAACACCGTGTTCGACATCGGTTCCCAGCTGTTCCCCCTGCTGGTCGAGAAGGGCGTGCCGTTCTATGCCCAGAACCGTACGTTCAACTGGATCGACATCGGCAGCGTCAAGGATTACTGGGAAGTGTCGCAGAGCGTGATGATGGGTGAAGTGGCGCACATGGACGTGCCGGGCATCCAGCTGGCCGATGGCATCTGGGTTGGCCTGAACACCAGCATCGACTGGGAAGGCACCACCATCGAAGGCCCGGTGTACATTGGCTCGGGTTGCAAGATCGAGGCTGGCAGCACCATCATCGGACCAACCTGGATCGGCCACGGCAGCCATATTTGCGCCGGTGCCAAGATCGTGCGCAGCGTGTTGTTCGAGTACACGCGCGTGTTCCAGGACGTGAGCCTGGAAGAAATGATCGTCTTTAAGGAATACAGTGTCAATCGCGCAGGCGAGATGAAGCACGTGTCCGAGTATACCGCCAGTGAATGGACCAATGCCCGCGATCGTCGCAGCAAACCGCGGTCCGAGGTAGAAATCGCAGCGTAAAATAATGTCATATCCGGGGCGGCGCTCTCTTGCGCTGCCCCGACCAAATCACTTGTCCCAGCTCATTCCTCGCTTCCTTCGTCGACACTCGTCACACCTCTTACAAATGGCAAAGTGATCACAATTGTGACGCTTTTTTGCATCAAAATTCACAAGTGATTGATTTTATTCGCTAAATTTTCGAAATTGGCGGCGATTTATGTGTCTTTCATAACGAATTTTTCACACTGTGGAACTTCTTTGTGTTGTCAGGAAATATTTATACCGCAATGCAAAATGGTTTCAAAAAAATTATCTAAAGTAAGGAAATTGCAACGGAACATGGGATTCATTGTGCTATCATCCTCGCAGTTGTTGTAAAAACACATTTTTGGCGACGTAGCGTGGCCATAACTTTTAGGGAATTTTCAAATGAAATTCAAGATGCTTGTAGCAAGCCTGTTGGCCGCCGCTTCGTTCAGCGCCGCTGCTGCCGATCAATCCGTGCCGGTCTTCGTCAACCCGACCAATGGTAACCAGAACCACTTCAACGGCCAGTTCACGCCAACCGACGGTATCCTGTCGGGCGGCAGCGACGTCATCACCCTGACCGGCTTGGCTGCCGGCTGGTACAACGTGGTCGTTACCATCAGCAGCCAGAACCTGAGTTTCAATAGCGTCCTGTCGAACCTGAACGGCACCAAAGGCACGTTCGATAACTACGGCAAATACAGCTTCGGTTATCTCGCCTCGACCGACAAGGCGCCATTCGTGCTGTCGCTGTTCGGCACTGCAAACAGCGGCGCCACCTACAGCGGCGACATCACCGTCACCGCCGTACCAGAGCCAGAAACTTATGGCATGATGATCGGTGGCCTGGCACTGCTGGGCTTCATGGCTCGCCGTCGCAAAGCTAAAAACGCTGCCTGAGCAGCCAGGTGAGGCGGCAACGCCGCCCCGCTGACAAAAATCCCCCGCGCACAAAGCCCGGGGGATTTTTTTATGGGGCGCCGCCGCAGACCCCTATAATGGCGCCAGCCAGGTCGTGCCGACCGGGGATCATGGGAGTGGGGCGATGCGTTCATTTATCTTGTTGTCGCTGGGGCTGCTGAGTGCCGCCATTGCTGGCGGCGCCCATGCTGCGCTGGCTCCCAGCCAGCTGGCGCTGGTGGTCAACGACAACGAGCCCAACAGCGTGACGCTGGCCGCGTTGTACCGCGAAGCGCACCAGGTTCCCGACAAAAACATCATCCACGTGCGGCTCGATCCGCGCGCCCGCAAGCTCAACCCCGAAGACTTCGCGCCGTTGCGCCAGCAGATCCTGGGCCAGCTGGGGCCCGAGATCCGCGCCGTGCTGATGGTATGGACGGCGCCGTACGCGGTGGGCTGCAATGCCATCACCTCGGCGCTGACGCTGGGCTACGATGCCGATCAGTGCAACACGCCTTGCGGCCCCGGCAAAGCCAGCGCCTACTACGGCGACGGCAACGCGCTGGCGCCGGCGGCGGCCGCCATGCGCATCAGCATGCTGCTGCCCACCACGTCGCTCGACCTGGGCAAAGCCCTGATCGCGCGTGGTACCACCCGCAACTTCCGCTTGCCGGAAGCGAGCGCCTATTATCTGACCACGTCGGACACGGCGCGCAGTTCGCGGGCGCGGCTGTTTCCGCCATCGGGCAAGGTCAAGTCGCACGAACTGACCATCAGGAACCTGCGTGCCGATGTGCTTGAAAACGCCAGCGACATCATGGTGTACCAGACCGGCATGATCAAGGTGGACAAGCTCGAGACCCTGAAATTTTTGCCCGGTGCGCTGGCCGACCACCTGACGTCCGCGGGCGGCGACCTGTTGGGCAACAGCCAGATGAGCAGCTTGCGCTGGCTCGAGGCGGGCGCCACCGCAAGTTATGGCACCGTATCCGAACCGTGCAACCACTGGCAAAAATTCCCGCAACCGGCCGTGCTGCTCAAGCGCTACCTGAGCGGCGACAGCGCCATCGAGGCTTATTGGCGCAGCGTGGCCTGGCCGGCGCAGGGCGTGTTCATCGGCGATCCGCTGGCTGCCCCCTACGCACGGTGACGTTCGGGCCGGGCTGATTGATCCATTCGGACCAAGCATCTGTCATGATGTCGTCATGCAGATCCAATAGTATACAAAATACAATATTCAAAACATTTTGTTAACCTGGATCACACATGAACTCCATTCGCACTGCCGCCGCCATCCCCGGCCCCCGCACCCTGATCGCCGCCGCCCTGCTGGCGGCCTTGTCCGCCCAGGCCCGCGCCGATGCGCCCGTCGTCATCAGCCAGGTGTATGGCGGCGGCGGCAATAGCGGCGCCACCTATAAAAACGATTTCATTGAAATTTTCAACCGCAGCGGCGCCGCCGTCGATATCAGCGGCTGGAGCGTGCAATATGCGAGTGCCAGCGGCACCTCGTGGAACCCCACCCGGGTGCCGGCCAACACGCCCCCGCTCGAGCCGGGCCAGTATTTTCTGTTCCAGCAGGCGGCTGGCACCGGCGGCACGACCGATCTGCCGACGCCCTATGTAACCGGGACGCTTGCCATGAGCGGCACCGCCGGCAAGGTGGCGCTGGTGTCGAACGGCACCGCGCTCACCGGCGCCAGCCCGACCGGCGGCGCACTGGTGGACCTGTTCGGCTATAACGCCAGCGGCTTCGAAGGTGCTACCGGTCCCGGCTTGTCCAATACCCTGGCCGCGCTGCGCGCCAACGGCGGCTGCACCGATACCGACAACAACGCCAGCGATTTTGCCACCGGCACCCCGAGCCCGCGTACCACTGCCAGCGAACGCAAGCAGTGCGGCGTGCCGGTCCAGCCGCCGATCGTGGCCAACTGCCCGGCCAACCTGGCGCTGGCCGTGGGCCTGGGCGGCACTGCCGGCCTGTCGGCCAGCGATGCCGACGGCATCGTCAATGCGGCAACGATTACCGCCGGCGCCGTGGGCGGCATCGCGCTGGCCGATTTCCAGTCGGCGCCAGCCGCCGGCGGCACGGCGACGGCCAATCTGACCGTGGCAGCCGGCCTGTCGGCCGGCACCTATCCGGTGACGATCCGCTTCGACAACGACCAGTCGCAGCAGGCAGTGTGCACGGTCAACGTGAAAATTGCCGCGCCGGCCACGCTCACCCGTACCATTCCGCAAATCCAGGGCAGCGGTGCGGCCAGCCCGGTGGCCGGCACGGTGCAGACGACCGAGGGTGTGGTTACCGCCAAGGTCGGTTCCGGCTTCTTCATCCAAGACGAGGCGGGCGACGGCGATCCGCAAACCTCGGACGGCCTGTTCATCTTTACCACGGCCGCCAACACCGCCACCGTGCAGGTGGGCGACCGCATTCGCATTACCGGCACCGTGGCCGATTACGTGCCGACCGGCAGCAGCCATACCTATACGGAGCTGACCACCATCACCGAGATCGTCGGCCTGGCCAAGGACATTGCCATCGCGCCCACCAATATCGAGCTGCCATTCGCCGATTTCACGCAAGTGGAAGGCATGCTGGTGCGCTTCAATAACAACCTGACCGTGTCGCAATTGCAGTACCTGGCCGATCGCGGCGAGGTGACCCTGTCGTCGGGCCGGCTGGAAACGCCGACCAACCGCTTCCGCCCGGGCACATCGGAGGCCGTGGCGCTGGCAGCCGCCAACGCACGCAACCAGATCATTCTCGACGACGGCATATTCACCACGCCCGCCGTGATTCCTTACCTGGGTGCTGACGGTTCGCTGCGTGCCGGCGACACCGTCTCCGGCCTGACCGGCGTGATCGACTTCGGCGCCAAGGGCGGTGGCGGCGCGGCCTTCAAGCTGCAGCCGACCGTGCCGCCGGTGTTCTCGCAGGACAATCCGCGCCCGGCGCCGCCGGCCCTGGCCAGCGGCAACGTCAAGGTGGCCAGCGCCAATGTCCTCAATTACTTCACCACGTTTACCAACGGTGGCAACCACCTGGGCCAGACCGGCCAGGGTTGCAGCGTGGGCAGCGGCACGCCGTCGCGCTCGAACTGCCGTGGCGCCGACAACCTGGTCGAATTCCAGCGCCAGAGCGCCAAGATCGTCGGCGAGCTGAAAGCACTGGATGCCGACGTGGTGGGCCTGATGGAAATCCAGAACGACGGCGATTATTCGGTGTCGCAACTGGTGGACGCGCTCAATGCCGCCATCGCACCGGGCAGCAAAACCTACGCGGTCGTACCCAAGCCGGTCACCACCGGCACCGACGCCATCCGCGTGGCCATGATTTACAAGCCATCCGCGCTGACCCTGCAAGGCACGGCCCTGACCGACAGCGACGCCATCAACAACCGTCCGCCGATGGCGCAAACCTTTGTCGCGCCCAACGGCGGCAAGTTCACGGTGGTGGTCAACCACCTGAAGTCCAAGGGCAGTTGCCCGACCGCTGGCACTGCCGAAGCCGACAAAGGCGATGGCCAGAGCTGCTGGAACCCCACCCGCGTACGGCAGGCACAGCGCCTGGTCGGCACCTTCGTACCGCAGGTGGTGGCTGCCGCCGGCGACCCGAAAGTGCTCTTGATCGGCGACTTCAATGCCTACGGTTACGAAGATCCGATCCAGACCATCATCAACCAGGGTTTTGTGAACCAGCTCGAGCGCTTCGTGCGCGGCGCCGGCGCCATGCCGTATTCGTACGTGTTCAACGGCGAAGCCGGCTACCTGGACCACGCGCTGGCCAGCACCGCGCTCAGCGCCCAGGTGGCCGATGCGGCCGAGTGGCACAACAATGCCGACGAACCGGTGGCGGTCGATTACAACACCGACGGCAAGCCGCAGGACAAGTACACCGACGCGCCATACCGCGCATCGGACCACGACCCGGTGGTGCTGACCCTGAACCTGGCGGGCGCTCCGGCCGATGTGACGGCCAGCGTGCGCACCGCGGCCTCGGGGCTGGTATTCGCCCGCGCCAGCGGCAAGTGGACCGGCACGGTCAGCATCACCAACACCGCCGGCACTGCGCTGACCGGTCCGTTGCAGATCGCCTTGAAAAACCTGCCGGCCGGCGTGGCGTTGTCCAATGCCAGTGGTAACCAGGGCGGGGCGCCTTACCTGACGGCAGCAGTGGCCAGCCTGGCGCCAGGCGCCACCATCACCGTACCGGTGAGCTTTACCAAGACCGGCACCGCCGCCATCACTTACACCACCACCGTTTACAGCGGCAATTTTTAAGGATTTACCATGTTCAAACCTGCTCTGACTTCCCTGCGCCGTGCCGCCCTGGTCCTGGCACTGAGTGCCTGCACCAGCCTGGCGTCAGCCGCCTCCGTGTTCCAGATCGAACTCGACACCAGTACGCTGGTGGCCGCGAACGGCAACACCGGCTGGATCGACCTGCAATTCAACCCCGGTAATGGCGGCACCCCATATGCCCAGGCGCTGCTGACCAATTTCGTCGGCTTTGGCGATCCGACCACGGCCGAGACGGCTGGCAATGTCAGCGGTTCGCTCGCTGGCGGCTACGTGATCGGTAACGACGACGCGAGCGGCTACAACGACCTGTTCCACGCTGTCAATTTCGGCGGCAAGGTGGGTTTTACGGTGACCTTCAGCGGCGATCTCGATCCGTCCCTGTCGGGCCTCGGTTCGGCATTCGCGGTGTCGCTGTTCGATAGCAGCAAAACCGTGGCGCTGGGCACAGCCGGCGATGCACTGGTGGTGCTGAACTGGACGTCGCTGGGCGGCGCCACCGCCTCGCCGCTGGCGAACCAGATCGGCACGTCGGTCAGCGCGGTGCCGGAGCCGCAGACCTGGCTGATGCTGGGCGCCGGCCTGGCGCTGCTCGGTGGCGTGGCGCGCCGGCGCCGCTTCTCCGCCTGACACCCGCACGCCCAAGTTGCGGTTATTTATTTGAAGATAATATAAATATCAAAAATAAAACGTATTAGTCAGTGGGTGCTGGATATTGCATAGTGTTATTTTTACACGGATATGCCATGCCAGCCGCCCACATCCTTGTTATCGAAAACGACCGCGCGACCCAGCAACTGATTGCGCTCAACCTCGGCATGGCCGGCCACATCGTCAGCTGCGCGCCCGACGCTGCCAGCGCGCTGATGCTGCTCGAACACGACTGTCCCGACCTGATTCTGCTCGACTGGACCTTGCCGGAATGTCGGCGCGGACTGTCCGGACTGTCCGGACTTGCGCTGGTGCGCCGCCTGCGCACGCAACTGCATACGCGCGCGCTGCCGGTGATGATGGTGACCGCGCGCGCCAGTGAAGCGGACAAGATCATGGCGCTCGAGGGCGGCGCCGACGACTACATGACCAAGCCGTTCAGTCCACGCGAAATGCTGGCGCGCGTGCACGCCTTGCTGCGTCGTGCGCCGCGCAGCGCCGGCTGGCACGGTGGCGTACACGATCCGCTGGATACCGCCGGGCTGCGGCTCGATCCGCACACGCTGCGGGTGATGGCCGGGGCGCGCGAGCTGGCGCTGGGCCGGGTGGAGTTCAAGCTGCTCGACGTGCTGATGCGTCATCCGGGCCGCATCCACAGCCGTGCACAACTGCTCGACCAGGTCTGGGGCAACGCCGTGTACTTGGAAGAGCGCACGGTGGACACCCACGTGGGCCGCCTGCGCAGCGCGCTGCAGCCGGCCGGCTACCAGCGCCGCATCGAGACCGTGCGCGGCAGCGGCTACCGCTTTGTCGGCGCTGCGGCGTGAGCGCTTCATCGATGACGCCGGCGATGATCATACTCAGCGAGCGCGAGCAGGAGTACCTGCTGCACGCGGTGGAAGCGGCGCTGCCGGTGGACGATGCGCGGCAGTTTTTCCTGTGGACCCAGGGGCCATTGCAGGCGCTGTTGCCGCACCAGGTACTGGTGGCGCTGCACTTCGACGGCCAGGACCGGTTGCAGCACATGGAGTGCCAGCACAGCGCGGTGCTCGATGCCGGCCTGCGCCATCGCCTGGCCGGCGACGAGGGGCTGGCGGTACGCCTGGCGCGCCATTGCCGCCAGCACGGTTACCGCTCTTTGCTGCTCGATGCTGCCGATGGCGCCGATGGTGCTGATGCTGCGCATGCCGCCTACGGTTCCCCGGTCGCTGACGCTCCCCGTGCCGCCCAAGGCGCCCATGTCCTCCCGGCTGCTGGTGCCGGGGATGGCGCCTCCCCGCAATCCGTCGCGCCTTTTCGTTTTGAGCTGCGCGCATTGGGTTTTACTAACCTGGCGCTGCAAGCGACCAGCCGCTTGCCGGGCGGGGCCAGCGTGTTTGTGTTGCTGGGCTTGCCGCAGCGGCCGCATGCGCGCCATGCGTATTTCCTGGCGCTGCTGTTGCCGCACTTGCACCTGATGGTGCAGCACCTGGCGCAATGGCGAGCTGCCTGTGCCATCGCCAGCGTCACGGTATTGACCCGTCCGGTCAGCGCGCGCGAAGTGGAGATTTTGCACTGGGTACGCGAGGGTAAGACCAACGACGAAATCGGCCAGATCCTCGGCATCAGCGGGCTGACCGTAAAGAACCATTTGCAAAGGCTGTACCGCCTGCTGGGCGTTTCAAACCGGACCCATGCGATAGCGCGCGGCGCCGCCTTGCGGCTGTTCGAACAACCGCCGCCGCACTGGTCCCGGCAACTGGCGTTTGCGGCGTGAGTGCCACACTATCTGCGGCCGTGCTCGTTGAAAAAGATTGTCTTCCCGGCAAACAGCATGGTAGCCTTGTCGGGTGGTAGCCACACGGCGCGCAGGACTTTCAGAGCAGCAAGTAACACGAAGGGAGTGGTTGGATGGATGTGGTAAAGATGCGCACGCAGACGGTAACGGGCAGCAATAATTCGCGCGGTTTTACCTTGCTGGAGTTGTTGGTAGTCATCGTGATCATCGGTTTGCTGGCGGCCTACGTGGGCCCCAAGTATTTCTCGCAACTGGGCAAGTCCGAAGTGACGATGGCCAAGGCGCAAATCGGTTCATTTGAAAAGGCGCTCGACACCTACCGCCTCGACGTGGGCCGCTATCCCAACACGGAAGAGGGCATGAACGCGCTGCTGGTAGCGCCGCCCACGGCCGGCGCCAAGTGGAACGGTCCTTACCTGCCCAAGGTGCCGTCCGATCCCTGGGGCCGCGCTTACCAGTACAAGGCGCCCGGCGCCAAAGCCGATTTCGAGATCACCTCGCTGGGCCGCGACGGCCAGCCTGGCGGCAGCGGCGATGATGCCGATATCGTCTCTCAATGAGCGTCTCCCAGTAAACGTCTCGCATAGCCCAGTCTTCACCGAAAGCCGACTTCATCATGCAGTTTGACGTACGCACCTTGTCGGCCGAGATGGTCATTTCCGAACTGGTCATCGATGGCCGCGACGAGGCCGATGCGCGCCGCCAGGTGGAGGCGCGCGGCCTGTTCGTCAGTGCCATCGCGCCGGCCGGCAAGGGGCTGCGTGCCGGCGGCAAGCGCAGCGTGCTGTCGCTGGTGCTGTTCAGCCAGGAGTTGCTGGCGCTGCTGACTGCCGGCCTCGGCATTGTAGAGGGACTGGAAGCGCTGCTGGAAAAGGAGACCAACCCCGGCACCCGCAGCGTGCTCGAGCGCCTGCTGGCGGGCCTGCGCGACGGCCAGCGCTTTTCCGCCGTGCTGGCCGAGCAGCCCGACCTGTTCCCGCCGCTGTACATCGGCATCGTCAAGGCGGCCGAAGGCACGTCCGACCTGCCAAGGTCGCTGTCGCGTTTCATCGATTACCAGCAGCGCATCGACCTGGTACGTGGCAAGCTGGTGTCGGCCGCGATTTATCCGTGCATCCTGCTGCTGGTCGGCGGCGGTGTCAGCCTGTTTTTGATCGGCTACGTGGTGCCGCGCTTTGCCGAAGTGTACCAGGGCGCCGGGCGCGACCTGCCGTGGCTGTCGCAGCAAATGCTCAACTGGGGCCAGTTCGCCGGCGCCCACACCGGGCTGTTGCTGGGCATGATCGCCCTTGCGCTGACAGCGCTGGTGCTGGGCGTGCGGCGGCTGCTGCGCAACGGCGGCGTGCTGCGTTTGCTGGGCCGCCTGCCGGCCATCGGCGAGCGGGTGCGCATCTACGAACTGTCGCGCTTGTACCTCACGCTCGGCATGCTCAGCGAAGGCGGCATCACCATCGTCCACGCCATCAACACCGTGCAGGGCATGGTGTCGGCCGGGCTGCGCCAGAACTTGCAGGCGGCGCGCGCCGACATCGAGTCGGGCCAGCCGCTGTCCGCCGCCTTCGAGGCGCACCAGCTGACCACGCCGATCTCGCTGCGCATGCTGCGCGTGGGTGAGCGCACCGGCGACATGGGCCCGATGCTCACTCAGTCGGCGGCGTTTTACGACGGCGAGATCACGCGCTGGATCGAACGCTTTACCCGTACCTTCGAACCGTTGCTGATGGCCGGCATCGGCCTGGTGGTGGGCGCCATCGTGGTGCTGCTGTATATGCCGATCTTCGATCTGGCGGGAGATATGTCATGAGCGCCGACGCGCTGCCTGCAGCAATGGCGCCCGTGGTCGATGCCGCGCTGCTGGCGCGCGCGCGCCACTTGCGTCAGCAGTCGAAGCGCACACTGGTCGAGGAGCTCGAAGGCTTGAGCGGGCTGGAGCCGCGCCTGCTGGTGCGCGCGCTGGCGCAGCCGTTCGCCATGCCGGTGCTGGAGACGGCCGACATGCTGGCCTGCGCGCCGGCCTTCGACCTGCTGCCGCTGTCGCAGGCAATGGCGCGCCACTGCGTGCTGCTGCGCACGCTGCCGGCGCAGGCAGGGGCACACGCGGGCCAGCTGCTGGCTGTAATCGCCGACCCGTTCGACCTCGACCTGCAAACCTGGTTAGCGACGCAGGCGCGCGCCACGCCGCACGCGCCGCTGCCGATGCGGCTGGCGCTGCAGGCCGACATCCAGGCTTATCTCTCCAAGCAGGAGGAATCGGCGCGCGCCACCGACAACCTGCTGCCCGGCGCCAGCGAAGGCCGGCGCGACGGCAAGACCGCTGCCGTGCTGTCGTTCGCGTCGGTGTCGGAAGCGGCCAGTCCCGCCGTGCGGCTGGTCAATTCCACGCTGTACGATGCGCTCAAGGCCGGGGCGTCGGACATCCACCTGGAAAGCACGGCCGGCGGCCTGGCCGTGAAATACCGTGTCGATGGCGTGCTCGATCACGCCACCGCCGTCAACGGCATCGAGGTAGCGGAGCAAATCATCTCGCGCCTGAAAGTGCTGGCCGAACTCGATATCGCCGAGCGCCGCGTGCCGCAGGATGGCAGCTTCCGGGTGGAGGCGGGCGGCCGCGAAATCGACCTGCGCGTGTCCATCATGCCCAGCATCCACGGCGAGGACGCGGTAATCCGTATCCTCGACAAGCGCGCCATGATCGAAGCCTATGGCTCGCTCACGCTCGAAGCCCTCGGTTTCGACGCGCCGTCGCTGGCCACCTTGCGCGTGCTGGCGCAGGAGGCTTACGGCATGCTGCTGGTGACCGGGCCTACCGGCTCCGGCAAGACCACCACGCTGTACGCCGCGCTCACCGAGATCCACAACGGCCGCGAAAAAATCATCACCATCGAAGACCCGGTGGAGTACCAGTTGCCCGGCATCCTGCAAATTCCGGTCAACGAAAAAAAGGGCCTGACGTTTGCCAAGGGCTTGCGCTCGATCCTGCGCCACGACCCGGACAAGATCATGGTCGGCGAAATCCGCGACCGCGAGACGGCCGAAATCGCCGTGCAGTCGGCGCTGACGGGCCACCTGGTGCTCACCACCGTGCACGCCAACAACGTGTTCGACGTGTTCGGCCGCTTTACCCACATGGGCATCGATCCGTACGCGTTCGTTTCGGCCCTGAACGGTATCTGGGCCCAGCGTCTGGTGCGCATCAACTGCCCGCACTGCGCCGCGCGGTATACGCCGGACGATGCCGAACTGGCCAGCGTGGGCCTGACCCGCGCCGAAGCCCAGGACTACCTGTTCATGCAGGGTAAAGGGTGCGGCGACTGCCGCGGCACCGGCTACAAGGGCCGCCGCTCGATCGCCGAGATCCTCACCCTCAACGACGAGATCCGCGAGCTGATCGTCGACAAGCGGCCGATCCGCCAGATCAAGCAGGCCGCCCACGCCAACGGCACCCGCAGCCTGCGCCTGGCCGCGCTGGAACTGGTCAAGCGCGGCGGCACCACGCTCACCGAGATCAAGCGGGTGACCCTGCATGCGTAACATGACCCTGGCCATCGGACAATCGCTCAATATCGGACAAGCGCTGCATATCGGACAATCGCTGCGCATCGGCATCGCGCCGCACGCGGTGAGCCTGCTGCGCGTGAGCCGCTGGCGCGCAACAGGTTCGCCGGTGACGGTGCTGGCCGAGCACACCATTGCCGCCTCGTCCGCGCACCCGTTCGACGCCATCGCCAACGCCTTGCGCACCTTGTTGAGCGAGCAGGGCGTGGAACGCTGGCCGGTGGCATTCGTACTGGCCGACGTACTGGCGCGCCTGTGGCGGGTGACGCCGCCGCAGGGCGCCACCCGGCTTGACGACTTGCAGGCCGCTGCCGGCCTGCGCTTCCAGTCGCTGTACGGCGAGCCGCCTGCGGCCTGGCAGATCGGCGCCGACTGGAACGCGGTGCAGCCGTTCTTTGCCGCTGCCGTGCCGCGCGCCTTGCTGGCGTCGCTCATGCTGGTGGCCGAAGAATTCCGGCTGGCTGTCGTCGGCGTGGAGCCGCATTTTGTCAGCACCTGGAACCGCTGGCACGGCGGCCTCAAAGCGGGCGCCTGGTATGCGCTGGTGCACGACGGCCTGATGACGCTGGCCCCGGTCGCCGCTGACGGCGTGCGCGCACTGAGGGTGCTGCCGGTGCCGCCCGGTGCCGACCAGGCCTGGCTCACCCAGACCTTGCAGCGCGAGGCGCTGCTGCTCGACCTGCCGCCGCCGGCGCTGTTGCAGGCCTGTGGCGCGGTGCCGACGGCCTGGCTGCGCGCGGCCGGGGCGGCCAATTCTGCTGGCACAACCGCAGCGCCTGTCGGCTGCGAAGCGCTCGACCACGCGCGGCAGGCGGTGGCTGCCGGCTTGTCGCCGGTGGCGCAACTGGCCTGGGGAGGCGCCCGATGAGCAGGAGATCACGGGCCATGCGCATCGACTTCGCGCCGCGCAGCCTGCGCCGCACGCTGTTCCACGCCCATCCGGCGCTGCTGGCGCTGGGGGCAATTGGTGTGCTGCTGTGCGCGGGCGCGGTGCTGTCGGCCACCCGGCTGGCGGACGAGCGGCGCGACCGCGCGCAGCAGCTGCAACATGTGCAGGAGCGGGCGGCGGCCATGTCGGCGCGGCCGGCGCAGGTGGCCACGGTGGAGATTCCCGAAGCCCAGGCCGCGTTCGTCAACGGCGCCATTGCCCAACTGAACCTGCCGTGGCGCGCGTTGCAGGATGCCGTGGCGTCGGCTACGCCACCGGCCATCGCGCTGATCGCGCTGGAGCCCGACGCGCGCAAGCAGGTGCTCAAGATTACCGCCGAAGCGGCATCGAGCGACGACATGGTCGATTACGTTTCGCAGCTCAAGCAGCAGGAAGCTTTCAGCGCGGTGGCCCTCACGCGGCACGACGTGCAGGAGACCGACCCCCATCGGCCGTTGCGCTTTCAACTGGAGGCCACATGGGTCAATCGCTGAAGCCTGGCCCCGGCGCAGGTACGGGCACCGGCGCCGTCGATGCAGCCCGCGTGCAGGCATTGATTCTGCGCGCGCGGCTGGCGGTGGCGCGCGTGGGTGCGCCGGCCTGCGTGGCGGCGGCGCTGTGCGTGGCCGGGGTGGCAGCCTGGGCCTGGCTGCTGCCGCAGCGCGCCGCCCATGCGCGGCTGATGGCGCAACCGCTGCCCACGCCGGCTTCGCTGCTGGCGCAGCAGCCGGCGGTGCCGCCGCCGTCGGCCAACCAGAACCTGGCCGATTTCTATGCCGCGCTGGGTGAAAAACGCCATGCCGAGCAGCAGGTGCGCACCCTGTTCGACCTGGCCGCCAAAGCAGGCCTGGCGCTGAACCAGGGCGAGTACAAGTCCAGCTACGACAAGGCCAGCCGGGTGAGCACGTACCAGGTTACCTTGCCGGTCAAGGGCGGCTACCAGCCGCTATGGCAGTTCGCCATGAACGGCTTGCGCGACATGCCGTTCGCCGCGCTCGACGAGGTGAGCTTCCGCCGCGAGACCATCGCCGATCCGGTGGTGGAGGCGCGCTTGCGCTTTACGCTCTACCTCAAGGACGCGCCATGAAGCCGTACCATATCGTGATGGGACTGGCGCTGGCCGGCGCTGCCGCGCTGGTGCTGTTCGGCGACCGCACGCCGGCCGGTGAGATCGTCGAGCCGGTGGCGCGCCGCAGCGCGCCTGCCGTCGCCGCATCGGAGCGTGTGCGCGATCGTGCCGGCGCCGGGGCCGGATCCGACGTGGCCATCGGGCGCCTGGTGCCGCGCGCGCAACTGGTGGGTGCAGCAGGCGATGCCACCTTCGGCGCCGGGGAGGGCGTGTTCCTCGGCCAGAACTGGAATCCGCCGCCGCAGCAGCAGCCCACGGCGGCCGAGCGCGCGGCCGCCAACGTCCCGGCGCCACCGCCGATGGCGCCGCCGGTGCCGTTCAACTATTTCGGCAAGGCCGTGCAGGACGGCGCCTGGGAGGTGTACCTGGCGCGCGGCGACAAGACCTATATCGCCCGCAACCACAGCGTGATCGAGGGTGCCTGGCGCGTCGACCGCATCGCGCCGCCGCTGCTCACCGTGACGTACCTGCCATTGAACCAGGTGCAACAGATAAATATTGGAGCAATAGACTAATGGCGAGCCATGTAAAAAAAACCGGCCGGCAATTTGCGTTGCCACCGCTGCTGGCCCTGGTGCTGGCGCTGGGCGGCTGCGCCGGCCAGATGGCCTACCGCGACGGCAATACGCTGATGGCGCAGGACCAGGTGGAGGCAGGTTTGCTCAAGTACCAGGAAGCGCTCAAGGCAGAACCGACCAACGCCGAATACCGCGCCGCTTACGTGCAGGCGCGTGACCGCGCGGCCCAGGGTTTTATCCGCGAGGCCGAACGCCAGTTGGCCGACGGCCAGCCCGAGCTGGCCGAGCAGGGCTGGCGCCGCGCACTGGCGCTCGATCCGGCCAACGAGCGCGCCCGCGCCGGCTTGCGCACGCTCGAGCGCAACGCCCGCCAGGCCAAGCTGCTGGCGATCGCCCGCGAGCATGTGGCCAGGGGCGAATACGACCTGGCCAAACAGCGCCTCAATGCACTGCTGACCGAGACGCCGTCCAACGAGCCCGCGCGCCAGTTGCTGCGCGAGGTGACGGAAAAGACCGCACCGTCCGCCGTCGAAACCGGCCTGGCAAAAGCGTACAAGCAGCCGATCACCATCGAGTTCCGCGATGCGCCGCTGAAGCAGGTGTTCGAGGTGATCTCGCGCCGCTCCAACCTGAACTTCGTGTTCGACAAGGACGTCAAGACCGACCAGCGCACCACGGTCCTGCTGCGCAACAGCACGGTGGAGGCGGCGATCTATTTCCTGCTGCTGACCAACCAGCTCGAGCAGCAGGTGATGGACGCCAACACGGTACTGATTTACCCGAATACTGCGGCCAAGCAGAAGGAATACCAGGAGATGACGGTCAAGACCTTCTACCTGGCCAACGCCGACGCCAAGATGGTTGCCAATACCCTCAAGACCATCCTCAAGACGCGCGACGTGGTGGTCGATGAAAAACTCAACCTGCTGATCGTGCGCGACAACCCGGAAGCGATCCGCCTGGCCGAACGCGTGATCGCCACCCAGGACATGCCCGAGGCGGAAGTGATGCTGGAGGTGGAAATCCTGGAGGTCAAACGCAGTACGCTGATGAACCTCGGCGTGCAGTGGCCGACCAGCATCGGCATCAACCCGGTGACCGATTTTGCCGGCGAGCTGACCGTCAACGAACTGCGCAACCTGAACTCGAACCGCATCCTGCTGTCCGGGATCAGCGGCGCCATCAACATCAACAAGACCGACACCGACTCCAACCTGCTGGCCAATCCGCGCATCCGCGTGCGCAACAAGCAAAAAGCCAATATCGTGATCGGCGACAAACTGCCGGTGGTCACGCCCACCGTCTCGGGCGGCGTGGGTGGCTTTGCCAGCGAGAGCGTGACGTACGTGGACGTGGGGCTGAAACTGGCGGTGGAGCCGACCATTTACCTGAACGACGAAATCGCCATCAAGGTGGAGCTGGAAGTGAGCAACCTGGTCAGCACCCTCACTACCAGGAATGGCAGCACCGCGTACCAGCTGGGCACGCGCCAGGCCAGCACCACCTTGCAGCTGAAGGATGGCGAAAACCAGGTGCTCGCTGGCCTGATCAACAACGAACAGCGTGGCACCGGCAACAAGATTCCCGGCGCCGGTGATTTGCCGATCCTGGGCCGCCTGTTCGGTACCCAGCGCGACGACAACCAGAAGACCGAGATCGTGCTGTCGATCACGCCGCGCCTGATCCGCAATGTACAGCGGCCCGAGGCCTCCGCCTCGGAATTCTCGGCCGGCACCGAAGCGAGCTTCCGCCGCCGCCCCGACCTCAGCGCGCGTCCCGCCGTGCAGATGCCGGTGCTGCCCGGTGCGCAGCCACGGCCGGGCGTGGGGGCGGTGGTCGAGCTGACGCCGTCAGCGCCATCGGCGCAAACCGCGCCGGTAACGTTGTCGCCGTCGCAGCCTTCCGGTCCGTCGCCGCAGCAGTTGCAACAAATGCAGCAGCAACAGCAAATGCAGCAGCAACAGCAAATGCAGCAACAGCAAATGCAGCAACAGCAAATGCAGCAACAGCAAATGCAGCAGCAACAGCAGCCGCCACAATCGGGGCAGCCGGCGGAGCAGGTCGCGCCGCCGGCCGAACCTGCACCACCAGCTGCGCCTGCGCCAGCAGCGCCGGTGGAAGAATCACCGATCCCCTCGGTACCGCCGCCGGTGCAAGATGTGCCGCTGTCACGCGACCAGCCGGCGCCGTTGCCGCCGGCGTCGGGCCAGCCCCGCCCGTTGCAGTAACCAGGACCTGACGGCGATGCGCGCGCGCGGCTTTACCCTGATCGAACTGCTGGTGACGCTGGCCATCGTCGGCCTGCTGGGTGCCCTGGTGATTCCGACCGCGCAGGTGGTGGTGCAGCGGCGCCAGGAACAGGACCTGCGCGAGGCGCTGCACCAGATCCGCAGCGCCATCGACGCGTACAAGCTGGCTTACGACCAGGGGCGCGTCACGCGCAGCGTGACGTCCACCGGCTATCCGGGCAGTCTCGACGTGCTGGTGGCAGGCGTGCCCGATGCACAGAACCCCAAGCAGGCCAAGATTTATTTCCTGCGCCGGGTGCCGCGCGATCCGTTCAATCCTGATGCAGCGCTGACCGATGCGCAAACCTGGGGCAAGCGCAGCTACGCCAGCGAAGCGGACGATCCGCGCGAGGGCGACGATGTGTACGACGTCTACAGCCTGAGCGAGAAGGCGGGCCTGAACGGCGTGCCCTACAAAAAGTGGTGATCATGAAAAAAACGGCCAGGGGCTTTACACTGATCGAACTGCTGGTGGTGCTGGGCATCGTCGCGCTGATGCTCACGCTGGCCGTGCCGCGCTACTTCCCCAGTGTGGACAAATCCAGGGAGGTAGTGCTGGCCGATAACCTGCGCAACCTGCGCGGCCTGATCGACCAGTATTACGGCGACACCGGCCGCTATCCCGATTCGCTGGACCAGCTGGTGGAGAAAAAATACCTGCGTGCGCTGCCGCGCGACCCGGTTACCGATAGCGACAGCACCTGGATCATCGTGCCGCCCGAGGATGGCCTGAAGGGCAATGTGTACGACATCAGGAGCGGGGCGCCGGGCAATGACCGCAGCGGCAAGCCTTACGCGGACTGGTGATGCGCGGCCAGCCAGCACATCCACGCCGGGACGGCGGTTTCACCTACCTGAGCGTGATCATCGTGGTGGCGATCATCGGGCTGGTGGCCGCCGCGTCGCTCAAGCTGGGCGCCACGGTCCAGCGCAGTCGCGCCGAGCAGCAACTGCTGGTCATTGGCGGCGCCTTCAGCGATGCGCTGCAAAGCTATGCCGACGCCACGCCGGCCGGCCAGCCGACGCAACCGCCGTCGCTCAAGGAACTGCTGCGCGACCCGCGCTTTCCCACCCCGCGCCGCCACTTGCGCAAGATCTTTGTCGATCCGATGACGGGCAAGGCGGAGTGGGGCATCGTGTACCTGGGCGGCACGACCGGCGTGATGGCGGTGTACAGCCTGTCGGATGCGCGGCCGGTCAAGATCGGCAATTTCCCGGCGCGCTTCCAGAGCCTGGCGGGCAAGCGGAAGATCTCGGAGTGGCGTTTCGTGGCCAGCGGCCCCGGCACGCCGGGCATGCAAGGCGCCAATACCGGCGCCGCGCCGGCAGATGCACCGCCCGGCGCCGCGCTGCCGCAGCCGTTGCCGGAATTGCCGCCCGCCCGGCCGCCGGCCGAACCCGAGCCGGAACCCGAGTCGGAACCCGAGCCTGCGTCCGAACCTGAACCCCGGAACGAGGCGGTAATGCCGCCAAGTTAAGCCTTTCCGACCGCAAACTGATGATTCGTCATTCCCGCGCAGGCGGGAATCCATAGGAAGCGTGGTCATGAGCTCAGCATAGATTCCCGCTTTCGCGGGAATGACGGCTCTTAACTTGGCGGCATTGGGAACGAGGCGGCGCAGTCCACCGCGACCTGATGCCAATGCCGTCAGGTCATGCGGGCGGCTGGTTTTGCCAGACTAAAAACCTCGCCCGCATCGGCCGCGCTCAGCGCATGCGGAGCTTGACTTCACTGCATGGGAACCTGGTGCGCGAAGTCAGCGCGCCATGCGCTTGAAGTCGCGCGGCCGGAATCCCAGTACCAGCAGCGCGCCGAAGTACACCACGCAGCACACGCCGATCACCAGGAACAGCGCCCCCACGCGCAGCAGGGGCTGGTGCTGCATGGCCAGCCAGTTGACGTGGCTGGCGCCGTACCAGGCCGTGGCGCCCATCAGCGCACAGGCAACTACCAGCTTGGTAAAGAACAACGGCCAGCCCGGCTTGGGGCGGTAGATGTCGCGCTTGCGCAGGCCGGCGTACAGGAAGCTGGCGTTCACGCAGGCGCCCAGGCTGATCGACAGCGCCAGGCCGGCCACCGCCAGGTGCGGCACGAAGATCATGTTCATCAGCTGGGTGGCGATCAGTACGCCGATGGCGATACGCACCGGCGTGCGGATGTCCTGCTGCGCATAAAAGGCCGGCGCGAGAGTCTTGACCAGGATGATGCCCAGCAGGCCCACGCTGTAGGCGATCAGCGGCTCGGACGAGGCTTGGGTGGCGGCGGCGGTAAATGCACCGTTCTGGAACAGGGTGGCGATCAGCGGTCTGGCCAGCGTGGCCAGGCCCACGGCGGCCGGCATGGCCAGCAGGAAGGTCAGGCGCAGGCCCCAGTCCAGCAGCGACGAGTATTCTTCGCGGTCGCCGCTATTGTTGGCTTTCGAGAGGCTCGGCAGCAGGATGGTGCCCAGCGCCACGCCCAGCAGCGCGGTGGGGAATTCCATCAGGCGGTCGGCGTAGGTCAGGAACGAGATGCTGCCCTCGGCCAGGCGCGAGGCGATGCCGGTATTGATCAACAGGCTGACCTGGGCGGCGGAGACGGCAAACACGGCCGGCCCCATTTTTCTCAGGACGCGGCGCACGCCGGGGTCGCGCAGGCCGATGGCCGGATTCCACGACAGCCGTGGCAGCATGCCGATCTTGATCAGGGCCGGAATCTGGATCGCCACCTGCAGCACGCCGCCCACGAACACGGCGATTGCCATCGCGTAGATCGGCTGTTCCAGGTGTTGTTGCAAAAACAGCGATGCCAGGATCGACGAGATATTCAGCAGCACCGGGGTAAACGCCGGAATCTTGAACTCGCTCCAGGTATTGAGGATGCCGCCAGCGAGCGCCACGAAGGCCATGAACGAGATGTAGGGGAACATCAGGCGCGTCATCCACACGCCGGCGTCGAACGACTCGGGCGCCAGGCCGCCGCCGACAGCGAGCAGCAGCGCGGGCGCGGCGATGATGCCGATGATTGTGACCACCAGCGTGGCCCATACCAGCGTGGTGCCCACGTGGTCGGCCAGCGTGCGGGTTTCTTCCAGCGTTTTCTTGTTCTTGTATTCGGATAAAATGGGCACGAACGCCTGCGAGAACGCGCCCTCGGCAAACAGCCGGCGCAGCAGGTTGGGCAGGCGGAACGCGATGTTGTAGGCATCCGTCATGCCGCCGGCGCCAAAGGCGCGGGCAATTAAAATGTCACGCAACAACCCGGTGATACGGGACAGCATGGTCATGCTGGAGATGGCGGCGAGGGTTCTGAGCAAGTTCATGGGGCATGATTATAGTTGCTCCGGGCGGAAAAGATCGCTATAATCGCTGGCTGTACAGAATTCTGTTATGCAGACAATAATTGTTTGGCAGGCAGCAGTTTGACTCACTTGGTTCGGCACACGAACGACCTGTTTGGCAAACGATAATGTTTGCAAACTACCTTTATTTTAGGAAATTCCATGGCAAATACCGCACAAGCGCGCAAACGTGCTCGTCAAGCAGTTAAACAAAACGCGCACAACTCGTCGCAGCGTTCGACCCTGCGCACTGCAATCAAAGCAGTTCGTAAAGCAATCCAGGCTGGCGACAAAGCCGCTGCTGCTGAAATCTTCCAGAAGTCGGTGTCGACCATCGACAGCATCGCTGACAAGAAGATCATCCACAAAAACAAGGCCGCTCGTCACAAGAGCCGCCTGGCCGCTGCTGTCAAGGCACTGGCAACCGCCGCTTAATTCCCCTGTCGGGAGTAGCAGCAAAAACCCGCCTGGCTTCGGCCAGCGCGGGTTTTTTCGCATGGAGCGGTGGTTTATGCGCCGGCCGGCGGCCGGAGCTGGTTCCTAAGGCTTGAGATCCTTCGAAGACACTTCCATCCACTCGCCCGGCATCAGTGGATGCGTGGCCAGCGAGATGCCGCCAATGGCCGTGCGCAGCAGCCGCAAGGTGGGCAAACCCACCGCTGCCGTCATGCGCCGTACCTGGCGGTTCTTTCCTTCCTGTAACGTGATCGCCAGCCAGCTGGTGGGCTGCTCGGCGCGCTGGCGGATTGGCGGATTGCGCGGCCACAGCCATTCGGGTTCGGCGATGCGCACGGCCTGGCAGGGCAGGGTGGTGAAGTCGCCGAGGTCGATCGGCGCCTGCAGCCTGGCCAGGCTGGCCGCATCGGGCACGCCGTCCACCTGCACCAGGTATACCTTGGCTTCCTTGTGATCGGGGTGGGCGATGGCGTGCTGCAGTTTGCCGTCGTCGGTAAGCAGCATCAGGCCTTCGCTGTCGTAGTCGAGGCGGCCGGCGGGGTAGATGTTGGGGATGCTCAGATGGTCGGCCAGGGTGGCCTTGCCGTCCTGCGGCGAGAACTGGCACAGGACCTGGAACGGTTTGTTAAAAAGTATGAGGGCCATGCTGTAGAGGGTGGGATTGGTGTAGGCTAGCGCCTCGCATGATAGTCGTGCATAATGCGAAACAGTGTCTTATGTCTTATAGAAGAGTAGTGCGCTTCTTGATCCTGGAGCAGCATTGTAGCTGTTTGCCCGGTGTCCCCTGGTGCCCATTTAGGAGTACGCGATGTACCAACATATCAATGTCCCTGCCGACGGCCAGAAAATCACCGTCAACGCCGATTTTTCCCTGAGCGTACCAGACAACCCGATCATCCCCTTCATCGAGGGCGACGGTACCGGCATCGACGTCACGCCGGTGATGATCAAGGTGGTCGATGCCGCTGTCGCCAGGGCGTACGGCGGCTCCCGCAAGATCCACTGGATGGAAATCTACTCGGGCGAAAAATCGACCCGCGTGTATGGCCCCGACGTCTGGCTGCCCGAAGAAACCCTGGCCGTGCTCAAGGACTACGTGGTGTCGATCAAGGGCCCGCTGACCACGCCGGTGGGCGGCGGTATCCGCTCGCTCAACGTGGCGCTGCGCCAGCAACTGGACCTGTACGTGTGCCTGCGCCCGGTGCGCTATTTCCCCGGCGTGCCGTCGCCGGTCAAGGAGCCGGAAAAAACCCAGATGGTGATTTTCCGTGAAAACTCCGAAGACATCTATGCCGGCATCGAGTACGAGCAGGGGTCGGAAGGCGCAAAAAAACTGATCGACTTCCTGGTCAGGGAAATGGGCGTCAAGAAGATCCGCTTCCCGGAAACCTCGGGCATCGGCGTCAAGCCGGTCTCGATCGAGGGCACGCAGCGCCTGGTACGCAAGGCGCTGCAATACGCCATCGACAACGACAAGCCTTCGGTGACCATCGTCCACAAGGGCAACATCATGAAGTACACCGAGGGTGGCTTCCGGGACTGGGCCTACCAGGTGGCGGTCGAGGAATTCGGTGCCGAGCTGATCGACGGCGGCCCGTGGTGCAAATTCAAGAACCCGAAGACCGGCCGCGACATCGTGATCAAGGATTCGATCGCTGATGCGTTCTTGCAACAAATTCTGCTGCGTCCGGCCGAGTACAGCGTGATTGCCACCCTGAACCTGAACGGCGACTACATCTCCGACGCGCTGGCGGCCCAGGTGGGCGGCATCGGCATCGCCCCGGGCGCCAATATGTCCGACTCGGTGGCCATGTTCGAAGCCACCCACGGCACCGCGCCCAAGTACGCGGGCAAGGATTACGTCAACCCCGGTTCGCTGATCCTGTCGGCCGAAATGATGTTGCGCCACATGGGCTGGACCGAGGCGGCCAACCTGGTCATCAAGGCCATGGAACGCTCGATCATCTCGAAAAAAGTCACGTACGATTTCGCCCGCCTGATGGACGGCGCCACCCAGGTATCGTGCTCGGGCTTTGGCGAGGTGATGGTCGAGAACATGGAGTAAAGTTCAAGTCATCGGTGCGCGCGGGCGTCATCTTCGAAAGAGGGTGGCGCCCGTTCTGTTTGTGCGAACGCAATTCGAAGATTAGAACGTTGATATAGCTTGGCCAGTCCCGGTGTGATAACTTGAACTGTACGCAATCAACGTATATCATGGACGCAAGCTTCGTCGAATTGCCATCGTTCCAGCGCCATCGTTCACAGTATTTTGATGACGAGGAATTTCTCGCATTTCAGCGTTTTCTTTTGCAGCACCCTGATGCTGGTGCTGTGATACAGGGAACCGGAGGGTTGCGCAAAGTGCGCTTTGCCGACTCGTCCAGGCAAAAAGGCAAGCGCGGCGGGCTGCGTGTCATCTACTACCACTGGGCTCAGGGCAGCCAATTCTGGTTGTTTACAGTGTATGGCAAAGACGTACAGGATGATCTGAGCGCTGAGCAGAAAAAAGTGCTCAGACACATGTTAAATACTGAACTTCAAGCGAGAGCGACCTTATGAGCAGGGATATTTTTACTGAACTGACGGAAGGCTTCGACGCGCTGGCGCAGTCGCGCGTGGGCAAGCTCACCTTGCGCACCCACGCGCCTCAACTTCCAGCCCTCGAGGCTGTCGATGGCGCGCAATTAATTGCCCTGCGTGAAGACTTTAAAATGTCGCGCCCGGTGTTTGCAATGTATTTGCGGGTCAATGCGCGCACCCTGGAAAACTGGGAGCAGGGGCGCGCCAAGCCCAATGCGCAGGCCACCACGCTGATCCGCCTGCTACAAAAATACCCGGGTACGCTCGAACAGCTGGCGACACTGGCGTAATCCGCGCCAGCGCCGGGTGTGGGCTACCGTCGGATCGCAACAACACTTTGCTGTGTGCGAACTCGGCAGTACCGGCGAAAAAAAACCCCGCAGACGGGGTTTTTGTACATCGATGCCACCAAATTACGTGGACTGGATGTTGGAAGCTTGCTTGCCTTTAGGGCCTTGCGTGACTTCGAATTGAACTTTTTGACCTTCTTTGAGGGTCTTAAAACCGTTCATGTTGATTGCGGAGAAGTGCGCGAACAAATCTTCGCCGCCGTCATCTGGAGTGATGAAGCCAAAACCTTTGGAATCATTGAACCACTTAACAGTACCTGTTGCCATAAAAAGAACTTTCAAAATTAAAACTGATCACACGAGCCATAAAAGCAAGATGCTTCTTGCCCCTCCTCACGCCTCACTTCTTATCAACATGTACATTTCTGCACGGAGCCGATAACGCATTGTTAGCGGACCAAATTTGAAAGTCAAGCAGATTTATGGGCATTTTGCTACTTTTAATCGAATTGGTTGAAAAGCAACTCTTGTAATTGACAAACCGGACGCCATCTGCGGCAAGTCAGGAAAACGCGTAAGATGGAAAACAATTAGTTGTGCATGGTGAAATGCACATTGCATCAACCCCGAAAGCATTAGAATATAAGCGTATGGCAACCAAGCATGACACCGAAACCCTACTGGAGCGGCAAGCGCTGAAACCCCCACCGTTGTTCCAGGTGGCGCTGCTCAATGACGACTACACGCCGATGGAGTTCGTCGTTGCCATCATCCAGGAGTATTTCAACAAAGACCGTGAAACAGCCACGCAAATAATGCTCAGTGTTCATCGCTACGGCAAAGGAGTGTGCGGCGTGTTCTCAAAAGATATAGCCAGTACCAAAGTGGAGTTCGTTTTAACGCACGCACGCAAGGCGGGGCATCCCCTGCAATGCGTGATGGAGGAAGTATGATTGCGCAGGAATTGGAAGTAAGTTTGCACATGGCGTTTGTCGAAGCACGACAGGCACGGCACGAATTCATCACGGTGGAGCACTTGCTGCTCGCTCTGCTGGACAACCCATCGGCTGCCGAAGTGTTGCGCGCATGTGCCGTCAACATCGAGGATCTGCGCAAGACCCTGACCAACTTCATCGGCGATAACACGCCGACGGTGCCTGGCACCGGCGAAGTCGATACCCAGCCTACGCTTGGTTTCCAGCGTGTCATCCAGCGTGCCATCATGCACGTGCAGTCCGCCTCGAACGGCAAGAAGGAAGTCACCGGCGCCAACGTGCTGGTCGCCATCTTCGGCGAGAAGGACTCGCACGCGGTGTACTACCTGCACCAGCAGGGCGTGACCCGTCTCGACGTGGTCAATTTCATTTCGCACGGTGTGCGCAAGGACCAGCAGTCGGATGCCGCCAAGGCGTCCGAAGGCGTGGAGGAGGGCGCCCCGGGCGCCGAGGGCCAACCGAAGGAAAGCCCGCTCGACCAGTTCACGCAAAACCTCAACAAGTTCGCTGCCGAAGGCAAGATCGATCCGCTGATCGGCCGCGACGAGGAAGTCGATCGCGTGATCCAGATCCTGTGCCGCCGCCGCAAGAACAACCCGCTGCTGGTCGGCGAAGCCGGCGTGGGCAAGACTGCCATTGCCGAAGGCCTGGCCTACCGCATCACCCAGGGCGACGTGCCTGAAATCCTGCAGAATGCCGTGGTCTACTCGCTGGACATGGGCGCGCTGCTGGCCGGCACCAAGTACCGCGGCGACTTCGAACAGCGTCTCAAGGCCGTCCTCAAGCAATTGAAGGATAACCCGGCCGGCATCTTGTTCATCGACGAGATCCACACCATCATCGGCGCCGGTTCGGCATCGGGCGGCACGCTCGACGCGTCGAACCTGCTCAAGCCGGCGTTGGCCAACGGTCAGCTCAAGTGCATCGGCGCGACCACGTACACGGAGTTCCGCGGCGTGTTCGAAAAAGATCACGCGCTGTCGCGCCGCTTCCAGAAAGTGGACGTCAACGAGCCGACCGTGGAGCAGACCGTGCAGATCTTGCGTGGCCTCAAATCGCGCTTCGAAGAGCACCATGGCGTGAAATACACGTCGTCGGCGCTGTCCACGGCGGCCGAACTGGCGGCGCGCTTCATCAACGACCGTCACCTGCCGGACAAGGCCATCGACGTGATCGACGAAGCCGGTGCGGCGCAACGCATCCTGCCGAAATCGAAGCAGAAGAAAACCATCGGTAAGACCGAGATCGAGGACATCATTGCCAAGATCGCGCGCATCCCGCCGCAAACGGTCAACCAGGACGATCGCAGCAAGCTGCAAACCATCGACCGCGACCTGCGCAACGTGGTGTTCGGCCAGGATCCTGCGATCGAAGCGCTGGCCTCGGCCATCAAGATGGCGCGCGCCGGTCTCGGCAAGTCCGACAAACCGATCGGTTCGTTCCTGTTCTCCGGCCCGACCGGTGTAGGTAAAACCGAGGTGGCCAAGCAGTTGGCGTTCATCCTCGGCATCGACCTGATCCGCTTCGACATGTCCGAGTACATGGAGCGTCACGCGGTGTCGCGCATGATCGGCGCGCCGCCGGGCTATGTCGGTTTCGACCAGGGCGGTCTGCTCACCGAAGCCATCACCAAGAAGCCGCACGCGGTGCTGCTGCTGGACGAAATTGAAAAAGCCCACCCGGACATTTTCAACATCCTGCTGCAGGTGATGGACCACGGCACGCTGACCGACAACAACGGCCGCAAGGCGGACTTCCGCAACGTGATCATCATCATGACCACCAACGCGGGCGCCGAGAGTTTGCAGAAGGCCACCATCGGCTTCACCAACTCCAAGCAGGCTGGCGACGAGATGGGCGACATCAAGCGCATGTTCACGCCGGAGTTCCGCAACCGGATCGACGCGATCATCAGCTTCCGTGCACTGGACGAGGAAATCATCCTGCGCGTGGTCGATAAATTCCTGATGCAGCTCGAAGAGCAGCTGCACGAGAAAAAGGTCGAAGCGGTCTTCACCGAAAACTTGCGCAAGTTCCTCGGCAAGAAAGGCTTCGACCCGCTGATGGGCGCGCGCCCGATGGCGCGCCTGATCCAGGACATGATCCGCAAGGCGCTGGCAGACGAGCTGCTGTTCGGCCGCCTGGTCACTGGCGGCAAGGTCACTGTGGACCTGGACGAGAAGGACGTTGTCAAGCTGGAGTTCCCTGAACCGCCTGACGCCGCACCGACCCTGCCACCAGAGACGGTGGAAGTGGAGTAAGCGTCAACGCTGTCAGAAAAACCCGCCCACGCAAGTGGCGCGGGTTTTTTTACGGCCTGATTGTTGCCTATGACAGCCCGAGCTGTGCCAGAATTGTCGTTCAATCCGACAACTTAACCTGGTCTCCATGAAACTGTCCCGCCTGTCGCAACTGTTGCTGTCCGCCGGCCTGCTGGCCACCCAGATCGGCGCCCATGCCGCCGAAGCCTACTACCGTTTTCCTGCTATCCGCAGCGACGCCGTGGTGTTCACCGCCGAAGGCGACTTGTGGAAGACCGGCGCCCAGGGTGGCGCGTCCCAGCGCCTGACCACGCACGCCGCCGCCGAAACCAATGCCGCCATCTCGCACGACGGCCGCTGGGTGGCGTTCACCGGCGCCTACGAGGGCGCACAGGAAGCCTACGTAATGCCGCTCGCTGGCGGCCTGCCACGGCGCATCACGTTCGAGAACGGCGCCGTGACGGTGCTGGGCTGGACCGCGCAGGGCGAGGTGCTGGTCAGTACCCAGGACAGCAAGGGACCGTCGGCACACCGCATCGTGGCGGCCGTCACACCCACCACGCTGGCGCGCCGCGTGTTTGCCGTGGCCGACGCCAACGACGCCGTGCTCGACGACGCCGGCAAGACCCTTTACTTCACCCGCTACGGCCTGGCGCTTACCAACGACAACGTCAAGAACTACCGGGGCGGCGCCCACGCGCAGCTGTGGCGCTACGATGTCGATGGCAAGGCCGAGGCGGTGCAACTGCTGGCGTCCGATGCCGGCAATCTCAGTTTCAACAACAAGCGGCCCATGTGGTGGCAGGGCCGCCTGTATTTCATCAGCGACCGCGATGGCGCCGATAACATCTGGTCGATGACGGCCGCTGGCGCCGACCTGCGCCAGCACACGCGCCACAAGGAATGGGACGTGCGCAACGCCGCGCTGGGCGACGGCCGTATCGCCTACCAGCTGGGCGCCAATATCCACGTGCTGGACCTGGCGTCGTCGAACGACCGTCCGCTGGCGATCGACCTGGTGTCCGACTTCGACCAGCAGCGCGCACGCCAGATCCGCTCGCCGCTGGAACAGCTGACCAACGTCCAGCTGGCGGCCACGCGCGAGCGGCTGGTGCTCACAGCGCGTGGGCGCGTGAGCCTGGCCGGCACGGGCGCCCAGCGCCGCGTGGAAATCGCCATTCCCGAAGGCGCGCGGGCGCGCGAGGCGGTGTTCAGCCACGACGAGCGCTCGGTGTATGCCATCGTCGATACCACTGGCGAAAACGAAATCTGGAAGTACCCGGCCGACGGTTCGGGCCCGGGCGAACGCCTCACAAAAGACGGCATCAGCCATCGCTGGCAGCTGTACCCGTCGCCGGACGGCCGCTGGTTGGGCCACACCGACAAGAAGGGCCGCTTCTGGCTGCTGGACCTGGCCACCAAGACCAATGTCGTGATCGACGACGCCGGCAAGGCGGGCGTGGACAAGCACGACGAAATCGTCTGGTCGGCAGATAGCAAGAACCTGGCCATCGTGCGCGCAGCCACCACCGAGCAGCGCGAACAGATCGGCCTGTACAACCTGGCCTCGAAACAGCTGGCATTCGTCACCAGCGACCGGTTCACTTCCGGCGCGCCGGTGTTTTCGTCGGACGGCAAGTGGTTGTACTTCCTCTCGGCCCGCAACTTCACGCTGGCCAACGGTTCGCCGTGGGGCGACCGCAACATGGGCCCCGTCTTCGACAAGCGCACCGGCGTGTATGCGCTGGCGCTGCAGCCGGGAAACCGCTTCCCGTTCAAGCCCGACGATGAACTGAGCCTGCCGGGCGAAAAGAGCGCGGTCGGCACCGAGGACAAGGCAGTCGAACAGGCGGCTGAAAAAGCGGCGGAAAAAGCTGCGGCAAAAGTGGCCAACACCACCGACGCCAAGCCGAAGGCCAGCGCCGGCAAGACACTGCCGGCCATCGTGTTTGCCGGCCTGCAGGACCGCCTGTACGAAGTGCCGCTGGCGCCGGGGAACTACCGCGCGCTGGCGATGGACGACAAGCGCCTGTACTACCTCGAGAGCGAAGCGCCAGGCGGCAAAGCCATCCTGAAGACGCTGGCCATCGCTGCCAACAGCCCGCAGCCGGAAACCTTTGCCAGCAATGTGCGCGAGTTCGACCTGGCGCGCGACAAGAAGCACGTGTATTACCGCACCTTTGCCGCCGGGCCGGGCGAGATGATCATCGTCGATGCGGGCGCCAAGGCGCCCACCGATATCTCCAAGGCCAGGGTCAAGGTGGACGACTGGAGTTTTACGTCCAACCCGCGCCTGGAGTGGAAGCAGATGTTCAACGACGCCTGGCGCATGCACCGCGATTTCCTCTACGACGCCAATATGCGCGGCGTGGACTGGACCGGCGTGCGCCAGAAGTATGCGCCGCTGGTGGACCGCGTGACCGACCGCGCGGAACTCAACGATATCCTGGGCATGATGGTGAGCGAAGTGGGCGCGCTGCACTCGCAGATCCGCCCCGGCGACCTGCGCCGCTCGGCGCCGGAAGGCACGCCGGCCGGCCTGGGCGCGCTGCTCACCCGTACTGCCGATGGCTACCAGGTCGATCACATCTACCGCAGCGAACCGGAGCTGCCGTCCGAGCGCGGGCCGCTGGCGCAGGCCGGCGTGGACATCAAGGAGGGCGAGATCATCACCGCCGTCAACGGCAAGCCGGCCGGCGAAGCGCGCGACATCGCCGACCTGCTGCTCAACCAGGCCGGCAAGCAGGTGCTGTTGCAGGTCAAGGACAAGAACAACCGCAGCCGCCCGGTGATCGTGCTGCCGGTGGACATGACCAGGCAGGCGGCGCTGCGCTACAGCGACTGGGAACAGAGCCGCGCACGCCAGGTGGAAGCGGCGTCCGGCGGGCGTATCGGCTACCTGCACCTGCGCGCGATGGGCGCGCGGGACATCGCCTCGTTCGCCCGCGACTTCTACGCCAACGTCAACCGCGAGGGCCTGATCATCGACGTGCGCCGCAACAACGGCGGCAATATCGACAGCTGGATCATCGAAAAACTGCTGCGCAAGGCGTGGGCCTTCTGGTCGTCGCCGGGCAGCCAGCCCGCGCCGAATATGCAGACCACGTTCCGCGGCCACCTGGTGGTGCTGATCGACCAGCTGACGTATTCCGACGGCGAGACCTTTGCAGCGGGCGTCAAAGCACTGGGACTGGCGCCGCTGGTGGGTATGCGCACTGCCGGCGCCGGCGTCTGGCTCAGCGATAACAATCGCCTGAGCGACGACGGCATGGCGCGGGTGGCGCAGAACGGCCAGTTCAATACGGCCGACGGCCACTGGTTGATCGAAGGCGTGGGCGTGACGCCGGACGTGGAGGTGGACAACCTGCCGCATGCCACCTTCACCGGCCAGGATCGTCAGCTGGAAGTGGCGCTGGACCTGCTGGCGCAAAAGCTCAAGGCGCAGCCGGTGCAGCCCTATACGCCGCAGAAGATCCCCGCGTTGAAGTAAGGTGTGCGAAAGCGGACAGCGCCGGTGTTCGACTATGAACAGCCAGTGCTCAATGCGCGATTCCCGGCGCGTAAAGTGCCGTGGCACGCTAGTTGCAATGTCACGGCATCACCACTTCAGGATACGCAATGAAACTCCAGGACTTCCGCATCGGCTGGCGCACCTTGCTGCACGAACCCGGCTACTCGCTGGTCGTGATCCTCGGCCTGGCCGTCGGCCTGTGCACCTGCATCCTGCTGCTCGGGTACGTCCGCTATTCGCTGCAATACGATGCGCACGTACCTAACGCCGACCGGATGGTCGTGGGCACGCAGCGCTACAACGTCGATCCCCAATCGCCGCTGCACGACGTGGCGCCGGCTTTCCTGCGCCAGACCGCCCTGGCAACGCCCGGGGTGGTGGACGCCACCGTGTTCTTCCCGTCGCGCCCCGAGACCACGCCGCTGGTGGTGCGCATCGGCGAGCACCGCCAGCACTTGCAGGGACTGCTGGTGCTGCCCGGCTTTGCCGACATGCTGGGATTGCGGGCGGTGCAGGGCGACCTGCGCCAGGCGCTCGTGCAGCCCGATGCGGTGGTGCTCACCCAGGCCACCGCGCAGCGGCTGTTCGGCACCTCCGACGCCATGGGCCGCACCATGCAGGCCGAAGGCAAGACGGTGCGCGTGGGCGCGGTCGTGCGCACGCCGCCACCGACCACCACGATCCCGTTCGACTCGCTGCTGGGCGCGAACTCCACGCTCACCGACCCGATGGTGCGCGACGAGCTGCTCACCGGCCAGCAAGGCTGGATGGGCAAAGTGCTGTTGCGGGTGAAGTCCGACGCTGCGGTGCCCGCCATCGTCGCGGCGTTGCAGCAGGCGGTCGATCGCGCGCCCAGCCTGCGCAATGTGCCGCCCGAAACGCTGGCGCGGCTGGGAACGCGCAAGATCATGGACATCGGCGTCACGCCGCTGCGCCACGCCTACTTCGACCACCAGGTGCAGGGCAACCGCGTGTTCAAGCCCGGCAACCGTGCCAACCCGGCGGTGGTTGCCGCGCTGGCCGCCATCGCGCTGCTGGTGCTGGCGCTGGCAGCCATCAATTACGTCAACCTGGCCTCCATCCGCGTGCTGCGCCGCCAGCGCGAGGTGGCGGTGCGCAAGGTACTGGGCGCCAGCGCGCGCCGCCTGGTGCTGCACTTCGTGCTGGAATCGGTGGCGGTGTCCGTGGTGGCCACCGTGCTGGGACTGGTGCTGGCGTGGCTGGCGCTGCCGCAGTTCTCGCTGCTGATGAACCGTGATCTCGATGGCCTGCTGTCGCTGCCGCACATCGCCGCCGCGCTGGCGCTGGGCGTTTTGCTGGGCGTGGCGACGGCGCTGTACCCGGCGTGGATCGCGGTGCGCGTGCTGCCCACGCAGGTGCTGGCCGGACGTGCGGACAGCGAATCGATGGCCGGCATGCGCTGGCGCCGCGCGCTGACGATCGGGCAGGTGGCGATCGCCATGGGCTTTGTGAGCGTGACCGCCGCCGTGGCCTGGCAGACCGCGTTCGCGCTGCGCGCCTCGCCGGGTTTCGATCCGGCGCCGTTCGTCATCGTCGATCTGCCGGCGCCGGTGCGGGACAGCGCGCCCGCGCGCGCGTTCATGACCGCGCTGGCCGCGCAGCCGGGCGTGCAGGGCATCGCCATTTCGGAAGACCCGGTGGGAAGGCTCGACCAGGCATGGACGCGCGAACTGCGGCGCGAAGGGGGCGCTGGTGCCGGCATGGAAATGAAAGGCGTGAGCGCCAACTTCTTCGAGCTGTATCGCATTGTGCCGCAAGCCGGCCGGCTGTTCCAGGCTGGACTCGACCAGGAAGACGATCCGGTGCCGGTGGTGCTCAATGCGGTTGCCGCCCGCGACCTGGGCTTTGCCTCGCCGCAGGCGGCGGTCGGGCAGGTGGTGCTGTTTACCGGTTTCGACGGCAAGGTCGTGCGCAAGCGCGTGGTGGGCATCGCGCCCGACCTGCATTTCCATACCCTGCGCGAGGCGCCGCGCGCCACCGCCTACGAGCTATGGACGGCAGGCGTGGCGCTGAGCGTGCGTGCTGCGGTTCCGGCCGCGCAGGTGGAAGCGATGGTGCGCGACCTGTGGCCGCGCTACTTCCCCGATGCGATCATGCACACCCAGCGCGCCGGCGCTATCCTGGCGGCGAACTACGCCGACGAATCGCGCCTGTCCACGCTGCTGATCATTGCCACCGTCATTGCGCTGGCAATTGCCGCCTTCGGCACCTACGTGCTTTCGGCCACCACCGTGCAGCGCCGCGCCCGGGAAATCGTGCTGCGCAAGCTGCACGGCGCGCGCAGCAGCGATATCGGCCTGCTGGTGGTGCGCGAGACCGGTGTGCTGGTGCTGGTGGCCGCCATCATCGGCTTGCCGCCCGCGGCACTGGCCATCCAGCGCTACCTGGCCGGCTACGTGGCGCATGCTCCGGGCGGCTACTGGACCTTGCTGCTGTCGCTGGCAATGACTGTCATCGTGGCGCTGCTGGCGATAGCGCGGCAGGCCCGCGTGGCCAAGCGCATGGCGCCGGCGGATGCGCTGCGCGCCTGAGCGCCCTCAGAAATTGATCAGGCTGCGGAACTGGGCGGCGCGGCGGCGCGATACCTCTATTTCCATGCCGTCGCGCAGCGTCAGATCCAGCCCGCCCGCGTCATTGGGCACCACCCGCTCGACGAAGCCGAGGTTGACGATGTGGCGGCGGCTGGCGCGGAAAAACCTTTGCGGATCGAGCCGTTCTTCGAGCTGGCTCAGGGAGCGCAGCATGAGCGGCTGGTGCATGTCGAAATAGGCGCGCGTGTAATTACCGTCGGACTCGAACAGGCGGATGTCGTCGAGGGCGACGAACCAGCAACGCTCGCCGTCCTTGATAAACAGTTTTTGAGGCATGGCGGCGGGTGTGGTTGCTGGCAGCACATTGGTAAAGCGTTGCGCCGCGCAGCGCTGCAGCGCCGCCGCCATGCGCGCGGGCTGGATCGGCTTTTGTAGGTAATCGAGCGCGTTGACTTCGAACGCCTGCAAGGCATAGCGGTCGAAGGCGGTGGTAAAAATCACCTGCGGCGCAGCGTCGAGGGCGGCCAGCATGTCGAAACCGCTGCCACCGGGCATTTGCACGTCGAGGAACACCAGGTCGGGTTTCAGGGCGGCGATCTGCTGCACGCCGTCGGCGGCGTTGGCCGCTTCGCCAACGATGTCCACGTGCGGGTGCGCTGCCAGCAGGCGCCGCAATTCGGCGCGCGCCAGGCGCTCGTCATCGATCAGCAGTACCCGCATGGTTGGCATCATGGCAGCTCCGGCACGGTCATGGTGGCGCGCACCCAGCCACCGTCTTCGGTCAGGTCGAGCCGGGCGCCGGCACCCAGTATCAACGCCAGCCGCTGGCGCGTGTTGGCCAGCCCTACCCGGGTGGAATCGGTGAACGGCGCCAGGGCGCCATGGTTGGCGATGTCGATGCGCACCGCCTGGTCGGCGTCGCGCCACGCGCGGATGCGGATGTCGCTGCCGGTGGGGCTGGCCTCCACGCCGTACTTGACCGCGTTTTCCACCAGCGTTTGCAGGGTCATGGGCGGAATGCGCACCGCGTCCATGCCCGGACCGATATCGATGGCAATGCGCAGCCGCTCTTCGAAGCGGATTTTCTCGATCGCCAGGTAGGCTTGCACCGCTTCGATTTCAGCCGCCAGCGGCACCGTGTCGTGGTGGCCCGATTGCAGTGCATAGCGCATCACGCTGGCCAGCTGGTCGATCATTTGCGCGGCCGCGTCCTGGTCCTGGTACACCAGCGCGCGCACGCTGTTCATGCTGTTGAAGAAAAAGTGCGGATTGACTTGCGCCTGCAAGGCGCGCAGTTCGGCTTCCCTGGCGCTCAGTTGCAGTTGCAGCGCTTCCGCTTCGAGCCGGGCATTGCGGCGCAGGTAGGCAACCAGCATGTAAAAAATCGTCCAGACCAGGTACACGCCCCACCAGAACAGCAGCGCCCCGGGCAGCCAGTCGGCGTTACGCACCTCGCCGAACGGCTTGATGACAAAATAGCCGACGAGTTGCACCGTCGTGTGCACGGCGCTGAGCAACGGCAGGGCGAGGGCGATGGTTTTCCACGACACCCGCACCCTGGCTTGTATGCGTCGCTTGAGGAAGCGCCGCCACAGGTGGGAAATCAGCAGGCCCGCCGCCACGCCCCAGTAGCCGATCGCCAGCGCGGCCAGCGTGCGCTGCGCACTTGGTGTCATTGCCACCATCAGCAGCGGCAGGAAGTTCCAGCCGGCCAGCTGGAAGATCCAGTACCAGGGCAGGCGGGCGGGCAGGGGGCGGCGGTCGGTCACGAGCGTAGGTTGGGCTTATTTCAGGAATTGGTCGATGCGATCATACATCCAGCTTGGGTCGTCGAGCATGATGAAATGGCGCGCGGTGTCTGCCATCTCCACCTTGACGCCGGCCAGCTTGCTGTATTGGCCCTGGTAGCCCTGCTGGAACTGTTCCTTGCTGCCGAAGTTCTGGTAGGCGATCCAGCTGCCCAGCACCAGCGTGGGCGCCTTGATGCGGGCGACTTCCTGGCGCAGGTCTTCGCCCATCAACTCCGCCATCGCGTTGGCGACCGTGGTGCGGTCCGACTGTTGACCCCACGCCAGTGCGCGCTGCACATCGTCTGCGCCGGTGATCATGGTGCGCAGCGTTTGCAGCTGGCCGGCCTGTTGGCTGGCAGCGTCCATGCTCAGCATGCGGGTGCGCACGGCGGCTGCCATTTCCTTCATCTGCGGACCGGTAATGCTGGGCATCTGCATGGCGGCCATGGCTGGCAGGCTGTCCACGATCACGAGGCGTCCCACCTGTTCCGGGTGGTCGGCGGCCAGTTTCAGGGCCAGGAAGCCACCGAGGCTGTGGCCGACGATGACCGGTTGCGCCAGTTTGTTGGCGGCGATGTACTCGCTCAACTGCTGTTCGGCGGTGCCCAGCAGCGGGCCGTCGATGGCCGGCACGCCGGCAAAGCCGGCCAGGGTCAGCACGTGGCAGCGGCGCGCGCCGCAATAGCGCTGGACCGTGCCGTCCCACACTGCGCCCGACGACGCCAGGCCCGGGATCAGGATCATGGGTGCGCCGCTGGCGTTGCCTGTCACCTCGACCTTGAAGGCGGGGGCGGCGATGGCGGACGAGGCGGACAGCAGGCCGGCGGCGATGGCGGCAACGATGCGGGGGAAGTACATGGCGTTTCTCCGTGGTGAGTGAGTAAAGCCATGTTAGCGGCGGGGCAGGGGGGCGGCGACTGCTGGCGGATGAGCGGTCGCTGACAGATGATGAGCGGCGTGACGCTTTTTAAGGCGTGACGGTTTGATCGCCGTCCTCCGCGCGCAGCCGGCGCCACAGCGTGGTGCGGCTGATGCCCAGGTAATTGGCCGCCGCGTCGCGCCGGCCGCCAAAGCGGGCCAGAACCTCTGCCGTGCTTGCCGTCTCGCGGTGCGCCCGGCCGATACTGAGCGACGATGCAGTGGCGCCGGCGGCAGCGCCACCCGCGCCGGTGTCGCCAACATCAGCGCCAACACCGGCGCCAATACCGCCATGGCCTGCCAGCTCCGGCGCCACGCCAACGATGAACGCGGGCGTGAGCGCCTGCAGCGGCTCTGCCGCCAGGAACAGCGCCAGGCGCTCGGCCAGGTTGCGCAGTTCGCGCACGTTGCCGGGCCAGGCGTAAGCTTGCAGCAGCGGCGCGCACGCCGCCATCTCGGCGCGCAGGTTGGGGTGCGGCCGGGCGCCGAGCGACGCCAGCGCGTGCTTGAGCGACCATTCGGCCAGCGCCGCCACGTCGCCGGGCCGCGCGCGCAGCGGCGGCAGCGCCAGGCGCAGCACCGCCAGCCGGTAGAACAGGTCGGCGCGGAAGCGGCCGTCGCGCACGCGCTGCTCGAGGTCGCAGTGGGTGGCGCTGATGATGCGCACGGCAACGGCGATGGGCCGGGTACCGCCTACCCGCACCACCTGCCGTTCTTCCAGCACCCTCAGCAGGCGGGTTTGCAGCGTCAGCGGCATCTCGCCGATCTCGTCGAGGAACAGGGTGCCGTGGTTGGCCGCCTCGAACAGCCCGGCGTGGCCGCCCCGGCGCGCGCCGGTAAACGCGCCGTCTTCGTGGCCGAACAGTTCCGATTCGAGCAGCGACTCGGCGATGGCGCCGCAGTTCACCGCGACGAACGGCCGGTTCTGGCCCAGGCTGCGCGGCCCCTCGTTGTGGATCGCCTGCGCAGCCAGTTCCTTGCCGCTGCCGGTTTCGCCCTGTATCAGCACCGTGGCCGGCGATTTCGCATACAGCACCACCGACTGGCGCACCGCTTCCATGGCGGCCGATTCGCCGCGCAGGTCGGTGATGCCGTGGCGCGCGCGCAGCGTGTCGATTGCGGCGCCCGTGGTGGCGCCGCGTGCGCGGCCCCGGCCCCGGTCCATTTCAAGCCGGGTCAGGCGCGCCAGCTCCAGCGCATCGTCAAAGGCGTGCCGCACCGAGGCCGCCGAATACACGAACACGCCCGTCAGCCCTGCCTCTTCGGCCAGGTCGGTGATGCGGCCGGCGCCGACGATGGCCTTGATGCCGGCCGCTTTTAAATCGTTGACCTGGTCGCGCGCGTCTTCCTCGGTCACGTACGTGCGCTGTGCCACGTCGATGTCGAAGGTGGTGGTGAATTCGGCCAGCTCCTGCAGCCGCTCCTGGTAAGTGACGATGCCCACGTGCGGGGACACGCGCCGCGCCCGCGCCAGCGCCTGCATCACGTCGAAGCCGCTAAAGCGTGCCACCACCACCGGCACCGACAGCCGGCTTCTCAGGTAGGCGGCGTTGGAGCCGGCCGCAATGACAGCGTCGCAGCGCTCGGTGGCCAGGCGCGCGCGGATATGGCGCACGGCGTCGTCGAAGCCGAGGTGGATTTGTTCGATGGTGGCGCGGTTGTCGTATTCGAGCGTGATGTGGCGGAACACGTCGGATAGGCGCGAGACGGAAACGGTCCAGATGACCGGTTTGTCGTCAGGATCGAGCGGCAGGGAAGGAGGTGGGCGCATGTTTCAATTGTAGTGCAGTTGTTTCGATGTTTCAAAATGAAACAACTATGCAACATCGAAAATCAGCAAGTGATTGATTTTAAAGGAGGCTGCGGGTGGCACGGGCCTTGCAAAGTATTGCCTAAATCACCGCAACATTGAAAGGTCACCCATGAGTCATTCCGCAGGCGCCGCATTCCGCCAGGCCGTACAAGAAGAATCGCCGTTGCAGGTCGTCGGCGCCATCAACGCCAATCACGCCTTGCTGGCCAAGCGCGCCGGCTTCCGCGCCATCTACCTGTCGGGCGGCGGCGTGGCGGCCGGCTCGCTCGGCTTGCCCGACCTGGGCATCTCGAGCCTGGATGACGTACTCACCGACATCCGCCGCATTACCGACGTATGCGACCTGCCGCTGCTGGTCGATGCCGATACCGGTTTCGGCGCCTCGGCCTTCAATGTCGCGCGCACGGTCAAGACCATGATCAAGGCCGGCGCCGCCGCCATGCATATCGAAGATCAGGTGGGCGCCAAGCGCTGCGGCCACCGCCCCGGCAAGGAAATCGTCTCGCAGCAGGAGATGGTCGATCGCGTCAGCGCCGCCGTCGATGCGCGCACCGACGACCAGTTCGTGATCATGGCCCGCACCGACGCGCTGGCGGTCGAAGGGCTGGACGCGGCGATCGCGCGCGCGGTGGCGTGCGTGGAGGCTGGCGCCGACATGATCTTTCCCGAGGCGATGATCAGCCTCGAGATGTATAAACAGTTCGCCGCCGCCGTAAAAGTGCCGGTGCTGGCCAATATCACCGAATTCGGTTCCACCCCGCTGTTCACGGTGGACGAGCTGCGCGACGCCGATGTGGGCCTGGTGCTCTATCCGCTGTCCGCGTTCCGCGCCATGAACAAGGCCGCCGAAAATGTGTATGGAGCGATCCGCCGCGACGGCACCCAGCAAAATGTGCTCGATACCATGCAGACGCGTGCCGAGCTGTATGAACGGATCAACTACCATAGCTTCGAGCAGAAGCTCGATGCGCTCTTCGCTGCGCAAAAAAAATAACCAGTCAATATCGTCGCTTTCGCGCCGGCGCAATGCATGCTCAGCATGGATTCCCGCCTGCGCGGGAACGACGGATACCAGGAGATCATCATGACCGACACCACCACTTTCAAACCGAAAAAATCCGTCGCCCTGTCCGGCGTGGCGGCCGGGAATACCGCGCTGTGCTCCGTCGGCAAGACCGGCAATGACCTGCACTACCGTGGCTACGACATCCTGGACCTGGCCACCACCAGCGAGTTCGAGGAAATCGCGTACCTGCTGGTGCACGGCAAGCTGCCCAACGACGGTGAGCTGCGCGGCTACAAGGCCAAACTGCGCTCGCTGCGCGGCCTGCCGCAGGCGGTCAAGTCCGCGCTGGAAGCATTGCCGGCCGCCGCCCATCCGATGGACGTGATGCGCACCGGCGCCTCGGTGCTCGGCTGCGTGCTGCCGGAAAAGGACGACCACAATGTGCCCGGCGCGCGCGACATCGCCGACCGCCTGATGGCGTCGTTCGGCTCGATGCTGCTGTACTGGTACCACTACAGCCATAACGGCAAGCGCATCGAGGTGGAAACCGACGACGATTCGATCGGCGGTCACTTCCTGCACCTGCTGCACGGCTTCAAACCGCCCGAGAGCTGGGTGCGCGCCATGCACACGTCGCTGATCCTGTACGCCGAACACGAATTCAACGCGTCCACCTTTACCGGCCGCGTGATCGCGGGTACGGGTTCGGACATGCACTCGGCGATTACCGGCGCCATCGGCGCGCTGCGCGGTCCCAAGCACGGCGGCGCCAACGAGTTCGCGTTCGAGATCCAGAAGCGCTATGAAAACGCCGACGAGGCGGAAGCCGACATCCGCAACCGCGTGGCCAACAAGGAGGTGGTGATCGGCTTCGGCCATCCCGTGTACACGATTTCCGATCCGCGCAACGTGGTGATCAAGGAGGTGGCGCGCCAGCTGTCGCAGGACGGCGGTTCGATGAAAATGTTCGACATTGCCGAGCGCCTGGAAACCGTGATGTGGGACGTGAAAAAAATGTTCCCCAACCTGGACTGGTTCTCGGCCGTGTCGTACCACATGATGGGCGTGCCCACCGCGATGTTCACGCCGCTGTTCGTCATTTCGCGCACGTCCGGCTGGGCCGCGCACGTGATCGAGCAGCGCATCGACAACAAGATCATCCGCCCCAGCGCCAACTACGTCGGCCCGGAAGACCTGCAATTCGTGGCGATCAAGGACCGTTCGTAATGACTACGCCGATGAACACGCAATACCGCAAACCGCTGCCCGGCACCACGCTCGACTACTTCGACGCGCGCGCCGCCGTCGATGCCATTCAAAACGGCGCCTGGGCCGGGCTGCCCTACACCTCGCGCGTGCTTGCCGAAAACCTGGTGCGCCGCTGCGACCCCGCCACGCTCGATGCCTCGCTGTCGCAACTGATCGAACGCCGCCGCGACCTCGATTTTCCGTGGTTCCCGGCGCGCGTGGTCTGCCACGACATCCTCGGTCAGACCGCGCTGGTGGACCTGGCCGGCCTGCGCGACGCCATCGCCCTGCAGGGCGGCGATCCGGCGCTGGTCAACCCGGTGGTACCCACCCAGCTGGTGGTGGACCATTCGCTGGCGGTGGAGTGCGGCGGCTTCGATCCCGATGCCTTTACTAAAAACCGCGCCATCGAGGACCGCCGCAACGAGGACCGGTTTGATTTCATCGACTGGACCAGGAAGGCGTTCAAGAATGTCGATGTGATCCCGCCCGGTAACGGCATCCTTCACCAGATCAACCTCGAGCGCATGTCGCCCGTGATCCAGGCGCAGGACGGCGTGGCCTTTCCCGATACCCTGGTCGGCACCGATTCGCACACGCCGATGGTCGATGCGCTGGGCGTGATCGCCATCGGCGTGGGTGGCCTGGAAGCGGAAAGCGTGATGCTGGGCCGCGCCTCGTGGATGCGCCTGCCCGATATCATCGGCGTGGAACTGACCGGCAAACCGGGAACCGGCATTACCGCCACCGACACCGTGCTGGCGCTGACCGAATTTTTGCGCCAGCAAAAAGTGGTGTCGTCGTACCTGGAGTTCTACGGCGAAGGCGCTGCCCATCTCACGCTCGGCGACCGCGCCACCATCTCCAACATGGCGCCCGAGTATGGTTCGACCGCCGCCATGTTCTACATCGACGAGCAGACCATCAAGTACCTGCGCCTGACCGGCCGCGATGAGGACACCGTCAAGCTGGTGGAAACCTACGCGAAACAGGCCGGCCTGTGGGCCGACGCGCTGGCCACTGCGCGGTACGAGCGCGTATTGACGTTCGACCTGTCGTCGGTGGTGCGCAATATCGCCGGGCCATCGAACCCGCACAGTCGCGTGCCCACGTCGGAACTGGCAGCACGCGGCATCAGCGGCGTGGTGGAAAACGAGCCGGGCCTGATGCCCGACGGCGCCTGCATCATCGCGGCCATCACCAGCTGCACCAACACCAACAACCCGCGCAACATGATCGCTGCCGGCCTGCTGGCCCGCAACGCCAACGCGCGGGGACTCACGCGCAAGCCATGGGTCAAGTCGTCGCTGGCGCCTGGCTCCAAGACCGTCACGCTATACCTGGAAGCGGCGGGCCTGATGCCCGAGCTGGAGCAACTGGGCTTTGGCGTGGTGGCTTACGCCTGCACGTCGTGCAATGGCATGTCCGGCGCGCTCGATCCCGTGATCCAGCAGGAAGTCATCGCGCGCGACCTGTACGCCACCGCCGTCCTGTCGGGCAACCGCAATTTCGATGGCCGCATCCACCCGTATGCCAAGCAGGCCTTTTTGGCCTCGCCGCCGCTGGTGGTGGCGTATGCGATTGCCGGCACCATCCGCTTCGACATCGAAAAAGACGTGCTGGGCGTGGACGCCGACGGCTGTCCGGTCAAGCTGGCCGACATCTGGCCGTCGGACGCCGAGATCGACGCCGTGGTTGCCGCCAGTGTGAAACCCGAACAGTTCCGCAAGGTGTACATCCCGATGTTCGCGCGCGAAGTTGACGACGGCGTGGCAGTGAGCCCGCTGTACGACTGGCGCCCGCAAACGACCTACATCCGCCGTCCGCCATACTGGGAAGGCGCGCTGGCGGGCGCACGGTCGCTGACCGGCATGCGTCCGCTGGCGCTGCTCGGCGATAACATCACCACCGACCACCTGTCGCCGTCGAACGCCATCATGGCCGACAGCGCGGCCGGCGAATACCTGGCCAAGATGGGCTTGCCGGAAGAGGACTTCAATTCGTACGCCACCCATCGCGGCGACCACCTGACCGCGCAGCGCGCCACGTTCGCCAACCCCACCCTGAAAAACGAGATGGTGCGCGGCGCGGACGGCAAGGTCATCGCCGGTTCGCTGGCGCGGGTGGAGCCGGAAGGCACCGTCACGCGCATGTGGGAAGCCATCGAAACCTACATGGGGCGCAAGCAGCCGCTGATCGTGGTGGCTGGCGCCGACTACGGCCAGGGTTCCTCGCGCGACTGGGCCGCCAAGGGTGTGCGCCTGGCTGGCGTGGAAGCGATTGCCGCCGAAGGTTTCGAACGCATCCACCGCACCAACCTGGTGGGCATGGGTGTGCTGCCGCTGGAGTTCACGCCCGGCGTCAATCGCCTGACGCTGGCGCTGGACGGTACCGAAACCTACGACGTGATAGGTGAACGCACACCGCGCGCCATGCTCACGCTGGTGATCCATCGCCGCAACGGAGAGCGGGTGGAAACGCCGGTCATTTGCCGGCTCGACACCCAGGAAGAAGTCTCGATCTACGAAGCGGGCGGCGTGCTGCAGCGCTTTGCCCAGGACTTCCTGCAACAGCATATAACAGCATAGGCCGCATGATGACCCAGCAAACGAAGATTCCCGCCACCTATATGCGTGGCGGCACCAGCAAGGGCGTGTTCTTCCGCCTGCAAGACCTGCCGCTTGACGCGCAAACCCCGGGCGCGGCGCGCGACGCGCTGCTGCTGCGCGTGGTCGGCAGCCCCGACCCCTACGGCAAGCAGATCGACGGCATGGGCAACGGCACGTCGAGCACCAGCAAGGCCGTCATCGTGTCACAGGCCACCAGGCCGGATCACGACGTCGACTACCTGTTCGGCCAGGTCGCCATCGACCGGCCCTTCGTGGACTGGAGCGGCAACTGCGGCAATCTGTCGGCCGCCGTGGGAGCATTTGCGATTCAGTCGGGCCTGGTCGATGCCGCACGGGTGCCGCACGACGGCGTGGCCGTGGTGCGTATCTGGCAGGCCAATATCGGCAAGACCATCATCGCCCATATTCCGACGACTGGTGGACAGGTGCAGGAACTGGGCAACTTCGAACTCGATGGCGTGACCTTCCCGGCCGCCGAGGTGGTGCTGGAATTTCTCGACCCGGCGGCGGACGAGGAGGGCAGTGGCGCCCATAGCACCAATAGCGCCATGTTCCCCACCGGGCGCGTGATCGACGACCTCGAGGTGCCCGGCATCGGCACGCTGCGCGCCACCATGATCAACGCCGGCATCCCCACCATTTTCATCGAGGCGCAGGCGGTGGGCTATACCGGCACCGAACTGCAGGACGCGATCAATGGCGATGCACGCGCACTGGCCATGTTCGAAACCATCCGCACGCACGGCGCCGTGCGCATGGGCCTGGTGCAAACCCTGGAGCAGGCCGCACAACGCCCGCACACGCCCAAGGTGGCCTTCGTGGCGCCGCCGGTGTCGTACACGGCATCGAGCGGCAGGCAGGTTTACGCGGACGACATCGACCTGCTGGTACGCGCGCTCTCGATGGGCAAGCTCCACCACGCCATGATGGGTACTGCCGCCGTGGCCATCGGCGCGGCTGCTGCCATTCCCGGCACGCTGGTCAACCTGGCGGCCGGCGGCGGCGAACGCGCTGCCGTGCGCTTCGGCCATCCGTCGGGCACCCTGCGCGTGGGCGCCGCTGCGGTGCAAAAAGATGGCGAGTGGCGCGTGGTGAAAGCGGTGATGAGCCGCAGCGCGCGCATCCTGATGGAAGGATGGGTGAGGGCGTAGTTATAACAGCGCGTGTAAGCCAGCGGTAAGTCTCGCAGCTTATTGTGGGTTCAAGCTCAGCTAAATGGGCAGGTTCCTCAATAAATGGAGACAGATGATGCATGACGATTTGGTTCAAAAAATCAAAGCCGACCCCAATTACCATAAACTGGTCAAGGCGCGTTCCCGGTTCGGCTGGATACTGACCGCGCTGATGATGGTGGTCTATTACGGCTACATCCTCCTGATCGCTTTCGATAAAGAGCTGCTCGCTGCCAAGACCGGCGACGGCGTGATGACCTGGGGCATGCCGATCGGCCTGTTCGTGATCGTCTTCACCGTCATCATTACCGGCATCTACGTGCGTCGCGCCAACCGCGAATACGACGATCTCACCACCGCCATCGCCGCACGGGTGAAAGCATGAGCGCCTCGAACCGTCAACTGGCGGTCGTCGCTTCCGCATTGATCGGCGCCGCAGTCAGCGGCGTCGTGTACGCCGCCGGCGGCGACCTGGGCCAGGCCACCAAGCAGGCTACCAACTGGACCGCGATTGCCATGTTCGGCGTCTTCGTGGTCTTCACGCTGTGGGTCACCAAGTGGGCTGCCGCCAAGACCAAGTCGGCCGCCGACTTCTACACCGCCGGTGGCGGCATCACCGGTTTCCAGAACGGCCTGGCGATCGCTGGCGACTTCATGTCGGCAGCCTCGTTCCTCGGCATTTCCGCCGCCGTGTTCCTGAACGGTTACGATGGCCTGATCTACGCCATCGGCTTCCTGGTCGGCTGGCCCGTCATCACGTTCCTGATGGCAGAGCGCCTGCGCAACCTGGGCCGCTTCACGTTTGCCGACGTTGCCGCTTACCGCTTCGCGCAAAAGCCGATCCGCATTTTCGCCGCCTCCGGCACCCTGGTGGTGGTGGCGTTCTACCTGATCGCGCAGATGGTCGGCGCCGGCCAGTTGATCAAGCTGCTGTTCGGCCTCGAATACTGGATCGCGGTCGTGCTGGTTGGTACCTTGATGATGATCTACGTGCTGTTCGGCGGCATGACCGCCACCACCTGGGTGCAGATCATCAAGGCCGTGATGCTGCTGGGCGGTGCCAGCTTCATGGCGCTGGCCGTGCTGGCGCAGTTCAGCTTCAGCCCTGAGAAACTGTTTGCCAAGGCCGTGGAAGTCCACGCCAACAAGGACGCCATCATGGGCCCGGGCACGTTCATCAAGGATCCGATTTCGGCGATCTCGTTCGGTATGGCGCTGATGTTCGGTACCGCCGGCCTGCCGCACATCCTGATGCGGTTCTTCACCGTCCCGAACGCGAAAGAAGCACGCAAATCGGTCCTGTGGGCCACCACCTGGATCGGCTACTTCTACATCCTGACCTTCATTATCGGTTTCGGCGCCATCGTTCTGGTCGGCACCAACCCGGACTTCAAGGATGCCGCCGGCAAGCTCCTGGGCGGTAACAACATGGCGGCGGTGCACCTGGCCAAGGCCGTGGGCGGCGACGTCTTCCTCGGCTTCATTTCGGCCGTGGCATTTGCCACCATCCTGGCGGTGGTGGCTGGCCTGACCCTGTCCGGCGCGTCGGCAGTCTCGCACGACATCTACGCCACCGTGATCAAGCAGGGCAAGGCCACCGGCGCCGACGAGCTGCGCGTCTCGAAAATCACCACCATCGCGCTCGGTATCGTCGCCGTGGTACTGGGCATCGTGTTCGAGAAGCAGAACATCGCGTTCATGGTGTCGCTGGCATTCGCGATCGCCGCGTCGGCCAACTTCCCGGTACTGTTCATGTCCGTGCTGTGGAAAGACTGCACCACCCGTGGCGCAACCGTCGGCGGCTTCCTCGGCCTGTTCACCGCAGTAGGACTGACCGTGGTGTCGAAGTCGGTGTGGGTGGACGTGTTCGGCAAGGCCGAGCCGCTGTTCCCGTACGCGTCGCCGGCCATCTTCTCGATGGCGGTCGGCTTCATCGGCATCTGGCTGTTCTCGATCACCGACAAGGGGCCGCGCGCGCGCATCGACCGTGACGGCTTCGAAGCACAGACCGTGCGTTCGGAAACCGGTATCGGCGCGGACGGTGCCAGCGGCCACTGATGTAGCATCGACAAAAGAGCTGTTGTAACGACAATGCCCGGTATTTACCGGGCATTGTCGTTTTATCCTGTTTTAACTGCCCCAAATCGCTGGAGATGGTTTAACATCTGTCAACTAACAATAATAAGTTGTCATGTTTGTGGATCTTTCAGGGGCCTTATGTTGACCAATACGGATTTTGTCGCCGGCGCGCTGGCGCTAATTGGCGTCCCCGCCTGCGCTTATGGCGTGGACGGCACGGTCATGGCTGCCAACGCGGAACTGGTCACCCTGCTCGGGCGTGACCCGTGTGGTGCAGGCGTGGACAAGCTGTTTACGCTGCATGTGCGCGAGGCCAGCGTGGCTCTGCTGGCCAGCGCCAAGCCCGGCGTACGCTGGGATACCTACCTGACGCCCGCCAGCGGCCACTATTTTGCGGTGCAGGCATGGGTCAAACCGCTGCCGGCGGGGGCGCAAGTGCAGGGCGCGACCATCGTCTTCAACGACATCAGCGACGTGCGGCGCGATCAGCGCGCGCTGCACAACGCGCTGCTGGAAAACCAGGCCATCCTCGACAGTGCGGTGCTCGGCATCTCGGTGGTGGAGAAGGGGCGCAACCTGCACTGCAATACCAAGATGGAAGAACTGTTCGGCTATCCGCCGGGCGGCATGAACAACCTCAGTGTGCAGGCCTTCTATGCCGACAAGGATGCCTGGCAGGCGGCGCGTGCCGAGACCATGCGCGACTTTACGGCTGGTCGCATCAATGTTTCCGAGTACGAGCTGGTACGCCGCGACGGCACGGTGTTCTGGGCGCGCCTGTCGGGCCGCCCATTCGATCTGGCCCACCCGCGTGGCCGCTCGGTATGGCTGGTGGACGATATCACCGCGCGGCGCGAGGCCGCCGAGGCGGTGAGCCGCGCGCGCGACGAGCTGGAAGTGCGGGTGCTCGAGCGCACGGCCGAACTGGCTGGCGCCAACGCCCTGCTGCAGGGCGAGATCATCGAGCGCCGCCAGGCCGAGGCCCGCGTGCATCACATGGCGTATCACGACAGCTTGACCGGCCTGCCCAACCGCGCGCTGTTGTCGGACCGGCTCGACCGCGCCATGCTCAATGCCCAGCGCTCGCAGCGCCAGCTGGCCGTGATGTTTATCGACCTCGATCGCTTCAAGACCATCAACGATTCGCTCGGCCACATGACCGGCGACCAGCTGCTCAAGGAAGTGGCCAACCGCCTGTGCTGCGCGGTGCGCGGCAGCGATACCGTGGCGCGCCTGGGCGGCGACGAGTTCGTGGTGCTGTTGCCGGGCATCGCCGACCCGGTCGAGGCCAGTGCGGTGGCCGAGCAGATCATCGCTGCGCTTGACGAGAGTTTCCCGCTCGATGGGCGCCAACTGCACATCACGCCATCGATCGGCATTTGCATCTATCCCGACGATGGCGCCGATGTCGCCACGCTGATGCGCAACGCGGACACCGCGATGTATCACGCCAAGGCCACCGGCAGGAACAATTACCAGTACTTCCAGCCGGTGATGAACCAGGCGGCGGCCCAGTATTTCGAACTCGAATCGAACCTGCGCAACGCGCTGGCGCGCGACCAGTTCTCGCTGCACTTCCAGCCCATCATCGATATCGGCACGCGCCGCCTGCACGCGATGGAAGTGCTGCTGCGCTGGCGCCGGACCGAGGACGACCTGGTGCTGCCCGACAGCTTCATTCCCATCATGGAGGACAATGGCCTGATCGTGCCGATCGGCGAATGGGTGATCCGCCAGGCGTGCGAGCAAAGCATGGCATGGCTGCGTGCGGGCTTGCAGCCGGTACCGCTGGCGGTAAATCTTTCGGCGCGCCAGTTCACGCATGGCGCCCTGGTGGCGACGGTGCGGCGCATCCTCGACGAAACCGGCATCGATCCGGCACTGCTGGAATTCGAGATTACCGAGACGGCGCTGATGCAGCACGGCGAACAGACCCAGGAAATCCTCGAACAGATCAATGCCATGGGCATCCGCCTGTCGATCGACGATTTCGGCACCGGTTACTCGAGCCTGGCCTATTTGAAGCGTTTCCCGGTCAAGAAGATCAAGATCGACCGCGCGTTCATCAAGGATTTGCCCAACAGCGCCGAGGACCGCGCCATCGTGGCGGCCATCATCGCACTGTCGGGCAGCTTGCAGCTGTCGGTGGTGGCGGAAGGGGTGGAGAACGAAAGCCAGTACGCGCTGTTGCAGCGCCATGGCTGCCAGTTCGCCCAGGGCTTCCTGTTCTCCGAACCGGCGCCGGACCACGAAGTGCGGTTGCTGCTGCCGCGCCTCGATGCGGCGCTGGCATAAGCGTTACTCGATGGTGGCGATCACCGGAGTATGGTCGGACGGCTGCTCCCATTTGCGCGGGGTACGGTCGATCACGCAAGCGGTGCAGCGCTGCGCCAGCGCCGGCGACAGCAGGATGTGATCGATACGCAGGCCTTTATTCAGGCGGAAGCCCAGGCCGCGGTAATCCCACCAGCTGAACGATTTTTCCGGTTGCTCGAACAGGCGGAAGGCATCGGCCAGGCCGATATCGAGCAAACGGCGCAAGGCGGCGCGCTCCGGTTCCGACACGTGCACTTCGCCTTCCCACGCTGCCGGATCGTGGACGTCGCGGTCTTCGGGGGCGATGTTGTAGTCGCCCAGTACTGCCAGTTGCGGATGCTGCGCAGCTTCCCCGCCGATCCAGCGGTGGAAGGCGTCGAGCCAACCCAGCTTGTACTGATATTTCTCGGAGCCAACGCTCTGGCCGTTGGGAACATACGCACACACTATTCGCATGCCGCCGATGGTCGCCGCCAGGATCCGCTGTTGCGGATCGTCCAAATGCGGATTGTTCTTGACTACATCGTAGATAGGCAGTTTTGACAAAATAGCCACACCATTGTAAGTTTTTTGCCCGGTGTAGGCGACGTGGTAGCCAGCCGCTTCGATCTGGGCGAACGGAAACTTGTCGTCAGTTAATTTTGTTTCCTGGATGCAGAGCACATCTGTTGGATTTGCCTCTAGCCATGCCATAACGTGCGGCAGTCTTACGTTCAGTGAGTTAACATTCCATGTAGCTAATTTCATCACTAGTTAATGTCCTTGAAGAATTGTGGGCGCGGCGGTGCGCAATCAGTGGCGCATCTTACAGCACTCGGATTTAACAGATGAGGTTGCCTTAGTAGCAGCAATTGTGACGATTTTTCCAAGGAATCCTGGAATAACACTTCGCAATCCCGTTGCCAGCGCCTAAAATGTTGCAGAAATTGTGAAATGCTGAAAAAATTGCCAAATTTGTCTCTTAGTTATCAAAAGTGAATCAATAGTGCGAGACAAAATAGCAAATAAGAAATATACTGTTACAAAATTAAGTCAAAACTGGTGTTGCCACTAAGCAACCTCAATTTAGCAATATTCCTTTATATTGGTTATTGGGCCGGTGCAATAAATGGTACTATACGGAAATATATTGTAGTTTTAACAGTGAATTGCGCGTAGCGCATTTGCAAAGGAATAAAAATGCGAGCTGCATTTGAAGCATGGGCACAACGCGACGGACATATCGTTCGCCGTCGAGAAGACAAACCGGAAGAGTATCTGGTTTTTGAAACGCAACGCCGCTGGGTGATCTGGCAAGCTGCGTTGGAGCATGGCAAATTGCCCGGCGGTCGTAAGACTGCTGCGCAAAAAGAAGCTGCTGCTGCCGAAAAGCGCGCTGCCGAGGCGCTGCAACGCGGCCCGGCAGTGAGCCAGGACGAAGCTGCCGTGCGTAACCAGGTGCTCAACGAGGTGCTCGATGCATTCTCGTCGCTAGGCGGCCAGGGCGGCATGGACGACATCCTGAAAGTCGTCAACGACTTGAAGAAAAAGCAGCAGGAGCAAGCCAGCGAGCGCGCTTCGGTCGCCACCAAGTCGGCAGCTACCCAGAACGCCTGATCGTACCGATGACGCGTTACCGGCATTACAAGGGCGGCCTCTACGAGGTGGTGTGCGAGGCTACCCTGGAAGCGGACTTGAGCACCATGATCGTCTATCGCGCTGCGGATGGATCGATCTGGTGCCGTCCTGCCTCCGTGTTTTTCGAGCTGATCGAGGTTGATGGCGTCAAAGTGCAACGCTTTACGCCTCTTGATTAAGAGAATCAATTTTCATTGGTCTTGATACACTGTCCCGGACTCCATTACCGAGACCGACCATGTATTTCCGTCCTCCTGCACGCGTGTACGTCAATGCACTATCTGCACTGGCTGTGCTGTCCAGTGCCGGCTGCGCTTCGCTGAGCGAACCCACCGAACAAACTGTGCTGGTGCAAACCGTGCTCGACCATCGCCAGATCGGCGGTGTGGGCTGCGTGCTGTACAACGACGCCGGCAAATGGTTCGTGACCACGCCGGGCCGCGTCACCTTGCGCAAGAGCTCAGCGCCTTTGCGCATTGACTGCAAGAAGGAGGGGGCTGGCTGGGCCTACGAGCGGGTCGATCCCAGGCCCAACGGCAACCTGTGGGGCAACCTGATCCTGACGGCCGGCGTCGGCTACTTCATCGACCAGAATACCGGCGCCGGTTACGATTTTCCATCGACGCTGACGGTCATCATGCGTCCCGCCGAGGAGCGCGACGAATTGCCGCCGCCATCGCCGGGCGTGACGCTGTACTGACGTAAAAAAGGCAGACCGAAGTCTGCCTTTTTGCTGTGCGTCGCCGATTAGCCGCGTGTCGTACGATTGATCAGGAAGTTCGACAGCAGCGGCACCGGACGGCCGGTGGCGCCCTTGGCACCGCCCGATTTCCATGCCGTGCCGGCGATGTCGAGGTGCGCCCAGGTGTACTTGCGGGTGAAGTTCTCGAGGAACGCCGCTGCCGTGCAAGACGCGCCGCCCGGGGTGCCGATGTTGGCCAGGTCGGCGAAGTTGGACTTCAGCTGCTCGTTGTACTCTTCGCCGATCGGCAGGCGCCACGCGGTGTCGCCAGCGGCTTTGCCGGCAGCCATGATCTCGTCGGCCAGCGCATTGTGGGCGTCGTCGTCGCGGGTGAACAGGCCGCTCTTGTGGTGGCCCAGCGCCACGATGCAGGCGCCGGTGAGCGTGGCCACGTCCAGCACCACGGCCGGGTTGAAGCGCTCGGCGTAGGTCAGGGCGTCGCACAGGACCAAGCGGCCTTCGGCGTCGGTATTGAGGATCTCGATGGTCAGGCCGTTCATCGACGCGACGATGTCGCCCGGCTTGGTGGCGCGGCCCGACGGCATGTTCTCGCAGCTGGCGATCACGCCGATCACATTGAGCTTCAGGTTCATCTCGCCGATGGCGCGCATGGTGCCCAGCACCGAAGCGGCGCCGCCCATGTCGTACTTCATCTCGTCCATGCCTGGACCGGCTTTGAGCGAAATGCCGCCGGTGTCGAAGGTGATGCCTTTACCGACCAGCACCACCGGCGCATCCTTGGCCTTGCCGCCCATGTGCTTGATGATGATGAACTTCGGCGGCTGCTCGCTGCCGTTGGTGACCGACAGGAAGCTGTTCATCTTCAGCGCTTCGAGCTGTTTGCGGTCCAGGACTTCGACCTCGAATTTGTAGTCCTTGCCCAGTTTCTTGGCGGTGTTGGCCAGGTGGGTAGGGGTGCAGATATTGGCGGACAGGTTGCCCAGTTCCTTGGTCAGGTCCATGCCGTTGGCGATCGCCACGGCCTGCGCCAGTGCCAGCTTGGTGTCGGTGGTGGCTGGCACGGCCAGCGCGACCTTCTTGACGCCTGCAGGCGCCGGATCCTTCTTGCTCTTTTGGCCGTCGGTGCGGAACACGGCTTCGTGACCGGTTTGCACCACGCAGCGGATCGCCCAATTGACGTCGCGCTCTTTCACTTCGGTCATCGGCAGTGCGATAATAGCGTCGCTCGCGCCCAGGGCGCCGAAGGCCTTGATGGCGGCCGACACGCCGCTGGCGAAGCTTTTCTCGCTCACGGCTTCTTCACTACCCAGGCCCACCAGCAGCACGCGCTCGGCGGCCACGCCTTGCACGCCGCGCAGCAGCAGGGTGGTGCCGGCCTTGCCGGTGATGTCGCCGGACTTGAGCGCAGCCGAGATCTCACCGGATCCATCGAGGGCCTTGGCCGCTTGCGACAGTTTCTTGTTCTCGAAGACCGCGACGGCCACTACACCGGCTTTTGCCGAGGCGATGGTGTTCTTTGTGTCGAATGCTTTTATGCTAAAGTCCATTTGATTCTCCGTGACGTGTGCGAATTTCCAGCCTGTCTTGGGTGTTTCGCCAGGCTGTTACTTTTAATTTTTTGGCCCTGTAATAAGCTATTACCCAAGCCATAACCACCAATTATAAACTTCGAATGATTTTTCAACGCGCCCTCCGACGAGAAATGGCCGCAGCGGCCGGCACCACCTTCACGGTGCTCTTCAGCGTCAGCGTGACCTGGACCCTGATCGGCATCCTCGGCAAGGCCGCCGGCGGCAAGGTCGATTCCGGCGACGTACTGGCGCTGATCATGTTCGCGACCGTCAATTATCTGCCCACCATCCTGATCCTCACCAGCTTCATCTCGGTGCTGATGGTGGTCACGCGCACTTACCGCGATTCCGAAATGGTGGTGTGGTTTGCCTCGGGCCTGAGCCTCACGCGCTGGATCTGGCCCGTACTCACCTTCGGCATTCCGATGGTGCTGCTCACCGCCGCCCTGAGCCTGGTGGCGGCGCCGTGGGCCAAGGAGAAAAGCTCCGAGTACGTCGAACGCTTCGCCAAGCGCGAAGACCTGCAAAAGGTCTCGCCCGGCCAGTTCCGCGAATCGTCGTCGGCCAACCGCATCTTCTTCGTGGAAGGCGTGGCCGGCGACACCTCGGTCGTGCACAACGTGTTCGTCAACACCGTCGATGAGCGCGGCACCGCCGTCATCGTCGCGCGCGAAGGCGTGATCAGCACCGGCGCCAAGGGGGAACGCTACCTGGTGCTCAAGAACGGACGCCGGTACCAGGGTGTGCCGGGCCAGTCCGACTTCCAGACCATGGAGTTCGAGAGCTACAGCATGCGCGTGGCCAGCCAGGCGCAGGAGCTCGACCCCGACAGCGACACCGACGCCATCCCGACCATGGCGCTGTTTGCCGATACCAGCAACTCCGGCCGCGCCGAACTGCTCTCGCGTATCGCCTCGCCGCTCACGTGTTTGCTGCTGGTGCTGCTGGCCATTCCACTGGGCTTTGTCAATCCGCGCGCCGGCAGTTCGGCCAACCTGATCATCGCGCTGCTGATCTTCTTCTCGTATAACAACCTGGTCAAGCTGATGGAAGGCGTGGTCCAGGGCGGCAAAATCTCGTTCGCGCTGGGCTGGTGGCCGCTGCACCTGATCACCGCGCTGGTGGTGCTGGCCATGTTCGCCTGGCGCCTGAACCTGAACCATCCTTACCATCCGCTGGCCATGCTGGCGGCGATGAAACGCTCGCGCAATGGCGCCGACAACAAGGCCGTCTCGCCATGAAAATCCTGCAACGCTATTTCGCCGTCTCGATCCTGCAGGCGGTTGCCTTCGTGCTGGTGGCCTTCCTGCTGCTGCAGGCTTTCCTCGACCTCACTGGCGAACTGCGCTCGGTCGGCAAGAACGGCTACACGCTGCAGTACGCGCTGCTATACGTGGCCGCGCGCATTCCCGGCTATGTGTACCGGGTGATGCCGGTGGCCTCGCTGATCGGCACCATTTACATCATGGCGCAGTTCGCGGCCACGTCCGAGTTCACCATCATGCGCGCGGCGTCCATGTCCACCGGCATGGTGGCGTGGATGCTGGCCAAGATCGGCATCGTGCTGGTAATTATCACCTTCATTTTCGGTGAGCTGATCACGCCGCGCACGGCCCCCATTGCCGACAAGATCAAGCTCAATTCGCGCGGTGCGGCCATTTCGTCCGAGTTCCGCTCGGGACTGTGGACCAAGGATATCGTCAAGTCCGAGGGCATGACCGGCACCGTCACCGGTTCGCGCTTTTTCAACGTGCGCGAAGTGCGGCCCGACGGTTCGCTGGTGGACGTCAAGCTCTACGAGTTCGATAACAGCTTCCGCTTGCGTTCCATCACCGCTGCCAAGCGCGGCACCTTCCAGGGCAATAACAACTGGCTGCTGTCGGACGTCACCGAAAACATCTTCACCAATCCGGCGCTGCTCAAGCCGGGCATGATCGCCAACCTGGAAAACAATTTCGGCCAGGAGTCGAGCCTGATCGAGACGCGCCACAGCGCCACCAGGGGCCTGATCTCGGAAATCACGCCGCGCATCCTGGCGGTGTCCGGCGCCGACCCGGATCGCATGTCGGCCAACGAACTGCTGGTCTATACGCGCCACCTGCAGGAAAACCGCCAGGAGACCGAGCGCTTCAAGATCGCGTTCTGGAAAAAGCTGTTCGACCCGCTGGCGATTTTCGTGCTGATGGCGCTGGCCCTGCCGTTCGGCTACCTGCACACCCGCAGCGGCGGCGTGAGCCTGAAAATTTTCGTCGGCATCATGATCGGCGTGAGCTTCCTGCTGGTGAACACCTTGTTCTCGCACCTTGGCGTGCTCAGTACCTGGCCCGCATTTCTGACCGCGCTGGCCCCCAGCTTGATATACCTGTTCCTGGCGCTCGGTGCGCTATGGTGGGTGGAAAGACATTAGATGACCAAGCAAGCCCTGATTTTATTTGCCCATGGCGCCCGCGCCGCATCCTGGGCCGCGCCGTTCGAACGGCTGCGCGACCTCACGCGCGCACGCCTGCCCGCGACGCAGGTGGAACTGGCTTTCCTCGAACTGATGGAACCGCGCCTGCCCGAGATGGTGGCGCAGATGGCCGCGCAAGGCATTGCGGAAGTAACGGTGGTGCCGGTATTTTTAGGGCAGGGCGGCCACGTGCTGCGCGACCTGCCGCTGATGGTGGAGCAGCTGCGCAGCGATCATCCGCAGCTGTCGTTCAAGGTGGTGGGGGCGGCCGGGGAAGATCCGGCCGTGCTCAATGCTCTGACTGACTACTGCGTCAACTCTCTCAAGGCCACCTAAGGGCAGCCGGAGCTTCGTTGCAGCTCCTTGCCGTGCATTCGCACTGTCTGCGTCGCTACGCCTCGCTCTGACAGCCCTGAAGCGGCCTTGGTGTTAACGGCGTGGTACCAGCTTGATCTCGTAGAGCTTGGGCCACAGCTTGCCGGTCACGAACAGGCGCTTTTTGGCGGCATCGTACGCAATGCCGTTGAGGACATTGTCGGCCGTCGGCCCTTTGCCCGCTTCCGCATACAGTTTGCCGAGGTCGATCCAGCCGGTGATCTTGCCGGTTTTCTGGTCGATGCGGGCGATCGTGCTGGTCTGCCAGATATTGGCGAAGATTTCTTCGCCCACCACTTCCAGTTCATTGAGCTGATCGACCGCGATGCCGTCGGCCGTCACTTTGACGCGCCGCACTTCGAGGAAGGTTTTCGGATCGAGGAAGCGCAGCGTGCTGCTGCCGTCGCTGAGTACCAGTTCCTTGCCGTTTTGCGCCAGGCCCCAGCCTTCGCCCGGGTAGGCGAATTCGTTTTTCGGTTCGAACGTTTTCAGGTCGAACACGAAGCCGGTCTGCGAGCGCCAGGTGATGCTCACCAGCGTGTCGTTCCAGTCGGTCATGCCCTCGCCGAAATACTGCGCCGGAATGTCGCGGCTTTGCAGTACCTTGCCGGATTCCAGCTGCACCTTGCGGATGGTGGACTTGCCGTTCAGGCCCGTGCTCTCGTACAGAAAACCGTCGCGATACAGCAGGCCCTGGGTGAAGGCCTGGGCGTCGTGCGGGTAGCTGTGGACAATCTTGAAGTCGTAGGTGGGGATCGCTGCGGCCGCCGTGGCGCAAGCAGCGGTCAACACGGTGGCGAGAAGGGCGGTGGGCAGGTGGCTCTGGTTCACTGGGGATATCGTTAAATGAGTGCGGCGTTCTGCAATTCGACCATGGCGTCGAGCGTGGTGCCGGGATGGGCGAATTCGGCTTCGATGCAGGCGCGCGCTTCGGCCGAGGTGATCAGCGCGGCGGCTTGCTGGCGCAGTCGGCCGGCGGCGGCATGATCGCCGTAGCCCTCGAGCAGCTCCAGGATCAGCCGCACTTCGGTCATGTAGTTATACACGGTAGCCAGCAGCTCGGACATGCCGGCGTCGCCGAGCAGGTCGAGCGTGGCCACGTGGGCGTTCACTTCGGCCGCATAGTCGCCCAGGTGGGCGTCGGGATGCGGCAGGTAGGTGTGGGCCAGAGTGAAATCGCCGCAGGCCATCATCGATGGCAGCGCCGAGTTGGCGCATTCGCGGGCCAGGTCTGCTGGCAGGCGCTGGAACAGCTGGTACGTGTGCTGGGCGTCGCCGAGCTTGTCGTTGATGGCGCGGACGTCGTTGAACAGGTTCGCATTGGCATCGATGTCGGCACCGGGACCGGCATCGGGATCGGGACTGGGATTGCCGCCATCGGCGGCCAGCAGCACTGCGGCGTCCCGGTCGCGCAGGGCGACCAGGGCCTGGCGCGCGGGCAGGTGTTCTTCGGCCAGCTTGGCCCACGCGTTGAGCACGTACGAGAGGCGCAGCGGCGCCACGTCCGAATCGCGTTCGGAGGTGGCATCGAATAACCAGATGTAGTCCTGCAGCGCGGCGTCGAACTGGCCGGCCGAGTGCGCGGTCCACGCACGGTCCAGGATGTCGTGAACATTATCCATTGCAGCCTCTGACACTGTTGGTAAGAATGGATATTCTATTACTATTTGGCGGAAGTTACGCGCGGAGTTGCAGCTGTATTGCGTCGCTGATCCGGCTTTCAAGCTGCTGGTGGCTACGCGTTTGCATGGCATCGCCGATCATGACCAGCACCGGGCCATGTGCTTCGCCCAGGCCGTGGGCCATGGCGGCGATGGTCATTCGGCGGATGCGCTGGTCGGCGCGGCTGACGTTTTCGATCACGATCACCGGCGTATCGGGGCGACGGCCGCCATCGAGCAGGCGCTGCGCGGTGGCGATCGCCTCGCGCCCGCCCATGTACTGCACCAGGGTATCGGCATCGGGAATCGCATCGTGTTCGCGCTCGTCGGGTGCGGTGGACGAGGTGAAAAAGGCCACGCTGCGCGAGACGCCGCGCTTGGTCAGTGGCTGCTTCGTGGTGGCTGCGGCAGCGAGCGCGGTGGTGATGCCGGGGACGACTTCCACCTCGATACCGGCTTCCTCGAGCGCGCGCAGTTCTTCGTCGGCGCGGCCAAACAGCATCGGGTCGCCGCCCTTCAGGCGCACCACCACGGCAGCCTTGTGGGCATGATCGACCAGTTGCTTGTTGATGAACTGCTGGGCGCTGGAGAGCTGGCCGCAGCGCTTGCCGACCAGGATTTTTTCGGCTTGCGGGCACAGTTCCAGCATCTCGGCCGTGACCAGGGCATCGTGCAGCACCACGTCGGCTTGCGCCAGCAGGCGCGCACCGCGCAGCGTCATGAGGTCCTGGGCGCCGGGGCCGGCGCCGATCAGGTAGACTTTTCCGAGAGTTGGCATTGCTGTAATCCTAAGTTGGCTGAGCCCCGTCGTCCTCGCGGACGCGGGGACCCATAGAACATATGCTCTGCACTACGGCATATCGTGAGCAAACGCTGCTCAAAAGTGCTATGGATCCCCGCGTGCGCGAGGATGACGGTAGCGGGGCTAACGGTATTAATCCGCCAGACGAATCATACCTGCTGCCACGGTCTGGTGGGTCACTTCATCGATTAGGATGAAGGCGCCGGTGGCGCGGATGTCAGCGTAGGCGTCGGCTGCCAGCGGCTGCTGCACGGTCAGACCGATGCGCGCGATGTCGTTCAGCTTCAGCCCGTCGGCATCGTGGCGCTGCTGGGTGTTGATGTCCAACAGCGACTCGATGGCCGTGATCTTGGCCGATGTCTGCTTGGTGCCGTGCTTGAGCCAGTACTTGCGGCGCTGGTCCAGCGGCTCGTCCGACATCCAGCACACGTCCGCTTTCAATGTCTTGAGCAGCGTGGCCGGTTGCGCGGCGCCGGCCAGCAGGTCGCCGCGCGAAATGTCGAGGTACTCTTCCAGCAGCAGGGTCACCGACTGGCCCACCACGGCCGACTGGTGCGAGCCTTCGAGGGTGACGATGTCCTTGACGGTGGCGCTCTGGCCTGAAGGCTGCACCACCAGCTTGTCGCCGACCGACACCTTGCCGGCTTCGATGCGGCCCATGTAGCCGCGGAAGTCGTTGGCTTCGTGGCCGTTGTGGCGCGCCACCAGCTGCACCGGAAAGCGGAACGGCGCATCGTGCGACTCGTCGTACACCGACAGCGATTCGAGCAGCTCGATCAGGGTAGGGCCCTGGTACCAGGCCAGCTTGTCGCTGCGATCGACCACGTTGTCGCCGGTCAGCGCCGACAACGGGATCGGCGTCACGTCCTTCAGGCCCAGCGTGGCAGCAAATTCCCGGTAAGCCTTGACGATGCGGTCGTAGATCGCCTGATCGTAGTTCACCAGGTCCATCTTGTTGACGGCCACGATCACGTGCTCGATCTGCAGCAGGTGGGCGATGGTCGAGTGGCGCTTGGTCTGGATCAGCAAGTCCACTCCACCGTCTTCGCGCAGCTTCACTTTCGACACATCGACCAGGATGATCACGGCGTCCGCCGTGGAGGCGCCGGTGACCATGTTGCGCGTGTACTGCTCGTGGCCCGGAGTGTCGGCGATGATGAACTTGCGCTTGGGCGTGGCGAAGTAGCGGTAGGCCACGTCGATGGTGATGCCCTGTTCGCGCTCGGCTTCCAGGCCGTCGGTCAGCAGCGACAGGTCGACCGCGTCGCCCACGGTGCGCTTGTGCTTGGAGCGCGACATGGCGTCGAGCTGGTCGGCGAAGATGCCCTTGCTGTCGAACAGCAGGCGGCCGATCAGGGTGCTCTTGCCGTCATCGACGGAACCGGCGGTGATGAAGCGCAGCAGGCCGCGCTCGGTCAGGTTGTCATTCAGGGTGTCGGTGCGTGCGTTCATCAGAAGTATCCTGCTTTTTTACGTTTTTCCATCGATGCTTCGGAAGTCTGGTCGTCCATGCGGGTGGCGCCGCGCTCGGTTACTTGCGTCACTGCCGTCTCGGCGATGATGGCGTCCACGGTGGCCGCGTCCGACGAGACCGGGCAGGTGCACGAGATGTCGCCCACGGTGCGGAAGCGCACCACTTGCGTTTCCACGGTTTCGCCTTCGCGCGGCGGCGTAATATCTGTCAGCGGCACCAGCAGGCCGTTGCGCGCAATCACCTGGCGCTCGTGGGCGAAGTAGATCGGCGGCAGTTCCAATTTTTCGCGGGCGATGTATTGCCACACATCGAGCTCGGTCCAGTTCGAGATCGGGAACACGCGCATGTTCTCGCCCGGATGCACGCGGGTGTTATACAGGTCCCACAGTTCCGGACGCTGCGATTTCGGATCCCACTGGCCGAATTCGTCGCGGAACGAGAAGATGCGTTCCTTGGCGCGGGCTTTTTCTTCGTCGCGGCGGGCGCCGCCGATGCAGGCGTCGAAACCGTGTTCGGCGATGGTTTCCAGCAGCGTGACCGCTTGCGCGGCGTTGCGCGAATCGGTGGCCGGGTTACGCAGGCGCACCGTGCCCTTCCTGATCGACTCTTCGACCGAACCAACGATCAGGCGCTCGCCCAGTTCTGCCACGCGCTTGTCGCGGAAGGTGATCACTTCCGGGAAGTTATGGCCGGTATCGACGTGCACCAGCGGGAACGGGAATTTGCCAGGGCGGAAAGCCTTTTCTGCGATGCGCAGCAGGACCACCGAGTCTTTACCACCCGAGAACAGCAGGGCAGGGTTGGCGCATTCGGCCGCCACTTCGCGCATGATGTGGATCGCTTCCGATTCCAGGGCGTCGAGGTGGCGCGCATTGACGTGCACGGCGTGGTTTTCAGCTAATGCGTTCATAAGTTCTTTCTTGTTCGGCGGCCGAGGTAAGGCCAAATGAGATTCAGGCTGCCACGGATTTAATGCGTATCAGCTTGCCGTCCACCATGTGCAGGCCGCACTCCTTGGAGTCCGGGTTTTCCCACCACCAGCGGCCGGCGCGTACATCCTCGCCCGGCTGCACGGCGCGCGTGCACGGTGCGCAGCCGATCGATGGAAAACCTTGGTCGTGCAGCGCGTTGTATGGCACGTCGTTGGCGCGGATGTAATTCCACACGTCTTCCTCCGACCAGTCGGCCAGCGGATTGAACTTGACCATGCCATGCGCCGCATCGTCTTCCTGCACGTGCAGCTCGGCGCGGGTGGTCGATTGTGCGCGGCGCTGCCCCGTTACCCAGGCCTTGTTGCCGGCCAGGGCGCGGCCCAGTGGTTCGACCTTGCGGATGCGGCAGCATTCGCGGCGCATCTCCACGCTGTCGTAGAAGGCGTTCAGACCGTTCTGCGCCACGTAGGCATCGACCGCCTCGGGCTGCGGCTTGTACAGCGCAATCTCGTAACCGCCGTAATGGGCCTTGACCTTGTCCAGCATATCGAGCGTTTCGGGATGCAGGCGGCCGGTTTCGAGCGAGAAGATGCCGATATCGAGTTCCGATTTCAGTATCAGGTCGGTCAGCACCATGTCTTCGGCGGCCAGGCTCGAGGCGAAAACGGCCGGTGAAAAATCGCGGGCGATGCGCGACAGCGTGGCGCTGCTGTCGGCAATCAGCTTGCTCATGTCATTCATGGCGGTTCCGATCAGGCGCCGGCCGTCATGCGTGCATGGCGGCGGAACAGCGGCACTTTCTGGTCCACGGACGCCTGGTACGTCTCGGAGAAATCGGACAGGCCCTTGAGCGCGTCGTGCACATCGCGGTCGGCGCGCACCACGTAGGCGTCAAATCCCACGCGGCTCATCTGGAACAACTGGTCGCGCAGCACGTCGCCAATTGCCCGCAGCTCACCGGTCCAGCCCAGGCGCAAGCGCAGGTTGTAGGCGATCGAGTAGCCACGGCCATCGGTAAATTTCGGGAAGTCCACGGCCACCAGGGCGAACTGCGACAGGTCGTCCTTGAGCGCTTCGGGACGTTCGTCGCTGGCGATCCAGACGCCGATCTCGCCAGCGGCGGCGCGCGCGGCCAGCAGTTCGCGCTGCACCAGCCATACCGCTTGCGGCACGATGATGTGGCCGCTTGGGACGGACACGGTGGCCGGGTCGATGGCCGGGGCGCCTTCGACCGGTTCGGCCAGGCGCAAGACTTGCCAGCCGTCTTCGACCACTTCGCGGCCCTTGATGATCAGGTTCTTCACTGCGTCAGACATATTCATCCTCTCCTACCAGGCGACCACCTTTTTCGGCGATCGGCGTGGCGTACACAAATTGCTTGAACGGGGCCACGCCCAGGCGCTGTGCGCAGTCGGCGAACGACTCGTCCTCGAAGCGCTCGCGCAGGTACACCTGCAGCAGGCGGTCGATCACTTCCGGCATCTGCTGGGCGGAGAACGACGGTCCGATGATCTTGCCAATCGCCGCATTGTTGCCCTGTGCGCCACCGATCGAGACCTGGTACCACTCGCTGCCGTCCTTGTCCACGCCGAGCACGCCGATGGAGCCGACGTGGTGGTGGCCGCAGGCGTTGATGCAGCCCGAGATATTGAGTTCGATCTCGCCGATATCGTGCTGGTAATCGATGTTCTCGAAGCGCTCGGCGATCGAGGCGGCAATCGGGATCGACTTGGCATTGGCCAGCGAGCAGAAGTCGCCGCCCGGGCAGCAGATCATATCGGTCAGCAGGCCGATGTTCGGCGTGGCCAGCTGGTGCGCCTTGGCTTCCTGCCACAGCGCGTACAATTGCGACTGTTCGACGTCGGCCAGCACCACGTTCTGCTCGTGGGTGACGCGCAGTTCGCCGAAGCTGTAGCGGTCGGCCAGGTCGGCCATGAAGTCCATCTGCTCGGCGGTGGCGTCGCCGGGCGGCACGCCCGGTTTTTTCAGCGACAGCACCACGGCCGCGTAGCCGGGCTGCTTGTGCGGCTTGACGTTGCGCGCGACCCAGTTGGCGAACGCCTTGTTGCCGTCTTGCGCGGCCACGACATCGCTGTCGTCGAGCTGTTTATAGGCTGGCGGCTGGAAGTAATCGATAATGCGCTGCATTTCTTCCACGGTCAGAGTTTCGGGACCGTCCTTGAGGTCAGCCCATTCGGCTTCGACCTGGCGCGCGAATTCTTCGGCGCCGATGGCCTTGAGCAGGATCTTGATGCGGGCCTTGTACTTGTTGTCGCGGCGGCCGTATTGGTTGTACACGCGCATCACGGCTTCGGTGTAGGTGAGCAAGTGCTGCCAAGGCAGGAAGTCGCGGATCACGCTGCCGATGATCGGCGTGCGGCCCATGCCGCCGCCGGCCATGAACTTGAAGCCGATCTCGCCGGCGTCATTGCGCACCACGGTCAGGCCGATGTCATGGATGGCAATCGCCGCGCGGTCTTCGACGGCGCCGTTGATGGCGACCTTGAACTTGCGCGGCAGGGCGATGAACTCGGGGTGGAACGTGGACCACTGGCGCAGTACCTCGGCGTACGGACGCGGATCGATGATCTCGTCGGCGGCCACGCCGGCGTACGGGTCGGACGTGGTGTTGCGGATGCAGTTGCCCGAGGTCTGGATCGCGTGCATTTCCACCGAAGCCAGGTCGGTCAGGATGTCCGGGGTCTGTTCCAGCTCCACCCAGTTGAACTGGATGTTCTGGCGCGTGGTGAAGTGGCCATAGCCGCGGTCGTACTTGCGGGCGATATGGGCGAACATGCGCATCTGCTTCGACGCCAGCAGGCCGTAAGGCACGGCAATGCGCAGCATGTAGGCGTGGCGTTGCATATACAAGCCATTTTGCAGGCGTAACGGCACGAACTCGGCTTCGGTCAGCTCATCGGCGAGGCGGCGGCGTACCTGGTCGCGGTACTGTGCAATGCGTTCGCGCACGATAAGATGGTCGTATTGGTCGTATTGATACATATTCTTCCTGGTTGGTCGGCGACTAGAATCCCCAAAGTAGCTGCAATAGTAATAAACTTCAGCTTTATTCCAAACGACTTAGTCTTTATTTGCTTATATAAGGATTGGGTATAAGTACGGACGTTAATTAAAGATCGGTCGAGATGAACCTTCACCAACTGCGCTTCGTGCGCGAAGCTGTACGCCAGAACTACAACCTGACCGACGCCGCCAAGGCGCTGTTTACCTCGCAGCCGGGCGTGTCCAAGGCGATCATCGAGCTCGAAGAAGAGTTGGGAGTGGATATCTTTACCCGGCATGGCAAGCGCATTCGTGGGCTGACCGAACCCGGGCGGCTGGTGCTGTCGTCGGTGGAACTGATCATGCAGGAGATCGACAGCCTGAAGCGCATCGGCAAGGAGTACGCCGCCCAGGACAGCGGCAGCTTCACCATTGCCACCACCCACACCCAGGCCCGCTACACCTTGCCCAAGGTGGTGCAGGCCTTCATGGTCAAGTTCCCCAAGGTGCGGTTGTCGTTGCTTCAAGGTAACCCGCAGCAGATCGCCGAGATGGTCCAGCGCGACCAGGCCGACCTCGCGATTGCCACCGAATCGATCGCCGGCATTAACGGTTTGATCACATTGCCATGTTACCAATGGGAGCACGTGCTGGTGGTGGCGCCCGACCATCCGCTGCTGCGTTACAAGGAAGTCACGCTGGAAGAAATTGCAGCGTACCCGATCATCACCTATGATGGCGCCTTTGCCGGCCGCAGCAAGATCGATCACGCGTTTGCGCTGCGCGGCCTGAAGCTCGACGTGTTGCTCGAGGCGATAGACGCCGACGTTATCAAGACCTATGTGGAGTTGGGCATGGGCATCGGCATCATCGCAGGCATGGCCTTCGACGCCGAGCGCGACAAGAATCTGCGCGCGATTCCCGTAGGACACCTGTTTGGCATGAACGTTTCGCGCGTGGCCGTCAAGCAGGGCGCCTACCTGCGCAGCTATATATACACCTTTATCGAACTGCTGGCGCCCACGCTCAACCGCAAACTGGTGGAGCAGGCCATGAGTGGCGATAAAGAGCACTACGAACTGTAAAACGAGAAAGCACTCCCATGATTACCAATCAGTTGGCACAATTTTATGCCGTTAACGCCGACAATTACGACCAGATCTATGCCCAGGAAGAGCGCTTCGACGACCTCGACGACCTGCAGGAAATGGTCGCCGAGATGTTCGAAGGCCACAAGGTGCTGGAACTGGCCTGCGGTACCGCGTACTGGACCGACCTGATCGCGGAAACCGCCGAGTCGGTCCACGCCACCGACCTGCTGCCGGAAATGATAGCCCTGGCCGAAACCCGTGGCCTCGACGAGGACGTGGTTACCTTCGGCATCATGGACGCGTTCAACCTGCCCGACGGCCTGGAAGGCAAGTACACCGCCGTGTTTGCCGCCGGGTTGTGGAGCCACGTGCGCCGCGAAGACCAGGAGAAATACCTGAAACAGCTGCGCGCCAAGTTGGGCAAGGATGTGTTACTGGTACTGCTGGACGAAACCTATGTCGATGGCAATTCGATGGTGTTTGCCCGCACCGATATGGAAGGCAATACCCATCAGATCCTGACTGCCGACGATGGCCAGCGCTACGAGATCATGAAGAACTACCTGACCGACAGCACCTTGCGCAAGCGTTTTGCCGCGTCTGCCAAGCAGATCCGCATCGAGCGGCTCGAGTATTACTATTTGCTGTCCTGCCGCCTGAAGTAAGGCTTATTGCCCAAAGAACAGCCGCCATGTGCGGCTGTTTTGCATTGTGGTTCAAAAACAACAGCTTGGCGATGTCACATTGTTGAAGTAATTGATAGGCATGATTCCGCCGGTACAAGCAAATCGTGCAGCACTCTTTCAACCTTCAGTAGAGATCTTCAAGTGAAAAAACTTACTCTGGCAGCAATGATCATCGGCGGCTTCGCAGCCCAAGCCCAAGCGCAATCGAACGTTACCATCTACGGTCTGGTTGACGTCGGCATGGTTTCCGAGCGCGGCGGTGCAGCCGGCAATGTGACCAAAGTGACCAGCGGTATCGGCGGCCAGTCGCGTCTGGGCTTCCGTGGTACCGAAGACCTGGGCAACGGCCTGTCGGCCATCTTCCAGCTGGAAGCCGGCCTGAAAGTGGACGACGGCACCCTGGACAACTCCAACAATGCGCTGTTCAACCGCGCCGCCATGGTCGGTCTGAAAAGCAAGGATGCCGGCACCCTGACCATCGGTCGTCAACAAACCATGCTGTACAACGCGTTGAGCCAGGTAGCCGACCCGTTCGGCGCCGGTTATGCCGGTAGCGCCAAGAACTTGTTCCCAACCTCGGGCAACCTGACCCGCGTCAGCAACTCGCTGATCTACACGACCCCGACCTTCTCGGGCTTCACCATCGACGGCCAGTACGCGCTGGGCGAACAAGCCGGCAGCAGCGAAGCCGCGCGCCAGTTCGGCCTGGGCATGGCTTTCTCGCAAGGTCCATTGAACGTGCGCGTGGTGTACAACAACCGCAACAACGACACCGTTGCCAACGGCATCGTGACCGAGCGTGACACCGGCAAGAACACCCTGGTGGCCATGAACTATGACTTCAAGGTGGTCAAGGCTTACTTCGCCTTCGGCGCCAACAAAGGCCTTAACAGCTCGCCGCTGCCAGTGGCCAATGCTTTCGGCTACCGCGTGGCGCCAACCGCCAGCCTGGAAAGCCGTGACATGCTGGTCGGCGCGCAAATCCCGGTCGGCGCTGGCACCATCATGACGTCGTACACCCGCAAGAACGACCGCACCGCCTTCAACCAGGATGCAGACCAGTTCGCAGTGGGTTACCTGTACGCGCTGTCCAAGCGTACCGGCGCCTACGCCAGCTACGCCAAGATCAAGAACAAGAACGGCGCCGGCTACACCGTTGGTAACAACAACGAGCCAGGCACCGGTGACAAGGCCTTCAACGTTGGTGTTCGCCACGCGTTCTAAGCAAGCTTAGGGGGCAGGCGGGCGCGGCGGCAGCGGCAGGCGGACCATAATCCGCGTGCCGCCGTCGCTGAGGATGGAAATATCGCCGTGCAGCGCCCATACCCGCTCGCGCATCCCGATCAGGCCATAGGACGATGCTTTGTCCATGTCCTGGGCGGCGATGCCGCGGCCATCGTCCTGGATGGAAATATCGAGCAGATCGTCGACCCGTCGCAATGACAGATCGACACGGCTGGCCTGCGCATGGCGCGTGATATTGGTCAGCGCTTCCTGCACGATGCGGTAAATCGCCGTACTGTAGGCATCATCGAGTATCAATTCTTCTTCGTTCGCATGCAAACGGCAGGCAATGCCGTAGTGGGACACGAATTCCTGGCGCAGGCTTTCCAGCGCAAAATACAGACCACCTTCATCAAGCGCGCGCGGCCGCAGGTTGCTGGCGATGCGTCGCAGCGACGTGATCGAGCCCATTACCAGCCCATCCATGCCGTCGAGCAGCTTGCGCGCCCCCGGTTCGCGCACCTGGCGTTGCAGCAGCGCCAGGTCCACCCGCAGCGTGGCCAGCAACTGGCCCAGGTCGTCGTGGAGTTCGCGGGCGATGTGCTTGCGTTCTTCCTCGCGGATGGTTTGCAGCGCGGCCGACAGCTCGCGCAACTGCGTAGTGGACTGCGCCAGCTGTTCCTGCACTTGCTTGCGCTCGGTAATGTCGCGCAAGATGATCGTATAGATCGGCTTGCCGCTCTCGTACAGCGACGAGATCGAGCCCTCCAGCGGCAAGTGCTGGCCGTCGCGCCGCACACCCGTGACCGCGTAATCGCTGGCGCGCCGGCCTTTCATGCGCAGGTGGATGCCGGTGTCGCCGAAATAATGGGAGGTCGCCATGTTGGCGCCCAGGCGTTGGTCGCGCGGGATGAAGGCGCTGAGCGGCGCGCCCTGCATCTCGTCGATGGTGAGGCCAAACATGGCGGCCGCCGCAGGGTTGGCCTGCAGGATCGACTGGCGCTCGTCGGTGATGATGATGGCGTCGCTGGCGTGCTGGATGATACCCCGGCTGCGGCGCCATGACTTGCGCCCGAGCGGGTGCAGCAGTGGACGCAACAACGGACGCAACAACGGACGCAACAACGGACGCAATACAGGCTGCGCCAGCCATGCGGCACCGGCAGCGGCGGTGATGGCGAGCAGGGAGCGGAGGTGGCCGGGTAGCTTCATGCAAAATCCCCAGCCGGAAAAGGGCGGCTGCATCTTGTACCTTAGGACAAGCGCGGGTCCACCCCTTGATGCGGCTCAAGCGCGCGCCTGCGCACTTGAGATCTGGCGTTTACATCTGTTTAAACAAGTGCAGGAAGCTGCGGCTTACTTCCAGCTTGTCGGAGCGGCCCTTGATCATGACCAGGTGCCGGCCGCGGATGTCGCGGGTCACGCCCTCGATGGCGTTGACATTGACCAGGGTGGCGCGGTGGATTTGCCAGAACAGCTTGGGATCGAGTTCTTCGGCCAGGTCGCGCACCGGCTTGCGGATCAGCGCCTCGTAGCGCTCGGTCTGCACGCACGTATATTTTTCGTCGGAACGGAAAAACAGGATTTCCTCGACCGGGATCATGCGCAGGTCCTGGCCGATGCTCGCCTGTATCCATTGCAGGTGCGATGGTTTGGGGGCAGAAATTTTCTCGGTCAGCTGCGACAGCAGCGCCGTCACGCTGGCGCTCACGTCCGGCGCGACCGGCTTGTTGAGGCGTTCCTTGAGGCGATCGACGGTGATTTTCAGACGCTCCGGCTCGGAGGGCTTGAGTACGTAATCGATGGCGCCGCGCTCGAACGCTTCGACCGCATAGGCGTCGTAGGCGGTAACAAAGACGATATTGCTCTTGTTGCCTATCACGGTGGCCGCTTCCATGCCGGTCTTGCCGGGCATGCGGATGTCGAGGAACGTAAAGTCGGGCTTGAGTTGGTCCACCAGCTCGATTGCTTCATCGCCATTCTTGGCTTCGCCCAGAATTTCAAGCTCGGGCCACACTTGTTCCAGGCGCATGCGCAGCTGGTCGCGCATCAGTCTTTCGTCATCGGCAATTATTGCGGTAGGCATCGTGTTTGCTGGCTAAGGTTTATCAAAAGGATAGTTGATCAATTATTCAACGAATTGCGCTCATGGTCAATTAATCAATGAGGCTTCTTTTCGAGCGTGGTCTTGGCCAGGGCATATGGCACCTCGATGGTGGCGATCACGCCGCTCGGGCTGTTGGCGGCGATCAGCAATTGGCCCTGCTCGCCATGCAGCAGTTTCAACCGTTCGCGGATGTTGGTCAGCCCCAGGCCGGTACCGTTGCTGGGCACGGCGCCAAAGCCCAGGCCCGTATCGGAGACAATCACGCGCAGCTTGTTGTGGGCCACTTCGGCGCGCACTTTCAGCACGCCGCCCTCGGGTTTCGCTTCCAGGCCGTGCTTGATGGCGTTTTCCACCATCGATTGCAGCATCATGGGCGGGAAGGCGGCGGTGCGCAGCCCGTCCGGCACATCGAAGTCCACGATCAGGCGCTCCTCCATGCGCATTTTGAGCAGGTTCAGGTAAGCCTCCACCATGTCGGCTTCGCGGCCGAGGTTGGTGATCAGGGCGTTATCGCGCATTTGCGGCAGCACCGCGCGCAGGTAGCGGATCAGGCTGCGCTGCATGGCCGACGCGCGTGGCGGATCGGTTTCGATCAGGTGTTCGACCGAGGCCAGGGTGTTGAACAGGAAGTGTGGCTCTACTTGCGCTTGCATCATCTGCATCCGCGCTTCGGATAGCTGGCGCTGCATGGCTTCGCGTTCGGCGGTGGCGTTGGCGTTCTGGGTTTCCGCTTCCGCGCGCTTTTTGCTGCCCATCAGCGCCTTGATCCCGAATAGTGCCAGTACCAGCAAGGTCACGAAACTCTTGAACCAGGTCGATGCCTGCACGTGGTAGCGGGCCACTTTTTGCTCGGCGGCATCGTCCACTGCTTCTTCGATAGCGTTGGACAACTCCTCGCCGATTTGCGGCGGCAATTCGATGTGGACTTCGTCGCCGGGCAGCGAGGGCAGGGAGGGGACGGCGGCGGCTTTGCCGGTTTTGCCCTTGGTGGTTGGCGTTGTCGGGGTAGTCGGGGTAGTCGGTGTGGTCGGAGTCGTTGGCTCCTCTGGCGCTGCCGGCTCCTCGGGCTCGGCCGGCACAGCCGGCTCGACCGGTTCTGCGACATGATCGGCGTGTTCTGCAGCGGTTTCTTCGACGCTCTTCTCGGCATCCTTGTTGATGTTCTTGTTGCGGGGATTGAAGCGGATGCCGCTGTCGTCGATGACGATATTACTTTCGCCGCTGCGACGCTTGGACTTGTCGCTGCGAACATTCTCCTGGATGACCGTATTGGAGGAAAACAGCTCGTCCTGCAGGATGGAGCCCGCAATCAGCATCAATATGGCAAACACCAGGAACTTCCACCAGGATAGCTGCGTTACCCAGGTAGCCACCGCATCGAAGGCGCGGTGCAGCCAGATGGCGACGGTTTTGACCGTTTCTTGGGTTTTTGGCAAAGGAAACATGTGCGGCTTTCACTGTCTGTATTTGATGATGCAACTGTAACGACCAGCGCTGCTTTGCGCCATGTCTGTGCGACAGGATGCACGAAACTGGGAATGGGCCGTGTCGTAGAAATGTTTCTTGCCACGGCGCCCAGTGTTGGCTATAATTCGCCCCCTCGCAGAACACCGCATGCAAATGCAGAGTAAAGCGAGAAAAAAAGAAGGTTGACGAAATGCTGCAAACGCTTCATACTCTTCCTTCTCGCTGACAAACAAAACGATTTGTCAAGAGCTAAAGTGGCAACCGAATAAGTTCTTTAAAAATTAACAGTCGATAAGTGTGGACGTTTGATGGCAGTGCACACGGCACTAGTTGCTGTGATACTTAACATATCAAATGTTCACAAGAAGTAATGAAATAGGCGCTATGAAAA